>ERZ778021.8-NODE-8-length-719493-cov-9.378495_pt1 | contig 719493 bp, 673 predicted proteins | sample MGYA00375751_ERZ778021 | MGnify/ENA primary metagenome ERZ778021 (study PRJEB29350, sample SAMN05389814) | bioreactor metagenome | isolation source: Thiocyanate stock bioreactor | place: South Africa: University of Cape Town | collected 2013-08-29 ...
CCGCCACTATCGCGAGCACCAGAAGGGCAACCCGACCTCGACCAACCCGATCGCCTCGATCTTCGCCTGGACCCGCGGCCTCTCGGCCCGTGGCCGGATGGACGAGACCCCCGAGGTCAGCGAGTTCGGCCAGACCCTGGAAAGGGTTTGCATCGAGACCGTCGAGAGCGGCAAGATGACCAAGGACCTGGCCCGGCTGATCGATGCCGACCACCCCTGGCAGACGACTCAGGAATTCCTCGCTTCGATCGACGAGAACCTTCAGAAGGCGATGGCGTAAACCGCCCGCCACCAGAAACCAAGGAGAAGAACGTGAGTTCAACCGTCAAAGTAACCGTGACCGGCGCCGCCGGCCAGATCGGTTACGCCCTGCTCTTCCGGATCGCCAGTGGCCAGATGCTCGGCCCCGACACCAAGGTCCACCTCAACCTGCTCGAGATCCCGGCCGCCGTCAAGGCCGCCGAAGGCACCGCCATGGAGCTCGACGACTGCGCCTTCCCGCTGCTCGAGCAGATCAGCATCACCGACGATCCCAAGGAGGCCTTCGAGGGCGCCAACATCGGCCTGCTGGTCGGTGCCCGTCCCCGCGGCCCGGGAATGGAGCGGGCCGACCTGCTCGAGGCCAACGGTGGCATCTTCAAGCCCCAGGGCGAGGCGATCAACGCCGGTGCCGCCGATGACATCAAGGTGCTGGTGGTCGGCAACCCGGCCAACACCAACGCCCTGATCGCCGCCTCCGCCGCGCCCGACGTGCCGAAGGAGCGTTTCACCGCGATGATGCGCCTCGACCACAACCGGGCGATCGCTCAGCTCGCGAACAAGCTGGGCCGGTCGGTTTCCGACATCAAGCGGATGACCGTCTGGGGCAACCACTCGGCCACCCAGTACCCGGACATCAGCAACGCCCTGGTCGACGGCGCCCCGGCACCCGCCCAGGTGGACGACGAGGTCTGGGTGCGCGAAGAGTTCATCCCCCGGGTCGCCAAGCGCGGCGCCGAGGTGATCGACGCCCGCGGCGCCTCCAGCGCTGCCTCGGCCGCCAACGCCGCGATCGACCACATCCACGACTGGGTGCTCGGCACACCGGAAGGCGACTGGGTTTCGATGGGCATCCCGTCGGACGGCTCCTACGGCGTGCCGGAAGGAATCATCGCCGGCTTCCCGGTCACCTGTTCCGGCGGCGAGTACTCGATCGTCCAGGGCCTCGAGATCGACGAGTTCTCCCGCGAGAAGATCGACGCCAACGCGAACGAGCTGCAGGAAGAGCGAGACGCGGTCGCGGACCTCGGTCTGGTCTAGAACCTGAAGTCCACTCGCCAGTTCGCCGAAGGCCCGGGCGTCATGTCCCGGGCCTTCGTGGTTAAAGTTTGAGCCAATGAGGGAGATGGCAAAGAAACTGCGGCGACCGTCGTACGCCGAAGTGATGTCGACTATCGCGGTTTTCATCGCACTGGGAGGCGCTTCCTATGCGGCGATCCAAATCCCGAAGAACTCGGTTGGGAACCAGCAACTGAAGAATCACGCGGTTTCCGCCAAGAAGATCAAGAAGGGCTCCGTCAACAGCAGCAAGGTCAAGGACGGCACCCTGCTGGCCAAAGACTTCAGAAAGGGACAGCTGCCTCGCGGTGCCGCCGGCCGGGCCGGAAAGGACGGCGCGAGGGGGGCTAAGGGTCCGAAAGGCGATCGGGGAGAAGCCGGTGCCACGGGACCCGCCGGAGAAGTCGGAGCGACCGGTGCGCAAGGCGAACGCGGAGCGACAGGCTCGCAGGGCGAACGCGGAGCCACTGGCGCGGAGGGCGAACGCGGAGCCACCGGTGTCACGGGAGCTGACGGGCGGGATGGTGCGACGGGCGCGCAAGGTGAACGAGGTGCGACCGGTGCCGCGGGAGATGACGGAGAAGACGGCGCGACGGGCGCGCAGGGCGAACGCGGAGCGACCGGCCTGGAGGGACCGACCGGCGCCACGGGAGCAGCTGGGCGGGACGGCGCGACCGGGCCTACGGGACTTGTCGGGACCATCGGTCCGATCGGCCCGACCGGACCGCAAGGCGAGCGGGGTGCCACTGGACTAGACGGAGCGACCGGAGCGACCGGATCGGCCGGACCTACCGGACCTACGGGCTTCACCGGGAGCAACGGGCCGATCGGCCCGACGGGACCGCAAGGCGAGCGGGGAGCGACCGGACCCACGGGAACTGCCGGGCCCGACGGTCTGACTGGCCCAACCGGACCGACTGGCCCGGCCGGTCTCAACTCGACCTCGATCCTCACCGGACGAATGAACTCAGTCTCCGAAGCCATGGAACTGAGTCCGCTGACCGGAGATCACGACGGAACCCCGTACCACGATCAGGCATACACGCTTTCCCCCGGGGTGCCGATCACCCTGGGGAATCTGTCGGTCAGGGTGTCTGTCGCCCCGACCAGTCGGCCGCGCACCTTCTACGTACTCAATGGCACCACTCCCGTGCTCACCTGCGCGGTAGCCATCGGTGACACCACATGCACCGACGGCAGCACGGTCACCGTTCAGCCCGGAAGCCTGCTCGCTTTCGAGGCTTACAGCACCGGCAGCAACCCGACGACCGATGTGATGTTCGGTCTGACGGCTGGTTCCTGAAAAACCAGCCGATGAACGTCGGACCGGAGGCCGGTAGCCTGCGGTCCGTGAGTGAGAAGCTCAAAGTCGTGATCCTGCGGGACCTCCTGCCGGCGGGTCGAAGAAGTCTGGAAGAGCACTTTGAGGTTACGGTGCTGGGCCTGGAGGCTAACCGGCAGCAGATGCTCAGCGGCGTGGCAGGCGCAGACGGGCTGGTCACCGACCTGACCTTCGCGGTTGACGGCGAGCTGCTCGATGCGGCCGGTCCGCAGCTCAAGGTCGTCGCCAATTTCGGGGTCGGCTATGACAACGTCGACCTCGACGCCTGCGTAGAACGGGACGTCATCGTCACCAACACGCCCGATGTCCTGACCAACGCGACGGCGGAGCTGGCCCTCGCCCTGGCGATGGCGGCCGCGCGCGACCTGCCCGGCGCGGAGCGCGACCTGCGCGAAGGCCGCTGGGGCGGCTGGGATCCCGGCCAGTGGCGCGGTTTCGAGCTATCCGACGCGACGATCGGCGTGGTCGGTGCCGGCCGGATCGGGGGCCGCTTCCTCGAGTTGGTTTCCGGCTTCGGCGGAGAACGGCTCTACACCGCCCGCGCATCCAAGCCCGACCTCGAGGCCAGGCTAGATGCCCGGTGGGTCGAGCTGGACGAGCTGCTGACGGAATCTGACCTGATCAGCCTCCATGCTCCGGGAGGCCCGGAGACCCATCACATGATCGACGAGCGGGCGATCGGCCTGCTCAAGCCGACCGCGGTCCTGGTCAATACCGGCCGGGGCACCCTGGTCGACTCGGAGGCGCTCGCCCGGGCACTGGACGAGGGCCGGATCGGGGCCGCCGGGCTCGATGTCTTCGAAGGCGAGCCGGAGGTACCGCAGCCGCTGCTCGAGGCACCCCGGGTGGCGCTTGCCCCCCACATCGGTTCGGCCACCTACCGTGCCCGCGACGCGATGTCCCGCACCGTAGCCGCGAACGTCATCGCGGTGCTCTCCGGCGCGAACCCGCCGAACCGCGTCGTCTGACCCGCCCGTAGGCTCGGCGCATAAAAAAGGGTCCGACCCTCTCCCGGGCCGGACCCTCCCTGAACCGCCTGCCGCTGGTTCGGGATCTGGACGTGAAACTAGTGTCGGACCTTCAGGGTCTTGACCTTGGCCTTGCCATGCGCCGTGGTCACCTTGACCTTGACCCGCTTGACGCTGCCCTTGCGGATCGCCCGGGCGACCTTGCGGTTGACCTTGGCCTTGCCCTTGCCGGCCTTGTTCAGGCGGAAGGTGCCCTTGCCGATCAGGTGGTTCTTGCCGGGCAGGGCGACCGCGACCTTGCCGGACCGGGTCGAGGACTTGAAACCGACCACCAGCTTGCGACCGCTCAGCTTGACCTTGTAGATCGAAGGTGCGGCGTAGTGGGTCGAGCCCGAACCGGAGCCGCGGGTCACCTTGACCGAGGCGTCGTCGGAAAGCACGGCGCCCGAATCCTGCTCGGTCGAAGAGCTGACCGTGGCGGTGTTGACGTAGGTCTTCTCGCCGACCGGGGTCGAGGAACCGGTGCGGGCCTCCAGGCACAGCAGGTAGAGCGTGCCGGTCAGGGGATGCGAGGTCGGGTTCCAGACGTAGAAGACCCGGGCCTTCGGCTGCGGGTCGTTGCCGAGCGGCACCAGGCCGTCGTCGAACTCCCAGCCACCGACGATGCCCTTGGCGTTCTCACCGCAGATCAGCGACTCGGTCGCCTGCGCACCGGCACCGACCGAAATCGGCTTGGTGACCTTGGTGAAGACCAGCTCGGAGCTGGCGCCGTTCACCTCGGTGGTCTTGTTCTGGAGGCAGCGGATGCTCGCCTTGATGGTCGTGGTCCCGCCACTGACCTTGACGGTCAGCTTGCGGCCGGTATCACCGACCGGGGCGTTGGCCAGGATCAGGGCGCGGCCACCGGAGACCTCGATGCCGGGGGCGACCGGAGTCGAGCCGACCGGGCATTCCAGACTGATGTCATGGGTGCCGGGGGTCAGGGCCACGGTCTGGGTGACCGGTGAACCGACCGTCAGGCCGCGGCCCTCGGACGTCTTGCCGGGCAGGCAGACGGCGAACAGCTTGAGCTGGGCCTGTCCGGTCGCATGGTTTGTCACCTTGGTGCTGTAGCTGCCGGTCGAATCCGACTCCAGCTTGTGGACCTCGATCGAGTTGGCGTCACCGGTGCCCTGGTCGATGTGGTCGATCCGGACCGCGGCGTCGGAGATGATGTCGCCCGGATTGCAGACGGCCGACTCGGTCACGGTCGTGCCCGGCTGCATCGAGATCTGCTTCTCGACCTTGTAGATCGTCAGCTGCTCGTTCTGGGTGGAAATCGTGGTGCTCGGCAGGGTCGTCTTGACCTTGACGTGGTAGCTCACGGACTGCCCCGGGGTCAGTGTGCCCGCCTCGCACTTGACCTGCTGGCCGGTGTAAGTGCAGGGCGAGTCGACCGAGACGATGTCTAGCCCGGACGGCACGTTGTCGGAGACGACAACGTGCTCCGAGTTGCCGGTGCCCTCGTTCTTGACCGAGATGGTGAAGACCACGTAATCACCCTCGACGACCTCTGGGTTGTCGGCGATCTTCGTGACCTTCAGCTTCGGCTTGCCGGGCGGGGGCGGAGTGTCTCCCGGCAGGCAGCCGGCGAACGGCGCGTGATGGGTCTCGCGGTTCGACTCGAAGCTCTTCGCGATGACCTGGCCGATGTTGTGGCCGACGTTGTAGGCGTTGACATGTGCCTTGGGGGCGAGGATGGTGCCGCCGAAGGCCGAGCCGGTGTTCAGGCCGATGTTGGTCGCGTCGGGGAAGTTCCAGAGCGTGTGGCTGTTCTGGGTCGCGGTGGCCGAGTCCTGGGCCTGGTTCCAGCTGCCGCCGATGCCGTTGCGGAAGTACATGTTGCCGTCGATCTGGACGTTGGCGCCGGAAACGTTGATCAGGACCGTCGCGCCGACCGGTACCTCGACCAGGATCGCCGCGTTGCCGGTGAGCATCGCCGGGGTGACCGAAAACACGTTCAGGTTGGAGTCGGTCCCCTTGAGGTAGAGGGCGTTGCCGCCGAGGGCGATCCCGGCGGGGTTCGGCATGCCGCTGGTGTTGATCACCGAGGCAGAACCGTTTGCGGCCTGTGAAGCCCAATTGGTCGACTTCGCCGTCAGGTCGGTGAAAGCGGTGGAGAAGTTGATCGGTGCCGAGGCGAGCTGCGAACCGCCGCCGTTGTAGTTGATGTATCCGGTCAGGCCCGGGGTCCAGGCGCTGCCGGCCTGGAGGTTGAACGAGCCCGAGGTACCGTTGACGACCAGGGAGGGGAAGGTCTTGGCAACGGAGAGGTGGGTGCCGACCGTCATGCCGGAAGCGGACAGATTGCCGCCGTAGGCGATCGCGCCTTCCGATTCGGCCCCGCGTGAACCGTTGGTCTGGATGAACTCGGTGTATCCGGTGGCGGCACCAAGCGGGTTGGCCAGGCAGTTGGCCGACGGTGTGGTCGCCCCGGCTGCCGGGGTGAGGATCAGGGCCGCGAGCGTGAAGGCGGCGGCAACTACGACTGCCCTGAGGGCATGAACGGTCCGGTGGTTCATTGAGGTCCTTGCGTTATCGGTTTGAGGCCAAATCAGAGTCGCTCCCTACAACCCCGATCTGAAACGGCAACGCAGCAACCTTGAGGTGCTGACATGCGGTGGATCCGGACCCCCCGTCCATCACCGCCGGGCAAGGCCGACTCCGAAGAGTCGAAGATGCCGACCAGACTGGCTATGTCACTGCATCAAATAACCTCGGATTAAGGGGAAAGTTTCACTTTTCTAAGCGGAAGCTCAGTCGGAATGCCGGAAATTCAGGATTTCCGGTCGGCCTTGCGCGACCGCGGAACGGTGCGGAAGACGTGATCCCAGAACGGGGATGAAACGCCGTACCCGTAGTTGTGGTCCTGGAAATGGTGGCGCATGTGGTGTTCGCGGACCCGCTTGCCGAGTTTCGACTTCGGCACGAAGTGATGCAGGTAGTAGTGCATGTAGTCGTAGACCAGGTAGCCGAGCAGGAAGCCGGCGAAGGCCGCGTAGCCGCTCGGCGAGCCGAAAATCAGCATGAAGGCGGTGAAGAAGATCAGCGCGAGCGGGATGCTGGCCGCCGGCGGCATGACCAGGCGCATCTTGTCGTTCGGGTGGTCGTGGTGGACGCCGTGGATGATGAAGTTGATCTTGTCGCCACCCTTGAACTTCGGCGTCCAATGGAACAGCAGCCGGTGCAGCCAGTACTCGGAAAGGGTCCAGATCGCCAGTCCGGCGACGAAGAGGCCGACCGTCCCGAGGGCCGAGAGGCCACGGTCGACACTGAGCCAGATCAGGACGACGATGACCGGCACGAAGATCAGCGCCGGCACGACCGGATGGACCCGAGAGAAGAAATTGAGGACGCGGTTCTCGAAAAGGTCGGGTGAAGCTGCGAGTCTTTCCGTACGTTCCGAAGATCCCATAACGACTTTCAATGGTAGCGTGATTGGCCACCCTAACTCCCAGGAGACCGCCCCAGACGATGAGTAACACCGCCGCAGCAGTTCAAGATTTCAAGGTTGCCGATCTTTCCCTGGCCGATTACGGCCGCAAGGAGATCCGCCTGGCAGAGCATGAGATGCCCGGTTTGATGGCGACCCGGCGGGAGTTCGCCGACTCGAAGCCGCTGGCCGGGGCAAGGATCACCGGCTCGCTCCACATGACCATCCAGACCGCCGTGCTGATCGAGACCCTGGTCGAACTCGGTGCCGACGTGCGCTGGGCCAGCTGCAACATCTTCTCGACCCAGGACCACGCCGCCGCCGCGATCGCGGTCGGCCCGAACGGCACCCCGGAAGACCCGCAGGGCATCCCGGTCTACGCCTGGAAGGGCGAGACCCTGGAGGAGTACTGGTGGTGCACCGAACAGGCCCTGACCTGGCCCGAGGCCGGCGCCGACGGCTCGGCCGGCCCGAACATGATCCTCGACGACGGCGGTGACGCCACCCTGCTGATCCACAAGGGCGTCGAGTTCGAAAAGGCCGGCGCCGTGCCGGACCCGGCCGGCGCGGATTCGGAGGAGTTCCGGATCGTGCTGCAGACCCTGACCGACTCGCTTGCCGCAGACAGCAGCAAGTGGACCGAGATCGCCAAGGGCATCAAGGGCGTCACCGAGGAGACCACCACCGGCGTCCACCGCCTCTACGAGATGATGGAGAAGGGAGAACTGCTCTTCCCCGCGATCAACGTCAACGACTCGGTCACCAAGTCCAAGTTCGACAACCTCTACGGCTGCCGACACTCGCTGATCGACGGCATCAACCGTGCCACGGACGTGATGATCGCCGGCAAGGCCGCGGTGGTCTGCGGCTTCGGCGACGTCGGCAAGGGCTGCGCCGAATCGCTCCGCGGCCAGGGCGCCCGGGTGATCATCACCGAGATCGACCCGATCTGCGCCCTCCAGGCCTCGATGCAGGGCTATGAGGTGCGTCGCCTCGACGACGTGGTCGGCTCGGCTGACATCTTCGTCACCACCACCGGCAACAAGGACATCATCACCGCCGCCCACATGGCGAAGATGAAGCACCAGGCGATCGTCGGCAACATCGGCCACTTCGACAACGAGATCGACATGGTCGGCCTGGAGGCCACGCCCGGCATCGAGAAGATCGAGATCAAGCCGCAGGTCCACGAGTACCGCTTCGCGGACGGCCACTCGATCATCGTCCTCTCCGAAGGCCGCCTGCTCAACCTCGGCAACGCGACCGGCCACCCGAGCTTCGTGATGTCGAACTCGTTCACCAACCAGGTGATCGCCCAGATCGAGCTCTACGCGAAGGCCGACGACTACGAACTCGGCGTCTTCGTCCTGCCCAAGCACCTCGACGAAAAGGTCGCCCGCCTCCACCTGGAAGCGGTAGGAGCCGACCTGACCGAACTAACCCCGGAACAGGCCTCCTACATCGGCGTCAAAGTAGAAGGCCCATACAAGCCCGAGCACTACCGGTACTAGGACTCACGCTCTGTGGTCACGCCGCGGGGTCGGGTAGGCATCACCGGGACGGAGCGAACGGGCGGCATTCAGCCGCCCTCCTCCTGAGTGTCCCGGAGACGCCTACCCAACCCCGTGGCTACCCGAACCTGATCGGCTCGACTTCTCCTGCTGCCGGTAGGGCTCTTCGGTCTGTGGGTTGCCGGTGTCTGTGTGGGGTCCGACTGGGACTGTGCACACCAAGGACCCCACACAGACACCGGCCCAAGAGCAACAGGCACCAGTCAGTCGACTAGCTGATGCAGTTCTTTCGCTTCTTCTTCGGCGGGAAGGGGAGATCCGCGATGGCGGCGGTTTCCAGGTAGCGGTTCTCCATTTTCTTGCCGCTGGCCGCCAGCAGAGCCGCGCCCGTCTTGCGCAGCTGGGCCCGTGGCCCGTCCTTGCGCACCCAGGGCGCAAGCGTGATGAACTGCCGCTTCGGCCCGGCGTAGCGCTTGTATGAGGAGACGTCCTCGGGCCGCAGCTTGCGGTTGCCGACGTAATTGCACTTCTTCTTGGCCGTAAGGCCACGCTGGGTGATCGCGGTCTGGCCGTCGAAGGGGAGGTCACCGAGGTTGCCGACCATGTGCGGGGTGACGTTGTAGGTGAATTTCACGCCGGGGTCGACGACCGAGCGCCAGGTCGAGCCCATCCAGTCGAGTGGCTGCCAGTAGGTGCCCTTCGGGCTCGCCCACTCGCCCGGGTTGGCCTCGTCCTGCATGACCAGGTTGGTGCCCAGGTGGCTGAGGCAGCGCATGTAGGTGATCGAAACATCCGCGCAGGGTGCGCCCCCGGAGATCGGGCTGCCGAGGTCGTAGCCGAACTGGAAAGCGGGCAGGCTGGTCGCGAACCCGACCTTGGCTTTGGTGCCCGGCAGGCGGTACGGCTTCAGGTTGGCGATCGCGTCGGCACCGGACTTCGGGCCGGCGGTCAGGCCGAGCCCGACCTCGATCGCGGTCAGCGGGACCTTGAGGTTGCTGGCCACGACGTTACGGAGCGGTCTGGGGCCTTCCTGCCGGACCAGCTTCGGCCCCCACATGAAGGCCTCGTTGTAGACCTCGGGGCTGGTTGCCACGTAGACGCTCTTCGGCTTCGGCAGGTCCGGGTCGCGGAACAGGCTGATCTCGGCCGGGTCCTGCGACTCGCGGAAACGTGGCTGGGTGTTCGAGCCGACGATGTAGACCTTGTAGCGCCGGGCCATGTCCGAGAACACCTGCATCCAGCCGCGCGCGTCGGTGTCGGCGGCGGCGACCAGGCCCCGGGCGAAGGGGTTCGGGATCGAGTACCGGGACTGGTACTCCGTGCTGGGCCCGGCGTAGGCGGCGGTGATCCGGTTGAGGCCGACGATTGCCCGGCAGGGCGGGGCGGCGTCGGTGCATTCGGTCACCTCCGCCGGCTTGGCGAAGGCTTCCCGGGCGCCGGCACCGCGCGACCCGGTGCCGAGGGTCATCAGGCCGATGTCCTCGTTGAAGGCGACCACGTTGGGCCGACCCTTGGCCTTGTACGGCACGACCCACTTGCGGATCATGCACTCGATCTTCTTGCGGAAGCTGGCGTAGGTCTTGATGTGGCGGGCTTCCTGCTTGAACTGCATGGCGAAGACCCGGGGGCCGCCTTTGGCGTCCTTCCTCTTCAACATCGCCCGGGCCGGTCGGCGGGTGTCGCGGGCGAAGGTAGAACGGCAGGCCTTGGCCGAAGGCGCCTTCGGGATCGCCTCCAGCCCAGGGGCGACCTTCTTCACGTTGGCCCGGGCCATCAGCGGGTCGTTGGTGATCAGCGCGTCGACCCCGAGGGCTGTCGCTTCCCTGATCCCGGCCGCGTCGTCGACCGTCCACGGCACGACCTGGAGGCCGGCGTGATGGGCGTCGGAGACGAACTGCTGGTCGATCGGCCACTGCGGGGAGACCCAATCGATCCCGTTGTCGACCGCGCTGCTGATCCCGACCGAGTTGATCACACCCAGCGTCAGGTACGAGGTGGTGGGGGCGGGGTCGATCTCGTGGAACTTGACCAGGTTCTTCGGTAGGAACGACTGGATCATCAGCTGCGAGCTCGGAACCCCCGAACCCTTTATCGCGTTGGCGATGATCGCCGCGTACTCGTAGGTCGGGTCCCAGTCGTTGTCGGTCGGCAGGTTCTTGATCTCGATGTTGGCCGAGGCTCCGGTCTTCTTGAGCAGGTTGAGCAGCTGGGCCAGGGTCGGGATCTGGGTGCGGCGCTTGTCGCCGGCCGGAAGGTCGACCGCCGCATCGTCGATGCCGATCACGTCGATCTCGCAGTTCTCCAGCTCGGCCAGGGTCTTGTCCTTGACCGGCCCGGCGCAGTTGGTGGTCCGGTCGAGCGAGTCGTCATGGATGACCACCGGCACCTTGTCGGCGGTCAGCTTGACGTCGGCCTCCAGGGTGAAGCCGCGGGCGGCGGATTGGCGAAAGGCCGGCAGCGAGTTCTCCGGCATCGTGCCCTTGCCGTTCTCGACCGCGCCGCCACGATGGGCCTGGATCCACGGCGAAGCCGAAGCCTCCGCCGTGCCGAACCCGAACGCAACCACGACCAAGGCGATGATGGAAATCGAACCCCTGACCTTCAAAAGAACCCCCTCCACTCGACGTACTCCTCCTAGGCAAGGATAGCCGCCGGCATCGCCTCGATCGGAGCCGGCCCATCCATTCGTTGTTTCTGTGGGTCGGCGGGTTTCTCGTGGAGGGCGGGTCGGACCCCGCCCGACTTCCTTATGTCTGGGTCGGACCCCGCCCGACTCCTTATGCCGCTCCGCAAAATGGGGGGTTGTTGCAGAGTTGTGAATCAAGAATCCTGCGATTTGCGGAAACGCCGCCGACCCGATCCTTCCGGTCTTGCTTGGATGCCCGGCAGTGGCTCGGCCGAAGAAGAAATCCCCCTCCTGCGAAGATTGTTATTTCCGCCAGAAGATGCTCTGCGCGCTGGACCTCGAAGAGCCCTGCGGCACCTTCCGCGAAAGCCGCCCGGAGGGCCTCGTCCCGCCCCGTCAGCCGATGCTCCTCCTCCGCCCCCCACGCTGGGCCGATCGGGAAGTTGGTCCTAAACGCAAAGCTGGTACCGACCCGGCGTTTGGCTGACCCCGGTCCTGTAGGCCGGAGTAGCATCCGGCTGATGAATGGATTCGGTAGCTGGCCATGAAGCTCACCGTTCTCGGCAAGTCCCCTGCCTGGCAGGACGCAGACGGTGCCTGTAGCGGCTATCTGGTCACCGAAGGCGATACCGCGGTCCTGCTCGATTGCGGCAACGGCGTGTTCGGCAAGCTGCGCAAGTACCACGACTACGTCGACCTCGACGCGGTCGTGATCTCGCATCTCCACGCCGATCATTTCGCCGACTTGATCCCCTTCGGCTTCGCGCTCCGCTTCGCCCCGCGCCAGCAGCCGGTGCCGATCGATCCCTGGCCGGGAACGGATGCGCCGGCCCGGCCGAAGCTCTTCGGCCCGCCCGGCTCGCATCAGTTCCTCGATGACCTCGACGGCTCCTGGAACCTCGGCCGCCACTTCGAGCAAGCCTTCGAGCCGCATGAGTACGACCCGGCTGGTTCGATCGAGGTCGGCCCGCTGACCATCAGCTTCCGCGAAGTCCCCCACTACGTCACGACCTTCGCCATGTCGGTGACCGGGTCGGGCGAGGGCCGGATCGTCTACGGGGCGGACTGCTGCCCGAACCAGGCCTTGGTCGAGTTCGCCGAGGGGGCGGACCTGCTGATCGCCGAGGCGACCCTGCCACGCCCGGAGCGCACCGGCATCCGCGGGCACCTGACCCCCTCCGAGGCGGGGGAACACGCCGAGCGGGCCGGTGCGAAACAGCTGATGTTGACCCACATCTCCGACGAGCTCGACCCCGAGTGGGCGCTCGGCCAGGCCAGTTCGACCTACGGCGGGCCGATCCAGGTCGCCAGCGAAGGCCTCGAGATCGAGGTTTGACCCATCCCGCGATTTGAGCCGGCGAGCAACCCTTATTAAGCTTCGAAGCCATGTCTGAACGTGACCTCTTCGCCAACTTCGCCCGCATGCGACGGGAAATGGACGAGATGCTGAGCGGCACCTGGGGCCGCACCACTTACATCAGCCGGAGGGCGAGCGGTTTCTCGCCCAACGTCGACGTCTACTACAGCGGCGATCCGCAGCGCGCGGTGGTCAAGTGTGACCTCTCGGGGATCGACCTGGCCTCGGTCGGGATCGAGGTCAGCGGGCGGCAGCTCACGATCGTCGGCGAGCGTCCGGTCCAGGAAACCGAGGGTCGGGTCTACCAGCAGGTCGAGATTCCGACCGGCCCCTTCCGCCACGTGGTCGAACTTCAGGTCGACGTCGATTCGGAACGGGCGACCGCCACCTATGACGACGGCGTGCTCAGGGTCGAGCTGCCGCTCCGCGAGGAAGGCGAAGTGACCCGGAAGGTGCCGGTCGACCGAACCCGCAAAGGGCGTGTGATCGATGGCTGACACCGGCGAAAGCGTGCCGGTGCTCGAAGTCGTCAGTGGCAGCGACGAAGAGGTCGAGGAAGCACTGAGGGAGCAGCAGGACCTGCCGGAGGCGATGCCGGTGCTGCCCTTGCGCGACACGGTCGCCTACCCGGACACCCTCGCTCCGCTCGGGGTCGGCCAGGAACGCTCGATCAAGCTGGTCGACGACGTACTGGCCGGCAACCGGATGCTGGTCATGGTCGCCTCGCGCGACCCGGAGGAAGACACCCCGAGCCCCGACCAGCTCCATGACGTCGGCGTGGTCGGCGTGGTCACTCGGATGTTGAAGGTTCCGGACGGCACGATCCGGATCCTGGTCCAGGGCAGCCAGCGGGTGCGGCTCGGCGATTACGTGACCGAGCAGCCCTACCTGGTCGCCCGCATCACCGAGATGCCGGACATCGTCGAGGAGACGCCGGAGCTCGAGGCGCTGACCCGCAACGTCCAGAAGACCTTCTCCGACATCATCGAGCAGATCCCCTACCTGCCCGAGGAGCTGCAGCTGGCGGTCACGAACGTCGATGAGCCTTCCGCCCTTTCGCATCTGATCGCCGGCGCGCTGCGCGTGCCGACCGAGGAGAAGCAGATGCTGCTCGAAGAGGTCGACGTCGCCAAGCGGCTGCGGATGCTTTCCGAGATCCTCGCCCGCGAGCTGGAAGTGATCCAGCTCGGGACGCAGATCCAGTCCGAGGTCCAGTCCTCGATCGACAAGGGTCAGCGGGAGTACTTCCTGCGCGAGCAGCTCAAGGCGATCCAGGCCGAACTCGGCGAGGAAGACGAGCAGGCCGCCGAGATCAACGAGCTGCGCGAGCGGATCGAGGCGGCGAAGCTGCCCGATCACGCCCACCAGGCCGCGGAGCGGGAACTCGCCCGGCTCGAGAAGCTGCCCCCGGCCGCCGCCGAGCACGGGGTGATCCGTACCTACCTGGAGTGGCTGGTCGACCTGCCCTGGTCGAAGGAGACCGAGGACAACCTGGACATCGAGCATGCCCGCGAGGTGCTCGACGCCGATCACTACGACATGGAGAAGATCAAGGACCGCATCCTCGAGTACCTCGCGGTCCGCAAGCTGAACCCGGACTCGCCCGGGCCGATTCTCTGCTTCGTCGGGCCGCCGGGGGTGGGCAAGACCAGCCTCGGCCAGTCGATCGCCCGGGCGCTGGGCCGTGAGTTCGAACGGATCTCGGTCGGCGGCGTCCGCGACGAGGCGGAGATCCGCGGCCACCGCCGCACCTACATCGGGGCGATGCCCGGAACGATTGTCCGGGCTCTGCGCGACGCCGGTTCGAAGAACCCCGTTTTCATGATCGACGAGATCGACAAGATGGGCTCCGACTTCCGTGGCGATCCCTCCTCGGCCATGCTCGAAGTGCTCGATCCAGCCCAGAACGAGACTTTCCGCGACCACTACCTGGACATGCCCTTCGACCTGTCCGATGTCATGTTCATCGCCACCGCCAATGTGCTCGACACGATCCCCGGCCCGCTGCTGGACCGCATGGAGATCATCCACCTGCCCGGTTACACGGTCGACGAGAAGCGCCACATCGCCCGCCGCTACCTGGTGCCGCGCCAGATCAAGGCGAACGGGCTGAAGCCCTCCCAGATCTCCTTCACCGACCCGGCGCTGACCGCGATCATCGAGGAGTACACCCGCGAGTCCGGGGTGCGGAACCTGGAGCGGGAGATCGGCACCGTCTGCCGCAAGGTCGCGCGGACCGTCGCCGAGAAGGGCGGCAAGGCGAAGAAGGTCAAGGTCTCGGGCAAGAAGGTCCGGGAACTGCTCGGGCGCCGCCGCGTGTTCTCCGAAACCCGACGCCGGACCAGGGTGCCGGGGGTCTCGACCGGCCTGGCCTGGACCCCGACCGGCGGCGACGTCCTCTTCATCGAGGCGACCGCGATGCCCGGCAACGGCAAGCTGGTGATCACCGGCCAGCTCGGTGACGTGATGCGGGAATCGGCGCAGGCAGCGCTCTCGTACGTGCGAGCCAACGCGCGTGACCTCGCCCCGGGGCTCGACGAAAAATGGTTTGCCAGCCACGACCTCCACATCCACGTGCCGGCCGGGGCGGTCCCCAAGGACGGGCCATCGGCCGGTGTCGCGATCACGGTCGCCCTGGTTTCGCTGATCACCGGCCGGCCGGTGCGCAACGACGTCGCGATGACCGGTGAGGTGACCCTGACCGGGCAGGTGTTGCCGATCGGCGGGGTCAAGGAGAAGTCACTGGCCGCCCAGCGGGCAGGGATAAAGATCGTGATCCTGCCGAGCCGCAACGAGGGCGATGTCGAGGAGATCCCCGCACACGAACGGGCGGTCGTCGAGTTTCGCTACGCCGACAAGGTCGGTGACGCACTGGCCGTCGCGCTGGAAGGCAATCTCAAGGTTTGACCGGCGACCGCCCGGGTGGCGACGCCGGTTTTGTTGTTTGAACCGGGGTACCGGTATTCTCGAAAAGCACAACCATCGGACGAGCGAGGAGCACATGGGTACAGAAAACATCTCGGGCAGGGCCTCCAGGGCCTATTCAACGGCGCGTGACAACCAGCATGTGCGCCGCCTGATCGAGGACGAAGAGCTTCGCGCCAGCCTGATCGCCGCCGCATTGGCGGGCCGCAAGGCGCTGCAGCGGATCCAGTCGAACCGCTCTTCCGCGGTCGAGTCGGTGACCCAGGACAAGCGGGTCAAGAAGGAGCTCCAGAGCGCCGCCGATTCTCTGCGTGACGCGGCCGACCGCCTCAAGGCGCCGGCCAAGAAGAAGCGCCACCCGATCCGCAAGCTGCTCTTCGTCGGGATCATCACCGGCGGCCTGGTCCTCGCGTTCAGCGAATCGGCCCGCAAGAGCCTGCTCGACGCGATCTTCGGCGCCGAAGAGGAATTCGTCTACACCTCGACGACTTCAACCGAGAGCGCCCAGACCAACGGAACTCCCGTAGGCGAGTAGCCGGTAGGACACCCCCGACCCGAACCCTGCAGAATTGGTCGGTCCTCTGCTGCCCGACGGTTAGCGCGGTTCGCGAGAACCAACTTTCAGCGGGTCGTGCACAGGGGCCTCCAGCCGTTCGCTGCCGAGGAGTAAAGCCGGGAATGGCCGCGATCGTACTCACGTACTTGAGCTGCCGTTTCCGGCTGTCGACGAAGGTCAGCGGGCGGCTGGTGGTTCCTGGGCGCGTTGCCCGAATCTCTATAGACTCCCGAACCCTTTGGCTCGCAGGGATGACATAAGAAATGTGGCCATCGTCGCGCATGTCGACCATGGCAAAACCACGCTCGTTGACGCGATGCTCTGGCAGTCCGGTGCTTTCCGGCAGGGGCAGGACGTAAACGAACGGGTCATGGACTCGATGGACCTCGAGCGCGAGAAGGGCATCACGATCCTCGCCAAGAACACCGCGGTCCGTTACGGCGACGTCAAGCTGAACATCATCGACACCCCCGGCCACGCCGACTTCGGTGGCGAGGTCGAACGCGGCCTGACCATGGTCGACGGGGTCGTGCTGCTGGTCGACGCGTCGGAAGGCCCGTTACCGCAGACCCGCTTCGTGCTGGGCAAGGCGCTGGAAGCCGGTCTGCCGGTGATCCTCGTGGTCAACAAGGTAGACCGCCCGGACGCGCGGATCGGCGAGGTCGTGGACGAGGTCTACGAGCTCTTCATGGACCTCGGCGCGGACGGTGAGCAGATCGAGTTCCCGATCGTCTACACCAACGGCAAGGACGGCTGGGCCTCGCTGGAGGAAGGGGTCGAAGGGGAGGACCTGAAGCCGCTCTTGGACCTGATGGTCGAGCACATCCCCGCCCCCGAATACGAGGAGGGGCATCCGCTCCAGGCCTGGGTGACCAATCTCGACGCCTCGCCTTACCTCGGCCGACTGGCCCTCTGCCGGGTGATGCAGGGCACGATCAAGGCCGGCGCGCCGGTCTCCTGGTGCCGGGCCGATGGCAGCGTCGAACGGGCCAATGTGTCCGAGCTCTTCGTGACCGAGGCGCTGGAGCGGGTTTCCGCCAAGGAGGCCGGGCCGGGCGAGATCATCGCGGTGGCCGGGATCCCGGAGGTGACGATCGGCGAAACGCTTTCCGACCCCGATGATCCCCGGCCGATGCCGGTGATCGAGGTCGACGAACCTTCGCTCTCGATCGTGGTCGGGATCAACACCTCGCCCCTGGCCGGCCGAGAGGGGGACAAGGTGACGGCCCGTCAGATCCAGAGCCGGCTCGACCAGGAGCTGCTCGGCAACGTGGCGATCCGCGTGCTGCCGACCGAGCGCCCCGACGCCTGGGAGGTTCAGGGCCGGGGCGAGCTGCAGCTGGTGGTGCTGCTGGAGATGATGCGTCGCGAGGGCTTCGAACTGACCGCCGGCCAGCCCCGGGTACTGACCCGGGAGGAGGGCGGCGAGACCCTCGAGCCGATGGAAAGGCTGGTCATCGACGTGCCGGAGGAGCATGTCGGCCAGGTCACCCAGCTGCTGGCTGCCCGCAAGGGGCGGATGGAGAACATGGTCGCCCAGTCCGATTCCTGGACTCGCCTGGATTACGTGATCCCGGCCCGCGGCCTGGTCGGTTTCCGGACCGAGTTCCTGACCGAGACCCGTGGCACCGGCATCCTCCATCACATCTTCGAGGGCTGGGAGCCGTGGGCGGGGGAGATCACGACCCGAGCGACCGGCTCGCTGGTCGCCGACCGCCAGGGTGCGACCGCCAGCTTCGCGCTCTTCGGCCTGCAGGAACGCGGGGCGATGTTCGTCGGGCCGGGTGAGGACGTCTACGAGGGCATGATCGTCGGCGAGCACGCCCGGGCCAATGACCTCGACGTCAACGCGGTCAAGGAGAAGCAGCTGACCAACATGCGCTCCTCCACCTCGGACGTCCTGGTCCGCCTGACCCCGCCGAAGCCGCTCACGTTGGAGTCGGCGATCGAGTTCCTGCGCTCCGACGAATGCGTCGAGATCACCCCGGAATCGATCCGGCTGCGCAAGGTCGAGCTCGACAAGAACGACCGGGTCAAAGCGGCCCGGAAGATCAAGAACCTCTCCCGCTAGATGCAAGGCGGCGAGGCCTAGGGCCTCACCGCCTCCCCTGCTTCTGTCAGTCCCTGCCGTGCATCCCTCCCTGGCATGCGGACTGCCTCTATAACCGAGCAGCGGGGAAAGGGTTGCGGTCTGAATCAGGCCCGCGTTAAAACTTTTTCGGGCGTATCCGGGGCCGAAATCCGGAGCCGGTCAGACCCCGAGCTTCTCCCGGGCCGTGCGGACCTGCTCCAGCGCGTCGTCGTGTGACATCCCCAGGCTGAGCAACAGGTCGGTCGCCGCCGAGCGTACCTGGCCGACGATCACGCTGACCGAGAGGTTTGAGGTTTCCTCCAAGGCGGCGGTCGCTTTCGCCGCGGCCCGGAGGGCGGCTTCACGTGCGGTCGAGCGGGCCGGCGCGCCGCCGAGGTGGCTGTCCAGCCTGGACACCGAGGTCGCCAGGTCCCGGATCGCGTCGGCCACCACCGGCGGGATGTGCTCGTCGAGGTCGATCGCCCGCTGGCAGCCGCGGGCCAGCACCCGCGTGTTGCGGATCATCAGGTCGATCGGCTCGGCTGCCGCGGCCAGGCGGTCGACCCGGCCCCGGAATCTTCGGCGGGGGGGGGCGAGGGAGATCGTCTCCTGACTCGCCTCGACTGCGATCTTCATCTCCCGGACCGCGGGGTCGAGGCCCCGGGCCCGTTCGAGCGCGGCGACGATCTCCTCGTGGCTGTCGTGGTCGAGTGCGTCGGCGATGTCCACCAGGGTCCCCGAGAGCCGCGAGAGTAGCGGCTGGAGGTGGCGGCGCACCAGGCGCACCGGCTCGACGGGCGTGATCGCGTTGGCGGTCAGGGCGACGCCGCCGCCGATCAGCGCATCGACGAAACGATGGGTGGTGTCGACCAGGTCGGGGGCCGGCAGGGTGGCGACCAGCACCCCCGAGACCGCGGCCTGGTTGACCAGCATCACCCCACCGCCCGAGAGCACCGCGGCCGACATCGCCAGGCCGATGACCAGCATCAGCTGCCAGGTGCCGGTGCCCAGCGCCAGCACGATCAAGTCGGCTATCGCGATGCCCAGCGCGACGCCGACCGCGACCTCGTAGGCGCGCCGGCCGCGGCGCTCGATTGCCAGCCCGAGCACGAGGACGACCGAGATCGGAGCGAAGAACGGCTCGTAGTGGCCGACGATCCGGGTCGCGATCAGCCAGGCGGCTCCGGCCGCCACGCAGATCTGGACGATCCTGAGCGACGCGAATCGGAGGGTCGAAAGACGCTGATCGAGAAGCGATCTCACGGCCCCACTATCCCAGCGACGCCCGATGTCCGCTGGGCGAGGACCGCCAGTTCAAGCGGGTGGCGAGACGATCAGGCGGTTGCCCGAGGGATCGACCAGTTCCCGCGGTCCGCCTTCGGCCTTCGGGTCGAAGAGCTCGAAGTGCTTCATGCCCGCCGTGCCCTCCGGCGCCTGGGGCGCGCGGATGCCCTGCCAGACGTTGACCGCGATCCGGTGGGGGAAGCTGCCTCCCAGCGAAAGGTCGGCGAAGCCGATCGCGTCGCCGTTCATGTTCGGGGTGAAGCCGACTTCCTGGTAGAAGGACCGGGCCGCGTCGAGGTCACCGACGTAGAGGTGGATGTGGCCGATCCTGCAGCCCGCCGGCAGCGGCCCGCTGATCTCCTCGTCGGCCTTGAACGAAAAGACCTCTTCCAGGTCGAGCGGCTCGGTCATCGCGTGGTGTCGGCCTTCGGAATCGAGGATCTGTGGGCGGCCGCCGACGATGCTGACCTCGTCCACCCGGTCGATCGTCTCGAAGACGATCTCGACGTTGATCCCATCCGGATCGTCGAGGTAGGTCGCCCAGTGGGTGACGTGGTCGGTCGGTGCGTTCGGGTAGCGCGCCGCGAAAAGCCGTCCCAGGACACGGGCGAACTCGGCTTCTGAGGGGGTGTGGATCGCCAGGTGGTAGAGGGCCGAGTAGCCGCGCTGCACCGGCTGCGTGGCACCGGGGTGGAGCACGACCAGCTCGACCTTCGCCTCGCCTTCGACGACCCCCAGCCGGACAGCCCCGTCTTCTTCCGAGCCCAGCACGGTCATCCCGATCAGGTCGCGCCAGAAGACCAGCGACCGTTCGAGGTCGGTCACATCGAGGTGAACCGCCCCGTAGGCGAGTGCGTCAGACGCGATGCTCTGGACTGGCCGGGGTCTCATGGACGGAACTATGACAACCATCGAGGTTGAAGTTAAGCGCTCTATGTGGCGGTAACTTCAACCTCGCCGCCCCGAAGGGCTGCTCAGCTCAGCTTGGGAGACTTCCAGGGTTCGGCGAGCTTGCCGGCGATCAACTCCGGCAGGCCCTCGATCGGGACCCTGACCTGTTCGAGGCTGTCGCGGTCGCGGAGGGTGACCTGGCCGTCGTCCTTGGTGTCGAAGTCGACCGTGATGCCCCAGGGGGTGCCGATCTCGTCCTGACGGCGGTAGCGCTTGCCGATCGAGCCGCCTGTGTCGTACTCGGTCTGGATGCCGGCCTTGCGCAGCGCGGCGTTGATTTCCTGCGCCGTCTCCGGCATCCCTTCCTTGTTGAATAGCGGCATGACGGCGACCTTGATCGGGGCGAGCCGGGGGTGGAGCTGGAGCACCGTGCGCTTGCGGCCCTCGACCTCTTCCTCGCGGTAGGAGTCGACCAGGAAGGCGAGGGCGGCGCGGTCGGCGCCGGCGGCCGGCTCGATCACATGGGGGATGTATCGCTCGCCGGACTGCTGGTCGAAGTACTCGAGCTTCTCGCCGGAGTGCTCCTGGTGCTGGGTCAGGTCGAAGTTGCCGCGGTGGGCGATGCCTTCGAGCTCGGACCAACCGATCGGGAAGAGATATTCCACGTCCGAGGTCTTCGAGGAGTAGTGCGAAAGCTCGTCGGACTCGTGGGGGCGGATCATCAGGAAGTCGGGGCGGATGCCCAGCTCGAGGTACCAGTTGTGCCGGATCTCGACCCATTCCGCCCACCACTTGTCGGCGTCGGCCGGCGGCACGAAGAACTCCATCTCCATCTGCTCGAACTCGCGGGTCCGGAAGATGAAGTTGCCCGGGGTGATCTCGTTGCGGAAGGACTTGCCGACCTGGGCGATGCCGAAGGGCGGCTTCTTGCGGGCGAAGTTGAGGACGTTCTTGAAGTTGATGAAGATGCCCTGGGCGGTCTCGGGCCGCAGGTAGACCGCGTTGCCGTCGTCGGCAACCGGGCCCATGTGGGTCTCGAACATCAAGTTGAAGTTGCGGGGAGGGGAGAGCTCGCCACCGCATTCGGGGCAGACGATCGGGTCGTCGTAGTTCCCGCCCTTCTCGACGTTCGCCTCGCGTAGGTGATCCTCCCGCCAGCGCCGCTTGCACTCGCCGAGGCACTGGACCAGCGGGTCGGTGAAGCCGGCCAGATGGCCGGAGGCCTCCCAGACCTTGGGGTGCTGGAGGATCGCCGAGTCGAGAGCGACGATGTCGTCACGCTCGACCAGCATCGACTTCCACCACTCGTTCTTGACGTTGTTCTTGAGCAGCACCCCGTAGTGGCCGTAGTCATAGGTCGAACCGAGGCCGCCGTAGATCTCCGAAGAGGGGAAGACGAAACCGCGGCGCTTAGCCAGCGCAACGATCTCTTCCATGGTCACTTCGGTGTTCTTGTCGGTGGCGTAATCGCTCATGGCCTAGAGGTTATGGACAATCGTTCCGAAAAGCCGGGACGGGTATCGGGACGCAAAGAGCTGCGCGCTGCGATAATCAGACCCGCGATGCCGATTTACGAATACCGCTGCGAAAACGGCCACACATTTGAAGTCATGCAGTCGATCATCGAGGATGCCCTGACGGAATGCATCGAGTGCGGGGCGCCGGTCCGGAAGGTGCTGCATTCGCCCGCGATCCACTTCAAGGGCTCGGGCTTCCACAACACCGATTACGGCACCCGCAAGTCGAACAAGGCCAAGGCTGCGGCCGAGGCTGGCAAGAAGGACTCCGGCAACTCGGACTCTGGCTCCTCGTCCAATTCTTCGGACTCGTCCTCCGGCTCCGGAGACTCCGGTTCCAAAGCCTCCCCGGGCTCTTCGAACTCAGATTAGGGACTTCGCGATTCCAGGTGTACCGTGGTGTACACTTGATGAATGGTTGAGATCGGCATTCGGGAACTCAGGAGCGACCTGAGCAACCACATAAAGAAAGCGGCGCAGGGTGAGGTGGTCGTGATCACAATCGGCGGCGAACCCAAAGCGAAACTGGTTCCGCTTCCCTCGGGACCGGTCGCACTGACCATGGAGGAGGCCTACGATTCGGGCCGAGTAATCCGGGCCCCTCGTCGAGGTGAGGCGCCTCCACCACCACCGAAGGAGAAACTGGTGCTGGATAGACCCGGCGAAGAGATAATCAGCGATCTCCGAGAGGAGCGCATCTGATGTTGGTCCTGGACTCATCGGCCTTGATCAAGCGCTACTCCCGAGAGCCCTTTTCCGAGTGGGTTGACCAGATCATGCAGCAGGATCAGCACTGGGCCGGATCGGCCCTGCTGGCCGCCGAAACGGCCATCGGCATCGCGCGTCGGGAACAGGATCCGCTCGACCTCGCCGCCATCGACGCCAGGCTGAGTCGAGATCTCGAATTCTTCGACTTGGTTCCCGTGGACGCCGATTGTCTGACTACGGCGATAGATCTCGGACGGGGATACGGACTTCGGTCGTTGGATGCGATCCACCTGGCCGGCGCGTCGAAGCTACCCGGCGAGTTTGACTTCGTCACCTTCGACCAGCGGCAACGCAATGCGGCCGAGGCACTCGGCCTGAACGTGCTGGCCCCGCCGGCCTGAGGTCTGGTGGCGCTAGTGAGATGGGGAAAAGTTGGCAACTATTGCCAACTTTTCCCATCTCATTGGTAAAGGGCTCAGTTCTCGAGGGCGTTGGCGGCGCGCTGGCGTTCTGACTCGGGGATCTCCAGGCTGCCGCCGGGTCCCGCTCCCGAAGGGATCAGGACATCCGGTTTGGAGGAGCCGGCGAAGACGGTCGAGAGGGCGAGCTGGGGCAGGGTGAAGAACCCCATGTCCGAGACGAAGGCCTTGGGTGCGGTCCAGCCGATGATCGGGCCCTTGATGAAGTTGTAGGGGAGGCGCAGCGGGTCGGTCAGGCGCTGCTTGATCCCGTTCATGACCAGCTGCTGGGCGGCGGCCCGGTCGAGGTCGTCGTAACCCTCCGAGTAAGCGCTGGGCTGGTTGCCTGGGCAGGGGCTCGGCTTGCGGGTCCGGGCGTAAGCCAGGGCGGTCTCGCCATCCAGCGTATTCGTGCCCTGCTTCAGGTCGATCGACCAGCCACCGTTCTTCTTGCCGCCGGAGATGTCGGCGCAGAGCCGCAGCGGTACGTCCACCTTGACCCCGCCGATCGCGTCGATGAAGTCCTCGAAGCCGGTGAAGTTGAGGATCACGACGTGGTCGATCGAGATCCCGAGGAAATCCTCGACCGTCTTGACCTGCAGCGCGGCGCCGCCGAAGGCGTAGGCGGCATTGATCTTCTGGGTGTCCTGGCCGGGGATCGCCGCGTAGCTGTCACGGGGGATGCCCAGCTTCTTGAACTTGCCGCCGCCGGCCCGGACCACCATCAGGGTGTCCGCCCGGGCGCCGGCGCAGCCGTCGTGGGGCGCTTCGCCTTCGGCCTGCTGGTCGTAGCAACGCTGTTCCTGGGCGGCACCGGGCTCGAGCGTGTCCGGTGGGCGGGAGTCGGTGCCGATGATCAAGACGTTCTGTGGGCTGGTCAGAATCCAGGGGCTGCCACCGAGCGCGTCCTTGGCGTCCCCGGAGAGCTTCATCGACTGGAGCTGGGCGGAAATACCGAAGGCCAGGAAGCTGATCACCAGCCAGCCGAAACAGGCGATCAGGATCCACTTGAGCCAGCGTCTGCGACCGCCGCCGCGCCGGCCGGAGCCACCCCGGCCGAAGGGGCTTCTCGACCCGGAAGATCTGGCCCGGCGCCCGACGCCAGGTGTGCCGGAGCTGTGGACTTCGTAGGGTAGATCCTGCCGGTCGGATCTGGCCGCCCTCTGGCGATCCGCCGCCCGCTTCTCTTTTCCGCTCAGGGACTCGAGATCCGGCTTGCGGAAGCGTGAGAACAGGCCCCGGCGCGAGCGATAGACGTTGTATTCGGGCCGGTCTCGATCGGGCCTGTTACCTGAGGAAGGCATGAAGAGTTAAGAATGGTGGCTGATGGCAGAAGTTGAATCGATCGGGGCTGATCTTGGTGGGACAAAGCTTGCCGTCGGCGTGCTCGATGGGCGGCCTGAAGCCCTGTGGAAGGAAGAGGTCCCTTCCAAAGGTTATTCGCAGGAAGCAGTCGTGGACCTGCTCGCGCAGCAGATCAACAAGGCCCACCAGGCCCGCCCCGCCGCTGCCAGCGTCGGCGTCGGCGTTCCCGCGCAGATCGATTTCCAAGGGGGAATCGCGATCGCTTCGAACAATCTCGACGTCGCGAATCTCCCGGTTCGGGACCTGCTCTCCGAGAAGGTCGGGATCCCGGTCGCGATCGACAACGATGGCAACCTGGCGATGCTCGCCGAAGCCTTGTACGGGGCTGCCCGGGGCGCGAAGCATGCCCTCCTGCTCACTCTCGGCACTGGAATCGGCGGGGGTATCTGGATGAACGGTGAGCTGTACCGCGGCGCGACCGGAGCCGGGGCCGAGCTCGGACACTTCGTGATCGAGATCGATGGCGAGCCCTGTCCGGGAAACTGCCCCAACCGGGGCTGCATCGAAGCCATGGCTTCCGGGACCGCGATCGGCCGGCTCGGCCGTGAAGCCGCAGAAGAGAACCCCGACTCGGAGCTCGGCCGCCGCTTGGCCGAGAACGGCAGCGTCGACGCCAAGGACGTGGAGGCGGCGGCGCTGGCCGGCGATGCGGCCGCGCTCGCTGCGGTCGAGCGTTCCGGGCACTTCCTGGGACAGGCACTGGTCGGGCTGGCCAACATCTTCCAGCCGGAAGTGATCGTGCTCGGAGGAGGGGCCATCGCCTTCGGGGAGATGCTGATCGCACCGGCCCGGGCCGAGGTGGAGAAGTTCGCCCTCGACCCGATGAACAAGGCCCGCGTCGTCGCGGCCGAGCTCGGCCCGGCCGCCGGCATGATCGGGGCCGCCGCCTTCGGCCGCATGGAAGCGGAGGCCAGCTGATGCCCGGCCGCCTGACCGTCTGCCCGACCCCGATCGGCCACATGGGCGACGTCAGCAACCGGGTGCGTGTGGCGCTCGTGATGGCTGACTTCGTGGCCTGCGAAGACACCCGCCGCACCGGCCGGCTGCTAGAGAGACTCGAGATCCGGCCCAAACCGAGGCTGGTCTCGAACCACGAGGGCAACGAGGCCTCGCGCGCCGTCGAGCTGGTCAAGCGGATGGAGCGGGGCGACCGGATAGCGCTGGTCTCCGACGCCGGGATGCCGGCCGTCTCCGACCCGGGCTACCGGCTGATCCGCGCCTGCATCGATCGCGGCGTCGAGGTCGAGGTGTTGCCCGGACCCTCCGTGATCCCGGTCGCCCTGGTCGCTTCGGGCCTGCCAACCGACCGCTGGCGTTTCGAGGGTTTCCTGCCGAAACGGGCCGGCGAGATGGAAAGGGTGCTGAACTCGGCCGAGACGGTGATCGCCTTCGAATCCCCGCGGCGGATCTCGAACTCGCTGCGGGCCCTGGCCCAGCTGGCACCGGACCGCCAAGCCGCCGTCTGCCGCGAGATGACAAAGCTCCACGAGGAGGTCTCCCGCGGCACGCTGACCGAACTCGCGATGCGCTTCCAGGGGGAGGTCAAAGGCGAGATCGTGCTGGTGATCGCCCCTGCCGCGGCGGCCGAGCACGGCCAGGACATCGCCTTCGCGGTCGAGGCGCTGAAGCGGCTGGTCAAGTCGGGCGCCAGACCCAGGGCGGCGGCGACCGTGGTCGCCTCGTTGACCGGCACCAGGGCCAACGACCTGTACAAGGCCCTGACCGGCCGGGAACCGCGGCGTTGAGCCCCGCATCCGGCAGTGGTCACCGGGTCGCCTACGCGACCTGCGAGCCCCGCTTGGAACCGTGGCAGGACGACCTGCTCTCGGCCGAGCTGTTGGCCGGCCGCGGGATCGAGGTCGAGTTCGTCGCCTGGGACGATCCCGCCGCCGACTGGCCTGCCTTCGACCTGGTCGTGGTCCGTTCGACCTGGGATTACACGAGGCGAGCCGAGGAGTTCCTCGCCTGGGCCGACTCGGTCGGGCCCGAGCGGCTGCGGAACGTCCCGGCGCTGCTGCGCTGGAATACCGACAAGCGCTACCTGGCCGAGCTCGACGGGGCCGGCCTTCCGGTGCCGCCCACCGCCCTGGTCGCACCGGGCGGCCCGGCCCCGCCCTTCGGCGGCAAGGTCGTGATCAAGCCGGTCGCCGGGGCCGGTGCCCGGGACACCGGGGTCTTCCACGAGGGCAACGCCGGGGAAGGACTGGCTCTGCTCGAAAAGCTGGGAACCCAGGACGAGATCGCGATGATCCAGCCCTACATCCCCTGGATCGACGAACGTGGTGAGACTGCCGCGATCTTCTTCGGCGGCCGGTTCGCCTACGCCTTGAAGAAGAAGGCGTTCCTGCCGGACTCCGGGATCGCGCCGGTGCGTCCGGGAACGACCGTGGCCGAAAGCATGTTCGACGAGGACCTGATGAGCCTGGCCGAAGCGAGCGAGGCCGAGGTCGAGTTGGGAGCGAAGACGGTGGCCTGGCTGGCCCGCCGCTTCGGCAGCATGCCGCTCTACGCCCGCATCGACATGGTCTCCTCGCCGGAGGGAGAACCGGTCCTGATGGAGGTCGAGGCGACCGAGCCCTGCCTCTACCTGGAACTGGCCGAGGATCTCGAAACAACTGGGGCCGAGCTGTTCGCCGCCGCGGTGGAAGCGACCTCGGCCTGACCCGCCCTATGCTGGACGGACCTTGAGTTTCTACGTAACCACACCGATCTTCTACGGCAACGGCGATCCCCATCTCGGCCACGCCTATTCGACCATGGCTGCCGACATCCTCGCCCGCCACATGCGCCAGCGCGGGGAGGACGTCTTCTTCCTGACCGGCACCGACGAGCACGGCGAGCCGATCGCCCAGGCGGCCGAAAAGCAGGGCATCAGCCCGCAAGAGCTGGTCGACCGCAGCGCCGACCGGTTCCGCGACATGGTCTCCCGGGTCGACGCCACGAATGACTTCTTCATCCGCACCACCGACCGGGGGCACATCGAGCGGGTCCAGGCAGTGGTCAACCGGGTCAAGGAGAACGGCTACGTGTACGAGGGCACCTACGAGGGCTGGTACTGCCCCCGCTGTGCCGACTTCAAATCCGAGAACGAGATCGGCCCCGGCGAGACCTGCCTGATCCACGAGATCCCGCTTCAGCGGGAGAAGGAACAGAACTGGTTCTTCAAGCTTTCGGCCTTCCAAGGTGACCTGGAGCGGCTCTACGAGGAGAACCCGGGCATGATCCAGCCCGACTTCCGCCGCAACGAGGCGCTCTCGTTCATCCGCAGTGGGCTGAACGACGTCTCGCTTTCCCGTTCGCAGATCTCCTGGGGGGTGCCGCTGAGCTGGGATCCGGACCAGGTCATGTACGTCTGGTTCGACGCGCTGCTCAACTACTACACCGCACTCGGCTACGCCCGCGAGAACGAGGACCTGACCGAGCGGTTCTGGCCCGCCTCTTGGCACATCATCGCCAAGGACATCCTCAAGTTCCACACCGTCTATTGGCCGGCCTTCCTGATGGCCGCTGGGATCGAGGTGCCGCAGCGGATCTTCATCCACGGCTTCCTGCTGATGGGCGACAAGAAGATGTCGAAGTCGCTCGGCAACGTGCTCGATCCCTTCGAGGTGATCGAAAAGTTCGGGGCCGACGCGCTCCGCTTCTACTGCTTCCGCGAGGTCAGCTTCGGCCAGGACGGATCGATCTCGACCGAGGGCTTCGAGACCCGCTACGAAACCGAGCTGGCCAACGATTTCGGCAACCTCGCCTCCCGCACCCTGGCGATGATCGACCGCTACCGGGACAGGCTCCAGCCCGAAGCCGACCCCGACCCGCTGCTGGCCGCCGACTTCGAAGGCATCGTCGCCCGAGTCTCGGCCCTGCTCGACGAGGCTCAGCTCAGCCAGGCCCTGGAAGAGATCTGGGTGCTGGTCCGTCGTCTCAATCGTTACGTCGAGGAGTCCCAGCCCTGGGTGCTGGCCAAGGACGAGGCGGATGCCGAACGGCTCGACCAGGTGCTCTACAGCCTGGCCGAGGGACTGCGCGTGCTCGCCTTGCTGCTCCACCCGTACCTGCCGAACTCGACCGGCATCCTGCTCGGCGCGCTCGGGCAGTCCGACCTCAACCTGGCTGATTACGGCAGCCGCCCCGGGGGCACCGTGGTCGAGAAGCTAGACCCTCTCTTCCCCAAACTCTAGGATCGGAACATGAACAAAGTCAGAATTGCTCTCGCAGGGATTGCAATCGTGGCCCTTGGTGCCGGCGTCTCTTTGACCACCGTCGCCTCGGTTTCGGCTGCCGACCAGCCGCTCAAGGTCAAGGTCTTGACCGTGGACGGCAAGCAGCGGCTCAAGGTGAAGCGCAAGCTGGCCGTCGCGGTCGGATGCACCAAGAACTGTGCGGTGGTCGTCAACATGAAACTGGTGATGCCGAACGAGGTGCTGAAGGCCACCGTCAAGGGCGGCATCAAGGCCTACACGGCCAAATCCCCCTCGATGATCCTCAACCGCGCGGCGCTCAACTACCTGAAACTGACCTGGCCGCGGTCGCGTTTCGCGATCAAGGTCACCGCGACCGACGTCTCGACTGGCAAGAAGACGGTCAAGAACAAGGTCTTCAAGTTCCGCCGGTAGTCGAATTTGATCGATTCCCATTCACATGTCTCGCGCTGCCCCGATCCACCGGAAACGGTGATCGGGGCTGCCCGCGAGGCCGGCGTCGAGAAGATCCTCACGGTCGGCCTCGACGAGACCAGCAACCGCGAGCAGATCGCCCTGGCGAACGCCTTCGAGGGGCTCTACGCGGCGGTCGGCCGCCATCCCAACGACGCCGACGGCTTCGACGAGGCGGCTGCCGCCGACATCGAGGAGTTGGCCGCCGACCCGAAGGTGGTGGCGATCGGTGAGACCGGGCTGGATTTCTTCCGCGACACCGCTGACCCGGACAATCAGCGGCTCGCCTTCATCAAACAGGCCGACGTCGCCGCCCGGTTGGAGATGCCGCTGATCATCCACTGCCGTGACCAACAGGGCAAGGACGATGCGGTCTCCGAGATCTTCGCGACCCTTGAGGAGTTCCCCGACCTGACCGTGATCCTCCACTGCTTCTCGACCCCGGAGTGGGTCGAGCAGGCGGCCGAGCGTGACTGGTACTGCTCCTTCTCCGGCAACATCACCTATCCCGCCAACGAGGACCTGCGCAGCGCCGTGGCCCGGGTGCCAGATGAACGCATCATGGTCGAGACGGACGCCCCCTACCTCACGCCGCAGTCCCGTCGTCGGGATCGCAACCAGCCCGCCTTCGTGGTCGAAACGGCCGAGAAGGTGGCGGAGCTCAGGGGCATCGGTTACGCGGAACTGGACCAGCTGGTCAGCGCCAACGCAGCCCGCGTCTACGGATGGTGAAACTCGGCCAGAACTTCCTGGCCGACCCCAATCTGCTGGAGGCGATCGTGCGGGACGCGGCGCTCTCGCCGGATGATGTGGTGCTGGAGGTCGGGGCCGGGGAGGGCGTGCTGACCGAGCGGCTGGCCGAGGTCGCCCGGCAGGTCCATGTGATCGAGATCGACCGCGGCCTCGAACCCGGCCTGGTCGAGGTGATGGCACGGCCGAACGTGAACATGGTCTGGGCCGACGCGGTCAGGTACGACCTTTCCCAGCTCGACCCCGCCCCGACCGCGATGGTTGCCAACCTGCCCTACGCGGTGGCGACCCCGGTCATCCTGCAGACCGCCTTTGAGCTGCCCGGGATCGCCAGCTGGAACGTGATGGTCCAGAAGGAGATCGGCGACCGCTTGCGGGCCGGCCCCGGCAGCAAGACCTACGGGGCGCCATCGGTCCTGATCCAGCTGGCCGGCGAGGTGCGTCAGGTCCGCAAGGTGAGCCGCACCGTCTTCCGGCCGCAGCCCCGGGTCGACTCGGCGATCATCGCCATCCGCCGCACCGGTCCCGGGCCGGATGCCGCCACCCGGAGGCTGGTCCGGGCCGGTTTCGCCCACCGCCGCAAGGCGATGGCCCGGTCGGTCGACATGGTCCACCCCGGCTCGCTCAAGGCGGTCCGGGCCGGGCTGGAGGCGGCCGGGCTGGACCCTGGCATCCGGGCCGAAGCCTTGGCGCCCGAGCAGTTCGCAAAGCTTTCCGGGATGATCGACCTCGCTGCCGATGACAGAACTTGATCTCCCCCTCGAGCTGAGCGCGCCGGCCAAACTCAACCTCTGCCTGTACCTCGGGCCGAGGCGGAAGGACGGGCTGCACGAACTCACCTCGATCTTCGAGCCTCTCACCCTGAACGACAGGATCACGGTGTCAGCCGGGGGAGAACAGGCGCTCGTGGACCAGGTCATCTGTCCCGGGGTGCCGGGCGAGAACCTGGTCAACCAGGTGATCAGGATGATGCGTTCCGAGGGCTGGTCACCGCCTTTGCTGAAGGTCGAGATCGAAAAGCGGATTCCCGTTAAGGCCGGCCTCGGAGGGGGCAGCGCAGATGCCGCCGCGATCCTGCGCCTCGGGGTCGGGGAGGTCGAGGACCTGGCTGGTCTCGCTCTGCTCCTGGGGGCCGATGTGCCGTCCCAGCTCAACCCGAAGCCGTTGCTGGTCGAGGGTGTCGGGCAGAGACTGACCACCCTGCCGGTCCCGGCCGAGCACTGGGTCGTGCTGCTGCCGTTTGAAACTGGGCTTTCGACCCGGGCCGTGTTCGATGAGGCCGACCGGATGAAGCTTGGCCGCAGCCAGGAGGAGATCGACGAGATTTCCGGGCGTCTCTGGGCCGTCGCGACCAACGCCGTTTCGCCGCTCGCCTATCCCGCGCTGCTGGTCAATGACCTGGAGCCGGCGGCGATCTCGCTCAAACCGGAGATCGGGCTCGGCAAGGAACGGCTCCGATCGGCCGGCGCCTTGTTCACCGGGATGACCGGCACCGGACCGACCGTCTTCGGATTGTTCTCCGACCGGGAGTCGGCCGAGTCGGCTGCGGACGCGGTCGGACCGGAAGCGATCGTCTGCCAGGGCGGCGTGACCTGAGGCCGGATCGATGATCAAGGTTCCCGAAACCAGACGGGGGAAGCGGCTGGCCCTGACCGGCATCGCGGCTGCCGCCATCGTCGTCTTCCTGCTCTACAGGAAGTTCTTCCCCGAACTCGACCTGCAGCAGCTGCTCGACGATTTCGCCAACTTCCTCGGTGCCTGGACCTACCTGGTGGTCGGGCTGCTCGCCTTCCTCGAGACCGGCGCCTTCGTCGGGCTGCTGGTACCGGGCGAGACGGCGATGCTGATCGGCGGTGCGGTCGCCGGCCAGGGAGTGATCAACGTCTACCTGCTGATCGCGATCGCCTGGCTCATGGCCTTCCTCGGGGATTCGACCAGCTTCTACCTCGGGCATCGCCTGGGCCGTGAGTTCATCCTCAAACACGGGCCCCGGTTCGGGATCTCCCACGAGCGTTACGAACAGGTCGAGGACTACTTCGAGAAGCACGGTGGCAAGACCGTGCTGATCGGCCGGTTCATCGGCCTGGTGCGTGCCCTTTCGCCCTTCGTGGCCGGCAGCTCCGGCATGAGGTACCGGGCCTTCGCGCCCTACTCGATCCTCGGGTCCGGCCTGCAGATCACCCTTCACATCCTGGCCGGATACTTCTTCGCCCGCAGCATCGAGGCGGCGGCCGAGGTGGTCGGGATCGCGGCCCTGGTGATCGGCACCCTGATCGTCGTCTCGGTCGTTTCCTACCTGGCCTGGAAGTACCTGCGCGAACCCGGCAATCGGCGGCGGACCGTCATCTGGATGGACGGGCACTGGGTCACTGGCTGGATCGTCCGGCTCGCGCGCCGTTACGAAACCCAGCTGCGCTGGCTCCAGGACCGGCTCACCCCGGGTGGCACTTTCGGGCTGGAGATCACCACTCTCTTCGCGATCATCGCGGTCGGCTCATTCGTTCTCTTCGCCTACGTCGGGATCCTGCTCGACGACCCGGGCCCGACCCCGGGTGACCTGCGGGCCTTCGATTTCATCGACCTGATCCGGACCGGCTGGCTGACCTCGATCGCCAAGGCGGTGACCGTACTCGGGTCGCAGGTGGTGTTGCTGCCCCTGGTCGCGGTGACCGCCTGCGTGCTCGCCCTGAAACAGCGCTGGTCCGAAACGCTGGTGCTGGTCCTGGCCTGGGTCGCGATCGGTTTCGGGATCGACTGGATCAAGGACTGGGTCGGACGGCCGCGCCCGGATGACGGACTGGTCGAGGTCGGTGGGTACTCGTACCCGTCCGGGCACGCCGCCCATTCGGTCTTCTACATCTGGCTATCGGTGACCGTCGCGGTGCGGCTCCGCCCCGACATGACCCGTAAGGCGGCGCTGGTTTCCGGAGGGATCGCGCTCGCCGCCCTGGTCGGTTTGAGCCGCGTATATCTGCAGGTCCACTACCTGAGTGACGTCTTCGGCGGATGGGCGCTGGGTGCCCTTTGCTTCTCATTCTTCGCGGTCTGGGCACTGTTGTTGGGCCAGTTGCGCAAAAATTAAGCCGATGGTGATTGCCGTCTCCACCAATATCTGGTATTTCGGCGCCGCCGGCCTCGTGAGTCTCGCCGCTTTCATCGGCCTGATCCTCGTTCCGGCGGTGGCTTCCTATGGGCGCTGGCACGAGCGATTCGCGGCCGGTTTCCTGTCGCTGATCATCTTCGGTGGGCTGGTCACCATCGGCGTGGTTGCCGGTCTGGCCTGGGTGCTGATATCGAACGGCATCAGCCCCATCAACCCCTTCACAGGCGCTTGAGTCCGGGCGCCAAAGCCAAGGCGTCGGCACCAGCAAGATTGGCCAGCCCGGTCCTGGCGGGCCGCGGCCTCCCGGGGCTGGCCCGGGCGGCGGCCGACGTGCTCGGGGTGCCGGTCGCCTTCCTCGACCGTTCGGGCATCGTGCTGGCCGTGGCCGGCGCCACCCAGGCCCAGGAAGCAAAGTTGACCGCCAAGGAAAAGGGTGTCGAGACGATCGAGCTGTCGCTCGGTGACACCACCGTCGGCGAGGCCCGCTACCTGGGGGATGGGGTGGACAACGACCTGCTCGAGGTGATGTCCGCCCTCGCCGCGCTCGAGGTGGAACGGGCCCGATCCGACGAGTGGGGCAACGAAGGCGCTGTCTCGGAGTTCATCAGGGCGCTGCTCGACGGCTCGATGACCGGCACCGATGACATCGTCGCCCGGGCCGGTGAGATCGGCTGCGACCTCTCCCGCGGGGGCGGGGTGTTGATGGTGCGGGCCCACGCCGGCTCGGCCCAGGAGGGCGACTGGCGCTCGCGCGTGCTCGACATGGCCCTGCGGACGATCCGGGCCATCGCCTCGGGGGCGATCGCCGGCATGGGTGAATCCGAAGAGGGTGCGGTGGTCGGGATCCTCGTGCCGACCAACGAGGAGGACCGGTTGGCCAAGGTCGAGGACACGCTCGACCGCGAGCTGCCGCGCTCACTCCCCGGTCTGACCGTGACGATCTCACGCTCGCGCCTGGCCACCGGCCCAGACCAGATCGAACGCGCTGCCCGCGAGGCTCAGCTGGCCCTGAACGTGGGCGAGGCCGAGGGCCGCTCGCCGATCGCCTTCGAGGACACCGGTGCGTACCGCCTCCTCCTCGGGACCAGCAAAGAGGAACTGATGAGCTTCTACTCGGAGACCGTCGAACCCCTGGTCGCCTACGACGAGCAGTACGAGACCGACCTGGTCGCCACGGTCGAGACCTACCTGGACAGCGACGCCAACGTGCCGGCCACCGCGAAGGAGATGTTCACCCACCGGCACACGATCCGCTACCGCCTGGAACGGGTCCGCGACCTCTCCGGGCACGACGCCACCGCCACCGAAGGCCGCGAGCGCCTCGGTCTGGGGATCAAGGCAATGCGAGTCCTCGGCATCGCCTCCCCCCGAGGACGCTCCAAAGAACGCTCCTAACCCGGTCCCGCGGCGTGGCCACGAGGGCCACGCCGCGGGGTCAGGCTTCGATGCTTGCTACTTGACCTTGCCCTTGCGGGTGATGGTCAGGTTGGTCTTCTTTTCCGGATCCCAGCCACGGACGGTCACCTTGGCGCCGGTCTTCTTCAGGCCCTTGACGGTGACCTTCTTGACCCGCTTCTTGCCGCGCTTGCGGACGACCTTGCGCTTCTTCTTGTCCTTGAAGGCCTTGCGGGCCTTGGCAGTCAGCTTGAAGGTGACGGTCGCCTGCTTGTTGCCGGTGACCGTGACGCCCGTCTTCTTCGCGATCGTGACGCCCTTGAGCGGCTTCTTCGTGCCCTTGATCTGGACGTTGACCGAGCGGCACAGGTTCACGCCGCGGCAGTCGAGGTTGAGCTTGAGCTGCTTGCCCTTGACCGTCGCCTTCTTGGCCGGCTTCGGTGAGCCATCCGGGGCGACCGAACCGATCGACTTGTAGTCGTCGGCGAGTTCGTAGCCCTTGGGCAGCACCTTCGGCAGCGGCGACTTGACCAAGCCGTCCAGCGCACCCGGTTCCTCACGGACCGGCAGGCGCACCTCGACGTTGCTGACCGTCACGTCCTGCTGGTCGTTCGACGGGCGCACATAGGCCAGAGAGGTCTGGGTCGGGTCCGGGTCGCCGTCCCGCGGCAGCAGCTGCAGCCGGGCCCGGCTGCCCTGGTCGAAGTGGTAGACGTTGCCGTGCAGCTGGATCACCTGGCGGCCACTGGCGTCCGGGCGGTACACGCCACGGGCGATGATCCGCTCCTTGCCGCTCTTGATCTCGAGCAGCCGGGCGGCGATCTGCGAGGCCCCGCCGTTCGCCACCGAGACGTCGGCGATCACGGTCGGGGCGCCACCGAGAGTGAAGCCACCAGCCGGGGTGACCGGGAAGTCATAGGTGACGATTCCGGGCTCCTCGGTCTCCCCCTGCTGGGTGCAGCCGTCGAAGATGGTCGTGAACTTGGCGGCGATGGTGGAGTTGCCACCGTCCTTGGAGATCACCTGCTTGGCCGGGTCCGAGACGCGGATCTCGCCCGGCGCGAAGTCGGCCCAGTTGTCGGCCGTGTAGGGGCCGCCCGAGGGGTCCGAGTAGGGGCAGACCTGTGACTTGGTCATCACGCCGTCAAACGGCTTGTCGCCCTGGCCGAGCAGGTAGTACTTGAACCACTGCTCGACGATCTGGTAGCCCATCTCCTTGTCTTCGTCGCGACCCTGACTGTATTCCGGCTTGACCGGAGCCCGAGGATGGCCGATGTCGGCGAAGAGCAGGCCGACGGTCGAGTCCGGGTACTCGTGCTTGGTCCGGTTGTAGAAGCGCAGCGCTTCGTCGATCGGGAAGAGGTCGTCGGTGAGGCCCTCGGCGATCACCATCGGCGCTGGTTCCTCACCGTGGTCGATGTAGTACGAGGAGTGGTGGGTGGTCATCTCGGAGACCATGGTCTGACCGACCGCGTTGTCGTACGGTTCGCCGGCCGACATCTGGTTGCGCCAGCTGACGACGTCGAAGAGCGGATCGAGGTCGGTGCCGTTCTGGCCGCTGAAGGAGTCACCGGCGCCGAACAGCAGGTTGATGATCGCCGCCTTCATGACCCCGTACGGCGCCTTGCCGTCCGGGCCCAGGTAGGGGTTGTCGACGGTGTAGTCGTAGGTGCGGCCGTTGGGGACCAGCGAGTAGGCGAAGTCGGTGGGCGGCACGATCGGGGCCGCGACCGCGATCGCCATGTCCTTGCCGCCGGGGCTCTTCCAGTCGGCGAGGTTGCCGTTCGGCAGCATGATCCGGTCCTTCAGCGCGCCCAGGGTCATCGACTTGGCGCCACCGTAGGAGGCGCCGACCGTGCCGATCTTCTTCGGCTCGATCAGGCCCTCGTCGGCGAGGATGCTGACCAGGTACTGCGCGTCGCGGACCTCGTAGCGGCTGTCCATCAGGTGGATGAAGCCCTTGTTGCAGGCGCCTGGGGTGACCGCGTTGAGGGCCTGGATCGCGTCGGGCTTGCCGCAGGACTTCTTGAAGCCACGCTCGGTCATCGAGAAGGCGGCCATGCCGGAGTCGGTGAACCGCTTCAGGTCACCGTCGAAGCCTTCCTTGCCGCCACCGAAGCCGTGGAAGTACATGGCGAGTGGGTAGGGGCCGTCGCCGAACTCCTGCGGATTGGGGAAGGCGACGTTGACATCGATCGGGGTTCCGTCGTAGCTCGGAACTGTGTTCGCCGGCGCATTCGAGTCGGATCCACCCGGGCCTGCGCACAGGATCCGCCCGTCAGGCTGCGCCTGCTGGGTGCAGGGGATCTTGCCCCCGAAGATCGAAGTGGGCGGCGCCGCGCTCGCCTGCGCGGCGAAGGCGAACATGAAAAGTGCAGCGAGTGCTACGACGAACTTACGCATGTGGTCCCTGGTTCTCCCTATTGAAGTTAGCGCCGCTCCCTGCGGCTCCCTTTGAAACACGGGCACGGGCCGGTCGGCTCGCCCCCTGACCCGCGCAGGTTACCACTGCTTAACAGCAGTCGGGCGAGTCTTCGCTCGCCCGGGCGGGCGGGACTTGCGCGAACCCGCCCCTCCCACTCGAAGAAAAGGATGGTTGGGAGGGGCTCCGTTTGAGGTAGCACTGACGTTTGGGCCGGCACCAGATCCACCGGTGCCGACCCAAACGCTCGTACCTACTTGACTTTGCCGTTCCGCTTCACGGTCACGAAGCCGGACTTCTTGCCGCCGATCAGGACCTGGGTCCGCAGCGACTTGAGTCCCTTCACCTTCACGACCTTGATCCGCTTCTTGCCGCGCTTGCGCACGACCTTGCGCTTCTTGCTGTCCTTGAACAGCTTGCGGGCCTTGGCGGTCAGCTTGAACTTGACCGCGACGGTCTTGCCGGCCGGGGCGGTCACGTTGCCCTTGGTGGCGAGCACGACGCCCTTACCCTTCTTGCCCTTCTTCGGGGCGCCCTTGAAGGACACCTTGGCGTCGGCGCAAGAGTCGTTCGAGCCGGCGCAGGAGACGCGGGCGGTCAGGACCTTGCCCTTGACCGTGGCCTTGACCACCTTGATCTTGCCGATCACCGGGTTCGGGTTCGGCGTGCAGTCGCCGCCACCGGGGCCGCTCGTGCCGTCGGGGCACGGGAACGTCTCGGACACGAACTCGGCGATCGACTGCGAGCCGATCGACTCGTTGCCCGGGGCCAACTCGACACTGGGACGACCCGGCATGACCCGCTTGGCCGGAGCCTTGACCAGGCCGTTCAGGGCGCCGGGGGATTCCCGAACCGGAACCCTCAGCTGGGCGTCTTCAACCGTGATCGCCGGCTCGCCGGTCGTCGGACGGCTGAAGTTGGACAGCACCGCACTCGGGTTGGCGTTGCCGCCGTCGAAGGGCAACAGCTCCAGGCGGAGCTTGTGACCCTCGTCCACGTGCCAGCCGTTCGGGTTGAGCTGGAAGACCTGGAAGCCAGTGCCGTTCAGGCGCCAGACCCCACGGTTCACCAGGGTCTTCTTGGAGCCGTCTGCGGTGACGTCGACCAGCCGCGCCGCCACCTGAGGCGGGTTGTCTCCGCTGTAGGTGAACTTGGCGATCACGGTCGGTGAACCCATCACCGTGTAGCCGCCGGCCGGGGCCGCGTCGGACTCGACATCCGCGGTTCCGGCCTCGACTGCGCCGGAAGGCGTGGCGCAGGCCACACCCGAAGGAGCCGGGTTGAAGGCGGCTCCAGCCGCCCGGTCGCCGCCATTCGGCTGAATGGTCTGGCTGGCGTCATCGTTGATGACGATTTCGCCCGGCGACTGTTGGACCCAGTTGCTGGTCACGTACGGGCCGCCATCGGTCTCGGTGTTCGGGCAGACCTGAGTCCAGGTCGTGACGTTCGAGGCCGGCTGGGAGCCGGCGCCCTTCATGTAGTAGTCCATCCACTCGTCTTGCACGGCCGCCCGAGCGCTGGTGACCTCGGAGCCATTCTGACCGCGCATGTGGCCGAAGGAGCCGAAGTACAGGCCGATCGGGGAGTTCGGGTACTGGGCCCGCGTCCGGTTGTAGTACCGGGTTGCCTCGTTGGCCGGGAACAGGTCGTCGGTGAACCCGGAACTGATCAGCAGCGGGGCCGGGGCCTGGCTGTGGTCGATGTAGTAGGAAGAGTGGTGCTGCGTCACTTCGTCCAGCATCTGGGTGGCGCCTGCCTTGCCCTCGTATGGCTCACCGGCGTCCATGAATGCCTTCCAGCCGGCGAGGTCGGCTTCCGGCTGTTCACCGGCCGGAGTGTAGTAACCCGGGGCGCCGAGCCCGCTGAGGTAGAGGCCGTTTACGTAGGACTGCTTCATCACGCCGAACGGGCCGTAGTAGGAGGCATCCTTGATGTAGTCGATGTTGCTGCCGTTCGGGACCAGCGAGTAAGCCAGATCGGTCCAAGGGATGTCCGGCAGGGCGACGGCGAGGCTCATCGGGGTGCCTTCGGGGCTGGTCCAGTCGACGTAGCTGCCGTCGGGCTGCATGATGCGGTCCTTCAGCGCGGCCAATGCCATCGACATGCCACCGCCGTAGCTGCCGCCGGTCGCGGCGATCTTGGTCGGCTGGACCAGGTCCTCGTCGACCAGGACGCCGGCGAAGTACTGGGCGTCATGAACTTCGTAACGGGTGTCGTCCAGACGGACGAAGCCCTTGGTGGCGCAGATCGGGTCGGCCGCCTTCGCGTTGTCGGTACCGCAGGACTCATGGAAGCCGCGATTGGTCTGGGAGAAGACCGCGTAGCCCTTGTTCAGCCAATGCTGCATGCCCGTGAAGTTGATCTTGCCGCCGCCCTATCCGTGGAAGATGTAGACCAGCGGGTAGGGGCCGACGCCGAACTCGCCCTCGTCGGGGAAAGCGACGTTGACGTCGATCGGCACCTCGTCAAAAGACTTCACCGTGCTGCGGGTGTCCTGGGGCGGATCCTGGGCCGACGGGTTGTAGACCCCGGTGCCGCACCAGGTTTGGCCTTCGTAGCTGCCGGAACCCTGCGTGGTGCAGGACAGGGCGCCGTCGAAGACGGAAGTGGGGGGCGTCGCCTGAGCGGTGGCGACGACGAAAAGGCTGCCCAGAAGGGCAAAAAGCACTGCAAGCTTGCGCATCGGTTCTCCGGTTCTCTCCTGTTGTTCCCTGCCTCGGGCCGTTCCCGGGGCCGGGTCACTCTATAGAACGCCCTGGTACGCGACAAGTTGCGACCTGCGGGTACCGCCGGTGTTCGCCGAAGTGCGGTCTGGGAACGCTGCTAGCGACGGCGGGCGAGCTTCGCCACTCGCCGCACCGACTTGCCCTTGATGCCGCCGGGCTTCACCCTGACCTTCACGGCGAGCTTCCGGCCCTTGATGTTCCGGACCACCTTGCGGCCTCGTTTGGTCAACCGGGTCGAGATCAGCCGGCCCTTGCCTGGCTTGACCCGGACCTTCGCGAAGCGTGCGAGGACGCCGCGGCTTCTGCGCTTTGCCCCGGTCACGGTGATCCTCGATTTCGGGCAGACGGTCGCGGCCTTGGGGCACTTGACCCTGATCCACAGCCGCTTGCCCTTGACCGTCACCTTGCCGATGACGAGCCGTTTCCGGTGCACGCCCGGGTTCTTGACCGGCGGCTTGTAGTCGTCGATCGGAATCTGAGCGTCGACGTCATATCCGGGCGCGAGCTTCACTCCAGGCCGGTCCGGCAGCACCTTGGCGGCAGGTTTGGTGACCAGGCCGCCGGCCGCACCAGGCTGGTCGGCAACCGGGATCCGCAGGTCGAGGTCGGTGATGGTCGCGTCGACCTGTCCGTCGGACGGGCGACCGTAATTGGCAACCATGCCGGCCGGGACGGAAGCGTCCTTCGGCAGCAGTTCCAGCCGCAGCACGTGACCCGCTTCGACCTTCCAGCCATTGGCATGGAGCTGGAAGACCTGGAAGCCGTCACCTTGCGGGCGCCAGAGGCCACGGGCGATCAGGGTCTTCGTCATCCCGTCGGCCGAAACGTCGACCAGCCGGGCCGCGATCTGCGAGTTCACGCCTTCCTGCCGGATCTTCGCGACCACGGTCGGGGCGCCGAGCACCGTGAAGCCGCCGGCCGGGGCGGGGTCGAGTTCGTAGTCGGCCGTGCCGGTCTCCTTCGCGCCCAAAGCGGTCGCGCAGGCCTGGCCGGTCGGTGCCGGGTTGAAGATGCCGCCGACCAGGGGGTCGCCGCCGCTCGCGGACACGGTCTGGGCGGCAGGTGAGATCAGCCGGATCTCTCCTGGTGAGATCGAGGCCCAATCGCCGGCGACATACGGGGTGCCCGCCGGGGCGCTGGCCGGGCAGGTCTGAAGCAGGGCTCGCACGTTCCCGGCCGGTTCCGCTCCTTCGTCCTTCAGGTAGTAGTCGACCCACTCGTTCTCGAGGTTCGCCTGATACTCGCTTACGTCGGACTTGCTCATGCCCCGCATGTGGCCGGAATTCGGCCCGAAGAGCAGGCCGATCTTCGCGTTCGGGTACTGGGCCCGGGTCCGGTTGTAGAAGCGGGTCGCCTCGTCGACCGGGAAGAGGTCGTCGGTGAACCCCGAGTAGATCAGGAGCGGGGCCGGGGCCTGGCTGTGGTTGATGTAGTACGACGAGTGGTGGCTGGTGATCTCGTCCAGCATCGCCTGGGCCTGATCACTTCCCTCGTAAGGCTCGCCGGCGTCGAGCAGGCTCTTCCAGCCGGTCAGGTCCGCACCAGGGTCGCCGCCGGAAGCGACGTAATTACCGGTCGCGAGCCCGAGCGTGTAGAGCAGGTTCACCCAGGATTCCTTCATCACGCCGAAGCGCCCGTAGTAGGAAGCGTCTTCGATGTAGTCGAGGTTGTTGCCGTTCGGGACCAGCGAGTAAGCCAGGTCGGTCCAGGGGATGCTGGGCAGGGCCACGGCCAGGCTCATGTCGGTGCCGCCGGGGCTTTTCCACGGGGTCAGGGTGCCGTCAGGCAGCATCACCCGGTTCTTCAGGGCGGCCAGCGCCATCGAGAGACCGCCGCCGTAGGAACCGCCGGTCGTGGCGATGCGGGTGGGCGAGATCAAACCGTCATCGACCAGGAGCCCGGCCAGGTACTGGGCATCCCGCACCTCGTAGCGGGTGTCGAGCAGATGGATGTAGCCGTTTTCGCAGGCCGCGCCCCCGACGGTGCGGGCGGCGACACTGCCACAGGATTCGTGGAAGCCACGATCGGTCATCGAGAAGACCGCGTAGCCGCGAGCGAGCCAGCGCTGCATGCTGGTGAAGCCCGACTTCATCCCACCCCAGCCGTGGAAGATCATCACCACCGGGTAGTTGCCGTCCGGGCCGGAACCAGGCGCCGGTGGCAGGGCGAAGTTGACGTCGATCGGGGTGCCGTCCCAGGAGGCGACCGTGCTGCCGAGCCCGGGCAGGGAGGTATCCGACCCGCACCAGCGCTGGCCGGAGTACTCGCTGTTCGGCAGCGGGGAAGGAATCGTCGGCTGAGTGGTGCAGCTGACGGAGCCGTCGAAGGCATCGGTGACGGCTGCCTGGGCTTCGACGCCCGAGGCGAAGAAGGTCATGGCGACAACAGCGACTGCAACTACGAGCTTTCGCATCGATTCCCTCCGGGAGTTTCCCTAAATGCCTGGACTGAGACTGACGTCAGGCATATAGCCGATCGGCCGGATTGTCAAACACCGAGGCGCGCGAGGCAAAGCCCCGAAGTACACCAGGCAGAGCCCCTCCCAACCATCATCTAGTGCGAGTGGGAGGAGCGGGTTGAACTTGGAGGCGGAGCGAAGCTCGCCGACTTGCAGTTAAACGAACTCCGGGAGGAGGACTCGAACCTCCACTGCCGGTACCAAAAACCGGTGTGCTACCGATTACACCATCCCGGAAGGGCTGCGGACTCTACCCGCCGACGGCGCGAATAGGCTCTGGCCATGACCTACGAAGAGGATGTAGAGAAAGAAGTGAAGCGGAGCACCGGTGTGTTCACCGGGGTCGGCGTGCTGATGATCCTGCTTGGGGCATTCGCCGTCCTGATCCCGAACATCGCCTCCTGGGGTATGACCGTGCTGATCGGCTGGATTCTCGTGATCGGGGCCGCCTTCCTCTTCGCCTGGTCGTTCACCGCGCCTGGCGCGCTCAATGTGATCGCCCGGATCGCCTGGTCGATCCTGACCCTCGCGGCCGGTCTCTTCCTGCTGATAAATCCGGACAAGGGCGCCAAGGCGTTGACCCTGATCCTGATCATCTACTTCCTCGCGGCCGGCGTGGTCCGGCTCGCCGCGGCCTTTGCCCAGCGCGGCATCCCGGGGGCGGGCTGGCTCGGCCTCAACGGCGTCCTCTCGCTGATCATCGGCCTGATCTTCCTGGTCGACTACCCCGAGTCGGCCGACTGGGCGATCGGCCTGCTGGTCGGGATCGACCTGATCTTCTCCGGCTGGACCCTGATCCTCCTCTCCCAGGAAGCCAAGGCCGAAGCCCTCGACACCTGAGCGACACGGTTCGGGCCGCTTGGTTCGATTTGCAAGCGTTATAGCCGAGCAACTCGAACCAAACGGCATCCTGGAGTCCTTCACAGCGCGGGTGACTCGGACAACCACCGACGGAGCCGGCCCAACCATTCTTGAATCCCGTGGGCTGGCGGGTTGAACTTGGAGGCGGGGCGCAGCGAAGCGGAGCTCGCCGACTTAGAATGTCTCCCGTGACCGGGCCCCCCGTAACAGCGCTGATCATGGCGGCCGGTCAGGGTACCCGCATGCGGTCGGCCCTGCCTAAGGTGCTTCACCCCGTCTGCGGCCGTCCGATGATCGCCTGGCCGGTGCTGGCCGCGCGTGAGGCCGGCGCCGACCGGGTCGCGGTGATCGTCTCGCCCGAACGCGACCTTTCCGACGCCCTGCCGGAGGGGGTCGAGACGGTCGAGCAGCACGAGTCGGACGGGACCGGCGGCGCGGTCCGTTCCGCGCTGGCGATCGTCGAGGATTCGGCCCGGGTACTCGTCCTCTCCGGTGACGTCCCGCTGATCTCCGCCGAGGTGATCAACGGCCTGCTCGCTTCGCAGGAGGAGTCGGGCGCCTCGGCGACGGTGATGACCGCGATCCTCGACGACCCGGGCTCCTACGGGCGAATCGTCCGCGGTGGCGACGGCACGATCCGCAAGATCGTCGAGGCCAAGGCCGAGGGCGACGCGACCCGGGAAGAACTGGCGATCCGCGAGATCAACTCCGGCACCTATGTCTTCAACGGCAAGTCCCTGGCTTCCGCGCTGGGCGAGCTCTCCAGCGACAACGCCCAGGGCGAGTACTACCTGACCGACGTGATCGCGGTGATGCGCTCCCGCGGCGAGCTGGTAACCGCCCATGTCTCGAAAGACCCGGCGATCAACCTCGGGGTCAACAACCGGGCCGACCTCGCCGTGGTCGAGGCGGAGGCCCGCCAGCGGATCCTGCGCCAGCACATGCTCGACGGCGTGACCATCGTCGATCCGGCCACCACCTGGATCGACGCCGGCGTGACGATCGGTCAGGACGCGCGGATCGAACCCGGCACCTTGCTGCGCGGCGCGACCGAGATCGGCGAGGAAGCGGTGATCGGGCCGCACTCGACGATCGTCGACTCAGGGATCGGCAAGGGCTGCCAGGTGGTCCATTCGTACCTGAACCTCTGCGAGCTGGCCGAAGGCTGCTCGGTCGGGCCGTTCGCCTATCTGCGTCCGGGTGCCAAGCTCGAGGATGGGGCCAAGGCGGGCACCTTCGTCGAGATCAAGAACTCCACGGTCGGTGAAGGTTCGAAGGTGCCGCACCTCTCGTATATAGGCGACGCCGAGATCGGCACTGGCTCCAACCTGGGTGCCGGCACGATCACCGCCAACTACGACGGCGCCCGCAAGCACCGCACGAAGATCGGCTCCGACGTGAAACTCGGGGTCGACACGATGCTGGTCGCACCGGTAGAAGTAGGCGATGGTGCGTACACTGGCGCCGGCGCGGTGATCCGCGACAACATTCCGCCCGGAGCTCTCTCCGTGAGCGAGAACGACCAGAGGAACGTTGATGATTACGCCGAGCGGCTCGCCGCCCGCGAGGCAGAAGGGGAAAGCAGTCAGTGACCATTACCGAAGCTTCAGCCACCACGATCCCGCACGATTATTCGAAGCGGGCGATGGTGTTCGGCGGTCGCTCCTCCCAGGACCTCGCCGCGAAGATCGCCGGCAAGCTCTCGCTCTCGGTCGGTGACGTAACCCTCAAGACCTTCTCCGACGGCGAGATCTACGGCCGCTACGAGGAGTCGATCCGCGGCGCCGACGTCTTCCTGGTCCAGTCGACCTGCGCCAACGTCGAGACGGGCATGACCCCGAACGACGCCCTGATGGAGCTGATGATCATGGCCGACGCCGCCCAGGGCGCCTCGGCCCACCGGATCATCGCGGTGATGCCCTGGTTCGGTTACGCCCGTCAGGACAAGAAGTCCGCCCCGCGCGAGCCGATCACCTCCCGGGTCGTCGCTCGCTCGCTGGAGGCGGTCGGCATCGACCGGGTCCTGACCATGGACCTCCACGCCGGCCAGATCCAAGGTTTCTTCACGATCCCGGTCGATCACATGACCGCCCAGCCGATGCTGACCCAGTGGTTCGCCGACCAGTACGAGCCGGAGGAGCTGGTGATCGTCTCGCCGGATGCCGGTCGCGCCAAGGCCGCCCGCAATTTCGCCCGCAAGGTCGGGACCGAGTGGGCGATCATGGAGAAGGAACGGCCCAAGCAGCAGGTCGCCGAGATCGGCTACGTGGTCGGTGACGTCAAGGACAAGATCGCGATCATCTCCGACGACATGATCGACACCGCCGGCACGCTCTGCGCCGCCGCCCGCACCGTCCTCGACGAGGGCGCCAAGAGCGTCATCGCCTGCGCCACCCACGGGGTCTTCTCCGGCCCGGCCTTCGAGCGCCTTCCCTACGAGAACTCGGGCCTGGAGAAGATCGTCGTCACCGACACGATCCCGCTCCGTCCCGGCGCCCCGGACAACATCACCGTGCTCTCCACGGCCGGCACCCTGGCCGACTCGATCCGCCGGATCTTCACCGACGACTCGGTGAGCGAGATCTTCGCCGGCGAAAACCAGCTTTTTTAATAAGTAGTCGGCGAGCTCGCTTCGCTCGCCCCGCCTCCAAGTTCCACCCGTCCGATCACGGAAGAAACTGATGGATGATCGGACTCCGCCGGTCTAGCTGCGGATGCCGCGGAGGACGAGGTCGGCGAAGCGGTGGGCTTGGTCTGATCCGACCGAACTGAACTCCCGGAGGGCGAAGAAGAGGAGGCGGAGGTCTTCGGGGGAGGCTTCGTCGGCTATTTGTCCCGACTCCCTTGCTCGGTCGAACATCGCAGTCAGAGAGTCGGTCGCTTGCTGCCGAGCGGTGCGGACCTCGTCGCTGACGATCGCGGCCTGATCCCAGGCTGACTGGGTGAGGGCATCGCGGAGGCAGTCGTCGACCGTCTCGTGAACCGCCCCTTTCAACGCCTGCCACGCATCGGGCCGGGCGGTGGCTTCGTCGAACCTCCGGCTGAGCGCCTTCGACCGCTCGATGACCAGCGCACCGATCAGATCTTCCTTGTTGCCGACCTGTCGGTAGATGCTGCCGACGCCGATCCCCAGCGCCTCGGCCAAGGCCGGCATCGGCGCGTCGAGGCCTTCCCGGGCGAACAGCCGGTCGGCCGCCTCGAGCGTCCGGTCGCGCTTCTCCGCCTGGGAAAGTTCCGCCCACCCTTGTGCCGGAATGGTCATTCCGCTATCTTAGCCACATGCCAGACCTGAGATCGAAAACCGTCACCCACGGACGCAACATGGCTGGGGCCCGGGCGCTTCTGCGCGCCTCCGGTGTGGCCCGCGAAGACTTCGGCAAGCCGATCGTGGCGGTCGCCAACTCCTACACCCAGTTCGTCCCCGGCCACACCCACCTGAAGCCGGTCGGCGAGGTCGTCTCCGAGGCGATCAAGGCAGCCGGCGGCGTGCCGCTGGAGTTCAACACGATCGCGGTCGACGACGGCATCGCGATGGGCCACGGCGGCATGCTCTACTCGCTGCCCTCACGCGACCTGATCTCGGACAGCGTCGAATACATGGTCAACGCCCACTGCGCCGACGCGATGGTCTGCATCTCGAACTGCGACAAGATCACCCCGGGCATGCTGAACGCCGCCCTCAGGCTCAACATCCCGGCCGTCTTCGTCTCCGGCGGGCCGATGGAGGGGGGAACGGCGACCCTGGTAGACGGCACCGTCCGCAAGCGGGTCAACCTGATCTCGGCGATCGCCGACGCCGTCGCCGACGAGGTCAGCGACGAGGACATCGCGATCATCGAGGAGAACGCCTGCCCGACCTGCGGCTCCTGCTCCGGCATGTTCACCGCCAACTCGATGAACTGCCTGACCGAGGCGCTCGGCCTCTCCCTGCCCGGCAACGGCTCGACCCTGGCCACCCACACCGCCCGCAAGGAGCTTTACGAGGCGGCCGGCCGGACCGCGGTCGAGATCGCGAACCGCTACTACGGCGAGGACGACGAGTCGGTCCTACCCCGCTCGGTCGCCACCCGCGACGCCTTCGAGAACGCGATGACCCTGGACATCGCGATGGGCGGCTCGACCAACACCGTGCTGCATCTGCTGGCCGCGGCCCGCGAGGCCGGGGTCGACTTCGAAATGTCCGACATCGACGAGCTCTCGAAGCGGGTGCCCTGCATCTGCAAGGTCGCCCCGAACGGGCATTTCCTGATGGAAGACGTTCACCGGGCCGGCGGCATCCCCGCGATCCTCGGCGAGCTGCGCCGCGGCGGGCTGCTCAACGAAGGCGTCCACACGGTCCACTCGCCGGACATCGACACCTGGCTCGGCAGCTGGGACGTGCGCGGCCCTAAGCCCTCTGAGGTCGCGCTCGACCTCTTCCACGCCGCCCCGGGCTGTGTGCGATCGGCCCGGGCCTTCTCGCAGTCCGAGCGCTGGGAGTCCCTCGACCTCGACGCGGCCGAGGGCTGCATCCACGACGTCGAGCATGCCTACTCGAAGGACGGCGGGCTGGCGATCCTCTACGGCAACATCGCCGAGCGCGGCTGCGTGGTGAAGACCGCGGGGGTCGACGAGTCGATCCTCAAGTTCAACGGCCCGGCCTTCGTGGTCGAATCCCAGGACGACGCGGTGGACGCGATCCTCAGCGGCCGGGTCAAGTCCGGTGACGTCGTGGTGATCCGCTACGAGGGTCCGCGCGGCGGCCCCGGCATGCAGGAGATGCTCTACCCGACCTCCTACCTGAAGGGGCTCGGGCTGGGCAAGGAGTGCGCGCTCTTGACCGACGGACGCTTCTCCGGGGGCACCTCCGGACTCTCGATCGGCCACGTCTCACCCGAGGCGGCGGCCGGGGGCGCGATCGCCCTGGTCGAGACCGGCGACGAGATCGCGATCGACATCCCCAACCGAACCATTTCGCTCGAAGTCGACGACGAGGTGCTGGCCACTCGCCGGGAAGCGATCGAAGCCTCGGGCGGCTACCAGCCGATCGACCGCGACCGGGTCGTCTCACCGGCGCTACGGGCCTACGCGATGATGGCGACCTCGGCCGACACCGGCGCGGTCCGCGACGTCGAAGGGGTTGAAAGAATAAGTAAGTCGGGCGGGGTCCAACCCGCCCTCCATGACTAACCCGCCAGCCCATCGAAGAAACTAATGGTTGGGCTGGCTCCGCTGGGTGGCAATACCGGCGCGACCTCTTACGTCTCGTAGGGTTGGGTTGTGCTGCGAATAGGTCACAAGGGGGCCGATGCGTTGGTCCCGGGCAACACCGTCGCTTCTTTCGAGCGGGCGGTCGAAGTCGGGGTGGACGCGATCGAGTTCGACGTGCTCTGGACCGAGGATGGCCATCCCTCGATCGCGCCCGACCGGCGCAGCGAACTCGTGGTGGCCCACGACTGGGAAGCCGCCGCCGCGGCCGACGCGAAAGAGGAGAGGCTGACCCTGGATGCGGCTCTGGAGGCCTTCACCGGGCCGCCGCTAGACCAGGTCGTGATCAACCTCGACATCAAGCTGCCTGGCCGCGACGACGAAGTGTTCGAAGCGGTCCGGGCGCATGGGTTGCTCGAGCGGGCCACGATCTCGACCATGGAGGTCTCGACCCTTAGGCGGCTCGGCGACCTGAAACGGCAGGAAGGAATCGAGCGGGGGCTGGGGCTCGGCTGGACCGTGCCCAAGGTGACCAAGGACTGGCTCGGGATGCCGAAAGTGATCCGGCCCGCCCTGGCCATGGGCCTGGCCTCGGTGCGGGTGCGGACGCCCAGCCGGGTCCGGCGCGGGTTGTCCGGGCTCGCCGTCGACTCGGTCTGGGCCTTCCAGGGGGTGGTGACGCCTCGGCTGGTAGAGACGATCCACGACGCCGGCAAACGCCTGAACGTCTGGACCGTGGACGACCCCGGCCGAATCGCCGCGCTCGCGGCCCTCGGGGTCGACGGGATCTGCTCGAACGATCCGCGCCTGCTGAACTGATCGGCCAACCGCGGGTGAAACGCCCGGACTCAGGCGGCCGGCTGGTGCTCCGGGCAGTCGACCCGGAGGTCGGCGTCGGCCAGGGGGATGTCGAGCAGCCCGCAGTGATGCGGGGTTTCGCCGGGGTGGGCGTCGCGCTCGAAGAAGCGGCAGGTCGAGCACATCCGTGCGACGGTGATCGCCCCTTCACGCTGCAGGCCGGCAATCAGGCTCAGCAGGGTCCGCAGGGTCACCTCCTTGTCCTCGCTCGGCAGCTCGGAGAGCTGATCGATCGTGCGGTCCTGCCAGCCGGCCAGAGCGCCGGCGACCTCGCGGCCCTCGATGGTCAGGATCAGCGGTGACCTCCGGCTCTCGGTCTCGCGATCGACCAGGCCCTTTCGGCGCAGGGCGCCGACCGCGTCGGAGATGGTCGGGTGGGTCACGTCGAGTTGCTCGGCCAGCGCGCCGACCCGCCGCAGTCGCGGCGGGTCGGTGGCGAGCCTCAAGAGAACCTGGAGCTGGGTCGGGGTAAGGCTTTGTTCCTTGGCCGCATCCCAGAGCTGCACGCGGAGCGCCTGCCCCACTCGTTCGAGGGCATCGGCGATTCGTCGGTCGAGGTCGTTTTCGTTCACCAGACCTCAGGAGCATATGGCTGCGCCCAGAGGCACACGTGCAGCACCACGGCTTTGAACCAGGCCGTATGCATGGCTTCTACGGTGGCCTCGTCGTGGCCGCCGGCGCTCAGGAACTGTCTCATGGTGGCGGTGATCGGAAAGATGAAAGCGATCATGTAACGCAGTGCCACGTAGGAGGGGGCCGACGCGCCGTCGGTCCGGTTCTTCTTGGCGGTGGTGTGGCGCAGGGCGATCTCGTTCTGGTAATCGCGCCAGGCCGCGTCGCGCGGGCGTGCACAGACGTCGCGGACCCACTGGGCGAAGCGGGCCCTGACCCGTTCCAGGTACTCGCCGTCCGGCAGCCCGTCCGCTCCGGCGAAGTAGGCGACCAGGTGGTCATGCGAGCCCACGTACCCGTACCAGAGCTCGAGCACGTCGTCCACCTGGTCGGCGAGCACTTCGCCGGCCAGCTTCAGGTGACGGTCGTCCTCCGCGTCCCAGAGCAGGGCCGCCTCCAACAGTTCGACGTCACGCTCGGATACGGGGGAGGACCCGAGGTCCTGGTCGCCGTACGCGTAGCCGGGGATAGTCGTTGCTTCCATCATCGCCTCCAACAGTAGGAATCCTACGAACAAAGAACACAATAGTAGGACTCCTACGATTAAGCAATGCCACTGCCCGAACCCGGGGCGACCAGGCCGTTCTCGTAGGCGGCGATCACCGCCTGGACCCGGTCCCTGACCCCGAGCTTCTGGAGCACCCGGGTGACATGGGTCTTGACGGTCGCCTCGCTGAGGAAGAGCTCCCCCGCGATCTCGGCGTTCGAGAGGCCGCGGGCGATCAGGGTGAGCACCTCCAACTCCCGGTCGGTCAGCTCCTCGAAAGCGGCCGGACGGCCGCCGCCCGGGGCCGGGCGTCTTACGAAATCCTCGATCAGCCGCCGGGTGATCGCCGGTGCGAGCAGCGAATCCCCCCGGGCGATCGTGCGGATTGCCGCGGACAGTTCGTCGCGCGGCACGTCCTTGAGCAGGAAGCCGCTGGCACCGGCCCGCATCGCTTCGTAGACGTACTCGTTGAGGTCGAAGGTGGTGAGCATCAGCACCCGGGGCGGGTCTGGCCGGGCCTGCAGCCGGCGGGTCGCCTCGATCCCGTCCATCACCGGCATGCGGACATCCATCAGCACGACGTCCGGCTTCGACTCGTCGACCTGCTCGAGGACGGCGGCACCGTTCTCGGCCTCGCCGGCGACTTCGATGTCCTCCTGCCGGTCGAGGATCGCGATGAAGCCGGCCCGGACCAGGGCCATGTCATCGGCGACCAGTACTCGCACGCTCATGCCGGCCCGAGGGGCAGCCGCGCGTGGACTGCGAACCCTCCCTCCGTGCGCCGCTCGGCCTGCAGCTGGCCGCCGTAGAGCGCGACCCTCTCCCGCATCCCGGTCAGCCCGTGGCCGTCGCCGGAGCCATTGGTGCCGGTCCCGTCGCCATCGTCGGAGACCTCGAGCTCGATCTCATCGGGGAGGTAGCGCACCATGACCGCGGTGCGATCCGCACCGGAATGCCTGAGCGCGTTGGTCAATGCCTCCTGCACCACCCGGTAGACCGAGAGCGCGACCCCGGGGTCCACGGCGGACGGGGTTCCTTCCACCCTGAGGTCGACCTCCAGCCCGGCCGACCGGACCTGGGTGATCAAGGCTTCCAGCTCGCCCAGGCCCGGCTGCGGCTCGAGCGCCGCCGGGGCACCGTCGTCGCGCAGCAGGCCGAGCAGGCGGCGCAACTCGACCAGGGCCTGGCGGCTCGCCGCCTGGATCGAGCGAAAGGCCTCACCGGCCCGCTCCGGGTCATCCGGCAGCAAGGTCTCGCCGGCCTCGGCCTGGACCGCGATGATGCTGACCGAGTGGGCGACGATGTCGTGGAGTTCACGGGCGAGTCGGCCACGTTCCTCGTTGACCAGTCGCGTTCGTTCCATTTCCAGTTCGGCCGCCCGGCGGGTGAGTTCGTCCGTGCGGCGCAACCGGGTGCCGATCGCGAAGCCGACCGACCAGGTGAAAATCAACACCACGGCCTGGAAGAGGTAGTTGTCCAAGTTGCTGATGCTCGGGACCGCCATCGTGATCGCGGTCACCCCGAGGACCGCCAGCGGCAGCCCGGCGATGGCATGCGTCGGGCGACGGCCGTAGGCGGCGACGGCGTAGGTGATCAGGACGATCGGTATGAACTGTCCGAAGAAGAAGGCGACCGGGACGACCAGATAGACCTGCACCAGGCCGGCGGTGAGCATGATCGCGAGGCTTTCGAGCGGACGGGAGCGGCGCAGGGACAGCATCGACGTGGTCAGCACGGAAAGCAGTGCCACGAGCAGCCGGTCATCGGTCGGCACGATGCCCCCATCGCCGTCGGAGAAGCCGAGCCAGACATCGATCTGTCCGACCACGACGAAGATCGCGGCCAGCGAGATGTCCAAAGTCCTCTGGCTGATCCGGGGCAGCCCCCGCGCGGCAGTGAGCCGACTCATGTCCCGATCTTATTGCGGTATCGGCCCTCCGCATACCGCTCAAAGTCTCGATGCGATCCGACTTTCGGATGATCCTCGGGCCTCTGAATCAGACCTTCGGCGGGGCCGGGAATAGCACCCGCGGCCGACGCGCGGGCAGAGGGCCGGACCTAGCATCGGGTCATATGTTCCGATTCATCCCCTTGCTGGTCGTTTGCATCACCTCGTTGCTCTTGGCCGGGCAGGCCGAAGCGGCCCAGATCACATACAGCGGTGGCGCCGACGGCCAGGTCGTCTACTCGGCTGAAACTGGTGAGGCGCTGAACGTCAACGTCGGCTTCGCGGCGAACTGCGGCGTGGACGGCGAAGGCAACTACCTCGACTGCGTCACCTTCTACGGAGACGCGGTCACCTGGACACCCGGTGGCAACTGCCAGGTACAGTCGCAGGGAGACGTCTGGTGCCTGCTGGACGGCGACCACTCAGGAGTGAAGGTGGACGGGGGCGACGGCGCCGACGACGTCTCGGTGCTGGAATCCGACCTCGACAGCTTTCCCGCCGACGCCGGATATCCGATCACGGTCTCGGGTGGCGCCGGGGACGACCGATTGGACGGCGGCTCCGGCCCCGACGAGATCCACGGCGGGCCGGGTGCCGACACGATCGGCGGGCGCGGCGGGGACGACCTGATCTACGGCGACGAAGGCAACGACGTGATCTACGGCGACGGTGCGACCAACGGCAACGAGGGGACGGCCGGCGGTGACGACCGGATCCACGGTGGCCCCGGGAACGACACCTTGACCGGTGACACCCCGAACGGTGGTGCGGTCATCGGCAAGGACACGCTCGACGGCGGCCCGGGGCGGGACACGGTCAAGGACGACTGGTATCGCTTCGACGGTGCCGGTGGCGACGAGGATCCTCCTCCGTCTGTGACCTTCGACGGCAAGGCCAACGATGGCCGTCCCGGGGAGGGGGACAACGTGACTGGCGTCGAGCGGATCGAGAGCGGTGTGCCGCACAGCGGCAAAGCAACCACCTTGGTCGGTGACAACGGGCCGAACGATTTCCTGCTGCTCTTCACCAACGGCAACGTCAAGGGCCAGGGTGGTGCCGACGACATCGAAGGCTCCGACTACCCCGACTGGCTCGACGGCGGGTCCGGCCCGGACCACCTCTACGGCGGCTTCGGTGACGACGTGATCACCGGCGGCCCGGGGCGGGACACGATCCTCGGTGACCGCGACCCGGCCTGCGAGGTCGGGCCGATCTTCGGTTCCTGCACGATCGGGACGGGCAACGACACGATCTACGCCCGCGACGGGGTCGCCGACAGCATCGACTGCGGCCCCGGGGCCGACGTCGCCTATGTCGACCGGGCCGACACCACCCGCCGCTGCGAAAAGGTCAAGGTCGGGGCAGCGCCGGGAGGGCCCGCACCGAAGGTCGGCCTCTCCAAGCAGAAGCTCGGTCAGATCGCCCGTCGGCGGGTGGTCGTGATCCGTTGCCGGCTGCCGCGCGCAGGGACCTGCGCGGTCCGGGCCACGATCCCCGCGTCGGCGGCGCGGCGGTTGGGCCTGAAGGTGAGGGGGACGGCGAAGCCGTTTGCGCTGGGACGTGCCCGGCACCGCTACCGCCGGGCCGGCCAGGCTGCCCTGAAGATCCGGCTCAGCCGGCCGGTCGCCCAGGCGCTGGGCCGCACGAGTTCACTTGCGATCCGGATCGAAGCCACCGCCACGTACCGGACCGGGAAGCGCAAGACGACCCGGAAGTTCACGGTCTGGAAATGAAGCGGACTGCCATCCTGGCCGGCGTGATCCTCTGCGGTGCGGCCGCCCTCGTGCCCGGCACGGCCGGGGCCAAACTGAAGCTCCAGCCCGGTGCCTACGCCCACCCGGGTGGGCACTTGTTGCTGAAGGTCGAGGCAAGGCCAGGCCCCGGGCCGCGCGGCCGGCTGACCGTGGCGCTCTCGGCCGACCGTCGCCTCGGGCGTCACGACCTGGTCCTGAAAAAGAACCTGAAAGCGCCCGCGACGGGGCGGCATCGCACTTTCCGGCTGAAGGTCCCCGACCGGGCGTCGACCGGAAGCTACCGGCTGCTGGCCTGCCACCGGAAGCGCTGCCAGGTCGGTGGCAAGGTCAAGGTCACGGACCCGTCGATCGGCACCCTGGAGTTGACCAACCGGGCGGTCCAGGCAAACCGGTTGTCGAAGTCCCGGGCGATCGTCTACCGGGTCTGGGCGGTGCTCGGCAACCACCGGCTGCCGCGCAAGTACCAGGGCGACGTCGACGCGACCGACCATGGGGCGCTGCTCGACGCGATCGCCGCCCGGTCCTGGATGAAGCCCATCGACCGGCGGCAGATCGCCCGCTTACTGCTGCCGCCGACCGCCTGGGTGGGTGCGAACGGCAAGGCCCGGGCCTCACGCGCCGACGCTTCCGCGACCGCCTCGCGCGAGGTCTCCGGCTACACGACCTGCGAGCAGCAGGCGACGACCGAGCACTGGAGCGTGCTGACCGGCAAGTACGTGCGGATCTGGTGGTGGCGCGAGCACGGCGCCAACCGCAAGGCCGCGGCCGGGCTGGTCCGGGCCGCCGACCGGACCATCTGGGACGCCTACCGAAAGCTGATGGGGGTCACGCCACCTTCGGACGCCGGCAGGAAGTGTGACGGGGGCGACGGCCACTACGACATCTACCTCCTGCCGAAGAGCGTCATCCCCGACACGTCGACCTTTCGCGCGGTCACCTTGCCGTTCGCGCCGCCCTGCTCGGGTTCGCCCGCCTTCACCGAGTTCAACACCCACGGCGGCGGTGATCCGCCGACCCGCTTCGAGCTCGCCACGAGATCTTCCACGCCTTCCAGTTCGCCTTCCCGATCCAGGGTGACTGCGGCGCCGAGAAGGAGCACAACTGGTTCGACGAGGCCTCCGCGGTCTGGGCCTCGTCCTGGCTCTACCCGCATGAGGAACGACCCTTCGAGAAGACGCCCGATGAAGTGCTCAACTGGGTCGACTTCGGGATGTGCTCGCTCGACACCTTCGACTACGGCGCTTTCGCTTTCGTGCTGGACATCCAGAACCGGTACGGGATCGGCACGGTGCCGGCGATCTACCGCGCCTATGCCAATGCCGCGACCAGCCTTCAGGGGATCGACGCAGCCCTGCCCGGAGGCTTCGACAAGGCCTGGCGGCAGTTCGAGCTGGACGCGTTCAACGCTTCGCCAACGGGGAGCAAGCTCGAGAAGTGGTACGGGATGAAAAGCAAGCCCCTGCCGACCAACGGGACAGATTGTGCCAGTCCGAAACAGGACAAGATCGGCTTGGAAAAGGGTGAGCACGCGCGCCGGATCGCCTGGAATCTGTACAAGAGAAAGTCGCTGACGACGGACTACGACGACAACACCTTCAAGCCCGGGTCAAGCAGGTCAGGGTCCTGAACCACACGATCGGCAACGGGCGCACGGACGTCCAGCTCTTGATCCACATGAAGAGCGGCCACTGGGAGATCAAGGATCTGACGGACAAGCCCGACACCACCTACTGCCTGGCCAAGCAGGGAATCGACCGCATGGTGTTCGTGGTCGGCGACCACTCGATCGATGATTCATTGAAAAACACCCCCAGCGGCTTGATTCCGGACCCCAACGGGCCGCAGCAGACCTATGACATGACCTTGATGATGGATGTCAGCGATTCCTGCGCCCACTACTTCAAGGTGACCGGGATCAGCGGCAACCTCGACTACACGGCCAACTACACGGTCGGGAGCCCGGTCGCCTGCACGGTCAGCAGCTCGGAGCACAAGACGGCGTCGATCGACCCGGGCGGTCACGCGGGACCCACCGATGGCAGCTACGAACCCGGCAGCTTCGTCTTGAACCTGCCGGTCCTGTGGTCGGGTTCCCTGGACTACTCCGGGTCTGGCAGCGACTGCCCGACCCCGCCGACCTGCCATTTCGACCTGAACGAGCCGGGCGGCCCGATCGCCACGGCGATCGGCGAGGACGACGCCGAGTCCCTGGAGGCCCAGGTCGTCGCGCCGAAGCCGGACCTTCTCAGTGGTTGCGGCAGCGCCTTCAAGGACTCCTACTGGAGCGGCGACGTCGGGCTCATCTCGACCTCGGTGCCGACCTCTACCCTGACCTCGGGCAAGCCGTTCTCACTCACCTGGCAGGCGACGGCGAGCGGCGCCGGGCGAAGCACGACCCGGAAGCTGACCGCGACCGTGGTCCCGACCACCGAGTCCGGCAAGCCCCTCAAGGAATCGCACATCACCTGGGGCAAATTGGACTAGGCCAGAGCCTCGTCCGCCTGCTTACCTCTTGAAGTGATTCGCGTTCAGCTCGATGAAGCGCTGCCACTCCGGCGGGACCATGTCCTCCGGGGTGATCGCGTCGACCGGGCAGGCCTCGACGCAGGCATCGCAGTCGATGCATTCGTCGGGATCGATGAAGAGCTGGTCAACCGACTCGTATTCCGGCTCCTCGGGAGTGGGGTGGATGCAGTCGACCGGACAGACCTCGACGCAGGAATTGTCCTTGACACCGATGCAGGGTTCGTTGATTACGTACGCCATTGAGCTACTCGCAGAGTCGAAGAAAGAGATTTATACAGTATCAAGTGTGTAAAATTGTCGCATGAACGGATCCCAGCGTCCGACCGACCCGCTGCTGGCCAGCCTCGCGGCCGGCGTGGCCTTTCTCGTGGCTGCCGCCGCAACGGTGATCGTGGGTGAACTGGCGGGCTGGGACCGGGCCGCCTGGACCGGGCTTCACCTGGCCCTGCTCGGTGGTGTCTCCCAGCTGGTGATCGGGGTCAGCCAGTTCTTCGTCACCGCGTTCCTGGCGACCTCGCCACCCTCACGGCGGGTGACCGTCAGCGAAGTTGCCGGTTGGAGCGTCGGCTCGGTCGCGGTCGCGGTCGGCGTCGCGGCCGGTTCCGACCCGCTGGTCATCGCCGGCGCCGCGGTGCTGCTCGCGACCTTGGCGCTCTACTTGGTCGTGCTGAGGAACCTGGCTCGCGGCTCGCTCCAGAAGGCGCCCTGGGCCAGCCGCTGGTACCGGGCCAGCACGGCCTGGCTGGTCGGCGGGATCGTGGCCGGGGTCATGCTCGCCACCGGGGTCGCCTGGTCTCATGGCTCCCTGCTCGGTGCCCATCTCGCTTTCAACCTGGGTGGCTGGCTGGGCGGCGCGATCGTCGGCACCCTGCACACCTTCTTTCCTTCGCTGACCCGTACCCAGCTTCGCTTTCCCCGCCTGCAGCCGGCGACCTTCCTGCTCTGGAGCCTCGGCGTGGCCGGGCTCGCCGCGGGATATGGCTTCGGCCAGGGGACGGTCACGGTCGTCGCTTGGGCGCTGCTGTTCGGGGCAGCCTGCGCCCTGGCGGTGAACCTCGTCTCCTCGGCGTTCCGTGCGCCCCGCGGCCTGCCGCTTTCGGCCCGTCTGGTCGCCTGGTCACAACCGTTCCTCCCGGTCGGAGTCGCCTTCGCCCTGGTCGCGGCGCTCGACCAGCCCCTGACCCCGCTGGTCGGGTCCGACCGGGCAGTGCTCGCGGTCCTGCTGGTCGCCGGCTGGATCGGACTGACCGTGGCCGGCTCGATCCTGCACCTGGTCTCGGTCGTGGTCCGGGTCCGGGACTTCAGCCGCCCGGTGCCGGCCCCGAACCCGGTCCGGGACGGCGTCCTGGTCGGGGTCGCGGTCGGCGGGGTCGCCCTGCTCGCACTGGCCCTGGCCACCTCGATCGATCCCCTGCGCTGGCCGGCCACCGCGCTGCTCTTGCTTGCCGCGCTGGCCCTGGCGACGATTGCGCTGCGCTCGGTGATCCTCGCCTTCCGCCTCGGCCCCGGAGGCCACCTTGGTTGACCTGCCTCGTAAGTCACATGGGGTGCTCGGCCAGCCGACCCGGGCTCGCCTGTTCGAGATGCTGGAGGACCTCGGGCATCCGGCCGCCACGGTCGAGCTGGCCCAGAAACTGGGGATGCATCCGAACGGAGTCCGCAACCACCTCGAAGTGATGCAGGAGGCAGGCCTGGTCGAACGGCGCCGCAGCCGCCGCGGCCGGGGCCGCCCCCGGGACGAGTGGGCCATTTCAGCTTCGGCCGAGCCCGGGGGGAGCCCGCCTACCGCGTATGCGGAACTGGCTCGTTGGCTCGCCCGGGCCTGCCCGACCGGTGGGGAGCGTCTGGAAGAGCTCGAGTCGGTGGGCCGGGAGCTGGGTCGCGAGGTGGGGCGAAACACCGATCGCGAAAGCTGGGGTGACGCCCCCGATGCGATCGCCGCCGCGCTGACCACGCTCGGCTTCCAGCCGCGGCTGACCGACCGGAGCGAAGGCGGCTTCGGCTGCGAACTCGGGAACTGCCCCTATCGGGAAGCGGTCCGTGAGAACCAGCCGGCGATCTGCGGCCTGCACCGCGGCATGACGGCCGGCCTCCTGGAGGCGATCGACCCCGAGTTGAAGCTGAGCGAATTCACGCCCCGGGATCCGGACCAGGCCGGTTGCGTGGTCGTCGTCGCGGCCGGTGGCTGATCCAGGTCGGCTCTAGATCGAGCCGGCGGCCGGGGTCGCGCCGCGCTTGAGGCGGACGGCGCTCTGCAGCTCTTCCTCGGTGAAGCCGCCGACCGCTTCCTGGCCGGCCACGTAGCGGTAGAGGGCGACGCCGAAGATGGTCGCCAGCGACTGCTGGATCAGGGCGGCCACGACCAGGACCAGGACGCCGATCGCGATCAGGATCGCGCCACCGAATCCGGTCGTGGTCCAGAGTGCCACCCCGGCCACGATGAAGAGGATCGCGGGCAGGAAGCCGAGCAGGAAGACGATGCCGCCGATCGCGATGGTGCCGGCGATCTGCTCGCCCCAGCGGCTCTTGACCAGATGGGCGCAGCGCTTGATCGTCTGGATCGGGCCGGTGCCCTCGAGGGCGATCACCGGCACGGCGAGGAAGGTGAGGATGCCCCAGGCGGCGCCGGCCAAGCCGCCGACGATCGCGCCGGCGATCCCGAAGCGCTCCTGGATCGCCCGGATGATCGTCATCACGACGGTAGCGACGAAGGCCCAGCCGGCAACCGCGCCCATGCGGCTCGAAGCCAGGGCCATGCCGTCGCCGAAGCTCGGGGACTCGCCGTGCATCTGGCGGTCCGCGTTGTGGGCGAGGCCGACCGCGAAGTAGTACGTGGTGAAAGCGCAGAGGTAGGTGCCGACCGCGACCAGGATCGCGCCGAGCACCGGCATGTCGTCTTCGAAGAAGTAGAGGCCGGGGCCGATCAGCACGATCGCGAGCAGCAGCGCGATCAACCCGCCGACCAGCGGGAACCGCACCAGTCCGGGCGAATCGGAGAGGACCCGCCAACTCTTCTTGGTCAACTGCCAACCAGCCTTGATCCGCTTCATGAGGAGAATCTAACGCTTAATCCCCGGAACCTGGAAAATCCCTCTCTCCTCGAAATAAGCCCACTCCTCCCGGCCGAGTTCGGTCGCCGGTGGGTCGGCGTAGACCCACTCGCGCATGATCCGATGCCAGTTGCGTTTGGCCCGCAGCCGGCCGAGCACGGCGAGCACACCGATCTCCATGCGTCGGCCCATCAGCTCGTCGGCCGGGATCGACTCGCGACGCATCAGGTCGAAGTACTCGGAGCGGGGGTCATGGGTCGATTCGATCACCTTCATCACCCGGTTTCCGTCGATCTCGATCTCCCGGTCCTCCATGTACCAACCGCCGATCGACTTGACGTGGTTCATCAGGTGCTCCGCGTCGAGGTTCGAGGGCTTCTTGACGAAGCCAAGCGTGTGGAGGGCGTCGCGCAACCCCTCCGGGTCGTTCCGGACCGCGGCGTCGACCGCGAGCTGTTCGAGCTCGATCTGCTCCTTGTCGAGCTTCTTGGTCATGCCGAAGTCGAGGAAGGCGACCCGGCCGTCCTTCATCAGCAGATAGTTGCCGGGGTGGGGGTCGGCGTTGAAGTGCTGTAGGTGGTAGATCGAGCCGAAGCTGCCGCGGAAGAGGATCTCCCCGAAGCGGCTCCGTTCCTCTTGGTCCAGTTCGAGAATCTCTTCGAAGCCGATCCCCTCGACGAACTCGGTGACCAGCACCCGGCGGCGCGAGAGCCGGGTGATCACGTCCGGTACGTAGATGAACGGGTGGCCGCGATAGGCGCGGGCGAAGGCGCGCTGGTTCTGGGCCTCGTACTCGTAGTCGAGTTCCTCCAGCACCCGCTCCCGGAGCTCTCGGGTCACCTCGCGGGCATCGAGTCCCGGCGCCAGTGCGCGGGCCATCCGCACCAGCATGCCGGCGTTCTTCAGGTCGGCCTCGAGTGCCTCGGCGATGCCGGGGTACTGGATCTTGACCGCCACCTCGCGACCGTCGATCAGGCGACCGCGGTGGACCTGCCCGATCGAGGCGGCGGCGAACGCTTCATGTTCGATCGAGTCGAAGAGCTGCTCGATCGGCTCGCCGTCGAACTCCTCCTTCATCACCTCGACCACCTCGTCCCAGGGCATGGAAGGAGCTTCGGAGCGCAGCTTGGCGAGTTGCTCCTGGTAGACCTCCCGGTACTCCTCGGGGATGAAGTCGATGTCGATGAAGGAGGCGAACTGGCCGATCTTCATCGCTGCGCCCTTCATCTGGCCCAGCGTCGCGACCATCTTCGCGGCCGTCTCGGCGTGCCGCTCATCCAACTTTTCCTGGCTCGAGTCACCGCCGCGAAAAAGGCTTGAGGCCTTGGTTCCCGCGTACTTGGCACCCTGTGAACCGATCGCCGTGCCCAGCTTGGCCGAACGGCGGAGGCGTCCTTTGGGAATCTTCGAATCGTCCGCCACGCCTCAAGCGTACGGGTTTCCCTATCCTGTTCTGTCCAATGTCTTCAGAACGCGCAACTCTTAACGCCACAACCCGTACCGATTTCGGCACCCGAACCTCCAAACGCCTCCGCCGCGAAGGCAAGGTTCCCGGGGTCGTCTACTCGGGCGGCAAGGAAGCGACCTCTTTCCAGGTCGAAAGCCGCGACGCCCGGGTCATCCTAGGTGAAGGGCATGCGCTGTTCGATCTCGCGATCGAGGGTTCGGAGGCGGTTCCGGTCGTGGTCAAGGAGCAGCAGCACCACCCGGTGCGCGGCGACCTCCAGCACCTCGACCTGCAGCAGGTCGACCTCAACCAGGCGATCCAAGCCGAGGTTCTGGTCGAGCTGACCGGTGACGACGTCAGCCCCGGCGTCAAGCAGGGCGGCGTGCTCGAGCACGTCACCCGTGAAGTCACGGTCGAAGCGCTGCCGACCGACATCCCGGACTCGATCGCCCTCGACGTTTCCGAGATGGAGATCAACGACACCCTCACGCTCGAGGATCTGGTTGCCCCGGAAGGCGTCACGCTGATCGCCGACGATCCTGCCGAGGTCACCATTGTCACGCTCTCCCCGCCGCGGGTCGAGGAGGAGCCCGAAGAGGATCTCGAAGCCGAGCCGGAAGTGGTCGGCGAAGGCGAGGAAGGTGGCGAAGAGGCCGCCGACGAGGGCGACTCGGGCGAAGACTCCTCCGACGAGGAGTAGGTCCTGTCCTTCCTGCGTAGGTCAGACCCCGAAGACGGGTCCGATGCCCCGATCCTGATCGTCGGGCTGGGCAACCCCGGCCGCGAGTACGAGCGCAGTCGCCACAACGCCGGTTTCATGGTCGCTGCCCTTCTGGCCGAGCGCTGGGATCTGCCACGGGCCAAGGACAAGTTCAACGCCCGGATCACCGAGGGGCGGATCCGCCCCGGCGGTCCGCGGGTCGTGCTGATGACCCCGCTCACCTACATGAACGAGTCCGGCAAGTCGGCCGGCCCGGCCCGGGGCTCGAAGAAGATCCCGCTCGACCGGGTGATCGCGGTCTATGACGAGATCGACCTGCCCTTCGGCGAGATCCGCAACCGGCTCGGCGGCGGCGCGGCCGGGCACAACGGGGTCAAGAGCCTGAAACAGGGCTTCGGTTCGGCCGACTTCTGGCGGGTCCGGATCGGGGTCGACCGGCCCGACAGCACCGATCCCGACCGGGTCGCCGGGTACGTGCTGGGGAAGTTCTCCGAGAGCCGCGAGCAGGTCGAAAACCTGATCGACGACGCGGCCCGGGAAACCGAAAGACTTGTCGAGCGAATCGCCGCCGGGGAAACCGGCGAGAACTGAAAGGTTGAGGACCAATGAGCCTGAGCACCTATGAAGTCGACGACCGGGGCGTCGCCCTGATCCAGCTCGACCGGCCGAAGGCGCTGAACGCGATCAACACCGAGATGCTGGTCGAGCTGATCGAGCATGTCGCCGTCGCCCGCGGTGACGAGAATGTCAAGGTGCTGGTCTTCTCCTCGACCGACTACATGGCCTTCTCGGCCGGCGCGGACATCAAGGAGGACATCGACGACGAGGCCAAGGTGAACAAGATGCAGCTGTTCGCCGATCTCTACGACGCGGTGGTCCAGTTCCCCAAGCCGACGATCGCCGCCTGCCATGGCTACACGGTCGGCGGCGGAGCGGAGATCGCGGTCGCCTGCGACATCCGGATCGGCGGCGCGAATCTGCAGATGCGCTTCCCCGGCGCTGCGCTCGGGGTGCCGGTCGGTCCGGCCCGCCTGGTCACCCTCTGCGGCCTCAGCCACGCCAAGTACTTGCTGCTCTCCTCGAACACGGTCAAGGTCGACGAGGCGCTGCGGATCGGCCTGGTCAACCAGGTCGCACCGGGCGCCGCGACCGAGAACGCCGCCCTGGAGCTGGCCGGCCGCATCGCCGCCCACGACCCGGCCGGGGTCGCCCGCCTCAAGCGGATGCTCCACCAGTGGGATGACATCGAAGGCCGCTCGGCGGCCGAGGGCAAGGGCCAGGTGGAGTGGCAGGCTTCAGGGCCTGGTCTTCACTGACGCCAATCCTTCATGTTGGCTTCATGTCGGTGGCTACGACATCGACTAGGGTCGGCGAAGTAAATCTCTCAACTCTCGAAAACCGATCGACAATCCGTTCGGTTGCAAGCAGGGGGTCGGTCTTGCGGTTGATCAAGGTGTTGCTCGCGGCGGTCGTTGTGGTCACCGGACTCGGGTCCGTCGCGGCTTCGGCGTCTCCGCAGGGGCCTTGGCTGCCCGCGGTTGATCTCTCGGCGGCCGGCCAGAACTCTGACCAGCCTCAGGTCGCGTTCGGGGACGATGGCACCGCGATTGCGGTGTGGGTCCGCAACGACGGGACCAGCAACATCGTTCAGGCCGCGATCCGACCACCAGGCGGTGCTTTCGGTGCCGGGGTCGATCTCTCCCAGGCCGGCGAGAATGCCGGTTCGCCTCAGGTCGCGTTCGCCCCGAACGGCACCGCGACCGTCATCTGGTCGCGCTTGAACGGCACCCACTACATCGTCCAGGCGGCGACCCGCCCGCCGGGCGGCGCCTTCGGCAATCCGGTGGATCTCTCGGCGACGGGCCAGAGCGCCCTCAACGCCCAGATCGCAGTCGCGGCCGACGGTACCGCGACCGTTGTTTGGTGGCGCTCCGACGGGACCAACAGGATCATTCAGGCGGCGACCCGGCCGCCGGGTGGCGCCTTCGGCGATCCGGTCGCCCTTTCGGCGGCCGGCCAGACCGCCTATTCGCCATAGATAACGATCGCGCGGGACGGCACTGCGACCGCGGTCTGGCTGCGCGACAACGGGACCAACTACATCATCCAGTCGGCCTCGACCGCCCAACCGACTCCACTCCTCCAGGTCAGCCGGACCGGCACCGGCTCCGGGAGCGTGAGCTCCAGCCCGGCCGGGATCGCCTGTGGCGAGGATTGCGCCGAGACCTACCCCTCGTTCACGAAGGTGACGCTCACTGCTTCTCCGAGCTCCGGTTCCGCCTTCACGGGCTGGTCGGGTGGCGGCTGTTCCGGAACGGGGAGTTGCGAGGTGACGTTGATCGACCCGACTCAGGTGACGGCTGAGTTCAAGCAGACGAAGGCGAAGCTCGGTCCGTTGAAGATCACCCCGAAGGCGAAGAAGGTCCGGGCCGGGAAGGCGCAGCGGGTGAAGGTCAAGGTGACCAACGTCGGTGACGGCACCGCTCGGAACGTCAAGGTCTGTGTGAAGGCGCCGAAGAAGCTGGTCAAGGTCAAGAAGAAGTGCGTGAAGCTAGGCAGCGTCGCTGCCGGCAGAACCAAGACCGCGACCTTCAGAGTCAAGCTGACCAGGAAAGCCAAGATTGGCAAAAAGGTCAAGCTCACCTTCTCCGCCACCGCCCACGGAATCGCCAAACGAAGTGGGAAAGCGGTGCTCACCCGCCGGACTGGAAGGAACGTCAGTTGATCACGAAATCGATGAAGGTGCTGTTCGCGGTGTTTGCTCTTCTGGCCGGCTTTGGGTCTGCCACGGCTTGGGCGGCTTCCCAAGGGCCGTGGGTGTTTCCTGCGGTTGACCTCTCCGCGACTGGACGGGATGCCTACAACCCTCAAGTCGCGGTCGCTCCGGATGGCACCGCGATCGTGGTCTGGCGCCGCTCGAACGGGGCCGACAGCATCATTCAGGCGGCGATCCGCCCTCCTGGTGGCACCTTCGGCGCCCCGGTGGATTTGTCCGCGACCGGCCAAGGGGCCTACAACCCCGGGGTCGCGGTAAGTTCGGACGGTACCGCGACCGTGGTTTGGGACCGTTCGAACGGAACCAACAACATGGTTCAGGCGGTCACCCGCCCACCGGGTGGTTCCTTCGGCGCACCGGTCGATCTGTCGGTCGCGGGACAGGATGCCGACGACCCCGATATCGGGGTCGCTTCGGACGGCACCGCGACCGTCGTCTGGCGTCGCTACGACGGATCCCACTTCGTCGTCCAGGCGACGACTCGTCAGCCCGGGGGCTCTTTCGGCACTCCGGTCGATCTGTCCGCCGCGGACCAGGGTGCTTACGCCCCTCATGTCGCGGTCGCTCCGGATGGTGCCACGGCTGTGGTCTGGTCCCGTTACGACGGGACCAGTGACATCGTGCAGGCGGCGACTCGGCCTCCAAACGGTTCGTTTGGCGCTCCGGTCGATTTGTCCGCGACCGGTCGGGATGCCGACGAGCCCCAGGTCTCACTCGTGTCGGGTGGCGCCGCGACCGTGACCTGGCTCCGCTCCAACGGGACCAACACGGTGATCCAGGCAGCGAGCCGGCCCGCGGGCGGCTCCTTTGGTGCTCCTGCAGATCTCTCCGCAGCAGGCCGAGATGCGTACGGCCCCCAGGTCGCGGTCGCTGCGGACGGTACCGCGACCGTGGTCTGGATCCGGCCCAATGGGACCAACAACATCGCGCAAGCGGTGACCCGGCCTTCGGGTGGATCGTTTGGTACTCCGGTCGACCTGTCCGCGACCGGCGGCGATTCATACGACCCCCACGTCGCGGTCAGTCCGGACGGTACCGCAACGGCGATCTGGGACCGCTTCAACGGGACCGACTACATCGTTCAGGCAGCGACCCGTCCGCCGGGTGGATCTTTCGGTCCCCCGGTAGATCTGTCGGCCGCAGGTCAAGATGCCGGCGCTCCCCGGGCCGTGTCCGCGTTGGACGGCAGCATGACCGCGGTCTGGGTCCGTTCCAACGGGGCCGATGAGATCATCCAGTCCCTGTCGACCCTGCAGCCGACGCTGCTCCTCCAGGTCAAACGGGCCGGCGATGGCGCTGGGACGGTCAAGTCCAGCCCGGCCGGGATCGACTGCGGCGACGACTGCGCCGAGAACCTTCCCTCGTTCACCAAGGTGACCTTGACCGCCACGCCGAGTCCCGGTTCTGTCTTCGTGGGCTGGTCGGGCGGCGGCTGTTCCGGAACGGGGAGTTGCGAGGTGACGTTGATCGACCCGACCCAGGTGACGGCCGAGTTCAAGCAGACGAAGGCGAAGCTTGGTCCATTGAAGATCAAGCCGAAGGCGAAGAAGCTGAAGGCCGGCAAGTCCCGGGTGATCAAGGTCAAGGTGGTCAACGTCGGCGACGGCGAGGCGCAGAACGCCAAGGTTTGCGTGAAGGCGCCGAAGAAGCTGGTCAAGGTCAAGAAGAAGTGCGTGAAGCTCGGCAGCGTCGCTGCCGGCAGAACCAAGACCGCGACCTTCAAGGTCAAGCTGACCAAGAAAGCCAAGGTAGGCAAGAAGGTCAAGCTCACCTTCTCCGCCACCGCTCAGGGCATCGCCAAACGGACCGGAAGCGCGATCCTCAGGCGGAAGCGCTAGAGGCGGGCCGGATCCCGCCCGACCCCTTAGGCGTAGCGGGCTAGGAGCGGGGCCATTTCCAGATCCTTCGCGATGGCCAAACCTGATTTGCGCAGTTCCGCGGTGCGTTCTGGGCCTTCTGGATCGTCAAGCCTGGTGAGGGCTTCGGCCAGGGCGAGTTGGGCGCGGGCGAGGAACGGCTGGGCGTTCATCGCCTCGCACTCGACGACCGCGTTCTCCAAGGCGGTCGCGGCTTCCCGGTCGCGCTCTTGGAGCAGGTACATCTCTCCGAAGAGCAGGCTGTAGGGCCCGAAGGTCGGCGCCCCGGGGCCGAAGATCGTCCAGCGATCCTCAAGGTCCTCCATCAGGTCGGTCACCACCCGGGCCCGGTCGGGGTCGGTGAACTCGGAAAGGAACATGACCGCGACGCCGCAGAAGACCGGCTTGATCAGCGGCATCCGGTTGATCGACCTCAGAGCTTCGAAATCGACCGTTTCCAGTTGCTCGACTGCGCGATCCCGGTCGCCGGCCTGCCAGTAACCGAGGGCGAGGCCGACCTCCCAGGCCGGCCAGGTGTTCCAACTGGCCGAGACCTCGGCTTCGAGTTCGAGAATCGGCACCACCTCGCCGAGCTTGCCCCGCTGGGCATAGTCCATGTAGTGGAGCGCGTCGATCATCGCGATCCGGGCCGAGTGGGGCATGTGCTCTCCGGCCAGCGCCTCCTCGGTCAGCTTCTCGCCCTGCTTCCAGCGGCCTTCGAGGAAGCAGCGGGCCGCCTGCAGGGAGAAGTTCGTGTTCCGGACCTGGGGCAGGGTCTCGGCCAGGGCTTCGTGCCGGGCGATGTCGGCGGCCGAGTCCGGGCCGCGCCCGTTCTTGGTCAACATGACCGCCCGCAGGGCCAGCGCCTCGGCCAGATCCTCGCGGTCCTCGGATTCCTCGGCGATCCGGACCACCCGGTCCGCGGCGCCGATCCGGTACTCGGTAGTGGTGCTCTGCAGCAGGTAGTAGTGCAGCGAAACGGCCACCTTGAAGAAGGTCTCGTCATCGAGGCGTTCGGCCATCGCGATCGCTTCGGCGCTCATCTCGGTCGCGTCGTCGTCAGGGTCGCCGCTGAAGAACTTGAGATGGCTGAGGTTGGCCATCGTCTCCGCCCGTAGCGGGCCGTCCCCCTCGGGCAGCATCTCCATCGCTTCGCTGAGCAGCGAGATCGGGGTGTCGCGGACGTTGTCGAAGGCTTCCCAGCTGCCCCAACTGACCCCGTTCGCGGCTCGTGCGAAAAGCTCGGGCAGGCCGGATTCGCGGGCCGCTTCGGTCGCCTGGACGAAGGAAGCGACCGATTGCGGCAGCAGAGCCATGCGCCACTCGGCCTCAGCCTGGTAGATCAGCAACTCGGCCAGCAGTCCGTGGTCGACCGGCTCGTCGGCCCGGCAGGCGGCGATCGCGCCGTCATAGAACTGGACCGCTTCGTCGTAGGCGAGGCGGTCCTCGGCCTGGCGGGCGGCGAGGCTCGCGTAGTTGATCGCACGGTCGGCCTCGGCCGGGCCGGCCTGGGTGAAATGCCAGGCGAGCGCCGGCAGGTCGTCATCCTGCTGACGGCCGTGGCGGTTCTGGTTGCGATGCTCGATCGCCTCGCCGATCCGGCGGTGGATCGCGGCCCGGCGGGTCAGGCTGAAGCTGTCGCCCAAGGCGCTGCGGACCAGGGCGTGGACGAACGAGTACCGGCCCGGGATGGAGGTCGACTCGTCCAGCAGCCCCGCCTCGACGGCGGCGTCGAGCAGTTCGATGATCCGGTCCTCGTCCTCGTTCGTGGTCCGCTCGAGGATGTTCAGTTCGAAGTCACGCCCGATCAGCGCCGCCCGGCCGAGCAACTCGGACCCGCCATCGGGCAGGCGGGCGACCCGCTGGGAGATGATCTCCCTGATCTCGGGCGGGACGGCCGACGGATGGTCCGCTCCCGACTCTTCCAGGTTGCGGACCAGCTGCTCGATGAAGAACGGGTTGCCGCCGGTCTGGTCGCGGATGACCGGGGCCAGGCTTTCGTCGAGGCGGCCGGAGATCAGGTTCCGCACCTCGTCCGTGTCGAGGGCTTCGATCTGGACCCGCGTCGTCGGCAGCCGGCGCTGAAGCTGGCTGAGGGTCTCCGGCAGGTGGCTCTTCGACGGCAGCTCGGTGTCACGGTAGATGCCGAGCGCGAGGATGCTCCGCAGCGGGTTGTCGCCGGCCATCGAGGCGAGCAGGCGCAGGGTCGAGCGGTCGGCCCAGTGCAGGTCGTCGAGGATGATCAACATCGGCCGTCTCGCCGAGAAACGGCCGATCATCCGCATCACCGCACCGAACAGGGCCTGCCGTTCAGACTCGAGGTCGGAAGTCGGTCCGGGCGCGGGCAGGTCCATGCGACGGGTCAGCTCCGGCAAGAGCCGCGAGAGGGTCGGGCCGTCACCACCGACGATGTCGGCCGGGTCGATGTCACCGAGCTGACGCACCGCCGACTGCAGCAGGCCGCCCCAGATCCGGAAGGGCCGGACCTCATCGGGGTCAGACCGGCCGTAGAGGACCGTGATGTCATCCCGGCTGGCCGCCAGCTCGGCCGCGAGCCGCGTCTTGCCGACCCCGCCTTCGCCGGCCAGCAGCGCGATCCGCAGCTCGCCGGCCGCGGCCAGGTCCAGCTCGGCCTTGAGCTGGCCGAGGATCTTGTCGCGACCGACCAGGCCACCGGCCTCGATCCGGGGGTCGATTTCCAGGCCGATCTTCTTCGGGGTGGTGGCCGAGCGCCGAGTAGGCACGGGCGGGGAGGGTGCCGGCCAGTTTTCCTGGGCGCCGGTCTGTTCGTGGGCGTTCAGCAGCCGTTCGTAGATGGCCGTGAGTTCGGGGGCGGGAAAGGTGCCGAGCTCGTCCCGGAGCAGCACCCGCAGCTCCTCATATGCCCGCAGCGCCTCGGCGACGTTGCCCTGCGCTTCAAGCAGCTCGATCAGCGCGGCCCGGGCCGACTCGCGAAAAGGCGAAGCCTCGACCGCGTTGCGGGCCGACCGTTCGGCCCTCGCCTGCTCGGCCGGGCCGAGCCTGGCCCCGATCCGGGCGACGGTCTCAAGCGATTTGAGCCTGAGCTCCTCGAAATAGAACCGGTGTTCCTCGATCCAGCGTGCCTCCAGGCCCGGCAGCAGGCCGCCCTCGAAGATCCGGGCCGCCTCCTGCGCGTCGTCCCAGCCGGCGGTCAGCCGTTCGGCGCTGGCCTCCCGGTCACCGGCCAGGTCCTGGGCCGCGCTGAGCTTCTGCTGCGCCACTTCGTAGTCGATCCAGGCGTCTTCGCCCAGCTCGAGCGAGAGCTCGGACCGGCCTTCGAGGCGGCCTTTGCCCAGCGCCTTGCGCAGACGGGAGAGCGGCGGGGCGAGCAGCGCCTCGCCGCCGCTGGGCAGGCCCTCGTCGGCCCAGAGTGCTTCGACCAACTCGTCCCGCCGGACCGGCCGGGACCGGTTCAGCACCAGGTACGCGAAGATCAGCCGTCCCTGACGGCCCGGTAGGTCACCCTCCAGCTGGTTGCCGTCCCATTGAACGGTGAGCCTGCCACAAACCGTAATCGCGGGATTCGCCACCGCGGCAACCTATAAGAACGGAGCGAGGTGACGCTTGAGGATCGCCTGCATGTCGAGCCTCTTCGCGACTTCCTTGCCCTCATGTCGCAGCTCGAGGCGCCGTTCCCGGCCGTCTGGGTCGCCCATCTCTTCGAAGGCCGCGGCCAGGGCGAGCCGGGTCCGGGCCAGATATGGCACCGCGTCCATCGCCTCGCAACTGACCAAGGCCCGTTCCAGCGAGGTCGCCGCCTCGCGATGGTCGCCGGTCAGCAGGTGGAGTTCGCCCAGGTGCATGTCGACCGGCCCGAGCGTAGAGCCGATCCGAGCGATCATGATCCACTCGCCGCTGTACGGCCCCAGCAGCTCGATCAGCTTGGCTGCCCCTTCGACGTCCGCGAGCTCGCCGGCCAGCAGGTTGCCGACCGCACAGAACGGAAGCAGGGTGGCGTTGAAATCCTTGGTGTTGTCGAGGCCGGAATAGCCCATCTCGGCGACCTTCTTCCGGACCTCGTCGAGTTGTCCGGCCTGGGCCTTGGCGAGCAACAGCCCGAGCCGCCAGGTCGGCCACATCTCCCAGCCCTTCGCCCCCGCCTCGAACAGCTCGAGCCGGCCCAGGTGCTCGGCCAGGGCACCCTGCTGCGCTCGGACCATGAACCGGAGTGCGTCCTCCAGCAGCAGGGCTGCGCCACGCGGCATCCGCTCACCTTCGAGTTCCCTGACCAGATCCTCGCCATCCTGCCAGTCACCGGTCAGGAACCAGGAGCAGGCCCGCATCGCCTTCGAGATCATCCGGATCTGAGGCAGGGTCTCGCTCATCGCGTAGTGGCGGCTGCGATCGGCTTCCGCTTCCGCCCCGCGGCCGAGGTTGATCAGCGAAAGCGACCGGGAAACGAGCGCCTGGCCGACCAGTTCGGGGTCGTCGAGCTGCTCGGCCAACTCCATCATCCGTTCCGAGGCGGGCAGCCGGCTGTCGCGGTTGGGCGGTTCCCAACGCAGGAAAGCGGACCCCTGGACCACCGCGAACTCGGCCTCGGGCGCGTCCATCCGCCCGATCATGTCGATTGCCCGGCCGGCGAGCTCGCGGGCTTCCGCCGCCTTGCCGCTGCCGTAGTAGAGCCCGTGGGCCAGCATCGCCATCAGCTCGGCCCGCAGCGGGCTGTCGGTCGGCGGCAGGCTGTCCAGCGCCTGTCGCATCAACATCAGCTGCTCCGCCATGTCGGCGTCGAAGGCATCCCAGCCGCCCCAACGGCTGCCGATCGCGGCCTCCGCGGCCAATTCCGGCAGGCCGGAATCGCGGGCGGCCTTGGCCGCTTCGAGGAACGTGTCACCGGCCTCCTGCAGGGCGCCGTTCTTCCACTTCGCCTTGGCCTGGCTTAGCAGCAGCCTGGCCAGCAGGCCGAGGTCGACCGGTTCGTCGGCCCGCGCGGCGTCGATCGCACCCTCGTAGAAATCGACTGCTTCGTCGTAGGCGAGCCGGCCCTCGGCCTGCTCGGCCGCCTGGGTGGCCCAATGCACCGCCCGGTCGGCCTCGGCCGGTCCCGCCTGGGCGAAATGCCAGGCCTTCTCGCCGACCCGGCGTTCGGGCCGGCTGCTGGTCTGTCGTTCGATCGCCTCGCCGATGTCACGGTGGGTCATCGCCCGGCGGGTCAGTCCCAGCTCCTCCTCCAGGGTGCTGCGCAGCAGGGCATGGACGAACGAGTAGCGGCCGGGCACGGTGGGGGATTCGTCGAGCAGCCCGGCGGTGACCGCCTCGTCAAGCAGGTCGATCACCTCGTCTTCGTCCCAACTGGTCGTGGCCATCAGGATCGAGAGGTCGAACTCACGGCCGATCAGGGCAGCCCGGCGCAGCAGGTCCGGTCCACCCTCCGGCAAGTGGTTGACCCGCTGGGAGACGATCTCGCGTACTTCGGCCGGGATGTCGCCCGGGTCATCGATCCCGGTTTCCTCGAGGTGCCGGACCAGCTGTTCGATCAGGAAAGGGTTGCCGCCGGTCTGGTCGTGGAGCGAGGCGGCCAGGTTCGATTCGAGCCGATCGCCGACCAACTGGTCGACGTCATCCTTCTCCAGCGCCTCGACCTCGAGCTTCAGGGTCGGCAGTCGCCGTTGGAGGTTGATCAGCGTCTCCGGCAGGAGGCTGTCCTCCGGCAGTTCGGTGTCGCGGTAGATGCCGAGGGCCAGCACTCCGCCAGGCGGGTTGTCGCCGGCCAGGCTGGCCAGCAGCATCAGGGTCGAACGGTCGGCCCAGTGCAGGTCGTCGAGCACGATCAGCATCGGCTTGCGGGCGGTGAGCCGGCCGATCATCCGCATCACCGCGCCGAACAGGGCGCGGCGTTCGGATTCGAGGTCACCGGCCGGGCCGGGTGGTGGCAGCTCCATGCTGCGAACCAGTTCCGGCAGGATCCGGGCCAGGGTCGGCCCGTCGCCGCCGACAATCTCGGCCGGCGGGATGTCCCCGGCCTGGCGCATCGCCGAGCGCAGCAGTCCGGACCAGATCCGGAAGGGGTTTATCTCGTCCGCCTCAGAACGGCCGAAGAGCACCGTGACGTCGTCCCGGCCGGCCGCCAGCTCGGCCGCGATCCGGGTCTTGCCGATCCCGCCCTCGCCAGCCAGCAGCGCGATCCGCAAGTCGCCGGCCACCGCCAGGTCGAGCTCTTCGTTCAACTGCCGCAGGATCTGATCCCGGCCGACCAGTCCGATCTCGGCGATCCGGGGGTCGATCAGGCGGCCGATCTGGTCCGGGGTGGCGAGCCGTTCGGCCGGTACCTCCGCCGAGGACTCGGCTTCTTCGCCGGTCACGGCCGGCCGGACGGACGCGGGGCCGCCGTTCTCGTGGGCGTTCAGCAGTCGCTCGTGGATCTGGTTCAGCTCCGGGGCGGGGAAGGTGCCGAGCTCATCCCGCAGCAGCACCCGGAAATCTTCGTAGGCCCGCAGCGCTTCGGCGATGTTGCCCTGGGCTTCCATGACCTCGATCAGGGCGGTGCGGGACGACTCCCGGAACGGTGCCGCCTCGATCGCGATGCGGGCCGACCGTTCGCCGCGGGCCCTCTCGGCTTCGCCCAGCCGGCCACCGGCCCGCGCGATCGCCTCGAGAGCCTGCAGCCGCAGATCCTCGAGCTGGTTGCGGTACTCGTCGATCCACCCGGATTCGAGGCCGGGGAGCAGGCCACCGGAGAGGATCCTCTCCGCCTCCACCGCTTCGGTGAACGCCGCCCTGAACTCGCCCTCCACCTCGGCCTGACGGGCCTTCTCGATTCCTTCCTGGGCGGCTTCCCAGTCGATCCACGCGTCGTCGCCGAGCACCAGGCTCAGTTCCGAACGGCCTTCCAGCCGTCCCGGGCCCAGCACCTTGCGGAGCCGGGAAAGCGGCGGCGCGAGCAGCGATTCACCGCCGCTCGGCAGCCCCTCGTCCGCCCAAAGCGCCTCGACCAGTTCATCCCGCCGGACCGGCCGGTTCCGGTTCAGGGTCAGGTAGGCGAAGAGAAGACGGCCCTGGCGTCCGGGCAGGGATTCCCCGACTTCATTGCCGTCCCAGCTCACGGTCAACCGCCCGCAGAGCGTGATCCGGGGGTCAGCCGGGGTTGCCGAGGTCGTATCCCCGGTTTCGGTCATCGCAAGGTGCCTGTCATTTCGCCGCAATCCGCGAGCAAGGTACCCCCGGGATTCTGCCAGCCATGTCAACGACTTCGCTCATAAACCTCCTGCCCGCGGCGGCCCGCATGGCGCCGAAAACCCCTCAAGAAGTGGCCTCCGCGCTCGCCGACGCCCGCCAGACCGGCCGCAAGGTCGTGGTTTTCTCGACCGGCCACGGCATCCCCCCGATCGGTGACACCTCCGAGCGGATCCTGCTCGACATGAGTGCCTTCGACGGCGTCGAAGTGGATCCCGTGACCAGGGTCGCGCGGATCGGCGGCGCCACTCGGTGGAGCGACCTGCTCGCGGCCGCCAACCTCCACGGCCTGACGGCGCCCTGCGGGTCGGCCAGCTCGGTCGGCGTGACGGGCTACATGATGGGCGGGGGCATCGGCTTCATGTCGCGCCACCTCGGGCTCGGCAGCAGCGCGATCCGGGCCGCGGAACTGGTCACGCTGGACGGCCACATCCGCCGGATCGACGCGCATTCCGACCCCGATCTTTTCTGGGCTCTGCGTGGTGGCGGGGGCGGCTTCGGCGTGGTCACCAGCCTCGAGCTCAATCTGACTCCGATGCCGCGGATGGCCGGCGGCGTGCTCGGCTGGGGCATCGAGGACGCGGATCGCGTGCTCAAGGCCTGGTCGGCCTGGACCACCAACCTGCCCGAAGACGTCACCTCCGCGGTTCGCCTGGTCCAAGTGCCTGAGGGTCCGGCCCTGACGGTGGTCGTGGTGACCGCGCCCCGTGAGGAAGACGACCTGCAGGCCGTGCTGGCTCCCTTGACCGACCTCCAGCCGGTCTTGAACACCGTCCGCGACACCGATCCGGAGGCCTTCATGAAGGAGTACTCCGACCCCGAGATCGACCCCGAAGAGGCGCCGCATGCCTATGAGCACGTGCTGCTGGACCAGCTCCCGGCCGAAGCCTGCCAGCTGGTCGCCGAGTTCGCCCAGCCGGAAGGTGGCTGCGGCGCGATGATGGTCGAGCTGCGTCACCTCGGCGGCGCTCTGGGCCGGCCCTCGAACCTCGGTGGGGCGATGGACCGGATCGACGGTGAGTTCTCGCTATTCGTGCTCGGCCCGATGGAGGCCGTCCCGGCGATGGCCCATGCCGTGGACATCCTCTCCGACTACGGACGGGGCCGGACCTACTTCAACTTCATGCCGAGGAGGACCGGTCGCCGGACCGCCTACCGGCAGGAGACGATCGACCGCCTGGCCGACCTCTACGAGGCGATCGACCCGGACTGCGTGATCGACCACCCCCACCCGATTTCCCGCACCGCCAGCGTCGCCGACGAAACCGCCCAGGCTCCGGCCGCGGCACCCATCCCCGGCTGACAGCAGCCCGGCGGGGCAACCACGCAGAACAGCACCTATGGTGTACGTTACGTACACCGAGGGGTTCCAAGGGCGATCACTCACGTAATCGGTGGGTGATCGCCCCCGGATTTGTTGTTTGATTGATGGCCGTGTCTTTGCGCCCGACCATCGACCTGCTGCTCGAGGACGAGCAGATCACCCGGCTCTCGGCCGAGGTGCGGGAAGCCGTGGAGAAGGGCGAAGGCCGGGTGGTGCGGGCCGAGGTTTCGGCCAGTCTGCGCCCGGCCCTGGTCGCCGCGCTGCTCGAAGACGACCTCGGGCTGGAGGACCGGCCGGCCCTGGTCGTCACCCCGGACGACCGCTCGGCCCGGGAGATGACCGCGGCCCTGGCCGCCTATCTCGGCGACCGGATCGTCCGCTCCTATCCCTCCCGGGGGACCGGCTACGCCTCCCAGGTGACGCCGCCGCCCCACCTGACCGGCCTGCGGATTGACGCGCTCGACTCGTTCACCCGGGAAGAGGCGACGCCCCCGGTGGTGGTCGCGTCGGCGATCGCCCTGGCCGAATCGGTTCCCGACGCTTCGCTCCGGCCGGCCGGCTTCCGGCTCACGGTCGGCGAGGAGCGCGAACCGACGCAGATCGCCGCCGACCTGGTCGCGGCCGGCTACGAAAGGGTCGACCAGGTCCAGGAGCGCGGGCAGTTCGCGGCTCGCGGCGGCATCCTCGACGTCTTCTCGGCGACCGAGGACCGGGCCACCCGGGTCGATTTCTTCGGCGACGAGATCGAGTCGATGCGCTGGTTCTCCACCTTTACCCAGCGTTCACTGGGCCAGGCGCAGTCGATCGAGCTGGCGCCGGCCGCGGAGCTTGACGTCGACCATCGCGAGCTGGCCGAGCTGGCGATCGCCGAGGCCCGCGAGAACGAAACCGATGTCGACCTGACCGAGGCTCTGCCGCTCGACCGCTTCCGGGCGCCGTTGGACCTGATCCCGACCAACGCGGCGGTGATCCTCACCGCTGACGAGGAGATCGAGCCGGCCCTCAAGGACCACTGGGAAGACGTGACCACGGCGATGCACGCCGACGATGCTCGTCATCTGTACGAGGACGTGGCCGGCCCGCTGAACGAGCGAGCCGCCCTGATCCTCTCCCGTCCAGGTGAGGGCGAAGGCGCGCTTCGGGCGATGAGCGCCGAAACCCCGGCCCGCAACCTGAAGGAGGCGGAGGTCGAGCTGCGCAAGCTGGTCGAGGCCGGCTACCGCACCGCCGTTGTCTTCGATTCGAGGGGCGAAGCCGAACGGGCCCGCTACGGCTTCGACCGACTCGAGACGAAGATCGTCGACCAGGGATCGATCTCGGCCGAGCCGGGGGTCAGCCTGGTCGAAGCGAGGCTGGGCGAGGGCTTCGTCTTGCCCCGGGCCAAGCTCGCCGTACTGCCTTTTCGCCGGCTGCTCAATCGCCGCCGCCGGGCCGACGAGCGGGCACCGGAAGCGGTGCGCGGCCGGCTCACCTTCTCCGAGCTGAGGGTCGGCGACTACGTGGTCCACGAGGACCACGGGGTCGCCCGCTTCGCCGGTTTCGAGACCCGTGAGGTCGGTGGCATCACCCGTGACTACCTCTACCTCGAGTACAAGGGCGAGGATCGGGTCTACGTCCCGACCGATCAGTTCGCCAAGCTCTCCCGCTACTCGGGCGGGGCCGGCAGCCCGACCCTTTCGGCCCTGGGCGGCAAGAAGTGGCTCAACATGCGGGCCCGGGCCCGGGACGCGGCCTCGGAGATCGCCGGCGAGCTGGTCAATCTCTACGCCGAACGCAAGACCCGCAAGGGCCACGCCTTCGGCCCGGATTCGGAATGGCAGATGGAGCTGGAGGCGAACTTCCCCTGGCGCGAGACAGCCGACCAGGTCGAGGCGATAGAAGCGGTCAAGGCCGACATGGAATCGGAACAGCCGATGGACCGCCTGGTCTGCGGCGACGTCGGCTACGGCAAGACGGAGGTCGCGATCCGGGCCGCCGTCAAGGCCGCCTCGGACGGCAAGCAGGTGATGATCCTCGCCCCGACCACGATCCTCGCCCAGCAGCACCTCGGCACCTTCCGCGAACGCCTGGCCGACCTGCCCTTCCGGGTCGACGGGGTCAGTCGCCTGCGGAAGCCGGCCGAGGTCAAACAGATCGTGAAGGAGTGGGGGGAGGGCAAGGTCGACGTGCTGATCGGCACCCACCGGCTGCTGTCGCGGGACGTCCGGGCCAAGGACCTGGGGCTGATCGTGGTCGACGAGGAGCAGCGCTTCGGGGTAAAACAGAAGGAGCTGCTGCGGCAGATGAAGCTGAAGGTCGACGTGCTCTCGATGTCGGCGACGCCGATCCCACGGACCCTGCAGATGTCGATGTCCGGGCTGCGGGACATCTCGGTGATCGAGACCCCGCCGGAGGGGCGACGCCCGGTCCGGACCTACGTCGGCCCCTGGGACGAGCAACTGGTCGAACGGGCAATCCGCCGTGAGATCGCCCGCGAAGGCCAGGTCTTCTTCCTCCACAACCGGGTCGAATCGCTCGGCCAGACGGCCGAGAGCCTGCGGGCGCTGGTGCCCGAGGTGCGGATCCAGGTCGCCCACGGCCAGATGGAGGACACCGAACTCGAAGCCGCGATGCTGAACTTCCTGCGCGGCGACGCCGACGTGCTGGTCGCGACCACGATCATCGAGTCGGGAATCGACATCCCGGCCGCCAACACCCTGATCGTCGACCGGGCCGACCACCTCGGCCTGGCCCAGGCGTACCAGATCCGCGGACGGGTCGGACGGTCCCGCGAACGCGCTTTCGCCTACCTGCTCTATCCCTCGGAGGAGTCGCTCACCCAGGAGGCTTCGACCCGGCTGGCCACCCTGGCCGACCACACCGAGCTCGGCTCCGGATTCCGCATCGCGATGCGCGACCTCGACATCCGCGGCGCCGGCAACCTGCTCGGTGACGAGCAGTCCGGCCACGTCGCCGCGGTCGGCTTCGAGCTCTACTGCCAGCTGATCGACGAGGCGGTCGCCGAGCTGGCCGGTCGCGACGAATCGGCCGCCGAAGCGGAGCCGGTCCGCTTCGACATCGGGATCGACGCGTACCTGCCGGCGGCGTACGTGCCCTTCGAAGCAGCGAAGATCGACCTCCACCGCCGGATCGCCGCCGCCCGCCGGCCTGGGGAACTCCGCCAGATCACCGACGAGCTGGTCGACCGCTTCGGGCCGGTGCCGGAAGAGGTCGCCAACCTGCTCTCGCTCCAGCAGGCCCGCATCGACCTCGGCGCGGCCGGTGCCGAGCAGGTCCAGTTCCGGGGCGGGAAGCTGACCGTCACCGGGGTCGAGCTCGATTCGGAGCAGACCGCGAAGGTGCGCGAGGCGGTGCCGGGCGCGGTCTACGAATGGCGCTCCCACGAACTTTCCGTGCGGGTCGACGACGATCCCGCCAGACGGCTCGCAACCGTGTCCGAACTGGGCCGCGCACTCGGCGATGTCAGTATGCTCCGCCAGTCGTAATTTTCGCGGTTAGCCACAAGACCTTTCGAGGAGGAGTCACTGCATGAGCGGCGCACGCAAGTTCGGTTTGATTGTTTTCGGGGCCATCCTGGTGGTTCTGTTCGCGGGCATCGCGATTGCACAGGGCGTTTCCAAGCCCGGCGTCGACAGTGGCGACATCATCACCGTCCATGACGTGCCGGACGGCAAGGGCAACATCACCGAGGATCAGTACAAGCGTGCGTTCCTGCAGACCTGGAAGGGCGGTGGCCTCAAGACCGCGCCCAAGGCCGGCGATGCGCAGTACGACCAGGTCAAGGAAGCGGCGATCAACGACCTGCTCGACCAGGCTTGGCTGACCGGTCAGGCGGCCGACATGGGCGTCACCGCGACCCAGCGCGAGGTCGCGGCCGAGCTGGCGACCATCAAGAAGCAACAGTTCAAGACCGAGAAGGCCTTCCAGGACTTCCTCAAGACCAGCGGCTTCAGCACTGAGGACGTCACGGCCCGGGTCAAGCTCCAGGTGCTCAGCCGCAAGATCCAGGACCAGATCCAGAAGTCGGTCACCACGGTCCCGGACTCGGAGATCGAGGATTACTACGAGTCCTCGAAGGAGAGCTTCACCACTCCCGAGACCCGTGACATCCGCCTGATCGTCACCGACAAGAAGGCCGACGCCGAGAAGGCGGTCAAGGAACTGGGTGACGACCCCTCCGATGAAGATTTCGCCAAGGTCGCGAAGAAGCTTTCGGTCCACTCCAGCAAGGCCGAGGGTGGCAAGACGGTCGCCACCGACGGTGCCTTCCCCGACCCGGCCGGAGCCGACATCATGAAGGCCGACGCCGGCACGATCGAAGGGCCGATCGAGGCGGGCAAGCAGTACTACGTCTTCCGGGTGACCAAGGTCACCCCCAAGGAGACCAAGTCGCTCGACGACGTCCGCGACCAGATCACGCAGCAGCTGCTGCCGACCCTGCAGCAGCAGGCGATGAGCGATTTCGTGGCCGACTACAACTCGAAGTGGCGCTCACGCACCTTCTGCTCGGATGACTACGTGGTTTCGCGCTGCGACAACTACGAGGGCGATGGTCGCCTCGATGCGGCGGACCCGAAGTGCTACAAGCCCGGCGCCGGCAAGAACGCGGACCTGGCCTGCCCGGCTCCGATCGCTCTGCCGAAGCCGATGACGCCGGGTGGCAACGCCTCCGCCAGCGCCTTGCTCGGCCAGACCCAGAGCCTGCCGCAGCGGCCGGTTCAGCCTTCCGACGCGAATGCCGACACCGGCGCGACGGGTGCCGGCGGGGTCGATCTGAGCCAGCTCGGCGCCGCGGCCGGTCAGTAAGGCACAGATGGACGCCGGCGAACTCGCCGGGGCGCTGGAAAGGCTCGACCGGGTAACGCGCGATCTCCGCGAGAAATGCCCGTGGGACCGGGAGCAGGACGCCCGCTCGATCGTGCCCCATACGGTCGAGGAAGCGTACGAGCTGGCCGAGGCGGCGCGTGAAGGGGATGACGCCGCGATGCGCGACGAACTCGGCGACGTGCTCTTCCAGGTCGTCTTCCTCTCGTTGCTGCTCGAGGAGCGAGGGGAAGGAGACCTGGCCCAGATCGCCACGCAGCTCACCGACAAGCTGATCCGGCGCCACCCCCACGTCTACCCGCCGGAAGAAAGCGGCCGGGCCGAGGGCATCGAGACGGCCGATGACGTACGGCGCCAATGGGACGAGATCAAGCGTGACGTCGAGGGCCGTAAGTCCGAGAAGGACTGGAAGAAGCCCGCTCTGCCGGCCCTGGTCTACGCGAACAAGGTCCAGTGGAAGCTGGATCCGGAGGAACGCCCGGCCAACGCCGGGGCGGCCAACCCGGGGCGTGACCAGGCCGAAGCCGAGGTGGGGCGGATGCTCTGGCAGGCGGTTGCCGAGGCCAGGCGGGCCGGGGTCGACCCGGAGCTGGCCCTGAGGGCCGAGGCCGAAAGGCACGCGGAGACGCTTCAAAAGTAGACTGGGCGGCGAAATGAGCACCATCGAAGCCGTCCACGCACGCCAGATCCTCGACTCCCGGGGCAACCCCACGATCGAGGTCGAGGTAACCCTCGAAAACGAGTTCACCGGCCGCGCCGCGGTTCCCTCCGGGGCATCGACCGGCGAGTTCGAGGCGGTCGAGCTGCGCGACGGCGGCGAGGCTTACCTCGGTAAGGCCGTGACCCAGGCGGTCGCCAACGTCAACGGCGAGATCCGCGAGGCGCTGCTCGGCTTCGACGTGACCGACCAGGCCGGCCTCGACAAGCTGATGATCGAGCTCGACGGCACCGACAACAAGGGCCGGCTCGGCGCCAACGCCATCCTCGGTGTCTCACTGGCCGCCGCCCACGCCGCCGCGGCGATGGAGAAGCGCCCGCTTTACAGCTATCTCGGCGACCTCTACGGCGAAGACGAGCCGTCGCTGCTGCCGGTGCCGATGATGAACGTGCTGAACGGCGGTGCCCACGCCGACAACTCGGTCGACTTCCAGGAGTTCATGGTCATGCCGGCCGGCACCGGGAGCTTCTCCGAATGCCTGCGGGTCGGCACCGAGGTCTTCCATTCGCTGAAGAAGATCCTCTCCGGCCATGGCCTGGCCACGGCGGTTGGTGACGAGGGCGGATTCGCCCCGGACCTCTCTTCGAACGAGGCGGCCCTCGAGATGCTGATCGAAGGCATCGAGGCGGCCGGCTACAAGCCGGGCGAGGAGGTCTTCATCGCCCTCGATCCGGCCACCTCGGAGATCTACTCGGACGGGGTCTACCGCCTCGAGCACGAGGACCGCGACCTCAGCCCGGAGCAGATGGCCGATTACTGGCAGTCCGCGGCCGAGCGCTTCCCGATCGTCTCGATCGAGGACGGCATGGACGAAGAGGACTGGGACGGCTGGAAGCTCCTCACCGAGAAGCTCGGCGACTCGGTCCAGCTGGTCGGTGACGACCTCTTCGTGACCAACCCGGCCCGCCTGAAGCGGGGCATCGAGCTCGGGGTCGGCAACTCGATCCTGGTCAAGGTCAACCAGATCGGCACCTTGACGGAGACCCTGGAGGCGATCCGCATGGCCGCCGACGCCGGCTACACCGCGGTGATCTCCCACCGTTCCGGCGAGACCGAGGACACCACGATCGCCGACCTCGCGGTCGCGACCGGCGCCGGCCAGATCAAGACCGGCGCCCCGTCGCGTTCGGACCGCGTGGCCAAGTACAACCGCCTGCTCCGGATCGAAGAGGAACTGGGCGAAAAAGCCCGGTTCGGCGGTACTTCTGTCTTCAAACGTCAGGGTTGAAGGGTTTGACCGTCCGGCCTAGAAGGGTCGGACGTGTCAGCACGCGCGCAAAGCTACGCCGGTGCCCGCCGGACGCCGCGGCGGCGGCCGGCCGCGAGGCGGAATGCCGGTCGGCCCGGCGCCGGCCGGATCCAGTGGGACCGTTTCGGACGCATCGTCTTCGCGATCGTGATCGTGCTGCTGGTCGCGGCGATGGCCAAGCCGATCTGGAACGCGGTCCACACCTACCGGCTGGCCGGGCAGGCCAAGGTTCGGCTTCACGAAGCCCAGGCCGAGAACGCGATGCTGGAACGGCAGGTAAAAAAGGCCCGCAGCGAAACCACCCTGCAGCGCGAGGCCCGTCGTCAGGGCATGATCAAGCCCGACGAAGAAGCCTGGGTCGTGAACGGCGTCAAGTAGCCGTGTCGGCGGGGGCCTCGTTTGAGCTTCGCTGACTTCACCTCTGGCCTGGTCCACCTCACGCTGGTGGCGGCGTTCACCGGGTTCACCGCCTTCCGGCTGCGATCCCGGCTGGTACCCGGCTGGGACGGCTCCCCAGCCCGGCTGGTCGAGGCCGTCACGGCGGTCGGCCTGCTCCTGCTGGCCTCCGAACTGCTCGGGCTGTTCGGCTGGCTGGACGTCTTCCCGCTGGTCATCCTGCTCGGGTTGGCCGCCTTGGCGAGTTGGCTGTGGCTGGCGCCCCGCCCGGCCGGCAAGGGTGACCCGGTCCCTCCGGCTCCGGCCGTTTCCACCGGAGCCCAGGCGCTGGCCTTCCTGGCCGCTTTCGCGGTCTTCGCCCAGTGGGGTGCCTTCACCTCCTACAACCTCGACCACGGCATCACCAACTTCGATTCGGTCTGGTACCACATGCCGTTCGCGGCCGAGATCGCCCGGACCGGCTCGGTCACCGGCTTCTTCCACCCGGAGACCGTCTTCACCAACTGGTTCTACCCGCAGAACTCGGAGCTGATCCACGCCGTCGGGATGGTCCTGACCGGCCGTGACTTCGTCTCTGTCTTCATCAATCTGGGCTGGCTGGGTCTCGGCCTGCTGGCCGGCTGGTGCGTCGGGCGGCCTTACGGCCGTCCCCACCTGACCATGCTCGGGGTCGCGGTCCTGATGGCCATCCACACCCTGGTCGTCCGCGAGCCGGGCACCGGCAAGAACGACGTGATGGCGGCCGCCCTGGTCCTCGCCGCGGTGGCGATCATGCTGAACCGTTCGGCCGGGAAGCCCGACCCGCCCGGCCGGGTCGGGCCCGACTGGGTGATGGCCGCCGCCGGCCTCGCGGTCGGGCTGGCCGCCGGGACCAAGGTGACCGCCCTGGCCCCGGCTTTCCTGGTCACCTGCGCGGTGGTCTACGCGACGGTGCCCGGTCGCCGGCTCCGAGCCACCGGGGTCTGGCTGGCCGCCGCCTTTGCCGGCGGCGGCTGGTGGTACCTGAGGAACCTGGTCGCGGCCGGCAACCCGCTGCCGCAGATCACCCGGGTCGGTCCGATCGAACTGCCCTCGCCGGATCGGCTGCAGGTTGGTCGCCCCGACTTCTCGGTCGCCCACTATCTGACCGACCGCGGCATCTGGAGCGACTACTTCGTGCCGGGCCTCGACCAGGGCTTCGGCCACGTCTGGCCCCTGCTCTTCGCCCTGGTGGTCGGTGGCCTGGTCCTGGTCATGCTCACCGCCCACGGCCGCCTGACCCGTGCCCACGGCGCGGTCGCGTTGCTGGCGATCGTCGCCTACCTGTTCACCCCGCTCAGCGCCGCCGGGCCGGAAGGTGACCCGAGCGCCTTCGCGATCAACCTGCGCTTCCTGGTCCCGGCGCTCGGCCTGGCGGTGGTCCTGGTCCCGCTCGCCTCCTGGTTCGACCGTGGCTGGCGCCGGGTCGTCCTCGGCCTCCTCCTGGTCGTCCTCTTCGTCGGCACCAGTTCCACCGACCCGGTACTTTCAGCCCCGGGCCGGAATTTCGGCCTCGCCCTGGCCCTGCTCTTCGTCGCCCTGCCCTTCGCCTTCTGGCTGCTCAGGGAGCGCCTCTCGCGCCGCCTCGGTCTCCCACCCCTGGCGGTCGGGCTGGGACTGGCGCTGGTCGTCTTCGCCGTCTTCGCCTGGCCGATCCAGAGGAGCTACTTCGAGAACCGCTACCAGGACTTCGAGCTGGCCGAAGGGTCCGGGCTGACCGGCCCCTACCGTTGGGCGGAGGGCATCACCGACTCGAAGATCGCCCTGGCCGGCACGATGGCCGGTTTCAAGCAGTACGGGTTCTGGGGCCCGGACCTCTCGAACGAGGTGGTCTATCTCGGCCGCGACGCGCCCCACGGTGGCTTCGACGCGATCGGGACCTGCGAGGAGTTTGCCCGCGCGGTCAACGCGGCCGACCCGGACTATCTGGTCACCGCCCCGTACCTCAACTTCGACGATTACGACCTGCCCAAGGACTCGCCGGAGTTCGGTTGGGCGGCCAACGACCCGGCGGCCCTTGAGCGGATCTCCTCGCATTACTACTCACAGTCCTTCGCCTGGCTCGGGGTCTGGAAGGTGAAAGGGCCGATGGACCCGGCCCTCTGCTCGCGGCTGGATCCCAGCGACGATTTCATTCCGGGCCGCGACCAGGGTTGACCGGCGGCCGAGATGGTCGGCCTGCCATCATTCCCGCGTGGCCTACCCTCTCGAGAACGCCCTCTTCAACTGGGAAGCCGGCATCGACCGGCTGCGTGAACTGGAACGCTCCGGTGAGCTCCGCGGCGATGACGTCACGATCCCGGTCCGAGAGGAGCTCCGGCGCCGCCTGGGCGCCACCTTCACCGCCGCGGACCTGGCCGACCTCTACGGCCAGGGAACCGACTGGGCGCTACTCCTCCCCGGGGTGAACCCGGGCCTCGCCGACGTGCAGGAACTGATCGACGCGGCTTTCTGGCTCCACCTCCAGGCCGCCGGTGATTTCGCCGGCGGGCGAGTGGTCCTCGACCTGGAAGTCGAGTCTTAGATTTCGAGTCCTAGGACTCTTCGGCGGGTTCTTCGCCGGCCCGGCGAATCACGATCTGGTCGGCCTCGACGGTGACGGTCACGTCCCGCTTGCCGGCCCAGTTCTCGCTGTAAGCCTGGATGTCCTGGATCGCGGGGTCGAGCCAGAGGCCATAGCCCTCGTCACCATGCTCGAAGGTGCCTTCGAGCTTGTTGCTCGCGCCACGTCCGCGACGCCCTCGGCGTCCGCGGCGGCGGCGACGGGGACGGCCTTCGGCTTCGGACCCGTCCGACTCGGTGTCTTCGGAGTCGGTCGAGTCGGAATCCGTGTCCGCGTCCGCGTCGTCGGAGTCGTCGCCGGCGGCTTCGCGCTCGGCGGCCTCGGCAGCGGCCTTGTCGGCTGCTTCCTCCTCGGCCTTGGCCCGGGCGGCTTCTTCTTCGGCGGCAGCAGCTTCGATCTCGGCTTCGATCTCGTCGCGGAGATCGACCTCGGTCGTACCGTCTGCTTCGTCGTCCGGTGCAAGGTCGTGTTGGCGACGGAACTCACGGAGTTCGGACGCGCTCACTTCGAGCTGATGGGCGATCCAGGCGTCGGTGCGTCCTTGGCGGACCCAAGCCCGAATCTGGTTAAGTTGGGGGCGTAGTGATCGGCGAGCCATAGAGGCTCCCGAGTCTATCTTCCCCGCTTGGGACGGCGCTCTCCGGGGTAGTGTTGAGCCAGTCCGTCGCCCCGTCGGAGGGAATACCTATTATTAGGTATCGAACCGACCAAATGGATTCGAATGGAGTCTGATGCTGGTACTGACCAGAAAAAAGGAACAGAGCATCATCATCGGCGAGAACGTGGAGATCATGGTTCTCGGCGTTTCCGGTGACAAGGTGCGTCTGGGCATCACCGCTCCGCGGGAAGTCGACGTCTTCCGCAAGGAAGTCATCGATGAACGCGGTGGCGCGCAGGTTGAGGCCGAAAAGGCCTGAAGGCAGGAACCCGGGGGCATGGGGAGCCCTCGGAGTTCACCCCGACGCCCCTAAGACATGACCAGGAGCAGCGCCTCGAACATGGCGATGGTCACGACGACCACTGTCACGATGAGGCAAACGGCCAAGACGCTGAAGCGCACCTTGCCCTGCTGCTGGGAACGCGACACCCGCCGGGCACGCGAGCGGTTCACGGCGCGGTTGCGGAGCTGTTCGCGCCGACGCTGCTCGAGAACCTTCTGCTGTTCGAATGCCGCTTCGAACTGATTTACGCTTTGACGCATTCTCATAGTGGTTCGGCCCGGACAGAAGCGCGCTTCCGAAAGCAGACCGTCCGGTCACGGTAGCAAATGATTGGCCGATCTCAAGTCTTCGCTCACAAATCTGTGAGGGAGATCACAGAACCAGCCGGTCAGCACGCCGACCAGAGGCCGCGGCCGGCCTGCCGAGCCTCGTCCTCGAGCCGGCCGAACTGGTCTGCCCTCGAGGTGTTCGGCGGCACCTCCAAGGTGGTCGCGTAGCCACGCCTCAGCAGTTCGGCCTGGAGCAGAGTGGATCCGGAGTAGACGTAGGCGAGCAGGCGGCCGTACCGGTCACGCTGCTCCCGGTCGAAGACCAGCCTCACCGTGGGGCTCTCCACGAGCTGCCGCTCGTTGAAGGCCTTCGCCTCCTCGCCGAAGCACTCGACCGGGGCGTCGGGTTTGACCGATTCCGGCGTGTCGATACCGATGTAGCGGACGTACTCGTCCTTGCCGTCGACCCAGACCTTCGCGGTGTCGCCGTCGACCACCCGGTCGACCTTCGCAAAAACGGAGGACCCCGCTTTCGCGGGGCCCTCCTTCGAATCTTTCTGACTGAACCAGGCCACGGCCGCCATGCCGAGCAGGATCACCAGCCAAATCACATACCGCCGCATGTGATCCGGAAACATGTCCCCGAACTGGACCGGGGGTGTCGGAATGTTCCCCTGTTTCAAACGCCCTCTACGGGGTGCGCTTCACGTTGGCGAGCAGGGTCTCCTTGATCTGGGCGATGATCTCGAGAGCCTCGTTCCACTCGCGCTGCCACACGTTGCGGCCGAAGATCACGCCGGACCCTCCAGCTTCCATGACAGACTTGGTGTGGCCGAGTACGGTCGCGTCGTCGGTCTTGGAACCACCGGAGAGGACGACCAGCGAACGGCCGGCCGACTCGACGCACTGGCGCATCGCCTCTTCGGCGGTCACGTCGAACTCGTTGTACGGCGGCTGGGCGTTCTTGTCGTTCTCGGGGTCGATCTTCGGGTAGTTCAGCTTGACCACGTCGGCGCCCATCTCCATCGCCATGCGGGCCGCGTAATCGATCGCGTAGAAGGATCCGGCGCCGCCCTTGGCGTCGATCGCCTCGCCACGCGGGTAGGACCAGACGACCAGCGGCATGCCGAAGCGGTCACAGTCCTGGCGGACCTGGCGCAGCTGGGCGAGGTCCTCGTCCTGGCGGGGCGAGCCGACGTAGAGCGTGTAGCCGATCGCGTCGGCACCGAGCCGGACCGCATCCTCGACCGTGGCGTTGCAGGCGGAGAATGCGTGGGCGGAAGACGGGATGTCGGTCTTGCCGTTGACCTTGAGGATCAGCGGCACCTCACCGGCGTAGTCGGGGTAGTACTTCTCGGCCATGCCGATCTGGCAGGCGAGGGCCGAGTAACCGGCTTCGGCGGCGAGCTTGAATTGGTACTCCGGATCCTTCGAGGCCGGGTTGGGGAAGAAGTCGCGCGGCCCGTGCTCGATGCCCTGGTCGATCGGCAGCAGCATCAGGGTCCCGTTACCCGGGCCGAACTCGAAGAGCAGCCGGTGAAGCCTGGCGCGCTTGCCGGGGGGCAGCGTCGCGAGCAGTGACTTCTGTTCGGTCAGGGTGTTGGCTTCCATTTGCTTCTCGGTCCTCCTGGGGATCTGGGAAAAAACTCTTGCAGGGCAGTATGTCAGTGCCGGAGCGGAGAAGGCGGCTCAAAGGTTCTATCCTCGGAGGGAAGGATGAGCGAAACGGAACTCAGCGTCGTCTGCAAGTCTTGCGGGGCCGAAGTCAGCCCCTACGTGACCGAGTGCCCGTACTGCGGGGCCCGAGTCCGCAAGCGGGCACCCGACCTCGAACGGGGCGGTGACGGGGCGCTCGAGCCGAAGCAGTCGCGCCGGGAGCGCCGGCGCGAGGAGAAGGCCCGGCAGAAGGCCGCCAGGGAACCCCGTTTCACGGTCAGCGCCTCGCTCGCCGCCCGGCCCTGGGCTTCGATCGCATTGATCCTGATTCCCGCAGTCGCGCTGGTCGTGCGGATCGCTATCGGCAACGCGCTCGAGGACTTCGGCGGGGTGATCGTGCCCTTCGACAGCGAGTGGTGGCGGCTGGTCACGGCTCCCTTCGCTTACCTCAGCGTCGGTTACCTGTTCGCGGTCGACCTCGCCATCGCCCTCTTCGGCCCGGGCCTCGAACGCCGCTTCGGCACCCTTCCGGCCTTCCTGCTGCTGCTTGCCTGCGGCGTCCTCGGCACCCTCGCGGCCTCGGCGGTAGCCGACCAGCGAGATGTCGTGACCGTGATCGCCGGCGGCAACGGCATCGCCCTCGGCGCGATCGCCGCCTGGTTCATGCTCGCCCGCTTCGAATCACGGGTGAACGGGGAGGGCTTCGAAGCCGCCGGTGCCTTGGTCGCTGCGGCGGTGATCCTGCTGCTGCCGGTGCTCGTCCCGACCGCCGACTTCTGGGGCGGCCTGGCCGGCGGACTGGTCGGATTGCTGGCCGGTTTCACCGCGACCCGGTTCCACTCACCGCGTTAGTCTGGCCCGGTGGCTGACGAGATCATCTCCGACGAGGAACTGGCCGCCGCGGTCGAGCGGTTGAGCGACCCCGGGCGTTTCCGCGAGGCCGAGCAGCTCGTTTCCCGTGTGGCCCCAGGTCTGCCGTCGGTGCTGGTCACGGCGCTCGGCAGCGGCGGCTGGTTCGGCGAGTCGCACCAGTCGGAAACGCTGAAGGCGGCCACGATTCCGGACGAGGACCAGCGGCTCACCGCGATCCGCGCGCTGCTCACCGAGGAAACCCAGATGGGGATGATGGTCGGCGTCGCGGTCGGCTGGGCGCTTCGCCAGGAACTTGAAAACAGGGGCGCACCCGGCGCCTCGGAAAACGAAAACGAGGAGAGCTGAAATGGAGATTCGCTACCACGGCCATTCCTGCTTCGAACTGTCCCACGGCGACACGAACCTGATCGTCGACCCGTTCCTGGCCCCGAACAACCCGATTGCCGACGTGACCGCCGATGATGTCTCGGTCACCCACCTGGCCCTGACCCACGGCCACGCCGACCACGTCGCCGACGCGGTCGCCGTCGCGACGAAGAACAAGCCCCAGTGTGTGGCGATGGTCGAGGTCGCGAACTGGCTCGAGATGCAGGGCGTCGAGAACGTCTCCGACCCCAACCTCGGCGGCACCGTGCGATTCGAGGACGACGACCTTTCGATCAAGCTCGTACAGGCCTGGCACACCAACACCCTGCCCGGGTCGGAAGAGCGTCCCTTCAGCGCCGAGCTCGGCACCCCGATCGGAACCCCTTCCGGCCTGATCATCGAGATGGGTGGGCTGACTATCTATGACGCCGGTGACACCTGCCTGTTCGGTGACATGGAACTGATCGGCAAGCGCCACGGGGTCGATGTCGCCCTGCTGCCGATCGGCGGCCACTACACGATGGACCGGGAGGACGCCGCCTACGCCGCTGAGCTGATCGGCGCCAAGCGAGTCGTGCCGATCCATTACGACACCTTCCCCCCGATCAAGACCGACGCGCAGGCGTTTGCCGCCGACTGCCAGGCAAACGGCATCGAAGCGATCGTCCTCGACCCGGGCCAGACGGCGGAACTCTAGAGACGCCACAAACCAGAGCCCCTCCCAACCATCAGTTAATGAGATTGGGAGGGGCGGGTTGAACCTGGAGGCCCGGCGCAGACCGGGCCGACTGCTTATTTCCCGACGACCGTGCTGTTCTGGGGTGTGGACGGCGAGCTCGGCGCGGGAGCCGGGGTCGGGGTCACCGGCACCACCGGGGTGGACGGGTCGGTGACCACCGGGGTGGACGGGGTCGAGCCCGGGGTCTGCGGCGAGGTCACCGGATCGGTCGTACCCTCGCTCGGCACCGTGGCCGGGCTCTCGTTCACGATCTCGTCCGGCGGGTAGGTGGGCCGGCCTTCGAGGCCGTCGCCATCATCCGAGGAGGCCGGCTCGGCCGGGGTCACCGGCTCACTCGGCATCGTCGCCGTGTCATCCGGATGTTCATCGGTCACCGGGGGAGCCGTGGTGTCGGTGCTCTCGTCCGGCGTGGTCGGCTCGGCGGGGGGCGTCGTCGGGGTTTCGGCATCTGCCTTCTCGAGTTCCGGATCGGCGATCACCGCAGTCCGGTCGGCGGGGGCCACGGCGTGGGCCGGGTTGACCGGGTCGGTCGAGGCGAGCGCCTTGGTGGTGGCGGCGTTGCCATCGGTGACCCGCTCGGTCGAAACCTTGTCCTTGACCTTGACCGCACCGGCGGTGATCACCGCGGCGGTGACGACACCGGCCAGGGCCTTGGCGCCGACCGCACTGGTCACGGCCCCGATGCCCGAGGCAGCAGTACCGGCGCTGATTGCCGCACCGCCGGCGGCACCGGCAGCTCCTGCTCCGGCCGCACCCGCACCGGCGCCGGCGCCGGCGGCACCAGTTCCGGCGGCACTCGTGCCGGCCGCGCCGCCACCGAGCCCGAGCTTGGCCGCGATCGCACCCTTGAGGGCGACCAGCGGACCGACCGGCATCAGTGCGGCGAGCGCCTTGTTGTCGCTTCGAAGCTGTTTGCGGAAGGCCTGGCATTCCTCACAGTCACGGACGTGACGGCGGACCGGGCCGGAAGCCTTGGCCAGGCCTTCGGCGGCCTCGGCCAGCTCGACCCGGACTTCGCCGCAGGTGAGCATGCGGGCCTGGCTGGCCTCGGCCAGCGAGATCCGCGCCCGGACCAGCAGCGACTTGACCGAGGGCACGGTCGTGTCCATCGCCTCGGCGATCTCCTCGTAGGAGAGCGCGTCGATCTCCCGCAGCAGCAGGGCAGCGCGCTGGGTCTCGGGGAGCTTGGTCACGTCCTGCAGCAGTTGACGGAACTCTTCCCGGTTGTGGACCTTCTCCGCGGTCGAGGCGGCGTCCACCATCGGGACCATGTCCATCGACTCCTGGGCGACGGCCCGGGGCTTGCGCAGATGGTTCAAAGAGCGGTTGCGGGCGATCCGGTAGAGCCAAGGGCGGAGGTTGATCTCCCGGTTGTCGGCCATCATCGCCTTGTAGGCGTTGACGAAGACTTCCTGGAGGACATCCTCGGCGTCCTCGGTCGAGCCGATCATCTGCCGGCAGAAGCCGAGCAGGCGGGCCTGGTACCGGTCGACGATCGTGTCGAAGGCTCCCGAGTTGCCGGCCCGCACCATGGCGACCAGCTTTTCGTCGCCTTGAAGCTTCAGCAGGGGCGACTTCCTGGCGAGAAGGCCTCGTCGTGCCGCGTGATTTAGTGCTGATGCTTCCAAGGGACTCCTTTGACTGGGGACCTCGCGGCCCGGGTTTCCTCCTGTGCTTACGAAAACACGGTACCCAGGCAAATGTAGCGGTCTCTAAACGCGAATCTTCCAGTTTCTAAAGATCGGAACGCTTCTTCCATGGTACGCCTCTTTCCCCGCTTCCGGCCTGAGGATCTAGGCTTGAGAGGCCCGGATGGCGGAACGGTAGACGCAGCGGCCTTAAAAGCCGCAGTCCTTATGGGGCGTGCGGGTTCGAATCCCGCTCCGGGTATTTCCCCGTTCACCTGAACGGTGTGATGCGGCCACTGCCCCAGAGGGCTAGGCTTGCGGCATATTGGCGCGTCAGATCAGAAGGGGAGCAGAGCATTGACCAAAGAGCGGCCGCATCTCGGTTGGGTTCGATTCATCACGATCCTGACCGGTTTCGTGACCGTTCTGGCGATCCTCTCCACCTGGGTCGACCGCCAGGTGTTCGACACCCAGGAGTGGGGTGACACCTCCCTGAAGCTGCTTCAGAACCCCGAGATCCAGAAACAGGTTGCGACCTACGCGGTCGACGAGCTCTACGCGAACGTCGACGTGCAGGGCGAACTGAAGAAGAACCTGGACGACATCAACTCGAACCTCGGCGACACGCTGGCCGGGCCGCTGGCCGGCCTGGGCAGGCAGGGTGCCGACTCTCTCGCCCTCAGGGCACTGAGCAACGACAAGGTCCAGTCGGCTTGGAAGTCGGCCAACATCGCCGCCCACACGACCCTGATCAACATCATCGAGGACAAGGGGAAGTTCACCAGTACCTCCAACGGCCAGGTCGAACTAAAGCTCCAACCACTGATCATCGAGATCGCCGACCAGGTCGGCCTGGGTGACCAGGCCCGCGACAAGATCCCCGATTCGGTCGGCAACGTGAAGATCGTCGATTCCGACGAACTGGCCCAGGTGCAGACAGTCGCGAAGCTGATCCACGGGCTCGCGCTCGTGACCGCGCTGCTGGCGCTGCTGCTGATCGTGCTGGCGGTCTACCTCTCACCGGGCTACCGCTGGCTGACCCTGCTCTGGCTCGCGGTAGGCCTGATCCTCGCCGCGCTGATCGTGCTGATCGTCCGCTCGGTCGCCGGCAACGTGGCCATACCCGAACTGGCCGACCCGGACATCCAACCTGCCGCCCACGCGGCCTGGAACATCGCCACCGAACTGCTCAAGTCGGTCGCCTGGACGGTGCTCTGGTTCGCGGTCGCCCTGCTGGTCGTGGCCTGGGTGATCTCGCCGGTCAAGGCGTCCGGGAAGGTCCGCGAGTTCCTCGCCGTCCCCTTCGGTCAGTATCCGGCCGCGACCTTCAGCCTGCTGGGCTTGCTCGCCTTCATCTTCTTGATCATGGGTGCGGGCGACGGCCGGGAATTCCTGATCCGGCTCATGGTGGTGATCATGGCCGGGGCGGGTTTCTGGTTCTTCCGCCGTCAGGTCATGCTCGAGTACCCGGACGCCGACTACTCGGGCCTTCGCGACTTCGGCGACCGCACCCGCGACCGGGCCAAGGAGGCCTGGGCGGGCCGGCCGAAGAACATCTCGATGCCGAAGATCGGCGGCAAGGGGGATGACGAAGGCGAAGGAGGCTCTGAGGCGCCGACCGCCGTCCATTCGCCGCAGGCCGAAGCCGACACTGCGGTCCTGCCGACTCAGCCGGCTGCGCCTGCGGCCGGCGAGAGCCGGCTCGACCAGCTCGAGAAGCTGGGCCGGCTGAAGGAATCGGGCGTGCTAGACGATGAAGAATTCGCGGCCGAGAAGAAGCGGATCCTGGGCGGCGACTGAGCGGCAGGACCAGGCGGCGGACTGGCTCAGCCGGCCGAAGCGGCGACGCTGATCGCGCAGCCGTAGAGGATGTCGTGTTCGGATACCTCGATCTCGAGCAGGTCGAACTTCCGCATGATCTCGATCAGGATCACCACCCCGGCGACGATCGCCTGGGCCCGGTCGGGATGGAGGCCCGGAACCTGCTTGCGTTCCTCCAGGGGCATCGAGGCCAGCCGTGAGAGCCACCATTGGACGGTCCGCAGCGGCAGGCGGTGACCTTCGACGGCTTTGGGGTCGTAGGGGACCAGTTCGAGGTCGATCGCGGCCAGCGAGGAGGGGGTGCCGGCGACGGCGATCGCCCGGTCGACCGTGGGGATGTCGATACCTTCCAGCGAGGCCTGGACCAGCTTGTCGATGTCCTTGGCCAGGGCCTCCAGCTCGGCTGAGGTGGGCGGGTCACCGGTCAGGATTCGTTCGGTGTGGCGAACCACCCCGGCCTGCAATGAAGTGTGGAAGGCCGGGTCGGGGCCACGGCCGACGATCATCTCGGTCGAGCCGCCGCCGATGTCGATGACCAGCAGGGTCTCGTCGGCACGGCGGCCGGCAGTGGTGCCGAGGTAGGTGTAGTTCGCTTCCTGGTCGCCGTCGATCACTCGGCACCGAAGGTCGAAGCGTTCCCTCAACTCGGCCACGAAGGCATCCCCGTTCTCGGCGTCACGGACCGCGCTGGTCGCGATCACCATTACCTCGCGGGCTTCCTCACCGTGGATCAGCGGCAGGTACTCGGCGATCGTGCCGCAGACGGCCTCGATCCCTTCGCCGGAAAGCTGCCCGGAATAGTCGACCCCGCGGCCGAGCCGGGTGACGCGGCTTTCGCGGTAGATCTCGTCGACCTGGTTGCCTTCGACATCGGCGATCAGCAGCCGGGTCGAGTTGGTGCCGATGTCGATCACCGCAACTCGAACCGACGACTCGCTCTTGGGAAGGGTGGCGGCCAAGGTTCAAGGATATTGGCCGCGGCTATGCTCGGTCGTAACCAAACCGTAGAAGGGTGAAAGATGGCGGACAGACTTGAAGGTGCGGTGGCTCTGGTGACCGGCGCAAGCAGCGGGATCGGCGAGGCGACGGCCCGGGCCCTGGCCGCCCAGGGAGCGAAGGTGGCGCTGGTCGCGCGGCGGACCGAACGGATCGAGAAGCTCGCCCAGGAGATCGCCGGCCGTGGCCATACGGCCCTCGCGGTCGAGGCCGACGTGACCGACCAGCGGCAGGCGATCGCCGCGGTCGAGCGGGCCGCCGGGGATTTCGGGCGGCTCGACATCGTGGTCAACAACGCCGGCGTGATGCTGCTCGGCCCGATCCACGGCGCCCCGACCGAGGAGTGGGATCGGATGATCGACGTCAACCTCAAGGGCCTGCTCTACACCACGCACGCCGCCCTGCCCTACCTCTTCAAGGCGCAGGAGGATTCGCCCCGCGGGGTCGCCGACGTGGTCAACATCTCTTCGGTCGCCGGCCGGGTAGCCACCGCCGGGGCCGGGGTCTACAACCTGACCAAGCACGGGGTCGGCGCGGTCAGCGAGGCGCTTCGCCAGGAGGCGAGCCGCCACGGGGTCAGGGTCACGATCATCGAGCCCGGCTTCGTCGAGACCGAGCTGCAGGGTCACAACCGACCCGAGGTCCACGAGAAGCTGAAGGAGCGGACCGCAAAGGTCGAGCCGCTCCAGGCCCATGACATCGCCGACGCAATCGAGTACGCGGTGACCCGCCCGGCCCACGTCTCCCTGAACGAACTGCTGATCCGCCCGACCACCCAGCCCTAGGCAGGTTTGACCGTCGCAAAAACGCCGTTTACCCGCAAATAGTCAGGGCAAACGGCGTTCTTGACGCGACCTCAGAAGAGCGGGCCGGTGATCATCAGGCCGAGGTCGTTGCCGTACTGCTGGAACAGCACGAAGGCAATCAAGGCCGCGCCGAGCAGGGCGATATCCTTCTGGAAGTGGATCTGGTCGCCCTGCCTGGCCTGGGGGTCTTCGACCTTCCAGTAAGCGTGCATCACGAAGGCGGTCGGCAGCAGGAAGAGCGCGATCAGGAGCGCCCCGGCGTCAGCCCAGATCCCGAGCAGGACCATCGCGGATCCGAGCAGCAACTGAATCCCGGTCAAGGGAACCAGCAGGTTCGGTGCGGGCAGCCCCATCTGGGCGCCGTAGCCGGCCAACATCTCACGGTTCTTGATGTGCCCGATGCCCGAACTGATGAACAGAACCACGAAGAGAATGCGCCCGACAAGCAGAACAACGTCCATGATGAACCTCCTTGTGAAGTAAGAGTTGCTTAGGCAACTACCCTATGAGGTTACTCCTCAACCCGTGCGCGCTCGGCGATTCGAATCCTTTTCGGCGTCTGGCAGAGACACATCCAACTGGCGGTTCGCCGCGATCCTTGATAAAACATGACGCGCATCAACTTTTGATCTTGTTGGCTTCAAGGAAGGTGGGGATATGCGGGACTGGGCGGAAATTCGGTGGAACAGGAATTGGCTTGGGCCCTGGCTGCTCGGATCGTTGATGATTTGCGTCTTCGCATTGGTTGCTGCGATCTCAACGGTGGAGACAGCTCAGGCCAAGAAGCCGAAGTCGGCTAGCACCAGGCCCAACATCGTCCTGATCCAGGTTGACGACGCGGTCCGCAGCGACATCTCCTACCTTCCCAACGTGCGGGAGGTGATCCAGAGGGGCGGAACAAACTTCACCAATTACAACGCGCCATATCCCCTTTGCGGACCGGCGCGGGCCTCGCTGCTTACCGGCCAACTCGCCCACAACAACAAGATGATGGGTAATTTCCGCGAGAGCCACGGCGGGCACTTCGTCTTCCGCAACCTCGAAGGCAAGCTCAACCAGTCCAACTCGCTCGGTCCGTGGATGCGGAAGGCCAGCTACCGGACGGCCCTGGTCGGCAAGTACCTGAACGAGTACGGGGTTGCCGAGCAGTCCGAAGTTCCGCCGGGCTGGGACCGCTGGGTCGCGATGCTCGACAACTCGACCTACGACTACTTCAACTTCGGCCTCAACGTGGATGGCAAGATCCGCTTTCACGGCGACGAGGGCTACGCCCGCGAACACATCAAGCTGGGCACGATCGGCTACGCCCGGCCCCAGACCAGCTTCGCCCAGCTGATGAAGGACTTCCTCACGGCCTACCGGCCGTGGGACTTCTTCGGCACCCAGTTCTACAAGCAGTACTCGGCCACGATCACGGGGACCTACGCGGTCCGGTTCGTGCGCAACCAGTCCAACCGCAGGAAGCCGTTCTTCCTCTACTACGCCCCACCACAGCCGCATGCCGAGGATGCCAACCACCTCCAGGGTATCCGCCAGGGAGCCCCCGGTCCGGACCCGCGGCCCTCGAAGCAGTTCCGGGACACCTACGACGAGGAGCCGCTGATCCGCACCCCCTCGTTCAACGAGGCCGATGTCTCGGACAAGGCGAGCAACGTCAGCGACCTACCGTTGCTCACCGATGAAGACATCGCGACGATCCAGGACAACTACCGCGGCCGGCTCGGGGCGCTTCGTCAAGTCGACAACCAGGTCGGCCGGATCGTCAAGGTGCTGAAGAAGAAGGGGGAGTTCAAGAACACCTATTTCGTCTTCGTCTCCGACAATGGCTACCTGCAGGGCGAGCACCGTCTCTCAGCCTCGAAGTTCCTTCCCTTCGAGAACTCGGTCCGGATCCCGGCGATGATCTCGGGCCCCGGCATCAAGGCAGGCCGCGAGGTCACCGGACCGGCCATGGATGTCGATCTCACTGCGACCCTGCTTGACATCGCCGGCGCCAAACCGGGCCGGACCATGGACGGCATCTCGCTGCTGAAGGCGGCAAAGGGCAAGCAGGGTCTGCCGCAGCGCGACATCCCGCTCGAAGCACTGAAACCATTGTTCGAGTATTCGACTCCGCTCACCGCTTACGACGTCCCCTACTACGGGGTCAAGACCGACCGATACAAGTACGTGAACTGGTCGTTCGGTGACAAAGAGCTCTACGACTTAAGGAACGATCCGGACGAGATGGAGAACCTGGCCGGCGACCCGTCAAAGGCCGACCTGCTGGTCGAGCTTGAAGCCGAGGCGAGCCGGCTGCGTGGCTGTGTCGGTACCTCCCAATGCAGGTAGAGCGCGCCTGACCGCCAACTCAATCATGGCCCGGCGGGGCGATGAAATCGCTCTGGCGGACCAGCAGCAGGCCGCCGATCGCGCCGACCAGCGCGATCGCGCAGGTGACCAGGAAGAGCGTGTTCATCCCGCCGACGAAGGCGAAGTGAGCCGCCTCGCGGACCTGGTCGATCTGCTGCGCGCCGATCGAGTGGGGGATGTGGGAGATCGCCGTCTCGGTTTGGCCGGCGGTCACCGCGGCCGAGATCTGGTCGCTGTGGGAGGCGGCCTTGGTGCCGCTCAACTGCTCGGCCAGCAGGTTGCCGACCCGGCTCTGGAAGATCGCCCCGAGCCCGGCCACGCCGGCGGCGATGCCGACCTGGCGGAAAGTGGCGTTGATCCCCGAGGCCATGCCGGAGCGGCGCTGCTCGACCACGCCGATCGCGGTCGAGGCCAAGGGCGGGTTGACGAAACCGGAGCCGATGCCGGCGACGACGAAGCCGAGGATCAGCGCGGTCCAGCCCGAGTTCACGTCGATCCCGTGCAGCAGGAAGATGCCGACCGCGACCCCGAGCAGACCGCCGCTCAGCAGGTAGCGGACCTGGACCTTGGTGGTCAGGCGTCCGGCGATCGGCCCGGCCAGCAGCATCATGCCGGTGATCGGCAGGAACCTCAGACCGGCTTGGAGCGGGGTGTAGCCGAGCACGCCGCCTTGGATGTAGAAGGTGAGGAAGAGGAAGAGGGCGAAGAGCGAGGCCGACATGCAGAAGGCGACCACGCAGGCCCCGACGAAGGCCGGCCGGCGAAACAGGGAGAGGTCGAAGAGCGGGTGTTCCTTGTGCAGCTCGACCGTCCCGAAGGCGAGCAGCAGCAGGGCCGAGAGGACCAGCGAGCCGATGATCTCGAAGCTGCCCCAGCCCTTGTCGTTGCCGTGGACCAGCGAGTAGATCAGCAGGAAGAGGGCGGCGGTGAAGAGGACCGCGCCGAGCCAGTCGATCCCGGCCGGGTGCGGATCCTTCGATTCGTCCACGTTGCGCATGGTGAGCAGCAGCGCGATCGCCCCGATCGGCACGTTGACGAAGAAGATCGCCTCCCAGCCGAAGGCGTCGGTGAGCAGGCCGCCGACCAGCGGGCCGATCGCCACCGCGGCGCCGGTGGTCGCGCCGATGATCCCGAAGGCCGTCCCGCGTTCATGGCCGTGGAAGGTCTGGCCGACGATCGCCAGCGAGGTCGAGAACATCATGCCGCCGCCGATCCCCTGGACCGCCCGCATCAGGTTCAGCATCAGCGAGGATTCGGAGAGCGCGCAGGCCAGCGAGGCGAGCGAGAAGATGATCAGGCCGCCGGCGAAGACCCGCTTGCGGCCGATCAGGTCGGCCAGGGAGCCGGACACCAGCAGCGAGGAGGCGAGGGTGAGCGTGTAGGCGTTGACCACCCACTCCAAGCTCGTGAACGACGCTTTCAGATCCGTACCGATGTCCGGCAGCGCGACGTTGACGATGGTGACGTCGATCAGCAGCATGAAGATGCCGGTGATCACGGCGACGAGAGACAACCACTTGCGATCCACGTCGGTGAGACTAACTACTCGCTTCCCCCGGCTCGCCCAACATCCGCACAGTCCCGGCTCCCGGAACCCCAGGAATCCCCGAGAAAACTAGCCTCTCCCCACCGACATTGAGATTTCGGCCAAATAGCGCTCGAATTCTCAACCTCATTGCCGGCAAACCTCCAGCCGCCCTTTCGGTGTTAGAATTAGCGGTCCGCCGCGGGGTGGAGCAGCCAGGTAGCTCGTCGGGCTCATAACCCGAAGGTCGCAGGTTCGAATCCTGCCCCCGCTATCCCAGATACAAAGCCAGAAGCGCCACCTTTGCGGGTGGCGTTTTTTGTCAGGGGGCGCCCCGTGCGGAGCTATTACTGCCGAAAGATGAGTCGGGAGTTGTGGACGTTTTCGGTGGGAGTGTGTTCGGTGACGACGTTGACCTCGCAGGTGCCGGGCAGCTCGAACCAACCGAGTTCCTGGTGAATCGTTTTCGTCCTTGAACCGGTGAGATTGGCACGCGGCTCTTTGAACTCGACCGCTTGTCCGTCGACCTCGAAACGGAACGTGAACGCACTGCCTGGCCCGTGCCACGGGTTGTTGCGTTCTCTCATGTCCGTCGTCCTGTTCGCGCGATCCTCGACATATCTCACGCTGATCTTCCCCGGGGGTAACGATAAACGGGTCTCTCCCGGTACCGGAACTTCAGCCAACGTCTTTTTGGCGAGTCCGAACAGTCCCATGATGGGGCGTAAATCTACAGCGGGTGCGGCGCAGCCAGTTCCGGTTTTTCAAGACGTTCGGAGAAGGTTCTACGGTTGTGGCTCGGACTGCCGCTTCGCCACCTGGAGGGCGGCGGTGAGGGTTTCTCCGAGGAGGTCGACCAGTTGCTCTGGTGGGGTTCCGGTTTCCCTGGCTTCGTCGAGGACGGTTCCGAAAAAGCCTAGGTAGCCCTTGAGGGCTACTCGGGCGAGGGTGGGGGGATCCTCGGTGCCGAGTTGGTTGAGGGAGACGGCGGCGACGACGATCTCTACGAAATGTTCGATCGCGGCCCGGAGCTCGGGGTCGGTGGAACCTCGGGCCAGCTGGTAGATGACCCAGGCGTCGCTCGGCTCCATGGCATGGGCGACCATGCGGGCGTTGTTGATGACGAGACGTTCCGCCAGCGGGATCGACTCGTCGGTGACCCAGTCGTCGGTCAGGGTGTGGCCGGCCTGTTCGGCGACCGCCATGACGATGTCGCTTCTGCCGTCCGGGAAGTAGTGGTAGAGCAGGTTCCGGGTCACGTCGGCTTTGGCGGCGACCTCGTCGAGGCTGAAGTCGGCGAAGCCCTGCTTGGCCACGATAGGCATGGCCGCGGCGATCAACTGGGCTCGTCGGGCGTCCTTGGACAGGCGGCGGGGGCCGCGGCCGGCGGCCGGGGCGGCTGGATTCTCGGTTGAGGTGACTGGCACTGACACGATCGTACTACCCGCTCCAGACTATTTACGAAATATCAACTTGACAAAATCTCAATAAGGATTATAGGCTGCCTGTCGAGAGCTTCAGGAATCGAGGAGAGGGAAGGCATGCAGAACCATCGTCCACCTGAGACGGCAGGCACCGGGAACAAGCGGGCTTGGGGAGAAACGCTTCGCAACCGGTGGGAAGGCCGGGCCAGACGCCTGTTCGTCGTGGCCTTCGTCGGCTTTGCGGGCCTGGGGTTGCTGGCGGCTGCTTCGGCGAGCGCCGGACTCAACTTCCTCTCTCACAAGATCGCCGTGCAGACGGACAAGAAGTACGGCCACGACTGCTTCTGGGCGCCCCCGAAGGGGATGGACTACGCCAACCTGCCCAACGCGATCCCGATCCAGAAACCGAACCTCTTCCCGGATGTCGGCTCGACCTATTTCGTCGCCCAGTACAAGCTGCCGGAAGGGGCAAGCCTGACCTTCCACGGCAAGTTCGGCCACCAGCGCTACATGTCCTGGACGATGTTCGGACGCCCGGGTGAGCTGGGCCAGATCGCCTCGGCGGACCGCCTGCGTGACATCTACATCAAGCCGGACAAGGGCTCGGTCAACCCCTTCAGGACCAATCGCAAGCGCAACGCCGGGCCGCGGAAGTACACGTTCCACGTGGTTTCCGGCCCGATCCCCGCGCACCGGGCGCCGAACACGATCTACACGCAGACGACCGACCCGACCACCCGCCTGGGCATGAGCATCCGGAACTACCTGCCGGACCGCGGCCGGGACGGAACCGGCGATGCCGGACTGCCGAAGCTCGTCCTCAACCTGGCCGACGGAACGAAGCTGCGGGGCCAGCAGGCCTGCGCGATGCTGGACCCGATCAAGGACGCGAGCAAGTCGACCTTCCCGGCCGCCGTGTGGAAGGCGCTCGTCGCGGCGTCCTCCGATCCGGTCAACGCACCCGCCCTCAACCCGCCCAGGTGGGAGAAGTTCTGGAATGCCCTCTACACCGTCGCCGGGATCTTCATCGAAGACCCGGCCGAGCGCGCGGCCAAGTATCCGCCCACGGAGAGCGGCGGCTTCCAGGCCAACCCAGACACCAGCTACCTGCTGACCCCGACCAGCCTCAAGTACGGCTCACTGCTCACCGTCTCCGGCAAGATGCCCACCTTCCCGAAGACCCTGCCCGCCTCGAAACGCTGGACTCCGCGCAAGTACCAGGTCCGCTACTGGTCCCTGTGCACCGGCTCCTCGGCCGTGACCGGCCTGGGCTACGACTGCGTCTACGACCAGCAGGTACCCCTCTCAAAGGGGCGCCGGTACACGCTGGTCATCGGACAGGCGAAGGACCGGCCGCCGAACGCGCGTCCGGCCTGCGGCTACCGCTGGATCAACTTCGGCAAGGGCGAGAACTACCCGGACCCGGCCTCCCGTGACTACGTCGGCACCATGTACATGCGATTCATGGCGGCCGACCCCGGTTGGAAGCAAGCGCCGCAGCGCGTCAAGACACCCGGCACCGAAAAGCAGGTCATGGGCCCGTACTTCCCGAGATCGAAGTACTGGACGAAGTCGGAGTTCCGGAAACTCGGGTGCAAGGCCAAATGAAGGCCCGAACCGCACTCGGCGTCGTAGCGGTGGCCATGCTCGCGGCCGTCGCGGCCCTGCCGTCGGCGGCGACGGCGGGCAAAGGAGACATGGTCAACGGGCGCTTCAGCACCTGCTTCTGGAATTACGGTGCTTTCGGGGTCAACGACTTCAACATCGCCTACCCGGATGCCGGCGCCACCTACTGGGCCGCGGGCTTCCGCCGCCCGCCCGGCTCGAAGCTGACTCTGAGCGGCCGGTTCCCGCACTCGCGCTACATGGCGATCCAGACCTACGACATCCTCGGCCGCGGGGTCGATGGCCTCGCCGACTACCAGATCAATCCGGATCGGGGCTCGGTCAATCCGTTTCGCCGCGGCGCCGCCCGCACGGCCCGCAAGCGCGGCTACAAGGTGGACGTCGTCGATGCGAAGAATCCCGGCTTTCCGTTGCAGGCCTTCGACGGCGAGTCGCGACGCAATTCCATTTACGTGATCCCCGACGCCGGACCGATCACCGAGAAGGTCGGCTCGGACTCCTATGAACTAAACCTCCTGATGCTGCGTGTCTACGTACCGGACAAGGGGAAGAACCTGACCGGCGGGGTCGGCCTCCCGAAACCCACCTTGACCCTCGCGGACGGCACCGTCCTCAAGGGCCAGGCACTATGCGACGCCGTCGACTCGGAATCCAAGGCCATCGGCCACACACGGGTTCCGGACCCGGGCGCGCTGCTGATCAGCACCGACACCTACCGGGCGATGCGCTACCCGAACGAGCTCACGTCCCCAGTCAACGTCTTCGGCGGCCTGATGTCGGTTCCGCGTGAGGTCCCCGCCTGGTTCCCGGCCGTGCGCCGGGGAGATTGGCGGGGCCAGTACGACCGGCGCTATCTGCTGCAGCTCTGGACGGGTGACGACGCTCCCGGGGCGGTCATGCCACCGCCGCCCCGTGGCGCCTCAGGCGGATTTTTCCCGAACGTCCACAACGCGTACGTCCGCACCGCCCTCAATCGTCACTTCGGCAAGGTCGCGGTGTTCCGGGGCAAGCTCCCGACCTCGCCCCGGACGCTGAAGGGCAACCGGAAGATGGGCACCGGCCAGGTCCGCTACACGAGCTTCTGCATGAACGAAGCCCCGCAGAGCACCAAGGTCACCGACTGCGCATATGACGAGCAGATCCCGACCAACCGCAAGGGCAACTACACGATCGTGGTCAGCCGGGCCGCCGATCGTCCAGCGACCGCGCGCTACTCCTGCGGCAAGGCCTGGATCCAGTGGAGCAAGAGCGGGGATGGCGACCTGGACCATGATTTCGGCTGGTTCCAGATCAGGAACATGCTGCCCTCGCGAAGCTTCAAGCACGCGATCCAGCTGACGTCGACCCCGGGCGACGAGGCCAAGGTCATGGGACCGTACCTGCCGAAGCTCAAGTACTACGCGAATGCCAAGGCCTTCAAGCGAAGCGCCGCGGGCCGCTGCGCCAAGCTGCGCTGACGCCGATCGGCCGTGGGTTCAGAGCGTCACGCCGGAGCGGGTGACGACCCTCTTCCATGGTCCCCGCGGCACGGCGGCCTGGTCGACGAAGCGCCACGAGACGCGGTCTCGTTGGCCGTTCAGTTCGGCGAAGCCGAGGCAGCCGTTCAAGGCGGGGGAGACGTCCATGCCCGCGTTGTTGAAGCGCTTCTGCCGGGGCCGCGCGTCGCGTCTGCCGAAGACGTAGCGGGCGTCGTGGTAGAGCTTGCCGTGGGAAGGGCCGGCATCCTCGATCTGGCCGTAGCAGGTGCGTCCGTTTGGGCCGGTGATCGCCACCCAGCGATCCTTCATGTACGAGAAGGAGCGGTCGCGGCAATGGCCGCGGTACCTGGGACGGCCGGCCCACGGGATCACCCGGCATCGACGGGCGAAACCGATCGGGTCGTTGAGGTCGTCATAGGGGAGATCCAGATAGAAGGGGTTCTCACGGGGCCTCGGCACCCGGCTCGGGAAGAAGCCGTTGCGGGCCGTGCGCCGTTCGGTCCGGCAGGTCCCGCGGCGGCGGTTGGCGATCCCGTCGCAGCCGCCGTAACGCGCCCCCGGGCAGCCCTTGGCCCGGGCCGGAACCCGACCGCGCGAGATGCCCGACCAGTGGTAGGCCCACTGGCTGTCATAAGTGGAGCAGACCTGACTGCCGTCGGGCAGGCGCGGGTCGAACACCTCGCCGACCCAGAAGGTGGTTGCGACGATGCCGGTATGGCGGGGATAGCTGGCCTCCGCACCCGGCGCCAACGCGAAAAGCGCGATGGTCAGGAGCATCCAGAACGACCTCATCCCCGTCCATCCTGACAGGATCCTCGGCATGCGATTCACCCAGGCCGAGCTGGAGGCGTACCGGGACGAGGAAGTCGATGACCTGGTCGGCCCCGATCTCAAGTTGCTCTTCGTCGGCATCAACCCGGGCCTCTGGACGGCGGCGGTGCAGACCCACTTCGCCCATCCGACCAACCGCTTCTATCAGGCGCTCGCGCAGGCCGGGATCACCGAGCATGAGGTCGACCGGGTGGCCGGGATGACCGATGCCGACCGGGCGGCCCTGGTCAGCCGGGGGATCGGGATCACCAACCTGGTGCGGCGGGCCACTGCCCGGGCCAGCGAGCTCTCCCACGAGGAGCTGCGTTCCGGCGGGGAGGAGCTCCTGCGGTTCGTGGCCGAGCATCAGCCGGCTGTGGTCGCGATCGCCGGCATCACCGCCTACCGTCAGGCCTTCGACGATCGGACCGCCGTGCTCGGTCGGCAGCCGGACACCCTGGACGCGGCCCGCTGGTCTGGCGCTGCGCTCTGGGTGGTCCCCAACCCGAGCGGGCTGAACGCTCACGAGACGGTGGCGACTCTCGCCGCCGCCTACGCCGCCCCGGCCCGGGAGGCAGGTGTACTCGTCGGCTGAGCGGGCAATCCAACCCGACGGGGAGCGCTCTATACGATGGCGCGATGAAGCTTTTCTGCCAGCCTGGTGCCTGCTCTACCTCTGATCACATCGTCCTCGAGTGGGCCGGCGGCCCTTATGAAGTGAAACTCATAACGAGGGAGTTCAAACAGACTCCGGAGTACCTGGAACTCAATCCTGCCGGGGTCGTGCCGACCCTGGTCGATGGCGATTTCGTCCTGACCCAGAACCCGGCGATCTATGGGTACATCGGTGACAAGAACCCGGACAGCGGACTTTTCGGCGACGGTTCGGTAGAGCAGAGAGCTGAGGCGAACCGCTGGATCTCCTACGTGAGCTCGGACCTTCATCCGGTCTTCAAGCCGCTCTTCAACTCGGGTCGCTACGGCGGGAGTGGGGATTGCGAGGCGCCGGTCCGCGACGCGGCGATCGCCAACATCGAGCGGACCCTCGAGTTCGCCGAGCAGCGGCTCGCCGACCGCGAGTGGCTGGCCGGGTTCCGTTCACCGGCCGACGCGTACATGTACATCACCCTGCGCTGGGCGACGAACCTCAAGGTCGAGCTCAAACCGAACCTGGCCGCGTACCTGAAGCGGATCGAAGCGGACGAGCAGGTGCGGAAGGTCCTCGCCGACGAGGGGCTCGACCCGGTCACCAGCGGGTAGCCCGCCGCTTCACCCTGACTTCATCTGCCCGGCGGGAGGCTTCCGGTATCCCGTTTCCGTCCCAGGAGCAGATGATGTCCGAACCGATGTCCGCCTCTGCGCTTCGCTTCACCCTCGCTCTCGGGGTACTCGTCGCGGCGGCCCTGGTCCCGGCTGCGGCCGCATCCCTGCCGGCCGCGGCGGTTGCGGCAAAGCCGCCGGACATGATCCGGGTCGGCGGGCCGAGCGCTCCTCGGGACGCGAAACAAGCCGTGATCGGATCACGCCGCGACCTGCGGGGGTGGAGGTTCACCGTCACCAATCGTCGTGGCCGGACCGTCCTGCGAGGTCGGTTGCGGCGAGCGGCCGGCAGCCCGGCGCCTTGGCGGCGAGCGGCGATCGCCGACCTTTCGGCGGTCCGCAGGCCAGGACGCTACCGGCTCTGGGTGGGCCGCCTGCATTCCCGGGCTTGGGTCGTGAAACGGAGGCCGGAGCGGGCTCCGATCAGGACGATCCTGCGCTTCTTCGAGGCCAACGCCGACGGGAATGAGTCCTCGCCAGCACACGGCCCGGCCCACCTGAACGACGCCATGGTCGCGGGCGGTCTCCACGCCGGCCAGAAATTCGATCTCACCGGCGGCTGGATGGACGCCGGCGACATGCTCAAGTTCACCAACACGACCGCCTACGCCGCGGCCGCGCTCCAGCTGGCGGCGACGCTCGACCCCGCCGAGGCGCAGGCCCTGTGGGATCGCGCCGACGTGGGCATCCGCTACCTGCTGAAGACCCATCCGGCCCCCGACCTGTTCATCGCCCAGGTCGGTGACGCCCGCGACCACGAGTTGGGATTTCGCGATCCCGCGGACGATGACGGCTCGGGCCTACCCGGGATCGGAACCCGGCTCGCCTACCCGAACATGGGCGGCGACCTGGGCGGCGTGGTCGCACTGGCCCTCGGCCTGGCCGCCGCGCGAGCGGAAGGCGAGCACCGGGACGACCTGCTCAACCAGGCGGGCGACTGGTATGCGGCAGGGCGGGCGGTCGGCGGCCCTGCACCCCAGTTGCCCGACCCCGTCGGTGACTTCTATGTCGGCTACAGCGGCGAGCAAGCGTTGGCCGCCGGGGCTGCGGCTCTCTACCGCGTTACCGGCGATCCGGCTCTGCTCGACGACGCCGTCAGCTTCCTGGCTTCGATCGAGCCCGACGGTCGTCTGGGCTGGGACTCGCTCGGCGGTATCGCCGCCTGGCTGCTCTGTGACTTGCCGAGCGGGTCCGGCGAATCCGTCGTCGCGGCCCGGGCGGCCGGCTGCCGGGCACTGCTGGGCCAGGCTCGGGCCGCTCGCGACCAGGCCCGGCGTGGCGTCTTCGGTACGCCCGGAGCGTTCACCTGGGGGCAGACGGCGGAGAACGCCGGCGGAGGCGTACTGGCGGCACTCGCGGCGCGCGCGAAGGGGGGAGCCGGCCACCGCAAGGTCGCGGCCCACGCTCGCGACTGGCTACTCGGCCGCAATCCGTGGGGTGCCAGCTTCGTCGCCGGTTTTGGACCGCGGCCGCCCCGCCGTATCCACCACTGGCTCTCGCTCCGCGGGCCGGGCCGGCCGGCCGGCGCGGTGGTCGGCGGCCCGGCGCCACTCGCCGACATCCGAGGGCAGGAGGTCGGGACCTTCCGTCCGGGTCGGTTCGACACAGCCGGCTTCGCCTACGAGGACCGGGTCGCCGACTACGTCACCTCCGAACCGGCGCTCGACTACGCGGCGAGCTCGATCTTGCTGCTGGCCGCCGCCGCACCGGACCGCTGACCCGGGACCATGCTCGACGCGGGAAGGCGCGGATATGCTCGGAGGATGCGGATCCTCGTGGTCGAGGATGAGGAGGAACTGGCGATCGCGGTTGCCGAGCGGCTGCGCTCGGATGCGTTCGGGGTCGATGTCGCCGGGACGGTCGCCGAGGCGCGCTTCCACGCCGATCTCCATCCCTACGACGCGATCGTCCTCGACCGCCGTCTGCCCGACGGCGAGGGCGGCGAGCTCTGCGGGTCATGGCGTCGCGCCGGCGTCGAGACGCCGATCCTGATGCTGAGTGCGATGGACGAGACGGGCGACGTGATCGACGGTTTCGGCGTCGGCGCCGACGACTACCTGACCAAGCCCTTCGCGACCGAGGAGCTGGTTGCGCGGGTCCACGCGCTGCTGCGACGCCGGCCGGTCCGCCGGCGCGACGTGATCGAGCTGGGACAGCTCCAGATCGAACCAGCCAGCCGCCGGGTCCGCCGTGACGGGGTGATCGTTCCGCTCACCACCAAGGAGTTTGCGCTACTCGCCTTCCTGGCCGACCGGGCGGGGGAGGTCGTGGACCGGTTCGACATCCTCGAGCACTGCTGGGATACCGCCTATGAACCAGGGTCGAACGTGATCGACGTCCACGTCGCGGCGCTCCGCCGCAAGCTGGGCGCCACGGTGATCGAGACGGTGCGTGGGGCCGGCTACCGGCTGGTGGACGGCTCGTGACCGCAACCGAGCTGGGTCGGCTGCGGCGGCGACTGACCGCCTCCTACGCGGCGGTCACCGTTGTGGTTCTGCTGGTGCTGGTCGTCTTGTTCGTGATCGAGGCGGGGGACCGGCGGCAGGAACGGCAGGACCGTCTGGTCGAGCGGACCGCGCTCTCGGCCAGCGGCTTCGCCTACCCGGAGGGTGACCCCAGCCACCTGGTGGTGGATCGCCAGCCGGACGGCTACTTCGGGCCGGCCCGGCGGCCAGGTGCACCGGTCGCGGTGATCGATCCCCGCGGCCGGATCATCGCCGGCGCCGACGACCTGCTCGATCCGCCCGCTGCCCGCCGGGCCTACGAGCGGGTCCGCAAGGGCGGACAGCTGCAGCTGGCCACCGACCGGACCGGAGGCCAGCGTGTGCGCGTGGCCGTGAGCCCGGTCGAAGGGACCGACAGCGTGATCGCCGCGATCGCCGCGGTCGAGCCGCTCGCGGAGGCCACCGACGACCTGTCTACCTCGCTCTGGGTGGCGGGGGCCGCGCTGGTCATTTGGCTGGTCACGGTCGTGGTCGGGTGGTTGCTGGTCGGCCGGGCGCTCCGTCCCGCGACCGTGGTCGCGAACCGCGAGGAGGCGTTCCTGGCCGACGCCGCCCATGAGCTGCGAACGCCGGTCGCGGTGATCCGGGCGCGGGCCGAGCAGGCGCTCCGCGAGATCGGCGCATCGCCTCCGCCGGAGGCCCCGGTCGGGGCGCTGCGGGCGATCGAGCAGGCGGCCGAACGCGCCTCGGGGACGATCGCCGACATGCTCGAGCTGGCTCGGCTCGACTCCCGACGTGGCGGGTTCGAGCGCGAACCGCTGCGATTCGACCTGCTACTGGAACGGCTGGTCGACGAGTACCGCGAGAGCGCCGAGGCCGCCGGTGCGGAGCTGCGGCTGTCGGCGGCCGGCGAAGCGGTCGTCCTGGCGGACGACCGGCTGCTCGCGCGCGCGGTCGCCAACCTGATCGAGAACGCGATCCGCTACGGCGCGGTCGGTGGCGAGATCGACATCGCCCTGACGCTCCGCGAGGGCGTGGCGACGGTCGAGGTGCGTGACCGCGGCCCCGGGGTGCCACCAGCCCAGCGGGTGGCGATCTTCGACCGTTTCCACCGGGCCAGCGGCACCGCGGGCGGCTCCGGTCTCGGCCTGCCGATCGCGCGGCTGGTCGCCGAGGCACATGACGGAAGCCTGGAGATCCTGCCGGCCGCCGAGGACGAGCCTGGCGCCTGCTTCCGGCTGAGCATTCCCCTGGCCGAGGGATGACCGGCGGCCCAGGCTACCCGCCCTTCATGGTCGCTTCATCCGGCCCCTGCGACATTCCCTTGCAACAATCGACCGCCGGCACCGATCCCCGGAGCCGGCCCGACCACCACCGAGGTCCGTCCATGCGCACATCGTCCGTCCTTCGCTCGCTGGTTTTCCTCTTCACCGGCCCGCTGCTGCTCGCCTGCCTCGCTCCCGGCGCATCGGCCAAGGTGGCTCCCGACCTGTCGGTCCCCGCCGGCAAGGTCCATGCCACGAGCACCGGCGTCGCCGGCTGGGCCACCGTTCGCCACCGGGGAAAGACAGGTGCCACGGCCGTCGTACTGCGTGCCCAGCGGGCGGGCCGCGGGGTGCTCCTGCAGAAGGTCGCCGTACCTGCCCGGCGCCGTTCCGGGAAGAAGGTCATCCGGTTCCGGGCCGCCACCAGCAAGCTGTCGGCCGGAAGCTACGGATTGCGGGTCTGCGTCGATCCGGGCAAGAAGGTCCGCGAGCGGCGTGAGGGTAACAACTGCCGCCGTGTGGGCAAACTCGTGGTCCCGGCGGGCGATCCCGGCACCGGTTCGGGCCGTGACCAGCCGGTGCCGCCACCCTGTGACACGCCGAACTGCGCCCCGGTGAGCATCCCGGCCCGTGAGCAGCCGTTCCAGATCGACGATGCGCTCGGTCATTACTGGGCTTTCGTGCCAACCGACTACAACGCAGACACGCCGACCCGTCTGCTGGTCTGGCTACACGGCTGTGGCGGTCAAAGCGAAGGCGACCTCTGGGTGGTCGGGGACTACTACGACGACATGAACTACATCGCGATCGCCCCGGACGGGGCCGAGCGTAAGTGCTGGAGCATGAGCAGCGGGCCGCGCCGGGTCCGGACCGCGGTCGCCGATGCGATCGCCCGGTTCCAGATCGACCCGCGCCGGGTCGTGATCGGCGGCTACTCGTCGGGAGGCGACCTCTCGTACCGCACGGCCTTCTACAACGCGAACTCGTTCGCCGGCCTGCTGGCGATCAATACCGCGCCGTTTCGCGACACTGAATCATCGGCCGGCGACTCGATCGCGGCGGCCGCCTGGAAATTCCCGATCGTGCATGTCGCTCACACCGGTGACACCACCTATCCGATCGGCACCGTGACCGGCGAGATCCAGAAGCTGAAGGACGCCGGATTCCCGGTCACCTTCATCCAGCGGCCGGGCACCCATTACGACCCGAACCCGGGCGAGGAACATTATGTCCCCGGACAGCCCAGCACCGACGAGGAAGTCCAGTCGCAACTCGTCCCGCACATGAAGGATGACTGGTCCAGTCCGGCCGCCACCACACAGCGGGGCATCTCGGCTTCGGTGGCCGGGCACCGCGCGATAAAGCCGACCAAGGTCGGGAACTGGACGGTGGGGGAGGGTGAGACCGCCAAGCTCAAGGTCAAGCTCAAGTGCCAGCGCGGCTACGGCCGCTGCGTCTTCCGAGTTGGCGTGATCCAGTCGACCGCGAGACGCGGAACCGACTTCACCGCCAGGACGAAACCGGTCCGGTCGAAGCTGAAGATCCGCCGGCCCGGCCGTTCGATGGTCGCGACCATCACTTTCACGGCCCTCGACGATTCGATCTGCGAAGCGAGCGAAACGGCGCGGGTGCGGGTGATCAAGCGGACGAGTAAGAAAGTGGCGGGCAAGAGGTCGCGCCGGGACTTTGGCAAAGTCAAGATCGTGGACGACGACTGCGGTCCTCAGCCCGAGCCGGACCCGGATCCGGACCCCGATCCGACGCCGGAATTCCCACCCGATTCGGGTGATCCGACCGTGACCACCACGCCGCTCACCAACGGCACGCTCGCCGAGTGCTCAACCCCGCAGTGGATCGGCACGGAAGTAACGGAAGGCCGGTTCAACATCGGTTGCGAAGCGAAGGCAACCTGTCCGGTCACGGCACAGGTATGCAGCGTAAGTTCCGAGTCAAACCACGCCCTCGAGATCCGGACCGAAGGCGAGCAGGTGTCACTCAACTCGAGGGTTTCGGTTTTCAGCTCGAGTGGTTCAAGGATCTGGTTCCGGGACCAGTCCTCGAGCGGCGAGGGTTTCGCTCGCAACGAAGATCCAGGAGTGAATATCCAAGGTGGACAGTCCGCCCGGGTCGAATGCAATGGTGTCCGGCTCGCCCCGACCACACCCAATCGCTCGAAGATCAGCTGCAGCCTGACCGTCGAAAAGCTCTACTGACCCACATCCCCCTTGCCAGGCCAAGTTTACCGCATGCGCAAAGCGCTCATGAGCTTCTGAGTTTTGCCCCATACTGCTCGATCGCGTTGAAACGGATGCGGGATTGACCGGGTCAATTCCGGGGAAGGTAGAGACCCAGTCTTCGAAAAGGGAGCAGCAAGTGTCGCGATACGCAGTAAATTCGAAGCCCGAAGAGGGCGACGGCGTCATGGCCAACGACCGCTGGAGCTGAGCGGGGCCGACCCCGCCTTCGGGCAGTTCCGCGCCGTGAGGTCTTATCGGCGATCACGCACAGGTGCGCGAAGGGTGAGGGTGCGGGTCTGGGTGACCTTCCTGCCACCGAGGGTGGTGTAGGTGACTCGGGCCTTCACCTTCGCCTTGCCGGTCTTGGCGAGTGAACGTTTCGCCTTGCCCTTCGGACGAATCGTCAGGCGGGCCTTGCCCGCCTTCTTCAGTTTCTTGCTCGACTTCTTGACGCCCTTGCCGGCGGTCACCAGCCGACCGGGCGAGGAAATACGGGCGACCAGGCTGGCCGTGCCCTTCGACTTCTTCAACTTCAGCTTGCCCAGCTTCAGGGTTGCGTTCTTCGAGGCGGGGATCGTGACCAGGACGCTTCGCGTCGCGTCGGACACGCCGGCGTCGCCTTCCGGGTTGGAGAGGACGAGCTTGAAATTCTCGGCTTTCTCGGCGATTCCGTCATCGGTCGCGCTCACGCTGAACTGCACGCTAAGTTGCTTGGGGTCCAACTGGAACTTCCTCGTCGGGAACCAAAAGTCCTTGCGCGTCGTGGCGCTGCCCGATTCCGCGCTCGCGGTGAGTGTGGCTGGACCGTACGGGTTGGGTCCGTCCCTGAAGACGTCGGCGAGCCCGGTTTTCCCTTCGGGCAACTCGAGCGTCGGTTTGGCGAAGCCGGTGACGGTCGCCGGCCGGGTGGTCAGGTTGAGCGACCAGTCGTTGATGTATCCGTATCCCCCCGGATGGTCGTCGACCACGTAGAGGCTCCACTTGCCGCCTTCGCGGCCGGCGAAGACCTCGTCCAGACGCCCTTCCTGGGGCGTCGGGGCGGGGGAGGGCCACCGGTCGACATCGGGTGACGGATTGACTCCGTAGTTCGCGGCGGCCCGGTAATTGCTCGGGATCACGTCGCTCGGGGAGCAGTCGGCGCCGGGACCGCTTCCGAGCAGGGTCGGATGCAGGTCCGAGAAGGACCAGTTCATGTCGTAGAGCGGGTCGGTTCCGCAGGTATCGGACATGACCACGGCGGCATCGCCCTTGTCGTCGGCGAGCAGCATGTCCACGTCTTCGGGTGACTGGTGGCCGAACCCGTGGATCTCCACCTCGACGTCGGAAACCACCTGGCCCGGCGGTGTCTCGAAGGTCTTGGTCGAGGGATAGGGGCCGGCCGTCCCGTCGGTATCGAACTCGGGGATGCTGATCTCGGCGCTGGTCATCTCGAAGGTGATGCTCCAGCTATTGATCGTCCCCGCATCGCCGGCCGCGTCGTCGACCGCGTAGAGCCGCCAGGTCCCGGTCGGGTCCGAGCCGTTGAAGACGCTGAGGGTGGACGACGGCGAGGCCGGGGCAGGGTCGGGGAAGACATCGGGGTTGGTGCTGGCGAAGTTGGACGGCTTGTAGGTCCCGGAACTGCAGGTCGCGGTCGCGGGGAGCTCGGAGGCGGCCGCATCGCTGAACTGGAAAGACATGTCGGAGGTGGCCTGGCTACCGCAGTTGTCGGACATCAGGATCACCCCTTTGCCCTGAGGGGAGACGACCATCAGGTCGATGTCGCCGGTGAAGGTGTGGCTGACATTGATCTGGACGGTCATGCTGGACAGCTTGCCACCGGCGCTGCCGAGGGTGAAGTTCGGCGGGTACGGCTGGCCTTGACCCACATCGGGAAGGGTGATCGGTGACCCTGGATAGGGGCCGAGCGTGTAAGCGGTGGCAGACGATGCCAGGCTTGCCGAGGCAACGATCGCGAGCACGGACGCCAAGGCGATTCGGATCGATCGAAGCAACATGCTTGGCGCGCCTCCCTGGTAGAGCTCTGGTCTGGAAAGACCCTAAGCGATCCGCCGAGTTGTTCGCCACCTTTTCGCAGGGACGGCGCGGCGAAGCTCAGCCGGTCGCGCGGCGGAAGACCGTGACCGCGTCGGCAAGCGATGAGGTGACATAGACGAAGCGGCCGTCGGGGCTGATCGCGATTCCGGCCGCTCCGGCCAGGCGGCGACCGGTGCCACAGCCATCGCTGGCCGGCGAGACGCAGCCGGCCCGGCCGGCGAGCTGGCGGAAGCCGCCGTTTCCATTGCGGGCCAGGCTGACCACGGCCCAGGACTCGAAGGAGGCCAGGTAGATGTTCCGGCCGTCCGGTGAGACCGTGACCGCCTCCGGTACTTCCATTCCGTTGCCCGCCCGGCAGGTGGGCTTAGCGGTCGGGCCGAGGCAACGGCGAGGGCCGGCCGGCTGCTCGATCCCTCCGGTGACGACGTCGAAGGCCGTGACGGAACTGCTGATCGCGGAGACGGCGTACACGCTGTTGCCATCCGGGGAGGCCTCGACCGCGTTTGCGCCGAGTACGGAACGGCCCAGGACGCAACCGGCCGGGGCCGGGATCGAGATGCAGCCCTGCGCCGACTGGGTCAGGCTGCCCGAATCGTCACGGACGAAGGCGGTGACCGCGCTCGAAGCGGCCCCCGCCGCGAAGACGCGGCTGCCGTCGGGGGAGACGGCCAGGCTTTCGACCGCGCCGATGCCGGCCGCCGTGCCGCAGCCGGCGGTGGCCGCCGCGGTCAGGCATCCCCGCTCGTCGGCAGGCTGCGTGAGCCCGCCCGATCCGTCGCGCTCGAAGGTCGCGATCGCACTGCCGTGGAAGGCGCCGGCATAGACGCTTCTGCCGTCGGGGCTCACGGCGACGGTGTCGGCACCGTCGAGCCCTCGCCCGGCCCGACAGCCCGCGATCGAGAGTTCGCTGACGCAACCCGCGCCGCCCGGCAGCTGGGCGAGAGCGCCGGTGTGGGAGTTGCGGGAGAAGGCGGTGACCGAATCACTGTCGACCGATGCCGCGTAAACATTGGTGCCGTCCGGGCTGACCGCGACCGAGGCTGGCCCTTCGAGGCCTACCGCCGGTCCGCAGCCCAGCGAAACATCGGCGGAGATGCAGCCCGCCTCGCCTTCGGGCTGACTGAGGACGCCGGTCTTCCGGTCGCGGGTGAAGACCGCGATCGCGTCGCTCCCGGACGAGGCGACGTAGGCATTCTTCCCGTCGGGGCTGATCGCGATGCCACGCGAGCCGAGGAACGGCCCGGGCTCCTTCAGTGCCCTGGCGCTCATGCAGCGGCGCGCCCTGGCCGACTCGTCGAGCACGCATCCGGCCGGTCCGCGAAGTTGTTTCAGGGCGCCGTCGAGCCGCGGCTTCGGTTTCGCCCCCCGGCGCCGGACAGGCACCCTGGTCCAAGCCTTCGATGGGCCGCCGCTGCAGAGCGCCGACTGGCCGGTGTAGACGAAGCGGCTGGAGCAGCCCTCGTCGTCGACCACGGTCAGACGCACCACGAAGGAACCCGGCTGCCGGTAGCGGTGGGTGACCTTGGGCCGAGAGGTGACCTTGCGGCGGCCATCGCCGAACTGCCAGCGGTAGCGGGTGATCCGGCCGTCCGGGTCATACGATCCCTCGGCCTTGAGGGTTATCTTCCGCCCGGTGATGCCGCCCCGAACGGAGTCGAGCGCGGCGATCGGGCTCTGATCGGGGCTGACCGCCACCCCATGCGGGCCCGGCGAAGAGGGCTGTGGCGTCCGGGACTGCCCGCTCAGCCGACCCGTCCGGCCGATCGTCAGCCAGCGGACCTGGTCGGCCCCGGCGATCGCGACGTAGAGCGAGCGTCCGTCCGGCGCCACCGCGACCCCCTCGGGGCGTTCGCCGACCGGGATCGAGGCCGGTCGCAGCGGCTTCAGGTTGCCGCTGCGCTGGTTGATGCGGAACTGCGAAACCGAGTCGCGGCCGCTGTTCGGCGTGTAGAGGAACTTCCCGTCAGCGGTGATCGCGACCCCCGAAGCGCCCAACCCGGCCTTGACCTTGGCCGGGTCCTTGCGTTTCAGCGCACCGTTGCCGAGGATCGTGAACTGGAAGATGTTGCCGCCGAGGGTGGCGACGTAGAGCGAGCGTCCGTCCGGGGCGGCGGCCAATCCGCTCGGGGCGGCGGGCACTACCACCTTGCTCCGCGGCTTCTGGCTCAGGGCTCCGGTCTCGCGGTCGACCGCGAACTGCCCGACTGAGTTGTCGGCGAGGTTGGTCACGTAGGCCGAGCGTCCGTTCGGGGCCATGGCGAGGCCGGACTCGCCGGAGCCGGAGACGATCGCCGCCGGGCTCTTGGGGGCGAGGGTGCCGTCGGCCGCGATGTCGTACTGGGTGACGCTGCCCGCCTCCTGGTTGCCGGCGTAGGCAGAGCGGCCATCCGGGCTGACCACCACGCCATGCGCGCCGAACCCGGCCGCGACCGCGGGAGGGTCGAGCGGGGCGAGCCGGCCGGAAGGTTCGACCCGGAAGGCGAAGAGCTGGCCGGTCCCGGCCGCGGTCGCGTAGGCGAAACGGCCGTCGGGCGTGAAGGCGACGTGCTGCGGGCCATCCCCGGTTTCGACCGTCGCGGGATCGAGCGGCAGTGGCTGCCCCTGGGCCCCGAGATCGAACTGGCCCAGCGTGCCGGGGCCGGCCGAGAGCCCGTTGGCGACGTAGAGAGAGCGGGCTTCCGCTGGAGTGATCTGGGTCAGGCAGGCGAGGAAGATGAGCACGGCAACCGCCGCGATGGCCAGCAGTGCCGCGTGGCCTGTGTTTTTTCTGCTGAATTGGATCCCGGACATGCCTCTCCCTTGGTCGATGTCCCTACCGTAACAAAAATATGACGCACGTCAACTTTTAGCATGTACCGGGCCTTGGGAAGCGCCGTCCAACGGCGATAACCTGCCTGCGTGAGCCAACCCCAGGACATTCTCAGCCCGATCACCGACGCGGCGATCTTCCTGACGGTCTGCGTCGACCCGGGTGGGGAGGAGACCGTGAAGGATCTCCTGGCCGACGTCCCCGGGCTGAAACGTTCGGTCGGTTTCCGGATCCCCGAAGGTGGGCTTGCCTGCGTGGTCGGGATCGGCTCTGGCCTTTGGGACAGGATGCTCGGTCCCCCGAAGCCGGCCGGGCTCCACCCCTTCAAGGAGCTCCGCGGCGAGACCCATGCCGCGCCCTCGACCCCCGGTGATCTCTTCTTCCACATCCGGGCGACCCGGATGGACATGTGCTTCGAGTTGGCGCAGCTGCTGAACGATCGGCTCGAAGGCGTGGCCCGGGTCGTCGACGAGGTCCACGGGTTCAAGTCATTCGACGAACGTGACCTGCTCGGTTTCGTCGACGGCACCGAGAACCCGGAGCCCTACGAGGCGCCGGCGGCCGCCCTGGTCGGCGAGGAGGAGCCGGGTTTCGAGGGCGGCAGCTACCTGATCGTCCAGAAATACCTTCACGACCTCACCGCCTGGAACCGGCTGACGGTCGAGGACCAGGAGCAAGCCTTCGGCCGGACCAAGCTCGATGACGTCGAGTTCCCCGACGAAGACAAGGCCTCCAACTCCCACCTCGTGCTCAACGTGATCGAGGACGAGAACGGGGAGGAGCGTCAGATCATGCGCTTCAACATGCCCTTCGGCCGGGTCGGCGAAGCCGAGTTCGGCACCTATTTCATCGGCTATGCCGGGGATGTCGGGGTGACCGAATTGATGCTGGAGCGCATGTTCATCGGCGTCCCGCCGGGCAACCACGACCGCATCCTCGACTTCTCCACGGCGATCACGGGCAGCCTCTTCTTCGTCCCTTCGGCCGAGTTCCTCGATGGTCTCGAGGATGCCGGAGCCCCGGCCGATCCAGCAGATGCGAGTGATCCTCCGGCCCCGGCAGAGGGCGGTGAACCCGACGCCGGTTCACTCGGGATCGGCAACGCGCGAACGTAACCACTAACCTGCCCACAGGTTTCGTCCCAGGAAGGGAAACGTCGTGAGGGGAGAATCGAGCGTGTCGTCATCCAGCCGGGCTGGGCACCACTGGCTACTCGCACTACTCATGGTGCTGGCCGGCCTGCTCCTGGCTTCGGGTCGGGCGGAAGCTTCGGTGAACGGCTGGACCAGGGCGCTCAACATCTCGCCGCAGATCGCCAGCGACGATTCGCGCTACGTCGCCTTCCAGCGGAGGAACGCGGTGCCGGTGGTGATCGACACCTGGACCGGGAGGTCCCGAATGATCAGCAAGGCCAAGCACTGTCAGCCGCGTGACATCGGGGCGGGGCGGGTTCTGATGATCTGCCCCCACACGAAACGAAGGTCCGACGACACCGGCTTTCGGGCCAAGACCGCGTCGGTCAAGGGTGGGAAGGCGACGGAGCTGTTCAAGACCCGCAAGATCTATGACGCCTACGAGATCGGCCGTTACTGGGTCGCGATTTCGACCTACACCTCGTACTCCACGGGGCCGATCTACGACGCGTACCTGAACTGGCGCACCGGGTTCATCAAGGAGATGGACCAGTACAACGTCAAGAGCGCGATCGATCTGGACCGGAAGGCGATCCGCTGGACCGACGTCAAGTGGTTCACCCCGCGATTCAAGGGATACCCGAACCCGTTCTTCCCGGAGCCGGTGCTCTGCCGCGGGAAGGACGTGGTGATCTCCGACTGGAAGGGCGAGTTGCGGCTCTGGTGGGATTCTCGAAGCTCGGTCAGGATCGGTCGCGGAAACCTCTTCCCGGAGGGGTGCTCGTGGCTCGAGGCGATGCGGATCGGACGCAACTGGGTCACCTGGAAGAACGGGCCGGTGATGCATGGCTACGACTTCCGGACCCACCGCCGGTTCGATCGGCGCTTTACGCCCGGTACCAAGATCACGCCGGTTCGCGACGGCGTGGTCGTCGCCCGGGAGACCCACCGCTACGGCAAGTACTTCAAGACCTACATGGTCAAGTTCTTCCGTCTCGGAGGCCGGTCGTGAAGCGGTTCGCGCTGATCTCCGCGCTGATCCCGGCCTTGGCCGGCCTGGCCGCCTTGGCGATGCTGCCCCCGGCGGCGCAAGCGGCCGGACGGCCCGGGATCACGGCGATCAACATCTCCCCGCAGATCGCCAGTGACAACGATCGGTACGTCGCCTTCCAACGCCGCAATGGGATGCCGGTCGTGCTCGATACGTGGCGGGGAACCTTCAAGGTGTTGCGGGGCGCCTGGCACTGCCATCCCCGGGACATCGGGGGCGGCCGGGTCCTGATGATCTGCCCGCACTCCCGCCCGACGAAGAAGAACTCCGGCTTCCACGCCCGCACCGGTTCCGTGCGCGGCGGCAAGACGATCCCGCTGGTCAAGTCACGGGAGATCTCGGACGCGTTCGAGATCGGCAGCTACTGGGTGCCGGTCGAACTGCCGAAAGAAGTCTACGGGCCGTTCAGGTTCGCCTTCCTCAACTGGCGGACCGGTGCCCTGAAGAAGTACCGCCCAACCCACTGGTGGGCTTTCGGTGCGATGGACCTGGACCATCCCCGGCTGGGTCGGGCCGACATCCAGACCTTCACTCCCGAGGTCGGCGGGTCGCTTTCGCCAGACTCGACCGTCTCGGTCTGCCGGGGCAGGGACGTCGTGATCACCGACTGGCGTGGGGAACTCCGGCTCTGGCGGGACAGGAATCACTCGGTGCTGCTCGGCAAGGGCCACCTGTTCTATGACGTGTGCCAGTGGCACCAGTCGATGCGGATCGGCCGGGAATGGGTCACCTGGAGCCGCGGCGGCGCACTCCACGCCTACAACTTCCGGACCGGTGAGCGTTTCGACCGGCGGTACAAGCCCGGTTCGAGGATCACCCCGATCCGCGATGGCGTCGTGGTCGCGGTCAAGCGCAAGCGGTACGGGAAGTACTACACCTCGTACTGGGTCAGACTGATCAGACTCTGAGCGCCTAGGGCTGTTGTCCGGTCGGCTCGCGGGAAGCCCGGACCCCGATCAGGCGCAGTTCCTCGCGGGCGGACTCGGCGATCGCGTCGGCTCCACCCGAGGCTGCCAGGCCCAAGGCCTCCCGCAATGCCTCGGCGGCTTCGGCCCGCCGGTGCGAGCGGCGCAGCGCCGAGCCGAGGGCGAGCAGCAGGTGGGCACGCTCCAGGCGGGGCGGCCCCTGAGGTGCCGGCGGTACCAGCTCGAGACCCTTGCGCAGCAGCAGGATCGCGTCTTCTCCAGGTGAGACGGCCGCCATCGCGCGGTGCGCCCGGGCCCTCGCCACCGGCACCCCGGCCCGGGCCGTCGCCTCCATCGCCGCCCCGGCCAGAGCCCAGGCGCTGTCACGGTCGCCCGCCATCATCGCCGCATGCGATGCCTCGGATCGCCACGGGAACAGCGAGGGGTTGTCCATGTCGATCTCGATCAGCAGTTCGCCCGCCCGGCGCAGGTCGGCCAGGGCGCTCTCGAACTCTCCCTGCGCAATGCGCAGACGGCCCCGGGCGAGCAGCACCCCCGCCAGCTGGTTCGAGCGCTCCAGGTCGTCGTAGGTGTCGAGCAACGCCAGCGCGGCCGTGGCCGCCTCCAGGTCACCGCGTTCGACCTCGACCTGGATCTGACAGGCGACGGCCATCGGCAGGAAGGCCTGCCAGCCTTCGGCCCGGGCGTCCACCGCGGCTCGGGCGTCCGCGGCCGCCTCGCCGATCTGGCCTCGCTTCAGCAGCGGCCAGGCCCGGCAGTAGCGGGCCATCGCGAAAGCGGTCGAAGAGCCCCGGCGCTGAGCATCGGCGAGCACCGCATCACAGACCTCAAGCTCCCGCTCCAGTTCGCCGGCGGCCAGCAGAGCCCCGGTGACCAGGGACCAGGTGACCCCGTCGCTCGACTCCCCGGCCAGAAGCTCACCATCGCCCCACGCCCGCTCGGCGAGTTCCGCCACCTCGCTCGGAGACGACCCGGAGAACCCGCGTTGCTGCGCCATCTGGGCCATCAACTGGCGTTGCCCCAACGAGGGAGTCGACTCCTCGGAGGGCATCTCTGGCTCGCTCACCCCGACCGCGTGGGCGCGTTCGATCCGGTCGGCGCTGGCGGCCATCCACCAGGCCGCCCGGAGCGCCCTTCCGAGTTCCGATTCGGGGTCTTTCACCTCGCTGAGACCGGACTCGCAGGCCCGGGCGGCTTCGGCCAGGTTGCCGCTGACCGCGAGTGCGCGGCCGAGGTCGAGCAGCATGCTCGCCCGGTCCGGCCCGGGCCGTGAAAGTTCGACCGCGGCCCGTAGGTGGTCGCTGGCGGAGGCACGCCCGAGTGAGCTCTCAAGTCGCCCCAACTCAGCCAGGATGACGGCCCGCTGATCGGCCGGCGGGGGTTCCTCCAGGGCCCGGGTCAGGTAGCCGGCGGCCGCTTCGGTGCTGCCTTGGGCGGCGGCGAGTTTGGCCGCCCGGGAGAGTCGCTCGACGACCCAAGGGTCGCCGACCCGGGCGGCGGCCAACAGATGCGGTGCGAGCAGGGACGACTCGCAGCCGTCCCGGTCCAGGATGCGGGCCGCCTCGAGGTGCGACTCGGCCCGGGTGAACGAAGGCATCGCGTCGAGGATCGCGGAGGCGACCAGCGGGTGCGCGAATCGGAGCGGCAGCCCGGGCCTGAAGATCTCGTCGGCGACCAGTTCGCTGTGGGCCCGCGTGGCCACGTTGGATTCGAGTTCGGCCAGGGATGCCGCCTGTGGCAAGGTCGCCCCGTCGCCCATCACCGCCGCTGCCTGGGCCAGCATCGAGGCCGCGGGGCTGGCGGAATGGAGCCGCAGCAGGACCCGGCGGGAGATCGCCGGGGGCGCCAGGCCGGCCACCTCCTCCGCGGTGACCGGCTGGCCCCGTCCGTTGGCCAGCCGGATCTGCCGCAGCAGTTCACCGAGGTAGAACGGGTTGCCACCGCTCGCGGCGACACAGGCCTCGATCAGGTCCGGTGAGCTGTCGGGGGCCAGCGAGCCGCGGGCCAGCAGGGTCGCCGCCTCGGAGCCCAGCGGGCTGAGCTCGATCCGCTCGGTCGCCGGTTCAGCGATGAGACGGTCCAAGGGGCGCAGGTCAGGGTCCGGCACGGTCGGCCAATGGGTGACGATGAGTGCGATCGGCAACCGCGAGAGGCGGCGGGAGACATACGAGATCAGGTTGAGCGAGGGCTCATCGGCCCAGTTCGCATCGTCGACCACGATCGCCAGCGATTGTCGGGAGGCCAAGGTCTCGAGCTGATGGAAGAGCGTGTGGACGGGTGAAACAAGGCTGTCGTCGTCGACATGCCTCGGCTCGGGAATCGCGTCCTCACCCAGCAGCTGTCGGGCCAATCCCCACGGCATCGTGTGCTCCAACTCCTCGCCGCGGGCCGAGAGGACTTTCAGCCCTCGCTCACGCGCCCGCTCGCGAGCCAGTTCGGCCAGGCGCGACTTGCCCAGCCCCGCGCCGCCTGAGATCAGCAGCAGATGTCCGCGGCCGAGGCAGGCCTCGCCCAGGGCGAACTCGATCCGCTCGATCTCCCCTTCGCGTTCGAGCAGGAACTCCGGGCCGTCCCGATCGTTCCAATGTGCCCGTGTATCCATCGCTATCGCTGCGATCATCGCGCAGAACGGCGGCCAATACAACCGAACCTGGGGATTCCCCTATTGCGGTCCGCGGTTCAGCGGCCTTTGCGCTTGGCGGTGAAGTTCACCGAGGCGAAGCAGCGGTCGGGGCCGTAGTAGGTGAAGAGGCCACGAGTGACCTTGCTGCCGGCGATTCGCAGGCGGAGGCTAGTCGTGTAGAGCTCGGCGCGGTCGACGGATTGCACGATGCCGTTGCGGGGGATCTTCGCCGACGGGTGGCTGTACGTATTGGTGGTGTAGGTGAAGTTGTCCGGAAAACCGCCGCAGCGGGTGATCATCGTGCCGCGCCAGCCGACGATCTTGCCGCGGCGAATCGTGAACCAGACGTTGCCCGACTTGCTGCGGTAGCTGCCGGCGACGGGCCGGCGCGGCGGCCGCACCCGGGTGATCCGGATGGTCCGGACCGCCTTGGCACTGCCGTCGGTGATCACGATTCGCAGCCGGGTCCGTTTCTGGCGGCCGGCGAGCCGGACCTTGATGCTGGCCGAGCTGCTGCTGTCATCGCTGAGTTTCGGGACACGGGCCGGAGCCCCCCGGATGCCCTTGCCGCTGCCTTTGATCCTGAGCACCCCGGTCGAGACCTTGCCCGTGTTGCGGAAGTCGACTCCGATCGTGGTCGGGACGCCCCGGACCAGGCGCAGGTTGCCGAGCTTCTGGCCGAGCAGGTCGACCCTGGTTATCTTCAGGCTCGCCGAGTGACGGGTGTCTTTCAGAGGGCCGACGAAGGCGTCATAGGTCGATCCAGCCGGACCCCCTCCGAACGAGTCGTCGAGGAAGACCGCCACACAGTCCCAGGGACGTGACGGGGTCGGGAAGTAGTCGGGGTTGTACCCGCCGAACTGGTACGAGGAGCCGGAGTAGTCGGACGTGTCCTGGTTCTGCAACGCGGCAAGCTTGCAGACGGTGCCTTCGCGGTGGCCGAAACCCAGGTTCAGTTCAGCGTCCGGGTCGCCGATCGGCTGTCCGGCCAGTTCGATCTTGGCGTCGACGAAATAGCTCGGCTCGGAAGTGTCCTGGCCGTAGGTTTCGATGCCGATCGTGACCTTGCTCAGCTGCCGGCCCGGAGCCGTGCTGGTCGGCATTCCAGAAGCGCGGTTGGCGGTGGTGAGAGCTGCGTCCTGCCGGACCAGCACGCTGGCTCCGGCCCGTTCGGATCCCAGGCATGCGAAAGCCGCCACGACCGATGCCACGGCGAGTGCAAAAGCGACGTTGAATCCCCTGCGGATAGTCACTGTCTATGCAACCAATACGCGCCTGGCTGCTCCCGTAAACCGGGCGAGAAGGATCGAGCGGGCCGAAAGCGGCGCCATGTGGCCACTCTCGCCCGCTCGAACTTCAACGGTTGGCTGCCTATCTCAGCCGAGGTAGAAGCGGTCCGCGTTCATCACCTTGGTCCAGGCGGCGATGAAGTCACCGACGAACTTGTCGCCTCCGTCCTCGCAGGCGTAGACCTCGGCCAACGCACGGAGCTCGGAATTCGATCCGAAGACCAGATCGACCCGGCTGCCCGTCCACTTGACCTCGCCGGTCGCCCGGTCGCGGCCCTCGTAGGACTTGGACTGGCCGTTGCGGCCGTCGGCCGACTTCCACTCGATCGACTGGTCGAGCAGGTTGACGAAGAAGTCATTCGTCAGGGTCTCCGGCTTGTCGGTCAGGACGCCCTCGGATGAGTCACCGCTGTTCGCGCCCAGCACCCGGAGCCCGCCGACCAGCACGGTCATCTCCGGGGCGGTCAGGCCGAGCAGGCTGGCCTTGTCGAGCAGCAGGTACTCGCCCGGCAGCGACTGGTCTCCACTCAGGTAGTTGCGGAAGCCATCGGCCTTCGGCTCGAGGTAGGCGAACGAGTCGACGTCGGTCTGCTCCTGGGTCGCGTCGCCACGGCCCGGGGTGAATGGCACCGCCACCTCGTGCCCGGCCTTCTTCGCGGCCTCCTCGACCGCGGCGCTGCCGGCCAGGACCACCAGGTCGGCGAAGGAGACCTGCTTGGTCTCGTTGGCGTCGTTGAACTCGGCCTGGATCTTCTCCAGGGCCTGGGTCACCTCGGCCAGGCTGGCCGGGTCGTTGGCGGCCCAGTTCTTCTGCGGCTCGAGCCGGATGCGGCCGCCGTCGGCGCCGCCCCGCATGTCGCTGCCGCGGAATGAGGAAGCGGCTGCCCAGGCGGCCGAGACCAGCTGCGAGAGCGAAAGGCCCGAGCCGAGGATCTTCTCCTTCAGCGCGGCGATGTCGACCTCGTCGACCAGCTCGTGCTCGACCGCCGGGATCGGGTCCTGCCAGATCAGCTCCTCCTCCGGGATCTCCGGGCCGAGGTAGCGGGTCTTCGGGCCCATGTCGCGGTGGGTCAGCTTGAACCAGGCACGGGCGTAGGCGTCCGAGAAAGCCTCCGGGTCCTCGAGGAAGCGACGGGAGATCTTCTCGTAGATCGGGTCGAACCGAAGCGAGAGGTCGGTGGTCAGCATGCGCGGCTCACGGCGCTTGCTGGGATCGTGAGCCTCGGGGACCATGTCGGCGCCGGCGCCGTTCTTCGGGCGCCACTGCTTGGCCCCGGCCGGGCTCTCGGTCAGTTCCCAGTCGTAGGCGAAGAGGATGTGGAAGAACTCGTTGTCCCAGCGGGTCGGGTGGTAGGTCCAGGTGACTTCGAGACCACTGCCGATCGTGTCGTCCCCGGAGCCGCTGCCGTAGGTGTTCTTCCAGCCGAGCCCCTGCTCTTCGAGCGGGGCGGCTTCTGGCTCGGGGCCGACGTACGGCTCCGGGTCGGCGGCCCCGTGGGTCTTGCCGAAGGTGTGTCCGCCGGCGATCAGGGCGACTGTCTCCTCGTCGTTCATCGCCATGCGGGCGAAGGTCTCGCGGATGTCATGGGCCGCCTTGAGCGGGTCCGGCTCGCCGTTCGGGCCTTCCGGGTTGACGTAGATCAGGCCCATCTGGACGGCGGCCAGCGGGTTGTCCAGGTCACGTTCGCCGGTGTAGCGCTTGTCCCCGAGCCACTCGGTTTCGGGGCCCCAATAGACGTCCTCGTCCGGCTCCCACTCGTCGACGCGGCCGCCGGCGAAGCCGAAGGTCTTGAAGCCCATCGACTCCATCGCGACGTTTCCGGCCAGGACCATGAGGTCCCCCCAGGAGAGCTTGCGGCCGTACTTCTGCTTGACCGGCCAGAGCACGCGGCGGGCCTTGTCGAGGTTGACGTTGTCGGGCCAGCTGTTGAGCGGCGCGAAACGCTGCTGGCCATGGCCGGCGCCGCCCCGCCCGTCGGCGACCCGGTAGGTGCCGGCGCTGTGCCAGGCCATGCGGACGATCAGCGGGCCGTAATGCCCGAAGTCGGCCGGCCACCAGTCCTGCGGGGTGGTCAGGGTCGTCTCGATATCCCGCTTGACCTGGTCCAGGTCGAGGCTCTCGAACTCGGTCGCGTAGTCGAAGTCCTCCCCGTAGGGATTGACCTCGGCCGAGTTCCGGGCGAGGATCTTCAGGTTGAGGCGGTTGGGCCACCAGTCGATGTTGCCGCCGCTCTCGGTCGGGTAGGGGAAGCGGTCGTGGGCGACCGGGCAGCCGGCCGCGCTCTCTTCGTTTACTTCGCCGATCACGGCGTCGGGCTGGTCAGACACGGGATTCCTTTCGAGGGGATTGGTCGGGGTTGGGTTTGGCCGCGCAGTCGGGACAGAGGCCCCGGTACACGACCTCGGCCTCGTCGATCACGTAGCCGTGGTCTTCGGAGGCCGTAAGACAGGGTGCGTGGCCGACCGCGCAGTCGACGTCGGCGATCGCGCCGCAGGAACGGCAGACGATGTGGTGGTGGTTGTCACCGACCCGCGACTCGTAACGCGCAACCGAGCCGGGGGGCTGGATGTGACGGATCAACCCGGCGCTGGTGAAGGCCCGCAGCACGTCGTAGACGGCCTGATGGGAGACCTCGGGCAGATCCTGGCGCACCGCCTCGATGATCGAGTTCGTGTCGGCATGCGGATTCTCATAGACCGCGCCCAAGACCGCCAGGCGGGGACGGGTGACGCGCAACTCGGCGTCGCGCAGCAGGCTTTCGTACTCGGTTGTGGAGGGCACCACGGATAGTTATAGCGCTTTTCTTGAACCAGTCAAGTAAAGAACTTATGTAAAGCCGCAAACCTGCTCCCAAACTGGAAATTCGTGCAAGTGTGAACAGTGTTTGGTAAGGTCGCAGCCGAATGGGGGCTTCATTCAGGCACAAGGGTGGATTGGCGATGGCTGCGCTGGTGGTCGTGCTGGCCCTTTTTGCGCTGCCTTCCGCGGCAAACGCGGACCCTGACACCACGCCGCCGCTGGCACCGGCAGAGCCCGACGGGCCGCTGCTCGTTCATTCCGGTGACGACGCGACGTTCACCTTCGACGACACGGCCGGGGGCGACGTCGACCACTTCAAGTGCGTACTGACCAAGGCACCCGACGCTCCCTCCGAAACGGTCGTGGACACCGCGGACCCCTGCTCCTCGCCCCAGACCTTCACGGCGCTGCCGGATGCCACCTACTCCTTCACGATCCAGGCGGTCGACGCCGCGGGCAACGAGAGCGATCCATCCGGGATCGTCTTCATCGTCGGTGATGCGGCACCGCCGGCCGGCACCAGCTTCAGCTTCAACGGACCGGCTCACGGTTCAGCCCAGCAGGGCCCGATGACCGGATTCAGCGGGACCATGGACACGACTTACATCGGCAGCGGCCTCTACTTCGCCCTGCACAACTACCGTCAGCGGTACGAGGTCGATATCTGGCGGGTCCACCCTGACCTGTCATTGAGTTCGCAAGCGAACTTCGAGGAGTACTTCTCCGGACTCTGCTTCGGCTGCACGAACGTCGCCTGGAGCGATTCGACCCCGCCGATCATCGCTTACTACCAAGTCACCAAGTCGGGCAGCCTGCCCAGCGCCGAAGGTCAGTACCGCATCAAGGCAGGCCAGACCGCCGTGATCAAGTCGGGCAAGTCGGACATCGTCGACGTACGCAACTTCACGATCGACTCGACCGCGCCCGACACGGCGATCGACTCCAGTCCGGCGCCAGGCAACGACACGACGCCGAACTTCAGCTTCAGCGGCACCGACCCCAACCCGGTTGATGGCAAGGGCTCCGGGATCGACCACTTCGAATGCCGGGTCAACGGTGGCGCCTGGAATACCTGTGCCTCTGGCGATCCGCTCGCCGACCCGGCCCCGGAGGGCCGGAGCACTTTCGAGGTCCGGGCGGTCGACAAGGCGGGAAATGCCGATCCGACGCCGGCCAGCACGACTTTCATCGTCGATCTGACCCCGCCGGACATCACGATCACCAAGCCGGTCAACAAGGACCGGTACCTGCTGCATCACGGCCCGAACCCGGTCTACAGCTGCATCGATCCACTGGTCGGGGTGCCGCCGGCCACTCCGGCCGCTTCCGGTGTCGCCAGCTGCACCGCGACCCCGATCAACGACGAGGATCTCGGCCCGCACTTCTTCGAGGTCAGCTCGACCGACCACGCCGGCAACAGTTCCTCGAAGAAGGTCGCCTACACGATCGACCCGCCCGACTACGGCGGCTTCGTGATGGAGAGCCACCCGCTCGCCTATTACCGTTTCAACGAGGCGCTCGGCTCCGATCAGATGCTCGACAGCTCGGGCAACCACCACGACGGCGTCTACCAGAACGGAATCGCCCTGCGGCGCGATGGCGCTACCGCCTGCGAGCGGCGCCCGCATCCGCCGCGGGCCTGTGAGCTGGCCAACCCGGCCGAGAACAAGGCCGCCTACTTCCCGGCGCGTGACGGCCACGGATACGTGAACGGGATCACCGCGCCGACGGCCGCCTACACGATGGAAGCCTGGGTCAAGCCCCGTGACGGCGCCGACATGATGGTGATGAGCCACGGGGGCGGCGGCCAGCTCTTCATCCACGACGGCAAGCTCGCCTTCCGCCAGGTCCAGGACACGATCTACTCGAACGGTGCGGTGCCGGCCGGCGTCTGGAGCCACGTCGCGGCGAGCTGGGACGGCCACAACACCCGGCTCTACGTGAACGGGGTCCAGGTCGGCTACTCGAACTCGGCGAACAAGCCACCTTCGGGCACCGCCACCTTCTACGTCGGCTACGGCGAGATGGCCCCCTGGTTCCACGGTGACATGGACGAGGCTGCCTACTACGCGTCCGCGGTCAGCGCCCACCTGCTCCGCGACCACTGGAAGGTCGGGGTCGCCAAGGACAACCCGTCGCTGGTCGCCGGCAACTCGCCGTTCAACACCGAGGGCCCGTTCACCGACCCGGCCGCGCCGAAGAACGGTGGGCTCTACGCCCCGGGCAAGGTCCCGGACGCGAGCTTCACCTGTTCCGACCCGGACGATCTCCCGGGGAACTCCGACATCGCCGGCTGCACGGCGACGGTGGACGGCACTCCGATCCTCAGCGGCGACCCGCTGCCTGACTCCCTCGGACCGCACACCTTCGTCGTGACCGCGGTCGACGAGGGCGGCAACACCTACGTCCATCCGCACAGCTACACGGTCAAGGGCTTCAAGGATCTCGTGGGCGCCGACACCCCGCTCGCCTACTACCGGCTCGGGGACCTTTCCGGCGCGATGGTCGACTCTTCCGGCAACGGCCACCACGGCGAGTACAAGAACGCCCAGGAGTCGGGGCCGGTCGGCATCTCCGGTGACGGCGACCACGCCCGCAAGTTCTTCGGCTCGAGCGGCTACGGATACGTCAACGGCATCGCTGCACCGCGCTTCCAGTCGACCCTGGAAGCCTGGGTCAACCCGGCCGACGCCCGCACCGAAGCGATCGTCGGCCACGGCGATGCCGGCGAGATCTACATCAAGGACGGCCGCTTCGTCTTCCGTCGCATGGACACCACGGTGACCGCCTCGGTCCCGGTCGTGGTCGGTGCGTGGCAGCAGGTGGTCGGCACCTGGGACGGGGTCGACATCCGGATCTACGTGAACGGCGTCGAGGCCGGCAAGGCCGAATCCACGAAGCGACCCAGTTCCGTTTCGACCTTCTACGTCGGCTTCGGCGAGCTCGCACCCTGGTTCAACGGCTCGATCGACGAGGTCGCGTACTACCCGGTCGCCCTGAACGCGAACCGGGTCTACCAGCACTTCCTCGCCGACCCGCCGCCGGAAGACAACGCGACGGTCGGCAGCACCTCGACCGGCGAGCCCGGGACCAGCGAGCCCGGTGACCCCGGCAGCGGTGACGATCCCGACAAGCCGATCTCCGACGATCAGGGCAAGGGCGATCCCGGTGACGGCAACGCCGACCCCGGCGCCGGCAAGGGTGACGGCACCGTCGAGCCGATCTCAGCCGAGGCCGGCGGGACGATGAGCCTCGAGGTCTCCCGCGTCTCCGCCAACCGCAAGAAGGTCAAAGCCTTCTTCACCTGCGGCAACGGCAGCGACTGCGCCGGCAAGGCCAGCGGCACCCTGAAGCTCGGCAAGAAGAAGTTCGCGCTCTCCGGCAAGTCCTTCGCGGCCGCCGCCGGCAAGTCCGGTGCGGTCACCTTCAAGCTCAACCGCAAGCAGAAGAGAGTCGCGAAGAAGGCGAAGTGGATCAACGTCAAGGTCGTCCTCAAGTCGACCGACGGCAAGATCCTCGGCCGCGGCTGAAGCATCGGCGTCTTCCGCAGTTGCCGGTCGGTTAGTGTCGGGCAAAGGCGATGAAAGGAAAAGATGACCGTACGCCTGAACCCGTACCTGAACTTCCGTGACGACGCCCGCGAGGCGATGACCTTCTACCAGTCGGTGCTCGGCGGTGAGCTGAACATCAACACTTTCGGGGACTTCCACGCCAGTGAGGATCCGGCCGAGCTGGACAAGGTGATGCATGCCCATCTGGTCACCGCGGAAGGCTTCGATCTGATGGGAGCCGACACCCCGAACGCGATGGAGTTCAACGGCCAGGCCGGGGTCGCCGTCTCACTCAGTGGAGATGACGAGGAAAAACTGACCGGCTGGTGGGAGGGACTGAGCGAAGGCGGCACCATAGTGATGCCTTTCGCCGAAGCTCCCTGGGGCGCGAAGTTCGGCATGGTCATCGACCGCTTCGGGACCAGCTGGCTGGTCAACTGCGGCGACGAAGCGGGCTAGCCGGCCGGTCCGGCGTCGAGTACCGCCGGACCGTGGCACCTACAGCGTGGTGCCGACCTCGGCTTCGAGTTCGGGTTCGGTCATTCCGTCCGGTCCCTCGTCGCCCTCGGGTGCCTTGGCTGGCTCGAGCACCACGAAGGCGACTACCAGGGCGGCCAGAACCAGCCCGACCGCGACCAGGAAGGCCACGTGGTAGCCACTGGTCAAGGCCTCGGCGGTCGGAATCTTGCCCGGGGCGGTCAAGTCCTCGGTCCTGGTCGCGGCGATCGTGGCCAGCACCGCGAGGCCGATCGCCCCGCCGACCTGGGCGGTCGTGTTGACCAGGCCCGAGGCCAGCCCCGCGTCTTCCTTGGTCGCTCCTGACATTGCCAGCGTCATCAGCGACGGGAAGCTGACGCCGACCCCGGTGCCGAGCAGGAGGGTGGAGGGCAGGACGTCGACCAGATAGCTGCCGTCGACCGGGACACGCGTGAAGAGGGCGAGGCCCGCGGCGATCAGGACCAGCCCCGGGATCAGGCACTTGCGGGCGCCGAAGCGCATGATCAGCGGTTCCGAGAACTTGACCGAGAGGGTGCCCATGACCAGGGTGGTGGGGAGGAAGGCGAGGCCGGTCTCGAGGGCGTCGTAGCCGAGCACCTTCTGGATGTAGAGCACGCCGAGGAAGAACATGCCGAACATGCCGGCCACGGTCAGAGCCTGCACGGCGTTGGCGCCGGAGACGTTGCGGGACCTGAAGATCCGCAGGGGGATCAGCGGATTGCCGGTGGTCGACTCGCGGATGATGAAGCCGACCAGCAGCAGGAACGACCCGAGCGAGCAGAGCAGGGTGGTGGGGTCGGTCCAACCGTCCTTGGCGGCCGGCTCGACGATCGTGAAGACACCGAGCATCAGCGACGAAGTGATCAGGACCGCGCCGAGGATGTCGGCACCATGGGCGAAGCCGAGCCCACGATCGCGCTCGAGGTGCCGCAGCGAGTAGTAGCCGGTGGCGATGCCGATCGGGATGTTGATGAAGAAGATCCAGTGCCAGGAGAGGAGCTGGGTGAGAACGCCACCGGCCAGCAGGCCGACCGAGCCGCCGGCCGAAGCGACGAAGGCGTAGACCCCGATCGCCTTGGCCTGCTCGCTCGGCTCGGGGAACATGGTCACGATCATCCCGAGCACCACGGCCGCGGTGAGCGCCCCGCCAACCCCGGCCAGGAAGCGGAAGGCGACCAGCATCACGTCACTCTGGGCGAAGCCACAGAGCAGGGAGGAGATCGTGAAGACGGTGAGACCGACCAGGAACACGTCGCGACGCGAGATCAGGTCGCCGAGCCGCCCCGAGAGCAAGAGCAGGCCCCCGAAGGCGATCAGGTACGAGTTGACCACCCAGGCGAGGCTCGAGTCAGAGAAGTCGAGGTCCGTCTGGATCGAGGGCAGCGCTACGTTCACGACGGTCGCGTCGAGCACGATCATCAGGACGCCGGCGCAGAGCACGTAGAGCGCGGTCCAACGGCTGCGATCGGGATTCGCGGCGGGACTGGAAGGGGCCGAGATGACTGGGTTTTCGGACTGGTCGGTCAAGCGATCCAGGGTAACAATCGGGGCCGTCCGGCCAGTGGGGTTAACCGCACAATCTTCAAGTGCCGATGAAGGTCTGGAAGAGCAGGAAGAGATTGAGGGCGATGATTATCGCCGCGAAGACCGAGGCGAAAGCCGTGGTCAGCATGTGGTTCTCGAAACCTTTGCCCATGACGTCACGGCGGGCCGTGAGCATGATGAGCGGCACCAGGGCGAAGGGGATGCCGAACGAGAGCACCACCTGGCTGATCACCAGGGAACGGGTCGGGTCGAGGCCGATCGCGAGGATGATCAGGGCCGGCGCCATGGTGATGGCGCGTCGCAGGAAGAGTGGGATCGTCCGGTTGATGAAGCCTTGCATCACGACCTGGCCGGCGAAGGTGCCGACACTCGAGGCGGCTATCCCCGAGGCGAGCAGGGCCAGGCCGAAGGCCAGCGCAGCGGTTGGGCTGACCAGGTCCTTCAAGCCCTGGTAGGCACCCTCGATCGTGTCGATGCCGGTGCCGCCCATGACCGCTGCGGCGATCGCCAGCATCGACATGTTGATGAATCCGGCGATGCCCATGGCCAGTCCCACGTCGATTTTCTGGAAGTTGATCAGCGAATGCCGCTCCTCGTCGTTGTGCGGGTGGATCCGGTCCTGGGTCAGGGCAGAATGCAGGTAGATCACGTGGGGCATGACCGTGGCGCCGATGATTCCGACCGCCAGCAGCAGGCTGTCGGTGCCGGCCAGGTGGGGCACGAAGCCTTCCACCACCCCTGAGGCGTCGGGGCCGATCTTGAAAGCCTCGTAGAGGAAGCCGGCGAGGATGATCCCGAGCAGGCCGATGATCGCCGTCTCGAAGCGGCGGTAACCCCGGTTGCGCAGGGCAAGCACCACGAAGGCGACGGCGCTGCCGATCAGGCCACCCACGAAGAGCGGCGTGCCGAACAGCAGGTTCAGCGCGATCGCGGCACCGACGATCTCGGCCAGGTCGGTCGCCATCGCGATGATCTCGGCCTGGACCCAGAGGCCCCAGGTGACCGGCCGGGAAAAGTTCTCGCGGCAGAGCTCGGCCAGGTTGCGGCCGGTCGCGATACCCATCTTGGCCGAGAGGAACTGGATCAGCATCGCCATCAGGTTCGCGGCGAGAACGGTCCAGAGCAGCATGTATCCGTACTCGGCACCCGCCGCCACGTTGGTCGCGAAGTTGCCCGGGTCGACGTAGGCGACGGCGGCGACGAAGGCGGCGCCGAAAAGCGAGAGGAAGTAGCGGAGGCGGCCTTTGGAGCGGAGCTGCTCCAGTTGCGTCGGGCTCGGCATGACCAGCGAGCCGTCGACGGCTACGTCTCTCTTGTCAACCGGAGCGTTCAACCCCGGAGATACTAGCGGCTTGTAAAAGATTTTGAGCCACAACTAAATATTGCTCGTGTTCGACCGGTGCGGCTAGGGCCGGCTCATGCGAGATCGCCGTCCCCCTTGAATATTTATTGGTCGTCCGTTTATTATTAGGGCATGAGCGAAAACGGCAGCAACGGACAGGCTGACTTCAAGACCGAAGACGAAGCCCTTCAGGTCCTTCTCGACGCCGACATCGACAAGGTGATGTCGGGCCTCGACCGGATCATCGAGGCGGCGCCCTCCTACGAGAAGCTGTTCATGCGCTGGCAGCGGCAGCACTGGTCAACCGAGGATTTCGACTTCACCGTCGACGCTGAGCAGTGGAACGACCCGGACCTGATGACCGAGGAGGAGAGGAAGTTCATGCTCTTCGGCTTCTCCCAGTTCTTCCTCGGCGAGGAGAGGGTGACGATCGAGCTGCTGCCCTTCGCGATTGCCGCGCCCTCGCATGAGGCGAAGGCCTTCCTGACCACACAGATCTCCGACGAGGCCAAGCACATGGTCTTCTTCGACCGCTTCTACCGCGAGGTGCTGGGGATGAAAGCTGAGGACATCGGCGGCATGCTCGAGACCCAGCGGCCGAATGTGAACAAGGACTGGGAGAAGCTGTTCGACGGGATCCTGCACGACTGCGCCGAGCGACTCCGGCTCGACCCGACCGACTTCCCCGCCCTGGTCCGCGGGGTCACCGTCTACATGATCGTGATCGAGGGCACCCTCGCCCTGACCGGGGCCCGTTTCATCGTCAAGTCCCTGAAGGAACGCGAGTGGCTGCCTGGGTTCACCTCCGGCTTCACCGCGGTCAACCGGGATGAGTCGCGCCACGTCGGCTTCGGGGTCAAGTTCCTCGCCGACGCGATCAAGGCCGACCAGGCCAACGCGCTGATCATCCAGGACACGCTGAAGGAATGTCTGCCGATCGCGCCGCTGGTCTTCGCCCCCTCTTGGGTCGATGACCCCTACAACTTCGAGACGCCCTTCTACCACTCGTCCGTCGTCTTCGAGTACGCGATGAAGGCGCTCGCGAAGAAGCTGGCCGCGATGGGCCTGGACCCGGCGATGCTGGCCGGCGACCCGGCCTGACCCGTTGGAGGCCTCGGCTCAAAAGAAAGCCCGTGGCCCCGGGCGCCCTTCATCCGGGGCCCGAGAACGGGTTCTCGACGCCGCCTACGAAACCCTGCTCGAGGAGGGATACGCCGGGCTCACCTACGCCAAGGTGGCGGTCCGGGCCGGTGAGAACAAGTCCCTGATCTCGTATTACTTCGGCTCCAAGCAGGGGCTGGTGACCGCGGTGGCCGACCGGATCGGCGAGCAGATCACGGCCGCGGTGCTGGCCGAGCTCGAAGACGTCGACACGGTCGAGAGGATCGCCGGCGGGATGATCGCCGGGCTCTGGAAGGTGATGGACGCCGACACCCGGGTCGCCCGGCTCTATTTCGACCTGAGTGCGGTCTCGGTGGTCGACGACGAGATCCGCCGGGCGCTCCACGAAGTCAAGGGCCGCTGGCGAGAGGTGGTCTCCGGTTACCTGGCCGAGGCCAGAGTCCCCCCGTCAGAGGTGCCGGCGGTCTCGACCTACCTCATGGCCGGCGTGGAAGGCCTGGCGATCGAGCGCCTGGAGGGCTACGAAGCGGGACGCCTCGAAGCGGCAAAGGATCTCTTCATCCGTTCGGCCGGCGCGATCGACCGCCCCGATTGACCTTGACACAGGCCGGCAAAGCGAAGAAAGTCGGAGAGAAGTTTTCGCGGGGTTCCAATCGGGGAAGAGGTTTCACATAGTGAGAAGGTTTTCGTTTCGTCCGGTAGTCGTTCTCGTGTTGTCCGTCTCTGCCGTCCTGGGGTTTGTCGTCGCCTCCGCTTCCGCGATGACCGTTTCCTCGACCGGCGAGAGCGGCTGCTCGCTGCGCGCCGCGATCCAGGCCGTGGCTGACGACAACAGCGGCACGTCCTGTGGGGACGTGGTCAGTGGCGGACCCACCCCGATCAACCTTGCGGCCAACACCTACACCCCGACCAACGGCCAGATCCTGGTGCCCGCCGGCGTGAATGTCGAGATCAACGGGGACAACGTCAACAATCCGTTGACCACGGTGATCGACGGAACCGGCGGTGTCGCGGGGCGCGTCTTCGAGATCGCGAACGGAGCCACCGTGAAGATGTCCGGGCTCACGGTCACCGGGGGCCATGCCTTCGACGGTGGCCCGGCGACCAGCCTCTACTCTGCCTACTCCGGTCAAAACGGCGGCGGGATCTTCAACCAGGGCAGCCTGACCCTCGACCATGTGGTCGTCACGGCGAACCACGCCGGCGATGGTGGAGACGGCTGGAACGGAGGGATCGAGGAATCCGGCGGAGGCGCCGGCTACGGTGGCGGCGGGGGCGGCATCTACAACGCGGACAACGCCTCGCTTGCGATCAACGACTCGGTGATCTCCGACAACGTCGCCGGTCAAGGCGGCGACGGCGGTGATGGCGGCGCCGGTGTCAACGCCTCCGGGCACAACGCATCGGGTCGCTCCGGCGGCGACGGTGGCCCCGGTGGCAGCGGCGGAGGCATCTTCAACTCGAACTTCGGTTCGCTTTCGATCGACAGGACCACCATCAAGCACAACTTCTCCGGTCGCGGTGGCAACGGCGGTGCCGGGCATCAGGGGGCCGGCGGCAACGGCACCTTCACCTCCGGCGGCAACGGCGGCTCCGGCGGCGATGGCGGCGACAACGGCAAGGCGTACTGCAGCGGGTGCTCCAACACGTTCACCGATGAGGCGCGCGGTGGCGGTGGCGTCTACAACCTCGGATCGGCGACGCTCACCAATTCCACGGTCAGCGGCAACGGCACCGGAGCCGGCGGCCTCGGCGGGCCTTCCGGCCCGGGCGGCCAGGACACCAGCGGCACTTTCAGGGCCAGCGGCAGCGCCGGCAACGGCGGCGGGGGTGGTCGTGGCGGAGGGCTGTTGAACGGCTCTTGGCACCAGGGTGAGATGACCCTGATCAACCTGACCATCACCGGCAACCAGACCGGTGATGGCGGGACCGGCGGTGGTGGTCCGTTGGGTGCGTCCAGCCTCGGCGGCGGCCCGGGCGGCTTCGGCGGGGACGGCGGTGGGATCTGGGCCCAGGGCTCCCACGACCACTCGACCACGGTGACCCACCTGACGATCGCGAAGAACTTCCTCGGCAGCAAGGGACTGGGCGGTGGCGGACAGGATGCCGGTATCCCCGGTGGTCGCGGCATCGGCGCCGGCATCGCGGCCGGCGGGCGCTACAACCCGGGTGGATCGGGGATCTATATGAAGCGGACCCTGGTCGTCTCGAACGGCAACTCGGCCCTCGGCGACAAGAACTGCATCCAGTACCAGAATATCGACAACTACCACGAGTTCTCTGACCAGGGCAACAACCTGAGTTACCCCAACGACGGAAGCCTCTGCTTCGGCCTGACCAACGTCGATCCCCAACTCGGGCTGCTCGGCGACCACGGCGGCCCGACCGAGACCATGGTCCCGGCCCCTGGCAGCGCTGCGATCGGCGGCGTGCCGCTGGCTTCCTGCGACATCCCCAACGACCAGCGGGGCGAACCGCGACCCGGCGCGGACGGTGCTTCCTGCGACATCGGCGCGGTCGAGACCGGGGCGGGTGACGCGCTGACTCCGACCACCATCCAGGTTGTTTCCTCCGCCCAGCCTTCCAAGGCCGGCCAGCAGGTCACTTTCACGGCGACCGTTTCACCGCCGCCGAGCAGCGGCACTGTCGCGTTCAAGGATGGCGGCGCCACGATCAGCGGCTGTGCGGCCGCGGCTCTGAAACAGGGCGGCAAATTCACCTGCCCGGTCACCTACGGTTCGCCCGGCACGCACTCGATCGTTGCTTCCTACTCCGGCAACACGCTGTTCGGCGCTTCGACCTCGGCGGCCTTGACCCAGACTGTCAACCCGGGGTCGGTGACCCAACCGAAGACCGCCAAGATCAGCAAGGTCAAGGTCACCGGACCGTCCAGCACCAGGAAGGGCGGCAGCCCCACCTTCAAGGCTCGGATCACCAACAGCGGCAACGCGGCCGCTTCCGGAGTGACGCTGAAGGTGACCGGCGGCGGGGCGAACCTGTCGAAGAAGGTCGGCGGAGTGCCCGCCGGCAGCTCGAAGGTGGTCAAGATCCGGGTCAAGCTGAAGAAAGTCGGGCAGAAGACGCTCGCCTTCAAAGCGAGCTCCGCCAACGCGGGCGGCGCTTCCGCCACCAAGTCCGTGACGGTCCGCCCACGTCGTCGTCACCACCCGCGGCACCACTAGCTTCGACGTCGGGCCCAAAGCGGCCCACAGCCTAGTTTTCAGACCTATTTGCCGATAACTCGGCTGTCGGCGCCTGGACCGTCGGCCGGGGGCGATTTCGAACTGTGCTAAGTTACAACCAAATGGTTGTAGGTTTGCCGACAAAGCCAGACGCCGCCGGACCGGAATTCGACGAGGATCAGGTTGACCTGATCTTCCACGCGCTCTCCGACCGCACCCGCCGCGACATCATGGGCAAGGTCAGCCAGAGCGAGCAGTCGATCTCCGACCTGGCCCGGCAGTACGAAGTCAGCTTCGCCGCGATCCAGAAGCACGTGAGCGTGCTCGAGAAGGCTTCACTCGTGACCAAACGGGTAGACGGAAGGCAGAAGCTGGTTCAGAACAACCCGGAAACCCTGCGGCGGGCGACCGAACTGCTGGCCGAGTACGAACGCATCTGGACCCAGCGGATCAACGCGATCGGCCAGATCCTCGGCGAAGAACGGCAGGTCGGCGACCGCAAACGAGCAGAGGAAAGGAAACGCAGATGACCGTCATCAGCACCACCCCCGACCGGGAGAAACTCGAAATGACCGTGGTCGCCGAATTCGATGCGTCCGTGGATCAGGTCTGGCAGGTGTGGGAAGACCCGCGCAAGTTGGAGAAGTGGTGGGGGCCACCGACCTGGCCGGCCACCTTCACCACCTTCGAATTCACCGAGGGCGGCAAGGCCGAGTACCACATGACCGGACCGGAGGGAGAAAAGGCCCCGGGCTATTGGCGCTTCGAAGCGATCGAGGAGAACCGCCGGATCCGATTGTTGGACGGCTTCGCCACCGAGGACGGCAGCCCGAATGACCAGATGCCGAACATGGTCATGGAAATGACCCTCGACGAAGCGGGCGGGAAGACGAAGATGACCACCGTCACCAAGTTCAACTCGCTCGAGGAGCTCGAACAACTGCTCGAGATGGGCATGGACGAGGGCATGACCCTGGCGATGGGCCAGATCGACGATCTGCTGTAGCCGTGCTGGCGGCCGGGGCGGCGATACGCTCCGGCCATGAGCATTCTCGACAGCTTCTCCCTGGACGGAAAGGTCGCGATCGTCACCGGAGCCTCGTCGGGGCTCGGCGTGGCCTTCGCCAAAGGTTTGGCGGAGGCCGGCGCCGACGTCGCGATCTGCGCCCGGCGGGTCGAGAAGCTGGAGGCGACCCGGGAGGCGATCGAGGCGATGGGCCACCGCGTGATCGCGGTCAACGCCGACGTCGCCAAACCGGAGGATTGCGAGCGGGTGGTCGAGGAGACCGTCGCCAACCTGGGCGGGGTCGACGTCCTGGTCAACAACGCCGGCGTGGCCACCGCCGTGCCGGCGACCCGCGAGACCCCGGAGCAGTTCAGCCAGGTGATCGATGTGAATCTGAACGGCTCCTATTACATGGCCCAGGCCTGCGGCCGGGTGATGGGCAAGAGCGGCGGCGGCAGCATCGTCAACATCGGCAGCGTGCTCGGCTCGACCACCGCGCACCTGCCGCAAGCCGCCTACTCCTCATCGAAGGCGGCGATCATCGGCCTGACCCGTGACCTCGCCCAGCAGTGGACCGGCCGCAAGAACATTCGTGTGAACGCCCTCGCTCCCGGTTTCTTCGAATCGGAGATGACCGACCAGTACCCGGAGGGCTACCTGGAACAGATGATGTTCCGCGTCCCGGCCGGCCGCAAGGGCGAGGCCGAGGAGCTGGTCAGGGCGGCGGTCTTCCTCGCTTCCGACGCCTCTTCTTACGTGACCGGCGCCCTGCTACCGGTCGACGGCGGCCTGCTCGTCAACTGACCTGGCCTGCGGTGAGGTTGAAATTCCGGCCATATAGCGCTCGAAACTTCAAGGTCAGTGGCTAACCGGGGCGGAGGCCGGCCAGGATCAAGTCGAGGTGGCGGCGCCACTCGCCGCCGCCCGGGCCGAAGTACATGGTCGAGGTGATCCCGCACATCAGCATCGGAAAGTCGTCGAAGGAGAAATCGGGCCGGATCGCCCCGGCTTTCACCGCGCGCTCGATGATCCGGGTGGCGGGGCCGGCGAAGGCGGCCTTCTCTTCCTCGATCCCTTCCCACTCGAGATCCTCGACGCCCATGATCGCCATCTGGAAGCCGGCGTCGCCTTCGACCGCGTTCGCCGACTCGGTGAACAGGGTGGCCACCGCCTCGGCCGGGTCCTCGATCTCCTCGGCTGCGAGGGCGATCTCGGTGAATTGCTGGAATCGGGACCGCACCAACTCGGTGACCAGGTCCTGCTTGGTCGGGAAGTGGCGGTAGACGGTGCCGATGCCGACCCCGGCGTGGGCCGCGATCTGCTCGATCTGCACGTCCTCGCCCTCACGCGCGAAGAGTTCGCGAGCGGCGACCATGATCTTCTCCCGATTGCGGCGGGCGTCGGCCCTGAGCGTTTTTTCCACGATGCCTATCCTTGACAAACGGAATCTTAGTTCCGTATAGTGCCCGAATCAACATGAATCGAGATTCCGCTTTCAAAGCTTACCCCAGTCGTCAGGAGTACACGTGTCAACACCGGATCTGAGCACGCCAAGGGCCAAGAACCTGGCCCTTCTGCTGCTCGCCCTCACCCAGTTCGTCGTGGTGATCGACGCCTCGATCACCAACGTCGCCCTGCCCTCGATCGGCAAGGCGCTCGATATCGACCAGGACAGCCTCTCCTGGGTCGTCAACAGCTACACCCTCGTCTTCGGTGGCTTCCTGCTGCTCGGTGGCCGCCTGGCCGACTTCCTCGGGCGGCGCCGCATGTTCATGATCGGCATGTCGCTGTTCGGGATCGCCTCGCTGGCCGGTGGCCTGGCCCAGTCCGAGGCCTGGCTGATCACCGCCCGGGCGGTGCAGGGGCTCGGCGCGGCAATCGCCTCGCCGGCGGCGCTCTCGATCGTCACCACCACCTTCGCCGAAGGATCCGAACGCAACCGAGCGCTCGGCATCTGGGGTGCGGTGGCCGGAGCCGGCGGCGCGGCCGGCGTTTTGCTCGGCGGCGTGCTGACCGAGTGGGCCGGTTGGGAGTGGGTGCTGTTCGTCAACGTTCCGATCGCCGCCTTCGTCGTCTGGCAGGCGCCGCAGCGGCTGCTCGAATCGCGTGAAGAGGACGAGTCGGAGCGCACGCTTGACATCCCGGGCGCGATCACGATCACGGCCGGCCTGGCGATCCTGGTCTACGCCCTGGTCGACGCCGCGAACGCCGGCTGGACCTCGACCGAGACCCTGGTCCGGGGCGGGGTCGGCCTGGCCCTGATCGTCGCTTTCGTGGTGATCGAACTGCGGACCCGCAAGCCGCTGGTGCCGTTCTCGATCTTCCGCATGCGCACCCTGCGCGGCGCCAACGTGGTCGGGATCCTGACCGGCATGTCGCTGTTCTCGATGTTCTTCCTGATCACCCTCTACCTGCAGCAGGTGCTGGGACTCGACGCGCTCGAGGCCGGCCTGGCCTATCTGCCGCTGGCGATCGCGATCATCCTCGCCGCGGGAGTAGCCGGTCAGCTGGTGACCCGGTTGGGCTTCAAGCCGATCATGACCACCGGGCTGCTCTTCGTCGCGGTGGCGCTCGGCTGGTTCACCCAGATCAGCGCCGACGGTTCCTTCTGGGTCGATGTCCTGGGACCCTCGGTCCTGGCCGGCATCGGCCTCGGGCTGACCTTCGTCCCCGTGACCATCGCCGCGATGTCGGGCACCAAGCGCGAGGAGGCCGGCCTGGCCTCTGGCCTGATCAACACCTCACAGCAGGTAGGTGGCGCGCTCGGCCTAGCGATCCTCGCCTCGATCGCGAACTCCTCGACCAGCGACTCGTTCGCGTCGGGGGCGAGCCAGGCGGTCGCCTTGACCGACGGCTTCGCCGACGCCTTCATGGTCGGGGCGTTCTTCGCCCTGGCCGGGGCGATCCTCGCCGCGACCCTGATCTCCAGCAAGGACAGTCGCGAGCACGCCGAGGCGGCACAGGCCGACGGGGCCGACGAGGCGAAGGCCGCCCTGGAATCCGCTTGACCTAGCGGGTCAGCTTCACGGTCCGGGTCGCGCTGCGAGAGCCCTGAACGGCTTTCAGCGTGACCCGGACCCCGGCCAGCTTGCGCCAGGCCGACTTCACCTTCGCGGTCGGCTTGAGCTTGATCGCCAAGTCGCCGGCCTTGGCCGCTTTCTTGGATCCGCTCGCCACGACCATCGGGCCGCGCGGCTTCTTGGCCAGCTTCAGCTTCTTGGCGGCCGTCTTCGAGACGGTGGCCTTGACCGTCACCTTGCCGCTGGCCGGTGCCGTCACCTTCACCGTCGCCCCCTTGCGGAAGCCGGCCCGGGTGGTGCCGCTCACGCCGGTGATCCGCAGCTTCGCGGCTGGCGGGCTGGCGAGGTCGAAGGGCGCCCACTCGACCTGGCTGCCTCCGGGCACAACCAGCTTCGGCGAAAGGGTGCAGGTGCCGCCGTTGTCGGTCGGCGCCGGTGAAACATAGATCCCGGCCGGGCCGGACCAGGCGATCTGCTTGCCGTCGGGGGAGTAGCGGGGCCGCGCCCGATCGGCTGTTTTCGCGACCAGCCCGTCATAGGCACAGACAGGGTTGAGCGCCCCGCCGGGCGAGTCGAAGTCGACCAGCAGGAAGTCCCGTCGTTTTCCGCCGTCGGGTTGGCCGGTGAGGGACTGCTCCATGATCATGCGGTTCCGGGTCGGGTCATAGTCGAAGCTGTCGATGTCCCAATTCGGGTCGTTGAGGCTGATCCAGGGTTCCATGACCGGGTCCGAAGGGCTTCGCCAGATATTGATCTGGTTGCTGATCACGCCGCTGAGCCGGGGCTGGTCCTGGGGCAGGAACCGGGGTTCGACCAGGTCGGTGGTGGCGCCGTAGACACCCTCGTTCAGGGTCGGGCCGTCGGAATCGATCAGTCTGGTCCTGACCGAGAAAGTGGCGTTGCTGCAATCGTTGCCGCGGATGTAGGTGGCAGCCAGCCAGGTGCCGTCGGGTGAGGCGGCGAGCCGGAACGGTGAAATCGCGCCGCAGATCCCCATGTCGTTGAAGAGCCAGGGACCGGACAGATTCTTGCCGTCCTTGTCGATCAGGTAATGGAAGGGACTGCCGTCGGCCTTTTGGTAGTAGGCGATCCGCCCCTTGCCGTCGACCGCGATCGGACCTTTCTTGAGTCCGTTGCTGACCAGCTTGCCGGCGGCGGAACCGTTGGCTCGCGCGGCCGCGACGTCACCCGACTGGTCCAGGTAGACGAGGCTCGCACCCTCGGCACCGCCGGCAAAGGCAAGCACACCCATCCCGATCAGCAAAACCACCAGCAAACGCTTCATCGATCCCCGCTTTCGATCGGTCCCATTGCGCTGAGTGTACGGGCAGGGGTGGACCTGTACCAGGGCAGAGGATAGGATTTCTTCGACTGCTCGGTATCCGACCGGGCGCCGATCAGCTCAGGGGGAAAGTTGAGCTTCGTCAAGTCCAGCATCGCTGCTCTCGTGGTACTCGCCGCACTCTGGTCGGCCGCACCGGCCGCCGCCCTCGATTTCATCCAGCCGGCGGGTAGTCCCTACGGCACAGGCGCGCTGACCTCGAACTCGGTCTTGACCGGCGACCTGAACGGCGACGGGCGAGATGACGTCGTCACGGCCAACGCCGAATACTCGTTCTCCGTCTTCCTCGCCGGGCCGAACGGGGCCCTCGCGCCCGCCGCCGGCAGCCCGTTCTCGACCGGTTCCGACTACGCGCTCTCGGGCACGCTGATCGACTTCAACGGTGACGGGAATCTCGACGTGGCGATCGCGTCCAACAACAAGGTGCGGATCTTTCCCGGCACCGGTACCGGGAGCTTCGGCGCGGCCCTGCCGGCCATCACCACGCCGGTCAACGGTCAGGCGATCACCGGCGGCCATTTCAACAGTGACTCCCATCCTGACCTGGCGGTGGTCGGCTCGGGCACCGACTCGGTCCACATCATCTTTGGCGACGGTGCCGGCGGCACGAGCAGTGAAACGACGATCTCGGTCGGAGACAGCCCCGTGAGCATCGTCGCTGTCGACTTCGACGGTGACGGCCTCGACGATTTCGCGACTGCCAACCTGAACGTCGTCGCTGGCTCCCCGCCGATGCCGGGGGCCGTCACCGTAGTTATCAACGCGGGCGTTGTCACGTCCTCCTATGGCGGCTACTTCCAGCCGCAGGGGATCTCGGCCGGGGACTACAACGGCGACGGCCACCAGGACTTCGCAGTGGTCAGCCGTGACGACCAGCAGCTCCTGATCAAGCTCGGAAACGGCTCCGGCGGCTTCACGGACTCGCCGACGGTTCCGATGATCAACAGCCAGTGGGGCAACTCGGTCGCCAGCGCCGACTTCGACGGCGACGGGTACGAGGATCTGCTGGTCGGCATGGCCAGCAACCTCTCCGACCCGCTGATCTACAGCGCCCCCGTCTTCCTCGGCTCCTCGGCCGGCAACCTGACCGCCTCGCCTGACGGGCCGTGGATCACGACCAGCCCGGCCTATCCCTGGGAGGTCGCGACCGGCGACCTCAACGACGACGGCCATCCCGACTGGGTCTCCGGTGACCAGGGCGGCCGGATCTCGGTCCTCATGAACGAGGCACCGGCGCTGACGGCGAACCCGACCACGCTGAACTTCCCCGACGTTCACGCGGGCGAGACTTCCAGCTCGATGAACGTAACCCTGACCAACACCGGGATCGGACCGGTCGAAGTCGATGAAGGCGGAGTGTCGATCACCGGGACCGACGCCGGTGACTTCCAGATCTATGCCGAGGGTTGCGATTCCCAGATCCTGAACAGTGGCGACACCTGTGCGGTGGACGTGGTGTTCTCCCCGAGCACGACCGGTGCGAAGAGCGCCACCCTCAACATCGCCCACGACGCCACCGGCTCCCCGACCACCGTCGCTCTGAGCGGTACCGGGACGGCCAACCCAGGCATCGACATCGATCCGACCAGTCACGATTTCGGTAACACCAGGATCACGTTGGAATCGGATTCGCAGACGTTCACGGTCACGAGCTCGGGCACGACCCCGCTGGACATCGACACCGTGACTCTGACGGGCGCGAATGCCGATCAGTTCGAGATCGACAGCGAGAACTGCACCACGGCACCCCCGATCGCCTCAGGGGGCGATTGCGAGGTGGTGGTGCACTTCGCACCGACGACCGTGGGCGCGAAATCCGCCAGCCTCAGCCTCACCACGAACGTGCCGGGTAGCCCGCAGACGGTCGGGCTGAGCGGTACCGGCACGCCCTTCGGCTATCCGTCCTGGGAACCGCTCCAAACCGACTTCGGCCCGGTGCCGCTCGGTACTGGGCCTTCGAATCCCGAGGTATTCGAGATGACCGTGATGGGGGTGAGTCCCCTCTATGTGGACGACATCTTCATCGCCCCCAACCAGCTGAACGCCGAGGATTTCTCCATCGTCTCGGACGATTGCAAGGGTGAGACGATCCAGCCCGGCGACACCTGCCAGGTTGCCGTTGACTTCGAGCCCTCGGCGACCGGTCATCGGAGTGCCCGCCTCCGCTACTACGCGGATATCTACACGGGGATCCTCTTGCTGGAGGGCGAAGGAACCGACCCGAGCTGGGGCGTCACCCCTGGTGCCCACGACTTCGGCACCCGGTTGACCGACGAGGGTCCCGGTGCCCCCCAGACGTTCACCCTGACCAGCATGGGCACCACGGATCTCGAGACCGGTTCGGTCTCGCTTACCGGTGCCGCCGCCGATCAGTTCCAGATCACATCGGACGATTGTTCGAACAAGTCCATCGCTCCGAACGACACCTGCGACATCTCGGTGGCCTTCGCCCCGACGACCGCGGGTGAGAAGGTCGCGGACCTCCACATCGAGACGAATGCGGCGGGCGGCCCGGCGAACGCCCAGGTCACCGGTTCCGGTCAGGATCCGGTGCCGCCGCCGGACCCCTGTGAGCCGGTGGCGATCAAGAAGGTTGCCTATTTCAGCCCGTCCGTGAAGAAGCGATCGAACATTCCAGGGGTCCGTGCGCGAGTGACGACCGCCGGGCCCGCGGTGGTGCGGGTCTCCTCGAAGGTGATCTACCACCTGAAGGGCAAACAGGGCCAGATCAAGTACCCGCAGCGGCAGCTCACGGTGACCGGCGAATGGGCCAACTACAAGGTCGCGATCCCGAAGAAGCTCCGTAAGAAGCTGAAGCCGAAGAAGCAGGTCCGCTTCGTGGTCAGCTACGCCAGCAAGGCGAAGGATCCGGAATGCACCAAGTTCGGCCCGAAGAAGACCCGCAACCTGACCACCCGCATCGTCTGGGTCATCCCGAACGGCTGAATCACCCGGACCGGGTGATGGGATCTCCCGCCCGGCCAGGAGAATCGAGCAACACATGAATTTGAAACTGCTGATGACCCTGGCCGCGGCCCAGTTTCTGATGGTCCTCGACCAGGCGGTGATGAACGTCTCGATTTCGCAGCTGGTCGCGGATTTCGACACGACGGTCACGACGATCCAGGCGATCATCGCCTTCTACGCCCTGGTCATGGCCGGGCTGATGCTGATCGGTGGCAAGCTCGGTGACATCCACGGGCGCAAGCGGATCTTCAAGATCGGCCTGGTCGTCTACGCGGCCGGGTCGGCCCTGACCGCCGCTTCATGGAACGTCGCTTCGCTCGCCCTGGGCTGGTCGGTGCTGGAAGGGATAGGGGCGGCGATGGTGCTGCCCGCGATGGTGGCGTTGGTCGCCGGCAACTTCGAGGGCAAAAACCGCGCCGTGGCCTATGGCGTGCTCGGCGGCATGGCCGGGGTCGGGATCGCGGTCGGCCCGATCCTGGGCGGTTGGATGACCACCGACTTCACCTGGCGCTACGTGTTCGTCGGCGAGGTCGTCGTCGCGGCCGGGATCTTGATCGGCACCCGCTGGATGCTGGAACCTCCGGCCGAAGGCAGGCGACCGCGCCTCGACCTGGTCGGCGGTGCCCTCTCGGCCTTGGGCCTCGCGATGATCGTCCTGGGCGTTCTCGAGGCCAGCACCTGGGGCTGGCTCAAACCGATGAACTCGCCGGTCGAGGTCTTCGGCTTCTCCCTGACCCCGTTCGTGATCATCGGCGGGCTGATCCTGCTCGGCCTCTTCGTCAGTTGGCAGCGCCACCGCGAGGAGCGGGGCGAAGACCCATTGGTCCACCTGGCGCTCTTCCGGATCGTTCCGCTGCGCTCCGGCCTCTCGATGATGCTGGCCCAGAACTTGATCCTGATGGGGATCTTCTTCACGATCCCGCTCTACCTCCAGGTCGTGCTCGGCTTCGACGCGCTGGAAACCGGCGTGCGGATGCTGCCGACCTCGGTCGGTCTCTTCGCCACCTCGCTGGTCGGCTCGGCCCTCGCCTCCCGTTTCGCTCCCCGGCCGCTGGTCCGGATCGGCCTGGTCATCGTCTTCGTCGCCGCGCTGCTGCTGGTCGGGACGATCGAACCTTCCCTCGACAACGCGGACTTCCTGGTCGCGATGGGCGTGCTCGGGGTCGGCATGGGACTGATCGTCTCCCAGCTCGGGAACGTGGCCCAGTCGGCGGTCGGCGACAGCGACCGCAGCGAGGCCGGTGGCCTCCAGTACACCGCCCAGCAGCTCGGTTCCTCGCTCGGCACCGCGGTGCTAGGGGCGATCCTGATCACCGGGCTGCTGACCGCCTTCAGCGACAACGTGGCCGGCCACGCCGAGATCTCCCAGCAGACCAAGGCCCAAGTCGAGCAGCGGCTGAGCTCCGGCGGCAGCTTCGTGCCGGCCGACCAGGTCCGCCAGGCGGCTGAGCAGGCCGGCGTCGACGAGGAAGAGACGACGGCGATCGTCGACGGCTACGAGGATGCCCAGCTGCAGTCGCTCAAGCTGGCCCTGCTGATCGCGGCGCTGCTGGCCATCCCCTCATTTTGGTCGGCCCGCAACCTGCCCGGCCGCGTGCTCGGCGCCGGTGAAGGCGAGGCCGAACCGGCTCAGTCGACGTAGTCAGGCCAGCCGGGCGGGAAGAGCTCGCGGTAGGGACGGGCCTCGTCCACGACCCGGGCGACCGAGGGCCGCTCCATCAACCGGCTGAAGTAGGCGGTCAGGGCGGGGAGGCGTTCCTCGTCCCAGCGCTCGACCGCGAGCGCATAGTGGAGGGACGGCGCGGCCGAGCAGTCGGCGATCGTGAACTCTGGGCCGGCTGCCCACCGCTCGGTGAGCAGCGTGTCCAAGAAGGCATAGGACCGCTGGAGGTCTTCCCGGGCCTCGGCCACGCCGAAGGCGTCGCTTTCGCCGTCGGGGCGGAGGTTGTCGAGCACGATCTTCTGCATCGGCGTCATCACGTAGCCGTCGAAGATCCGGTCTCGCAGGCGGGCTGTTATCGCGGCGTCACGGTCCGCGGGCACCATCGGCCGCGCATCGCCGAAGCGGTCGAGGTACTCGATCACCAGGCTTGACTCGTACATGGTGACCCCGGCCTCGTCGTCGATCAGGACGGGCATCTTGACCATCGGATAGAGCTCGGCCAGCCGGGCCCAGTCATCTTCGGACTCGACCGGGATCGCCTCGAAAGGCACGTCACGCTCGTAGAGAGCGATCAGTGCCTTCCAGCAGTACGAGGCGAAGGGATGTTGGTGCAGGCTCAGGGTCATCGCGGGTCGGCTCCAGGGGTCGGGGATTTGCTCAACCTACACGGGACCCGCAGCCTTGCGCCAGGTTTTTCCCGCGTCAGGCCGCAGTGAGACCGCTACCTTCCGGCCCGAGCAGGGTTACAAAACTTGACACGGATCAAGTTTTGGTTATCCTCCCGCGAGGAGAGCCACACCGGGAGTGGAGAGGATGAGGATGAACCGTCGTTTTTTTGAAGGTACAGTCGCCAAACTCGTTGCCGGCGGGAGCCTGGCCCTGGCCTTCTTCGCTCTGCTGATGATGGTCGGCGGCCTGCACGAGAAAGCCTGGTCGGCAGCCCGCAAGTCACATGCCAACTTCGGCAACCGGCCCAACATCGTCTTGATCCAGACCGACGACCTGGTTCGAGGAGACATCAAGTATCTGCCCAACGTCAAGCGATACCTCCAGCGGGGCGGCACGACCTTCACCGACTACAACGCGCCGTATCCGCTCTGCGGCCCGGCCCGGGCGGCGCTCCTTACCGGCCAGCTCTCCCACAACAACAAGGTGCTGGCCAACTTCCGGAGCAACGACGGGGGTTACTACCGGCTACGCGACCTGCCCGGCAAGCTGAACCAGCGCAACACCCTCGGCCCGTGGATGAAGAAAGCCGGATACCGGACCGGCTTCGTCGGCAAGTACCTGAACGAGTACTCGACCCTGGACCTGACCGAGGTTCCCCCCGGATGGGACAGCTGGAAGGCGCTGCTCGACCAGTCGACTTACGACTACTACAACTACGGAATGAACCTCAACGGCAAGGTCCGCTACTGGGGTGACCCGGACTACGCCAAGGCTCAGATCAAGTTGGGGACGCTTGGGACCGAGAACACGCCGGAATCGTTCGCGGAACTGCTCGCGACCTTCCATCAGGCCTTTGATCCCTGGGACTACTTCGGTTGGCAGCGGGCCAAGGACTACACGATGGACGTCAACGGCAAGATGGCCAATGACTTCGTCAAGAGTTCGGTCAAGTCGCGCAAGCCCTTCTTCCTCTACTACGCGACGCCCGGCCCACACGCCGAGGACACCAACAACATTCAGGGCCTCAGGCCCGGTGCCCCCCAGCCCGACCCCCGGCCGCCCAAACGCTATGAGCACACCTTCGACAAGGTCGAACTTCCTCGACCACCGGCCTTCAACGAGGCCGACGTCTCCGACAAGGCGGCCAACGTCCGGGATCTGCCGGCGCTCACCGACGATCAGATCGAAAGGGTGCAGGCCAGCTTCCGCGGGCGCCTGGGGGCGGCGAGGTCAATCGACGACCAGGTCGGCAAGATCGTGAAGAGCCTGAAGCGGGCCCATGAGTTGAACAACACGGTGATCATCTTCACCTCGGACAACGGCTACCTGCAGGGTGAGCACCGGCTCGCGTCTTCGAAGTTCCTGCCCTTCGAGAACTCGATCCGGGTGCCGTTGCTGATGAGGGGCCCCGGCATCAAGGCCGGTCGCAAGGTCGACTCCACCACCATGGATGTCGACCTGACCCCGACCATCCTCAAGGCGGCCAAGGCGAAGCCGGGCCGGCTGATGGACGGTACCTCGCTGCTGGCCGCGGCCCGCAAGAAAGGCAAGCTGCCCAAGCGGGACCTGCCGATCGAAGCCGATCGACCGGTCTTCAAGTTCACGACCCCGCTGACCAAGTTCGATCTTCCCTTCTACGGGGTCAAGACCAACCGCTACAAGTACGTCCACTGGTCGTTCGGTGACATCGAGCTCTACGACATGAAGAAGGATCCGAACGAACTCCAGAACATCGCCAGCAACCCCGACATGGCCGGGGTGGTCAGCAAGCTCGAAGCCAAGGCGGTGCAGCTCAGCAAGTGCAAGGGCAAGCAGTGCCGGTGATCGACCCGACTCCGGAACAGTTCAAGGCACTGGCCGGATCCGATGACGAATCGCCGATCGTGATGGTCAACCTGGTCCGCTTCAAGGACCAGGCGACCGGCATCGACGAAGGCAAGACCGGGGCGGAGGCTTACGCCACCTACGGCGAGAAGATCGCGCCCTACCTGGCCGAGGTCGGCGGCGAGGTGCTGACCGCGACCAGCAGCGTCGAGTCGATCATCGGCCCCGACCAGCCCGAGTGGGACGCGGTGATCCTGGTCCGGTACCCGTCGCGCAAGGCCTTCATCAGCATGGTCAGCAACCCCGGCTACCAGAAGGAACACGAGCATCGGGCAGCCGGCCTCGAAGAGGCCCGGCTGATCCTCTCCGACCTGAATTTCCACGGGGCGGCTTGAGCGAGGGCGCCAACCCGCTGAGCGGCGTGGTCGAGGCGGGTGCCTACTGGCCGAAGCCCTGGTCCGGGGAAGACGGTGGCCCGCGTCGGCTGTGCAAGCCGGAGGGCCAACCCGGTCTGGACATCCAGCCGGGGGAGGACCTGAAGCTCGAAGTCTTCCGCGACAGCTTCGCCGCGGACATGCTGATCCGCCGCGAGGAAGGCGAGCTATACGCGCTGCGGCACGACATGCCGAAGGGCGACCCACTGGCCGGCGACTGCGAAGGCTGGGTCGAGAAGCTCGACCCGGAGACCCTCCGGCCCTTGACCGTCACGGCCCGCTTCCCGGCCGGGCGCTACTGGCCGGGCGGGATCGCCGCCCACGCCAACGGTGACATCTACATGGTCTTCGGCTGCTGGGCCCGCCGCTTCAGCAAGGATCTGGAACTCAAGGCCGAGCGGCGGCTGCCGGTCAACCGCCCCTACAACTCCTTCGTCATCCTCGACACCGGCGAGCTGGTCACCAAGGACTGCGACGCCCCCCGCGGCGAGGCATCCTCGACCTTCTCGGTGCTGGATCCCGAGACCCTCGAATCGGTGGTGCCGGAGGTGGAGATTCCCGAAGGTTCGATCGCCCGGCTCGCCTCGGACGGCAAGTCGGTGGTCTGCGTCGGGACCGAGTCCGTGCTGCGACTCACCCTTGACCGCGACGCGGGAGAGCTGGTGGTCGACGACGAGTGGCGCCCGCACTACGGCCGGCCCGGCCAGACCTTCGGCTGGGACCCGGTCGTCTCGGACAGCCACGTCTTCTGGATGGACAACGGCCAGAACGAGGTCGACTGGAGCATGCGCGGCACCGGCACGGCACCGACCCCGGTGCGGCTCTGGTGGTGCCGGCTGGACGACCAGGACTCGCTGAAGTCGGTCGAGATCAGCGGCCTGCCGCACGGCACCGAGTCGAACCCGCCCGCCTGGGATCCGGAGCGCGGGGTGGTCGTGGCCTACGACGCCGGCAACGCCGTGCTCCACGCCTGGAAGCTGGTCGGCGAAGAGCTCGAGTCGCTCTGGCACCGCGACGACTTCGCCCACGCCGGCCATCTGATCGTCTTCCCCGACACCCGCGAGCTGGTGGTCCAGGACTTTCGCGATCTCGAGTTCACCCGGCGGCCCGGTTTCCGTCGCCTCTTCCGTCGCGCCGTTCAGTCGCTCGGCCGCCACGCCCTGGTCCGCCGCTACCCGGTGATCGGCAGGGACAGTCTGGTCGTGCTCGACCTCGACACCGGCGAGGAGAAGGGCCGGGTGACGGTGCCCTCGCCAAGCCAGTCATTCCTCTTCCCGGCCCCAGGGTTCAACCGCGACCTCTACTACCTCTCGATGACCTCGATGGCCCGCGTCACCGTCGAGTAACCCCGTCCAGTGGCGTCGCCGCCGCGGCGGCCGCCGGCTGAGTCCGGTGGCCTAGCGCCGGCTCCTCTTCGGCTTCGCCTGCTTGGCCTTCTTCTTCTTGACCGGCTTGAAGAACTTCTTCGGCCACTTGAACTTCTGGTAGGTACCGCCGAGCGGGTCGCGCATGATCGTGGCCACGCCCGGGGCCGGGAGCCGCAGCTGCTTCTTCAGCTTGATCGTCCGGTACTTCCAGCCTTCCGGCAGGGCCATCTGCGGGTTCGTGCCGAGCGAGTCGAGGTTCTTCGCCCGCAGGGTCTTGTCGACGTTGGTCGTGTAAGCCTGGAGCGCGTACTTCTTGCCCTCGGGTGAGACCAGCCAGTGGACCTTGTGGCCCTTGTTGTAGACCCAGGTGGTGGTCCGCGCGATCTTCATCTCGGTGTAGGGCTCGGGGGAGAGGCTGGGGACGGTGAGCACCGCGACGTGGCGCACCTCGAGGCCGCTGAGGGTGAGCGGCTCGTCGGCCTTGCCGCCGGCGATCGTGTCGATCACCCAACGACGCGGGCCATTCGGCACGGCGGTCAGCGATCCGGTCTGAGTCTTGACCTCGTCGTAGTCGACCGCTGCCCACTGGTCGGCCGGGCAGTCGTTGAGGCCGACCGTGTTGTAGATGTCGACCGTGTAGTCGGGCGGGTCGGGACGGGTGACGGTGAAGATTTCGCAGTAGCGCTGGTTGTAGAGCCCCGTGAGGGTTCCCGTCTTGGCCGAAGCGGCCGGCGGCGCCAATGCGATCACGGCCGTGGCGGCGATCAGGAATGCGATGAGCTTCTTCACTTCGTCTCCTTCCCTGCGGACAGTCATCCAATGATAGCTGACGCGCGTCAACTTGTGTGAGATTCCGCGATATGAACACACCGCCTGGCCGAAAACGACGAATCGGAGCTCCGGACGCATCGAGGTTGAAGTTTCCGCCACATAGCGCTCCAAACTTCAACCTCACCGCATCCTGGTCCGGGTCGGTCTGGCACGAAGTAGGTTGAGGGCATGTCGATCGAACCGACCCGAATTGATTCTGAACTGGCCGAGTACGTGCGGGAGCACGCTTCCGGGCGAGACGAGGCGCTCAGGCTGGTCGAGGACGAGACCGCGGCAATGGGTGATCTCCAGACCATGCAGACGGCGCCCGAGCAGGCCGCCTTTCTCGAGATGCTGGTCAAGCTCGGGCGAGGACGACGGGCGATCGAGGTCGGGACCTTCACCGGCTACGGGGCGATCCGCATCGCCCGTGGCCTGGCCGACGATGGCACCCTGCTCTGCTGCGAGCTCGATCCCGAACGGGCCGAGGTCGCGCGCCGCAACGTCGACCGGGCCGGGGTGGGCGAGAAGGTCGAGTTCCGGGTCGGCCCGGCGATCGAGACGATCCGCGCGCTGCCCGAGGAGCCGACCTATGACTTCGCCTACGTCGACGCCGACAAGACCGGCTACCCCGATTACTACGAAGCGCTGCTACCCCGGATGAGCCCGGGTGGCCTGATCACCTTCGACAACGTCCTCATGGGTGGCCGGATCCTCGACGCCGACCCGGATGAGGGCACCGCTGCGATGCAGGGGCTGAACGACCTGCTGGTCGACGACGCCCGGGTCGACTCGGTGATGCTCGGCATGGCCGACGGCCTGAGCCTCGCCCGGGTTCCCTGACGGCTGACGACAGCTCTTCACAAGAGCTGAGTGAGATTGTGAGGAGGCCCGGCGACCTGGTTCAGATGGAGATGCCTGGGTAGGCGATCCATATGGACCCCGGAGTCGTGATCTCGATAATCGCCATCCTCATCGTCGCTGCGATCGCCTGGCGGGTTTGGGGCTGAAACCTGCCGTTCTCCTGAGTTCGTTGTCAGAAATCGGGCGTTTCCCCGACCCCTGGTTCAGTCGAACAAGGAGGACGCCCGTGAGCGGTCACATCACAGCCCCAGTCAGCATCGACCAGTACCTGAGTGAGCCCCTGAGGCTCGGCGAGCCGACCGCTTCCGGCCCACTCACCATCCATTCCGTCTTCGGTCCGGAACCCGGGGTGCCGTATGTGTCGCTCAAGCAGGCGATCGAGCGGGGCAATCTGACCGTCAAGGAACTGCCCGGTGGCGCCTCTGTCCGTGACCTCGTGGTCGAGAACAGCGGTCGCCACAACGTGCTCGTCTTCGAAGGCGAGGAGGTGCTAGGCGCTCAGCAGAACCGGACCTTCGACATCTCGGTCCTGGTCCCGTCCGGTGCCCGCCTGACCGTGCCGGTCAGCTGCGTCGAGGCCGGTCGTTGGGACGGCCGCCGCCACCGAGAGAGCTTCGCGGCGGCTCCCCAGACCGCCGACCCAGGAATGCGAAGCGACAAGGTTCGGCAATCGACCCGAAACCGGATAGCGGGCCTGGAGACCCGAGCCGACCAGGCCGCGGTCTGGGGCAGGGTCGAGGAGCGCTCCCAGACGCTGGGGGTCAGCTCGCCGACCGCCTCGATGCACGATGTGTACGAGTCGAGACGGGCTCGTCTGGCTGAGATCACGGCCGGGATCGAACCATGCGAAGGCCAGATCGGGATGGTCGCCGTGGCCGGGGGAGAGATCATCGCCTTCGACCTGATCAGCCGGCCGGAAGTGTTCGAACAGATGTTCCAGCCGCTGCTTCAGGGATACGCGCTCGATGCGCTCGTCTCTGGCAATCATGTCGAAGCTGGTGAATCCGGACCCAACGAGATCGACGCGGGCCAGGTCGACGAAGAGCTCGTAGCGAGGTTCGTCGAAGCCGCCGGCGTCTGCCGCATCCTCGAGGGAGACGGGATCGGGCTCGGGCGGGATTTTCGTTTCGAGTCGGCCGATCTGCTCGGCGCCGGACTGGTCTCCGGTGATGAGCTGGTTCAGCTCTCGGTCTTCCCGGCCGAGCGCCGCGGCGATCATGACGCCGAGCTTCGCGAGTCGCGCCAGACCCGGATCGCCCGTCCGTCACGGCGCCGCGGCCGGCCTGCGTAGGCTAGCCCCATGAAGGAGTTTCGGGCGGTTGTTTCGAGGCTGGCCCACTGAGGTAGTTGTTATCTGCAGGTCTGTATATAACTGATACCCTGCGGCGGCAGGGGTGATCCGAGCGGGAGGACGAATGCGTCGATTCAATTGGCTGTTGGCCGTGCTGTTCGCGGGGATGGCTGCCGGCAGCGCGACGGCCGCGACCGTGACCGATGACGTGGCCAAATCCGACCGGCTGCATGAGCTGACGGTTGATACCGACGCCTTCACCGAGCCGACCAAGCTCCACGTCTTCCTGCCGACCGGCTACGACTCCGACCGTGGCAAGCGCTGGCCGGTCACCTACGCCTTGGCCGGTATGCAGAACAACTACAACTCCTTCGCCAACATCCTTCACGGTGAGGAACTGACCAGCGGCTATCCCTCGATCGTCGTCTCCCCGGACGGCAACAGCGGGTTCTGGAGCGACTGGTACAACGCCGGAGCCGGCGGTCCGCCGATGTACGAGACGTTCGTGATCGACCAGCTGATCGAGCTGATCGACGCCCGCTACCGGACGATCGCCGACCGGGGGCACCGGGCGATCTTCGGCATCTCGATGGGCGGCTACGGTGCGACCTCGCTCGCCGCCCGGCACCCCGACCTGTTCGGCTCGGTGGCGACCCTCTCTGGCGCGGTTGACAGCAACAACCCGCTGATCGGAACCACCATGTCCCTCGCCTCCACCTTCGACGGCGGGGCGATGGATGCGATCAACGGACCCCGGGCAACCCAGGAGATCCGCTGGCATGGCACCAACCCGACCGACCTCGCTTCGAACCTGCGTGGGACGGACATCCAGGTCCGTACCGCCAACGGTGTGCTCAACCCGGAGATCGGCGAGGGCGACCATCCCGAAGACGCGCTCTCGTGCGTAGTCGAGAACGGGGTCTACCAGGGCAGCACCAGCTTCAACGCCAAGCTCGACGAGCTCGGGGTCGACCATCTCTGGAAGGACTACGGCAACGGCTGCCACACCTTCGAGAACTTCACCCGCGAGGTGATCGACACGCTCAAGGTCTTCACCAACAACTTCGCCCACCCGGCAGCCGATCCGCAGAAGTTCGACTTCAAGACGATCGAACCCGACTTCGGGATCTGGGGCTGGCGGGTCAAAGCCGACCCGAAACGGGCGCTGGAGTTCATGACGGTCGAAGGCAGTGAAACGGCTCTGTCGCTGACCGGCTCCGGTACGACTTCGGTGACCAGCCCGCCGAACTACAAGGGACTGAAAGCCGTGGACGTCAACGGCAAGAAGGCAAAGCCAGACGGCAAGGGAAGGGTCAGCTTCGAGGTCGACCTCGGCGAGCCGCATTCGGTCCAGCAGTACACGCTCGGTGCCAGCACGAAGTTCGTGACCAGGCAGGTCTCGTTCAAGCCGCATGCGCTGGTGAAGGTCACCCTCGCGAAGCGGAAAGGCAAGCGGGTGAAGGTCTGCGCCCGGGCGCTCGGCGGCGTCGTGCCGAAGGCGAAGCTCAAGGCCGGCAAGCTGAAGGGCACCATGAAGATCGGGTCGAAGGCAAAGTGCCGCACGCTCAAGCCGGCCCGTGGGCGCAAGGCGGCCGGCAAGCCGAAACGGATCGTGATCAGCGGCCACGACACCTACGGCCACCCGGTCAAGGCGAAAGTAAAGATTCGCCGCTGAGCGCCGGCGGGGAGCGTGAGGCGGTCCGTCAGGGCCGCTTTCTATGGTCCTGCCATGAGCGAAGCGACCCCACCCACTGACGTGTTCCTGCCGGTCGAGCTTCCGGAGGGGGTGACGGTCGGCCACTGGAGCGACACCGATCGCTGGACCGGCTGCACGGTGATCCTCGGGCCCGAGGACTCGGTCAGCTCCGGCGAGATCCGCGGCGGCGGCCCGGGCACACGGGAGTTTGAACTGCTCTCCCCGGCGACCTCGACCCCCGGCGCCCACGCGGTGATGCTCTCCGGCGGCAGCGCCTTCGGTCTCGGCGCCGCGAACGGGGTGGTCGACTGGATGCGCGAGCGGGGTCGAGGCTTCCCGACCCCGGTCGGGCCGGTGCCGCTGGTCACGGCAGCGGTCTGCTTCGACCTGCCGATGGGCGATTTCGCCTGGCCGGCCCCGGAAGACGCCTACGCCGCCTGCGAGGCGGCCGGCGACACGGTCGAACGGGGCTGTGTCGGGGCCGGCACCGGTGCGACCGCCGGCAAGGTGCAGCCGGACGGCGGCTGGACCAAGACGGGGCTCGGCGCGGCGACGATCAAGGTCGGCGGCGCGACCATGACCGCGATCGCCGTGGCCAACCCGTACGGCGAGGTGATCGACGCCGACGGCAGCATCCTCGCCGGCTACTGGCAGGAGGGGGCGTTCCGCCGCACGGTCGACGTGATGCGCGAGGGTGACACCCAGATACCGCTCGGGGAGAACACCACGCTCTGCTGCATCGTCACCGACGCGAAGCTGACCAAGGCCGAGGCCCACAACGTCTCCCGCGCCGCCGCGCCGGGTTTCGCCCGGGCGCTCTCCCCGGCGGCCACCGCGGTCGACGGGGACCTGGCGATATGCCTCTCCACCGGAAAAGTCGAGGTCGATCCTTTCCTGTTCACGATTTTCGCCGGCGAGGTCGTGAGCGAGGCGATCCGGGACGCGGCCCGCCAGGCGACCGACGCCGGCGACGTGCCCTGCGCTGCCACTCGCCTGGCCGGGTAGGTACCGGTCCGGGGGAGCTTTCTTCTGGCTGAATTCTTGTGGTGATATTCCCACACAGTACTCTCAGTATATATTTATGGGAATATCACCACATACGCATAGGAATTGATAATGTGTGGATATGTCCACAAAGCGAAATAACCTCGTGTGGAGAATCCGGACCGAACGGGATCTTGGCCGGGCTATCTCGGGGATCCGGCATCAAAGGGGAATGAGTCAGGCCGAGCTTGCCGAAGCGGCAGGTATCGAACGTACCTATCTGTCGCGGCTCGAAGGCAGCCACTCGACCATCGCGATCGACCGGGCTCTGAGGGCGCTACGCCGGATGGGAGCCGAAGTGACGGTGAACCTTCCCGCAGAGGACGGTGAGTAGTGGCTTCCCGCGGGAAGGAGCGCCTGACCGTATGGCTGGACGACAGGCCGATCGCGAGCCTCACCAGGGGAGAAAAGCCCGGCCACGTCAACTGCGCCTATGCCGACGAAGCATTCAACGGCTGGGCCATGAATACTCCGTTGATCTCTTGCTCGCTTCCGTTGGTGACGGGACCGCAGGAAGCGACCCCCTTCTTCCGCGGGCTCTTGCCGGAAGGCAATGCGCTGCGGATACTCGCTGAGAAGGCGAACGTCGTCGTAACCGATACCTTCGGGATGCTCCAGCGATACGGAAAGGACGTTGCCGGAGCACTCGTGGTCGCCTCTGAGCCTCCGGACGCTTCGCTCTACAAATCCGATTCCCTCGATGAAGGACACCTGGCGGAAGTGATCAGAGACCTGGACGAGAACCCACTCGGGATTGTCGACGACAGCGAACTCTCACTGGCCGGCATGCAGGACAAAGTGCTTCTGGTGAAGGACAGCAGCGGCTGGGCCCGGCCGCGCCGGGGCATGCCGTCAACCCACATCCTCAAGGTCAATGATCTGGCCCACGCGAGGTTGGTTCGCTCAGAAGGAGAGTGTCTGGACCTGGCCAGGAGCGTGGGCCTCACGACAGTCGAAAACGAGATCCAAGCATTCAGCGGGCGGGATTGCATAATCGTCTCCAGGTATGACCGGACGCGGGAGGAAGGCCGGGTGCGACGTCTCCACCAGGAGGACATCTGCCAAGCGCTCGGCGTTGATCCGATGGTAGGCGAGCGAGTCAAGTATGAATCGCACGGCGGGCCCGGGCTGAAGGACGTTGCGAAACTGCTCGACGACTACGCGGATGATGCCCAGCGAGAACTTGACCGGCTGGTTGAGGCGGTCACCTTCACGGTTCTCATCGGCAACGCGGACCAGCACGGAAAGAACCTGAGTTTGCTTCATGGCCCGGATGGCGAGGTCTCGCTGGCTCCCCTGTACGACACTGTTCCGACCGTGCTTTGGCCGGAGCTCAGAAGCAGCGGCGCGATGAGCATCGGCGCCCAGCCAGTCCTGGCCGACGTAACCATCGCCGCAATCGGACGGGAAGCAAAGCGTTGGAAACATTCCGAGAGTCGCGCGATCGACGTCGCGACCCAGCTGGTTCACGCTGTCACGGACGCACTCGCCGAGGATGTGATTCCCGATGGCTCCCCGGTGCGTCGGTACGTTGAGTCGAGGGCTGCGGACCTCACCTCCAGCTGACCGGGGGCGAGTTTCGGCCGCCGTCCCCTTAGCGGGTCATGGCGAAGAAAACGCAAAAAGAAGAACCAACCGAAGAACTCGAACCGGCCCCGGAGGAAGAGGTGACCGAGGCCGAGCTGGCTGCCTGCGCCCTGGTCGTCGAGCTGCTCCGTTCGGGCCGGGTCATCACCTACGTCGGTGACATCCTGGTCGAAAGGGTGGACGAGGTCGAGTACCCGGGCGAGCCGGAGGAGGCGGTCGTGATCAGGCGGTTCTGCCAGCTGGTCGTGCCCGGGCTGGCCGAGGAAGAAATGCCCGAGACGCTCTGGAACGCGGCCGAGCTGGTCGAGGCGATCCGCGACCAGATCGTCACCGACTTCCAGCTCGAACTCGACGCCGAGGACCGCCGCAACTAGGGGCGGCCCTCGGACGCGGAGCTAGTGCCGGCCAGCGAACTTCTGCCGGTAAAGCCCCTTGCCCTGGAAGCGATACGGCTCGTGGCCGTAGACCCGGTAGGCCGACATGTAGAAGAGGATGCCGACCCAGACGTGGGGCATGTCTTGGACCGGGGCCGCGAAGCCGTCTTCGAAACGCTGCCAGGCCTCGCCGAAGTGCCCAGTCGGGGTGGTCTGCTCGTCGGCCATATAGGCGACATGGCGCTTCATCGCCCGTTCCTGGCGAGCGGTCGGGTTTGACCACTGGTAGGAGAGCCCGAGTACGCCCTTGGTCTCGTAGGAGCCCTTGGCTCCGGCCAGGGCCGAGCCGACACCCTGGTTGACCTGGCGGGCCATGGCCTCCATCGCCGGGTCGGTGCGCGGCCTGATCTGGGTGGGCCAGAGCAGCCAGCCCTTTTCCTTGAAAGACGCCGTGCTGGTCGAACCGGCTTGCTGGCGGTAGCTCAGCGTTTCCGGATCGAAGAGCTCACGCTCGATCGCCGCCCGGAGTTCGGCCAGGCGCGAGCGCCAGCCGTCGACCCGGGCCGAGGCGTCACCGGCCAGCTTCGCGGCGGCGATCGCCGAGCGCAGCGCCAGCACCGTTGTCTGGGCGCCGTGGATGGTCTGGGTCTGGTTGAAGTTGTCGTCCTCGTGCGCCTTGCACTGAAGGCCGTTATCGGGGTCCTTGCAAGAGGCGAGGAAGTCGGCCGCGCGCATGATCGACGGGTAGACCTCACGGATGTAGGTCTTCTTCTCCTTGCCCTTGAGGAAGTGGGCGTGCCGGTAGAGGGTCCAGAGACCGAGCCCGGTTTCATCGATCTCCCAGGGGATAGGCAGGCCGTCGATCCCGTCGGCGTAGACCCCTTCCGCCCAGTTGCCATCCGGCCGCGAGTCGCTCGGGTTCTCCGGGCTGGCCTGGATCCGGGTGTAGAAACGGTTGTGGCGGGTGACCGCGTCGGTGAAGCCGTTCCAGTCGAGTGCCTCGTTGAAGAAGGCGCCGTCACGGATCCAGTCCTCGCCGTAGGGCCCCTGGGTTGCGGAGGAGGCGACGATCGCTCCGGTTTGCGCGACCATGGCGAGCCGCAGGCTGATCAGGGCCCGCTTCGAGACCTCGGTGATTCTTTGACCGGCGTCCTTCGGCAACCTGGTCTGGCCCAGCCAATGCTTCCATTGCCGCGCGTTCTTGCGCAGGTCCTTGGCGAAGCCCCGCTTCCGGGCCTGGGCCAGGGACTTGGCGGCCCCGGTCCGGGTTTCGTCGGCGGCCACGATGAACCGCGACCGGGCGTAGCCCTTGCGGTTGAACTCGAGTTTCGAGGTCAACGCGCCGACCGTCTGTCCGTCCGCTTTGGCTGCGCCGCCGAGCCGGTAGGGGCTTGACTCGAGCTGGTGGTACGGGTCGGCTGGTCCGTTCGGGTCGGCCCCCGGGTCGAAGCCATCGGCCCCGATCTGATAAGCGGAGTCCTTGCCGTTGAAGCCCATCGCCAGCGCGACCGAACTCTGCTTGCCGGTGGCCTCGTCGACCCCCTGCCACCAGTTGAGGATCGCGTGCGACTTTCCGTTGTAGACGGCATGCTGATCTGAGAGCCAGGTCAGGCACCAGTCCACGAGCGGGACTTTGGCCTTGCGAGTGGCGACCGGGTTGAAGTTCTCGTAGGCGACCAACTCGGCGCTCTTCACGGCTGAGCCGGACTTGCGTCGCACCACGAACTGCCGCTGGAAGCTGTCACCGGAAACCAGGTCGAAGGAGAGCACGACCAGGCCCAGAGCCTTCGGGGAGACGTACCGGTTGACCGGCACCGCGGTGTCCGGCGAGTCATACCGCTGCGAGTGCTTCCAGTCGCGCAGCCAGGAGAACCCGATCCCGTCCTTGGTGCGGTAACGGATCCCAGCGAAGACGCCTTCGTTCGGGTAGAGGTTCTTCACGTTGCCGGCCGCGTCCCGTTCAACCGCCTGGTACTTGACCTGGTTGTTGTAGCTCGGGTTCGGCCACTTGAAGACGGTGATCGTGCCGGCCTGGTTCTCGTTCACGGTCACGCGGCGTTTGGCGTCACCGGCCTGGGCGGAGATGTCGGTCGGGCCGTAGTTCTCGTACCCCGCATCGGAATGGATGCATTGTGAGGCCGACTGCCCCGGCGCCGGCTCGGCCGCCGAGGCCGTTGTTGCCGGCGTGATCGTGGCAAGCGCGAAGGCGAACAGGAAGGCAAGGCGACGAATGGTCACTTTCCGCACCTCCTGGCCGAGAAGGTGAGCGTGAATTTCTTCAGTTTCTGAGAGAGGGTCACTCCGACTTGGTTCGCGGTCGCCTGCCAGGCGCCCTTGCCGGTCGTCAGTTTGCGTCCGTTCAGCTTCACGCAGCGGGCCTTGAACGGCTTCTTCAGAGTGTTGGTCGCCGCGTTGACCTTCCAGTTCCGGGCCTGGTTGTCGCTGACCTTGATCTTGAAGCTGCCCTTGGACTCGGTCGAGGTGATCCGGCCGTGGTCCTCGAAGCGGCCGGTCGAACTGCCGCGGGGGAAGGCGTAGAGAGTGCGGTCGGGTCGGTCGTCGAGGCCGACCACGCTCTCGTCACCGAAAGGTGAAAGGGTGGCCACGTCCGGGTCGACGGTGGTGATCATCGTGCCGGCCTTGGCCAGCAGCGGGATCTGGTCGGCGGGGGCGGGCAGGGTGCGGAAGCCACCACCGTTCTTCAGCTTCGCGGTCCCGGCACTGAGGGCACCGGTCGCCTGGTCGTAGGCAAAGGTGCGCCAGAAGTCGATCCACTTGCCCTTCGGCAGATACACCTTGCGGGTGGTCGCACCCTCGGTGATCACCGGCGCGACCAGCAGGCCGTCGCCGAACATGTACTGGTCCTCGAGCGCGCCGGCCTTGCGGTCGTTCGGGAAGGCGAGTGCCATCGCCCGCATCATCGGCAGACCGCTCTCGCGGTACTCCTTGGCCGCGCCGCTCACGTATGGGTAGAGCTGGGTGCGGACCTTCGAGTAGCGCCGCCAGTTCTCGATCCGGCCCGGGTCGGTGATCTGCGGCCGGGCCTTGCCGAGTCCGTCGGCCTGGCTTCGCATCACGCCGGAGAAGGCTCCGAACTGGACCCAGCGGTCGAGCAGCTCGGCGCTGAGTGCGGGCGCGCCGATCGAGAAGAAGCCGCCGATGTCGGATCCCCATACGCCGACCCCGGAGAGACCCATGGTCAGTCCGTTGCGGATCGCATCGCGCAGGCCGTCGTAGTCCCAGGAGGTGGAGGGGTCGCCGCCCCAGACGACAGGTGAGCAACCCGCGGAGCCGGTGTAGCCGGAGCGGGTGAAGCGGGCGACCGGCCGCTCGTGGGCGTTGGTCGTGGCCCAGGCGGTGCAGTGGTACTGCTGCGGGTAGCGGTTGTGCTCGACCATGCCGGGCGTGCCGTCGGCGGAGACCGAGTCGGGCGGGGTGTACTCGCCGAAGTCCTCCATCCAACCGTCGTAGCCGTGCTCCAGCGCCTCCTGCAGCAGTTCTCCGTAGGTGATCTGGCCGGTCTGCGAGGTGAAGTCGAACTGGCCGACGTGGTAGCTGAGGTAGTCGTACTCGTACGGGTTGCCGGCCGCATCCTCGGTCAGACCACCCTGGCCGGCCAGCTCGCCGAACAGCGGCCGGCTGGTGCAGAGCATCGGGTTGAAGTAGGTGGTGACCGCCATGCCGTTGCCGTGGACCTGGGCGGTGAAGTCGCGCTGCGCCTGCTCGCCGCCGATCTGTCCCTGGCAGGGCAGATAGTGCAGGTAGGTCTGGAGCAGCGAGGTCGGCACGTCCGAGTCCCGCAGGTTCTGCACGGTCGTAAGCGCGTCGCCCTTGGGCTGGACCCAGGGGCCGAAGAAGAACGGGGCGGAGGTGGGCTGCCTGCCGACCGCGGCGCTCATCCGCCGCAGCACGTCGGCCGGCTTCGGCCCGGCGAAGAATCGCAGCGTGATCGAACGCGGGGCGGGCCGGTCCTCGGGCTGGTTGGCCAGCCCGTCGACGGTCCGGCTGAGCTGGACGCTCCAGGCGTTCTTGCGGTCGGAGCCGAGGTGGAAGTAGCTCGGCTCGGAGTTCTCGACCAGCACCCCGTAGCCGGCGGTGGAAAGCAGCCACGGCATCGGGAAGTAGGTGTCATCGGCCCGCTGGCGCATGCCCCAGGCGGGGACGAAGTGCTCGATCGCCGGGTACTCCTCGCTCTGGTACGGGCCTTCCCCGACCCAGCTTTCGACCACGTTGCCACGCTGGTTGACCGCATTGGAGCGCTCGCCGAAGCCGAGGTAGCGCTCACCGGCGGGGGCTTTGAACGACATCCCGATCGCCTCGACCCCGTCCAGGGACCCGACAATCGAACCGGTCAGCCGGACCGATCCGTTGTGGGCCCGGTTGACCTCAACCTGGAGTTTGCGTTCGGGATCGGTGGTCTTCAGCAGCAAGACTTGGCTGTTGCCTCGCTTCGAGACCTTGATCACCCGGGTGGCGTGCTTCCACTCTCCGTCGACCTCGAAACCAAGCCGGCCGATCCGGCCGCCCCCGGCCCCGGCCGCCTCCTGGAGCACGGCCTTCTTGCGCTTGTCACGAAAACCGAAGGACCAGTTCTTGGTCCCGACCACGGCCTTCGCCGGGCCGCTTGCGACCGCGCGGTACTTGGCTTTCGCCTTCGCCTCGGCCTGATTTCCGGTTGCCGAAAACAGCGCGGTCAAAGCGACCGCGACCGTCAGCAGCGCCGCCATGCCCGGCGCCAGCCTTTCCCCTGCGATTCCCTGCATAGAGGCTGATGATAGGGGTCCGGAGGGTCGCCTGAGTCGACGGCAGGAACGATCTCTGACATTCGATCCAAGAGGGGGCGAACTCCACCGTCCAGGGACTTATGGACCTATGAACGAGGTCCCCGATTTCTGTAGCACTCAGTGCTACGCTTTAGGTATGGCCCGAATGGTGTCCATCAGAGAACTCAGGAACTCGACCACCAAGGTGATCGACGACATCGAAAACGGTACGGCGCTCACGTTGACCGTCAACAAGCGTCCGGTCGCCGACATCGTTCCTCACCAACTGACCAGGAGCCCTTGGGCGCCCTCGGACGAGCTGCGCCGGATAGTTGCCGAAACACCGGCTGACCGCGGCCTGCTTGGCGACATTGCCGCGGTGCGTGAAGCCTTGATCGAAGATGGATGACCCGGGCTATTGCTGACACTTCGATTTTCGTAGCCCAGGAGTCGGGTCGTGAACTCGGCTCGCTTCCCGACGAGATCGCCGTCTCGGTAGTCACGGCCGCCGAACTGGAACTGGGAGTTCTCCGCGCCGCAGATCCTGAGGTACGTGCCTTGAGGCTCGCCACGCTTTCTCGGGTCCGCTCCACTTTTACGCTGCTCCCGGTGGACCCCGAGGTCGGCAGCTGTTTCGCCCGACTCGCGGAAGCGGCACTTTCCGAAGGTCGAAAGCTACGACGCCATGACACCTGGATCGCCGCCACCGCTCTCAGGCACGATGCGGCGGTGGTGACCCAGGACAAGGATTTCTCGACCTTCGCCTCGGTTGAGGTGATCTTCGTTTGAGCGGCCGGCCCCGGTTCAGACCTGACGAACCACGAGCGAATCGATTCCTTCGAAATCACCCGGATTGGCGGTGAAAAGCGGCAGGCCTCTGGAGATGGCCGTGGCCGCGATCATCGCGTCAAATGAACGGGCAGCGGACTTCCGGCCTTTCCCGCGAAGATTCGCGGAGACCGTCCCGAAGGTACGTGCGGCCTGGTCATCGAATGGGATCGGATCGAAGTCGGCCTCTGCTTGAAGCAGCCGTGCTTGGCGCTCCAGCCGTTCGGATTCGTCCTTGGCGACCAGCGGGCCAACTGCGAGTTCGGCGAGGGTCACGGTCGAGATGAACGGAATTCGAGGAAGGGTGGATGGGGCGGCCTTCCCCAGCAGGATCACCACCGAGGTGTCGAGTAGCCCTTCTTCTTTGGTCATCGGACGTTCCAAAGATTCGTGTCGAGGATCTCGTCGATATCGCGGCGAAGCGATTCCGGATCCATCGCGGGGAGGTTCCGCCACCTGGCGTAGAGCGCCTCGGCGGAAAGCGGCTTTCGCACCGGTCTGAGCTCCGCCACGTCTTCGCCGTCGCGAGTTATGACGATCTGTTCGCCCTGCTGTACCCGGTCAAGCACCTTGCCACCCTGGTTTCTGAGTTCTCGCACGCTTACCCTCGCCACTGCCCGAGTGTATCACCGGTGATACAGGATCAATCTTGCCGTGGCTTGCGAAGAATTCCGCCGGGTAGCGTGGGCCCAGCCCGAACTGCGGCATTCCGCCTTTGCGGTGGGGCTTCTTTCTGCTCCCGGGTTTCGGCATGACGATGTCAGTCTTCTCGCAGATGATCTCCATGAAGGTTGCGGCGACAGTTTCGTCGTGCTTGTACTCGGGCCACATCAGGTAAACGAGCCCGATTCCGTTCCGGTCCGTCAGGGCATAGACCCGGCCCCATTCGAGCTTGTGGATGAGTCGATCGTTGATGGCGAGGCCGATCGCAGTGGCCCGTTCGTTCAGCCAGGCCTCGTCGACGTCGGGGAAATGACTGACCTCGATGCAGAAGGTGCGGGTCAGGATTTCATCGTCCATCTTGCTGTCCTCTCCGGTTCCAGGTTGGGTGGACTCAAGCCGCAAGGGCCTGGTCTCCAGGCAGGTCGTCGCCGGCGATCTCGCGGATGATCGCCATCAGAGTCGTCGGCACCGAGTCGTCGATCCCGTCACCGCCCGGGTCGATCTGGAAGAACACTCGGAAGCCGTCGATTTCCGGATGCGCGACGACCGAGTGCCAGAGAAACACACCGTCCAGTCGCACACTCATCGCTTCCTCGATCGCCTTCGCCTTCTCGATCAGCCAGGGCATGTCAGCCCCGGGAAAGTCAGCGAACTCAAGACACACCTTCTGCGGTTCATCAACATCACTCATCGGATTTCCTCTCGTGGCAGAACGGGCCGGCGACCGACCAGAACCAGGCCGGCCACCAGACCAATAAGCCCACAGCCCGGAAATCTCTCCCCCGTTGGCTTACGCCGATTCGTCCGGGGTGACCGCTTGACGGTAGTCGGCGAGTTCGGCGTTCAGTGCCTTGACCTTGCCGTCGGCCCAGAGGTAGTCACCGAGCAGGTACAGCCAGCTCGACTCGGTGGGTCGCAGCTCGGCCAGGCGTGACCCGTATTTCTCCCGCAGTATCCGGATCACGGCCTCGAACCGGTTTATCCCTTCCCAATAGGCGGCTTCGCGGAAGATCTCCTCGCCGTCGAGACGAAGGACAGTCCACCGGTCGATCTCGCCATCCGTCTGGTTGGCGTCGACTTCCAGGAAGTCCCAGTCGATTACGAGGTCGTCGCCGTCGAGGTCGGGCAGTTGCCCCGGCTCCTTCAGTTCGCTGGCCTTGGCGGCGGCCAGGAAGCGCTCCCGTGATTCCACCTGTGCCAAGTCCTCGATCGCCTGCTCGTTTCCGGCCGCGGCGGCGGCCCGCGTGTCCTCATGGGTGGGGTAGGCGACGACCATCAGCATCGTGTCGCAGCGAGGGCAGGTCACATCGAGAACCTCCCGGAAGAAGTCTTCCCCCGCACTGCATCTGCCCGACCACCCGCAGGAACATTCGATGGTCGCGTCCCGGTCGTACTCGTAGTAATTCAGGTGTCTGGCCGCCATCGGGCTCCTCTCTTGTCTTTCTGGGAAGAGAGTCACCTTGGGCCACGCAATCTGACTTCCTCCAATCGCGGCGGATAGGGTGGAGGCATGCTGAAGCGGGGGTTCGGGAGGTTGAAGGGGCGGCTGACGTTTTCGAATGTGGTCGCCGTGATCGCGCTGTTCATCGCCCTGGGCGGTGCCTCCTACGCGGCGGTCAAGATCCCCAAGAACAGCGTCGGCACCAAGCAGCTGAAGAAGAACGCGGTCAACAGCAACAAGGTGAAGAACCACTCGCTGCTGGCCAAGGACTTCAAGAAAGGCCAGATCCCCAAGGGCGCGACCGGTCCGAAGGGACCGGTGGGAGCGACCGGCGCGGCTGGGCTCAAAGGCGTTGCCGGCCCGGCCGGCCTGCCCGGGGCGGACGGGGCCACGGGCGCCACGGGACCGACCGGAGCCGACGGCATCCCGGGTGTGACCGGCGCGGAGGGACCGACCGGCCCAGCCGGCTCGGACGCGACAGGGCCACCCGCGATTCTCACCGGCAGCGGCCCGATGAACCCCACGATCTTCAACAACGGTTCGCCCTGGGATATCGCCCTGCTGCCGCTTTCCGGTCCCCTGGCCAACTCGCTCTCCATCAGTAGCACTCCGACGCTCTACAACTCCAACGGAGTGGTCCAGACAATCCCAAGGGACGGAACGGTCACCTCGTTCTCCGGCTGGTTCTACAGCCAAGGTGCGTTAGCGCTCATCGCCTCCACACTGAGATTTACCGGCAAGTTGTACTTGAGCCCCAACGGCTCGGATCCGCTGACGCCACAACCTGGCAGCTCGTGCACTTCCCAGCCCCTGACCGGCGTTATCGGCATTGGGACGATCGCAACCTTCATGTGCACCGGACTCAACATCCCGGTCACTCAAGGCTCAATCGGCTTCTTCACCCTCGAAGCGTCCGTCACCGGCGCACCCGGCGTAGCCGGCATCCCCGTCCAGGGCTCGATGTCGATCGCGATCAGCTAGCCGCGCTCGCAAGGACCTTCTTCCGGGTCAAGCCCACGATCACGATCCAGCTTCTCCACCAGCCGTTCGAATCGTTCAGCGTCGGGCCGAGACACTGATCACTGACATCTTCAGGGCAGTGTCAGATTCGCCTGTTCCGGGCTCGGGCGAAATCTTCGGAAAGAAGGGCCGCCAAGTATCCCCCGACGACGAGGGCGACCACGAGGATTCCAAGGATCGCGGCAGTGGAGCCGGTCAGCAGCCCGACCACGATCATCGCGCCGAGAACACCCAGAAGGGCTGCGAAACCGGCTTTGGTGTGGTTACTGAGCATTGCACCTTTCATGGTACGCCAATCGTCCTACGCGATCAGAAGGAGAACCACGGTCGCAGCAGCGCAACCGATCCCCAAAACGCTGCCGAGGGTAGTTGCGTCCTGAAGCCGAATATCGCGATCTTCCTTGGAGATATTCGCTGACCTCTGAATTCGGATCGTTTCGATGACGCGGCCCAGAAGCCCCGCCAGGCCGGCTGAAACTGCGAAGAACGCGGTCACGTTCGCGACGGATTCAAAGGTCTCGATGGTGGATATCAGCACCTCGGAGCTCCCTTCCCTCACGACCGCATCGGTCTTCTACATGTGAAGTCATGCTTCCCCTAGCACTCAGGCCGAAAAACTCTCCCCTCCAGGTTGTTGGTGAAGGTTCCGCCGAGGGAATCGAGCAGGTCTTGAGCGAACGGGAATCAGACAGTTCACCTCGCTGATCTCACAGATCGAGATCGTCAATCAAGTCAGCGTCAGGATGGTTAGGAGGCAGCTTTCCGCCCAGGCTGAAGTCGAGATCCTCATCCTCGCCTTGCCTGTTGCGGCACTTCCGATCCGAATCGGCCAGGTCCTGAAGTTCATCCTCAACGCCGGCCTCGGCCGGGTCGTCTTCCGGGTCAGGCCCGCCGGTCACGGTCCAGTTCCTCGACCAGCTGTTCGAATCGTTCGGCCCGGTCTCGGTGCCGCAGGTAGCTGATCGCCGTCCCGTGGTCACACCAGACCCGAATCGTCCAGAAGAATCCCCAGACGAACAACCCGCCACCAACAACCCCGGCCGCGGACTCGTCCCCGAAGACCACGCCGAGCACGAACCCGACAGCGAGCAAGAAGAACGGCGGGATGTAGTCCTCCATCGGCAGCATCGAAAGGTGGGTCGGATCCAAGTCCTCGTTCCTGACTCAAAGCCCGCCCGGGCAATGCCAAGATCAGGGAGCAATGAGGTTCAGTGCTCTCGGGTGGTTCCAGATAGCGTGACGCTCATGCCCGGTCAAAGACTTCATTCGGGAGGAGAGAATTGACCGAAGTTGACGACATCTTCACTCCACTGCCCGATGGTCTGCGTTCCAAAGCAGACTCTCTGGGTCCGGCCCCGGAAGGGGCATACCCGGATCTGCCGGAATGGGCCCGGACACTGGTTTACCGGCACTCGCAGATGGAGATCGACCTCGATGAGCTTCGCCCCTATGCGGCAGAGTCAGGCGATAGCGGTCTGACTCTCGCCTTTGAAGGAACCTGCCTCAACCTGCTCGAAGGCGGGCAGGCACAGGTGTTCACAGCCGGTCCGAAGGCCGATGATTCTGGCGGATGGCTACGACCGCGAATCACCGATTACTGGGACGCCAGCGAACGGTCTATCGAGCAAGCAGCCCGCCAACTGGCTGGACTCGACGAGCGAGATCGTCAGGCCGCTTTGGCCGAAGTGAACGCTTCCGTGAACCAGCATGCGGCCGCGCTGACCGACCAGCAGCTCGTGCTCGCTGCCGTGAACTTCGCCGACAATCTCTACAAGTCAGCTTGTGCGATCGGTTGGTGGGACGGTGATGTGAGCGACTATCTCGAGGCCAGCGCCAAGACGTTTTCGATCGCCTTGAACGAGCGAGGCTTCAGTTTCCAATACCTGGTCGACAATGCGTGGGACGACATGAGCCGCCCGACGAGGCTTCTCCCCGGCTGGTACCAGGCTTCTGCCGTTTTGTTCACCTGCCCGCAGGTTCTGGTTTCGAATCTGGCTGAACGCGAGCCTGACTCGCCGGCCCTGACAACGCCGGGGCTGATCGATGAAGCCAGGGGATCCTGCGAAGAGGCAGTAGCTGCATGCCAACAGGACGGCCTCAACTTCGTGCATCTGGACGCGGACCTGGTCGAAGGGTCTTTCGCGCAGGCACTCGCCGATCAAGGAGCCGAAGGAGTGATCACGATGATCCGATCGGAAGCCCCTGACCCCGGCACTTCGATCAACATCATCCCTCCGGACGGCATCGAACTACCTGGCTCCTGAGCGGACTACTCGTTCGGATCTTCAGCCGATAGTCCAGCGGCCAGCGTTTGGCGCTGAACTTCTTCGGCAGCATCACGGTGAGTGCCGGAAGGGAGGGGGATTTCTGGCGGTCGTGTCAGATCCACCCGGGATCTTCGACTCAGAAGGCATCTATCAAGAGCGGTTGAGGGGCCCGGCCCTGTGATGCCGCAGCAACCGAGCGGGAGTGATCTCCCGGCAACGGTGCTAACGCCGGATTCGATGGAGGAAGCGAATGACAAGTCAAAGCGACTGGCGTGACGAATTCGAGTGCGAGGAATGCCGCAAGTGGACGGGCAAACCACCGGTCCCGATCGGCGAGGCCAGCCAGCTCCTGCGCGCGAACGGCGTCACCGAGTTCAAGCTCGTCCACGCCTGCTACCTCCGGGTCGGCCGCGACGGCAGCCACCACCACATCCCGACCACAATCCTCGAGTTACCAGACGGCACGACGACCCAGTGGATCCCGGAACTCCCCTGATGTTCCGGACAACCAAATCGGTCCTCGGGGAACTCCATCCGGTGGAGTAGGTCGTCGACTATCTCAGCGACGCCCTCGGGGATCCGAAGCCAGCTCGGGAGGCGCGCTAGAAGGGCTACTCGGGAACTTCGAGCTGACTCTCAAGCAGGTCCGTGAGTTCGTCCATCGTCAGCCAAGGTGACTTTGCGTGAATCATGCGATGGCAGTTCGCACAGACCAGGGCGAGGTCACTCAGCTTGGTCCGCGAACCTTCGTCGACTTCGCTCAGGGGGATGGTGTGGTGGCACTCGATGAAGCCGTGGCCGCGTGCACCGTATGTCGATTCGAAGTCGAAATCGCAAACCTCGCACTTAAGTCTTCCTTCTCTGTTCAGAACAGTTTCTTTCTTCTGCTCCACAAGCTTTCGATTTCTTTCGCGGGTCCGATGAACTCTGGTCAGGATCCTTCCTTCCACCGCATCCACGATTTCTGGTTCGTCGGCCAGTTCCCGGACGAACGGGAATGTTTCGAGCAGCTCGCCAAATCTCTCGACCGATTCCGGAGATTGGTCCTCTTCTTGGCCGTAGAGATCCAGAGCAGTGGCTAGATCGTCCTGCTCCAAGGGAACCTCGAAGTAAAGATCGTTCCCGTTGACCTCGTTTGCTGGAACTACGACCCGGCGCGGCCGTCCCAGCAGTTCGTAGCCCATCGCCTGCAGGATCGCTCCGACCACACCTCCTCGACCCGTGGTGACGATGTTTCGTTCGCCACTCTCCGACCAAAGTCGGTCAACTTCGGCCTGGAGATACGTGTAGTAGACCCGGCTGCCTTCGGGCTTCTGCTCGGTGCCAACCAAGACGTAACTTTCAGCGACTTCGAGAATCTCGTTTGGCTTGCCCGTGAGCGTCGGGAGGGTTTCACCTTCCATAGACGAGAGAAATCTCTGAATATCTGGGGCCGGCATAAATCATCCCTCCCAAGTTTGAGGCTCGATCGATTGAATTTCTGACTTCGTCAACGCTAGCGGCCTCCGCCGTGCCTGACCGCCGCTTCTCCCCCGTTGTCAGATCGATGCCCCCTTCTAGACTCCCGCAGCATGGGAAGAAACGGCCACCTCGTCGAATACTTGCGTCTGCGATTCAATCGCTACAACGGCCCCACCGTCCGAGTAGGACTGACAACCCGCTGAATTCGGAGTAGACCAGCCAATGTCAGCAATGTTTCGGATCAGAGACGGCGTCCTGTCCAGGATGGTCGAGGTTCCTTACGAGGCCGAGAACATCTTGCAGCAACTGCTTGCCGATTACCCCGGCCTACTGGCAGGAGATTCAGAGGAAACGGAATCCGATTGGCTCCTGATTGAGCGAGAGATAGGCATCGCGGAATCTGAGGACGGAGGAACTCGCTGGAGTCTTGACCACCTGTTCGTTGACAGGGATGCAGTCCCCACTTTGGTTGAGGTCAAACGGAGCTCGGATTCCCGAATCAGGCGGGAGGTCGTCGGCCAAATGCTCGACTACGCCGCAAACGGATCGGCAGTTTGGAGCCAGGAGAGCATCAGGGCGAGCTTCGAGTCTGCCTCTTCACGTGATGGCAAAGACCCCGAGTCAGAACTCGAGAGTTTTTTGGGTGGCGGTGAAGACCCGGACGAGTTCTGGAACAAGGTCGGAGAGAACCTCAAACTCGGCAAGCTCCGACTCGTATTTGTAGCCGACGAAATCCCACGCGAACTCAGACGGGTCATCGAGTTTCTGAACGAGCAAATGGAGTCGACCGAGGTAATCGGGATCGAGGTCAAGCAGTTCGCGGAAGAAGGGGGAGAGGCAACTACGCTGATGTCGAGCGTGATCGGCAGGACCGAAACGTCCCGGCAGGTCAAGGGTGTTTCGAGCCCGGCAGTAAGAGAGCCTTGGTCTGTCGATGAGTTTGAATCTCGGCTCAGAGATGATTATCCCCCCGATCTGGGGGCCCGAGCGGTCGAGCTTCACCGAGCGCTCGTCAGGGCAGGTGCTTCGCTCTTTCCCGGACGAGGTCCCACCGAGCCATCCATGAACTACTGGTTCAGTAGCGGGTCTCCCGCTGCAGTGAGCTTGAGCATGTACATGAACGGACTCGCGATCAATTTCGATTGGGTCCGGCCCTACAGGTCGGACTCGGAAATGGAGCGGCTGGCAGAGCTCGCCGCGCGGATACCTGGGTCGGAGCCGTACTTGGGAAAGCCTCGGCGAGGCATTTGGAACGTAAGACCTGGACTGAGATATGGAGACATCCTGGTCGACGATGATTCCCCCGAACTGATTGCTTCGCTGATGTTGGAAGCTTCAAAACCAGTCGAAAAACAAACGAAGGAATAGAGACCCTGTGGCGAGATTTATTGATCCTGACTCAAGCAGGACACTTATCGACAAAGTCGCCGACCGGTGGAAGCAGGACTGCCTGGTCGACTCCGGGTCGATCCTCTGGGGCGATCGTCCGGTGTGGACCGAGCCGAACCTGAGGGACTTTCAGTCTCGCTTCCTTGAGAACCCGATGATCGGAACCGAACTGGACTTCAGCGGCAAGATAGAAGTCCAGCTCGAAGAGGCACCTGACGACGTCCGGTGGCTAGCGGTCGAGCTGCTGATCGTCTACTTCCTCTTCGCCCGGCGCCTCATCGAAGGGCCTGCCAAGCGGGAACTACTTTTTCGAGTCGCGGGGCCTCTGGATCTGACCGAGGCACCTGCGTGGGAAGAGATCGCGGAAACAATGAACTACGGGATCGGCAATCCCGGGGTTGGCTACAACATTCACAGGGACCGGCAGATCGGATACCTGCTGGATTTCACGCTCAGATTCAAAGCCATCGAGGCTCGGGAGGACCGGGAGGCACTGCTGAATGACCCGTGGCGCCTCAGGGATTTCGCCGACGATGCCGCCGAGGGAATCCAGGTCAGAGAGATGCGCCATGTTCTGCTCCACTTGCTTCGCCCGGATGAGTTCGAGCGGATGTCGAGCCAGACCCACAAGCAGAACATCGTCAGGGCATTCGAAGGCGACCTGTTCGGAGACGAGCCCGGGCCAGAGGATCTTGACGAGCGGATCTTGAGAATTCGGGAGAAGCTGGTGGCTTTGGGCGCCCAGCCAAACGCACATCAGGGAATCCTCGACTTCTACCATCCGCCGTTGCACCAGATCTGGGATTCGAGCTCGTCACGAAGCGAAGGTACGAGTGATCTCGATCTTCTCGAATACAAGAAGCAGATGGTGCTTTACGGGCCTCCCGGCACCGGCAAGACCCATCGCACCCGGGAGCTCGCATCAAGTCTCATTCGACAGGCTGCACTCCGGAAATGGGGTGCCGGTGAATTCTTCGCCTCGCAGGATCGTGTTGAACGGGAAACCAAAGGGCGCATCCATTGGTTGCAGTTGCACGCCGCCTATAGCTACGAAGACTTCGTGCGTGGACTTCGCCTCAACGCGAACGGTGGCACCGAATACGTGGACGGTTTCCTGCCCCTCCTTGTCAGCGAAATCGAAAAAGAACCTGTGGAAACCAGGCTCCCGACCGTCCTGGTCCTCGACGAGATCAATCGCGCGGACCTCAGCCGACTCTTCGGAGAGGCATTCAGCCTGCTCGAAAACCGGGACAAGCCGCTGACCTTGCCTGGGCAAGATGACGAGGGCAATTCGACCACGCTTTCGCTGCCAGCGGACCTTTATGTGATCGGCACGATGAACCTGATCGATCAATCCGTCGAGGAGATCGATTTCGCTCTGAGGCGGCGCTTTTTCTGGCGTCCAGCTGGATTCGATCCCACGTCAATCGTCGCGGTGAACGAGTCGCGTTGGCCCGAACAAGCACCGTCGAAATACGGGTGGGATAGGGCGGTCGGAGATATGGAATTGCTCGCTGAGCGGGCATCGCTTCTCAACGAAGCGATCGAGCGTTCTCCGCATCTCGGCAGCCAGTACGTCATCGGCCATACCTATTTCTTCGACGCGTCCTTCTTTGCCGGCCACAGCCTTGAGGGCGTGAAGCAACTGACGGGCGGCGTCTTCTGGCAGAAGTCGGGCAATCCCAAGACATCGATCGAAGACCTCTGGGAATTTTCGGTGCGGCCGCTGCTCGAGCAATACCTGGCCGGGATCGACGCCGATTCCGCCAGATCCGAGATCGACAGTCTTCGGGATGTATTCCTCAGAGGGACCGCGACTTGAGCGAACCCAAGACGGAGGTCGTATTCCAGGACCTTTCGCCCAACGCGGAAGTTGATGCCGAGACGGATCAGTGGCTTGGTCGCCTCGCTGAACGCCTGTATGGCGAAGATCACGTCCTCCACCTGGCGGGTGCGGCCCGGAATGACGACGAGGACCTCCCGGCGCTTTCTCGCGACACTTTTGGCACCTGGTGGGCGGGTCGATTCATAGGCGAACTCAGGTTCGAAGATCGGGTGCTACGGATCGAGCCGAGGCTGGGAATGGACGTGATCGGCCAGTGGCTGTCATACGCCCTGAACTTGAATGTAATCCCCAAGAGTGCCACCAGAAGCGGCAAAGGACCGATGATCGCTCAACTGATCGATCGAATCTGGTCCGCCGCGGTTGCGGATGCTTCGCGGCACGGTGGTCCTCGCGTTCGCCGCACCGTCGTGAACAGAGGTCCGTATGTGCGCGACCGGTTGGATGTGGGGAAGACGGTGAAACTGAGAGCGGAGGGCAAACCGTTCGTCTCCACGGTTCGTTCCGAAAGGAGTCTTGAGAATCCGGTGTCGAAGATTCTCGTCCTCGCCGACCGAACGCTCTGTTCCATGATCGGCGAGCGTCCGGAATGGCGTCCGGATCGTTGCGAGGAAACGCTCTCCCATCTTCGTCAGGCCGTCGGATCAGCCCCTGGGATGCCTCACGAGACGGAACTCCGACGAGTCCGCTACTCCCCGATCACCCGTCCCTTTCAGTCCCTCGCATCCTTCTCGATGGAGATTGCCAAGAAGCGTGGTCACCTCGTGTCGGCTGAGCGAGACGACATATCCGGTGTACTGATCGATGTCGCCGAGCTATGGGAGCTTTTCCTCGTCCACTGCGCGCGACTCGCCTTCGGGGCAACGAGAGTGGAGCACGGAACCAGTGAGGGGGAGAGTGCTTTCCTGCTTACGTCGACCACAAAGCCCGGAGCGACGATGGGACGACTCAAGCCGGACATCCTGATTCGGGATGAGACCGGGAATGTCACCGCAGTCATCGACGCGAAATACAAGCGACTCCGAGGGAGGCAGGGCAGTCCACACGGGGTCGACCGAGGCGACCTCTACCAGCTCACCTCGTATCTGACTGGCCATCCAGAGGTCCGGCTGGGTGGATTGGCGTACCCGGAACATCCCCGAGACGAAGCGTCCGCCAATGACCACGGACCATGGGCCACCAATTTCGGGCATCGGGTGAGATTCGACCGGTACGCACCCGATGTCGACTCGGCAAAGGCGCAACTTCTTCGGATCGTCGCTCCGAATAGTCGTTTCAGGTCGACTCCGCCCGTTCGGCCCGAATTGGTTCGGACGCCTTAGGCTCATGCCCGTGAACGAAGCCCGAAAAATACGACAAGGACTTGACCTGTGGCGCTGAAAAAATCGGATCTCTACCGCTCGCTCTGGGCAAGTTGCGATCAGCTTCGAGGAGGCATGGATGCCAGCCAGTACAAGGACTACATCCTCACCCTTTTGTTCGTCAAGTACGTCTCCGATAAGGCCAAGGCCAACCCTGACAGCCTCATCGACGTTCCCGAGGGCGGCTCCTTCGATGACATGCTCGCCGCGAAGGGCGATAAGGAGATCGGCGACCGGTTCAACAAGATCATCGCCAGGCTCGCGGAGGCCAACGATCTCCGGAACGTGATCGACCAGGCGGATTTCAACGACGAGGAAAAACTCGGCAAGGGCAAGGATATGCAGGACGTGCTGTCCAAGCTCGTCACGATCTTCAACGACCTCGATTTCCAGGGTTCCCGTGCCGAGGGCGACGATCTCCTCGGTGACGCCTACGAGTACCTGATGCGGCACTTCGCGACCGAATCCGGCAAGAGCAAGGGGCAGTTCTACACCCCGGCCGAGGTGTCTCAGATCCTTGCCAAAGTCGTCGGTATAGGCAGCGAAACCCGCCAGGACCAAACCGTTTACGACCCTGCCTGCGGATCGGGTTCGTTGCTACTCAAGGCCGCCGATGAAGCGCCGCGCGGTATGACCGTATACGGACAGGAGAAAGACAACGCGACCTGGGCTTTGTCGAAGATGAACATGATCCTCCACGACAACGAGATCGCCGATATCCGCAAGGGAAACGTCCTCTCCTCACCACAGTTTCTCGATAGCTCAGGTACGGGCCTCAAAACTTTCGACTACGTCGTGATGAATCCGCCATTTTCGGAAAAAGCTTGGACTACCGGCCTGGAAAGCGAGTATGGCCGCTTCGAATACGGACGCCCGCCCGAGAAGAACGGCGACTACGCGTTTCTTCTCCACGCACTCAAGTCGATGAAAAGCAACGGCAAGGGAGCAATCATCCTGCCGCATGGCGTGCTCTTCCGTGGCAACGCCGAAGCCACGATCCGCACCCGCCTCCTGAAGCAAGGCTTCATCAAGGGCATCATCGGTCTGCCCGCCAACCTCTTCTACGGCACCGGCATCCCCGCCTGCATCGTCGTGCTCGACAAGGAAAACGCCCAGGCACGCACCGGCGTATTCATGATCGATGCCTCCAAAGGCTTCGTGAAGGACGGCAACAAGAACCGGCTCCGAAGCCAGGACATCCACAAGATCGTCGACACCTTCAACAAGCAAATCGAGATCGACCGCTACTCACGCATGGTCCCGATGAGCGAAATCGCCGATGAGAAAAACGACTTCAACCTCAACATCCCGCGCTACATCGACTCATCCGAACCAGAAGACCTCCAGGACCTCCACGCCCACATCCACGGCGGCATCCCCAACCACGACCTCGATCAACTGAGCGACTACTGGGAGTCATTCCCCGAACTACGAGACCAACTCTTCAAGCCGAACCGTCCCGGCTACAGCGACCTAGCCGTCGAAACCAACGAGGTTCAGAACACCATCCTTGAAGCGCCAGGCTTTCGCAAGCTTCGCGACCAGGCCGCTGAAATTGTCGACGATTGGTTCGCAGACCACCGCGAGACCCTCTCCAACATCAACGCCCACACCGTGCCGGGCGATCTGATTCAGCAGCTTGGCGACGACTTTCTGGCTCGATTCAAGAGCCTGCCACTCCTTGACGAGTACGACGCCTACCAGCAGCTCATGACCTACTGGCAGGAAGTAATGCACGACGACATCTTCCTCATCATGAATGACGGCTGGACCGACGCCGCCAAGCCGCGCCTGACCATAAACGACAAAGAACGCAAACTCACTGAAGAACCCGACCTCACCATCGGCACCGGCAAGAAAGCCCAGAAGTACAAGATGGATCTCATCCCGCCTCGCCTAGTCGTCGCTCGCTACTTCGCCGACGAGCAGGCCACGGTCGATGAACTCACCGCCGCTGCCGAGGAAGCCACTCGTGCTGTCGAGGAGTACGTCGAAGAACACGCCATCGAGGACGGACTACTTGCCGACGCCACGGATGACGAGAAGATCTCCAAGGCGCTCGTGACCGCGCGATTGAAAGCGGTCAAGAACGATGGCGATCCAGACGAAATCCAAGCCCTGAAACAGGCCGGCAAGCTGTACAACGCCGAAGCCGCCGCCAAGAAGGACCTCAAGAGCGCCCAGGCGGAACTCGACATCGCCACGCTAGAGAAGTACGGCGACCTGACGGAGGAAGACGTCAAGGCCCTCGTACTGGACGACAAGTGGGAGGCAACAGTTCTGCACCGAATCGCCGGCGAAGCCGAAGCACTCACCCTGAACCTCGTAGCCCGTATCCAACAGCTCGGCGAGCGGTATGCCGCTACTGTTGGCAGTCTTGATGCCGAGCTCCAGAGCCTGGAAGCGCAGGTTTCTCGACACCTCGCCGCGATGGGGGTCGAGTGATGAGCGTGTCAACCGTTCGTCTTGCTGATGTGGCGACAAAGATCGGGAGCGGAATCACTCCGCGCGGCGGTTCGGCTGTTTACAAGACGGCAGGCAGGCCGTTCATCCGCAGTCAGAACGTAGGCTGGGGTGACCTGCGCTTGGCTGACATGGCATATATCGATGAGGCGACTCACTCGAATTTTCCAGCTACAGAAATTCGTACCGGAGACGTACTTCTCAACATTACCGGTGCATCGATTGGCCGATCGGCGGTTGCCACTCCCGCGTTGAACGGCGGTAACGTCAATCAGCACGTATGCGAGATCCGACTGAATCCTGGACGAATGGATCCACGATTCTTGAACGCCTTCCTGCTGTCTCGATCGGGTCAGAGCCAGATTGACATGTTCCAAGCGGGCGGTAATCGCCAAGGATTGAATTTCCGGCAGGTTGGTTCCATCCAGGTCCCAGACCTGCCTATTGAGCAGCAGCGCGAAATCGGGTCCGTTAGCCAGAATACAGACGACTTGATCGCCACCCTCGACCGCCTTATCGCTAAGAAGCAGGCGATCAAGCAGGGCATGATGCAGCAACTCCTCACCGGCCGCACCCGCCTTCCAGGATTTAGTCGCGACTGGGTCGAGTTGCGCGCCGGAGACCTCGGAACGTTCAAAGGCGGAAGTGGGTTCGCGCCCAGGTACCAGGGTGCGGCTTCTGGCCCTATCCCGTTTTTCAAGGTTTCGGACATGAATAACGAAGGCAATGAGCTATTCATGCGCCGTGCGAACAATTACATCACCGAGTCTCAGCGAAAGTCGATGGCCGCTGCGCTCATGCCGGCGGAAGCGATCGTGTTCGCCAAGGTGGGCGCGGCGGTATTTCTGGAGCGCAAGCGAATACTGACCATACCTAGCTGTATAGACAACAACATGGCGGCCTACGTCGTCGACAAAGAGCGCGTGGATGTGCGTTTCATGCACTACCTCCTGTCCGACTTTCCGATGAGTTCGCTCGTGGCAACGGGAGCTTTGCCATCATTGAACGGTGGTCAGCTCCGTTCGATCCCGATCTCGCTGCCTTTCGAACTTGATGAGCAGCGAGCCATCGCCGTTGTCTTGGCCGACTGTGATGCGGAGATCAGAGTACACCAGGCTCGTCTGGCCAAAGCTCGCGATACTAAAACCGGCATGATGCAGCAACTCCTGACCGGCCGCATTCGCTTGCCCGTGGAGGCAGCTTCATGAACACAGGTTGGGCGATACAGGAGCTGGACAAGTTCATCGACATGACAGTGATGACGAACAACAGTCGTAGCGGTGCTGGATATGTGGCCATCTCTAACAAGTCCAGCACGGCTGCTTCAGATGCTGATGTGACCAAGCAGGCCCAGGTTGTTGAGAAGATCCTTGACCGTGTGGTGTCGTCTTGGCGAACGGAGATTGAGCTGTCTTCTACCAATCGCTGGACGAGACATCGCGAGGCGGCTATACGCGCAAAGGAAGAGCTACTCCGTGAGGAAGAAGTTCGCGAGAATCTCGGTGAGAATGCACCTGAGCTGTCCGCCGCCGATTTACACGACTGGGTCTGGAGCGGCGCTAAGTCGCTCTGGCAGTCCGGTCACTACCGTGAGGCAGTAGAGGGTGCTATCAAGAAGTTGAACGCGGAGACGCAAAACAAGGTTGGTCGCCGCGATGTGAGCGAGACAGACTTGTTCAAGCAAGCGTTCTCGCTGGACGCCCCGAAGTCCGGCAAAGCTCGCCTGCGGCGCTTGGAGGATGACGGGGGCGATACCTACAAGTCGGTTCAGCGTGGTGCCATGACCCTCGCTGAGGGTGTCTTCGCCGGCATCCGAAATCCTTTGAGTCATGAGGCAGATCAGGAGCTTTCTGAGCAGGAGGCGCTTGAGTATCTCGCGACGCTGAGTGTGCTGGCCAGGTGGGTTGATGCGGCCCAAGTGGAGGCAATCTCGTGAGTGACGTAGGGCAGATTGAACGCATGGCACAGAATCGCATCGTTGGCCTCTTTCGTGACCGGCTCGGCTACGACTATCTTGGCGACTGGCACGATGGAGATCGGATGGCAGGCGTCGAAACTGACCTGCTGACGCAAAACCTCAAGGCGCGCGGCTACGACGACAACTTGATCAACCGTGCCCTCGATCAGCTCGGCAAAGCGGCCTCGGTTGGTGCTGGGCACGACCTGTACGAGGCGAATCGGGATGTATATGAGTTGCTGCGCTATGGCGTGAAGGTGAAGCCCGGAATCGGCGAGCAGGTTAAGACGGTTTGGCTGATCGACTGGAAAAACGTTGAAGCGAATCATTTTGCCGTTGCCGAAGAGGTAACGGTCCTGGGTCAGCACACCAAGCGTCCGGATGTCGTTCTCTACGTCAACGGTCTGGCGCTCGGGGTGGTGGAGCTGAAGCGGTCGAAGGTTTCTGTGGCGGAGGGAATCAGGCAGAACATCGGAAACCAGAAGCCAGAGTTCATCCGGCCGTTCTTTTCCACAGTCCAGTTCGCTTTTGCGGGCAATGACGTTGAGGGGCTGAGGTATGGGGTAATCGGAACACCGGAGAAGTATTGGCTGGAATGGAAGGAAGACTCCGATATCGCGGAGCCGTTGGATCGGGCGTTGGTGCAGATGTGCGGGAAGAGCCGCTTTCTTGAGCTGATCCATGACTTCACCGTGTTTGACGCCGGGATCAGGAAGGCCCCCAGGCACAATCAGTATTTCGGCGTGAAAGCCGCCCAGGAGCGGATTGCCAAGCGTGAGGGCGGGATCATTTGGCATACCCAGGGTTCCGGTAAGAGCCTGACGATGGTGTGGCTAGCCAAGTGGATTCGGGAAAACCAGGACGATGCGAGGGTCCTGCTGATCACGGATCGCACCGAGCTTGACGAGCAGATCGAAGGGGTCTTTCAGGGCGTCAGCGAGGACATCTACCGCACCAAGAGCGGTGCGGACCTGCTCGACACTTTGAACAGGTCTCAAGAGTGGCTGATCTGCTCACTCGTCCACAAGTTCCGTGGTTCCGATGAAGAATCGGCTTTGGACGAGGACAGTGAGGACTTCATCGCTGAGCTGAATGCCGCGGTACCGAAAGGCTTTTCGGCCAAGGGGAATCTGTTCGTTTTCGTTGATGAGGCGCATCGCACCCAGTCAGGGAAGATGCACCGGGCTATGAAGCAGCTTCTGCCGGAGGCGATGTTCATCGGGTTCACCGGCACCCCACTGCTGAAGGCAGACAAGGCGACGAGCATCGAGACGTTCGGCTCGTTCATCCACACCTACAAATTCGATGAAGCTGTAGGTGACGGCGTGGTGCTTGACCTGCGCTACGAGGCCCGGAACATCGATCAGCACCTGACTTCCCCGCAGCAGGTCGACAAGTGGTTTGAGCTCAAGACCAAGGGCATGACTGACCTCTCTAAGGCAGAGCTGAAGAAGCGCTGGGGAACCATGCGAAAGGTCGTTTCCGCAGAGCCTCGTGCCAAACAGATCGTCCACGACATCCTGATCGACATGGGCTCAAAGCCCCGCCTGATGGACGGGCGCGGAAACGCCATGCTCGTCGGCTCGAGCATCTACCAGGCCTGCAAGTTCTACGAGATGTTCGTCTCGGCCGGATTCGAGGGGAAGTGCGCGATTGTCACCAGCTACGAGCCGAACGCGAGCGACATCTCCAAGGAAGACTCCGGTGAGGGCAAGACGGAGAAGCTTCGCCAGTACGACATCTACCGGAAAATGCTTGCTGACTACTTCGACGAGTCCGAGGACAGCGCCATGGGTAAGGTCGAATTGTTCGAGCAGGAAGTCAAAGAGCAGTTCGTGAATGACCCTGGCCAGTTGCGTCTGTTGATCGTGGTCGACAAGCTCCTGACCGGCTTTGATGCGCCATCTGCCACTTACCTGTACATCGACAAGAAGATGCGCGACCACGGGCTGTTCCAGGCGATCTGCCGGGTCAACCGCCTCGACTGTGAGGATAAGGACTACGGATACATCGTTGACTACCAGGATCTCTTCAACTCCATCGAAGACGCTGTCGATGACTACACCTCCGGTGCTCTTGACGGCTACGAGAAGAAAGACATCGAAGGTCTCCTCACCGACCGGATCGACAAAGCCGGTGAAGACCTCGACGAAGCGCTGGAACGGATCCGAGCACTGTGTGAGCCGGTCATGCCCCCGAGGGGGACACTCCAATATCAGCACTACTTCTGCGCGCAGGAGCAGGGCAATTTCAAGCAGCTGAAGGCCAACGAACCGAAGCGGGTCGAGCTTTACAAGGCGGTCGCTTCGGTCAGCCGGGCCTACGGCAACCTCGCCAACGAAATGACCGCCGCCGGATACACCGCTGAGGAAGCCCAGAAAATCAGGCAGGAGGTTGCGCACTACGTCGATGTTCGCGCCGAGGTGAAGCTTGGTGCCGGTGAGGACGTCGATTTCAAGCAGTACGAAGCCGGTATGAGGTTCCTGCTTGACACCTACATCCAGGCCGACGCGTCCGAGGTCGTCTCGGACTTTGAGGATGCTGGCCTGATCGACCTGATCGTCAAAATGGGCGCCGGAGCGATCGAGAAGCTCCCCGAGGGAATCAAGAAAGACCCCGAAGCGGTTGCGGAGACGATCACGAACAACATGCGGAAAGTGATCATCGACGAACGGCCGATGAACCCGAAGTACTACGACCGCATGAGTGAACTGCTCGACGCCCTCATCGAAGAACACCGCCAAGATGCTCTCGACTACAAGGACTACCTCGCAAGGCTGCTCGATGCCGCCAAGAAGCTCGGCACCGAAGAATCAGACACCAAGTACCCAGCCTGGGCCGATAACGGTGCCCGACGTGCGCTGGTCGAGTTCTTTGCTCCCGACGAAAGTATTGCCGTCGAAATCGATGGGGCAGTGCTGCGAAGCAAGCCGGCCGACTGGGTTGGCAACTCGATGAAAGAGCGCGTCGTCCGTAACGCGATTCGAACAGCTTTGCCCAAGGACTACGACCAGCTCGACGAGCTGTTCGAGCTCGTACGAGCCCGCGATGAGTACCGCTAACGCTTACCTCACGGTCCGTGGAATCGGCGTCGACGTCGTCTACAAGGACATCAAGAACCTCCACATCGGGGTCTACCCTCCAATCGGGCGGGTCCGGGTTGCCGCCCCGGAACGCCTCGATGACGATCAGGTACGCCTCGCCGTCATCCAGCGCCTGTCCTGGATCAAACGCCAACGTGAAAAACTCCAAGCTGCGTCGCGCCAGAGCGAACGCGAGATGATCACCGGCGAATCGCACTATGTCTGGGGCATACGGCGACGGCTGAAGGTAGTCGAGCGCCCCGGCCGCACAAACATCGAGATCGACGGAGAACGCCTGGTTCTCTACGCATCCCCCGAGGCAACTACCGAGGAACGACGTGTCGCACTCGACAGGTGGTACAGGGAGCAACTCCGCCAAGCAATCCCTGCGCTGATCGCGGAATGGGAGACGAAACTAGATGTAACCGTCCCGAAATGGACGATCCGCCGCATGAAAACCAAATGGGGCTCATGCAACCGCGAAACCCGCCACCTCTGGTTCAACCTGGAACTGGCCAAGAAGCACCCCAACTGCCTGGAATACATCGTCGTCCATGAGATGACCCACTACTTCGAACGCAGCCACACCGAACGCTTCACCAAGCTCATGGACAAGCAGCTACCGGACTGGCGCAGCCGCCGCGACCAGCTCAACGAGGCCCCCTTGACTGAAGAGGTGTGGAGATGACGGATGCCGCCGCATCATCTGTAATCGACGAGATTGTCATCAAGAACTTTCGCCGCTTTCAGGACGCAACAATTCAGTTTTCGGCGGGTCTCAACATGCTCGTGGGCGACAATGAAGCCGGCAAGTCGACGCTTCTGGAAGCAATCAGCCTCGCTCTAACCGGACGGTGGCAGGGCAAGCTCTTGTCCTCCGAGCTAACGCCGCACCTGATCAACTCTGCCGCCACCGCCGAGTATGTCGACGGTGTTTCAAACGGACGAAATCCCACCCCACCAGAAATCGTTGTCGAACTGTTCCTCGCTGAATCGGACGACACCTTCGCTCTCAAGGGCACGAACAACTCGCTGGGCGAAGATGCCCCAGGACTGCGGGTCAGTGCCGTCCTTGACCCCGACTTCACCGCCGAGTACGCGGAATATGTGGCCGAACCGAATCAGGTGATATCTGTCCCCACCGAGTACTACCGTGTTGACTGGTATGACTTCGCGGGTCGCGTCGTCAATGCTCGCGGAGTAAAGGTCGCTGCATCGACTATCGACGCTTCCAGGATCCGCCTCCAGTCCGGCGCCGACTACTACTTACAGCGAATCATCACCGAAAGCCTGGACGTCAAACAAAGGGCCGAGCTTGCTCGCGGATATCGGACGCTGCAGGAGCAATTCGTGTCTGACCCCACCATCGCGACGATCAATGCCACCCTTGATGCGAGCCAAGATCGGATCACCGACAAGCAGCTCACGATGGAAATCGTCTCGTCTCAGTCCAACCATTGGGAAAGCGTGATCGCGCCTCACCTCGATCGACTTCCGTTCCATCTTTCGGGAAGCGGAGAGCAGCACAAACTGAAGATCCTGCTAGCTCTTGCCCGAAAACTCGAAGACGCACACCTAATCCTCATCGAAGAACCCGAAAACCACCTATCGTTTTCTGCTCTGAATCAGCTAATCGAGAAGATCAGTGCAAAATGTCGCGAACGGCAGGTAATCATCTCGACGCACAGTTCGTACGTCATCAACAAGTTGGGGCTGGAGCGCCTTATGCTCCTAAACGGTGACAGAGCGGCCCGAACAACCGATCTTCCTGAAGATACACAGAACTATTTTAGAAAGCTCTCGGGATACGACACTCTCCGCTTGGTACTTGCTAAAGCTGTAATTCTCGTGGAAGGTCCATCCGACGAACTAATTATTCAACGCGCTTACCTCGCTAAGCACAATAAGCGCCCGATCGAGGACGGTATCGACGTCATCAACGTCCGAGGTCTATCAGCCAAACGTTTCCTGGATCTTGCCATTCCCCTAAGGAGGAGAGTTGCGGTTGTGACCGACAACGACGGCGACTACGCAGAGAACGTCGACACAAAGTTCGCACCCTACCAGTCTCACGATTTTATTTCTATTCACCGAAGCGATAACAACGATCTAAGAACCTTGGAGCCTCACTTAGTCGCATCGTGTGGGCTAGATCTCGTAAACGATGTTCTCGGGAGGTCGTTTGGCTCGCCTGCCGAGGCAGAGAAGTTCATGACAACCAGTGGCAACAAGACTGACGTGGCTCTAGCATTTCACGACACAACTGAAGATCTGCGGTTTCCTCAGTACATCCAGGATGCGGTTGATGGCATCGGCCAATGAGGCTGTTATTGCCGCAGCCGGTTCAGGCAAGACGGAATACCTTCTCGAGTCCGCCCTCTCGGAGCCGAACCGTCGCACACTGATCGTCACCTACACGAACGAGAACCTCCGCGAGATCAACTCGCGACTCTGGGAGAAGGTATCTGGACCGCCCCCAGGCGTTACGACCATGACATGGTTCGAGTTTCTTCTGCGAGACGGTGTGAAGCCTTACCAGTCTTACAAGACACGGTTTGGGAGGATACGCTCGATCAATTTCATCACTCAGAACCCGCCATTCGCTCGGCGCGATGACTTCGACAACTACTACCTGGACAGCAGCGACAACATATACCGCGACGCCGTCTCCGATCTCGCATTCGAGCTCAACTTAGCATCAGGCGGAAAGGTCGTGAAGCGCCTCGAGGGTATGTACGACCAGATCTTGGTGGATGAAGTCCAAGACATGGCCGGATATGACCTGGATCTGTTGCAGCTATTGCTAGTTTCGTCAATCGAGATCACAATGGTTGGTGACCCTCGTCAGTCTGTCTACCTCACCAACCGATCCAACAAGAACAGCCAGTACCGCGGAGCGAAACTCGTGGACTGGATCACCGAAAGGGTCGAAGGCGACGATTGCTTCCTCAGGCACATGGACGTGAGCTATCGCTGCACCCAAGCTATCTGCGACGTCGCGGACTCGATCTACCCTGATATGCAAAGTACTTCGTCGTTAAATGACGTCTCAGACCATCACCTGGGAGTATTCCTGGTCCATACTGACCACCTTGCCGAATACATTGAGAACTTCTCTCCTCAGGAGTTACGGTGGGACCGGCGTTCTCCCCTCGCTGGACCGCTAGCTCGAAACTTCGGGCAGGTGAAGGGCCAGGCATTTGATCGAGTGCTTATACACCCGACAGGCACGATTACAAAATATTTGGAGAATGGCGATGCGCTCGCTGACGGTACTGCCGCTAAGTTCTACGTCGCCGTGACACGCGCACGATTCAGTGTCGCCGTTGTCACCAAGAAGCACACGACAGCCAGTCAACTTCCATTTTGGAGGCCGGTCTCGTCGTGAGACTATCTCGAGAGGTGGCAAAGTCGATCACTAACGCCTAACGATTTTGGTCGTACTTTTCAACCGGCCTTGACATTGGACATAGTTGACGGATTATTCTGGTCTGAGAGGACTGAATTTCTCTGCCTAGCTCATGACTCGAAGCACGAAATCGTGCTGTTCGAGCGTCAGGTAGTCGATCAACAGCCATCCCTCGCGGCCGCATTCGTTCTGCCACGTCCATTCGGGGCTTGAGAAATAGATCCAATGGGTGTTCTGGCTGGCGCCCTTCCTGATCGTTTCGTCTCTCAGTTCGCACATCCAGTTGCGCTGATCCAGCGGTTCGCTCTGCCACGGGTGTGCCCGTTGGAGGGCGTCATCTTCCTGGCTGGCTATCAAGTCCTCTCTCGGAAACTGCTCCATGGTTGATGGGTCGGATGCATAGCGGTCTTCTGACAAGCAGGTTTGACGTCAACCGTGATCGGCTTGTCGCGGTTTGGGGATCGTCTTGAGTTTCAGCTCCACGCAGCGAGTTCGACAGGTTGACGCGCCTTGTGGTTGGTCTGTGGGCTACTGCCCGGGAGGTTGTGCGAGGTTCTTGCTGATCAGGTCTCGGTGGTCGCAGCTGATCAGACGGGATCCTGAGTCGATCGCGGCGGCGGCGTAGGTGGCGTCATAGACGGAGATCTCATGTTCGACGGCAAGGTCGGCCGCGAGCTGGATGAGTCTGGCGGTGGAAGGGAGAACGCCCCCGTCGTCATCGATACGGTCAATGACGGCGAGGAGAGTCGGAACGAGGTCCGGCTTCTGCCATGCGCGTATTGCTACGTTGACAGTTTCGTAGCGGGCCAGGTCGAGAGTGGCGACGGAGGCTTCCAGGTCTTCAATGATCTTCCGCGCCTCGCGGTGGTACCGGTCCTCGGTGTCGAAGGCGGCAAGTAAGGCGCTGGCATCGAGAAGGAGGGTGTTCACGGCTCAGGTCGTGTCCGTTTGACCTGTTCCGCCGAGCCGCCGCCGTGGGCCGAGGCTTCCCGGAGAAGCGCAGTTATCGCTGATGCGCGTGCTGCCCGGCGTTCGCGCAAGGCACGGTCAGCGAAATCCCGCATGACTCCGCTGCGAGTGCTCCCGCGCCGCCTGGCCTCTGCGTCCACTTCGGCGAGCAGGTCGTCCGGTAGCGAAACCATCACCTTTGCCATTACTCCAGTATACCTGGGTATACCGGTTGGCTTGAATCGCCATCTAGGGTCGACCTGGGTTGATCCTCGAGCGTCCATGCCTCAATAACGCATAAGCGACCCAAACTCTCCCCCCGAGTACCGGGGGGTGAGTCTGCCCCGTGTCGGAAGCAGGGTCGGCCAGCGCGCCGGCACGTTCAGCTCATTGCGCGCTCAAGGTATTCGTGCTGTTTCAGATCGAGGTAGTCGAGCAGGAGCCAGCCTTCAGTTCCGCATTCGCTCATCCAAGTTGAATCGGGGCTCCTGAAGTAGAGCCAATGGGTGTTCGGGCTTGCGCCCTCGGCGATCGCCTCGTCTCTGATCCGGGTCATCCAGTTGCGCTGGTCCAGCGACTCGCACTGCCAGGGATGCTCCTTCTGCAACTCGAGGTCATTGTCACTGTCGATTACGTCCTGTCTCGGGAACTGGTCCACGGTCTGGAGGTCGCTCAAAACGGGTTTTCTGACGGACGGATCTCTCCCAGGTTTAGGCAACTAGCGCTCGTAGATGTCGCGGCGGTGGCCGACGGTGACGATTGTGACCAGGAGGACTTCATCTCTGATCGCGTAGATGATTCGGTAGTTGCCGACTCTTACCCGGTAGCCATCGCGGCCTCTTAGTTTTCTGGCGTTGGGTGGGCGGGGGTCTTCGGCGAGGAGGGCTATGGCTCCCTGGATTCGAGGTCGAACCTGAGGGTCGAGCTTTCGTAGCGACCTCATCGCCGCTGGGCGGATCTCGATTCGGTAGCGGCTCATTCCCAGCCGAGGTCGGCTTTGGCCTGCTCCCAGGGGACGCTCTCGCCCTCTTCCCTCATGGCTAGGTCGAAAGCGATCTCGTCTTCGACTTCGTCGAGGGCTTCCATCATCCGCTCGAAACGGTCGGGGCTGACCACTACCGCCGCGTCCTTGCCGTGGCGCTGGAGGTGAACGGCCTCGTTCTGGGCCAGCTCGATGACCTCGGCCAATGATTCCCGGGCGCTGCTGATGCTGAAGCTAGCCATTTCAACGATTGTACATATAAATATAAAGTCTGTACAGAACTACTGAGGCAGGTAGGTTGGCCGTGTGAGGCACTCGGTTGGAGGTCGGGAGCGGTTGGCGGCGGTTGGGTCGCTGTTGCTTGGGGTCCTGGCGGTTGCACTGGTCATTGAATTGGCGACCGATCGGTTTCCGGCTGGGTTGGTGATCGTTTTCTTTCTTGCTCTTTCGGCTGGGTTGGTTGGGCTCGGGTTGATTGGTGGCGGGTGGGTGAGGTTGGCTTCGTTTTGTGGGGCGGGTCTGGCCTTCGGGTTCACCTTTGGGGTGCTGATCGAGTCTGGGTGGAACCTGGTTCAGGCCGGGATTGTGGTGGTTGCTTTGGCCGGGGCTTTCGGGTTGGCGCGGGAGGCGTTCAGCGTCCGGGTGCCCTTGCCGGATGCGGCCCCTCCTGAGCGGCCGGTGCTCTTCTTCAATCCCAAGTCCGGTGGGGGCAAGGCCGAGCAACTCAACTTGGCGGAGGAAGCGAGGAGCCGCGGCTTCCGCACCGTCGAGCTGACCAAGGGAGCTGATCTTGCCCAGCTGGTCCGGGCGGAAGTCGACGCCGGGGCCGACGGACTGGCGATGGCCGGCGGTGACGGTTCGCAGGCGATAGTTGCCGAGATCGCCTCCGAGCACGACTTGCCCTACGCCTGCATCCCGGCCGGGACTCGGAATCACTTCGCACTCGACCTCGGGGTGGACCGGGAGGACTGCGTCGGGGCACTCGACGCCTTCGTCGAGGCGGGGGAGCGGCGGGTCGACCTGGCCGAGGTGAACGGGCGGGTCTTCGTCAACAACGTCTCTCTAGGGATCTACGCGGAAGCCGTCCAGAAGGACGAGTACCGGGAGGCGAAGATCAAGACCCTGCTCGACACCGTGCCCCAAGTGCTCGGACCGGATGCCGAGGTGCCCGAGCTCGACTGGACCAGCCCCTCCGGCAAGAAACATCACTCCGGGGCGGCGATCCTGGTCTCCAACAACAAGTACCGGCTCGGCAAGGCGGTCGGCTCCGGCACCCGGCCGAAGATCGACGACGGCCAACTGGGGATCGCGGTGCTGGCCGATCCGGTCGCCGCGGGCCAGCGGCTCAAGAGCTTCCAGAAGCCCTGGCGGGACTGGTCGGCGGCCGAGTTCGAGGTCGGGGCGAGCGAACAGGTCGCCGCCGGCATCGACGGCGAGGCGGCGATGATCGAACCGCCGCTCGAGTTCAAGATCCGGCCGGGCGTGCTGCGGGTGCGGATCGCCCGTCAACACCCCGGCGCCTCGCCTTCGGCGGCGATCCCCGATGGGTTCTTCCCTGAGATCGTTGCCCTGGTCCGGATCGCGCTGGGCCGGCCGCCGGCCGACGGCCCGGTCGTGAACCACCACCTCCAGGAAGGCGCCCGATGATCAAGAAGGCGAAAGAAGTGCTCGGCGAACTGAACAAACTCGACCAGGCCGTCTACGCCGCCGTTGCCGCCTCGCCTACCCCTTCGCTCGATACGGGCCTGCGCCGTCTTTCGGACGCAGCCAACTACTCGCGGATCTCCGGCGGCATCTCGATCGGGCTGGCCGCGCTCGGCGGACCAAAGGGGCGCAAGGCCGCCCTGCGGGGGATGGCTTCCATTGGTGTCACCTCGGCGGTCCTGAACGCGTTGGTCAAACCGGTCGCCCGACGGGCACGGCCCGACCGGGACGGAGCCGCGGTCCCGGCCGCCCGGCACGTGAGGATGCCGCGCTCCCATTCATTCCCTTCTGGTCATTCGGCCTCCGCTTTCGCCTTCGCGGTCGGGGTCGGGCACGTGCTGCCCTGGTCGATTCCGCCACTCACCCTGCTCGCGGCCGGGGTCGCCTACAGCCGCGTCCACACCGGGGTCCACTACCCGGGCGACGTGATCATCGGCTCGCTCTCCGGCGTGATCCTCGGCGAGGCGACCAACACGCTGCTCGACCGGTACGCGGTGAAATTACCGGGCGGATCGTAGAAACTGGACTCTAAGATGAGCCGGATCCTCGCCTACACCTCGCCGGCGCGCGGGCATCTCTTTCCGCTGACGCCGATCCTCGACGAGCTCCACAGCCGTGGACATGAAGTTGCGCTACGGACTCTCTCCTCCCAGGTCGAGCTGATGAACTCCCGCGGTTTCGAGGCCGCGGCGATCGACCCGGCGATCGAGGCGATCGAGCAGGATGACTGGGACGCGCCGAACCCGCGGGCCGCGCTCAAACGCTCGGTCGCCACCTTCTGCGCCCGGGCCGAACTGGACGGAACCGACCTTCAGCGGGCGATCGAGCAGGAGCGGCCGGATGCGCTGATCGTCGATGTCCAGTGCTGGGGAGCGCTGGCCGCGGCCGACGCGTGGGGAGGGCCTTGGGCGTCGTTCTGTCCCTACCCGCTGCCGCTGCCTTCCCGTGACGCGCCACCATTCGGACCGGGTCTCCGGCCGGCCCGAGGGTCCCTCGGCCGGCTGCGTGACCGGATCCTGCGACCGCTCGTTTTCGGCACGATCGAGCGCTCGGTGGTCGAGCCGTTGAACGAGGTCCGGGCCAGGTTCGGGCTGGACGCCGTGGACGCGACCACGATGTTCACCCGTCCGCCGCGGATGCTCTACATGACCGCGGAACCATTCGAGTACCCACGCTCCGACTGGCCGGAGAACATCCGGCTGGTCGGTCCTTGCGCCTGGGACCCGCCGGCCGAGCCGCCCGAATGGCTGGCCGGCGTCGACCGGCCGCTGGTGCTCGTGACCACCTCATCCGAGCTTCAAGATGACGCCCGCCTGATCCGGACCGCTCTCGAAGCGCTCGCCGAAGAGGAGGTCGAGGTCGTCGCGACCGCGCCGGCAGCCGACGTGGCCGAGATCGATGTTCCCGCGAACGCCCGCGTGCTGCCGTTCGTGCCGCATGCCCCGCTGCTCGACCGGGCCGCCTGCGTGATCACCCACGGCGGGATGGGGGCGACGCAGAAGGCGATCGCCCGGGGCGTGCCGGTCTGCGCAGTTCCGTTCGGCCGGGACCAGCTTGAGGTCGCCCGGCGGGTCGGGGTGTGCGGGGCGGGCACGCGGCTGCCAGCCAAGAAACTCTCCCCCTCGAACCTTAGGAAACAGGTTCGAGCGGCGATGGCCTGCCGCGCTGGCGCCGAAAGGATCGCGGAAGCCTACGCCGCGACCGGAGGTCCGACCTACGCGGCCGACGTCGTTGCCGAGCTGGTCTCCTAGCGGCGGGTGGGGCGAACTTCCGGCCCCGACCACTTAGAGGGGCATGCTCGCTTGCCCTCGACTTGAACCGGGATACGCCCATGACTAGAATTCTGGTCATGAGCGAAGATCAGTCGCTTTCCTATGTGAAAGCACATCTGTCTGAGATCGTGGATCGGGTCGAGGCAACCCAGGAACGAGTGACGATCACTCGAAACGGCAAGTCGGCCGCCGTGATCGTCCATCCGGACGACCTCGAAAGTCTCGAAGAAACGCTGGCCATCATGTCCGACCCCGAACTGATGGCTGGTATTCGGGAAGCGAAGGAGGCACATGCCGCAGGTGACTATGTAACGCTCGATGAGCTGAAGAAGCAGTTCGGATACGAGGAGTGAATTGCCGGACTGGAAAGTCACCGTTGATAGTCCGGCACGGAGAGATCTCGAAGCCCTTCCGGCCAAGTATTCGTTTGCCGTGATCCATCTGCTGAGCCTCCTGGCCGAGAATCCCAAGCGTTTGGGTAAGCCGCTCCGCTTCGATCTTGAGGGGAATTGGTCGGCGCGACGAGGCCCCTACCGGGTGATCTACGCCATCGACGAATCTGCGAGAGAGGTCATTGTGCGAAAGGTCGGTCATCGCTCCGACGTTTACCGCCGGACCTGAAGCGCTCGGGTCAACCAACGTGGGGTGCGCCGCGACTCAGGTCTCGAGCGCGGCTTCGGTCTCGTCGGCTTTCTTCTTCTGCTGATCCGCCTGGGCTTGGGCCTGGACCGCCTCGGTTTCCAGCTCGAAGAGGGCGCTGCGGGCCTGCCTGGTCTGGCGGTCGGCCTTGCTCCAGTTGTCCTGGAGGTCGGATTCGATCGAATCCGTGTCGCAGTAGAGGTCGCTGATGCAGTCGTTCCACTGGTTGTACGCGTCGGTGTACGAGCCGAAAGCCTTCTCCGCCTTGACCCCGGCGGGTGAGATGCACTCGAAGTCCATCCGCTTGAAGGGGATCCGGTTGTAAGCGACCGATATCTGCCCGACCTGGGTGCTGTAATCGGCGAAGGTCAGGCCGACGTCCAGGCGGCTGCCGGTGTTGCGGAGCGCCTTGATCAGGCTTCCGAGATCCTGCTGGCAGCCGGTCGCCAGCGTCGCGGCGGATTTCGCTTGCTGGGCCAGCTTGGTCGCCTTGGCCCGTTCGTCGGCGGCTGCCTTCTTCTCCTCGTCGGTCGGGCCCGACTCACCGCAGGCCCCCAGCAACAGGCCGGCCAGGATCGCAACGATCACCACGGTCTTCTTCACGTTTCCCCTTTCGTTGGTGCTGCCCGCGCAGCCCGGACTTGACAACCAGGGGGTCGGCGGGCAAGGTCCGGATCTGACGGACGACTGGTCCGATGAGTTGCGAACGGTCAGGAGCGGTGATGTCGAAGCGGAGCGCAGTCGTGGTCGGGGCCGGGTTGGCCGGGCTCACCGCGGCATTCGAGCTGGACCGACACGGCTGGGAAGTCACGGTGCTCGAAGCGAGGGACCGGGTCGGCGGGCGAACCTGGACGCAAGCACTCGCGAACGGGGTGCCGATCGAGATGGGAGCGGAGTTCGTCCTGCCGGGCAACACCGAGCTGGTCGCGCTGGCGGCCGAGCTCGGGATCGGCACCGTCGACAAGGGCATGCGCTACGGCACCCGGGAGCCGCGGGGAGGAGCAGGGGTCGATGAGCCAACCCTGATGGCCGGCGTGTCCGTGCTGCGGGAAGCGCTGGCGCGGATCGATGCTGTCGGCGGACCGGAGCCGAGCGCGGCCGAACTGATCGAGTCCCTGGACATCGACGAGGGTGCCCGGGAGGCGATCCTCGCGCGCTGCGAGATATCGGCTGCGACCGATGCCGCCGGGGTGCCGGCCGGCGAGCTATCCGGCCTGGCCGCGATCGACGACTCTCCCTCGCCCGGGTTGGCCGGTGGCAACCAGTCACTTGCTCTACGTCTAGCCGAGCGTCTTGGCGATCGGGTGCACTTGAACGAGAAGGTCGAGTTCATCAACTGGTCGGAGACCGGGCTGGCGGTCTGCACCGAGTCGGGTGCGATCTTCGACGGCGAGGGCTGCGTGCTGGCGGTGCCGGGCACGGTTATGGGCGAGATCCAGTTCGCTCCCGCGCTGCCCGAGGCCAAGGCAGAGGCGTTCGCCGGCCTCCGCTACGGACACGCGGCGAAGCTCTTCGTGCCGCTGCTCGAACCGGCCCCGCCCGGGGCGGTCATGTGCGTGCCGGAACGGTGGTGGAGCTGGGTGCAGAGCGGGGCAGACGGCGAACCGCTACCGGCGGTCCACTGCTTCGCCGGCTCACCCCTCGCGCTCGAGACCCTGGAGATCGAGGACGGGCCAGAACGCTGGCTCCGGTCGCTCGCCGAACTGCGTCCCGAACTCGCCCTCGACCCTGACCAGGCCGTGCTCTCGACCTGGGACGACGACCCGTTCGTCAGGGCCGCCTACTCGATCTCGCCCGACGCCGATCTTACGGCCGCCCTGATCGAGCCGGTCGGGCCATTTCGCTTCGTCGGCGAACACACTGCCGGCGAGTTCTCCGCCTTGATGGAAGGCGCGGTCCGAAGCGGCCGTCGGCCGGATCTCTGGGAGTGACCTGTCACAAACCTGAGTGTCATTTCGTCTTCCGGGTAGAGCTTGAAACGTGCCGCCTCATGGTGGCTTGACGGAAGGATTTGACATGAAGGTATTGGTGGCAGGGGCTACCGGAGCGATCGGCCGGCCGTTGGTGGTCAGGCTGGTCGAACGGGGCCATGAAGTGACCGGGATGACCCGCAGCGAGTCGCGGCGCGACAAGATCGAATGGCTGGGTGCCAAGTCGGTCGTCGCCGACGCGCTCGACCCCGAGGCTGTCGCCCGGGTGGTGGCGGAGACGCAGCCTGAGGTGATCGTCCACGAGCTGACCGCGATCGGGGCGGGCACCGACTTTCGCAAGATCGACAAGTACTTCACGCTGACCAACCGGCTGCGGACCGAAGGGACCGATCATCTGCTCTCCGCCGCGAAGGCGGCCGGGGTGCGGCGCTTCGTCGCCCAGAGCTTCGCGCCGCTGGTCTACGAGCGGTCCGGCTCGCTGGTCAAGACCGAACAGGATCCGGTCGACACCCATCCGGTCGAGGCGATGAAGCAGACCAGCGAGGCGGCCAGGTATCTCGAGCAGGCCGTGACCGCAGCCGACGGCATCGAAGGCCTGGTGCTCCGCTACGGCGGCTTCTACGGCCCGGGCACGTCGATCGACGTCAACCCCGACGCCGAGCAGATCGCGGCGATCCGGGCACGCAAGTTCCCGGTCGTCGGCGGTGGCGGGGCGGTCTGGTCATTCGTCAACGTCGAGGACGCGGCCGAGGCAACGGCGATCGCGGTCGAGAAGGGCGAACCCGGGATCTACAACATCGTCGACGACAACCCGGCCCCGGTGAAAGACTGGCTGCCGAAGGTCGCCGACGCGATCGGGGCGAAGCCGCCGCGGCATCTGCCGAAGTGGCTGGGCCGGATCTTCGCCGGCGAGATGGGCGTGATGATGATGACCGAACTCCGCGGATCCTCGAACGAGAAGGCCAAACGGGAACTGGGCTGGCGACCCGAGCACCCTTCGGTCTGGGAAGCGCTCCGCAGTGCCTGACGAGTCGCTGGACACCCTGCGCGGATACGCCTTCGCGGTCGCCTACCGGATGCTGGGCAGTGTGGCCGACGCCGAGGATGTGGTCCAGGAAGGGCTGCTCCGGCTGCATCAGGCCGAAGAGGACGGCGAGCAGATCCACTCGCGGCGGGCCTACCTCTCGACCGTGGTCACCCGGCTGGCGATCGACGAGCTGCGCTCGGCCCGGGCCCGGCGCGAGGAGTACCACGGCGAGTGGCTGCCCGAGCCGGTGGTCGAGGCAGAGGCCGAGCCGGTGGCCAGCGCCACCGCCGAGCCCGGACCGGCCGAGCAGGCCGAGCTGGCGGACTCGCTCTCGGTCGCGATGATGGTGCTGCTGGAGAGCCTGAGCCCGGAACAGCGGGCCGCCTTCCTGCTCCGGGACGTCTTCGGCTACTCGTACGGCGAAGTCGCCGCGATCATCGACAAGTCCGAGCCGGCCACCCGCCAGCTCGCCGCCCGGGCCCGCAAGGCGGTCGAGGCCCGGCGGCCCCGGTTCGAGAGTTCGAGGAAGCAGCGTGACGAGCTGGCCGACCACTTCTTCGCGGCCGCATTCGGCGGTGACGTCGACCGGCTCGAGTCGCTCCTGGCCGAAGACGTCAGGCTGCACGGCGACGGTGGCGGCAAGGTGCCGGCGATCGCCCGGCCGCTCTTCGGGGCAGTGCCGGTCGCCAAGGCGCTTGCCAAGTGGAGCAAGGTGGGTCGCAAGGTCGACGCCTGGGTGGACCGGGTCGAGATCAACGGCCAACCAGGCGCGCTGTTGCGCGACCGCGAGGACCGGATCATCTCGGCGATGGTGCTCGACGTCGTCGACGGCCGGGTCGAGAACGTCTACTCGATCGTCAACCCGGACAAGATCGGCCACCTGGGCGAGGTAGCCGACTTCAAGGCCCTGATCCGCAACATCCCCCGCTGATCGCCGCCGGTCAGCGGCGGTGCTGGGACGCTTCCGGCGAGGCTTCCCAGAAGTCGTCGATCTTGGTCGCGTCTCCCCGGCCGAGCTGCACCGAGATCGCCCACATCTCGACCGGTTCGTCACCCAGGTTCCGGTGCGACCGCGGCGTCTTCGGAGCGACCCGCACCGCGGTTTCCGGCCCGATCTCGTGAACGTCGTCTCCGAGACGCATGGTCAGGGTGCCGCTGGTGACCAGGTAGATCTCCTCGATCTCGTCGTGGAAGTGGCCCGTGCCCTGCTCGAAGTCCGAGTGAGGTGGCACACGGATCAGGGTCAGCGCGACCTGCTGGCAACCCAGGTCACCGGTCAGGCGCCGGAACTCGCCGGGAACCTCGGTGCCCGCGTAGGGATCCTCGACCTCGTCGGCCCGCACGATCGAATATCCGCTCATGCCGTCCCGGTACCCGCTCGCCTTGCGGCTGTAACCCGCGGACCGGCCCGCTCTCAGCGGCCGCCGCGTTCGTGGCCGCGACCGATCAGCTTGAGGGCGACGCCCATCAGGACGAGGCCGAGGGCGGATCCGGCGGCCCAGGCGAGCAGCATGTCTGTGCTGAAGGTTTCCAGGGCGAAGAAGTCCCGGATCGGGGTGATCAGGATCGCCAGGACGAAGCCGAGGGCCATCAGTCCGCAGAGGGCGCTGACCAGCAGGCGGCGTTTGCCGGGCTCGTCCTCGAGCGCGATCACGATCGCGAGGCCGGCGGTGACCACGGTGGCGCAGGTGATGGCGCGGGAATCCTCCAGCGGCACGTCGAGCAGGTGCCGGCCGATCACCCAGGAGAGCAGGATTCCGGCCCCGGTCGCCAGGCCGACCGGGATCGAGAAGCGGGCGATCGCCTTGAGGTAACCGTCCGGTCGCCACGGTCCGGTGCTGGGGGCCAGGGCGAGGAAGAAGGCCGGGATGCCGATCGTCAGCGAAGAGGTCAGCGTGAACTGGCGTGGCAACAGCGGGAAGATCCCGGTCGGGATCGCGACGGTGGCGAGCAGGAAAGCGGTGAAGATCGCCTTCGAGATGAACAGCCTCGAGACCCGCTGGATGTTCCTGAGGATCTGGCGGCCCTCGTGGACCATGCCCGGCACCTCGCCGAAGCTGCCGTCGACCAGGACCAGGTCGGCCACCGAACGGGCCATCTGGGTGCCGTTGCCCTGGGCGATCGCCAGCCGCGACTTCTTCAGGGCCGGCACGTCGTTGACCCCGTCGCCGATCATGCCGACGTACTGGCCCGACTCCTTCAGGACGGTGACCACCCGCTCCTTGCCCTCGGGGGAGATGCGGCCGATCGCCGGTGAATCGCCGATCGCCTCGAGTAGCTCCCGGTCGGTTTCGGGCAGCGCCTCGCCGTTCAGGGCGGGGCCGGTGGTGCCGCGGGCGATGCCGGTGTCACGGGCGATCGCGCCGACCGTGGCCGGGGCATCGCCGGAAAGGATCTTCAGGGAGACCTCCTCCCGGCGGAAGAAATCGACCGTATCGGCGGCGTTCGGCCGGAGGTTCTCGGCCAGCACGACCAGGCCGAGCGGTTCGAGGTCGGCCGGCAGCTGCGGATCCCGGTCCGGATCCGGTAGCGGGCCGGGCAGGGCGGCGATCGCCAACACCCGGCGGCCCTCCGAGGCCTGCTCGGTCGCGCTCGATTGAAGGGCCGGGTCGTCACCACCGGCCAGCAGCGCTTCCGGGGCGCCGAGCGCGAGCCGATCGCCACCGATCTCCAGCGCTCCCCAGCGACGGCGGGAAGAGAAGGGAACCTGGGCGGTCGGATCCTCGGCCGTGGCCTCGCCGAGGTGGGCCTGGTGGATTGCCTCCAGGGTGCCGTTGCGGGACGGCATCGAAGCGGCGTAACGGCCGAAGGCACGGGCCAGATCCTCTTCGGACCCGCCTTCGGCGGGGATCAGTTCGACCACCCGCAGCGCCGCCTCGGTCAGGGTGCCGGTCTTGTCGGTGCAGAGGATGCTGACCGAGGCCAGCGACTCGATCGCGTTGAGCTGCTGAGAGAGGATGCCGCGGCGGGCCATCTTCGCGGCCGAGACCGCGGCGGTCAGCGAGACCAGCAGGATCAGGCCCTCGGGGACGATGTTCACGACCGCGGCGGTCATCGTCTCGACCGCCTCGGCCTGGCTCACCTCCCGCACCCCGAGCGAGATGCCGAGGCCGACCGCCAGCGGCACCATCACCGCGACCAGGATGATCAGCAGCCGGTCCATCGCCCGTTCCAGCGGGGAACGGGGGTGACGGAAGGCACGGGCGGTCTCGGCCAGCTTCGCGGCGCGGCAGTCCGGGCCGACCGCGGTGGCGACGAAACGGGCCTCGCCCTCGACCGCGAACGAACCGGACCAGACTTCGCCGCCGGCCTCGCGGCGGACCGGCTCCGATTCGCCGGTCAGGTTCGCCTCGTCGAGCTGCAGGCCGTCGGCGCTGAAGATCTCGCCGTCGGCGACCACTTGGTCGCCGGCCTTGATCAGGACCAGGTCACCGACCACCACCTCGTCGACCGGAACCTCGACCTTCCGGCCGTCGCGCATCACCTCGGCCTTGACCGCGATCAGCGCGGCGAGCTTGTCCAGGGCCAGCTTCGCCCGCACCTCCTGGCCGATCCCGATCGTCGCGTTGGCGACCAGGATCCCCATGAAGAGCGCGTCTTTGGGATTCCCGAAGAAGATCGTCAGAAGCCCGAACCCGAGCAGGATCGCGTTGAAGACCGTGAAGACGTTGCCGACCACGATCGAGCGGTAAGACCGGCTCGTCTCCGGCTTTGGCAGCGGCCCACGTGCTTCCAGCCGCCGGGCCGCTTCGGCGGCGGTGAGGCCGGTCCCGGGAGTTTCGGCGGGATCCTGCGGTTCGGGCGGTGCCTCGGAGACGGTCAACTTCGCCCGGACTCTAAATGCCGGGACCGCGGAGAACTCAGCTGAGCAGGGTGGAGAGGCGGCGGCGGTGGGTCGCGGCCAGCTCGGATGTGGGACCGAGCTCGGTGAAGTAGCCGACCATCAGCTTGCGCAGCAGGTCGCGGCGGTCGGGATCGGTGGCGGCGAGCTCGACTTCCTTCTGGAGCAGGTCGAAGGCGAACTCGTGGTCGCCCGAGTCCCATGCCTTGAAGGCCTCGGCCGGCGGCTTCTCGCCCCCGGCGAGCCGGGCACGGGCGTTCAGGCCGGCGACGACGAAGTCGGTCGCGGCGAGGGCCTCGGTCAGTTCCTCGGCCTCGGTGGTTTCCTCCTCTGAGAGCAGGAGCCGGGCCAGGGCGGCGGTGGCTTCCGGGTTGTTCGGGTCGGCGGCGACGGCGGCCCGGAGGGCTTCCTCGTCGCCGACCTCGATCGCCGCCTTGGCGGCTTCCTCTTCCGCGCTGGGCACGATCCGGTCGAGGAAAGCCTCGATCTGGGCGGGAGGCAGAGCACCGGTGAACTCGTCGACGACCTCGCCGTTGCGGAATGCCTTGACCGCGGGGATGCCCTGGACCCGGAAGGCGGCGGCAAGCTGCTGGTTGGCGTCGACGTCGACCTTGGCCAACTCGACTTTGCCGTCCCGGCCGGCGACGGCTTGTTCGATCGCCGGGCCCAGGGTCCGGCAGGGCCCGCACCACTCGGCCCAGAAATCGACCACGACCGGTACCTCGCGGGAACGCTCGATGACCTCCTGCTTGAAGGTCGCCTCATCTACGTCTTTGACCATGGACCGAGCATAGACCCGTCGCTTCCTCGGCCTTTGACGCATGCGAACCTCCTTCGATCGGGATAGCTGACGAAGGGGAGATTCGCGGCCCGTCGTTGTCGGGTTGTTGCGGGGATATTGCGGCCGCGGACGGCGATAGGCTGGGCTGGTCCGAGGTTGTCCGAGGAGGGGTGATTCATGGGTTTCATCAGTCCGTCCGAGCCACCGTTCGAGATCGACGAATGGCGGGGGAGGTCATACCGGGAGCGGCTGAAGCCACTGGCACAGGACTGGGCGGTCAACGGGATCGGGGTGCCTCAGGCGGTCTACCTGCTCTACATCGTGAAGCTCGTCGTCTACGCCGGCGGTGGGCTGCTCCTGATCTCCGCCACCTCCGACCTCGGTGGCCTTTCGAAGATCGGCGACTGGTGGTATCAGCCGGTGGTCTTCCAGAAGGCCGTGGTCTGGACCATGCTCTGGGAGGCACTCGGCCTCGGGGCCGGTTCGCTGCCCCTGACTCTGCGTTTCTCACCGATGGTCGGTGGTTTCCTGCATTGGCTCCGGCCCGGGACGATCCGGCAACCGCCCTGGCCGGGCAAGGTGCCGCTGACCGGTGGCGACCGTCGCACGATCTTCGACGTGGTCATCTACGCAGCCTTCGTGATCTTTGCGCTGCACTTGCTGGTCGCCTCCGGCGCCACCGGGTTCGATCCGTACTGGGTCGCTGGTCTGCTGGCCATACTGGTGGCGCTCGGCCTGCGCGACAAGATCCCCTTCCTCGCCGCCCGGGCCGAGGTCTACGGGCCGTTCCTGCTGATCTTCCTCTTCCCGGCCGACCAGATGATCGTCGCCGCGCAGTTCGTCGTGTTCTGCATCTGGTGGGGCGCCGCCGCCTCGAAACTCAACCGGCACTTTCCCTTCGTGGTCACGGTGATGATCTCCAACACCCCCTGGAACCGGTCCAGATGGGCGAAGCGGAAGCTCTACCGGAACCATCCCGAGGACCTGCTGCCCTCGCGGGTCGGCGAGTTGTCGGCCCACCTGGGCACGGTGATCGAGTTCACCCTGCCGCTGATCCTGATCGCATCGTCCGGTGGGACGATCGGCACGATCGCCGTGGCCGGGATGGTGATCTTCCACCTGCATATCCTCTCGACCTTCCCCCTGGCGGTCCCCCTCGAGTGGAACGTCTTCATGATCTTCGGGGTCTTCTTCCTCTTCGGCCACTACGGGGACGTACCGCTTTCCACCCTGGACGACCCGTTGCTGATCATCTGCCTGGCGCCGATCATCGTCGGCATCCCGATCCTCGGCAACTTCCGGCCCGACCTGGTCAGCTTTCTGCCCTCGATGCGCTACTACGCCGGCAACTGGGCGACCAGCCAGTGGTACTTCAACCGGGAGAAGGGCTCCGAGGCGAAGCTCGACGAGCACATCACCAAGGCGGCGAAGACCCTGCCGGTCCAGCTCGGCAAGTTCTACGAGCCGGAGATGAACGAGGTGCTGCTGCACAAGGGGCTCGCCTTCCGCTCGATGCACTCGCATGGCCGGGCCCTGGTCGGGCTGGGCGACCGGGCGGTCGATGAGATCGAGGACTACGACGTGCGGGAGGGCGAGACGATCGCCGGCATGGTCTGCGGCTACAACTTCGGCGACGGCCACTTCCACGACCACCGGCTGCTCGCCTCGATCCAGTCCCGGGTCGGCTACGAGCCGGGTGAGCTCCGGGTCGTGACCCTGGAATCACAGCCGGCCGCCGACCCGGTCCAGCGCTACCGGATCTACGACGCGGCGGACGGCCTGATCGAGCAGGGCACGGTCAGGGTGGCCGACATGGTGGTTCGGCAGCCCTGGCTGGGCGTGGGCGAGAGCTTCCCGGTCCAGCCCGATCCGGGCACCCCGGACTGAGCGGCCGGTAGCTTCAGGACATGGCCCACGTCCACATAGTCGGCTCCGGCCCGAACGGGCTGGCCTGTGCCGCCGTGCTGGCCCGGGCCGGGGTCGAGGTCACGGTCTACGAGGCAGCCTCCACGGTCGGCGGCGGCACCCGCTCGATGGACCTGACCGGAAAGGGCCTGATCCACGACGTCTGCTCGGCCTCCCAGCCGATGGCGGTCGCCTCACCGGTCTTCCTCGAGCTCGACCTCGAAGACCACGGGCTTCGGTGGTGCTACCCCGAAGTTGATCTCGCCCATCCACTAGACGGCAGCCGGGCCGGGGTCATGGTCCGTGACCTCGAAGAGACCGTGGCCGGGCTGGGAGAAGACGGCAAGGCCTGGGCGGCCCTGTTCGGCCCGCCGGCCCGCGCCTTCCCCAGATTGAACCGAGACATCAATCGGCCGATCATCCACTTCCCTTCCCACCCGATCAGCCTGGCCCGCTTCGGGCTTCCCTCGTTGACCGCGGCGACCACCCTGGCCAAGGGCTTCAAGGGCGGGGCGGCCAAGGCGTTGTTCGGTGGGGTGGCCGCCCACTCTTTTTCGCCGCTTACCCGCCTAATGAGCTCGGCGATCGGGATGGCCCTGATCACCGCCGGCCACGCCCAGGGCTGGCCGGTCGCCCGCGGGGGTTCGCAATCGATCGCGGACGCGCTGGCCTCCGTGATCACCGGGGCGGGTGGCAAGATCGAGACCGGCCGCCTGGTGCGCTCGATCGACGAGCTGCCGGCCGGCGAGCCGGTCGTCTTCGACACCAGCCCGGCCGGAGTCGTCGGCCTGGCCGGCCACCGCCTGCCCGAAGGGGTGCGGAACGCCTATCAGCGCTACCAGTACGGGCCGGCCGCCTTCAAGCTCGACCTCGCGGTCGAGGGCGGCATCCCCTGGCTGAACGAGGCCTGCCGCCGGGCCGGGACCGTCCACGTGATCGGCTCCTTCGAGGAACTCGTCCACGCCGAGTCGGAGACCAACTTCGGCCGGATGCCGGAACGCCCCTTCCTCCTGGTCGGCCAGCAGTACCTGGCTGACCCCTCCCGCTCGAACGGGGAGATCCACCCGGTCTGGGCCTACGCGCATGTGCCGAACGGATTCACCGGCGACGCGTCCGAGGCGATGCTCGCCCAGATCGAACGCTTCGCCCCGGGCTTCCGCGAGCGGATCGTCGCCCGGGCCGAGATGGACCCGTCCGGGTTCTCGGCCTACAACGCCAACTATGTCGGCGGAGACATCGTCGCCGGTGCCAACACTCCGCGGCAGCTGATCGCCCGCCCCCGACTCGCCCTCGACCCATACAAGGCGGCCGATGGGATCTGGATCTGCTCCGCCGCCACCCCGCCCGGGGGAGGGGTCCACGGGATGGGCGGCGCCAACGCCGCCCGCTCGATCCTCCGCAGCCTCTCCGGCTGAATCAGAGAGCGCCGATTCGCTTGAGCTCGGCTTCGACGCCGTCGAGGATGCGGGCCAGGCCGCGATCGAAGCGGGCTTCGTCGTAGACGTCCTCCATCATCTCCAGCCACTGCTCTTCGAAGTCGCGGTCCGGGTCGAACATGCCCATCAGGTGCGGGTAGTCCCCGGAGCGGATGTTGTCCTCGACGAAGTCGGTGACCTCCTCCATCTCGTCGGCCTCGAGCAGGTTGATGCTCTTCACCTTGCGTTCGCGGACTGCGAAGCCGAACAGGTAATCGTCGACCTGGCTCATGATGTCGAACTTCATGGCCGGGCTTATGTCGACCCCGTCGAGGGCACCGATCGTCTGCTCCATGTGGCGCATGCCGTTGTCGGTGATCCGGAACTGGTCCTCTTCGTCGAGCAACCAGGGGCGTTTCATCCAGGCGGCCAGGCTCATCTTCGCGATCATGGTCACCCGTTCGCGCCAGCCTTCGGGCATTTCGCCGTCGGGGATCACGATCTCGCCCATCACCGCGTCATCCATCAGGGCGAGCAGGTCGTCCTTGGTGCGGACGTAGTGGTAGAGGCTCATCGTGCCGGCGTCGAGCCGCCGGGCCACCTTGCGCATCGAGACGTTGCGGATGCCGTCTTCCTCGGCGATGTCGAGTGCCGCCTGGACGATCTCCTCGCGGCTCAGCCGTCGACGCTCCGGACGGCGACCCGGCCGCTCTCGGCCATGTCCGCGGCCACCGTCACGACCTCGACCCCGGCCTCTCCCACGATCTTCCCGACTCCGTTCATTTGCCATTCGTACATTGTACTGCTATGTTGTTCGTACGATGTATGAAAATTTGAACGACACCACCACGGACGCCGGGATCAGGGCAGAGGGGCTGGGCAAGCGCTTCGGCGACTTCACCGCCCTCGAAGACCTGGATCTCGTCGTCCCCAAGGGATCGGTGCTCGGACTGCTCGGCCACAACGGCGCCGGGAAGACGACCACGATCCGAATCCTCACAACCCTCTCCGTACCCACCACGGGCAGCGCGACGGTCGCCGGCTTTGACGTGATCAGCCAGGGTGCCGAGGTCCGCAAACGGATCGGCGTCGCCGGCCAGTCGGCCACGGTCGACGGTCTGCTCACCGGCCGGGCCAATCTCGAAATGGTCGGCCGTCTCTATGGCATGTCGAAGAAAGATGCCGCCGAGCGGGCCGACGAGCTGCTCAACCGGCTCGGCCTGACCGATGCCGCCGACAAGCTGGTCAAGGAGTACTCGGGCGGAATGCGCCGCAGGGCCGACCTCGCCGCAACCCTGGTCTCGACCCCGCCGGTGCTGTTCCTCGACGAGCCGACCACCGGTCTCGACCCGGCCAGCCGCAACGACCTCTGGGAAGTGCTGCGCGAGCAGGTCGCCGAGGGCGTCACCGTGCTGCTCACCACCCAGTACCTCGAGGAAGCCGACCGGCTGGCCGACGAGATCGTGGTACTCGACCACGGCAAGGTCGCCGCGGCCGGCTCGCCCTCCCAGCTCAAGCAGCGGGTCGGCGGTGACCGCATTGAGGTCACCCTGGCCGACGCCGCCGACGCCGGACCCGCGGCAGAAGCACTGGCCGGTTTCGCCGAGAACGAGGTCCACTCCGATCCCGGGCAGGGCCTGGTCACCGCACCGGTGCGGGCCGGCACCCGACTGGTCGAGGTGGTCCGGTCTCTGGACGCGGCCGGGATCGACGTGACCGACGTCCACCGTCGCGACGCCACCCTCGATGACGTCTTCCTCTCCATCACTTCCAACCCGAAAGTCGAGGCCCACTCATGAGCGAGACGCTCATCCTCGCCCGCCGCAATCTCGAACATGTGCGGCAGATCCCCGAAAAGCTGATCGACGTAACCCTTCAGCCGCTGATGTTCGTGCTGCTCTTCGCCTTCGTCTTCGGCGGTGTGATCGCGGTTCCGGACGGCGATTACAAGGAGTACCTGATCGGTGGCATCCTGGTCCAGACCCTGGCCTTCGGCTTGATGGGCCCGGGCGTGGCGATCGCCACCGACCTCGGGGAAGGCATGATCGACCGGCTTCGCAGCCTGCCGATCCGCCGCTCCTCGTATCTGACCGGTCACATCATGGCTGAGATGGCAGCGACCTTGCTCGCGATCGCGGTACTGAGCGGGGCCGGGCTGCTGGTCGGCTGGGGGATCGAATCGTCGCTGCCGGAAGCGATCGGCGCCTACGGACTGCTCGTCCTCTTCGCCTTCGCGATGATCTGGCTCGGCACCCTGATCGGCACGATGGCCAGGAGCACCGACGTGGTCACCGGCATCGCCTTCATGACGGTCTTCCCGTTGACCTTCCTCTCGAATGCGTTCGTGCCGACCGAATCGCTGCCCGACGGGCTCCGTCAGGTCGCAGAGTGGAATCCGATCAGCTGCGTGGTCGCTGCGGTCCGGACCCTCTTCGGCAATCCGACCGCGATTCCGGGTGACGCGGCATGGCCGCTCGAGCATCCGGTCGTGGCTTCGATCGGCTGGTGCGTGCTGATCCTGGCGATCGTCGTGCCGATGACGGTCCGCGCCTTCAACCGCCGCACCACCGACTAGACCGGTGAGGTTGAGATTTCCGCCATATAGCGCTCGAAATCTCAACCTCACCGCGGGCGGCGGCGAGCGAAGCTAGAGCTGGATCGACTTGAGGGTGAGGAAGTCGTCGATCCCGTAAGGGCCGAGTTCGCGGCCGTGGCCGGAGAGCTTGCGGCCCCCGAAGGGGGCGAGCGGGTTGAAGGCCGCGCCGTTGACCTCGACCTGGCCGGTCTCGATCCGGCCGGCCACGGCGACGGCGCGCTCCTGATCCGATGACCAGACCCCGCCGGCCAGGCCGTAGTCCGAGTCGTTGGCCAGCGCAATCGCCTCTTCTTCGCTGTCGTAGGGCAGGATCGAAAGGACCGGGCCGAAGATCTCCTCGCGGGCGATCGTCATCTCCGGGGTGACCTCGGAGAAGACGGTCGGCTGGACGAAGAAGCCGGTCTCGAGGCCTTCCGGGGTTTCCGGACCGCCGGCGACCAGCTTCGCGCCCTCCTCGATTCCCTTCTCGATGTAGCCGCGGACCCGGTCACGCTGGACGGCCGAGCTCATCGGGCCGATCTGGGTCTCCGGGTCGGCCGGGTCGCCGGTCTTGATCTCGGCTAGGGCCGCGGCCGCCACCGCCTCGACCACCGGCAATGCCTCGCGGGGGACCAGCATCCGGGTCAGGGCGGAGCAGGTCTGGCCGCCGTTGATGAAGCACTTGCGGACCCCGTTGACCACCGCTGCCTCGTAATCCGCGTCGTCGAGGATCACGTTTGCCGACTTGCCGCCGAGCTCGACCGTGACCGGCTTGACCGAGGCGGCGGCCAGCTCGGAGACCCGGATCCCGGCTCGGGTGGAGCCGGTGAAGGAGACCATCTCGATGCCGGGGTGGGAGGCGATCGCCTCGCCGACCACCGGGCCGGTGCCAGGCACCATGTTGACCACGCCGCCGGGCAGGCCGACCGACTCGATCACCTCCATCAGCAGGTAGGCGGCTAGCGGAGTCGTCTCACTCGGCTTGAGGACCACCGTGTTGCCGGCGGTGATCGCAGGGGCGACCTTGGCCGCGATCTGGTGGATCGGATAGTTCCACGGGGTGATCGCGCCGACCACGCCGAGCGGCTCGCGGAGCACCTTCGAGTTGCCGATCGTCTGCTCCCACGGCATCTCCTCGATCAGGAACTCCATCGAGGTGAAGTCGATCGCCGGCAGGGCCGCCTGGATCAGCATGCCCTCGGTGACCGGGGTGCCGAGCTCCTGACTGACCAGGCCGGCGATCTCCTCGGCCCGGTCCTGCAGGCCGTGGCCGACCAGGGTGCAGAAACCGGCCCGCTCCTGGACCGAAAGCGCCTTCCATTCGGGCAGGGCCGCGCGGGCCGCCTCGACCGCGAAGTCGACGTCGACCGGGCTGCCGGCCGGGACGGTGGCCATCACCTCTTCGGTGACCGAGTTGATCACCTCGATCGTGTCGGTCGAGGAGGGTTCGCGCCACTCCCCGCCGATGAAGAGGCGGCTCGTGTGGGGAGCTTCGGTGCCGGTTTCGGTTTCGGCGGGAGCCGTGCTCGGGTTCATGCTGCTGCCTCCGTTTCCTGGCTCGCGGTTCGCGTGGCGCCGGCCTGCTCGAGGATCTTCTCGGCGGTGCGGGAGGCCAGCGACATGATGGTGATCATCGGGTTTGTGCCCGAGGGCGTCGGGAAGGCGGAGCCGTCACCGATCCAGACCCCGGGCACGTCATGCAGCTCGCCACGAGGGTCCGCCACGCTGGACTCGGGGTCGGATCCCATCCGGCAGCTGCCCATCTGATGGGCGGAGAAGAGCTTCGCCCCACCGGCCCGGAGCGGGATCCGATGGATGCGATCGACGAATGCCTCGAGGTCGTCGCCGACCCGCCAGCCCGGCATGCCGGTCGCCAGCGCGTAGATCTGGTTGGCACCGGCTGCATGGTGGAGCCTGACCTGCTGTTCGAGGCCGAAGTGCATGTTGGCGATGTCGCGGGGATCGTCCAGCGAGTAGAGCGGCATCGACTGGCCGTCGCCGTCGATCAGCACCTGGCCGCCACCACGCTCCCGGGTCAGGTTGATCGTGATCGAGCCGTTCGCGTACCCGGCCATCAGTTCGCGGTGCTGACCGGCGGTCGTGAACGGGATCGCGGAGCCACCCAGGCCGGTCGTGTACTGAGCGCCCTCGATCAGGAAACCGTAGCCGTCGTCCTCGAGGCCCTGGTCGAACTGGTCGACCACGGCGGCATGGGGCGGGCCCCACCAGGCCTTCTGATCATCCGCATAGCTCGCGAAGATCAAGGTGCAAGGGTGGAGCCGGAGATGCTTCCCGGCCGCCGGTCCGCCGATCCCGGAACGCAGCAGCAGGGCCGGTGACTCGAGCGCACCGCCGGCAACCACGACCCGGGGCGCGCGGATCGTGACCCGGCCACCTTCGGTCACTGCCTCGACCCCGGCCGCACGGCCGTTCTCGACCAGCACCCTCTCGGCCTGGCATCCGACGATGATCTCGGCGCCGTTCTCCACGGCATCTTGGAGGTAGGTCTTCAGGGTCGACTGCTTGGCACCGGACTGGTCACCCCAGCCCATCAGGCCGGCAACCAGCGGGTCGTGCTTCTCCTGGTCCCAGTTGCGGTCGGTCTTGTGCCAGCTCCAGCCGAGCTGCTGGGCTGCGTCGATCCAGGTCTTCTGGGTCTGGTTCAGCTCGGAGCACTGGTTGTTGACCTTGATCCGCTCCCAGATCGAGTCGACGTGACGGTCGAAGTCGGGGGTGTTCACATCATCCAACCCGTACTCGTCCGCCCATTCCTGACGGACCCACGGCTTCGGCTTGAGGCAGTTGGTCCAGTTGATCACCGTGCCGCCGCCGAGGCAGCTGCCGGCTTGCAGGCTGATGTTGTAATCGGCGGTGTAGCTCGGGCCGCCGCGCCAGTACATGCGAGCAAAGCCGTTCAACTCGGTCTGGTCGAAGTCGGCCTCGTTGAAGTAGCCGCCGGCTTCCAGCACGAGCACTTTGAGGCCGGCCTCGGCCAGGCGAGCGGCGATCACCCCGCCGCCGGCGCCCGAACCGACCACGACTGCGTCCGCCTCGAGCACCTCGCCGTCGGCCGGCGAGAGCGGATGGATCGGCTTCTCGACCTGGGGCGGAGGGGAGGTCGGGCCGGGGAAGCCGAACTGCTCCCAGGCGGGGTTGGGAGGCAGGCCGTAATGGAAGAAGAGAGTGAGCTGGGTCAACGCCCCGACTCCGATCGCCGCCTGGCGGCTGGCGAGCGACATGTTGGTCAGGATCTGCTCACGGGAGGCCTGGGAAAGCGCGGTGAAGCCCTGCATCGCGAGCCCGTCGAGCAACTCGGCCATGCCGGCCTGGTCGGCCTCCGGCATCTCGCTGATCGCCTGGGCGACAGCCTGGTCGGCCCCGGTGTCGGCGGCCGATCTGGCCCAGAAGCCGGTCGGGTCGTTCTCCCGCACGAGCGACGGCACGATCGTGTCGCAGACGCAGTTCAGGACGGCAAGGCGGTTCTCGTCAAGCACCTCGGTGCTCCTCTCCTCGGTTCCACCGAGAGCCTATCTCGACAGGCCGCGAAACAAGAAAGGAGCCGCCCGCTTCCGCGGACGGCTCCCGGTGGATCCTTCTGCTCTCGCTCCTGGCTAGTTGGAGCCGCAGACCTTGAGGCCGAACTCCTTGGCCTTCGCAGTCGCGCCGGCGAAGGGATCGGACTCGTCGATCGAGCCCTCCGGATCGTCCTCGACCGCCTTCAACTCCGAGTCCAGGGTGTCGACGATGTCGTTGAAATCGTCGGCGTCGTCCTCGTTCGGGTTCAGCTCGCGCAGGGACGCGATCTGGTCCTTGTACAGCGGGACGATGTCGTCGCTGATGAAGGCCGCGATGTCTTCCTTGCTGGAGTCGGCGGTCAGATCGGTGTTCTCCTGGATCTTCGTCAGCTTCTTGTTGTAGTCGGTGCAGACCTGATCGGCCTGGGCGATCAACTCGGAGTTGCTCAGCGTGCTGTCGCCGGAATCACCGGAATCGTCACTGGAGCCGCAGGCGGCAAGACCGAGGGAAAGCACGACGGCGAGAGTCGCGGCGCCGACGGCTAGGGGGTTTCTCATCAAGACCTTTCGAATGAGCGGGGACGGGACCGGGGGGATAGTAGATGATCGGTCCGGGATCGCTGGCCGCGCTCCGGACGTCCGGGTCAGCCTTGTTCAAGCAGATCCTTCAGGGCGGTGACCCTTTCGCGCCACCAGGCCTGCATCCTCTCGGCGATCTGGGCGTCGGGCAGTTTCTCGTGTTCGAGGGCGACCCGGCAACGGTCCGGACCGAGGCTTTCGAAGTTCACGACCAGCCGGGTCGAGCCGTCGCCCCAGTCGTAGCGGGCAGAAACCGGGGCGGTGGCGGTGCGGAGGGAGAGCCTCGTGTCCGGCAGCCAGCGCTCGAGCAGGGAATCCCGCTGGAATGCCTCGAAGGCCCTTTCAACTGGGACCTCGATCGTCTTCGAGGCGGTCACCGACCAGCCGTTCGCCCTTTGGCCGGGCTCGCGCAGCCCCCGTGCTCTTTCGTAGCCGACGGTGATCGATTGCGCCCACCAGCCGGGAACCCCCTGCTCGTCGGTCAGCCAGCGGGCAATTTCGGTGTGGGTTCGCTTGATCGCACCGGCCTGGTCCAGCAGCTCAAGCCACTGCTCCCAGTTCCTGCCGGTCGCTTCGACGAGCTTTTCGCTCGAGAGCGTCGGTTCGAAGTCGGACATGACCGCAGTTCATTTAACCACCAGCGACGAAGACGAAACCTGCCGACCGTCGCGGGCTCGGCCACGACGGGTTCTAACATGGGCCAATGGCAGATACCGAAGACCCAACCGTCAACGTGAGCGACGCGGAAGGCCGTTGCCGCTACGAGATCGAGTTCGAAGGCCAACTGGCCGGGCTGGCGGACTATCGACTCGACGGGGATGTGATCACTTTCACCCACACCGAGATCGACCCCGCCTTCGGCGGCCGGGGCCTCGGTACCAAGCTGATCGAGTTCGCGGTGACCGACGCCCGGTCGCGAAACCTGGCGATCGTGCCGCAATGCTCCTTCGTCCGCAAGTGGGTCGCGGAGCATCCGGAGGAAGGGTGACGGCAACCCGGGAAGAGGCGGAGGAGGCGGCCGACCGGGTTCCGGGCAGCCGGCTTTCGGCCCGCTTGTATGAACCCGTCCTCTGGCTGGGCGAGAAGACCGGATTCCGACGCTGGCGCCACAAGGTGGTGGCCCAGGTTTCCGGGTCCGTACTCGAACTGGGGGCGGGCACCGGGCTCAACCTGGGCCACTATCCGTGCGGCCTGGAACGCCTCGTCCTGGTCGAGCCCGACGTCCACAAGGCGAAGTTGCTGGCCGCCAAGCCGAGGCCGCCCGGGGTTTCCGCGGAAATCGTGCGCGCCCCCGGGGAGCTGCTGCCCTTCGAGGACGACAGCTTCGACACCGTGGTCGAGACCCTGGTGCTCTGCACGGTCGCCGACCCGGAAGCGACCGCGGCCGAGATCCGACGCGTGCTCAAGCCTGACGGCCGGTTCCTGTTCATGGAGCATGTGCGTTCCGACAAGCCCCGGCTGGGCCGTCTGCAAGACCGGTTGGAGGGGCCGTGGAAGAAGTTCGCCGACGGTTGCCACTGCAACCGGCGCACGGTGCCGATGCTGAAGGCCAGCGGCTTCGAGGTCGAGGTCGTCGCCGAACAGGACAAGTTCCCGATGCCGCCGGTCGTCCGGCCGATCGTCAGCGGCGTCGCCCGGCCGGTCGCTGACCCCGCCTCCTGAGCGATGCCGGAGCTGCCCGAGGTCGAGATCACGGCACGGCTCCTCGACCAGGCCACGCGCGGAGCGAAAGTCGAATCGGCGGTGGCGCCGGGCATCAACGCGATGAAAACGTTCAAGCCACCGCTCGACGGCTTGGCCGGCGACCAGGTCGCCGGGATCCGTCGGCGAGGCAAGCTGCTGATCGTCGATTTCGCCTCCGGTCTTTCGCTGCTGACCCACCTGATGTCGGCCGGCCGGCTCCAGCTCTTCGGCAAACGGGCCGGCCCGAAGGACCGCACCTCGCGCGTTCTGATTCGCCTGGAAGGTGACGGAGAGGCTGGACGGGAGTTGCGGCTGAGGGAGTTCGGGACCAAGCAGCGGGCCTGGGCCAAGCTGCTGCCGGCCGGCGAAATCGAGGACGACGAGGAGGTCGTGAAGCTCGGTCCCGAGGCCTGGCCCGAACCGGTGCCGGCGGAAGCCGTGTCCACCACCGACCGTCCGCTCTACTCGCTGCTGCGCGACCAACGGACCCTGGCCGGGATCGGTCGCACCTGGGCCGACGAGATCCTCTGGAGCGCCCGGCTCTCCCCCTTCAAACGCGCGGCCGACCTGGACCCGTCAGAGACCGAAAGCCTCATCCGCGCGATCCACGACCGGCTGGATGGTGCGATCTCCTTCTACGAAAGGGAGCTGAGCCTGCCGTTGCCGGACAAGCTGCCGAAACCGCTCGAGGTCCACGGCCGTGAGGGGGAGCCATGCACGCGCTGCGGGGCCGAGATCCACGCCGTTCACTACAGCGAGTACGTGCTCTGTTACTGCCCGGAAGAGCAGACCGGCGGGCAGCCGCTCAAGGATCGCCGCCTGTCCCGGCTGCTCAAGTAGACGGGACACCCGGCCCGGCCGTGGTCAGCCGTCGTAGTCGGAGTCCGGTTCCTCGGAGCTGAGGACCTCGTCGGCTTCGCCGTAGACCTCCGGGTCGGTTTGTTCTTCCTCGGGCAGGCCGGCGTCGTATTTCGGGTTCTGGCCGGCTGCTGTGTCCTCCGTCTGATGGATCAGGTCCCGCTCCGACTCCTCGAATCCTTCCGACTCGCCCTCGCCGGATTCGCGCAGCGGGCGATCGGCTTCGTTCTCGAACTCCAGCCTCTCCTCGAGGTCGCGCCACGGTGGTTTCATGGTTTCAGCGTACCCGGTGTCCGTCACCACAACCGCAAATTTGATGCCGGGGCGGTCGCGGATCGGGTCAGACCCGGTCGAACGTGTCGGGGTGTGGGCCGGTCCGGCCCTCCTCACCCCGCTCGAGACCTTCGATCGCCGTCATCTCCTCGCCGTCCAAGGTGAAGTCGAAGATCTCGAAATTGAGCTTCATGCGATCCGGGTGGACCGACTTGGGGAAGATGACATTGCCCTTCTGGATGTGCCAGCGCAGCGTGACCTGAGCCGGGCTGCGATCGAGGCGGGCGGCGATCCCGCCGATCGTCGGGTCGTCGAGCACGGCGCCCTGGGCGATCGGTGACCAGGCCTCGGTGACGATGCCGTGGTTCTCGCCCCAGGCTTTGACCGACCGGTTCTGCAGGAAGGGGTGGAGCTCGATCTGGTTGACCGCCGGGACCACGTCGGTCTGAGCGGCCAGGCGCTCCAGGTGCGGGACCTGGAAATTGGAGACGCCGATCGACTTGGCCCGGCCGTCGGCCTTGAACTCCTCGAGGACGGTCCAGGTGGCTGGGTAGTCACCGCCGAACCGGGTCGGCAGCGGCCAGTGGATCAGGAAGAGGTCCAGGTAGTCGGTGCCAAGCTCGTTGAGCGTCGTCTCGAACTCGCGGCGGGCGTCGTCGGGTTCGTGATGGGCGTTGTTGAGCTTGCTGGTGATGAAGACTTCCTCACGCGGGACGCCGGCGTCCCGGATCCCCTCGCCGACCTCCGCCTCGTTGCCGTACATCTGGGCGGTGTCGATGTGTCGATAGCCGATCTCCAAGGCCCGCCGAACCGCCTCGGCGGTATCACCGGGCTCGATCTGGAAGACCCCGAAACCAAGTTGTGGAATCGAATGCCCGTCGTTCAGGTCGATGCTTGGAACCATCACGAACCCAGGGTAGCCAACGGCCTTGTCCGGCAAACCGGGCGCACGCCCTACCCGAGTGCGGCCGGAACCAGGCCGATCCGGAACTGTTCGAGCCGCTGCCGCTGCGCCTCGGTCCGCTCGACCAGCTGGTCGAAGTCGAGTTCGCGCAGACGGGGGTCATCGAGCCGGGCCAGCGCCTTCCAGAGGGAGAGCTTCCCAGTGACGCCGGTCACGAGCATCTCCAGCTCGAGGAACTCGCCGAGGTCCGATCGCCGCAGCAGATAGCCGTTGAGCTTCATCCGGCCGAGCTTTTCGGCGGTCCAGGCCACCGCGTACTTGAGGTGGTTGGGTTTCGCGCCGATCAGGTTCCTCACCCGGATCAGGGTTTCACGATCTTCGGCGACCTCATTTCCGACCTCGATCCACATCGCCTCGCGTTCGTCGTCGGTCGCGTTGGCGGCCGCGCGCCGGGCCAGCGCGACGCCACCCGTCGCCCCGGTCAGGTGGTCGTTGAGATAGATGCCCAGTTCTCGATCTGACATATCGCCCCGGTACCGCGCCCGAACCCCGGCCAAACGCGATCGCCCGACCGGCCAAACGCGATCGTCCGAGTGGGAACGTGTTTGGCGGAGCCGTCTGTGGGCACCACGGAGGCATGACCCTTCTGTTCCGACCTGTGGGCCTGATTGCCGGTTTGATCGCCGGCATCGTGGCCCGCAAGGTATTCGACAAGGGCTGGAACTCGTTCAGCCAGACCGAACCCCCGTCACCCGAGGAAGAGTCGATCAGCGTGAGGAGGCTGGTGCTGGCGCTGCTTCTCGAAGGGGCGGTGTTCAGCTTGATCCGCGGGCTGGTCGACCATGGTGCCCGGGTCGCCTTCCGCCGCTACACCGGCGCTTGGCCCGGCGAGAGCGACGAGTAACGGGCAGCCCGCGCGGGCTCGCCCGCGATCAGAGGATCTCGAGCGCGCGTTCGACCGGCCTGGCGAGGACCGCCTTGTCGCCGTTCACGACGATCGGCCGTTGGAGCAGCTCGGGCCTTTCGGCCATCGCCGCGATGATCGTGTCTTCGTCCTCGGCGGCGAGCGCTCGGGCGCCTTCCTCACGCATGCGCAGCGCTTCGGCGGCGGTGATGCGCGCCTTGGAGAGCAGGTCGCGGATCTCGTCCTCGGTCAGCCCGGTGACGTGGTACTCGACCGTCTCGAAATCGATGCCCTCGGCTTCGAGCAACTTGAAGAGGTTGCGGCAGGTGGTGCAGGTCGGCTTCTCGTAGACGACGATGCCCACCGTTGCCTCAGTCCTCTGGTTCGACGACGACTTCGGAAAGGGCCTGGGTGTTGACGTCGAAAACGAAACCTCGCACCTTGTCGCGATGCGGAATGAACTCGGAACGACGGACCCGGCGGATCGACTGGGCGACGTCCGCCTCGACGTCGGTGAAGGACTCGATCGCGAAGGCGGGAGCGGTGCCGGTCGCTTCCTGGAGCGTGGCCCGGAAGCCGTCGTCGGTGATCGTCTGCATGCCGCAGTTGGTGTGGTGGATCAGCATGACCGAATCGGTGCCGAGCTGGCGCTGGGAGATCGCCAGCGACCGGATCATGTCGTCCGTGATCACGCCACCGGCGTTTCTCAAGACATGGGCCTCGCCGTCCTTGAGGCCGAGCGCCGCGAAGACGTCGAGCCGCGAGTCCATGCAGGTGACGATGGTCAGCTGCCGGCTCGGCTTTACGTCTAGGTCCTGATCGGGAACCCGGGCCGAGAAGGCCCGGTTGTTCTCAACGAGTTCGTCGATGATGTTCATCGGGAGATCCGCCGGGCGGAGCGCTACTGGCTCTGGACGTCTTCGAGGTCGACCACGAAGACGAGGGTCGAGTTGGCCGGGATGGTGGGCGGGCTGCCCTGGGCGCCGTAGCCGAGGTCCGGGGGGATCACCAGCACGCGGCGGCCACCGACCTTCATGCCTTCGACACCTTCGTCCCAGCCCTTGATGACCTGGCCGCCACCGAGCGGGAACTCGAACGGCTGGTTGCGATCCCAGGAGGCGTCGAATTCCTTGCCGTTGTTGTAGAGCGCGCCGACGTACTGGACCTTGACCGTGTCGCCCTGCTTGGCTTCGGCGCCGTCACCGACCACGATGTCCTTCTTGACCAGGGTCGTCGGCGGGGTCTCGGAGGTGCCGGCCAGCTTGGGCCGTTCCTTCAGGTCGTCCGAGACGTCGGCGATGACCGCTGCGGGAACCTCACCCGACGTCGCGCCACCCGAATCGTCGCCGCCACCGCGACCGATCAGGATGACTGCCACCAGAGCGGCAACCAGAACGAGCAGGCCAATGAGAACCCCGAGCTTGCGATCCATGGCGGAGATATTACGGTGACCCGGGACCGCATGCCCTGCTCGACTTGGTCACGGCCAGCCCTTACTGTCTGGCCAATGAAGTCTCTCCTCCTGCTCCCGACCGGCCCCCGGGCCCGCTGGGTCACAGTCCTCGTCTGGTTTGTCGCGATGTTCGTCGTCTTCGGGACGAACATCCCCGGCAAGTTCGCCGACGCCGAGAACAACGAGTCGATTTCCTACCTGCCGGGCGACGCCGAAGCGACCCGTGCGTTGGAAGCCCAGAAGGAGCTGGTCGGCTCGGAACAGGCGCCGATCGTGATCGTCTACCGGCGCGAAGGCGGCCTCACCCCGGCCGACCAGACCCGGATCAAGCGTGACCTGGTCACCCTCAACCGGGACGTCAAAGGGGTGAGCGAACCCTTCAAGCTGGCCGAGGAGTCAAAGGACGGCTCGGCGGTGATCGTGACTTCGTCGATCACCTCGACCGGTGAGGCCGAGGACATCCGCGAACCGGTCGAGGACGCACGCGACCTGGTCAGCGGCAGCTTCGGCGGGCTCGAGGTGGACCTGACCGGGCCGGCCGGGTATGCCTCGGACTCGATCGAGGTCTTCGAATCGATCAACGGCACCCTGTTCGCGGCCGCTTTCGCCCTCGTCTTCGTCCTGCTGATCCTGATCTACCGCTCGCCCTTCCTGCTCTGGCTGCCTCTGGTCGCGGTCGGCTTCGCGGAGATCGGCGCACGGGCGGTCGGCTACGGCCTGACCGAACTCGGCGTAACGGTGAACGGCCAGTCCTCTTCGATCCTCTCGGTCCTGGTCTTGGGCGCCGGCACCGACTATGCCCTGCTGCTGATCGCCCGATATCGGGAGGAACTGAGGCATCGTGAGAGCAGGTCCGAGTCGATGCGATACGCGCTCCGGGGAGCCGGCCCGGCGATCGTCGCCTCCGGCCTGACCGTGATCGCCGCCCTGCTCTGCCTCTCCCTGGCCGAACTCAACTCGACCGCCTCGATGGGGCCGATCGGCGCGATCGGGATCTTCATGGCGATGCTCTCGATGCTGAGCCTGCTGCCGGCGATGCTGGTGATCGCGCCGCGTTTCGTCTTCTGGCCGAAGGTGCCGCGGGTCGGGACCGGCGGGGCCGACGCCGAACACGGCCCCTGGCGACGGCTCGGCGACCGCATCGCGAAACGACCCCGGCCGGTCTGGATCACCGCCGTCCTGATCTTGCTGGTCATGTGCCTCGGGCTGTTCAGCTACAACGACGGCCTGACCTCGGCCAACGGCTACGTCAACGAGGTCGAGGCGGTCCGGGGCGAAGAGGCGATCGCCAAGTCCTTCCCCGGCGGCTCGAACGTGCCGACCGAGATCGTGGTCGGTGACCCGGCCAAGGTCGGGTCGGTCACCCGGGCGGTGGACCGGGTCGACGGGGTGGCCAGCGTCCGCACCGTGTACCGGGGCGAAGGGGGTGCGGTGCTGAACGCGGTCCTGGTCGACGAGCCCTACTCGAAACCGGCCTTCAACCTGATCCCCGAGATCCGCAAGGCGGCCCATCGGGCCGGCGGCGCGAGCACCCTGGTCGGTGGTGGCACCGCGGTCGAACACGACATCCGCGAGGCCAACCGGCACGACGTGAAGCTGATCGTGCCGATCGTGCTGCTGGTCGTCTTCCTGATCCTGATCGCCCTGCTGCGTGCCCTGGCGGCGCCGCTGATGCTGATCGCCACCGTCGTGCTCAGCTTCTTCGCCGCGCTCGGCATCGGCTTCGTGGTCTCCGACCAGGTCTTCGACTTCCCCGGCATCGATCCCTCGCTGCCGCTCTACGTGTTCGTGTTCCTGGTCGCCCTGGGAATCGACTACAACATCTTCCTCATGGCCCGGGTGCGGGAGGAGACTGCCGCCCACGGCACCCGGGAGGGCATGCTGCGCGGCCTGGCGGTGACCGGCGGAGTGATCACCTCGGCCGGGATCGTGCTGGCCGGCACCTTCTCGGTGCTGGCCGTACTGCCGCTGGTCTTCCTCGCCGAGATGGGGTTCACGGTCGCTTTCGGCGTCCTGCTCGACACCTTCCTGGTCCGTTCGGTCCTGGTCCCGGCCTTGACTCTGGACATCGGCTCGCGGATCTGGTGGCCATCCGCACTCGCCCGTGAGAAGAAAACCGGCGAGCCGGGGACGGCCGGGCGATAGTCTGGAATTCCACCGGGAAACTGGGGTTCACCGGCAAATCACAACGTTCAGGAGGACCAATGGCAGCACGCGCAACAGCCGAGTGGAAGGGCGATCTCAAAGAAGGGAACGGCACCTTCACCGCTGGTGACTCGCTCAGCGGCGAGTACTCGTTCAAGTCCCGTTTCGAGGACGGCCCCGGCGCCAACCCCGAGCAGTTGATCGCCGGTGCCCATGCCGCCTGCTATTCGATGGCGCTCTCCAACGTGCTGGCCGAAGGCGGCAACACGCCAGACTCGGTCAAGACCGACGCCAAGGTGACCCTCCGGCTGCTCGACGAGGGCCCGACCATCACCAAGATCGAACTGGTCACGGTGGCCCGGGTTCCCGGTGCCGATGACGACACCTTCCAGGCGGCGGCGGAAGCGGCCAAGGCCGGCTGCCCGGTCTCCAAGGCCCTGGCCGGCGTCCCCGAGATCACCCTCGACGCGACCCTGGAGTCCTAGAAGGCGACCGGGGGGACGAACAGCGCCTCGGGGTCGTACTCATGGCGGATAGCCTTCAGCGCTTCCGCTGAGTCGGCCCCGAAGCAGCGCTCCAGGCTGACGGTGGGGTCCGAGAAGTTGAGGAAGTCCCGTCCGTTCTCCCAAGGCTCGACCGATCCCATGACGCGCTCCAGGTCCTCTCTGGTCTTGGCCAGGGAGTGGGCGTCGGCGGCCAACCCGACCGCGAAGGCGACGAACTCGGCGTCGATGCAGTCGGCGACGCCACCGGACTCGTCGGGTTGGCGCAGCACACCGCCCAGCTGCCGGAACTCGGCGTCGAACAGGGTGGAGCCCGACTCGCCCCCGGCGGCCTCGACGAAGGCGTGGACCGCTTCGTCATCGAGCCCGTCCACCAGGGTCGAGGAACCGTGGGCGGGGGAGGGTTGCTCGGGATCGCCGTGGAGCCTCGCCACGGCGGCGACGGGCATCGGCCCCCACTGGCCGAGGACCGGCTCGGCGACGCCCTCGAGCTGGGCGACCAGCGCCTGGCCGTCACCGTCGTCGGTGGCGACCCCGTCGATCGCGACCAGGTTCTGGCCACGCAGTGGTGCGGGCAGCTGCTCGATCGGGGGCAGGTTGAGGATCCGGAAGCTGGTGGTCACCGAAAGCGGTGCGCTTCTCGTCCAGTCGAGCCAGGCCGAGAGCACCGGCTCGGCGGCCTCGACCGGCCAGTAGCTGGCGCCCCCGAAGACCTGGGAGTAGGGGAGCAGGTCGAACTCGATCGCGGTGACGAGCGCGGCCCAGCCGCCGGCACCGCGCAGCGCCCAGAAGAGGTCGGGCTCGTGATCGTCGTCGATCCTCGCGAACTCGCCGTCCGCGGTGATCACCTCGATCGCCCGGACCTTGTTGCAGATGAGGCCGTGCTCTCGTCCGTAGAAACCCAGGCCGCCACCGAGCGTGTAGCCGACCACGCCGACCGTCGGGGAGGAGCCGTGCATCGCGGCAAGTCCCTTTTCCGCAGCGGCGGTGACGACGGGATCCCAGGCCACGCCGGCCCCGACCCGGGCGAAACGCCGGTCCGAGTCGATCACCGGCATCTCGTTGATCTGCGGCTTGATCAGCAGGGCGTCTTCCAGCGGAGGCAGGGCGAGGGCCCGGTGCCCGATGGCCTGGACCGCGACCTTCAGCCCGTTGACCCGGGCCCAGCGAATCGCCCCCTGGGCCTCGGCCACGGTCTGGGGAAGGCTGATCGCGGCGGGTCGGAGATCGGCGAGGTCGAAGGCGGATCGTGCCTTGTCGTAGCCAGGATCGGATGGTCTGACGATGCTGGTGCCGGTACTCATTGGTCCACCCTAGGGCACCGGTGGGCCACCGATCAAGTGAGGTGGCCGCGCTGTCGAAGCGGCTCGAAACGACCCCTCATATCACGACCGGATCGGCCGACGTTCCGACCGCGTGTCCGGATAGTTTCAGCTGCCTTGACCTCCCCGCAGCCACAGCCCGAACCCGCCCCAGGTCCGGGCCGGAATCTTCCCGAGTGGCCGTCGGACCGGCCGCTCCGGGCTTGGCAGCGGCAGGCACTAGGTGAGCTCGCCGCCCATCCGGGGAGCAGCTTTCTCGCCTCCGCGACACCGGCCGCCGGAAAGACCACTTTCGGTCTCAGGGTGGCCTGGGAGATGCTCTCGAGTGGCCGCGTGAACCGTGTCGTCGTGGTCGCCCCGACCACCCACATCTGCAGGCAGTGGGCCGCCGACGCCGCCCGTTACGGGATCGACCTCGAGCCCAACCGGCCCAACGCCGACGGCCCCGAGACGACCGACTTCCACGGGGTGACGGTCACCTACCAGACCGTCGCGGCCGGGCCGGGCGTCCACGCCGACGCGGGCCGGAGACCGACCCTGGTCATCGCCGACGAGCCCCACCACATGGGGGATCAGGCGAGCTGGGGGGTCAGCGCCCGCCGGGCCTTCGACCACGCCACCTTCCGGCTCCTGCTCTCCGGCACCCCGTTCCGCTCCGACAACGAGGCGATCCCCTGGGTCAGCTACGACGAGGATGGGGTCAGCAGCGCCGACTTCACCTACGGCTACCCGGATGCCCTGGTCGACCGGGTCTGCCGGCCGATCACCTTCCTGCCCTACGACGGCGAGATGGAGTGGTCGAGCGACGGCAAGGTCTGGAACGCGGACTTCGACCTCGTCCTGCCGGCCGCGGAAACGGCCCGGCGGCTGCGGACCGCCCTGGCCGCGGACGGCGACTGGATGGGCGAGGTGCTGCGCGACGCCGACGCCCGGCTGAGCGAGGTGCGGGCCGCCGGCCACGCCGATGCCGGTGGCTTGGTGGTCGCCTCCGACCAAGACCACGCCCGGGCGATCGCCCGTCGGATCACCTTCATCACCGGTGAGGAACCGGAGATCGTGATGAGCGACGAGCCCGGGGCCAGCGCCAGGATCGCGGCCTTCTCGGAATCTGACCAGCGTTGGCTGGTCTCGGTCCTGATGGTTTCCGAGGGGGTGGACATTCCCCGGCTGCGGGTCGGCGTCTACGCGACCGCGGCGCGGACCGAACTCTTCTTCCGCCAGGTGGTGGGCCGCTTCATCCGCACCACCCCTGCCCCCAAACGGCAGATGAGCTACCTGCTGCTGCCGGCCGACAGCCGGCTCAAGCAACTCGCCTTCGAGATCGAGAAGGAACGGCGCCACGCGATCGAACTCGGGCCGGAGCTGGCCGATGAGCTGGAGGAGCTAGACCAGGAACTGCCCGAGCGCTCCGAGCCGGGTGAGGCCTTCACGGCGCTCAGCTCGACCGGGGCCGAGCTCGACGACGCGATCCTCGCCCAGACCACGATGCAGCTCTTCGCCACCGACGACCTCGACACGGGACCGAAAGCGGAGAAGACCCTGGCGCCGGCCCCGGCGAAGAAGAAGCCGCTCAAATCGCTCGCTCCGAAATCGGAATCCGCCTACGCGATCCGGGAGCGGCTGAGGGAGGAGCGCAAGGAACTGGTCGCCGACGTTTCCCGCAAGACCGGAGAGAGCTACCAGCAGATCAACGCCCGGATCAACCGGGAGCTCGGTGTCGCCTCGGTCAGCAAGGCGACCCGGGAGGAGCTGGAACGCGGAAACGAGTTGCTGGAACGGGACCTGCGCATCTGAGCGTGGTCGCCGGGTTCCGAACTGGAGACCCAAAAAGTTCAGTTCTCGGTATAAAACCTTGCCGGGGGTTGTAGATTCCCGGTAGCGCGTTCGGGGTAGTGCCCGTTCTTGAGCGTTAATTGGCGGACTATTAGGGAGAGGAAGTACGAAATTGATGTATGCCGCGCAAAGCCTTCCGGGACCCCTGGGAGTTTCCGCTGCGGCGCCGTTACCGGAGGGGTCCCGAACCGCCCTCCTGGTGATGGACATGCAGAACGACTTCGTCGAGCGGGGAGCGCCCCGCCAGGTGCCCGGCGCGACGGAGATCATCCCCGCCGTCGCCACGGCGGCCGAGCGGATGAGGAATCAGGGTGACCTGATCGTCTGGACCGTCCGCGCCCACTCGGCCGACGGGTCGAACGTCGAACCTTCCCGCAAGCCAAGCTTCGAGCGGAACCCTTACGCGGTGGCCGGCACCCGTGGGGCCGCCCTGGTCGACGGTCTCGAACCGAAGCCGGAGGACCTGAGCGTGGTCACCCCTTCCTACTCGGCTTTTTTCCGCACCGACCTGGACTTGAAGCTGCGCGAATCGGGGGTCTCGAAGATCGTCGGCTGCGGGGTAGACCTCTCCCGCAGCGTGCGGGCCACCCTGGTCAATGCGGTTTCGCTCGGCTACGAGTGCTCGGTGCTGGCCCCGGCCGTCGCCTGCCGCGACGACCAGGCCCTGAACGCAAACCTGGCCGACCTGGTCGACCTCGACGTGATGGTCGAGGAGTAGAACCCATGGCCCGGCGCCCGCGGGCGCCGCAGGTCAGGCTTTGGCCGAGCGACGCCAGGGCCAGCGCACCGAGCGCCGGTCCTTGAGGATGCGGTGGGCGGCGTTGTGGCCGGAGGCCGCGGTCACGCCCCCGCCGGGATGGGTGCCGGCGCCGCAGAGGTAGAGGCCGCCGACCGGGGTGGCGTACTGGGCCATGTCCGGGGTCGGCCGCATGAAGGCCATCTGGTTCATGCCCTGCTCGCCTTGGAAGATCGAGCCGCCCTGGAGGCCGAAGATCCTCTCCAGATCCGGCGGGGCGAGCACCTCGTACTGGTCGATCGCCTCGCGGAAGTTCGGGGCGAACCGGCTCAGCATGTCGATGCAGGTCTCGCCGTAGCGTTCGCGGTCGCCCTCCGCCCATTCCGCTTCTTCGGAAGGCCCGTACTGGGTGAACATGGTCATGATCACCCGGTCGTCGTCGGTCAGGGAGTCGTCGATCGAGGAGGGGAACTCGGCCTCGATGTAGGGCGCCGCGGCGGGACGGCCCCGGAGCGCGTCCTGCCAGGCGGCCTCGAGGTAGTCGATCGAGGGGCAGATGTTGACCCCGGCGCCGAGCAGCATCTTCTGCTCTTCCGGGGTCACGTTCGCGTACTCGGGCGCCTCGTTCAGGACGTAGTTGACCTTGACCGAGCCACCGCGGGTGCGGTAGCGCTCCATGTCGGTCCGCACGTCGTCGTCGAAGTGCCGGCCGCCGACCAGGTCGAGGATGGTCGTCCTGGGGTGGGCGCCGGAGGCAACGACCGGAGCGCGATAGCTGTCGCCGTCGGCGAGGGTCACGCCGACGACCCGGCCGCCCTCGATGTCGATCGAAGCGACCTCCGCGTCGGTGAGGATCGTCGCCCCATGAGATTGGGCCGAGCGGGCGATCGCGTTCGAGATCGCACCCATGCCGCCCACCACCTGACCCCAGACGCCGCCCATGCCGTCGAGCTCCCCCAGTGCGTGGTGGAGCAGGTTGTAGGCGGTGCCGGGGGTGCGGGGGCCGGCCCAGACCCCGACCACGCCGGTCGAGGCGATCGAGCCTTTCAGGGCATCCAACTCGAACCAGTCGTCGAGCAGGTCACCGACCGACATCGTGAAGATGCGCACCAGGTTGGCGATGTCGCGTTTGCCGAGACCCGCCATGCGGGCCCCTTCGCGGATCAGGCCCGCGATGTCACCGGGTGACTTCGAACCGAGGGCCGGGGGCTCGCGCAGCAGCATCGGCCGCAGGAACTCGGCCGTGCTTTCGAGCAGTTCCTCGAAGGCCTGGTAGTTGTCGGCATCCTTCGGTGAGAAGCGGCGGATCGACTCGACCGTCCGCTCGACCTCGTTGAAGAAGAAGATCGGCCCGTCCTCGGTCATCGCCGCGTAGGCCGGGTCGAGGGGGTAGGCCTTGTAGCCGAAGTCCTTCAGCCGCAGGTCGGAGACGACTTTCTCTTGCAGCATGGAAACCACGTAGGAGCAGCGCGAAACGCGGGCTCCGGGCCAGACCTCTTCGGTCACGCAGGCGCCGCCGAGGATCCGCCTGCGTTCGAGGACCAGGGTCTTCATGCCGGCCCGGGCGAGATAGGCCGCGGTGGTCAGGCCGTTGTGGCCGCCGCCGACCACGATCGCGTCGTACTGCGAGGGGATTCCGCCGCTCGCCGCCGGGGTCGAGGGGGCGCTACCGGGGGACATCGTGTGGGCCTCCATGGCCCGACCCTACCCCAAAGTGCGATTGACTACAAGGTCAATTCGAGCTATGGAACTATAAGTAAAGTCCCGGGTCGAAGCGGGCCGGGGAATAGACTCAGAGCCATGACGGGAGAGAGCGGTACTGCTGAAGCCACCACCAAGGTGGATCTGGAAACCTCGGCGAAGCAGCATCTGATGCTGCATTTCTCCGACATGAAATCGGCGGTCGAGGAAGGCATCACGATCATCGAGAGGGGCGAGGGGGTCCACGTCTTCGACGACGAGGGCAACCGCTACATCGACGGCCTCTCCGGCCTCTACTGCGCCTCGCTCGGCCATTCCCACGGCGACGAGATCGGCGAGGCGGCACATGAGCAGATGAAGCAGCTGCCCTACGCGACCAACTGGACGGTCGCCCATCCGCCTTCGATCGAGCTGGCCGAGAAGATCGCCTCGCTCGCCCCGGAGGGCATGAACAAGGTCTACTTCACCTCGGGCGGTTCGGAGTCGGTCGAGGCGGCCTGGAAGATGGCGGTCCAGTGGCAGCAGGCGAACGGGCACGAGCGGCGTCGCAAGGTGATCGCCCGCAAGGACGCCTACCACGGGGTGACCATGGGCGCGCTTTCCTTCACCGGGATCCCGGTCTGCCGCACCCCCTTCGACCCGCTCGGCATTCCGACCGTCCACGTCAGCAACACCAGCTCCTACCGGCATCCGGACGGTGACGACGAGGCGGCCTTCTGCCGGGCGCTGCTCGACGAGGTCGAGGAGACGATCGAGTTCGAGGATCCCTCGACGATCGCGATGATGATCGCCGAACCGGTCCAGAACGCGGGCGGCTGCTTCATGCCCCCGGCCGGCTACTGGCAGGGCCTGAGGAAGATCTGCGACGAGCACGACATCCTGCTCTGCTCGGACGAGGTGATCTGCGGCTACGGCCGGATCGGCACCTGGTTCGGCGGCCAGAAGTTCGACTATGTGCCGGACCTGGTCACCTTCGCCAAGGGCCTGACCGGCGCCCACTTCTCGATGGGCGGCGTGCTGATGAGCGACAAGGTCGCCGAGCCGTTCTTCGACGGCCGCGCCGACTACAACAACGGCTACACCTTCGGCGGCCACCCGGTCGGCTCGGCGGTCGCCCTCAAAGCACTGGAGATCCTCGAACGCGAAAACGTGCTGGCCAACGTCAACGCCAACGCGCCGGTAGCCGAGGCTTCGCTGAAGTCCCTGCTCGACATCCCGATCGTCGGCGAGGTCCGCGGCACCGGGCATTTCTGGGCGATCGAACTGGTCCGCGACCAGGCGACGAAGGAGCCCTTCAAGGGCGAGGAGTCGGAGGCGCTGTTCAAGAACGTACTCTCGGAAGCTCTCTGGGAGCGCGGCCTGCTCTGCCGCCTCGACGACCGGGCCGACCCGATCATCCAGATCGCTCCGCCCCTGGTCGCCGAAGGAGCCCTCTTCGAGGAGATCGCCGGGATCCTCCGCGAGGGCCTGGAGATCACCGCCGCAAGGGTCCACGGCCACCCGGCCCCGCAAAGCTCCAACCGCCCGATCTGATCGACAACAAGCCCGGTGGTGGCCTGACGGCCCGTCGTCGCCAAACGGCTCAGGCCAGGTGGGCGAGTGCGTCGAGGGCGATCGTGCCGTCCGGCCCGGCCACGACCGGGTTGAGTTCGATCAGGTCGAAGCCCCGGCCCTCCTCGTCGCGGTAGTCGAGCAGTAGCCGGCCTAGCTTCGAGGCGAACTCCGCCAGTCCGTCGAGGTCGACCGGTCGGCTGCCACGGCTACCTTCGAGCAGGCCGAACGCCTTGAGGCGAGGCAACGCTTCCCTCACCTGCACCGGCGAAGCCGGCAGGGGGACCACGACGCCGTCGGCCAGCTGCTCGGCCCAGATCCCGCCGAGACCGACGGTCAGCGAAGGGATCACCGCGTCACTGCGGGCGGTGACGATCAGCTCGATCCCGGTCCCGGCCATCTCCTCGACCAGGAAGAGCGGTGGCTCGGCGGATGGCTCGCCGGCCAACCCCGCTTCGAGGTGGATCTGGCCGGCGATCGACATCAGGTCTTCGGCGTGATGAAGCAATTCGGCGTCGTCCGCGATCCCGATCCGGACCGCTCCCAGCTCGGACTTGTGCCGAATGCCCGGACCGGACAGCTTCAGGGCAAGTGGGAAGGACAGGCCGGCGGCCGCGGTCAGGCAGGCGGCGGGGGAGAGGGCAGTGAGGGAAAGCGGAACGGAGACCCCGGCATCCCGGAGGATCGACTTGGTTCGATGCTCGGCAAGCCACGAGCCGTCCCCTTCGATGCCGTTTTCCGAGGTGTTTCGCGTTGCGGCGGCGATCGCTCCGAGCTGCTCCGCGACTGCGCCCCTCTCCATCCGGCCGAGCCGCTGGCTGGCCGCGGCCGCGGCAAGGGCCGCCCGCATCCCGCCGACCATGGGGATCCCGGTCTCGGCCAGTTCCCGCCGGCCGTCGGCCGAGACCAGATCGGGCAGGGTGGAGGCGAAAAGGGCCGGGCAGCCGGAACGGAGGGCTCCCTCGGCCAGGGCGCGCCGCACCGCTCCCCACTCGGATTCATGCTCGGGACGGAGGTCGGCCGGGTGGTCGTGGAAGATCAGCATCTGCTCGACCGGTTCGCAGCTGCCGACCGCCTCGACGATCTCGGCCAGGCGGTCGGTCTCGAACCAGAGCAGCGAGGTGTAGTCGAGCGGATTTCCGACCGTGGCCGCCTCGGGCAGCAGCTCCCGCAGCCGGCCCTGGGTTTCGCCGTCCAGTTCCGCCAACTGCAGGCCGATCCCCTCGGCCTGGTCGGCGGCGATGCCCGAATCGCCACCCGAGCAGGTGAGGATGGCGAGGCCGGACCGGGGCGGCCCGGGGCGCCGGGGCCGGGCCCGGGGCTCGGCCAGGACGCGGGTGATCTCCAGCAACTCGTGTGGGTCGGTGGCCCAGGCCGCACCAGCCTCTTCGACCAGGGCGCGAAACACTCTCTGGTCACCCGCGATCGCGCCGGTGTGGGCGGCTGCGGCGGCCTGGCCGGCCTGGGAGGTGCCGACCTTGAGCACGGCGACGCCGATCTCGCGCTCGGCGCAGACGGCCAGCCCCTCGGCCAGTTCGGCGCCGTCGCCGTCGGTCTCCTGGAAGAGGGCGATCGCCCGGACCCCCTCGAGTTCGGCGATCGCACCGAGCCAGTCGCCCGTGCCGAGCACCGCCTGGTTGCCGGTCGAGACCACGGTGTGAAACCGGATGCCTCGCTTCGAGCCGATCGCGTTGACCGCGACGTTGCCGGACTGGGAGATCATCGCGACGCCGCCCGCCTCGAGTCCGGCCGGGACCGAATCGCCCCAGAGCGGAGCCCGGTGACCGAGGTTGATCACGCCGTTGCCATTCGGCCCGCAGACCGGGAAGCCGGCGGCCCGGGCGAGCGAGGAAAGCTCGCTCTCCAGCCCGGTCCCGGCCGGGGTCTCGCCGAAACCGGCCGAGACCACGACGGCGCCGCCGCAGCCGGTCTCGATCGCCTCCCGGATCGCCGGATTCACGGCCGGGGCGGGCACGGCGACGACCACCGCGTCGACCGGCGAGGGCAGGTCACGGAGCGAAGGGACGCAGGGGTGGCCGTGCACGCTCTCGCGGCCCGGATTCACGCAGTAGAGGTCGCCGGGGAAGCCGGCCACGTCGAGGTTGCGGACCACGGTGTCGCCATAGGATCCGGGCCGCTCGGTCGCCCCCACGACAGCCACCGAACCAGGCCTCAGAAGCGGGGTCGGCCGGATCACTGGATCAGGGCTTCTACTCCGCGTTTTTCGAGGCCGCGGGCGATGATCAGGCGCTGGATCTCGCTGGTTCCCTCCCAGATCCGGTCGACCCGGAGCTCGCGCAGGAATCTTTCGGCGACGTTGTCGCGACGGTAGCCGCGGCCGCCGAAGATCTGGACGCAGCGGTCGGCGCAGCGCCAGGCCGCTTCGGAGACGAACAGCTTGGCCATCGAAGCCTTGTTGTGGCAGACCTTCGGGTCGGCGCCGGCGTCGATCAGCCGGGCCACCTCGAGGGTGAGCAGGCGGCCCGCCGCGGCGTCGGTCGCCGAATCGGCCAAGGGGAAGGAGACCCCCTGGTAATCGATGATCCGCGAGCCGCCCTGTTCGCGGGTGACGGCCCACTCGACCGTCTCTTCGAGCAGCCGCCACATCGAACCGATCCCGCGGGCAGCGATCCCGAGGCGCTCTTCCGCGAACCAAGCCTTCTGGACCTCATCGCCACCGCCGACCCCGCCGATCACGTCGTCCTCCTCGACCTCGACGTCCTCGAAGCGGATCGTCGGGTGACCATCCGGGTAGGAATGGGTGAAGCCCGGATCCTCGATCGTCTCGACCCCGCCCAGCGACTTGTCGACCACGAACAGGGTGGGGAGAAGCTCACCGCCCTCGTCGAGATTGGCCATCACGACCAGCACGTCGGCGACGTCGCCGGAGGTCACGAACCACTTCTCGCCGTTGATCCGGAAGCCGCCTTCGGTGCGGACCGCGGTCGTCTCGATCCCGGAGGGGTCCGAACCGGCGCCCCGTTCGGTCACCGCGTAGGCGTCTCGGGCCTCGCCGCGCAGCAGCGGCTTCAACCATTTCTCGACGTGCTTTTCCGCGGCCAGGTCCCAGACGTTGTAGCCGTTGGGGATGTGCCAGGAGATCGCGTTGGTCGAGCGGCCGAGCTGCTCTTCGACCAGAAACCATTCGGTCTTCGACCAGCCTTGGCCGCCGTTCTCGGACTTGTGGAGGCCGCCGGTCAGGCCGGCCGCGAGGGCTCTTTCCTTGACCAGCCGGATGGTCTCTTCGGGCAGCCTGCCATGCAGCAGTTCCGCCTCCTGTTCGAGCGGGATCAGCACGTCCTCGACGTAGTTGCGGGCTCTTCGCTGGAGGTCGAGCGCCTCGTCCGTCAGGCCCTGGTCTCCGGGGATTGTGGCTGTCTGGTTCATTGACTCCCTCGCCGAACTCGTTTATCCAAGCGGAATGGACTCAGAGTACATGCGATTGACTACAAGGTCAACCAGCGCTAACATCGCCTCAAGGCGACCCTGAGGAGCGAGATGAGCATGGTCAACCGCAGCGGCAACCGGAACGGAACCCTTCCTCTGAACCCGGCAGACGTGGGTCGGGCATTGCGCCCCCTGGAGACCGCCTCGATGCTGCCGCCGGCTGCCTTCGTCGACCAGGAGGTCTTCGACTGGGAGATGAAACACCTCTTCCACGACGGTTGGATCTGCCTCGGGCACATCTCCCAGGTCAGTGAGCAGGGCAAGTTCATCCGTCGGGAGATGGGCCCGGACTCGGTGGTCGTGGTCGGCGGAGAGGACGGTCATCCCCATGCCTTCCTCAACGTCTGCCGGCATCGCGGGGCGCGGGTGGTCGAGGCGTCCGACGGCCAGGTCAAGCGACGGATCCAGTGCCCGTACCACGCCTGGTCCTACGCCCTCGACGGCTCGCTCGTCGCCGCGCCGCACATGGACGGGGTCGACGATTTCGACAAGTCCTGCTACGGGTTGATCCCGGTCCGGCTGGCCACGCTCGGCGGGCTGATCCTGGTCGACCTGGGTGGCGAGGCGCCCGCGCCGGACCAGCATGTCGGCAACTTGATCGACCATCTCGAGCGCTACCGCAACGCCGAACTGCTCAGCGGCGGCCGCATCGACTACGAGGTGAACGCCAACTGGAAGGGCATCGCCGAGAACTACAACGAGTGCCTCCACTGCCCCGGAGTGCACCCGGAGCTGAACGCGCTCTCCAACTACATGAGCGGCGAGGAAATGCAGGGCGACGGCGCCTGGTGCGGCGGCTCGATGTTCCTCACCGCCGAGGATGCGGCGACCATGGGCAAGGAAGGCGGCCACGCCGGCAACCGGCCCCGGATCGAAGGCCTCTCCGAGCAGGACGAGAAGACGATCCTCTACTTCGCGCTCTTCCCGAACGCCCTGGTCTCGATGCACCCCGACTACGTGATGCTCCACACCCTCTATCCGCGAGCGCCCGGCCGGACCGAGGTGATCTGCGAGTGGTTCTTCGAAAAGCGGGCGGTCGAGGCGGAGGGCTTTGACCCCTCCGATGCGATCGAGTTCTGGGACCAGACCAACCGTCAGGACTGGTACGTCTGCGAGCTGACCCAGAAGGGCGTCGGCACGACCGGCTACACGGCGGGGCGCTACTCGGCGGAGGAGGGGACGGTGCACGAGTTCGACAACCTGGTTGCCACCAGGTACATGGAGGAGCTGAAAGAAAGGGTGGAGGCGTGAGCGACCCGCTGAAGGCGACCGGGGATCCCGTAAACGCGAACCCGGTTGCGGCGAAGCTGGGCAAGCTCGGAATGCCGGAGCCACTCTCCGCTCTCGCGGCGAAGGACTGGGATGCGATCGTGGTCGGGGCCGGGCACAACGGCCTGACCGCCGCGGCCTATCTCGCCCGGGCCGGCCAGGAGGTGCTGGTGCTCGAACGCCGCGACCAGATCGGGGGCGCCTGCACGCTGGAGGAGCCCTTCGGCGACGGCTACCTGGTCAGTCCCTGCGCCTACGTGGTCGGGCTGCTCGACAACCTGGTGATCGACGAGCTCGAGCTGCGCCGCCGCGGCCTGCGCTTCTTCACCGCCGACCCCAACCTCTGGGTGCCATTCGAAGATGGGACCGCATTCGGCCAGTTCCTAGACGACGCGAAGACTAGAGCGAACCTCGACGCGCTCGGGGTGAGCGAGGCCGACCAGAAGGGCTACTGGGCCTACGAGGAACTCTTCGACCAGACCCGGATCAAGCTGCGCAAAGGCGAGCGCGACACCTGGGTCGGGGACACCCCGACCCGGGCCCAGATCGAGGAGATCCTCGACGACCAGGAGATGGTCGACTTGGTCTTCGAGGACTCGATCGCCGAGGTGCTGAACCGCTACATCGAGGACGAGAAGCTGAAGACCGCCCTCTACGGCCAGGGCGTGATCGGAACCTGGGGCGGGCCGTACGAGCCGGGCACCGCCTCGATCAAGCTGATGCACTACCAGGGCGACCTCGAAGGCCAGGGACCGGTCTGGGGCTACGTCGAAGGTGGCATGGGCATGGTCAGCTTCGCGATCGCCGACGCCGCCCTCGAGGCCGGGGCGCAGATCGCCTGTGGGGTCGAGGTCGCCGGGATCGTCCCCGGCGAGGGCGTGATCTGCGAGGACGGCACCATGGTCCGGGCCCGCAACGTGGTCTCCAACGCCGACCCGAAACGGACCCTGGGCATGCTCGAAGCCGAGTCCGCCGAAGGCATCGACCCCACCTTCAAGAGCCGCCTGGAGGCCTGGAAGATCCGCAGCCCGGTGGTCAAGTTCAACGCGGCGCTCTCCCGGCTACCGGAATGGGCGGCCGCCCCGGGCGAGACCTGGCCGGCCCAGGCGACGATCGACGCCTGCGGGCCGATGGACGAAGCCCAGGCGGCCTTCGAGAAATGCGCGTCCGGCGAACCGGCGGTCGCCTTCGCCGAGATCTACATCCAGACCGGGTACGACCCGACTGTCGCGCCGGAGGGCAAGCACCTGATGAGCGTCTTCGGGCAGTACGCGCCCTACGAGATCAGCGGCAGCGACTGGGACGCCGCCCGCGAAGGCGTTGCGCAGCAGTTCATCGACCTGATCAGCCGCTTCGCGCCCGACTATGGTGAATGCGTGATCAGTCACGAAGTCCTCGGCCCGCCGGACATCGAATCGCGTGTCGGCCTGACCGGGGGGAACATCTTCCAGGGAGAGGTGACGCCGGACCAGATGTGGGAGGGCCGGCTCAGTTCCCGAACCCCGATCCCCGGCCTCTACATGTCCGGTGCCGCCACCCACCCGGCCGGCAGCGTGATCGCGCTCAACGGGCGCAACGCGGCCGAGGCGGTGCTGGCCGACGTCGGTTTGACGATCGGAGCGGAGGCCGCTTGAACGCGAAGGCACCGATGCCCGCGGCACCGGACGGCGCGACTGCAGGCGCGGCGAAGACCGCTCGCGACCGGATCCTCGAAGCGGCCTGCGCCGTGATCGCCGAGGAGGGGATCGACGACATGCGGATCGCCCGGGTCGCGATGCGGGCCGGAGCCTCGACCGCACTGGTCCACCACTACTTCTCGACCCGTGAGGATCTGCTCGAGGAAGCGCTGATGCATTCCTACGAGCTGGCCGCGGAGGACCGTTTCGGTCAGCCGGTCGACCCCAACGCGTCCGCGGTGGAGCAGCTCAAGGTGATGATCGACGAGTGCCTGCCGATCGAGGGTCGCCAGCATCAGGAGTGGCTGCTCTGGCTCGAACTCTGGCTGCGGGCAGCTCGCCACGAAGAATCCCGGCCGCTCGGCCGACGGCTCTATGCCAGCTATCGGGACTGGATGCTGGAGGTCATCCGTTACGGTGTGAAACGTGGGGAGTTCGAGACGGAGGATCCCGAGGCCAGTGCCGATGTTGCGATCGGCCTGCTCGACGGGCTGGGGATAAGAGCCCTGATGGAGGACCCGGACATGGACGTCGAAAGGGTGAGGGTGCTGGCAGCCACACGAATTGCCAGGGAACTCGGGATCGAGCCGGAGGCCTTGACCGAGTGACCGGGGACCGCACGACACGGGGGATTGTGCGGGATGGGTGACATAGGGCTCAATCGGCGGCAGTTGCTGCTGGCCGGGGCGGGACTGCTGGCCACGGCCTACGGGCTGAGCGGCTGCACGGTCGAGCGGCCGATCGACAAGTCGGCGGCCGGAGATGTGGTCGAGCCGAAGATCGACGGTGACCTGATGATCTTCAACTGGGCCCAGTACATGGATCCCTCGATCAAGAAGAGCTTCGCCGACAAGTACGGGGTAGCGGTGAACGAGGTCAACTTCGACAACCTCGAAGCGATGATGACCAAGCTGCGGGCGGGCGGTTCCTACGACCTGATCTTCCCCTCGACCGAGTATGTGCTCCGGCTCCGGAACGAACAACTGATCCGGCCCTTCAACCGTTCCCGGCTGAAGAACGCCGACACGCTCTCCAAGTTCTACGACGACCCTTGGTACGACCCGAACTCCGAGTTCTCGGTCCCCTACGCCTACTACACGACCGGGATCGCCTGGAACACGAACGAGGTCGACACCTTGACCGGCTCCTGGAACGACCTCTCGAACGAGCAGGCCTGGGGCCGCATCTTCATGCTCGATGACTTTCAGGAGGGGATCGGCCAGGCCAACCTGCTCAACGGCTTCTACCTCAACACCGACAAGTCGGACCAGCTGCAAACCTCGAAGGACACGTTGCTCGACCAGAAGAAGGGACTGCGCGGCTTCTCCACCAACTCGGTCCAGAACCTGGTCTCCGGGGCGGCGGCCCTGACCCAGGCCTGGAACGGCGATGTGGTCAACGCCAGGAACCAGGTCGACGACCCCTCGATCTTCGCCTACGAGACCTGCAAGGAAGGGGTGCCGGTCGGCTCCGACCTGATGTGCATCCCGATCACCTCGAAGAGCCCGGGCACGGCAATGATGTTCATGGACTGGGTGCTGAAGCCCGAGAACGCCTACAAGAACGTGATGTGGAACGGCTATCCGATGCCCGTCGCGGGCGGCCGGGAAGCGTTCGCCAAGCTGGTCAAGGACGACCCTTCGATCGACGTGAACCTCGACCAGCTGGCCGACTCGGCGATGGAGTACCGGCTCGACAGCCCCGAGGCCCGGCAGGAGTGGACCCGGATCTGGACCGAGGTGAAGGCATGAGGGGGGAGCGTTGACCAGCAAGCGCTTCTGGGACTGGTTCATCTTTCCCGGCGGGGTGTGGATCGCCTTGCTCTTCGCGGTCCCGCTCTGCCTCGTCCTTGCCCTTTCCTTCGGCCATGTCGACGACTTCGGCCGCGGGGTCTACGGCTTCACGCTCGACAACTACAAGGACGTCTTCGACCCGACCTACGTCCCGGTCCTGCTCCGCTCGGTCGGCTACGCGCTGGCCACGGTCATCCTCTGCCTGCTGGTCGGGTACCCGGTCGCCTACTTCATCGCCCGCCACGGCGGCCGCTACCGCTACGCGCTGCTGGCCGCCCTGGTCATCCCCTTCTTCGTCAACTACCTGGTCCGCACCTACGCCTGGGTCGCCCTGCTCTCCGACCAGGGGCTGGTCAACAACCTGTTGGTCGACCTCGGTCTCTCCCAGCAGCCGATCCAGTTCATCAACACGCCCTTCGCCGTGATCGGCGGGCTGGTCTACGGCTACATCATCTTCATGATCCTGCCGCTCTACGGCTCGATCGAGCGGATGGACCCCTCGGTGATCGAGGCCGGCAAGGATCTCTACGGTTCGCCCTTCCGCACCTTTCTCCACGTGACCCTGCCGGCGACCCAGGCCGGGATCCTGGCCGGCTGCGTGCTCGTCTTCCTGCCCGCGGTCGGTGACTTCGTCTCCGCTCAGCTGCTCGGCGGGCCGGACACCTACATGGTCGGCAACCTGATCCAGGACCAGTTCTTCGCCGCCTCGAACTGGCCCTTCGGCTCGGCCCTGACCGTGATCATGATGCTCTTCCTGGCGGTCTGGATGGTCTTCTACCTGCGGCGGGCGAGCCGCGGCGAGGCGGAGGTGCTGTAACGGGTGTCCGAGCCCTTCTACAAGCCGCGTTTCCTCCGGGTCTTCACCGGGCTGGTCTACCTCTACCTGTTCATCCCGATCGTCATCGTGATCGTCTTCTCGTTCAACAGCGAGAAGTCGCTCCAGGTCATGCAGGGGTTCTCCTTCCGCTGGTACTCGGACTTCTTCAACGACCCGACCCTGATGGACTCGCTGCTGACTTCGGTGCAGATCGCGGTCCTGACCATGGTGATCTCGACCATCGTCGGCACCGCTCTGGCGATCGGCCTGGTCCGGGCCCATTCCGGCACCGCCAAGGGGTTCAACATCCTGATGCTGGTGCCGCTGATCACCCCCGAGATCGTGGCCGGCATCTCGGCCCTGCTGATCTTCTCCCAGCTCGGGATCACGCTCTCGATCTGGACCATCGTGCTGGCCCACATCACCTTCTCGATCTCCTACGTGACGATCGTGGTCCGCGGCCGGCTGGCGACGATCGGGACCGAGGTCGAAGACGCGGCGCAGGACCTCGGCGCGAGCAAGTGGGAATCGGTGCGCCTGGTCCTGGTGCCCTCGCTCTGGCCGGCGATCGTCGCCGCCGGGCTGCTCGTCTTTGCGCTCTCCTTCGACGATTTCGTCCTTTCCTTCTTCACCACCGGCGAGGACGCGCAGCCGCTGCCGGTGCGGATCTGGTCGATGATCAGGTTCGGCGTCTCGCCGACCATCAACGCGGTCGGCACTTTGATGATGGTCGTCTCGATCAGCGCCGTCGCCCTGGCGGTCCTGGTTCCGAGGCTGTTCGGGCGCCGCGAGAGCGGGGTCAAGGTACTGACCGGAGCGGAGGAGTGAGATGGCCGAAGAGGCAATCCGAATCGAGAACGTGACCAAGCGGTTCGGTGATTTCACCGCGGTCGATGACGTCGACCTCTCGATCGCCCAGGGCGAGTTCTTCTCCCTGCTCGGCCCTTCCGGCTGCGGCAAGACGACCACGCTGAGGATGCTGGCCGGGTTCGAGGTGCCGACCGCGGGCAGGATCCTGCTCGAGGGCGACCCGGTCGAGGATGTGCCGCCCCACCAGCGCAACGTCAACATGGTCTTCCAGAGCTACGCCCTCTTCGAGCACCTGGACGTCCAAGGCAACGTCGCCTTCGGGCTCAAGCGCAAGAAGGTGGCGAAGGACGAGATCGTGACCCGGGTCGCCGAGGCGCTCGAGCTGGTCGACCTTTCGAGCCGGGCCGCCGCCCGACCGAACGAGCTCTCCGGCGGCCAGCGCCAGCGGGTCGCCCTGGCCCGCGCCCTGGTCAACCGCCCCCGGGTGCTGCTGCTCGACGAGCCGCTCGGCGCCCTCGACCTCAAACTCCGCCGCCAGATGCAGATCGAGCTGAAGGCGATCCAGCGCGAGGTCGGGATCACCTTCGTCTACGTCACCCACGACCAGGAAGAGGCGCTCTCGATGTCCGACCGGATCGCCGTGATGAGCGACGGTCGGGTCGCCCAATGCGGGCCGCCAGAGGAAATCTACGAGCATCCCCGCGAGGAGTTCGTGGCCGGGTTCATCGGGGTCTCGAACCTGCTCGAGGGCAAGGTTGAGCCGGGCGGGAAGGTGCGGATCGGCGACGACTGCCTGCCGGTGCCCGGACTGGACGGCGCCGGGAACGGCGACACGATCCAGATCGCGGTCCGGCCCGAGAAGGTGGCGGTGGATGAGATCGGTGCCGACGCCTACGCGATCGAGCCCGACATGTTCACGGTCGAAGGGGAGATCGAGAGCAAGGTCTACCTCGGGGTCGGCAACCAGCTCACGCTCAAGCTCGGCAACGGCAGCCGCTTGGTCGCCCTCGAACAGGCGACCTACCGGATGCGGGCCGACGAGCAGTGGGAGGTCGGCCAGAAGGTGAAGGTCGGCTGGCACCCCGAGCACTGCATGGTCCTGAGTTAGTCCGTCGGCGGGTGTTTGGTGATTGCTGGGGTGCGGCCTGTGTTCGAGGTGACCCAGCGGGAGCGGCGGATGAAGATTCGGCCCTCCTCGACGCGGTCTGACCTGCGGACCAAGAAGAAGCAGAAAAGGGCCCCGAGCAGGGCGATCCCGGCCGTCGTGTAGAAGACCGCTTCGTATCCGGCGACGTGGGCGTTCAGGACATCGTTCAGGGCGAAGCGGATCGTCTCGGGCTGGTTCGAGATGTCGATGTTGCCGAGGCCTTCCGCATTGATCTTCTGGATGAAGTCCTTCCACTCGGCGGTCTGGGCCGCGGTCGGATGGACTCCTTTGGCGGCCAGCTGCTCGTTGGTCCGGTGGATCGAGTCACTGATCAGGACGGCCGAAAGCACGGCGATGCCAACCGCCCCGCCGAGCTGCTCGCTCGTGTTGATCACCCCTGCGGCCTGGCCCTGGTCCTCGGGCGGCACCGAATCGAGCCCGGTCGGGTCGTTCACGGTCAGCACCATGCCGAGGCCGATGCCCTGCAGAATCAGCCCCGGGAGCAAGTAGACGTACTCGCGGTGGCTCACCGCAAGGGCGAAGGCGATGCCGGAGGCGGCCAGCACGAGGAACCCGGTGGCCAGGGGAACCCGGCCGCCGACCCGGTCGAACATCTTGCCCGCCAGCGGCCCGGCGAGCATGATCGGCACCGTCGCCGGGATCAGGGCGATACCGGCGGCGATCGGCGAGAGCCCGATCATCATCAGCAGGAAATAGGGCAGCAGGTAAGCCGTGCCGAGCTCGATCATCCCGGCGAGGAACTGGCTGATGTTGGAAGCGAGGAAGTTGAGGTGGCGGAAGAGCCGGAACTCGATCATCGGGCTGGTGCTGCGCTTCTCGACGAACCAGAATCCGACGAAGGCGGCCACCGCGATCCCCAGCGGGACGAGGACCTGAGCATCCCCGATCCCGAGCTGAGCCGCCTGGCTCAGCCCGTAGACGATGCCGACGATGCCGATCGAGAAGACCGTGACCCCGGGCAGGTCGAGGTTCCGGGAGGCGTGCTCGTTCAGTTTGAGCGGCTGGGTCGCGTTGAGCGTCAGCAGGACGGTGACGATCGCCAGGGGAGTGTTGACGAGGAAGACGAGCCGCCAGTCGATCGAGGCGAGGCCGCCGCCGATCACCGGGCCGAGCGCGGCTGCGAAGGCGGCGAATCCGGCCAGCAGGCCGAGTGCCTTGCCCTTCTCGTCACGAGGAAAGGTTGCACTGACGATCGCCACCGCGGTCGGCATCATCAAGGCGGCCCCGGCGCCCTGGATCGCCCGGGCGGTGATGATCCAGGGAACGTCCTGCGCGAATCCGGCCAGGGCCGACGATCCGGCAAAGATGATCGCGCCGATCAGGAAAATCTTCCGCAGGCCGAAGATGTCCCCGAGCCGACCTCCCAGCACCATGAAAGCGGCCAACGGCAGCATGTTCGCCGTGAGGATCCAGGAACCGAGGGACGGGTTCCCGCCGAGATCCTGCATCGCGTGCGGGATCGCCAGTGGCACCGAGGTCTGGTCGACCAGGATCATGGCCGAGCTGACCGTCATCGCGATCAGCGTGATCCACATCTTGCTCCGCGACGAGGTGTCTGAGGGCTGGTCGGAAGAGTCAGCCATCAGCCCATCATAAGTGGGAAATCAGCGTCCCTCGTAGGTAGCCTTGCCCGGGCCGTTCTCGAGGAACGAGTCGACCGCGTTCTTCAGGTCCTCGGTCTCGAAGAGTGCGGCGGCGTCGCGCCGGGTGACCCGGTCCGCGCCGGCCATGCCTTCGTCGCGCCAGGCCCGGACGATCCGCTTGGTCATCGCGTGGGCGAGGGTCGGCCCGTTCGCCAGGCGGCTGGTCAGCTTGCGCGCGTACTGGTCGAGCTCGTCATCCGGCCTGACCTCGTTGACCACGTTCCAGCGCTCCAGGGTCGTGGCATCGAAGAGGCCGCCGGTCATCACCAGCTGGCGGGCCCGGCCGGAGCCGGCCCGTTCGGCCAGTCGCTGAGGGCCGCCCATCGAGGGGGTCAGCCCGACCACGATCTCGACCAGCCCGAACTGGGCGGACTCGGCGGCGACGATCAGGTCGCAGGCCAGCGAAAGCTCGAAGGCGGCGGTCAGGGTCAGGCCATGGGCGGCGAAGACGACCGGGAAGGGGAGCCCCTCGACCCGGTCGACCAGCCCGAGCAGCTGCTCCCAGAGCCGGATGCCTTCGGCCTCCGAGAGTCCTTTGAACTCCTGGACGTTGACCCCGCCGGAGACGACCTTGCCCTCGGCCCGGATCAGGAGCCCTCGGGGCGGGTCGTCCTGGACCTGGTCGATCGCGGCGATCAACTCCGTGGTCATCGTACGGTCGAAGAGATTGAGCGGCGGCGAGTCGAGCGTGATCACGGCCATCGGGCCGTCCCGCTCGGTTGTGACGAGTGACATGCCGGGAACTCTATGGCCCAGCCCCGTCGAGGGCTCAGACTTTGGCGAACCCTTCGAGGATCTGCTTCAGGCCGAGCACGAAAAGCTTCTCGTCGCGTTCCGGGTCACTCTCGGAAAGGTCGAGGATCGCGTCCATCGCGGCCCGGGTCTCCTCCTGCGAGGTATCCGTTACCCCGGCCTCCCGGCGCCTGGCTTCAAGCGTTTCGTGGCTGGGATGCTCGGCCCCCAGCATCTTGTTGGCGATCAGCCGGCTCGCCGCGTAGAGCGCGTTCCCGAAGCAGTAGCTGGCGTAGTAGTGGAAGGCGTCGCCGGCCGCTTCGCCACTCACCCCGAGCCGCTCGAAGACGTTGGCGAAAAGGGCCATGCCGCCGGCCGAAAGGTCGTCGGATTGAGGGATCGCCGACATGTAAGGCGTGATCGCGTAGTGCCGGAGGAAGCCCCGCCGGGCGAACAGCCCGACCGCGGTGAGCACCTCGACCGGGTCCGCCTCGAAGGGATTGCCGACCTCGAGGGTGGTCTGCGTGAGCACCTCCGTCCAGACCAGCTCGACCGCCGCCTGGACGATTTCGGACCGCGAGCCATAGTGATGGTAGATCGCGGAAGGAGTGACGTTGAGCGCCGTCGCGAGTTGACGGATGCTCGGGTCACCACCCTGGTCGAAGAGCCGCAGCGTCTCGGTTGCGATCTCTTCCGGTTCCAGATGGGTCGTCCGACCTGCTGCCAATCGAGTCAACTGTGACTTCTCCTTTGCCTGTGCCCCGTTTCTCTCTCCGTACCCGGGGCTCGGAAAATCCATTCAGGGAAACCGAACGGCGCACAGAATCTAACCGGAAAGGAGCGGCCTCGGATTTCAGCGGGAGCGCAGCGAAAGCTCGAGGGCGAGGCGGCGGTCGGGCCGGTCGAGGTCGTCGCCAAAGAGCTCGCGTAGCCGGGCAATCCGGTAGCGGGCGGTCTGGGGGTGGATGTTCAGGCTGCGGGCCATCTCGGCCGCGTTACCGGAATTCTCCACGTAGGCGAGGGCGGTCTCGGCCATGCGGGCCTGCGCCTTGGGGGTGAGGTCGCCGACCGGGGCCATGGTCTGCTCCCGTAGCCGGGCGATCAGGTCGCGGCTCCGGTAGAGGGCGAGGTCGACCAGGTGGTCCTCCGCCCGGATCAGCCGGTCGGCCGGCAGTGCCCCGGATGTCGCCGCATCGAAGGCGACCCGGGCCAGCTGCCAGGATTCGGACAGCCGGCCTGGGGCGACGGTCGGGCCCATGGCGCTGGCCCGCCCGGCCAGCGTGGTGCTGACCTGCTGGTGACGCCCCGGCCCGCCCGGGTCGGGAATGGCAAGGCAGCCGTAACCGTCGACTGTGGCCGAGATCACGCCGATGGGGAGGACTCGGGTGACCTCGGCCAGGTCGCGTTCGTGGCAGGCAACCGCCGCCAGGCTCTTGGGGATCTGCCAGGCGGCCATCCGGGCAGCCGCCCTGAGTTCTTCGGGATTGGCCGACGGTTCGCGGAGCATCAGCGTGACCAGCTGGCGCTCCCTCCTCAGCCGTGCTCCCTGCTGCTTGAACTGTGCTTCGGCGTAGCCCTCCGTGGAGTCAGCGGAAAGCTCGTCGATGTAGACGAAGATCGATTCGGCCAGCAGGCTCAGCGTCTTGCCGTCCAGGCCCGCCTCGAGGCTGGCGGCCGCGATCCGCCGCCAGGCGATGCGGGCACCGATCCGGTAGGCGGACTGCAGCGAGTCCAGCAGGCGGCCCTGGCGGTACTCGCCACGGCCGAGGATCACGTACACCTTGCGGCTCGCGCGCCGGTCCCGGTCCGGCTCGCGGACCAGGCCCATGAACTGGCCCAGGGCCTCGTCGACCCCGCGGTGCACCGCCCGGCCGAACGAGCCTTCCAGGGGGCGGGCGTACTCGGGGATTTCGTGGCCGATCGCGTCGAGGATCTCGTCGGCGATCCCCGAGAGCTCGGGCTCGATTACGTCGGCGACTTCGGGGTCCAGGTCCCGCCAGGGTTCTTGACGCGCAGTTCTTATAAGAATATTTATAACAATTGGCGCAGATGGGTTTGATCCAAGCCAAGAAATACTAGCCTCGTCAACATAGATTTCACGCATGACCCAGCATGAAATGCCGACCTTGGACAAGGTCGTCAACCTTTTCGCCGTGGTGATCCCCTTCCTCGCCACGATCGCCGCGATCATCCTGTTCTGGAATCAGATCGTCACCCCGGCCGACCTGATCATCATGGTCGGCATGTACCTGGTCACCGCGCTGGGCATCACGGTCGGCTTCCACCGTCTGCTGACCCACCGCTCATTCCAGACCTTCAAGCCGGTCGAGTACCTGTTCGCGATCCTCGGCTCGATGGCGGTGCAGGGTCCGGTCACGACCTGGGTCGCCGACCACCGCAAGCACCACGCCCACACCGACCAGGAAGGCGACCCGCACAGCCCCCACGTCGGCCACGACGGCGGGGTCAAGGGAGTGCTGCAGGGCCTCTTCCACGCCCACGTCGGTTGGACCTTCACCGAACACGGCAAGGCCGACCAGAAGAAGTACGCGAAGGATCTCTACGAGGACCGGGGCATGAAGTTCATCAGCGACTGGTTCGTGCTCTGGGTGGTGCTCGGCCTGCTGATCCCGGCCGGGCTCGGTTATCTCGTGACCGGCACCCTGGCCGGCGCGGCCGGCGGGTTCCTCTGGGGCGGCCTGGTCCGGGTCTTCTTCGTCCACCACATCACCTGGTCGATCAACTCGGTCTGCCACTTCCTCGGCACGCGCCGCTTCGACGTGGACGACGAGTCGACCAACGTCTTCTGGCTCGCCCTGCCCTCGCTCGGCGAGGCCTGGCACCACAACCACCATGCCTTCCCCCGCTCAGCCAACCACGGCCTGAAGAAATGGGAGCTGGATCCCAGTGCCTGGGTGATCAAGGCAATGGAAAAGGTGGGCCTGGCCAAGAAGGTCGTCCGCATCACCCCGGAACGCCAGGCCGAGAAACTCGCTAAGTAACGTCCGCTTCGGCGAGGCGCTTCCACTCGGGTTTGTCTTCGCGCCAGCCTTCTTCGGTGCGGCGGTACTTCCAGTAGCCGGTGGCCGATAGCTGGCCGAGGTCCATTCCCCGTTCGTTGGCCAGGTGGCGGCGGACTTCGCGGACCATGCCGGCCTCGCCGTGGACGAAGGCCTGGCCGCGGCCTTCCGGCAGGTCCAGGGACTCGATCAGGTTGAGGATCCTCGGCTCGTCGGTGTGGCCGGCTCCGTCGCGATGGATCCAGGTGAGCCTGAGGCCGGCCGGGGTCGAGAGCCCGGCCCTCGCTTCGAGCCCACGCTGCTCGGTTTCGTCCTCGACCTCGAGGATGACGAAGGCGGGGACCCCGGCCGGCAGCCGGGGCAGGGCGGCCGCGATCGCCGGGATGGCCGCTTCGTCGCCGGCCAGCAGGTGCCAGTCGGCCTCCGGGTCCGGGGCGTAGGCGCCGCCGGGACCGACCAGCTGGAGCCGGTCGCCGGGGCGAGCGGCCTCGGCCCAGGGGCCGGCCAGGCCGGAACCGTGGGTGATGAAATCGACGGTGATCGTGCCGGCCTCCGGGTCGGCCTCGCGAACCGTGTAGGTCCGTTGCCGGTGCCACTGGTCCTTGGGCAAGTTCTGGCGGATCTCGACCGGGTCGAAGGGCGCCTCGTAGCCCGCGCCGGGCGGCGGGAGCTGCAGCTTCACGTAGTGATCGGTGAACTCCCCGACCGGGAACTCGCGCAACTCATCGGCCCCGAGCACGATGCGGATCATGTGCGGGGTGAGGTTTTCGGTCGCGAGGACTTCGGTGACGATCGGGATGCGCGGACTCAAATCAGCCTTGACGATACCGAGGCCGCCGCCTCTACCTATTCGGGGCGACGACCTTGAGGCGCGTCTTCATGCCGAGCTTCGCGTGGCTGGGCAGCGCGCACCAGAGGCGGTAGGTGCCCGGTTTCAGCGGGATCTCGATCGTCTTCTGCTGCCGGGGCGAGGTGTCATCGACGCTGGCCAGCACCGGCCCGCCGGAGCCGCGGGTGATCCGCAGGTTGTGGACGTCCTCGCCCTGGTTGTTGAACTCGAGGATCAACTTTCCGGCCTTGACGTAGGGCCGGCTGAAGGTGAGCCTGAACTCGCGGGCGACGACGCCGAGCCGCGGTGGGCCCGGAGCCTCGTAGGGGTCGCAGGCCCACCAGACCTTCTTGCGTTTGACCTTGACCACCTTGCCGTTGCGCTTGACCTTGACCCAGACGATCTTCGAGTGTCGGATCTTGGCGCAGGTCTCGCCCTTGGCGAGGGCCGCCACCTGGCCGGTGGCTGCCATCAGCGTGCCCGCTGCCATCAAGGCGCCGGCCAGGCCGATCAGCAGGAGCCGCCTCACCAGACCACCTGAGGCCGCTTGAAGGCGGAAGCGCCGGGAACGATCGGCTCCGGGTCTTGATCGAACCACTGCTCGAGCAGGCCGCAGTACAGCCCGCGGAAGTCGCTGGTGTGGCGCAGGTTGCCGAGCCGGTCGAGCCGGTCGAGGCCCGGGAACTCCCCGGCCATCTTGCCCGAGGCCCGGCTGCCGATGACCAGGCCGATCCCGGCCGCCCCGTGGTCGGTGCCGGCCGAGCCGTTCTCGGCCGGGCGGCGGCCGAACTCGCTCCAGACGTGGATCAGCACCCGGTCGGCGATGCCACGGCGTTCGAGGTCCCGCTGGAAGGCGAAGATCGCATCCGAGGTCGACTGGATGTTGCCCTTCAGGGTCGGCGCCTGGCCGGCGTGGGTGTCGTAGCCGCCCGAGCCGGTCAGCGAGGCGACCCGGATCGGCAGGCCGAGGTCGAGGTACTCGGTCAGCAGCCTGAGCCGGGCGGCCATCGGGCTGCCCGGGTAGCCGCCGTCCCCGGTCGTCTCCAAGGCCGGCAATTCCCGCCTCAGCTGGGCCGTCTGCGTGGTCGCGTCGCGCAGCTGGCGCAGCCCGGCACTGGCGGCCGGCAGCGCCCCCATCCGCTCGAAGCTGTTGAAGAGCTCGGCCTTGACCGGTTCCCCGGCGGGCGAGCTGAGTTCATAGCCGCCGACCGAGCTGAGCGCGGCGACCGGGTTGGTGGCCGTGGCCAGGGTGGGGGAGAGCGCTTTCTCCAGCGAGAGGCCCTGCATCGGGTTGTCGGGCGTGCCGGTGACGTCGAGGTAGCGCCCGAGCCAGCCGGTGCCGGCGCCGACCTTGACTTCACCGATCTCGTAGAAGTGGCGTGAAGTGAAATGGGACTGGTCCGGGCCGCTGTAACCCATCGCGGGAAAGACGGTGACCTTGCCTTCGCGGTGGAGCTGGGCCAGGTTGGCCGCGGCCGGATGCCAGCGCAGGCGCTGGTCTTCGCTGAAGGGCAGGGTCTCCGAAGCCTTCAGCGCGAGGTTCGGCCGCAGCTTGCGGTAGCGCGGGTCGCCGGTCGGCGCGAGCAGGCTCATCACGTCGAGGCCGCCGTCGAGGAATACGGACACCAGTACCCGGTCCGGAGCAGGGGCGGCGGCAATGCCCTGGTCGAGCGCCGGCAGGGCCAGCTTCGTGCCGTAGACCGCGAGCGCCAGGCCGGCGCCCCGCAGCAGCAGCGAACGACGGGTCAGCCCGGTGCCGGCCGGTTCCGGCATGCCCGATTCGATCTGCGGCAGTCCCTTGCCGGCCTCCGCCGCCGCAGCATGGAGCATCTGGCTACGGGTGAACTCGCCACAACCGCAGGCTTTGCGGAATGGGCCGCTCACATCATCACCATCCCCGAACTGACCCCGACCAGTTGCTGCAGGCCCGCCTGCCGGAGCCGGCGGAAGTTCGAGTACTCGCCCGGCTGATTAGCCAGGGCGGCGGTGCGTTCGGCGAAATCCGCCATCTCATCCAGTTCTCCCTGCTCGAGGTCGGGGTTGTTCCAGGAGGCGATCGCCTTCTCGACGGCGACCCCGGTCGTCTCGGTCGGCGGATAGGGACGGGCCAGTGCGGCGACCGCCGGTCTGATCACCGCGTTGGTCATCTCCCAGCGGGCCTGCATGCGGGCCGTGTCGAGCCAGTGGCTGTCATCCCAGCCGGCCACGTCGGGCGGGTTGAAGAGGCGTTGGCCGGCCCGCTCGCAAAGCCGGACCCAGGCGGTCGTGTCGATCCCGCGCCGACGGGCCCGCAGCATCGAGGCGAGATAGACCGCCGGCGGCTTGACCATCGGGTCGTCCTCGTAGAACTCCGGGCTGAGCAGGATCGCCTCGACCACCGGCCGGATCTTCCAGCCGGACTTGCGGTAGATGCGCTCGAGCCGCTGCCGGGTCGCCTTTTTCGGCGGCCGCGAGACGAAATAGCTCCACAGCTTCTTGACGAAGAAGGAAGGATGTTTCGGGTTCTGCACGCAGAGCCGGGGAGCGTCACGCCAGCCCCACTTGCCGGCCTTGCCGAAGACGACCTTGCGCCCGAAATCGTGGAGCTTCGGCTCGAAGTGGAAGTCGTAGACGCCAAGCTGGTCGCTGTACCGGTTGGTCCAGCCGGTCAGGGCGCGGGCCATCTGCCGGACGTCTCCTTCCGTGTAGCCGCGGCGGGCACCGAGCGAGAAGAGCTCCATCATCTCCCGGGCGTAGTTCTCGTTGGGCCGGCCGCGTCGGTTCTTCTGGCCGTCGAGGGTGATCAGCATCGCCGGGTTGACCGTGACCCGGGTGAAGAGCGTGAGGAACGAGCCGAAGCAGTTGCCGCGGAACAGGTTCGACTGGTCCAGCATCAGCCGTTGGTTGGCGACCTTCGGTCCAAGCGTGGCGAACCAGTCGTGGAAGATCAGGGCCATCCGCTCGACCAGTTGCTGGTCGGAGCGGACCATGCGGTCCAGCCACCAGAGGTGGTCGTGGCCGGCCGCGTCGGCCGGGGCGATGGCCAGGCCGTTCTGGTCGACCGGCGTCGGACCGCTCAGCCGGGCCTTCCCGGTCGGCCGGGTCAGCGAATGCACGGCTCCCCGCAGGCCCATCGCGGCCAGCTTCTTCTCCTGGCCCGGGCGCGGCCCGAAGCCGGCCCGGCAGATCAGTCTGCGGGCTTCGCGCTCCCCGAAATTCCCCTTGTAAACGGCTGGCAGCTTGGTCTCCTCCTGTGACGTATCGACTGGCCGTCGCCTAGCTGTACCGCTTCAAACCCCGATATCCGAACGAGTTGCGGCATCGTCGGCCGGACCCCGGCCGGGGGTCGGTTGCCGGTGGAGACCGGGACTACTTGCCGGTGAAGGCTTTGGAGACCAGTTCGGTGACCCGGGCGCGGTCTTCCTTGGCCACGAGCTTCGAGCTCTTGGTCGGGACGACCAGGTCGAGGAACTCCTTGCGTTCGGCCGGGGTCAGGTTGTTGTAGAGCCGCTGCGTGTGGTGGGTCAGCCAGCGGGCGCGCATCCAGACCGCGGGCCAGTCGACCCGCTTGCCGTACTCCCAGGCCCGGCCGACCAGGCCGACGGCCATCCCGGCCTTTGTCGCTTTCGAATTCTTCTTGGCCATGGACGAAGGATACGGCCCCGGAACCTTGCGGAGTGGCGCAAAGTCGCCGCAAGGGTGATCGGCGACCTTCCATCCATCGACAAACCCCAAGGAGAACCACCATGGACCTGGACATAAAGAACTTCCGCCGTTTCGCGCTCGCCTTCATCTCGATCCTCTTCTTCGGCCTGGCCGCCAACTCGGTCGCCCAGGGCCAGGTCAAGGTGGAGAACACCCTCTATCGGGTCGAGGTCCATGGGATCTACACGCACGATTGGCACGACCAGAGCGAGCTCTACCCACGCTCAGACCGGGTCTGGAGTCAGAGCAAGGGCAGCGTCACCTCGGGCTTCGACACCCGGGGCAAGGGCATCCTCTTCCGCGGGACTCGCTTCACGGGCCAGTTCCCAACCGGGATGACGAAGCCGCCCTTCCAGTTCATACCGCTCGCCAGGACGGCCACCAAGGCCAGCAACCGAGCCAAGGGCATCTCCAAGTTCAACCAGATTCCAGCTTGCGGCGGTGAGCTCGGGGAGTGCACCGGAAATGAGCCACACGGAGTGAAGACGACCCGCAAGAGCTGCCAGAAGCCGAAGGCGGTGCTGCCCTTTGCCTTCGACTACGACGAAGGGGTGAAGGACAGCATGACCTTCAATTTCGGGTGGCACAAGAGCAACTACGACTTCTGCGGCAAGAAGTACCCGTTCCCGGATTCGGTCGATGAGCTACCGAAGACGCTGCGGGTGGTCCGGGGATTGGAATTGGTCGCCGGCTTGAAACGAGGTCAGAAGCAGGCCTGGCGGATCAGCCGGGAGCACGGTGAGATCCGGGACGAATCGACCTATTGGGAGCCAAAGACGACGAAGAAGTGCCCGGCCCTGACCGGAACCGGAGTACGGCGCTGCTGGACCATCGACATGACCCTGGAGGTCCGCCGGATCAAGTGACCCGGATCAGCTGACGGAGTTGATGGTGAAGGTCCGCTCGCCCTTCGGGGTGGCGATCTTCACCGCTTCTCCGACCTTCCGATTGCGCAGCGCCTGGCCGACCGGGGATTCGGCGCTGAGCCGCCCTTCGGCCAGGTTCGCCTCGGTCGAACCGACCAGCATCCACTTGTGGTCACGGCCGGAATCATCGGTCACCTCAGCCGTGCGGCCGAAGGTGAAGACGTCACCGTCCTGCGCCACATCCACCACCACGGCGTTCTTCTCCCGCTCCCGCAGGCGCTGGATCTTGGTCTCCAAGTGGGCCTGGTCTTCCTTGGCGATGTGGTACTCGGCGTTCTCCTTCAGGTCGCCGAGCTCGCGGGCGACCTTGAGCCGCTCGGCGATCTTCTCCCGGGCCGGACCCTCGAGTTCTTCCAGTTCCTGCTTGAGCTGCGCCAGTCCGGCGGCGGTGATCGACTCGCCGGTTTCCTCGGTTTGGTCTGAATCTGTCATGCCCCCAGCCTAGTGGCGGGTTCAGCCAGGCAGCGAGACGGTGACCACCGGGGCGCTGGTCGGCTGCGGGCTGCCGCCCTTCGGCTCGGCGCTGACCATCACTGCGGAAACGCCGTCGATGTCCGGGATGCTGGCCACCGCGGAGCCTTCGCGGTCCGGCACGAACAGCGACTCGGTCGGTTCGATCACCTGGCCGCGCTGGATCCACGCCTGGTACACCTGATCCCCTTCGGGGCGTTTGAGGTGGGTGAGCTTGAGGGTGCCGGTGCCGTTCGAGGCGACCATCACCGCGTCTGCCCCGATCGTCGACTGGCCGGTGACCACTTCTCGGGTTGGGACGGAAGGCGAGTCATCGCCGGGGCCGAGCACCACGCCGAGGGCAATGCCGACCACCAGCGCGGCGGTGGCGGCGCCGAGCACCGCTGGACGCAGAAGGGAAGCCAGCCATCCCGGGCGGCGGGATCGCCGCTGGCCCACCCGCCGGGGTTCCGCGTCGGCCACGGGTTCAGGTCGGGGGGCGGGGTTCGCCTCGAGGTCCGCGTCGACCGCGGCCATCACTTTCGCCTTCAGCCCGGGTGAGGCCTCGAGCTGGGCCACGTCATCGGCCAGCACCTCGGAAGCGGGCTCGAGCCAGACGAGCTCGGCGCGGCATTCGGCACAGCCCTCGAGGTGGTGCTCGAGGCCGCTGCGTTCGGCCGGTTCGAGCGCGTCCAGCAGATAGGCCGGCAACTGCTCCTTGAAGTTCTCGTGCCCCCGGTTCATGCCACTTCTCCTTTGCCTGGACTCAGCTCAACCCTGAGTTTCTCCATCCCCAGTCTCATCCTGCCCTTGACCGTGCCGAGCGGAAGCTCGAGCAGGTCGGAAATCTCGGTTTGGCTGAAGCCGCCGTAGAAGGCCAACCCGATCACTCGTGACTGGTTTTCCGGCAACTCCGAAAGCTTTGAACGGATCTCGCGGCCCTCCTCCCGCTGCAGGGCCTGCTCCTCGGTCTTGAGGGCGGAGGCCCGGTTCTCGAGCGTCGCGTCGTCATCGTGGTCCAGTTCGGGAGTCCGGCTGGTGCGACTGCGCAGGACGTCAATCGCGCGGTTGCGGACGATCCCCAGGGCCCAGGCTCCGGCGCTGCCCCTGGCCGGGTCATATCGGCCCGCGTTCTTCCAGATCGAGAAGAAGGCCTCCTGGACCACGTCTTCGGCTCGTGAACGGTCGCCGGTGACCCTGTACGCGAGCGAGAACGCCCGCCTTTCATAGCGGTCGTAGAAGGTTTCGAATGCCTCCCTGTCACGACCGGCGACCCGGACGAGTAGATCCTCGTCCGGGTCGGAAGGATGGGCGGAAACCCGTTCGGACATGGGTGGTTGGTTCCCGCTTCCCTGCCGGCGAATCAGCCCGCGAGGAAGGGCTGGACGACCTTCAGCACCTGGGCCTCGGTCATCGTCTTGTCGAAGGCATCCGGCGCGGGCTGGTTGCCGTTCTGGAGCGCGATCGCCGCGGCATGCCGCGCTTCGACCTGGACGATGCTGCCGGCCGCCTCGAGCACGTCCTTCGAAGAGATCTTCGGGGCGGCCCCGTTGTAGGCGCTCACGCCGACGTTCTCGATCGTCTCCGCCAAGGCCGTGAAGCCGGCGGTGTCCGAGTAGGGGAAGGTGACCTTTGGCGCCTTGACCGGCTTGCCACCCAGATCCCTGATCGTCTGGCTGAGCGCCTTCACGTGGGCATCTTCGTCGGTCGAAAGAGTCTGGACCAACTCCTTGAGCTTGCCCTTGACGCCCGCCTTCTTGAGCGCCTCCGCATAAAACGCCGATTCGAGGTACTCGAGGGTCAGCGCGTAGTTGAGGATCTCGAGGTCGCCCTTCTTGCCGCCACCTGCCCCGAGGGCACCTTTGACGAAGGGGCTGATCGCGCCGAGCCCCAAGATCGCACCGGCGGCCAGGGCGCCCTTCATCAGGACGTCGCTGCGCTCGACGCCGTCGATCTCGATCGCGGCCAGTTCGGGGTTGACCATTTCCATTTCACTCGTCTTGGTCTTGATTTCACTCATCTTGATTCTTCCTTTCTGCCGGCTGGGGTCAGCCGACGATGAACGGCTGGACCGCGTTCAGGACCATGCTGGCCTGGGCCGGCTGGGCGAAAGGCCCGTCCGGGACCGGCGTCTTGCCCAGCAGGGTGTTGAGGGCGGCCGCGTGACGCCCTTCTACGCTGTGGATTGAAAGTGCGGCCGCCAGTACCTTGGGGCTCTTGATCTTGCCTGCCTGCCCCAGATATGCCGCGGCGCCGAGGTTCTCGACCGTCGAGGCCAGCCGCAGCACCTGCTGCGCGTTGTTCAGCGGGAACTCGGTCTTTGGCTTCGGTGCGGGTTTGCCGCCTGCGCCCTTGATCGCGGCGGTCAGGGCGGCAACGTGCTCGGCCTCTTGGCTGCCGAACTTGCGGATCGTCTCGAGGTCCGCACCCTTGAAGAGCCCGCTCTTGGCCACGTCCGCATAGAAGGCGGTTTCCAGGTACTCGAGCGTGAGGGCGTAGTTCATGATGCCGAGGTCGCCCTCGCCGAACTGCGCGGTGCTGTTGTCACCCATCGACGAGTCGGAACCATCCGATGAGTCCGGGGTGGTGTTTCCGCTTGAACCGGAATCATCGTCGCCGCAGGCGGCCAGGAAAGCACCGAGGGCGACCGAGCCTCCGGCCATGGCCATCAGCTGGCGTCGGGAAACTCCCCGGGAGGCAGCTTCTTCCGCCGCTGCTTCCTCGAGCTCCGTCGTCTCCGGCGCTTCGTCTCGTTTTCTTCTCAGGGTCGGCATGTCGCCTCCTCGTTGGTTGCTGCCGTTGAACCGCACTACGCGGCGAGGGGCCGATCGGATCAGTCAGCGAGAAAAGTTGAGTAACGCGGCCGGCCGACATAAGGTGGGAGGGTGACTCGTTCGACCTACCTCGCCTTGGGGGCGATGGCGTTGGGAGTGTTCATCATCGCCAACGACATCACCGCGATGAACGTTGCCCTGCCGGCGATCGAGAAGGACTTCGACACCAGCGTCACCACGGTCCAGTGGGTGGTCAACGCCTATGCCCTGGTCTTCGGCGTCCTGATCGTGACCGGCGGCCGGCTGGCCGACCTCTTCGGGCGCCGCGAGGCCTTCTTCGTCGGGGCCGGCGTCTTCCTGGTCGCCTCACTGGCCGCGGCGGTCGCCCAGACCGAGGCCTGGCTGATCGCCGCCCGGGCCGTGATGGGGATCGGCGGGGCGCTGATCTGGCCGGCGATCCTTGGCATGACCTTCGCCGAGCTGCCGGAAGACAAGGCGGGCCTGGCCGGGGGACTGATCCTCGGCGTGGCCGGGATCGGCAACGCACTGGGGCCGATGCTCGGCGGCGCGCTGACCGAGTTCGTCTCCTGGCGGGCGATCCTCTTCCTGAACATCCCGATCTGCCTGGTCGCCATCCTGGCGGTTTGGAAGCTGATCCACCAGCCGCGGCCGGAGACCGACGACCGCAAGATCGATTACGCCGGCATCGCGACCATCTCCCTCGGGCTGGTCATCTTCATGGTGGCCTTGGACCAGGTCGTCGACCTCGGCTGGGGCGACCCGCGGATCGTGATCTCGGTCTTCGTCTCGGTGGTCCTGGTCTCGCTCTTCGGCGTGATCGAGCGGCGGGCGGGGGCGCATGCGTTGGTCCCGCGGGACGTGATGAGCAATACCGCCTTCACGGCGGCCTGCCTGGCGATCCTGTTCATGTCCGCCACCTTCTTCTCGGCCCTTTTCTACATCCCCCAGTACCTGCAGAAGCTCGGTGGTCTCTCGGCCTTCGAATCCGGCCTCGGGCTGCTGCCTTTCATGGCGATCTTCGCCCTGACCTCGTTCATCGCCGGCCCGCTCTACAACCGGGTGGGCGGAAGGCTGATCGTCACCCTGGGCGCGGCCTGCATCGCGGTCGGACCGCTGCTGCTCTCCTTCGGGGTGAAAGAAAGCGGCTCGATCGGCGGCATCATCCCCGGCATGGTCGTGCTCGGGATCGGGGTCGGGCTGTTCTACTCGTCGGCGACCACGATCGGGGTGACCGCGGTGGACGAGTCCCGCTCCAGCCTGGCCGGCGGGATCATCTACATGTTCCAGGTTGCCGGCGGCTCGGTCGGCCTCGCCTTGACCACGACCCTGTTCTCCTCGGCCAGCGGCCTGGTCAGCGGCCTCCACATCGCCTTCCGCTTCAACGCGATCGCCGCCGCAGTCGGCTTCCTGATCATCTTCTTCGTGGTCGCTCCCCGGGTCCAGCCGGTCGACCAGGGCAGTCCGGCCGCGGAGCCGGCCTCGGGCTGAGCGTTCAGCCGCGCAGCTTGATCCAGCTGGCGGGATAGGCGCCGGCGGGGACCAATTCCGGGACTTCGCCGAAGTGGCGTTCCGCGACCCGGATCGCGGCGCTGCCGTCGAAGACCGGACGGACGTCGGAGATCGTGGCGATCACCCAGACCGAGGCGCCGATCTGGAAGTCGGCGGCGGTCGGGTACTCGCCATCGAGCAGCCCCTGCTCGGCCATCGCGTCGATCTCGTCGACCATCCCCGGCAACCGCTCTAGATCCTCGGCAAGCTGGACCGAACTGATGTTGTGGTACTTCCAGGTGCTGCGGGTGAACTTCATCGCGAAGTCGGTGCCGGCCGGGTCGAGCTCGTCGATCCCGTTCATGCGTCCGAGCTTCTCGGGCCGGAAGTAGAGCGCGCCCCAGGGGATGCGCCGGCCGAAGTCCTGGAGGTCACCGTCTCCCCACAGTTCCGCTTCCCGGACCTGTTCGGCGATGCCCTCCGGGTAGAGCGGGTTCTCCGGGGCCAGCTCCTCCAACCGCTTGAGGATGTTGGTCGAGCCATGGATCCGCTCCTCACCGACGGTCAGCCCCGGGACACGGGTCTTGCCCTCGCCGTACAGCTCGGCGATCTGCTCGTTGTGCTTGCCGAAGTCGAGGTTCACCCACTCGTACTCGATCCCCTTGTAATCGAGCGCCGCACCCACCGTCTTGCAGGGATGCGAAGGAGGCAGGGCATGCAGGGTGACCTTCTCGGCTATGGGCATAGCTGAAGGATAAATACGCGTAGGGTTCGCGGGGTGGAGACCACCGCCATCGCCGTTCCCCTCGAAGCTGAAGGCCACTTTGAACTGACCGGCCTCGCCCGCGGTCCCTGGCAGGAGGATGCCGCCCACGGTGGGGCTCCGGCCGGCCTGCTGGCCCGCGCCGCCGAGCTGCTCGGGGCCGAAGACGACCTGCGTCTGGCCTCGATCTCACTGGCCTTCAACGGCCCGGTCACCTTGGGCGAGCTCGAGGTTCGGGCCGAGACCGTCAAACCCGGCCGGCGCCAGCGGGTGGTCTCGGTGGCGATCGACTCCGGCGGGCGCACCCTGATCGAAGGCCGGGCGGTGCTGATCCGCCGGGGCGAGGTCGATCTGCCGGATGGAGTCAAAGTGGTCGAGCAGCCATTCGCCGGCCCGGAAAAGGGCAGGCCGATCGAGCACGAACACTGGGCGGCCGGCGAAACTGACGCCTTCCACCGCACCGCCAACACGGTGGTGGCGATCGAAGGCGGTCCCGACCGGATCGGCACTCAAGGCATGGTCTGGATCCGGCTCGACTACCCGCTGGTCGCCGGGGAGGCCCTGAGTGCCGCCCAGCGCGCGGTCGCTGCCGCCGATTTCGGCAACGGCGTCGCCCATCCGGTCGGCTGGGGCGAATACCTGTTCATCAACTGCGACCTGAACGTCTCGCTGCTCCGGGAGCCGGCCGGCGAGTGGATCGGGCTCGAGTCCCGGACCGAGGTCGACGCCAACGGCAGCGGACTGACCACCACCCGTCTGCATGATGAACATGGCCACTTCGGCAATGCCAGCCAGATCCTCTTCGTCGACCGGGCCTGACGCCCTTCAACGGCTTTGGCAATGGCTGGTTCACGCCTTTCTTCAATGACGCCGCCATCGACAGTTTCGGACGGCTGGTGATCCAGGGGATAACGAACAGCGAGGACTACTCCACCGTCGACGGGCTATTCACGAGGGTCAAGACCGATGGCTCGCTCGACCAGACCTTCGGCCAGAACGGCTTTGTCCGGGAGAGTCGCCCGGATCGGCGCATGTACATGAACACGATGCTGATCGACGACAAGGGCCGCTATCTGATGGCCGGCTCCGAACGGCAACCCGACGACAGCGATCAGGTCGCGATATCCAGGTACAACGCCGACTACTCAGAAGAGCTTCCTCCACCTCCGCCTCCTCCGTCCCGAACGGCCAAGTGCCTCGGCAAGAAGGCGACGATCACCGGCACCAGCCACCGGGACGTCCTCAAGGGAACCCGGAAGCGTGACGTGATCGCCGGCCTGGGCGGGAACGACGTGATCAAGGGGCTCGCCGGAAACGACCTGATCTGCGGTGGCCCCGGCAAAGACAAGCTGATCGGCGGCCCGGGCAAGGACTCGCTCGCTGGCGGCGCTGGCAACGATGTACTCGTCGGCGGCCCGGGCAAGGACAAGCTGCTCGGTGGCCCCGGCAAGGACAAGATCAACGGCGGCGCCGGCAAGGACCGCTGCCAGGCTGGGCCGGGCAAAGGCAGGATGATCGCCTGCGAACGACGCCGCTGACCGTCCCGCCCGGGACTGGGGTTTGTCCCGCGGGACAGGGTGCGGGCCGGCTCGACGGAATACATTTGGTGCATGGCCGCTCTGCCCGAAAAACCCGAAGCCATCCTGCTCGACGTCGAAGGCGTTCTCTACATCCAAGGCGACCCGATCGAAGGGGCATCCGAGGCGCTCGGCCGCCTGCGCGAGATGGCCGACGGGATCCGACTGGTCACCAACACCTCCTCGATCTCCCGCAAAGAAGTGATCCAACGGGTCAGGAACGCCGGCTTCGAGGTCGAGGAGGATGAGGTGCTCACCCCGGCCGCGATGGCAGTGCGCTACTGCCGCGAGAAAGGGTTCTCGAAGGTCAACCTGATGGTCGCCCGGTCGCTGCGCGAGGACCTGGAGGAGATCGACGTGGTCGGCACCGACCAGAAGGCCGACGCGATAGTGCTCGGCGACCTCGGGCCGATGTTCTCCTCGGAAACCCTCAGCCACGCCTTCCGTCAGATGATGGACGGGGCCGAGCTGATCGCCCTCCAGCACAACCGCTACTGGAAGCGGGAAGACGGCCTGGTGCTGGATGTCGGCGCCTTCTCCGCCGCCCTCGAGTACGCGGCCGAGACCGAGGCGGTCGTGGTCGGCAAGCCCTCAATCGACTTCTACCGCATGGCCCTGGCCGACGTCGGGGCCGCCGCCGACCGCACGATCATGGTCGGCGACGACATCGAAGGCGACATCGGCGGCGCCCAGAACGCCGGGATCGCCGCCGTCCAGGTCCGGACCGGCAAGTACCAGCCAGAGAAGGTGGCCGAGTCCGGAATCGAGCCATCGGTCACGATCGACAGCATCGCCGACCTCCCCGGCTTCCTCGAATAGAGGGTCGGTGAGCTACGCCAAGTCGCCTGATCAGGGTCCGAGCGCGGTGATCGGCACCACGTGGACTCCGTCTGCGCGCTTGCCTCCGCCACCCATAGCAGTGACGACGACGAGGGATGCCGGGTCTCTGTGATGCTTGGTGTCGATCTCTGAGGCGAAGTCCAAGAGACCTCTCGCCGCGTCGTCGATCACCTTCTGATCGCCAGTGAGCTTGACTTCGACGGCGACCCAGGAGTCTGGCGTTTCCACGATCGCGTCGACTTCTTTTCGGCCGTGAACTTCTCGCCAGGTTGAGATCGTGGCGCGAAGTGGCTGTGCGTACACACGCAGGTCCCGGAGCACAAGCGATTCAAACTGGAACCCGGCCGCGTTGGGGTCGGCGAGTAGGTCTTTGGAACCGACCCCGAGTGCTGCCGTGCCGATCGAAGGATCGACGAAGTAGCGGACCGGCGCATCTCGCAATTGAGTACGAGAGCGCATGTGCGGCCGCCAGGAGGGGGAGTTCTCGGTCAGCTTCAACCGATCGAGCGCGTCCAGGTACGCGCTGACCGTCTCCCTGGCTGGTTTCGGGTCGTCGCTGCCGGCGATGTCCTTGGCGAGCTCGGAGATCTTTACCGGTTGACCGACGCTGCGGGCGAGGGACGTGAGCGTTCGCCGGAGTCGTTCCGGAGCCCGACGGGTAGTGCCTAGGCTGGGGATATCCACTTCGACGATCTGCTGGAGATAGTCGGCAAGCCATTGCCTGGCAAAGGTCTCGTTTTCGCCGACGAGCGTCGGCCAACCGCCGGTCACGATTCGCGTCATGAGCTCAGGGACAGTGACCTTGGTGAGCTTGGCCCGCTGGTCTTCGCCTCGCAGTAGAGCCGCGAGTGATACCTCGCCGGTCGAGTGGCCGGACTCGAACAGGCTCATAGGCCGCATCCTCAATGTGCTGATCCGACCCGCTCCGGAGTGCAGCTCTTGGGAATCGGTCGGCGTTGCGGAACCGGTCAGGATGTAGAGGCCACGCCGTCGTAGGTCATCGACGTGGCGCCGGACGTGGTCCCAGATTTGCGGGGCACGTTGCCATTCATCGAAGAGGATCGGAATGGGTTCTTCGAAAAGCCCGCTGGGATCCAGGTCGACCTGCGCACGGGCAGCGGCGTCGGTGTCGAAACGCACCACGCTATTCGCCCGCTGGGTGGCCGTTTCTGTCTTCCCGCATCCCTTTGGCCCGTCGATCAGCACGGCACCGCTCGACGTCAGGCGCTGGTCGAGCTCTAGGTCGACGAGCCGGGGCAGATACTTGGGCATGAGTGAAGTCTACCATTTTGACAATTCCAAATCGTTATTTTTGACAAGTATGAATCGCTGTTCTTGACAGAGGAATGTCGCGGCCATGACGTTCTAGCGGAGCATGAAACGGTAGCCTCGTCGGGATGCTGGCCATTCGAGTAAACGAGTTCGGGGATCCTTCCGTTCTGGCGCTCGAGGAGGTGCCCGAACCGGTTGCGGGGCCGGGCCAGACCCTGATCGAGGTCGACACCGCCGGGGTCAACTTCGGTGACGTCCTGGTGCGGGAGGGGCAGTATTTCGGCCGCAAGGCCTTGCCGGTGATCCCCGGCTGGGAGGTCGTCGGCCGGGCACGGTCCGCCGACCCGGAAGGGGCCTTCGCGGCGGGCGACCGCGTGGTCGCCCTGCTCGACGGGCGTGGCTACGCCGAGCTGGTCGCCGCCCCGACCGGTGATGTCGTAGCCGTACCCGACCGGGTTTCCGACCAGGTCGCCCTGGCGATGGTGATCCAGGGGGCGACCGCCTGGCGGCTGCTAGAAGGACTCGCCCCGGGCGAGCGGGTGCTGGTCAGTGGCGCCGGCAGCGGCGTCACCCACCTCCTGGTCCAGCTCGCCCGCCACCGCGGCGCGGGCGAGGTCACCGTGATCGCCAGCAGCGAGGAGAAGGCCCGACAAGTAGGCGAACTCGGGGCGGAGCGGGTGGTCCGCTCTGACCAAGGCTCCGAACTCAAGGATCAACTCGCAGCCGGGCTCGAAGGCGGCAAGGTCGACCTGGTGGTCGACATGGTCGGCGGAGACACCCTGATGGCGATGCTGCGTCAGCTACGGCCGGGCGGGCGGGCGATCATCTACGGGGTCGCCGGCGGCAGCCCGGCGAAGGTCAGCACCGGGGCGATGCTGAAGAACGGCTGGAGCATCTCGGGCCTATGGCTCGGGCACCCCGGTTCGATTTCGCTGCGGGAAGCGTTGGCCGAGCTGTTCGAGCTCAACCTCGCGGGCAACCTGGCGCCGACCCTGGGCCCGGTCCTGCCGCTGGCCGAGGCGGCCGAGGCGCACCGGGCCGTCGAAGCCAGGACCGGCGTCGGCAAGGTCACCCTCGACTGTCGGCCCGCCTGACACCTGCCAGGGCGAGATCGGAAAAGTTGGCAAATATTGCCAACTTTTCCGATCTCGCCGGGGATGTCAGGGGATCTCGGTCGCGCCCTCGAAGAGCCGTTCCGGCGAGCGGTCGGTCTTCTTCGCCCGTGTACGCGGGATCTCCTCGACCAGGAACCACCGTTTCGGCGCCTTGTAGGAGGCGACCCGCTCTTTCAGGTATTCCCGCAGCGGCTCGACGGCCAGGCCACCGGCGTCATCGGCGGCGACCAGGAAGGCGACCAGTTCTTCACCCCAGCGCGGATGGGGGACTCCCACCACGACGCATTCCCTCACCCCTGGGTGCCGGCCCAGCTGCGCTTCGACCTCTTCCGGGTGGACGTTCTTGCCACCGGTGATCAACATGTTCGAAGCGCGGCCGACCAGCGAAAGGCCCCGCTCGGTCAGCCGGCCGATGTCGCCGACCGTCATGAAGCCATCGGGACCGACCGGCGAGTTCGTTTCCGGGCCGTCGACGTAGCCGTCGAACAGGTACGGGCTGCGGACGTAGACCACGCCGGTGCCGTCTTCGGTTGTGTCGCCGGACGGCCGGATCTCGATCTCGACCCCGGGGAAGGGCTGGCCGACGAAGCCGGGGTCGTCGGCGGCCTCGCCCCCGGTGTTCACGCTCACGAAGCTCAACTCCGATGCCCCGTAAAGTTCGCCAACCAGCGCCCGCGGGAAGAGGCGGCGGACGATCTCCCAGTGGTGGGGCTCCATCTTGGCTCCGGAAATGACCACTGAATGGACGCCGCCGAAAGGCCCCGCTTCGAGCCCGTCGAGGTCCAGCAACATGGTCGGGACCAGGTAGACCACCCCTCGGGATGTCTCTTCCAGCTCTCGGGCCAGCAACCCACTGTCGAACCGCTCGAAGAGCCGGACCGCGGCACCACGGTCCAGGGCGAACACCGCCCCGAAGAGGAAGTGCGAATGCTGGAGCGAGCCGGGCAGGAAGACCTGGTCCCCGGCCTCGACGCCGAACAGTTCACCGGCTGGCCCGAAGCTCGATGACCAGGACCGCTGCCGGCGGGCAAAGGGCTTGGGGCGTCCGCTGGTGCCGGAAGTGAAGCCGATGTAGAAGACCGGGTCGTCCTCCTCCGCGGCCAGGTCGGCCTCGAACCCGCTCACGTCGGCAATGGCGGCTTCCAGTTCCGGTGCGGACCAATCCTGGTGGAGGGTGCTGGCCGGCCGGCCGGCGGTTGCGGCGGCCAGGAAGGTGACCAGGAACGAGCTGTCCGAGGGACGGAGGATCCTGACCGGGCCGCGATCCGGGCTGCTTTCGAGCTCGCGTGCGACCGCTTCGACCGCTTCCTTGAATTCGCTCCAGGCCCAGGTGCGTCCGGTCTCGATCAGGGCCGGTCGCGAGGGATCGTCCCGGAAGGCCTCGAATGCGCCGGACAGCAGGGGTCTGGCCACGATCTAAAGGACCAGGCTCTCGAAGAGCTTGTCCAGTTCGGCCGCCGGGTCGCGGGTCAGGCCGGTGTGGACTTCGGAGCTCTGGATGATGGTCGAGGAGGGGGCGGTCAGCCAGCCGAAGCGGTCGGAGGGATCGAGTTCGGCCAGGGCGCCGGTGGCCGGGTCGCCCGCGATCACCCGGCTGATCGCGGCGAGACGTTGCTCGACCGGCTCGGGGTCGAGGTCCGGGGCGATCGCCGCCAGGCGCTCCCGGTCAAGTCCGGTCCTGAGCTCGAGGAAGTCGTGCTGGCGGCAGAAAAGGGCCAGGCCGACGTTGAGCCGCTCGCCCCGCTCGATGCAAGGGACGACCCGCAACACCGCGTAACTGAAGGGACGGGGCTCAGCCATCATCGCCCTCCAGCTCGGAGATGAAGCCCGCCTGCCCGGCCAGCCGCCGCTGGAGGAATAGGCGGAAGTCCTCGCGCCGCGCCGCCGGATCCTCGCCCAGCCACTCGTCGGGGACCCCTTCCAGGGCTGGATCGATCGCCGATTCGATGCCTGCGGTCAGCCGCTCGCCCGCCTCGGCCAGGGGGCCGGCGACCGGCAACAGGACATGCTCGCGCAGGACCGGGGTGGGGGAGGTCGCGGTCTCGGCCAGCGGCGTGGCGCCGTGCTGGCGGTAGAAGGCGGCGCCGTGGTCGATCAGCCAGGTCCGGCCGTGCCAGGTCAGCAGGTTTGGGTTGCGCGGGGTACGGTCGATGTTGGTGACCAGGGCGTCGAAGAAGACGATCTCGGCCGCCAGGCCAGGGTCGAAACCTTCCTCCGGCGAGAGCGTGAAGGGCAGCGACCCGGGCAGGAAGTCCATGCCCAGGTTGAGTCCAGGGCTGGCCTCGATCAGCTCCTGGATCTCCGGGTCCGGTTCGGCGTGGCCCAGCTCGGGCGCGACGTCGACGGTCACCAGTTCCGGCACCGGCAAGCCGACCCGGCTGGCGATCTCACCGGCCACCACCTCGGCGACCAGCGCCCCGGCGCCCTGGCCGGCCCCGCGGAACTTGACCACCCAGGTGCCGTCGTCATCGCCCTCGACCAGGCCGGGCAGTGAACCGCCTTCCCGCAGGGGCGTGACGTACCTGATCGCCTTGACCCGGCGCAGGCCGGTCTCGAGTTCGGGGGCGGTTGAACCGGGCATCGCTATAGCTTCGCATCCGGGTAGGCTTCAGCCGTTCTTCCCGCCTAAGAAAGGGTCTCGATGTCCACGCTTTCCAACACGGTGTCAGCTCCCCGTGTCCCCGTCCTCGCCGATCTCTTCGCCAATTCCTGGGTCAAGAATGCTGCCCTGGTGTTCGGCGGGGCGCTGTTCATGGCTCTCTTCCAGCAGATCTCGATCCCGGTGCCGCCGTCGCCGGTCCCGATCACCGGCGGAACCCTCGCCGTGATGCTGATCGGTTCTGCCCTCGGCTCCAAGCGTGGCGCCTCGGCCATCTTCCTCTACCTGATGCTGGGCCTGTTCCTGCCGGTCTACTCTGAAGGCCGAGAGGGTCTCGACGTGCTCGTGAACTCGGCTTCGAGCGGCTATTTCCTCGGCTACCTGGTTGCGGCCTACGTGGTCGGCCGCCTGGCCGAGCGGGGCGAGGACCGCAAGTTCCTGACCGCCTTCGCTTCCTTCATCTTCGCCCAGCTCATCGTCTTCGGCTTCGGCATCCCCTTCCTCAAGGTGCATATGGACTACGACTGGTCGACGGCCATCCACTACGGCTTCACCGTCTTCATCATCGGTGGCCTGGTCAAGGCCGCGATCGGCGGGGTCCTGATGCCGGCTGCCTGGAAGCTGGCCGAGAAGACCCGCTAAGAAACAATCATCCGTAAGGGATGAAGGGGGGACGGGCCGTTCGGGTGTAGCCTGAGCGCCCTCGTCCCGAATGACCTGAAAGGAACAAGTTGGTATTAGCTGACTACGGACTCGGTGAAGCGCTGCTCACCACGCTGGCGATTTTCTTCTTCGTAATCTGGGTCTGGATCGTCATCACGATCCTGATGGACCTTTTCCGCGATCACAAGCTCTCCGGCTGGTGGAAGGCGGTCTGGTGTCTCTTCCTGATCTTCATACCGGTCCTGACATCGCTGGTCTACCTGATCGCTCGCGGCTCGGGCATGCGCGAACGCGCGATCCAGGAGCAGGCCGACGCGAAGAAACAGTTCGATGAGTACGTCCGTGAAACCGCCAGCACCACGCCGGTCGACGAGCTGCACAAGCTCGACCAGCTGCGTCAGAGTGGCGGCCTCACCGACGAGGAGTACGCGAAGATGAAGGCCAAGCTCATCAACTGAGCCACCTTCTTTCGTTTTCGAGGGGCCGGAGATCGCCAGAATTATTGGGCGATAATTTTCCGGCCCCTTTTGTTTGGGTCTGCGGGTTACTTGGCGGCTACGGTTTGGCTGACCGTGAAAGCCACCGTTATCTGGACAGTAGTCCTCCTCTCCGCGGCGATCGGGATTGTGCTCTCCCAGACCGTTTTCAACACCGATGAGGCCGCCAACTTCGCTGCTCGCCAGGATAAATCGGGAGCCAAGGCATCGGAAATGCCACTCGAGCAGGCGGACGTGTTCCCACGACCCATCCCGGACCCGCTGCTTGGCTTGAACCTGACCGCCTACTCCGACGACGGGTATGGCGATGAGGAAGTCCGTAAGGACATGAATGAACTGGCGGCGCTCGGTTCGACCACGGTCGTCCTGGTCCCGACCTGGTACATGGACGCGCCGGATTCGGACACGATTCAACGCCAGGACGGGAAGACGCCGTCTGACGACAGCCTGGTCCAGGCCATGGAGTGGGCCGGCGAGTCCGGGCTGGGCGTGGTGCTGAAGCCCCACATAGATGTTGCCGACCACACCTATCGCGGCGAGATCCACCCTCGTGACCGTGGTGAGTGGTACCGGTCGTACCGGGAATTCATCAGGCATTACGCGGACATTGCGGCCTCGCAGTCGGTCGATATGTTCGTGGTCGGAACCGAGCTCAAGACCATGTCGCCGGATACGGAGCAGTGGCGAGAGGTGATTCGCGAGGCCAGGGAGCGCTACGACGGCCCGATCTCCTATGCGGCGAACTGGGACGAAGTCGAGCAGGTGGGTTTTTGGGACGACCTCGACGCGATCGGGGCCGACGCGTACTACCCGCTCTTCTCGGGCACCGGCAGGGCCCCGACGCTTCCCGAATTGGTCAGCGCCTGGCGAGGAATCGCCTACCACCTTCGGGACATCGCCAGTCACTGGGAGCGACCCGTGGTCCTGACCGAGGTTGGCTACCCGAGCCAGGTGGGTGGCGCGAGCGAGCCCTACGACATCACTGACCAGCCTCCGGACCAGGCGCTTCAGGCCCTCGCCTATCGGGCAACCTTCAAAGCGTTGTCGGGCAGTGGCTGGCTGCGGGGAATCGAGTGGTGGAGTTGGCGCGCCGATCCTTCCCCCGAAGAACGCACGGAGATCGAATACAGTCCCGAGGGCAAGCAGGCCCAGGGGGAGCTGGCGCTTGGCCAATGGTCGTTCAAGAGCGGCCAGGGGTAGCTGGTGGCGTCGTTCTTATTGAACGATAATTTTCCGGCCCCTCAACTTTTTGTAGAAGTGTTCGGTATCGGCGTAGGGTGGAACCGTGCATCTCCACCTTCGCGTCATCGCCGTGGTTGTAGTTACGGCTGGTCTGATCGGGGCCGCGCTCTCGTTGACGGTCCTGAACACCGACGAAGGATCCAACGCGCCCAGGCCCGGGGAGCCGCTGACGGTGACGGGGGACACCGGGGCCGCCGCGGAAGGCACGACCCTCGACTACGCCCAGGCTATCCCCCTGCCGATCGACGGGCCCCTGCTCGGCGCCAACCTGACCGCCTACAGCAGCGACGGCTACTCACAGCCCGTGGTCAAACAGGACATCAAGACCCTGGCCGACCTCGGCAGCACCGCGATCACCCTGGTGCCCACCTGGTACATGCAGTCGTCCACCGCAAACCAGATCGCGCCACAGGAAGGGAAGTCACCTTCGGACGACAGCCTGATCCAGGCGATCAAGTGGATCAGGGAACAGGGCATGAAGGTGGTGTTGAAGCCGCACGTCGACGTGATCGACGATTCCTACCGGGGTGACATCCAACCGACCAACCGCAATGCCTGGTTCCGTTCCTACGGCAGCTTCATCGACCACTACGCGTCCTTCGCCTCCTCCCAATCCCTCGACCTGTTCGTGGTCGGCACCGAGCTGAAGACGATGTCCAGCGAGACCGAGCGCTGGCGGGCAGTGATCCAGACCGTCCGCGACCGGTTCATGGGCCCGGTCACCTACGCCGCGAACTGGGACGAATTCGACCAGGTCCAGTTCTGGGACGACCTCGACGCGATCGGGGTCGACGCCTACTTCCCGCTCTCCGAGGCGGGAGGTCCCGCGCCGACTCTGCGGAGTCTGACCACGGCCTGGCAGAAGATCGGCGATCAACTCAAGGCGAAGTCCGAGCAGTGGCAGCGGCCCGTGATCCTGACCGAGGTCGGCTTCCCCAGCCAGGTCGGCGCGACGGCCACGCCGTATGAGGTCACCGACCAACCGGCCGACCAGAACATCCAGGCGCTCGCCTACCGGGCGACCTTCGACGGCCTGTCCGGTTCGGACTGGCTCAAGGGGATCAGCTGGTGGAGCTGGCGGGCTGACCCCTCCCCAGAAGAGGATCAGGAGATCGAGTACACGCCGGAAGGCAAGAAAGCACAAGGGGAGCTGGCTGCGGGACAATTCACCTTCATCCAATGAGCGACGCGGCTGAAACGAAACTCTCGGTACTGGACCTCGCCCCGGTGGTCGAAGGCGCGGACCCGGCCGTCGCCCTCGCCAACTCGACCGAACTGATCCGCGCAGCCGAGCGCTTCGGTTATCACCGGCACTGGGTGGCCGAGCACCACAACATGCCCGGGATCGCCAGCTCGGCCCCGGCCGTGATCATCGCCCACCTCGCCGCCAACAGCGAGACGATCCGGGTCGGCTCGGGTGGCGTGATGCTGCCGAACCACCAACCGCTGGTCGTCGCCGAGCAGTTCGGGACCCTCGAATCACTGAACCCGGGCCGGATCGACCTCGGGATCGGGCGCGCCCCGGGCACCGACCAGGTCACCGCGGCCGCCCTGCGACGCGGGGTCGACCCGCTCACCGACGAAGACCTGCCCCGTCAACTGGGTGAACTGCTCGGCTTCTTCACCGGCGAGTGGCCCCCGGGCCACCCCTACCAATCGATCAGCGCCGTCCCCGGTGAAGGAGCGATGCCGGAGATCTGGCTGCTCGGCTCCAGCGGATACACGGCCCAGGTGGCCGGCCTGCTCGGCATGCCCTACTCCTTCGCCCACCACTTCAGCGCCGGCAACACCGAGGCTGCGGTCGAGCTCTACCGCTCGCGCTTCGAACCTTCCGAGTACCTCGACCAACCCAAGGTGATGATCGGGGTGGGGGTGATCTGCGCCGAGACCGACGCGGAGGCCCGTTGGCTGGCCGGCCCTTCGCGGCTCGCTTTCGCCCGCCTGAGGAGCGGCCGGCCCGGTCGCTTCCCGACCCCGGAAGAAGCGGAGGCGCACGATTTCACCCCGGACGAGGAAGCCGTGGTCGCTTCGGTGGCCAAGGGGCATATATTCGGCGGTCCCGAAACCGTGAAGGCCGGTCTGAACGACCTGATCGGGCGGACCGGGGCGGATGAGTTGATCATCTCGACCATGGTCTACGACCAGAAGGACCGGCTCAGGTCCTACGAACTGGTCTCGGAAATCGATCTTTAGGCTTCGCGTCTGATCCCTGAGCCGGCCCGGCCAGCGCCCCAAGCCGGCCTGCCGTCGCTTTCCAGAGCGGTTTTCCTTCATTTGCATGGTATTTCCCAGCAGCCGGCACGAGGACCGGCGGGGCGGGAAGTGCCGCTACTTTGTCCCTTCCGCTCGCCCGCTCCTTTCCGGCGAGCCCCTATGCAGACCAGACTCCCGCAAACACCCAGCGGCCACGCCCGTGGCCTCAGCGTTGCCGCGGCCCTGATCGTCGCCGCCTTCGTGATCGGCCTCGCCGCCTGGGCGCGACCGGCCGACGCCCTGACCGCCGAGCAGACCCAATCGAAGATCGACGCGATCAACGGCTCGGTCGATGGCCTCAAGGCCCACGTCGCCGATGACAACCGCAAGATCGACTCTCTGATCGGCGAGCTCTCCGGCCTCCGCGCCAAAGCCTCCGCCCTGGAAGCCGAGCTGGCCGCCAAACAGGCCGAGCTCGACAAGGTCGAAGCCGAACTCGAACGCGAACGCAAGCACCTGGCCGAGGTAAAGGCCCGCCTGCACCGCGCGATCGGGATCCTCTCCGACCAGGTCGTCGCTCTCTACGTCAACGGTTCGCCGGACGTGGAAGAGATGGTGCTTGCCTCATCCGACTTCGGGGAGCTGGTTTCCAGCGCCGGCTACGCCGACGCGATCCAGGATCGCAACGAATCGGTGGTCACCCGGGTCCAGAACCTTCGCGACCAGATCAAGGCGATGGTCGAGAAGATGAAGGTCCAGGAGAAGAAGCTCCAGAAGGCACGCGACGAGATCGCCGCCGAGACAAAGGAAGCCGAAGCGGCCCGCGACGCGGTCGAATCGCAGAAGGCCGAGTTCGAAGCCGCCAGCGCCTCCCGCAAGGCCAAGATCGAGGCGTTGGAAGCGAAGGCCGGCAAGCTCGAGGACTCGCTGCCCGACCTGACCATGGACCCGGCCTCCAGCTCGGCCCCGCGTGCCGTGCCGCCGGTATCCGGCTCCGTCGCCGTGATCAACGCCGACGGGACCGCCTCACCGCCGGCCGACGCGCCCCAGGCGGTCAAGGACGTGATCGCGGCCGGCAACGAGATCATCGACCTGCCCTACGTATGGGGCGGCGGCCACGGCTCCTTCGAATCTTCCGGCTATGACTGCTCCGGCACGGTCAGCTACGCCCTCCACGGCGGCGGTCTGATCTCCAGCCCCCTCGACTCGACCGGCCTCACCACCTGGGGCGAACCAGGCGAAGGCAACTGGATCACCGTCTACGGCAACTCCGGCCACGCCTTCATGCACGTAGCCGGCATCAGCCTCGACACCTCAGGCACCGGAGGCTCCGGCCCCAGCTGGTCCAGCGACCTCGGCTGGGAAGACACCTCAGCCTTCGTGGCCCGCCACCCCTCCGGCCTCTAGCCCCGGAGGCCCCTGGCATTCACCCGCTCAAGTCTGAGCCGCTTCCCTGTCTCGCGAGATTGAGTTTTTGGTTCTATACGAACCAATTCCTCAATTTCACTGATTCGGAGCCACCGGGTCTGGAGCCTAGCTCCGATCCGATGAAGGTTTGAGGAACCTTTGGGCGATCGCGCCGGTGAGCATCGCTACGAAGGAGATCCCGACCAGCAGGATCACTATCTCGGTGATCTGGCCGCCGATCGTGGTGGCGTTGAACTCGGAGCCGACCGTGGTCATCGAGGTGAAGGCCCAATAGATGCCGTCCCACTCGCTGAGATGCTGGTTCTTGGCTTCAAACGCGCGAAAGACCGACCCTCCCGCGACCGTGGCCAGGAGTGTGAGCAGGGCTGCGTACTGCAGGCCCTGGTTCGAGAAGACCCGGTTGGAGAGCTGGGCCAGCTTGAGCAGTCGCAACAGGCGCAGCAGGCGGATCGCCCGCAGGCTCTGAAGGCCGGCCGGAAGCACGGGAGGCGTCAGGAAGACGACGATGACCTCGACCGGGTGATGGCGGAGGTACTTGCGACGGTCGGGCACCAGGGCCAGCATCACCACGAACTCGATCGCGAAAGCGATCCAGATGCCCCAATTCAGGGTCTGTGCGATCACCTCGAGGGCGCCACCGACATGAGCCTCGCTCAGCGCGACGCTGGGGAGGGTTAGGGCCGCGGCGACCATCAGCGGCCCGTTCATGATCCGTTCGGCCTTGATCGCCCGTTCGCCTTCCACGCCGTTGTCCGGCTGCGTACCACCGGTCAGTTCGGCTCGGAACGCCTTTCGCACATGGTGTTCGTCGCGTTCCGGGCGGTCTTTGCCCGAGCTCGCCCCCGGACTGGGCTGCTGGTCGTCTGATTCGTAGCTCTCGTCGGCCATCGCAGCCGTATTCGACGCGCGCGCGAGGGCGCCTGTACCCGCAAGTCGAAAACCGGCGCAAGTTGACTTACGGAAAGTAATTCGCTAAACTAATTAGCACAGCAAACAGTCTCTCGGTCGAGCTCCCGGACGAGGTTCCGGTCGTAAGCTTCCCTTATAGACCAATAAGTAGGAATACCTAGTGTTAGAGCCAAATTCATTTAGTCATACGATTAGTCAGACGGAGCGTCAGACAAGGGAGTTAGAAGACCGTAGATCGGAAGCCGACGCGCTTCGACTCGCGATCACCCGTACCGCCCGCCGCCTTCGACAGGAGGCGGGTGGAGGACTTTCACCGACCATGGTCGCGACGCTCGCCTCGATCGAACGGCACAAGGTGCTCACCCCGGGCGAGTTGGCCCGGATCGAAGGCGTACAGCGCCCGACCATGACCCGGGCGATCAACCGGCTGGCCGACGCGGGCCTGATCGATCGCCGTGAGGATCCGGAAGACCGTCGCTCTTCGCTGCTTTCGGTCAGCGACGAGGGCCACCGGTATCTGGCCGAGCACCGCTCACGCAAGAGCGCCTGGCTGGCCAACCTGATCGAAGACATGCCGGCCGAAGACGCCGACACCCTGGCCCGGGCGGCCGAGATCCTCTCGCAGGCGCTGGAGGGCCACCGGACCGGAGAGTTCGGATTGCCCCGCGAATCCGGCATCGGCAAAGGGGAGGGGAGTTGACCGCGGCACTGCGGCGGTCCTTCGACTCCCTCAAGGTTCCCAACTTCCGCCGCTACTTCAAGGGACAGGTCGTTTCCCTCTCGGGGAACTGGATGCAGACCGTGGCCGAGGTCTGGCTGATCCTCAGCCTGACCAACTCCGGCTTCGCGGTCGGCCTCGCCACCGCCCTGCAGTTCCTGCCGATCCTGGTCCTCGGTGCCTGGGGAGGCTCGCTGGCCGACCGCTTCGCCAAGCGGAACCTGCTGATGGTGACCCAGGGGTTGATGATGATCCCGCCGCTGGTCATGCTCGGGGTCACGGCGGCCGGCGTGGTCACTCCGGCCATGGTCTTCGGCCTGATCCTCATCCGCGGCACCCTGCTCGCGGTCGACAATCCGGCCCGGCAGGCCTTCGTCATGGAAATGGTCGGCCCCGACCGCATCGTCAACGCGGTCAGCCTGAACAGCGTCATCGTGCATTCGGCCCGCGTCGCGGGGCCGGCCGTGGCGGGCATCCTGATCGCCACGGTCGGGGTCGCCCCCTGCTTCGGCCTGAACGCCGCCACCTACCTGGTCATGATCTGGGCCCTCTACGGGATGGATCCCCGCCGCCTATCCGAACCGCCCCGCACCGACAGTCGCGAACCGGGCCGGGTGCGGGCCGCCGTCCGGCATGTCCTCGACACGCCGGAACTGGCAATGCCCCTGCTGCTGATGGCGGTGGTCGGAACCCTGGGCCTGAACTTCCAGGTGATCCTGCCCCTGCTGGCCCGGCTCACCTTCGAGGGCGGCGCCTCCTCCTACGCGGTGCTGGTTTCCTCGATGGGAGCGGGCTCGGTGATCGGCGCCCTGGTCACCGGGGCGCGGGGCAAGACCGGAATGGGTGTGATCGCCGCCTCCGCACTCGCCTTCGGCGGTCTGGCGATGGCCGCCGCGCTGATGCCCAGCCTCGCCTCCGAGATCCCGATCCTCGCCCTGCTCGGCGCTTCGGCGGTGACCTTCGCGGCAGCGATCAACTCGACCATCCAGCTCGCCGTCATACCCGAGATGCGGGGCCGGGTGATGGCTCTCTACTCCGTCGTCTTCCTCGGCTCCACGCCGATCGGCGGGCCGCTGGTCGGCTTCATCTCCGAATCGGCCGACCCGCGCCTGGCCCTGGCCATGGCTTCGATCTCAGGTCTGGTCGCGGCGGCCGGCGCCTGGTGGATCAGCGGTCGAAACAGGCAGCGCCGCGAACTCAAGCCGGCCTGACCCGAACGGCCGGGCGAACGAGTAGCCTGAGCCTCTCGTGATCCACAAGGCGACCGGATACTGGATCGAAGAGGCAGGTGGGCAGCCCCGCTTCGCGCCGCTGGACGGCGAACGAGATTTCGACGTGATCGTGGTCGGCGGCGGCTTCACCGGCCTCTGGACCGCCTACCACCTGAAAAGCGCTGAGCCCGACCTCGCCGTCGGGCTGATCGAGTCACACCGGATCGGCCACGGCCCGAGCGGCCGCAACGGCGGCTTCGTCGATGCGATGTGGGTCAGCTTCGCCAGCCTGGTCGCCCGCTACGGCAGCCTGCCGGCGCTGAAGCTGGCCCGGGCCTCGGAGCGGTCGGTATCGCAGGTCGGGGAGTTCCTGGACCAGCATGGGGTCGAGGCCTGGTTTCGCAAGTCCGGCTACCTGAACGTCTCAACCGCTCCGGCCTGGGACGGCTCCTGGGACGCGAACCTGAAGGCGATGCGGGAAGCCGGCATCGTCGACGGCCCGCGTGAACTCACCCCGCAAGAAGTCCAGGAGATCTGCGCCTCACCGGCCTTCCGCGGCGGCGTCCACTACGGCGCCGCCGCCACCGTGCAGCCCGCCCGGCTCGCCTTCGGGATCCGGGCGGCATGTGAGCAGCTCGGGGTCGAGCTCTTCGAATGGAGCCCCGCGCTCAGGATCGAAGACGCCGGACCCGGGATCAAGGTGGCCGCCCCGGCCGGCCTCGCCCGGGCCGGACGGCTGGTGCTCGCCAGCGGGCCGACCCTGGCAGGGATGGGCTCGCCGCTCAAGAGCAACATCACGCTCGCCTCCAGCCACATGGTGATCACCGAGCCCGTACCGGACGTGATCGAGGAACTCGGCTGGACCGGGGGAGAGGCGATCAGCGACTGCCGCTCGCTCCTCACCTACTTCCGCACCACCCCGGACGGCCGGATCGCCTTCGGCTGGGGCGGGGGCCGGATCGCTGCCGGAGGCCGGCGCTTCGGCCGGGCCGAGCTCGACGCCGAAGTGATCGAAGGGGTGATCTCCGGGCTCAGGCGCTACTTCCCGATGCTGGCCGACCGCCGGATCGATTACGCCTGGGGCGGGCCGATCGACGCTTCCGCAACCCACCTGCCGCATGTGGTCGAGCTGCCGTCCGGCCGGGCCTTCGCCGCCTTCGGCTATACCGGCAACGGGGTCGGTCCCTCGCAGATGGTTGGCCGCTCGCTGGCCTCGCTGGCCTTGGACCGTCGCGACGAGTACTCGGAACTCGCCTTCATCGAACCGGCCTCCGCCCTGACCCGGGTGCCGCCCGAGCCTTTCCGCTGGATCGGCGGGGCGATGATCCGCGAAGCGATCGGCCGACAGGAGGAGGCTCACCTGACCGGCCGCAGCGTCGACCCGGTCAGCGCGCTGGTCGCCCGCATCCCGCAGTTGATCGGCTTCCACATCGGCCGCTGAGAAAGCCGGCCGCCCCGCTCAGTCGATCTCTTCGGGTTCGTCGTACCACTTCTTGCGCTCGCCGACCCGGTCGCGTAGCTTCCACGACCGCGATTTCGGCGCCTCGTCCATCGCCGCTTCGATCCGGTCGATCGCCGCGTCCACCCGGGAACGCTGGTCCTCGCTGAGCGGGGATTCCGCCAACCCGCCGCGCAGCCTCCCGAAATTCAACTCCAGCGTGTGCTGCAGCCCCCAATCCCTCGCGGTCAGCTCGGTGATCCAACCGATATCGATGCCTTCGCTGCCGCCGTCGGTGGGGAAGGCGGTGAGGATCGCGTAGGCATCGCCGCGATCCTTGGCGTTCAACTCGATGATCTGGAGCTTGGTCAGCAGCAGGTCGGCCGGGTCGAGCGTGTCTCCCGGGAGATCGAAGCGCTTCTTCAGGGGGAGCTTGTGGCACATCTCGAAATCGTCGATGAAGACGTCGATCTTGCGATCCGAGCCGGGATCCGAGAAGAGCAGCCGCCGGCTCCCGTTGATCGCGTTGAACTGGGAGGCAGGCTCCCAGCCGAGTTCATCGAGCAGCGACTCGACCCCGGAGCAGAACCGCTTGGTGGTGAAGAGGTCGATGTCGCCGTACTCGCGGGCCAGGACGGGCGGAAACCGGTCGCCGAGGGCGATTCGGATTGCCACGCCACCCAGCAGTTTCACTTCCAGCCCACGATCCGAGACGGCATCGAGGATCCGCCTCGCTTCGAGCTGGATCTCGGCCTCTATCGCGTCGGATCCCATCGTCGCTCCGGTCATCCGTTCACGAACTGGTGTTTGACGTCGTCTCCGCGCAGGGCCAACAGGCAGCCCGAGATCCTGCCCGTGTGGTAGTCGCTGCCCGGATTGATCGCGAGGGTGCGACCGATGCGGGTCGCCCCGGCGCTCTCGTGGACATGTCCGTGGAGGCTGAGCAGCGGCTGGTACTCCTCGATCAGTTCGCGCACCGCGGTCGACCCGACGGGGATCTGCTTCGGTTCTGATCCGGCCATGACCACTTGCAGATCTTCGTCCAGTTCCGGCGCCGTGTCCAGTTGCGAGTCATACGGCGGCACGTGCAAGTTGAATATGCAGCGGGAAATGTCCGGCGACTGGTCCGCCAGGTCGCTGACCCGGCGATAGATCTCGTCTTCGGAGATCTCCCGCGGAGAATCGAACGGGGTCGGGTTCGAGTAGCCGAGCGAAACCATCGTGTACCCGTTGAACTCGACCAGCTTCGAGTCGCATTCCTCGACTCCCTCGGACTCGACGATCGCTTCGGCGACGCCGGGCGGATCGTCGTTCCCGGGCATCACGAAGCAGCGGGCTCCCGAGCCGGCCAGGCGTTCACCGGCCAGGTCGAGCCACTGGTCGAAGGTCTTCAACATGACTTCCGCGAACCAGTCCTCGCGCTCGTCTTCGCTCATCCTCGCCACGCGGTCGACTTCCCCGGCGGTCATCCGGTGCGGGTACATGCCTTTGCCCCGGATCTGCCGCTCGAGTTCGGCGACCTGCTCTTCCCCGCTCACCGACTGGCGCTCGCCGAACAGTTCGACTTCGTAGCCGTCACCTTTTTCGACCAGGGGGATGACCGCCTTGCCGGTCAGGTCACCCCCCATCACGAGTACCTGCGAATCGTAGGACCGGGCCGCGTTGAGGAACTTCCTCCAGAGCACCTCGGTTCCGTGGATGTCGGAGGCATAGAACAGCCGGACCGGCTTTTCCCGCTTGCCGCCTTTTCCGAACAGACCCATCAGGCTCCTTTCACTTGTCTCGCCCTACCCTGAATCCCACGTGCCTACTCCGGCGGAAGCTCGCGGTGGGCGAGCGAGAGGTCGATCCCCTGGCTCTTGCGGATTGCCCGCGCGACCCAGTAGACCGCGAAGGCGACCACGTAGACCAGCAGGGCCAACTTGAGCTTGCCGGGGTTGGCGCTGAGGCTGGCCCCGGAGCCTTCGTCCCAGAGGATGATTCCGATCGCGGTGCCGAAGCCGAGCAGGGCGAGGCAACCGACCAGCGAGATCAGGGGGACGCCCAGCACCTTGCGGTTGTAGGGGGAACCCTCGACCATCGCCGGCTGCCGGAAGGGCAGGACGATGCCCGAGACCGAGGTGATCAGCAGGGTCAGCGAAAGCCCGAGCAGGACCGACACGGCGCTGAACCAGTCGGTGAAGGCGTAGATGGCGGTACTGCCGATGCTCAGGAGCAACATCACCCCGATCGCCACCAGCGGCGACCGGGATCGCGGCTCGACGTAGGAGAGCTTCTCGGGCATGATCCGGTCGAAGGACCAGGCGAACATGCTACGCGAGACCAGCAGCAGCGTCTGCGGCAGCCAGAGCAGCAGCCCCAGCGCGAAGCCGAGGATGATGACCGTCCCGAAGACGGGGCTGTTGGAGGCGATCGCCATCAGCTCCGGATAGGCGGGTGCGCCGGCGGTGAATCCGTAGGCCGCGGGATCGGCGAACCCGAGCATGCCGTTGAAGTCGTAGTCGATCAGGCCGAGGAAGGCCGGCAGGAGCAGCAGCAGGGCGACCACCACCAGCAGGACCGCGCCGGGCATCGACTTCAGGTGGGTCCCCCGCGTGACCCTGATCTCTCCGGCGAAATAGTTGCTCGAGTAGATGAAGCCGAAGATGAACCAGAAGATCGAGACCGACTTGACGGTGGCTTCGAAATCGAATCCCGACGAGGCGTAACCGGCATCGGTCGCGGACGACTTGAGGGCGCCGACCGCATCGTTCACCCCGAGGTTGGCGGCATAGTCGTTGAAAGCAGAGAGGAACCCGGCCTGGCTCTGGAACAGGCCGACCAAGATCGGCAGCAGGAAAGCCCCGGCGACGTAGATGATGAAGCCGATCGCCTGGACCTTGAAGAAGAGGCGCGTGCCGCCACGGATGAACAGCGCGGCGGAGATCAGCAGGGCCACGGTCCCGGTGATGAACAGGCCCCAATCGGTCGAGAACCAATCACCGAAGCTCAGCCATCCGTGGGAGCCGGTGAAGCCGGACATCATCCGTCCCCAGGCGCCCATTCCGTAGGCCGCGAAATAGGTCGTGTAGACACCGATGACGATCGCGAGCCAGAAGCAGTAGCTGAAGTTCCCGGCGAAGCCGATGCTGGGGTGGAGGGCACGGCTGTTGAAGACGTAGTCCCCACCGGTCCGGGGCATGATCTGGGTCAGCATCGCGTAGAGGAACGACCCCGGGAGCCCGAGCCCCGCGGCGATCAGGATGCCCAGGTACGGATTGGCGCCCGGGTAGAAAGCGAAGAACAGCCAGTAGAACGCGAAGGTGAGCGCGACACTCGACCAAAGCAGGTTGTAGAAAAGGGCGTCGCGGGTCTTGGCCTCACGAACCAGGCCGGTGGCCTTGCGCGTGAAGAGGGCGGGAGATCCGCCGCTTTCGGTACTCATGCTTCTCCTCCGTTGTCGTTGACGATTACGTCGAGGTCGCTTCTGAGCAGTTCTAGGTACGACGTGTCCCGGTCGGGCCGGGCCAGCTCGATCTCGATTTCGAAATCGAGAATTCCTTCCTCGGGGCCGAGCTCGGCCAGCACCGTGCCGTCCGGGGCGATCACGCATGACTCGCCGGTGAACCTGTGGCCGGACTGCGTCCCGATCCGGTTCGCGTAGAGGTGCGGGAGCCGGTTGTCGAGGGCCCGGGCGCGGGCGGCGAGCCGGTGGTCGCCCGCGTACGGCTCCATGTTGGCTGCGATCGTGGCGAGGATCTCGGCCCCGGCGAGCGCCATGAGGCGCGACGGCTCCGGGAACTCCATGTCGAAACAGATCTGTGGCCCGACTGGGCGGCCGGCCAGGCGAACCACGGTCATCGAGCCACCGGCCACGAACGTCGACCGTTCGCCGGGGCCGAAGAGATTCGCCTTTCGGTAGGCCGCGGCCACCTTTCCGTCGGCGTCGAAACACGCGGCCGAGTTGGCGAAGTCGCCGTCGCCGGCGTCCTCGGTGAACCCGACGATGGCGGCGGTGCCGGATTCCGCGCACGCGGCCGCGATCGATTTCATGCCCGCACCATCGAGCGTGGTCGCGACAGCCTGCGGATCCTTGGTGTCATAGCCACCGAGAAAAAGCTCGGGGAAGAGCACCAGGTCCGATTCCGGGCGGGAACCGATCACCGAGCAGGCCGTCTCGCAGTCTCGCTCCAGGTCTGCTTCGGGGCTGAGCTGGGCGAGCGAGACCTTCACCGGGGCAGTTTGGCTCCGGCGTGGAAGGCCATTGCCTCGAGCGCGATCCGTCCGCCGATCAGCGCGGTGGCCGGGGTCGGGTCGAGGCTGGGTGCCACCTCGACCACGTCCACTCCGAGCAGGCCGCCGCTGGACACCCCTCGCACCAGCTCGATTGCCTCGCGGCTGGTGAGGCCTCCCGGGCTCGGGCAGCAGGTTCCCGGTGCGTGGGCCGCGTCGAGCGAGTCGACGTCGAAGGAAAGGTAGATGCCGTCGCCGGCACCGGCCACCTCGCGCGCCTTCTCGGCGGCCCAGCTGGTGCCCTTCTCCCAGATCTCTTCCAGCCAGATCACGGTGATGCCGTTGTCCTCGCAGTACTTCAGCTCCGTCTTCGGGTTCATCCAGCCCGAGATGCCGACCAGTGCGATCTTCTCCGGATCGAACCCGGCATCCACCGCCCGGGTGATCGGGCAGCAGTGGTTGAGCAGTTCGCCGCCGACATCGGGGGCCGTGTCGAGGTGCATGTCGACCAGGACCAGTCCCGGGTCGTCGTGTGCTGCGGTCATCGCCCGCGCCGCCGGGATGGTGATCGAGTGGTCACCGCCGAAGGTGACGGGCAGGGATCCGGCCGCGATTATCTGGCTGAGGTCGGCCTGGGCGCGGGCGAAGGTCTTCTCGGCGTTGGCGAGCACGATGTCGGTGTCGCCGCAATCGACCGGATTCAGCACCTCGAGCAGGTCGAAGCCCAGCGTTGCGTTGAAGGTGAGGAACTGGCAGGAGACGTCCCTGATCCCGCGCGGACCGTAGTTGGCACCGGTGCGGCTGATGTTGGTCGCGTCGAAGGGGATCCCGTAGATGGCGGCCTTTGCCCCGTAGTCGCGGAGGGCCCCGGAATCGGCCGGTACATGTGGGAGGCGGAGAAATGAATTGCTGAGACCGGAGTGGAGCAGGCTGCTCCACATGGTCGGATCGTCCTGGCCGATCGCCTTCACGTCGGTTTCGCTCATAACTCCTCCTTCTCGACCTTGCGCAAGAAAAAACGTTTTTGCGCCCTCGGGGCTGTTCTAACAAAAACGTTTTTGCGTGTCAAGCGATTGGTTCTATGATTTGCCTGTGGGCGACGGGTCGATCGGGAAAATCGGGATCAGGGATGTGGCCGCTGCGGCTGATGTCTCGCCGACCACGGTCTCCCACGCCCTGAGCGGCAAGGGTCGCCTGCCGGACGCCACGCGGCGACGGATAGCAGCGATCGCCGAGGAGCTCGGCTACCGGCCGAACGCCAACGCGAGGAACCTCGTCTCCGGCAAGTCCGGCCTGCTCGGGATCGTCGTCTCTTCCAGCAAGGAGACCCCGTTCGGCCTGGCCGACTTCGACTACTTCATCCAGCTGCTCAGCGCCGCGACCGGCGCTGCGGTCGAACGTGGCCGGGCGCTCGTGGTCGAGGGGCTGCGGATCGGCGCCGATGCCTTCGGCCAGGTCGATGTCGACGGGGCGATCGTGGTCGACCCGGTCAGCGACGACCCGCTGCTCGATGCGCTCGATGCCGCGGGAGTTCCCGTCGTCACCACGGGCCGCCGTGACGGCCCACCTCGTGACGGCCGGGCCGATTGCTGGGTGGACAACGATCACGTGAAAGCGACCGAATCGATCCTGACCCATCTGGCGGAACACGGGGCGGACCGGATTGGGCTGATCTCGACCTCACCCGTGACCTCGTACACCCGGGATGCCATCCATGGCTACGAGCAGTGGTGTGAGAGCCGTGGGCAGGAAAGGATGATCCAGGTCGTCGAGGGGCCGATCAACGAAGGAGCGGGCGTCAGGGCGGCCGAACAGCTGCTGGAGATGAGCCGGCCGCCGGACGCGATCTATGCCACGCTCGACCAGTTGGCCCTGGGTGTCCTGCTGGCCGCCCGGGCCAAAGGCTTGAACGTTCCCGATGACTTGATGATCGCCGGCTGCACCGATTCGCAGGCCAGCGCCTGGGCCGAGCCACCGCTCACCGCCGTGACCTTGAACCCCGAGGCGATCGGGCAGGCGGCCGTGTCCTCCCTGATCGACCTGATCGACGGCAACGGCACCGTTCCGGAGCCGGTGATCATCCCGACCGGGATCATCGACCGGCAGTCGACCGCTCGCGCCGCCTGAGCGTTTGCTCGAGGGCGGGGTTGTCAGACCTATTTGCTGACAACCCCGCCTTCGGCGCTGGTCCTACTCGGAGATGTAACCGCCGGCCACGAGGTACTCGTGGGCGACGTCGGCAGGCTCCTGCTTGTCGAGGTCGACCCGGGCATCGAGCTCCTGCATCACCTTTTCGGTCAGGCCCTCCTGAACGAGTTCGATCGTCTTGGCGTAGTCCTCGCCGGCCTGGTCGATCGTCTTCTGCTTGGTCAGGAAGATCACGTTGCCGGCCGGCAACACGCCCTTGTCGTCCTCGAGGATCGTGTACTTGTCGTCACCGGTGCCGAGCTGGGCGTCGGTGGTGAACACGATCGAGAGGTCGGCCTGGCCCTTGTCGAGCACCGTGTAGCGGAGGCCGATGTCAACCGGCGTGAACGACTTGAAGTCCAGCCCGTAGTACTTCTGGAGGCCGAGCAGGCAGTCGATCCGCTGGCGGCACTCGGGCGAGCCGTAGAGCTTCAGGTCCTGGCTCTTGCCTTCGAGGTCGGAGATCTTGGTCACGCCCAGCTCCTCGGCCTTGGAGGTCAGCATGCCGACCGCATTGGCGCTGGCGAACGGGGTCGGGGTGAGGGCCGTGATCCCATCCTTGGCCAAGTCCTTCTTGGCCATCTCGTAGGCGCCGTTCACGTCACCGGGGACCTTCTCCGGCGCGGTGTTGAAGAAGGAGGTTAGGGCAGTGGAGATGTACTCGGGGTAGCCGGAGATCTCGCCCTTCTTCAGGGCGGCCAGGGCGACCGTCTCGGAACCGAGGTTGAGGTCGGTGTTGACGTTGTAGCCCGCGGCCTCCAGAGCCTGTGCGTAGATCTCGCCGAGCACGATCTGTTCGGTGAAGTTCTTCGAGCCGACGGTCAGGGTCGGGGTGTCGGCGTTGGCCGCGTTCTTTTCGATGGTCCCGCCGGAGCCGGACGAATCGTCGCTCGAGCCGTCGTCATCGGAACCGCAGGCGACCAGGCCGAGGGCCATGGCCAGCAGCGCGATCATCAGCAGGTAGCGCAATTTCTTGACAGGCATCTGTCGTTCTCTCTCCTTGACTGGTGTTGGACTGGGTAGGTCTCTCAGACAGACCGTATCCGGCTCAGCGGGCGGTCAAGCAAGATCGGCCCTAGGAGCGCTTGAGCTTGAGGCCCTTCGAGGTCATCGCCCACTGGATCCCGGCCAGGGTTCCTTCCAGGGCGAGAGCCATCAGGGCGACCAGGATCGCCCCGGCCAGCACCCCGGCGTCACCGTAGACGTTGCGGGCGATGATGAAGTCACCGAGGGTGAGGATGCCGGCCAGCGGCGCGATCGTGGCGGTGGCGATGATGTTGATCGCCGCGGTTCGAACCCCGCCCATGATCGTCGGCACCGCCAGCGGCAGTTCGACCTTACGGACGATCGCGGTCTCGGTCATGCCCATCCCGCGGGCCGCTTCGACCGACGCGCGGTCGACCTGGCTGATCCCGACGTAGGTGTTGGTCAGGATCGGCGGGATCCCCAGGATCGCCAGGGCGACGACCAGGTTGACCAGCCCGACCCCGATCGCGGCCGCCATCAGGGCGATCAGGGCCAGCTCGGGGATCGCCCGGCCCGCGTTGCCGGCCGAGACGGCAAGAAACTCGCCCTTCTGGCGGTGGCCGAGCCAGAGGCCGACCGGCATCGCCAACAGGATCGCCACGGCCAGGGCGAGCAGGGTCACCTCAAGCTGCTTGGCCGCCAGATCCAGCACCTGGCTGGTCCCGCCGACCGTGACCCCGCCGGTCTCGGCCTCCCGTCCGTCGAAGACGAAATTGAAGGCGTCGCCGAAGAGCCCGAAGGCAGCGGTGGGCAGGGTGAGCGCGGGCAGGGGAATCACACAAGCGCCTGCTTCCGCTTCCAGGGGGCGAGCAGCTTGCCGATCAGCAGCAGCACGGCGTCGAAAAGGATCGCCATGATCACGGCGATCGAGCCGGCCACGATGATCCCGGTCTTGAAGGTGATGTTCGAACCGGTGACGATCTCGGTCCCGAGCCCGCCGCCGTTGGCGAAGACGGCCAGAGTGGCGAGGGCGACCGTGCTCACGGTGGCGATCCGCAGGCCGGCAATGACCTCGGGCAGGGCCAGCGGCAGCTCGACCCGCCAGAGGACCTGCGACGGAGTCATGCCGATCCCGGTCGCCGCCTCGGTCACGTTCGCCGGCACATTGCGCAAACCGTTGGTGACGTTGCGGAAGATGATCTGCAGGTTGAAGGCGGTCAGGGCGATGATCGCGGTGAGCGCCCCGCGGCCGGTGATCGGCAGGAGCAGAAAGAAGAAGGAGATCGAGGGGATCGTGTAGAGGATCCCGGTGCCGGCCAGGAACGGGGTCTGCAGCCAGCGGTGCCGGTGGGCGAAGATCGCGAGGGCGAAGGCGATCAGGAAACCGGCCGCGACCGCGCTGCCGACCAGGACCAGGTGCTGCAGGGTGGGGTGGACGTAGCGGTCGTAGTTGTCGGCCACCCAGCCCGGGCAGAAGAGCTTGTTGTCCTGGATGCAGCCGCCACCGGAACGGTCGGTGAAGAAACCCTGGTCGACGGCGGCGAGTTGGGCCAGTCCGTGGTTGATCGTTCCGCTCATGGCCAGGCCCGCTCAGTCGTGCGGACGCTCGGCCGCGGTCAACTCGGATTCGGAGGCTTCATCGGAGGCGAGGAAGTCGGAGACGATCTCGACCGAGAGCACTCCGGCCAACCGGCCCCGCGCATCGACCACCGGCGCGTAGAGTGAACCGCTCTGTAGCAGGCTGGCGAGACCGTCGCGAAGCACGCTGTCGGCGTCGATCAGCGGATCGGCAACTGAATCGGGGGTGGCCGGCACCTGCTCGCCGTCGAGGTCGCGGGCCGAGAGCCAGCCCAGGGGCCGGTTCTCGGCGTCGACCAGCAGCGCGTGAGGCACCTCGGCCGCGGCAACCGCAGTCCGCACCGGCTCGGCCGGGTCGCCGGCCTGGGCCAGCGGCGCGGTCCAGAGGTCGACGTCGCGGACCCGCATCAGGGCCAGCCGCTTGAGCGCCCGGTCGGCCCCGACGAAGTCCTCGACGAAGTCGTCGGCCGGTTCCATCAGCAGTTCGGTCGGGGTCGCGTACTGGGCGAGATGGCCGCCCTTCTTCAGCACCGCGACCCGGTCGCCCATCTTGATCGCCTCGTCGACGTCGTGGGTGACGAAGAGGACGGTTTTCTTCAGCTCCGCCTGGAGCCGCAGGAACTCGTTCTGGAGCCGGGACCGGTTGATCGGGTCGATCGCCCCGAAGGGCTCGTCCATCAGCATCACCGGAGGGTCGACCGCCAGGGCCCGGGCCACCCCGACCCGCTGCTGCTGGCCGCCCGAGAGCTGGGCCGGGTAGCGGTCGCCGTACTCGGGATCGAGCCCGATCAGCTCCAACAGCTCGGCCGCCCGGGCCGCGATCCGCTCCTTGTCCCAACCGAGCAGGGCGGGAACGGTGCCGATGTTCTGGCTGATCGTGCGGTGGGGGAACAGGCCGATCTGCTGGATCACGTAGCCGATCTCGCGTCGCAGCCGGGCCGGGTCGCCTTCCTTGACCGACCGGCCGCCGATCAGGATGTCGCCGGAGGTCATCTCGACCGTGCGGTTGACCATCCTCAGGGCGGTGGTCTTGCCACAGCCGGAGGGGCCGACCAGCACGCAGATCTCACCGGCCGGTACCTCGAAGCTGAGCTCCTCGACCGCGACCGAGTCGGCGCCGGGGTAGCGCTTGGTCACGGAATCGAACCTGACGGGCGAAGCGGAAACGCTTTCGGCGGTCACTCGACGATCCTACGCTGGGCACCCGCGGCAAAACGGATTGCAGGCCTTCGTGCCGGACGGCGCTTTGTGTGCATGTCCTTACACTGCCCCGGAGTGCACTTCCTCAACCCCCTCAATCCCGGTCCCTCTGCGGTCCGTCGTAACAAGGCCCGTGCCGCATTGCTACTGGCATTCGCGGCTCTGGCCCCGCTGCTCGTCCTGAGCGTCGGCGGCCGTCCCGCGTCGGCTTCGACCGAGGACCAGCTGAACGACACCCAGAGCAAGATCGCCGAGCAGAACGAGAAGAAGGGGGTGCTGACCGACGAGATCGCCGGCCTCAGCGCCAAGATTGACAATTACGAGGCGCAGGTCTCGGCCCTCCGTGCGCAGGAGCATGACGCCGAACTCCGTCTGGCGGCCAAGCAGCAGGAACTCGACGTCGCCCAGGCCCAGGTCGACAAGGCCTACCACCAGCTGAAGATCCTCGCCGCCCGCCTCAAGCGCTCGCTGGGCGTGCTGAAGCAGCGCCTGATCGCGATCTACAAGGCCGGCGATTCCGGGATCTCCGACCTGATCCTGACCACCAAGAGCTACAGCGACCTGATCGAAAGCTCGAGCTACATCGAGCAGATCCAGAACCGCAACGAATCGATCGTCGGCCGGGTGCGTGACCTGCGCGACCAGCAGGAAGCAACCGTGATCCGCCTCAAGAAGGCGAAGGACACGATCGAGGCCGCCCGTGATCAGATCGCAGCCGAGGAGCAGAACCTCGCGACGGCTCGCAAGGCGGTTCAGGATCAGCAGGCCGAACTGAAATCGGTCCGCTCCGAACGCCAGGCCAAGGTCAACAGCATCAACAGCAAGGTCGACCACCTCGAGGACATCGAGTCCGACCTCCAGCAGAAGATCGCCGAGCAGGTCGCGGCCGCCTCCGGCGTGAGCGTGTTGCCCGCCGGCCCGATGACCTCGCCTTCCGCCGCCGGCCTGATCTGGCCGGTCAGCGGCACCCTGACCTCGGGTTTCGGCGCCCGCAGCTCACCCGGCGGGATCGGCTCGACCTACCACGAGGGCATCGACATCGCCGTGCCCGAAGGGACCCCGATCCGCGCCGCCAAGGGCGGCACCGTGATCATGGCCTCCTACAACGGCGGCTACGGCAACTACACCTGCATCGACCACGGCAGCGGCCTCTCCACCTGTTACGGCCACCAGTCCGGCTTCGCCGTCTCGGCCGGCCAATCGGTCGACCAGGGCCAGGTCATCGGCTACTCCGGCAACACCGGCAGCTCCACCGGACCCCACCTCCACTTCGAGGTCCGCATCAACGGCGTGGCCCAGGACCCTCTCGGCTACCTGTAGGGCTCGGGCAACGCGCCCAGGACGCACCTGCGGGTGCCGTGGCTTCGTCGACGCCGGGAAACGGCAGCTCAAGTACCTGAGCCTCGGGAGCTTGTCTTCGCGAGATTGAGTTTTTGGTCATATACGGACCACTTCTTCAACCTCGGTGGTCCAGGGCCGCCTCTGAGGCTGGCTGAGCCGCCAGAGCCGGTAGTACCGACCCGTTCACCCCCTCAATGCCCTACCTCGCCAGCGGTGGGTCGGATTTCCGGTGCCTGCGACGGAAATCCGACCCAGTGCGCACAGCCACCCTGCGGCCTGGCGTCAGCTGAACAGGCGGCTCGCTCGCTCGGCGGACCGGGCGAGGATCTCGTCGTGGCCTTCGACCACTCGGTCGCGCATCAGGATCCGGCCGTCGACGACCGTGTCCTTCACCGCATTGCCGTTGGCCGAGTAGACGAGATTCGAGGTGATGTCGCCGACCCCCAGTTCCGGAGTCGCGGGATCGAGCACGATGAAGTCGGCCGGGGCGCCGACCGTGAGCGGATCGCCGGCGGGCAGGGCGGGGCGGCCGAGGCGTCCGATCAAGTCCGAGCGATGGCCGGTGGCGATCGCGAAGGCTTCCTCGATCGGAATCGCCTCGGCATCCGCCGCCGCGTGCCGCTGGATCAAGGCGAAGGACTTGAGGTCGGCCAGCAGGTCGAGCGAGTTGTTCGAGCCGGCTCCGTCGGTGCCGAGCGCGATCGACGCCCCGGCTCGCGCGGCCTCGGGATAGGGGAAGGCACCGCCGACCGCCAGCTTCTGGTTGGCGACCGGGTTGGTGGTTACGGTCGCGCCACGGTCGGCGATCAGTTCCAGTTCCTCGCGGTTCAGCCAGACCCCATGGGCGAGGGTGGTGTTTGGGCCGAGCATCCCGAGGTCGTCGAGGTAGACGGCCGGGCGCTTGCTATGCGCATCGAGGCAGTCGTTGAGTTCGCCTTCGGTCTCGGAAAGGTGGATGTGGATCGGCAGATCCCGCTCGGCAGCCAAGCAGACCGCGTATTCGAGGCTGGCGGTGCCGACCGTGTAGATCGCATGAGGGGCGACCGCGGCGTGGACCCGGTCGCCGAAGCCGGCCAGCTCGTCGAGCTGGGCCTCCAGTTCCCGGTTGCGCTCCTCCAACGGCCGGTCGGGCGGGTCGAAGAGGGGCGGCCCGATCACCGCTCTCAGCCCGGCGTCTTCGACCGCGCGGGCGGTCGAAGCGGGCTGCCAGTACATGTCCCAGAAGCCGATCGTCCCCGAGCGGATCATCTCCAGGCAGGCGAGCCGGGTGCCCCAGTAGACGTCTTCCGCGTCCAGCTTTGCCTCGACCGGCCAGATCGCCTCTTGGAGCCAGCGCATCAGCGGCAGGTCGTCGCCGTGGCCACGGAAGAGGGTCATCGCGGCGTGGGTGTGGCCGTTGACCAGGGGCGGGCTGAGGATGCCGCCAGCGGCGTCGAGGGTCTCGGCGGCGACGTCTGCCGCGGCTGACGGGTCGAGGTCCGTTTCCGGCCCGATCGCGGTGATCACTCCGTTTTCCGCGGTCAGCGCGACCCGCTCGCCGTCGAGCACGGCGTTGGTGAGCAGCAGCTCGCGTCCTCCGCTCACGAGGTCAGCGCCTCCGGCTCGGAGGGGGCACGCCGGCGACCCTGGCGCAGAAACTCGATCGAGCCGAAGAAGGGCGCGATGCAGCCGAGCAGGGTGATGGCCAGGGCGAGACGCAGGTTGATCACCCGGTAGCGGACCGCGAGGATCGAGGCGATCGACATGCCGATCCAGAGCAGGCCGTGGGAAAGCCCGAGGATGAAGGTGAACGGCTGCGGCTTGCCGAGCACGAAGGCGCAGAGCAGAAGCCCGGTGTAGACGACCGAATGGCAGAGGCTGACCACTTCCATCCGGTGGAAGTTGACCAGCCTCCTGAAACGGTTGCCGAACCCCCCCGGGGAGAGAGGATCAGGGGGTGCGGCTGACGACCGATCCGATCCGGCCGTCGATCTTCTTGTCGGAGCTGCGGGTGCCACTCGAGCGCAAGCCTTTCACGCCGAAGCGGCTTCGTGCCATTTCGGCCACGGCCAGGGTTGCCGCGGTCAGAGAGACCGCCTGGACGTTGTCGGCTCCGCTGAGGATTGATCCGGATAGCACCACCGCAGCTGCCGCCTTGGGGGTCTTGTCCGATTTGGCGACCTTCGCCACTCTGCTTTCGATCCGTTCCATGGCTTCAAGCTAGAAGGGCCATACAGCGGTGGAGTTGAAATCCTGTGAACGGCCGAGAGGGTCCGGAAAGGTTCGGGCCCGGTCGACCGTCTCAGGCGATCAACTGCTCGAGCCGGTCGAGCCGATCGCCGATTTCGGCGGCCTGAGAGTGCGTCGAGGTCGCCCCGCCAGAGTCCCAGCCGCCGTTCCGCTTCGAGCTCGGCCGGGTCGTCGCCGGCCGCGAGCCGCTCGAGCATCGCTTCGATCCCGGCCAGTCGGTCGGCCAGGTAGACGAGCTGGGCGGTCCGGTCGGCCCCGGCCACCCGCCGGCGGTGGTCGGCCCGGCGCTCGCCCCGGTCGCCGATCGCCGGATCCTGGCCCAGGGCCAGCACCAGCTCGCGCATCGCCGGACCGAAGGCCGCCTCGATCTCGGCTGGGGTGGTCGCGGTCTTCTCGACCGTGTCGTGAAGGTAGGCGGCCGCTTCAGCGGTCTCGTCGCCACCGTGTTCGGCCACGATCCGGGCGACCCGGGTCGGATGGTCGATGAACTCGCCGACGTCGTAGCGGCCCGGCTGGCCGCGGTGGGCCCGCTCGGCAAACGAGTAGGCGGCGCCGGGCAGGTGGAGCGGGGCAGCGCCGGCGACCCGGTCCGGGTGGTCCCGGTCGACGAAGGCCTTCGAGCCGGCCCGGATCTCCGGCTGGTCGAGCAGGCTGTTGAACAGCGCCGCTTCGATTGCCAGGCCTTCCTCCAGGGGGCGGCCGAAGCCGCGGAGCGCCGCTTCGAGGTCGGTACGCAGCGCCGGTTGGGGGAGGGCCGAGATCTGCGCCGCGAGTGCCAGCGCCCGCTGGAGGCAGCGCCCGCTCTCGGTGACCTCGTTGACCAGCCCGATCCGTTCGGCTTCGGCGGCCCCGACCACCCGGCCGGTGATGATCAGCTCCAGTGCCCGGGCCATGCCGATCATGCGGGGCAGGCGCTGGGTGCCGCCGTCGCCGAGCCCGACGTTCCAGCGGCGGCAGGTGACCCCGAACGAAGAGTGCTGGTCGGCGATCCGGATGTGGGCGAGGCAGGCCCATTCGAGCCCGCCGGCGTAGGCGGCGCCGTTCACCGCGGCGATCACCGGCTTGCCTATCCCGGTCCAGCGGGTCGGCCCGATGTTGCCCTCGACCGGGATCGGGTGCGCATCTAGATCCGACCCGTCGTAGAGCGGCTCGATTTCCGAATCCGGGTCGAACATCGCCACCACGGACTTGAGGTCGGCCCCGGCGCAGAACGCCTCGGTCCCGGCCCCGGTGATGACCAGTGCATTGGCCTCGTCGTCATCGCGGAACCGCCCGACGAGATCGAAGAGCAGGCGGGACTCGACCGGGCCGATCGCGTTGCGTGCCTCGGGCCGGTTGTTGGTGGTCAGGCGGACCCCGGGCGAAGGCTCCTCATAGAGGACCGTCTCGGCCGCGCTCGCCACGCCGTTCTCCTACTCGCCGCCGGTGGGCGGGATCACCAGCCCGGAACCGTCTGTGGTGCCGTCGGGGAGGGTTACCCCGGTATCCGGCGTGGTCACGCCCGTCTCGGGCAGGGTCACCCCGGTGTCGGGGATCGTGGTGCCGGTGTCGGTCGTGCCGGTATCGGCGGGGGTGACGCCGGCCGCGGTTTCCAAGGCCTCGATCCGGCTCTGGAGCGCGTCGATGCGGTCGCTGTCGGCGTTCTTGGTCAGCGAGATGTAAAGCGCCGCCGCGCCGACGCCGACCGCCAGGCAGGTCAGGACCAGGGCGATGATCGAGCGCTTCTTCAGCTTCTGTTCGATCTCGGCCAGCCAACCGCGCTGGCCGTCGAGACGGGTCGCCAGGTCAACCGGCTGACGTTGCTGGGCGGCCGGCATGCGGCCGTGGGATCCGGTCGTACGCGGTGGGACGCCCCGCGGCGGAACCGGCTGGCGCTGGGTTCCCGGAGCGGCCTGGGAGGCTGGTGGCCGGGCGCCGGATGGCTGGGCGGGCCGACCTTGCCCCGGTTGCGCGGGCCGGCCCGGGGCCGGGGACTGGGGGCGGCCGGCTTGGCCCGGTGCCGGAGCCTGCGGCCGACCGGAAGCCGCCGACGGATTCTGCGGCCGGCCCTGGGGGGCGTTTATCGGCACCTCGGGGGTGCCGCCTTCACCGGAAGGGGTGCGGGGCGGATTGCTCATCGCAGAGCAATCTACCCGTCCCGCTTTTTCCCAGTTCAATACTCTGTCCGGTGGCATTTATCCGTCATGCACCGGCCGGGTGCCCTCACACCACGGCTACATAAACCCAAGGAGAAAGACTTCGCATGCCTGAAGCAGTGATTGTGGACACGATCCGCACCCCGATCGGACGCGCCTTCAAGGGCTCTCTCGCCCAGCTCCGCCCCGACGAGACCGGCGCTTTCGTGATCGACCAGCTCCTCGAGCGCAACCCCGGCGTCGACCCCAAGGACGTCGAAGAAGTCTTCTGCGGCGTCGGCATGCCGCAGGGTGAGCAGGCCTACAACCTGGCTCGCATCCTGGTCCTGCTCTCGAACAAGCTGACCCAGGCCACGACCGGCGTCACCGTCTCTCGTTACTGCGCCTCCAGCCTCGACGCGATCCGTCACGCCTCGAACGCGGTCAAGAACGGCGAAGGCGACATCTACATCGCCGCCGGCGTCGAGTTCGTCTCGAAGTTCAACGCCCGTACCGAGATCGCCGGGTCCATCGCGGCCGGTGAGCACGACCAGAATGAAGCACTCATCGGCAAGGACGGCCAGCCCAACGCCTACATCGACATGGGCCTGACCGCGGTCAACGTCGCCAACGAGTACGGCGTCAGCCGCGAGACCATGGACGATTACGCCCTGCGTTCGCAGCACCTCGCCGTGAAGTCCCAGGAAGACGGCTTCTTCGACCGCGAGATCGTGCCGGTGACCCTGCCGGACGGCACCGTGGTCAGCAAGGACGACGGCCCCCGCAAGGACGGCGGCGACATGCGCGAGAAGCTCGGCAGCCTGCCCGAGGCCTTCGGTGGTGGCGGCGTCACCGCCGGCAACTCCTGCCCCCTGAACGACGGCGCGGCCGCGGTCCTGGTCATGAGTGACACCAAGGCCAAGGAGCTCGGCCTGACCCCGCGGGCGAAGATCATCACCTCCGCCACCGCCGGCAACGAGCCGGAGAAGATGGGCGTTGCCCCGATCTGGGCCGTCAAGAAGCTGCTCGATCGGGCCGGTATGAGCATCGGTGACATCGACACCGTCGAACTCAACGAGGCCTTCGCCGCCCAGGTGATCCCGATCTCCGAAGAGGTCGGCATCCCGCTGGACAAGCTCAACACCCACGGTGGCGCGATCGCTCTCGGCCACCCCTTCGGCATGACCGGCGCCCGCATCATGGGCACCCTGCTCAACGTCATGGAGACCGATGACCACCAGTTCGGCATCGAGACCATGTGCGTCGCCGGGGGTCAGGGCGAGGCGATGCTGGTCGAGCGCCTCAAGTAGCTGCGTCTCAGCGAGTCTGCTGCTCCGAAAGGGCCGCCTCATGGCGGCCCTTTCTTGTGGCGGCACCGGTTGCCCGGGCGGCGCCAGGGACCACCAGCCGTCCGTTGGCTTCGTCCGTCGCTCGACGGCTTGGGAACGCACCAAACCCCTCACTTGCCCGCTGTTCGGACGTACTGGGTCGGATTTCCGGTGCACCGGACGGAAAACCGACCCAGTGCGCATGGCCGACCCCACTCCAGCCGGCACGGCCACCTAACCCTCAGTGGCCGTCAGAACTCGAGGAAGTCTTCTAGGAAGCTTCGCTTGCTCTTTTTCTTCTTGCCCTTGTAGCCGCGGTCGTCGTGGGGATGCTGCTGCCCGGGCGGGGGAGACTGCTGGGCCTGGGGCTGTTGCGGCTGACTGTAAAAGGAGCTCTCGGCTTCGACCAGGCGCTCCAGCTCGCCCCGGTCGAGGAAGAGGCCGCCGCAGCCGGTGCATTGGTCGACGACCACCTGGTTGCGCTCGTAGGAGCGCATCTCGGATCCACACTTGGGGCAGGTCAAAGCGTCAGACATGGTTCGAACCTACCAAGCGGGCACTTCAACGGCGAACGCGTGCGGTGCGGCGGGCGCTGGCGCTGTCGTTGGCTTCGTCGGCGAGCATGACCGTCACCCGGCCTCTGGCCCCTTTCGGCACCCGGCCGAGCCGGAGACGGAGCTTGAACCGGCCGGCTTTGGCCTTCTTGCCACGCAGGGTGCCGCCCTTGCGGGCGACCACCTTGCCGTGGCGCCGGAAGACGACCTCGGCGACCAGGGCGGGTGACTTGCCAGCCTTGCCGATCCGTCCGCTGACGATCACCGAACGACCCTTCAACCGGGCCTTCACCTGCTTCAGCGATACCGCCTTGGACTTCCGCAGCCGCACCCTGCCGTGTCGGACGACCTTGCCCTTGCGGTTGCGGATGACGTACTTTGCCCCTGCTCCCAGGTCCGACCAGCGCCTGGGGTCGACCTTCAGCTGCTGGCCGGCCCCGACCCGGATCGAGGTGGTGGCGACCGTGGTCGGCAGGCCTTCGCCAACCGAGGAGAGCGTCAACTCCGCCGTGGTCGCCGGCCCGGAGTGGTTCAAGGTGACCGTGCCTCCGTCCAGCGAAGCCTTGTCCTTGTGGCCCTTCGTCGCGGTGGTCGCGATCGTTGCACCGCGGCCGGCTCGGCCGTGGTTGCCGGCCAGGTCGTACTCGACGTGGCACTTGGCGGCGCCGGTGGCGAATGAGAGTTCGGAGGAGCCAGGTTTGATCGTGAGCTTGTCGACCTGGCCCTTCTTCGTCGTCGTCTCGACCGTGGCGACGGCACGCCTCGTGTACTGCCCTTGGATGTACTTCGAGCGACTCTCACCGCGCAGCGAGGCCGTATAGGTGTGGCCGGGTTTGAGGAGATACTGGGGCTCGGGAGTGCCGCCCGCGTCCATGGTTTCGACGCTCACGCCCGAACCCGTCTTCGGTTGGCCGTCGGGACCGAGGATGTCTTTGCGATCAGCCTTGAGGCCGGCAAGTTCGGGAGTGGCCGCACTCGAGTCGAGCGTGAAGAAGAGCAGGAAGGACTTGCTCGGCAGGGTGGCGTTGTCGGACGGCATCGAATCGACCACGCCGAGCTGATCGTTACCGCCGCTCCAGGGGAAGTTGGCGCCGCTCCAGGAGCCGTTGGCGTCGATGCGGATCGTCCTCACATCGGCGAAAGTGGCCGCATCTGCCGCCGACGTCGTCGCGTTGGGGGTCGTCTCGTCAGCTGCCTGGTAAGGAAGATTCGGGTCGTACAGGCGCACCAGCGTCACCGGCGCCACTTCTCCGCCCCTTGCCGGCACGTTTTCCTTGGTCGAGTAGGCGAGGACGGCATGGCTTGCAGCAGTGCCGTCGTCCTTCGTGTGGCTGATCACGATGTAAGCGACCGAACCGGCCGAGATCACCCGGTGAAGCAGGTCACGCTCGGCCTTTACGCCGCGGGCGAGCGCATTCCGACGGGCTTCCGTAAAGGGGGCGTCCTGCTGCGCGACGTACCAGCGGACGATGTCCCGCTTCCACAGGGTTCCATCGGCGAAGTTCGAGATCTGGTAGGCGCGTTTGCGTCCCGGCTCGTAGTCGGAGGGGCGCTGCACGACCCCGTCGAAACCGAAGAATCGCATCGCCATGATCACGAAGCCACCGCAGAGCCCGTTGTAACCGGTGACGAAACCAAGGTACCTCTGGTGGTATTTCTCGGCGACCGGATCACGGCCGCACATGCCGAGCACGCAGCGGTCGACATCATCGTTGCCGAAGGTGCGCCGGAAGTCCTCCCAGTTGTAGTCGGGTGCGCCGGCGTTCATGCCTCCGTTCGTGGCGGCCGAGCCATATACGTTGCGGAAGTCGATGACGTCGAGTGGTGGGGTGGTGGTCAGCGCCTTGCCGGTTTTCACCGACTTCACGGTCAGCGGTCCCGAGGTCGCCAGGAGCGGCACCTGGAGCGTGTACTGGTCGCGGGCGCGTCCGCCGACCTCGACCGTATGCCGGTCGACGATCGGCCACTTGACGTCATGCTGGTCGACGAACTCGATCTCGCACTGGCGAGGGAGGTAGCCGGTCACCACGGCCTGCGGGCCAAGGCTGTTGATCGGGCGGTTGATGGCGCTGCCCGAGGGGCTGGTGGCGGAGTCGACCTGCATGCCGGTGATCGTGTAGCTGCGGCCGGCGGTGACGGTGGTCCCGACGTCGGTGCCCGTGGAAGGCGTCGCCCGCACACTGTAGGTGCCGCCGTTGCCGGGGGTGGAGGGATTGCCGTCGGGGTCCTCCAACACGGTGAAGGGATAGGTGCCATTGCCCGAGACAGTCACGTTCGGCGATGGGACGGCGAACGAAGCCGGTCCGACGACGCTGCCGGTCAACCCGACGTTGACCGTCCCCGAAAACCCGCCGCGGACCGTGAACTCATCCTGAACCGGCTGGTTGCCGCATCCCCGGACCAGCGTGGCAGGGCCCTGGTTGCTGAGCGAAAGGGCCGGCGATCCGAGCACGGTCTGGATCAGGTCGCCGTTCGCCGCGGTGCCGGCGTCGGGAGACGCGGCGGTGCCGTGCACCAACAGCTGGCGCGAGCCTGAGAAAGGAAGCCCGGCGCTGATCTTCATGGTCACCGGGTCACGGCCCGTCACCGTCGGCGGCGTGAACTGGACGCCCGTGATCCCGGCTGGCGCACCGCCGGTCAGGCCGGGTGTGACGGCCCCGGTGGAGCCATTGAAGCGACGGATGCTCAGGGTCGCGTTCGCGGTCGATCCCTCGTAGAGGGAAACGCTCGGCGTCTGCAGTGCCAGGGCGAACTCCGGAGGGGGCGGCACGTCGTCCTTGGCGGCGTAGATGTTGTCGATGTAGACCGGCGGGATGTCGTCCTTGAGGCGCTCGGTCGAGTCGGTGACCTGGATCCAGACCGCTGCGATGCGGGTGCTGCCGGTGATTTCCCAGGAAACGTCTCGCGTGGTCGAAGCGGAGGGAAAGGTGATCGTCTGCTGGCTCAGCAGCACGGTGCCGGGACCGTAGAAGCGCACGATCGCCGGCATGCGACCGTCGGACTCCGGGGTTGTGTTTCGCAGCTGGAAGCCGACCTTGCGGCGGGTCTCGCGGAACTCGAAGGCGGCGTTGAACACGGTCGGATTGGTCACGTCGCCCCCGCCTCCGCCCTGGCAGGCGATCTGACCGGAACGGCCGGTGATTCCGCCGCTCCGGGCCGTGACGCCACAGTTCAGTCCGAACGCGGGCAGGCCGAAAACGGTGGGCTTGGCGAACTCGACCCCCTCCGGCGAAACGTATTGGGTCGTCACCGCGGTCCCGGAGGCGACCCGCTCGAAGTCCACCTTCGTGTCCGGCTGGGCCGCGGACGCGTGGGCTGCGCTCGTCAGCAGGACCAGGACCACAAGCGTGAACACGCGGCGCATCAGCGTCTCTTCTTCAGGATGGTGAGGGTGATCGAGCGCTGCTCGTTGCCGGTGGCGACGGTCAATCGGTAACGACCGGGGGAGAGCTTGCGGCGGCCGATCCTTCCGCTCAGCGCGACCTTGTTCGTGCCGGCGGTCAGGCTGCGATAGAGCTTTCCCGCCTTGCGGAAGATCTTGCAGCGGGCCCCCTTCTTCACTCTGGCCGAGCACTTGCCCTTTTTGCGGCGTCCTTTCAGCACCCGGTCGAAGCGCAGGCTCACGGTCGCCGCCGCGGCGAGACGGACCGTTAAGGTCGTACCCTGACCGGCCTTCGGCTTGCCCTTGGCCGGAGCAACCTGGAACTTCTTGCGCGAGAGCGACACCCCCTTCAGGATCGGTTTGCCGGTCGGTCCGGTCGGTCCGGTTGGCGAGGTCGGCCCAGTCGGACTGGTCGGTCCGGTGTCATCGATGGTCACGATCTCGGTCTTGGTCGCCGAAGTGCCGTCCGTGTCCTCGACGGTGGCGGTCACGCTGTAGGTCCCGGCCTGGGCGTACTTGTGAGTCGCGATCACGCCGTCCTCGGCCGGCGTGCCGTCGCCGAAGGAGAGCGTTCCGGTTACGGTCGGACCGTCCGGGTCGTACGAACCGGTGGCATCCGCGGTCACGCTGAGCCCGTCTGTCGCGACGTCCAGCGCGGCGACCGGCGGGACGTTGTGGTCGGCCCGGTCTCGCAGGAAGATGTCCCGTTCACCGCCCGGATCGTCGTCGGCCACCAGCGTGGTCGAGGTACTGGGAAAGACCGCGTAGCGGCCTGGGCCTCCGCTGAGTTTGACCCAGCCACTCACGTTTCCACCGGGGTCGCCGTTGGTCGAGAGGTCGAGCCGGGTGGTGGTTCCGGCGCAACGGTCCCGCAACACGGCGGCCAACCCCGACGGAGGTTGCGGGTACACGGCGCTCGAGGTGAAGGCGACCAGGCATCCGTCGTCGGAAATGTCGGGATTGGACCCGGTGCGCTGGTTGTCGGTCGTCGCGTTGGTGAGGCTGACCCGTTCGGTCGTGCCCTCGCAGCGGTCACGGGTGAAGACCTTTGGGGTCGTCCCGGCATCGCTGGCTACCAGGTTCGTGGCCTCGGAAGTAAAGGCGATCACGCAGCCGTCGCCGCTGATCGAGGAGGCATAGGAGTCACCGTTGCCCTCGGCGCCACCATTGCCCACGCTGGCTTTGGTGAGCAGTCCCGTTGCCAAGTCGGAGACGAGGATCTCTTCCTGGCCGGGCGTGCTGCTGGTGAAGAGGTTGGGGGCCGTGCTCGTGAACGAGACCCATTTCCCGTCCGCCGAAATCTCGGGGCTGCCCGAGAAGCCGCTGCTGCCCGGGCTGCCGCCCGGCGTCCGGCTGACCAGCGTCACGGCGCCGCTAGCCGTGTCCGCCACGTAGACCTGGCTCCCTTCAGTGGCGAAGGCGACACGTCCGCCATCGGCGTCGATCGTAAGTTGGGTGAGGCTGTTGCCGCCGGGGGCGGGGATTTGCTTCAGGGCGCCGGTCGCTCGATTCCACACGAACAGATCCCTGACGCTGCTCGGGTCAGTGGGACTTACAAGCCGTGGTCGAGCCGGAAAGGCGACGTACTGGCCGTCGGCGCTGACGTCCGCCGGGTACCGGTAGTTCACACCGACCAGATTGCCGTCGGTGCCGACGTCGATTGCGCGCGTCTGGCCGGTCAGCCGGTCGCGCAGGAAGTAGTCGGATGTCCCGTTCGTGTCGCCCGGGACGATCCCGTCCGTACCCGACATGAAGACGACGTAACGACCGTTGGCACTGACCGAAGGCCAACCGGTCACCAACGTGCCGACAGCCCCGACCCCGACCCGCGTCCCGGCTGAATTGCGGCTTTCCAGACTCGTCGTCGGGCCCAGCGCGAGGGCCCCCGGCGTCACAACCAGAAGGACGAGAGCGACCCACCCCACCATCTTGAGTGCCTTTCGGATCACAGATCGACCCAAACAGACCAGAGCGGGCCTGGCAACCCTGAGATTATCTCCCGATCACCCCGAGAATACGGGGGCCGACCCGTCACTGAGCGCACCGACCAGCCCGGCCCGGGCGCCGCGACCGCTCAGCCCGAGCTTCGCGTAGGCATGCGAGAGATGGGTCTCGACGGTCTTCACGGTCACGAAGAGGTCCTGGGCGATCTCGACATTGGTCCGGCCCGCGGCGGCCAGGCGGCTGACCCGAAGCTCCGATGCGGTGAGCGCGTCGGCCCCGGTGCGGGCGACCCGCCGGGGTCGCCCGCCAGCCGCGCGCAACTCGTCCCGAGCCTGTTCGAGGAGCAGTTCGGCCCCGCAGCGGTTCGCCAGGTCGAGCGCGGTGCGCAGTTGCTCGCGCGCCTCGACCGGCTGACCGGCGCCGCGCAAGGCGGTGCCGAGTGCGAAGTGGCTGCGCGCCTGTTCGAGCTGTGCTTCCGATTGCTCCAGCACGGCGATCGATTCGCGCAGCACCTCGACGCCCGCTTCACTGCCCCGCAGGCGGCCGCTTGCGCGGAGCGCGATGCCCAGCGAGCGCGGCAGCCCGATCCGGCGGGCGAGCTCGAGCTCCTCGTCCGCGAGCCGGGCCGCTTCGTCCCGCTCGCCGGGTGGCAAGGCGAGCGCGAGTTCCGAGCGCCAGGCCAGCATGTTGGGGGCGAAGCCGAGCGTTCCCAGCACCTCCGCTGCGGCCCGGAGATCCTCGACTCCGGCCTCGCTTTCACCACGCGCCAGGCGCGACCGCCCCCGCACGTAACGGAGCAGCGCCCCGCCGCCGGTGGCGAGGAAGACTGGATCGATCGGAGCGTCCTCGATCAACTCGACCACGTCGCGGTTGCCGGGGCGTTCCAGCAGCGTGTCAGCGATCACGAAGACGAGCGTGGCCACCCACATCGGCACATCGGCTTGGAGGAGGAGATCGATCACGGGACGGATCTCGGCCTCGGCGGTGCGCAGGTCCCCGCGTCGGTCGGCGGCCAGCGCCCGGTATCCGGGTCCACCGGTGAGCGCCCGCATCGACCCGACCCGCCGGCCTTCCCGTTCGACGTCGTCGGCGACCTCGCAGAGACGGTCGTAACGCTCGGCGCAGAACAACGCCACGAAGACCTGGGCGGTGGCCCATCCGCCGGCGTCGCCATCGCCGAGCAGGGTGCCGTCCCGCAGCGCTCGTTCGGCGAGCGCGACCGTCTCGCCGGGGTCGGCACCGCGGGCGGCCGTCGTGCCGGCGATCGCCGCGCCGAGCGCATGTGCGCCCCATCCCGGGCCCTCGGCCAGATCGCGCACGCGGGCGAGGGCCGGTTCGAACCGGCCCATCAGCTGCGGATCGTGGCCGATCGTGGCCAGCCGCATGGCTTCGAACGCGGTCAGGACCTCGCGCTGTCCGTCACCTATCCCGTCCAGGACATCGTCTTCCACAAGCGGTCGCAGCTCGTCCCAGCGGCCCGCGGCCGACAGCGCGTCGGCGAGGGCGATCGTCGCCGTGACACGCAGCGACGGGTCAGCTGCCTCGGACAGCGCCTCACGCAGGTGGTCGATCGCGGCCGGGTCGCGGATCATCATCTCCGCGCGGCTCAACTCGAGCAGTATCTCGGCCTTTGGCGGGGCGGAGGAGCCTTCGTCGAGGGTCCGGCGCAGCAGCCGGATCGCGGACTCGGGTGCGCCGCGGGTGAGCGCCGTCCTCGCCGCCGCCAGCAGGCCGGTTGCGACCGGGTCGGAGCCGGCCGGGCGCAACGCGGCCAGATGGGCGCCGACCACCTGGGTCGGCGCCCCGGCCTCCGTCAGCAGGGCCGCGGCATCGGCATGTGCCGCATCGCGCTCGGCCAGCGATAGTCGGTCGTAGATCGATCGCCGCACGAGAGGATGGACGAAGGAGAACGGATCCTCGGTGCCGAGCACCTCCATCTGGTGCAGTCGCCGCGCCACGATGGCGGCCCGGTCGGGTTCGACGCCGGCCAGTCGCGCGGCGTCGGGTAGGGCGCCGCCGTCGCCCAGCACCGCCATCGCAGTCGCCAGCCTGGTTGCGTCCGGACCGACCTTGTTGACCCGGTGGGCGACCCGGTCGGCCAGCGTCGGCACCGATGCCTCGGCCACTCGCGCCGCGGCATCCGGTGAATGAAAGGCCGGTTCGGTCTCGGTCAGGTGCAGCGTGCGCAACAGTTCACGCAGGTAGAGCGGGTTGCCGGCGCTGGCGGTGTGGCAGGCCGCGCAGGCTTCGGCGGACGCTTCGGGTGCCTCTGCCCGGACGATCGTGGCAACGGCCTGCGCGCTCAGTGGCGCCGGCAGCACATGTTCGAGCGCGGGCACCGCACGCAGGTCGTCGATCAGGAGGGCAGGGGCGACCGGCTCCTGCGGACGGAGCGCGAGGACCAGCGCGACCGGCAGTTCGGCGATCCGGCGAGCAAGGAAGGCAAGCGCGTGGATCGATGCGTCATCGGCCCAATGCAGGTCGTCGACCAGGATCAGCACCGGCCCGGTCATGGCCAGGTTGGCGACCAGCCAGTAGATCGCGTTCAGGGCCGCGAATCGCTCGACGGTGCGATCGGCCACGATGCCGTCGGACGCCACGATGCGCTCGGCGGGCGCCGCCGCCCCGGCCAACAATTCCCGGCGATTCTCCGAGGACGCGGCCCGCAGCGTCGGCTCGAATAGCTGACGGATGCACCCGAACGCGAACTCGCTTTCCAGCTCGCTGGAGCTCGCGCCGAGCACGCGCAGTCCGTCGCGTGCGGCCTTCTCCCGTGCGGCACCGATCAGGGCGCTCTTGCCGCTGCCGGCCGCTCCCTCGATCAGCACCACCCGCCCGCTTCCGCCGGCGGAAGCGGCCAGTGCCTGCTCGATCGCGGTCAACTCGCGGTCGCGCTCGAGCAGCTCCGTGGTTCTCCCCGGTGCCGTGCGCGCCTCCATCACTGGGAGGATATGCGCGATCGACCGCGTGCAGGGCCAATTCACCGACCGCCCGGCGTTGCGCCGTTCCGGCTATCCCAGGGCTTGGTCGGCCACCAGGTCGGCCAGGGCCAGCGACGACGTCGCCGCCGGAGAAGGTGCGTTCCGCACGTGGACGTCGTCGCCGATCCGCTCGATGAGGAAGTCCTCGACCAGGTTGCCCCGTCGGTCGAGAGCCTGGGCCCGGACGCCCGAGGGTCCTGGGACGACGTCGGCGGCGGTCAGGTCGGGCAGCATCCGGGCTGCCTGCTCGGCCAGTCGAGCCGGCCGCAGCGAGTTGGCAGCCTCACCCAAGCTGGCTCGCCAGTGATGGCGCATGAGCGCCCAGGTGCCGGGCCAGCGCAGTGTCTCACCGAGGTCGCGGCGGCGCAGCTTCGAGACCCGGTAGGCATCCCGGGCGCCGGCGATCATCGCGGTCGGACCGATCAACAGCGCTCCGTCGAAGGTCCGCGTCAGGTGGGCGCCGAGGAAGGGCAGGTCCGGGTCCGGCACCGGATAGACGTTGCCGCGCACCAGGTCGGCCCGTTCGGCCCGGACCTGGAGGTAGCCACCCCGGATCGGCACGATCCGGGGTTCGGGTGAGCCCCCGCGGGCCCGTGCGAGGCGGTCCGATTGGAGGCCCGCGCAGAAGACGGCCTTGCCGCATGCGACCTGCAGGTCATCGAAGGCGGGCGTGCCCAGGTGGATCGTTCCCCCGGCCGCTTCGAAGTCCTGGGCGAAGGCGCCGGCGATCGCGGCGAAGTCGGTGACCGCGGTGGCGGGGGAGTGGAGGGCCGACAGGCCGCGCGCGGCCGGTTCGATCTCAGCGATCTCCGCTGCGTCCACCCGCGTCAGCCCATCGACCCCGTTGGCCCGGGCCCGACGTTCCAGCTCGTCGAGGCGGGGGATCTCCCTCTCGTCGGTGGCGATGATCAGCTTGCCGCTCGCCCGCCAGGGCAGGCCGTGCTCGGCGCAGTAGTCGCGCAGCCGGCCCGCACCCTCGACGCAGAGCTTCGCCCGGAGCGAACCGGGTGCGTAGTAGACCCCGGCATGAACCACCCCGGAGTTGTGCGACGACTGGTGCGCCGCCAGCCGGTCTTCGGCTTCGAGCAGACAGACCGAGGCATCCGGTTCGCGCAGCTTCAGCTCACGCGCGACCGCCAGGCCGAGAATGCCCCCGCCCACCACCGCGATATCGCATGCTGATGGCGGTCGGTCGGTCCGGCTCATGCCAGAATTATCTACCTACGCGGGAACGGCTTCCTGGTCCTGGTCGGCGATCACCGCGACCAGTTCGTTCAACTCGGCCATCAGGGCCGTCAAATCGGCCCGGGCCTGGTCGTCAGCCAGGCGGCCATCCTCGATCTTCTCGTCGACCTTGCCGATCGCCAGCTCACGCTCGACGGTCGGGGTGCCGGTGATCGTGAACGACTTGCGGATCGACTGGTTGGCCCAGATCCCGCCGAAGGGCATCGGGCTCTGGGAGACGATCGCGGCCGGCTTGCCGGCGAGCGACGAGGCCTTGTGCGGTCGCGAGGCCCAGTCGATCGCGTTCTTCAGGTAGCCGGGAGGGCCCGCGTTGAACTCGGGGGTCACGATCAGCAGGGCGTCGGCCGCGTTGATCCGCGCGCGCAGATCCTCGACCTCCGCCGCGACCGGCTCCGGGCTTTCGGCCGCCGGGTCGTGGTCGGCGTTGTAGGCCGGGACCGAGGCGAGGCCCTGATAGATCTCGAGCTCCACGCCCTCCGGGGCGAGGTCGCCCGCGGCGCGGGCGACCTGCTCCGAGAAGGAGTTCTTTCGAAGGCTGCCGACGATGGCCAGGACCTTCATCGTCACTCGCCTGCCTTGACGGCCTCGACCGTGAGGACGAGCCGGACCTTCTCGGCGACCACGGCGGCGCCGTTGTCCAGCGAGGCGCCCCAGGAGATGCCGTAGTCATTGCGGTTGACTTCGCCGTTCGCCTTGAGGCTGAGGACCGAGGCGCCGGTCATGCCGACCCCGGCACCCTCGACCTCGACGGTCAGCGTGACCTCGTTGGTTACGCCGCGCAGGGTCAGGTTGCCCTTGACCTCATAGGTTTCGCCGTCGACCTTGGTCACGCCGGTCGATACGAAGGTGCCCTTGGGATGGTTCTCGGCGTCGAAGAAGTCCGGGCTGAGGAGGTGGCCGATCAGCTGTTCCTCGGGCACGTTGACGGTGGCGACGTCGATCGAGCCTTCGATCCCGGTGATGCCTTCCTCACCGACCGTGATGTTGCCTTCGAAGCCGCCGAAGCTGCCCCGGAAGGTCGAGATGCCGAGGTGCTTGACCTCGAATCCGACCTGGGTGTGGACGGTGTCGACCGCGTAGGTGCCGGTCTCGATCTTGACTGCCTGTTCGGTGGTGCTCATTTTGTTTCCTCGTTCTCGGTGATCGCTTGAAGTTGACTGAGAAATTGTTGCGTAAGCAACTGTCTGGCGAACACCATACCAAAAATAGTTGCGTTGTCAACTACCTGCGCTACAATGTGCTCTATGGCACAGGCCTTGGCCACATCCGGACCCCTCCCGAATCCCTACGAAGGGACGACACACGAAGCCGCTTTCCAGGCGATGCGCAGCGCCTATCTGCTGATCTCGGAGCGGTTCGAAAAGGAACTGGCCGAGACGGGGCTGCCGGATCTCGGGTTCTTCGGGGTGCTGCTCGCCCTCGATCAGGCTCCCGAGCCGAGCCGCCCCCGCGACCTGCTCTGCAAGGTCAACGTGACCAAGAGCGGGCTGACCCGTCTGGTCGACCGGATCGAGAAGGCCGGGCTGCTCGAGCGCACCTACTGCCCGTCAGATCGTCGCGGCACCTTCCTGGTGATCACCGACCAGGGCCGGGAGACCCTCGCCAAGATGCTGCCGGTCCGCGAACGCGTCTTCAAGGAGAGCTTCGTCGACCTGGTCGACGAAGGCGACGCCGAGACGGTCGCCCGGACCCTCGAGGCCGTCTCACAAGGCATCTATGAATCCCTCAACGCTGACGGTTCCTGCGATTCCGAGTAGCCGCTAACGGTTCGGGTCTTCGTCCAGGAAGTCGGCTTCGGCCGGGATGATCTCGGTGGCTGCTTCTTCCAGGCTCTCGGGTTTGCGAGGGGATTCGGCGTTCGGTCGTTCGTTCTCTGGTTCGGGGTGGCGTTCCAGTGGTGGGAAGGCGTCCTCGTTGGGAACCTCCCAGGCCTGGATCTGGGGCAGCCGCCACATCAGGCTGGCCGCGACCAGTCCGAGCGCCGCGGCGAGCATCGCCACGAACCACTGCGGCGCACCGAGCATCGACATGTCGAAGAAGTCACGTAGCTGGGGCACGGCGAGGATGCCGGCGAAGAGCGCGCCGAGGCCGGCCACCATGGCCAGCATGTAGCTCTGGATCGCGATGTGCTCCCGGCCGGGGCCCCGCTCCAGCAGCAACACGAAGCAGAGGCCGAGGATGATCAAGGTCGTGGTCGCCGCGGTCCTTCCCTCCTGCAGGCTGCCGCCGAAGGCGACGTCGACCAGGAAGAAGGAAAGGATCGAGGCGAGGGCGGTGGCGATTCCGGCCGGGACCGCGAACGCGCCGAGCGCCTTGAGCAGCCGGCCGCGGTAGAGCGGCCCGTCCGAAGGGGCGAGCGCGAGCACGAAGGAGGGGATGCCGATGGTCAGGAAGGCGGCCAGGGTCAGGTGGCGCGGCAGGAAGGGGAAGGTGAACCCGGGCACCGAGACCAGCACGATCAAGGCCGCCGCGTAGACGGTCTTGGTCAGGTAGAGGCGGCCGAGCCGATGGATGTTGCGGGCGATCCGGCGGCCCTCGGCGATCGCCTCCGGCAGCCGGCTGAACTGGTCCTCGAGCAGGACCACGTCGGCGACCGACTTGCTCACCTGGCTGCCCGAGCCCATCGCGACGGCCATCCGGGCGCTCTTCAGCGCGGGCACGTCGTTGACCCCGTCGCCGATCATCGCCGTGTAGGCGCCGGCCTCGGCCAGGGCGGCGACCAGCCGCCTCTTCTGATCCGGCCGGATCCGGCAGAAGATCGTGTTGGCGGCAGCGACTTCAGCCAGGGCTTCCTCGTCCTCCGGCAGGTCCGGACCCTCGACCACCCCGGCGTCGGTCGGGATGCCGACCGCGGCGGCGACCGCGGTGACCGTGGCCCGGGCATCGCCGGAGATCAGCTTGAGGGCCACATCCTCGCTGCGCATCAGCTCCAGGGTCTCTTCGACCCCGGGCCGCAGGTTCTCGCGCAGGACGACCAGTGCGACCGGCTCCAGGCCGGTCGGATGCCCGTCGTCGCCGCTGGCCGGCAGCGGGGCGGCGGTCCGGCAGAGCGCCACGACCCGGCGGCCGGCCGAGGTCTCCTCCTCGAGCTTCCGCGCCAGGTCCTCACCGAGCGTGAGGGCGCCGGAGGCGATCATCAGGTCGGGGGCGCCGAGCACGAGGCTGTAGCGGGCGCCGCCTTCGTCGAAGGTCAGCGCGCTCCATTTCCACTCGGAGGAGAAGGCCACCTCGCCGACCACCGGCTCGGCCTCGGCCGGGAACTCCGCGGCGATCGCCTCCAGGGTCAGGTTGCGGTCGCCGGCACTGGCCGCGTACCGGCCCAGCTCCCGGGCGGCCAGCCTCGAATCGGTGACCCGGGCCGGGACCACCTCGACCACGGTCAGCTCACCGTCGGTCAGGGTGCCGGTCTTGTCGACGCAGATCGTGTCGACCGAAGCCAGCGACTCGGTCGCGCTCATCTGCTGGACCAGGGTCGCCCGCCGCGCCATCTTCACCGCGGCCACCGCGAAGGTGACGCTCATCAGCAGGACCAGTCCCTCGGGGATCAGGGTGATCAGGCCGGCGGTCGCGGTCTGGGCGGCATCGACGAGGTCGACGTTCCGCACGATCAGCGAGCCGATCAGCAGCGCGGCCAGGGGCAGCAGGATCCAGGTGCAGACGAGGATCACCTGGTTGACCTCTTCCTGGAGCGGCGAGGGCGGGTGGCGGAAGGCCTTGGCCTGGCCGGCGATCTTGCCGGCGTAGCTTTCGTCCCGCACCGCGGTCACTTCGCAGTGGCCGGAACCGGAAATCACGAAGCTGCCGGAAAGGATTTCGTCCCCCGGCGCCTTGCTGATCGGGTCGGATTCGCCGGTCAGCATCGACTCGTCGACGGTCAGCCCGCGGGAACTGGCCATCCGGCCGTCGGCGACGACCTGCTCGCCGGGCGTGAGCCGGATCAGGTCGCCGGGGACGACCTCGTCGGCCAGCAGCTCGAAGTTCTCCCCGTCCCGGATCACCTCGGCCCGCGGCGCGACCAGGACCGCCAGCCGGTCGAGGGTCTCCTTCGCCCTCAGCTCCTGGCGGATGCCGATCCAGGTGTTGACGATCGCGATCATCCCGAAGACCGCATCGGCGATCAGGCCAAGCGAGAGGATCAGGACGAAGAAGATCGCGATGATCAGGTTGAACAGGGTGAAGACGTTGCCGGCGACGATGCTCGAGGTCGACCGCGAGGAGTGGGGCTGGGCCGGGCCCAGCGCGTGCAGTCGTTCGGCCGCCTCGGCCGTGGAGAGCCCGGGGCCGGGATCGCCGGTGGGCAGGACCTGGGTCACGGTTTCGCTCACGGGGTGATTGTTACTGGTTGGGAACCCGGATCGGGTCAACGCGGTAAATCGACGAAATAATCGATCAGTCGGTCGGTCGCTTCCCGAAGCCGCCGGAAGTAGGTAGAGCGGCTCAGGTGGAGGCTGTGGGCGGCGGCGTCATGGCCGCCCTCCGCGTCCAGATATCCGCGACGGATGGTCTCCCGGAGCAAGATCTCCTGCCGGGAGTCGCCGAAGATGCGTTCCAGGGCAACCTCGATCTCGTGGCGCAAACCGTTTGCCCGCCGGCTCGGCTCGCCCCGGGCGAGCGGGTTCTGGGCCAGGGCGGCGGGGTTGTGGAAACGGCGGAGCGCGTCCCTGAGCGCGGTTTCTACCTCGGACCGGTCGGGGCCGCCGGGGCGCATCACCCCGGCGTCACGGTCGATCAGCGAGCGGACCGTTGCCAGCATGCCATCCGGCCCGTGATCGAGACGATGGCACTCGATCCTGCCCAGTGGGCGCGTCAGGTCCAGTCCCGGCAGGTGTTCGGCCCCGATCGAGCGGCTGAGCGCGACCGCTGACTCATCGGTCGGATCGACCGGCCCGTAGAAGTAGCGGGGATTGACCAGACCGGAAGCAGCCGTCGCCGCGGCGTTGAGGAGAGCGACCACGGAAGAGCCAGCGGACGTTCCGTTCCTGCCGAATACGAAGGTGTCGCGCCAGAGGATGGCTTCGCGCCCGCCCGGGCTGGCCGCGGCATGGGCCAGCCACGGGCCGAGCCAGGGATCCTGGTCGGCCCAGGCCGGGCAGTTGTCCGGGGTCACCGCGATCGCGAAGCCGGCCATCCGGCCGGCCTCGTCGCGGGCCACGACCACGCGGTCGGGTGCCTCCTCGAAGAACCGCTCCACCCAGGGCCAGAGTTCGGTCCGGCGGTCGCCGGCCAGTTCGGCGGCGCGCTCCAAGTCACCGGGCCGGACCGCGTCGGCACGGTGGATCTCGCTGCCGTCGACGCCCCATTTGACCGCCGGATCCTCGATCAACGCGGTCATCTCGGCGATCAGCTCGGGCTCGCCGGCGCGGATCCGCCGCTCCAGATGCTCGGCGACCCGGGCCCGGGTCAGTCGTTCGCCGGCCGGGTCCTGGCCCTTCGCCACCGCCTTGATCGCGGCCCGCATCCGCTCGTGAAGGGTGACCCGGGATCCGTACGGCTCACTGAACGAAAGCGCGGAGAGGCGATCGAAGGCGGCGCCGCCATCGATCCCGAGCAGCTCCTCCAGCAGTCGGGAATCGACCGACCGCGCCACGGCGGCGAGGACCAGTGCCCGGTCGGTTTCGTCGCCGTCCCCGATGTGGCGCACCAACGCCTCCGCGATCGTTCGGTCGGAATCGAGCCGGTCCGGGTCCAGGTCGGGGTCGCCGCGCAGCGCCTCGGCGGCGAGCGCGATCGCGAGCGGCTCGCCACGAGACCAGTCGAGGACACGCTCGGCAAGGTCTGGCTGGTCGATTCCTTCCAGGCTGAGGAGGGTCCGGGCCTCGGGCTCGCCCAGGGGGCCGAGCTTGACCTCACGGATCGCCGGACCCCATCCGTCTCGCCGCCAGCCGGCCTCGGGAGGCTCGCGACCGGCGATCAGCAGCCGGGTCTCCGCCGGGAGTGATGGCAAGACCCGCTCGCGCAGATGCGCGGCGAGCCGGCCGGTGCGTTCGAATGAATCGATCGAGAGCAGAGTCGGTGGTGCCGGCCCGAGATCGCCGATCGCGCGTTCGAGGGTGCCCGGTGCCGGGTCGAGCCTTCGGCAGTCGACTCGCTTCACGAGGAACCCGGCATCCGCCGCCAGCCGGCCGAAAGCGGTCAGCAGAGTGCTCTTGCCGATCCCCCCGGGGCCGTACACGTAGCCGATCCGTACCGGTGAATCCGCTTGCAGGAGTTCGCCGAGCCGATCCAACTCCCGCTCGCGGCCGACGAAGCGCCGGGTGCCGATTGTGCTCAGATGGTCAGCCAGAGTCGACATGGGACGAGGCTAACGGCCTCGTTCACGGCCGTCGAGTGAGACTGGATTGAGACTGATCCGGTTTCCCGGCGGGAGTCCGCCGCGAGAGCATGCTCCCGACAGGTCTGAAGTGAAGGAGGCGGGCAATGAGGATTGGATTTCGAGGAGCCGGGGTTGCTCTGCTCGTGGCGGCAGGAGCCCTGGCTGGTTCCGGGGCGGCGTCGGCCACGGTGATAAACGTGGACACGCTCACCGATGAGCACGGCACGGGTGCCGGATGCTCGTTGCGTGAGGCGGTCGAGGCGGCCGCGAAAGATGTCGCCTTCGGCGGCTGCCCGGCCGGTGAGCCGATGCCCACCACCGATCAGATCCGCCTCGGCCCGGGTGATCACCGGCTGACCATCGCTGACGCCTCCGGTGACGAGAACGCGAATGTGAGTGGCGACCTCGACGTGCGCGGCCCCGTCCAGATCATCGGCTCGGGCCGAGGGCAGACCGCGATTCGCACCACCGTCACCGGACGGACCATCCATTCTTTTTCGTCGAGCTTCGTCGCCCGTGACCTGACCATCGCCGGCGGCAACATCTCGGCCGAACCGGGTCAGGACAGCTGGGGCGCCGCCTTCAGGTCCGGGGGAGGCAGGACGGATTTCTACGACGTGCGCATCTACGGCGGGCACGCCGGCGCCCAGGGAGGCGCGATCTACCTCAGCGGCGCGAACATCACCTTCATCCGTGGCGCGGTGATCGAGGACAACCAGGCCCGGCTGGGCGGCGCGATCTCCAGCAACGGCACCGGGCAGCTGCGGATCTACAACTCCCTGCTGCGCGACAACCTCGCCGAGGCGGGGGCCGGGAACGATGCATACGGTGGTGCGATCCGGGTCTCGTCCGGGGTCGAGCAGGTGAGGATCGTCGGGTCGGAGCTGACCCAGAATCGGGCGATCAACACCAGCGGCGCCAACCTCGACTGGGCGTACGGCGGGGCGATCATGTCCGAGTCCCCGCTCTCGATCGAGCGCAGCCTGATCGCCGACAACAAGGTCGACGCCGCGGGCGGATCGGTGGACGACGGTGGCGGCTTCTACCTGAGGACGGTGGGTCTCGGGTCGAAGATCGTCAACTCCACCTTCTACGACAACTCGGCGGGCCTGCGTGGCGGTGCCATCCTGATGCGCGAGGGCAGCGTCGAGCTGGCCTTCTCGACCTTGGTCGGAAACGAGGCAGGAGGCCTCGGCGGCCAGATCACGACCGACGGCAACGTCGGCGGCAGTACGAAGCTGACCGCCAGCCTGATCGGGGGCGGCTTCCTGGTCGACTCCTGCGGCGGCAGCGGCTACATCTCGGGTGGCCGCAACGTCTCCAGCGGCGCCGACCCCGAATGTCAGTTCGGGGCGAACGACATCTTGAACTCGTCCATGAACCTGGTGCTGACGCCGAAGGCCCTGCAGCAGCACGGCGGTCCGACCCGGACGATCGCGATCGAGCCGACCAGCGCCGCGATCGATGCCGTGCCGACCAGCGAATGCGGAGCGGCCGGCGAGACCGACCAGCGCGGGGAGCCGTGGCTGCGGCCTTCGGGCGCGGCCTGCGATGCCGGTGCTTTCGAACTCCAACCCGACCCGCCGGGTCCTGACCCAGATCCAGACCCGGACCCGGACCCCGATCCAGACCCGGACCCGGACCCCGGCCCGAACGGCCTGAAGTGCGCCGGCCGGAAGGTCACTCTGGTCGGCACGGCCAAGAACGACCACCTGCGGGGCACTGCCCGGCGGGACGTGATCGCCGGCCTGGGGGGCAACGACGTGATCCGCGGCCTCGGCGGCAACGACCTCGTCTGCGGCGGCAAGGGTCGCGATCGGTTGATCGGCGGCAAGGGCAACGACCGGCTGATCGGCGGGCCCGGGGCCGACCGCCTGGCCGGAGGCCGCGGTCGAGACCGGCTGGAGGGACGGGCGGGAGCCGACCGCCTGGCCGGAGGGCCGGGACGCGACGTGCTGCGCGGCGGCCCCGGACGCGACCGGCTCACGGGCGGGCCCGGGCGGGATCGGCTGATCGGCGGGCCCGGCAGGGATCGCCTCAGGCAGTGAGGTGTAGATTGGCGCGAGCACGTTGACGATCCAGACTGGGGGCGGAATGCTGGGCGACGAAGTGGCGTTGGAGCAGCTCAGGCAATGTGAGCGGGATCTCCAGGCGTACGCCGACGAGCGTGGCCTGACGCTCCGAACCGACCCCGCTTTTCCGGGCGCCCAGCCACCCGAAGAGCAGATCGGCCCGGTCAAGCACGCGGTCTGGTCGCTGGTCGGCGAGATGCCGGGCGGGGCGGTGGCTCGGCTTCGCCACCAGGCGATCTTCGGCGAGATGATCGGCGTGGATGTCGCCGGCCACCACACGGTGATGGTCACCCGGCTGCCCCAGACGGTCGGGCTGGTCCCGATGCTGAGCCTGCGCCCGGACGAGTTCGGCGCGGGCCTCTTCCAGTGGACCGGCGACGGCCGCGCCCGCCAGGAACAGACCTTCGAATCGCTCGAACTCGAGCGGCGCTACCTGATCGAGGTGGCGAAGGGGCAGGACCAGCAGTGGCTCTATCGGCTCTTCACCCCGACCTTGATCGACTGGCTGGCCTCCTCGACCCCGCCCGACTTCGCCTTCCGGCTCTCCTCGGGCAGCTTCGGCTGCGAGGCGCCGCAGTGGCGCGGGCAGTACCGGGCCGACGGCCAGGTCGACTCGGACCACCTCGACCTGCTGGCCGAGAGCGGCGGCAAGGTCGCCGGCAGGCTGCGGGACGAGGTGCTCGAACAGGTCGGCCTGGGCCATGTGCCCGCCGCCCGGAGCGGCGACGCCAACGCCGACTGGACCGGCAAGAAGAAGCGCGGCCTGCTCGGGTTCGTCTCCCGCGCCCTGGCCGGCAAGGACGATTCGGTCAGGGAGTTCACCGAGCCGCGGGGGTTCGTCCCGGTCGACCCTTCGGCCTTCCACATGGCCCATCTCGAGCTGCCGCTGCCGGCCGCGGCAGACCAGGTCTTCGAAGGCCGCCTGGCCGACGGCCGCGAGGTGAACCTGGCCTGGATGGAATACGAGAACGAGATCGACGGCCTGCGCTACTACGTTGCTCTGGTCTCGCCGATCAAGGGTCCAGGCGCCGCCGGGATGAACTTCTGGCTGGATGACCAGGAACTGCTGGCCAGCGAAGACCCGCCCGGCATCGATGCCGACCTGGCCCAGAAGGCGAGGGGCGCCGGGCTGGGACTCTCGACCGGCGGCGGAGCGATCTGCGTCTACGTCAGCTCGGACGGCTGGAGCGGGAGGATCCCCGGCCTCGACATCGACCGCATGATCGAGGCGGCCCCGGCGATCTTCAATGCCGCCGACCGCCAGGCCAGCCAGCGAGATTGAAGTTCCCGCCACATAGCGCTCCAAACTTCAACCTCACCGCAATCCGAGCTCGTATTTCGGCACAAACCGAACCAGGTGGAACAAATGCGTAATTTGTTCACTTCGGGTAGGCTGCCCGCATGTCACTGAAGCTTGGGCTGTATCTCGGGTACTGGGGCATTGGTCCCCGCGGCAAAGATGCGATCGAGGCGGTTCAGTTCGCCGAAAGCGTCGGCTACGAATCGGTCTGGGTCGCCGAGTCCTACGGGTCGGACTGCGTCAGCGTCCTCTCCTGGCTGGCCGCGCAGACCGAGAAGATCAACCTCGGCGCCGCGATCATGCAGGTACCCGCCCGGCCGCCGGCCGCCGCCGCGATGGCCGGTGCGACGATCGACTACCTCTCGAACGGCCGCTTCATGTTCGGCTTCGGGCCCTCCGGCCCGCAGGTCTCCGAAGGCTGGTACGGCGTCCCCTACGCCAAGCCCTGGGGCCGGACCAAGGAATACGTCGAGGTGGTCCGCGAGATCATCGCCCGCGAGGGCAAGCTCGACCATCAGGGCGAGCACTACCAGCTGCCCCTGCCGGATGGCCAGGGCAAGCCCTTGAAGCTCAACTTCCGCCCGCTGCGCAACGACATCCCGATCTTCATCGGCGCGATCGGCCAGCGCTCGGTCGAGATCGCGGCCGAGGTCGCCGACGGCTGGATCCCGATCTTCTTCTCGGTCGACAAGTTCGAGGAGGCCTGGGGCGAGCACATCGAGAAGGGGCTCGCCGCCGGTGGCCGCACCCGCGAGGACTTCGAGATCTCGCCCTCGGTCCAGGTCGCGATCGACGGAGACCTCGAAGCCGCCCGCAACGTGGTCCGCATGGGCCTGGTGCTCTACCTCGGCGGGATGGGCTCGAAGAAGACCAACTTCTACGTCAACCTCGCCCACCGGTTCGGCTTCGGCGAGGTCGCCGACCAGGTCCAGGAACTGTTCCAGGCCGGTGACAAGGAAGGCGCCTTCAAGGCCCTGCCCGACGAGATGGTCAACGCGGTCTCGCTGATCGGCACCGAGGAGGAAGTGGACGAGCGCCTGAGCCGCTTCCGCGAGAACGGAATCGACCGTCTGATCGCGACTCCGGTCCACCCGGAGGTCGACCAGATGAAGCACACGGTCGAACGCCTCGCCGCCCTCACGCAGGGCTGAAGACCCCCCTCTGGCTAATTCCCATAGTCTGAGTCGGCCTTGTCCATGAAGATCGGTGTACCCAGAGAATCTGCAGAAGGGGAGAACCGGGTTGCCCTGGTTCCCGAGTCGGTCAAGTCGCTCCTGAAAAAGGAGGGCGTCGAGATCGTCATCGAGTCCGGAGCCGGCGATGTCGCCGGTCATCCCGGCGCCCAATACGAGGAAGCCGGGGCGAAGGTCGGTTCGCATGCCGACGTCCTCGCCTGCGACCTGATCCTCCACGTCGCCCCGCTTTCGGGGGCGGAGATCGGTGAGTTGAAGCAGGGCCAGTACCTGATCAGCCACCTCTCGCCGCTCACTTCCGCCGAGACCAACAAGGCGCTGGCCTCGGCCGGGGTCTCGGCCCTGGCGATGGAGTTGATTCCGCGCACCACCAGGGCCCAGGCGATGGACGCGCTTTCTTCGCAGGCGACCGCTGCCGGTTATGCCGCGACCCTGATCGCGGCCCGTGAGTCCGGCCGCTTCTGGGGCATGCTGACCACCGCTGCCGGCACGATCCGCCCGGTTCGGGTGCTCGTGCTCGGGGCAGGTGTCGCCGGCCTGCAGGCGGTCGCGACGGCCAAGCGGCTCGGGGCGATCGTCACCGGCTTCGACATCCGCCGTGCCGCCTGGGAGCAGATCGCTTCGCTCGGTGGCCGTCCGTTGGAGCTGGACTTCATTCCCGATGCCGAGGGAGAGGGTGGTTATGCCCGCCCCCTCACCGACGAGGAGAATCAGCAGGTCCGTGACGCGCTCGATGAGAACGCGGCCAAGCAGGACGTGATCATCACCACGGCTGCGATCCCGGGCCGGCCGGCGCCGACCCTGATCACCGCGGCCGGTGTCGCCAACATGGGTCCCGGCTCGGTCATCCTCGATCTCGCCGCGGAAACCGGCGGCAACTGCGAACTCACCAAGCCGGGTGAGACGGTCGTGACCGACAACGGGGTCAAGGTCGTCGGCCCCCGGAACCTCGCTTCCGAGCTGCCCGGCCATGCTTCCCAGCTTTACGCCAAGAACCTCGAGAACCTGCTCGGCCTGATGATCACCGAAGAAGGCGGCCTGACCCTGAACTTCGAGGACGACATCATCGATGCCGCGACGATCACCCACGAGGGTGAGATTCGCGGAGAGAGGACCGCCCGCTGATGAACCTCGTAACCGAGATAACCATCCTCGTGCTGGCGGTGTTCGTCGGCTTCGAGGTGATCTCCAAGGTGCCGACCACCCTGCACACGCCGCTGATGTCGCAGACCAACGCGATCCACGGCATCGTCCTGCTCGGCGGCCTGATCGTGGTCGGCTACGCGGACGACTTCCTCGGCGAGCTGATCGGGTTCATCGCCATCGTCTTCGGCACGATCAACATCGTCGGCGGCTTCATGGTCACCGACCGCATGCTGGAGATGTTCGGGCCGAAAAAGAAGAAGCCCGCGCCGGCCGAAGCCCCGGCCACTGACGGCTCCGCTGCGGCCGATTCGAAGGGGGCTGGCTCGTGAGCCCGCTCCTCGCTGCGCTGGCGCCCGATTCGTCGCTGGTCGCGATCCTCTACATCGTCAGCTTCTCCCTGTTCATCTACGGGATCAAGCTGGGTACCCATCCGACCTCGGCTCGTCGCGGCAATATGGTCGCCGCGGTCGGCATGGCGATCGCCGTGATCACCACGCTCTGCCAGAAGGGCATCGGCAACTGGGACATCATCATCGGCGGCCTCCTGGTCGGCACGATCGTCGGGGCGGTCGCCTCGAAGAAGGTCAAGATGACCGAAATGCCGCAGATGGTCGCCCTCTACAACGGCCTCGGCGGCGGGGCGATCGCCCTGATCGCCTGGTCCGAGTACCGCGAGTGGGTCCATGAGGCCGAGCCGCTCAAGCAGCTCGTAGGCGGGCTCGGAGACCGCACGGTCATCATCATCCACTCGGGCCTCAGCGTGCCGCTCGAAGTAATGATCCCGACCCTCTTGGCGATGGTGATCGGCTCGATCTCGTTCTGGGGCTCGAACGTCGCTTTCGGCAAGCTGCAGGAACTGATCCCGAGCCAGCCGCTCGCGCTGCCCGGCCAGAAGATCATCAACGGCGTGCTGCTCGTCCTGCTGATCGCCGGTGGCGTCTACCTCGGCGTCAACAACGAGTACGTCAACCTGGACCAGCCGGTCTTCATCTTGATGCTGGTCGTGGCTGCTTTGCTTGGGGTTGGTGTGGTGATGCCGATCGGCGGGGCCGACATGCCGGTCGTGATCTCGCTGCTAAACGCCTTCACCGGCCTCTCCGCAGCCGCCGCCGGCATCGCCCTCGACAACACCGCCCTGATCGTGGCCGGCACCCTGGTCGGCTCCTCCGGCACGATCCTCACGCTCGAGATGGCGACCGCGATGAACCGCTCGGTGGCCAACATCCTCTTCGCCGGCTTCGGTTCGCCCGCGACCGGGGGCGGGGGAGACAAGGAAGAGCGGCCCTACCGTTCGTTGAACGCGCAGGACGCCGCGATCGCGCTCGCCTACGCTGACTCGGTCGTGATCGTGCCCGGCTACGGCCTCGCAGTCGCCCAGGCTCAACACACGGTCAAGGAGATGGCCGACGAGTTGAACAAGAAGGGCGTCACGGTCAACTACGCGATCCACCCCGTGGCGGGCCGCATGCCCGGCCACATGAACGTCCTCCTGGCCGAGGCCGACGTGCCGTACGACCAGCTCAAGGAAATGGACGAGATCAACCCCGAGCTGCCGCAGACCGACGTCTGCGTGGTGATCGGCGCCAACGACGTGACCAACCCGGCCGCCAAGACGGACGAGTCCAGCCCGATCTACGGCATGCCGATCATCGAGGTCGACGAAGCCCAGCAGGTGCTGGTCCTCAAACGCTCGATGTCCGCCGGCTTCGCCGGAATCGACAACGACCTCTTCTACAACGAGAAGACCGCAATGGTCTTCGGCGACGCCAAGCAAACCGTCCAAGACATAGTCACCGAACTCGGCAACCTCTAGCCCGGGCGGGCCCCGTGCACGACCCGCTGAGAGTTTGAGTTGTCTCGGGAGTCTGCTCTCGCGAGATTGAGTTTTTGGTCATATACGGACCACTTCCTCAATCTCGCTGGCTCAGTCCCACCTCCGAAGCCGGCCGAGCCGCCAGAGCCGGTGTTCCCGCGAGTAGATTTCCCGGGGTGGAGTGGAATCGTGTCCTGCTGGGCGACAACCTGGAGTTGATGGCTGAATTCGAGGACGGCTCGTTCCAGCTGGTCTACGCCGACCCGCCTTTCAACACCGGCAAGGCGCAGTCCCACCAGAAGGTCAGGACCTTCGCCGACGAGAACGGTGACCGAACCGGTTTCGGCGGTCGCCGCTACCGGACCGAGGCGGTGGGAGAGTCCTCGTACGCCGACAGCTTCGACGATTTCACGGACTTCCTCAGCCCGCGGCTCAGCGAGGTCCATCGGCTGCTCGACGAGTCCGGCACCCTCTATCTCCACATCGACTACCGGGAAGCTCACTACGTGAAGGTGCTGCTGGACGGCATCTTCGGCCGGGAGTGCTTCCTCAACGAGATCATCTGGGCCTACGACTACGGCGGCAAATCGAAGCGGCGCTGGCCGGCCAAGCACGACACGATCCTCGTCTACGTCAAGGATCCCGAGCGGTATTACTTCGACTCGGAATCGGTGGACCGGGAGCCGTACATGGCGCCGGGCCTGGTCACGCCGGAAAAGGCGGCGAAAGGGAAGCTGCCGACCGACGTCTGGTGGCACACGATCGTGCCGACCAATGGCGGGGAAAGGACCGGGTACCCGACTCAGAAGCCGGCCGGGATCCTGCGGCGCATGGTCACCGCCTCGAGCCGGCCGGGCGACTTATGCCTCGATCCCTTCTGCGGCTCCGGCACGCTCGGCGCAGTCTGCCAGGAGCTCGGCCGCGACTTCGTGCTGCTCGACTCCAATCCCGAGGCGGTCGAGGTGACGCGCCGGCGACTCGCCGCAGACTGAGGCCGGCGGTCAATCCCGGCCGAGACGTCGGCGAAGGTTCTCGCGAACCTCCGGCCACTCGTCGTCGATCACGCTGTAGTAGGCCGAGTCACGACGGCCGACGCCGAACGGCTTCATGTGCTTTCTCAGGATCCCCTCGAACTGGGCCGGGATCGCGGCCAGAGCGGCCCGCGAGCGCTCGTTGCGGGCATCGGTCTTGAACTCGACCCGGGCGCAGCCGAGCACCTCGAAGGCGTGGGTCATCATCAGCAGCTTCGCCTCGATGTTCGCCCCGGTCCCCCAGGCGGCCGGGTTCAGCCAGGTGTAGCCGATCTCGACCACGTCATCGGCCGGCCGGTAGTTCAGGAAGCTGCTGCTGCCGACCGCCTGGCCGCGATCGGCAGCGACGGTCACGAAGGCCTTGCGGTCGCCGTCCTCCCACCAATCGGCGCTCTGGGACACCCACTCTTCGAACCGTTCCCGACTGTCGGTCAGGTGGACCAGCCAATCCCAGATCCGCGGATCCTGGGCGGCCTGCCAGAGCTGGTCGAGGTGATCCGGCCGGATCGGTTCCATCGCGACGACCTCGCCTTCGAGGCGGACCGGTTCGATTACCGACAGTGACATTCCAACGGCCCCGGTCCCGGGGCTACTCCTTGCCGTACTCCTGCCGGGTCTTGTGGCGGTGGCGCCGCAGGATCGGGGCGGTGTAGCCGATCACCGCACCGATCAGTGCCGCGAGCAGCAGCAGCAGGACGAGCGGCGCGGAAGTATCGACCAGGAAGAGGAGCTTGAACTCGACGTGCTGCGAATTCTGGAGCACGATGATCAGCAACAGCAGGATCGCGATCCCGAAGGCCCACCATTTCCACTGGATGTCCTTCTTGGCGGTGGATGGAAGCGAGGTGGGTTGTCTGCGATCGGCCATGCCCGGACTCTATCTTCGAGCTGCGGAAGTTTCCGGGGCACCCGTTGCAGAATCGTTGCACCAGTAACCCACTTTTGAGCCTTTTCCCGCCACGATCAGGTCATGGCAACGGCGCTGAGATCCAATCGTGGCCAATCGACCATCGAGTGGGTGGGGCTGATCACCCTGATGGCCGGGCTGATGGCAGCCCTGACCGCTGCCGGAATCCAGGTGCCCGCGGCCGGCCTCGCCCACTCGGTCTCGACCAAGATCCTCTGCGCGGCCTCGCTCTCGAAGTCCTGCGCGGGCAAGGGTTCGCTGGAAAAGGCGTATGGGGATCGGTTGGCCGTGCTGGTCCGCGCCGGGACGCCGACCTTGATGTACGGCAAGGACATGCTCGGCCTGCCGGTCGACTTCCGGACCTGCCGGTCGCCGTGGTGCGCCGACAGTCCGGGGGAGGGGGAGGTGGGCGAATCGACGGCGGGGGAGCCGGTGACCTTGTTCACCCGGGCATTCGAAGGCGACAACGGAAGCACCTACGTCCAGTACTGGGCCTATTACCCGGAGAGCGCATCGCTCAGGGGCGCCCCGGTGCTCGAACGGAAGGGGTACCACAGGAACGACTGGGAATCGATGCAGATCCGGGTTGAACCGGACGGAACGGTCAGCGAAAGGGCCTCCTCGCACAACGGCTACAACCACACGCGCTCCTCGGCCAACTGGGGATCCGACATGGGTTGGGACTTCCTCACCGACGCGACCGAGGCAGTCGGACTACGCGAGGATGGGGGATGGGGCGAGTCGACCGGCCGCTACCTGATCGCCGGCGGCAGCCACGCCGGCAACGTCGATGGGGAACTGTCTGGTGGCCGCTACCCCTCCTACACGCCGGCCGGCCAGATCCGGCTGGTACCGCTGGAAACCGTCAAGGACGGACCGCTTTCACGGCCGGCCGATTTCGACCCGATCACCCCGCCCTGGAAGAAGAAGGTCTGGGCCGACGGCGAGGCCGAAGGCACCGGATAGGTCTAAGGGGCCAGCGCCCTGATCAGGGCGGCGTGGTTGTCCGGGGTGGTGATCGGGGTGATCACCGGCAGGGTGATGCCCCCTTCGACGTAGGCGTCGAGCCGCTCGCGGATCTGCTCCGGGCTGCCGAGCAGGAAGGTGTCCTCGATCAGCTCCCAGGGAGCGGCTGCCGCGGCACCCTGCCGGTCCTTGTTCGCCCAGGCCTCGACCATCGGGGCGATCTCTTCCTCGTAGCCGAGCCAGCGGAAGAAGTTGGCATAGACCGGGACCGTGATGTAGCTGGAGAACATGAACCGAGCCAGCCCTTCGACCTGCTCCTTCTCCCCCGGGATGCAGAAGAAGCGGCAGAGCAGCTCGAAGCCGTCGCCGGCCCCCTCGATGCCGCCGACCACCTTGGGCAGTCCGGCCAGAGGCAGGAAGTTGGTGAAGGCGCCATCGGCCTTGTTCACGGCCAGCTCGAGCATTTTGCCCCGCAGGGCAGCAAGCACGATCGGGGTCTCGTGGGTCGGGGCGGTCTCCAGCTTGAAACCCGTGTCGGTGCGCTCCCCAGCCAGGGCGACCCGCAGGAAGTCCACCGTCGCTTCGACCTTGGAAAGCGGCTTGACGAAGGGAATCTGGTTCCAGCCCTCGACCATGCGGTCAGAAGAGGCGCCGATCCCGAGCACGAAACGCCCTGAGGAAGCGTCGGTCAGGGCCGCGGCCTGCTGGGCGAGCAGGGCCGGACCACGCTGGAAGACGCCAACGATCCCGGTGCCGAGCCGGACCTTCTCGGTCCAGGCGGCGCTCAGGACGAGCGGGGTGAAGCCGTCCGGGCCGCCGGTCTCGCCGGTCCAGAGATCGGTGTACCCCTCGGCCTCCGCCAACTGCACGAAGTCCTTGGTGTCGGCCAGTGAGACCCCGGGCAGGGGGAGGGTCAAACCCCATCGATTGCTCGCCATGCGCCGCAGCATATCCCGGCCGTGTTGCAGAAGGCGCGTTGTGGCCGTCCCTTATAGCCTGCCCCGCATGGGTGTTATCTCGCACGATGTTCGATCCGGATCAAAGCCCGACCGCAACCTGGCCCTGGAGCTGGTTCGCGTCACCGAATCGGCGGCCCTGGCCGCCTCGCGGTGGATCGGGCGGGGTGACAAGAACTCGGCCGACGGCGCCGCCGTCGACGCCATGCGCATCCTCTTGGACACCGTCCCGATGGATGGAGTCGTGGTGATCGGCGAAGGCGAGAAGGACGAGGCCCCGATGCTCTTCAACGGTGAGAACATCGGCGACGGCAGCCCGCCGGTCGTCGACATCGCGGTCGACCCGCTGGAAGGCACGACCCTGACCGCCCGCGGCTTCGGTGGCGCCCTCGCGGTGATCGCCCTGGCCGAGCGCGGCACCATGTTCGACCCCGGCCCCTGCGTCTACATGGAGAAGATGGCCAGCGCCTCCGAATTCACCGACTTGCTGACCTTCGACGAGCCGATCGGGGAAGTGATCCGCAAGATCGGCGAACGCAAGGGCGGAGGCCCGGAAGACGTGACCCTGACCATCCTCGACCGGCCCCGGCACGAAGAGACGGTCAAGGAGATCCGCGCGGCCGGCGCGACGATCCGCTTCATCACCGACGGTGACGTCCAGGCGGCCCTGCTGGCGGTTTCCGACGACACCGGCATCGACCTGCTCTGGGGCATCGGCGGCACCCCCGAAGGGGTGCTCGCGGCGGCCGCGATCAAGTGCCTCGGCGGCGAGATCATCGGCAAGCTGTGGCCCCGCAACGACGAGGAGCGGCAGGCCGCGATCGACGCCGGCTATGACCTCGACAAGGTCCTGACCTCAAACGACCTGGTCGCCGGTGACGACGTCTTCTTCGCCGCGACCGGGGTCACCGACGGCGACCTGCTCGACGGCGTCCGCCGCCACAAAGGCTGGGCCACGACCGAGTCGCTGGTCATGCGATCCCGCTCCGGCACCGTACGCAAGGTCGGCGCCCGCCACGACCGCGCCAAGCTCCGCGAAGTGACTGGCGGCCTCTACGGCTGACCCCGTCCTGGTAGCCGGCAGCACCGGCTACATCGGCCGCCAGCTGGCCGTGAGGCTCGCGGCAGCCGAAACGCCGACCCGCTGCCTTGCCCGTGACTCCGGCAAGGCATCCGAACTGGAGGAGGCCGGCTGTGAAGTGGTTCAGGGAGACGTCCTCGAGAGGGACTCGCTGCGCTGGCCACTCTCCGGGGTGCGGGTCGCCTATTACCTCGTGCACTCGATGGGCCGCGGTGGCAGCGGCGACTTCGCCGAGACCGACCTCCGCGCGGCCACCAACTTCGCCGAGGCGGCAGCCGAAGTCGGGGTGGAGCGCATCATCTACCTCGGCGGACTCGGCGAAGGGGGCTCCCGCCACCTCCAGTCCCGCCACCAGACCGCGATGGCGTTGGGATCGACCGGGTTGGATCTCACCTATCTGCGTGCCGCCGTGGTCATCGGGTCCGGCAGCGAGTCATTTCAGACCGTCTACTGGCTGGTCCGCCGCCTGCCGGCGATGATCACGCCGCGCTGGACCACGGTGAAGACCCAGCCGATCGCGATCGCCGATGTCATCGAGTGCCTGGCCGGCAGCCTCGAGCTGGACGGCTCGCGTGAAATCGAGATCGGCGGTCCGGACGTAACGACCTACGGCGGGATGATGGACGAGATGGCGAGGGCGATGGGCCGCCGGCCGCCGCTGCGGATCGGGGTGCCGATGCTGACCCCGAAGCTCTCGTCGCTCTGGATCGGGCTGGTCACCCCGGTCGACACCGGCGTCGCCCGGCCTCTGGTCGAAGGCCTGTCAACCGAGACCGTGGTGCGTAACCCTTCCGGGATGGAGCTTTTCGACCACCGCCCGATCGCGCTCAAGGAGGCGATGGCGGCCGCCGTTGCCGAGCTCGAGAGCTAGACGGGGCGGCCGGGGTTGACGCCGCGGCGCAACACCTCAGCGGGCAGGCCGTCGAGCGAGCGCAGGAACCCTCGGGTCACAGCGATGTGAACCCGCAGCTGGGTTTGCGAGTAGATCCAAGTGCCGAGCTTGGCGAAGCGTCCCGTCCCGCGGATCCACGGATAGAAGTTCGAGACCGTCGAAGAGACTCGCAGTCGCGGTTCGGAATCGTCAGAGGGTTCGCGTTCGGCTGCGATTCGCAGATAGCCCCGGCCCCGTCCGTCGCGGGTGACCAGCAGCCCCCGCTCGATCGGCCACTCGACCGAAGCCCGGTCGCTTTCCGTGCTGAAGACGGGCCTGCGGAAGCGAAGCAGGGGAATGCGCCCCAGCAGCGCGACGGTGGGTTCCCCGCCCGAGTAGGTGACTCGGATCGCGCCCAGGGTGCGGCGACGGACGAAGTCCCAGTAGGAGCGGGCGAACAGCTCGAGAGTCGAAGGCGTCCAGACTTCACGGAAGGTCCGGCGGTCGACCGTGACCAGGGCTTCCTGTTCGCAGGTGATGCCTCCGGTGGCCGAGAGCCCGCGGCGAACCGGGTCCGGCATCAGCTCGATCCGGACACCCATCGGCTAGCGGTTCTTGCGACGGCGAAGCGGGATCACCTTGGTCTCGGTTTGGTCGGCGGCCGGTTCTTCTTCCGGCCACGGATCTCCGCTGACCAGGGAGCGGTAGGGCTCGGCCATCGGCCGCTGGGCGGCTCGCGCCTCTTCCGCCTGGGCCTGGGCCAGGAGCTGGGCCCGGCTGAGGATGCCGTAGGGCAGGCGGCCGGTGTCGTGGTACTCGTGCCGGATCGAGTTGATGACCGCGCCGGCCAGCATGGTCAGCGCGACCAGGTAGAACCAGAAGAGGGCGATCAGGATGAAGCCGATCGTCGAGCCGAACCGGTTCAGGGCCGAGACGTTGTTCAGGTAGATCGGGAACAGCCAATTGGCCAGGGCCGCGACCAGGGTCGTGAAGACCGCGCCGGGCCAGACCGCCCGCCAGGGCATGTGGCCCTTCGGCACCGCCCAGTAGATCACCCCGGCGACGATGAAGTTCAGGGTCAGCGTGACCCCCATCAGCACCGCGTTGTCGAGGTTCTGGATCTCGTTCAGCCCGAATGGGAGGTTGTCGGTCTGGCGGATCAGGGCGCCCTCGAGCGCGGGGAGGAGGACGCTGCCGAGCAGGAAGACCGTCACCACCAGGAGCATCCCCAGCGAGAAGCGCTTCTGTTCCCACCAGCCCCGGCACTGCACGTGGTAGATCCGGCAGAACGCGGTGTCCATCGAACCCCAGAACGAGGCTCCGATCCAGAGTGAGCCGATCGCCGCCGCGATGCCGAGGGTGGCCGAGTTCGAGCGGATCGCCGAGATGACGTCGTTCAGCGTGCCCTGCTCGGCGTTGGGGAAGAGCCGCTGGAGGTCGTTGAAGATGCCCTTCTCGACCCCGTCGATCTGGAGCACCTGGGAGAAGATGAAGAGGACCAGGAAGACGAAGGGGAAGATCGCCAACATCAGGTTGTAGGCGACCATGCCGGAGAGCCCGGTTACGTTCTCTCGCCAGGCTCGGATCCAGAATGCCTGCAGCCAGTGGAGGTGCTTCCACTGCTCGGATATTGGGATCGGGGCATCGTTTGGATGCTCCGGATGATTTTCGTCACAGTTGGTGCAACTCATGGGGCCAGGCCGCGTTCCTAGAGTATGGAGTGTTTCCGGAACGCAGCCCCTTGACTTTACTAAGTGAAGTGGCTATTATCCGGTCACTCGTTTGACCACTTACAGACGGCGGCGGTTTTTCCTGCTCCGATTTGCGAAATAGGAGCTATGCGGATCTTGACGAGTGATTCGCAATTTGGCTGTCACCCGAACCCTCAACTTTCGGGTAGACAGGTATTTGCCGCCTCAGGGAATACCAGATAGGGACATGATGCTTGTAGCCGAACTCCAAGAACTAGAAGAAGTAAAGACCCTCGTAAACCGGGGTCAGCAGCTCGGCGTCCTCACTTTCGGTGACGTTGCCACTGCCGTGGCTGAGGTCGATCTCGACGAATCCGACGTCGAAGACCTTTACGGTCACATCGAGAAGCAAGGGATCGAGCTGGTCGAGGATGTGGATCCGGCGCAGAAGGCTTCGGCCGAGAACGAGCGCTCCGATGGCCGTCGTGGCCGCCGGCGCAAGAAGGAGGCGCTCGACCTCAAGCCGGACATGACCACCGACTCACTGCAGCTCTTCCTCAAGGACATCGGCAAGGTTCGCCTGCTGACCGCCCAGGAAGAGGTCGATCTCGCCAAGCGGATCGAGCGCGGTGACCTCGACGCCAAGCAGAAGATGGTCGAGTCGAACCTCCGACTGGTCGTCTCGATCGCCAAGAACTACCGCAACCAGGGACTGCCCTTCCTCGACCTGATCCAGGAAGGCACGCTCGGCCTGGTCCGTGCGGCCGAGAAGTTCGATTACCGCAAGGGATTCAAGTTCTCGACCTACGCGACCTGGTGGATCCGGCAGGCGATCGCCCGTGCCCTGGCGGACAAGGCGCGGACCATCCGCATCCCGGTCCACGTCGTCGAGAAGCTCAACAAGATCGGCCGCGCCGAGCGCAAGCTGGTCACCGAGCTGGGCCGTGAGCCCACCCCGGAGGAGATCGCCGAAGTGACCGGCATCGACCCCGAGGAAGTCGACTCGATCAAGCGCTCCGCCCAGTCGCCCGTCTCGCTCGAGAAGCCGGTCGGGGACGAAGAGGAGTCCGAGTTCGGCCAGTTCATCGCCGACGAGAAGGCCGAGTCGCCCTTCGATCGGGCCGCTGACCTGCTGACCAAGGAAGCGCTGAAGGAATCGCTGGAGAACCTCTCCTACCGCGAGCGCCGCGTGCTCGAGCTCCGTTACGGGCTCGGCGGCGAGCATCCCCGCACCCTCGACGAGGTCGGGCGCACCTTCAACGTGACCCGCGAGCGGATCCGTCAGATCGAGAACCAGTCGCTGAAGAAGCTCCAGAGCCTCAACGAGGCCCAGAAGCTTCGTGAAGCCACTTGATCCTCGGGATCTGAACAAACGTCGAAAACGCCGGCCCCAGGGCCGGCGTTTTTGTTGCAAAGTTTTTGCACCTATAGAGCCACGTGTGAGCTTTTTTCCGGCAAGGTGGAGGCGTGGCTCACTCAACCCTCCAAACCCCCGCCGTCGCCCTGCTGCTGGTCACCCTCGCGGTCGCCTCGGCGACCGACCTCCGCAGCCGGGTGATCCCGAACTGGCTGGTCGCCCTCGCGGCATCGGCCGGCCTGGCACTGGCGACGGCCGGGGGCGAGGCGGGCCCGGCGCTGCTGATGGGCTGCCTGGTGGCCTCCCCGTTTCTCGCCGCCGCTCTGGTCAAGCCCGAAGGCATGGGCATGGGCGACGTCAAGCTGGCCGGGGTGATGGGGATCTGCCTCGGCCCATCGGCCTGGCTCGCAATCGCCTTCGGCCTCGCACTGGCCGGGCTCACAGGAATCCTGATCTCCCTCGGTCAGCGTCTGCCGCCCTCCCGAACGGCTCTGCCCCTCGCCCCGTTCCTGGCCCTGGGAGCGGGAGCGATGCTTGCCGCGAACGCGGGTGCGCTTCAGTAAGTGAAGCCATATGCCTATACTTGTTGAAGTGACCAGTACGGCCCGAGGCGCTCTCCCTTCACAGGGCGCCCGGCCGGCAATCGACACGGTCACTTCGAACCATGAGCGCAATCGACAACGATCAGTGCCCCGTGTGTCGCACGGCAGATGTGATCTCCGGCAAGTGGACCCTTCTCGTGATCCGCGACCTCGCCGACGAGAGCCGTCGCTTCTGCGAACTCGAACGCTCGCTCGAGGGCATCAGCCCGCGCACCCTTTCGCTCCGGCTCCGCACCCTCGAGGAGGCGGGCATCGTCGAACGGCAGACCTTCCCCGAGGTTCCGCCCCGGGTCACCTACGCCCTGACCGACAAGGGCAAGGACCTGGTGCCTCTGATCGACGACATGCGGTCCTACGGGATCCGCTGGCTGGAAGCCGAGAAGACACCGGCCTAGCTGCAAGGCATCCTGCACTCGCAGGATGCATGGTTCGGGGCGGGAACTCCGTCTCACCATGCACGATCCTGTTCTTGATGAGGCTTTGAAGCGGCTCGCAGCCGAGGCGTCGACACGGTTCACCTCGCTGGTGGCCACCGGTGACGAGATCCCCTTCGACGTCGCCGAGAACAACGGGGACAGCTCCCATTTCTACCGGTACGTCCCGCTGACCTCACGCTTCATCAGCACGCATGTCGACGAGCTCAAGTCGCTGCCTTCGTACGGTCCCGCCCGTGGCGCCGTCGCCTCGTCCGACGTCGCCGCCCCCTACCTCGAATCGCGTGGCCTGCCGGTACCCTCCGAGCCGACCCGCCGGGCCGAGGAGATGATCGCCGTCTTCATCACCTCCCTCTGGGAAGGGACGACCGAGTTCTCACTCGACATCAGCCGGGTCGAGGCGGCTCTCGCCGGGCTGGAAGTCCAGGCCCGTGACATCCGCGAGGCCGACGTACTGCTGGTGCCGCTGGTCGGCTTCGAGATGACCCCGACCGAGGTCACCCTCGCCAACGGGATCCGGATCGCCCAGGCCGACACGATCGAAGCGCCACTCGAGGCCACCTCCAGCGAAGGTACCGGCCGCACCGCCTGGCAGACCGCGTACTTCGCGATGACCGACCTCGAGAGCATCGAAGACGGCCCCCGCCAGGCGATCGGCCGCCTGAACGGCCTGATCCGTGCGCTCCGTCTCTACAAGGAAGGCTCGGTCGGCCTCGGACCCTTTGCCTTCGCCCCGGTCGGCGAATCGAACTGGCGCCGGATCGAGACCGCGGTCGCGCCGCCCCGCCCCGGCAGCTACTTCCTGATCGAGTCCGAGGTGACGAGCCTGAACGAGCTGATCGTCGCCCTGGCCAAGGAATCGCCGGCCGCCGATCGCATGGAGTTCGCCCAGAAGCGCTTCCAGTATGGCTGCGAACGGGAGAACCCGGTCGACGCGCTGAGCGACCACCTTTTGGCGATCCGCGCCTCGCTCGGTGGCGAAGGCGTGATCGACGCGCCGCTGGCCGCCCGAGCCGCCGCGCTGATCACCGGCAACGCTGACGACCTCCGTTCGCGTGAGCGGATCGAGCTCGCGCTCGACCTCGAACAGACCCTGGTCAACGGCGAGGACCTGACCTCGATCGGCGGCGAGTCGGCCACCTACATCGCCGCCTGGGTCGAAGACTCGACCCGGCACATCCTGCGCGAGGCCGTGCTCGGCCACTACGGGACGAACCTGAACGTCGCCGCCGAGGAAACGCTGATCACCAGCGGCCTGACCGCCGGCGAAGGCAGCATAGGCACGATCGGCTCGACCGCGGAATGGGACGCGATCCCCGAGCCCGAGGACGACGACCGCATCGAGGAGCCGGTCGCGGTCGAAGGGGCCGACATCCACATCTTCAAGCCCCGCGTGGTCGGCGGGACCAGCGTCGAGGGCGCGACCGAGGAGGACCCGCTCTTCGGCATCGTGCCCGAGTTCCAGCCCGAGCCGATCCCCGAGGCGCCGCTTCAGCCGATGCCCGAGATCGAGCGCGCACTCGGCATCGAGCCGGCCGGCAGCGACCCGGTCGCCCCGCCGCCGGAACCCGAGTTCACGGTTTCTGCCGCGTCATCTGCCAGCCACGGCAACGGCTTCTTCGACCAGGACACGAGCGACGACGATTCCGGCACCACCAGGCTGCTCGAACCGATGCCTCAGGAAGGTGAGATCTCGGTCACCGCCTCGACCGAGATCGGCGCCACCCTGCGCGAGGACTGGCTCTCCCAGTCCCGGCCCGGCCAGACCATGGAATGGCCTTCGCACGCGATGGACGGCCTCGACGAGGCCCGTCACACCCCGCACCCGAAGCCGAACCGGAACTTCTTCCCGGAACCCGAGACCACCGAGTGGTCGGTCTCGGAAATGCGCTTCCGGCATAAATAAGTAGTCGGCGAGCTTCGCAAGCATCTACAAGTCGGGCGGGGTCCGACCCGCCCTCCAAGTCAAAGCCGCCGGCCCACAGAAACAAATGATGGATGGGCCGGCTCCGCTTGGGGTGACTCGGGCCGACTACGAAGTGGCTTGTCTGACCCGCTCTTCTTCGTCGGTGAAGAGGAATTGGTTGATCTGGCAGAGGCCGGCGATGTCGTGGACGTCGGTGTCGAGGTAGGGGACGCGGATCACCGGTTCGCCGTTCATGGCGTCGCGCAGCTGCTCGATGTTCTTCTGGTCGCGGACCGCCAAGACGTCGTACTCGGCGAGGTTGCGGGCCAGGCGCCCCGAGAGGTCACCGTCGTCGATTTCCGCGTCGATCCGCTTCGCCAGGTCGCCGACCTTGACCTGGTGGGTGCCGAGCCGGTAGCGGACCCGGTTGACCACGACGCCACCAAAGTTCATCCCGTTCTCGACCAGCTTCGAGTGGAAGAAGACCGCCTCCTCGATCGGCTCGCCCTGGGGTCCGCAGACGATCAGGAAGCTGGTCCGGTCATCGCCCAAGAGGGCGCTGACCCGGTGGGCGCGGTCCTGGAAGCCGTCGATCATGCCGCTGAAGGCGGTGAAGAACTCCGAGAGGTCGGCCAACAGGTCGAAGCCGACGATCCGCTTCAGGACCGAAAGCACCACCCCGGTGCCGCGGCTGGCGACCCGGGCGGCCAGGCCGGTCGGCCGGATGAAGACCTGGAGCGACTTGCCCTCGATGAACTGGGTCAGGCGCTTCGGGGCGTCGAGGAAGTCGAGCGCGTTGCGGCTGGGCGGCGTGTCGAGGACGAGCAGGTCGAAGCGGCCCTCCGAATGGAGCTCGAAGAGCTTCTCCATCGCCATGTACTCCTGCGAGCCGGCCAGGGCGCCGGAGATCTGCTGGTAGATCCGGTTGTTCAGCACCCGGTCGCGAGCTTCGGCATCCTCGGCGTGGCGGGCGACCAGGGCATCGAAGGTCTCCTTGGCGTCGAGCATCATCGCCCAGAGCTCGCCGCCGGGCTCGGGATCGACACCCTGCTCCCTGAGCAGCTTCGGGTCGACCTTGCTGGCCTCGTTGCCGAGCTCCTTCAGGCCGAGTGAGTCGGCGAGGCGCTTGGCCGGGTCGATGGTCAGCACGCATACCTTCTTGCCGCGGGCGGCCATCCCGAGGGCGATCGCGGCCGAAGTAGTCGTCTTGCCGACCCCGCCGGAGCCGGCGCAGATCACGATCTCCCGGCCCGCGATGACCTGCTCGACCGAGGCCATCAGGCGATCTCCTCGGCCAGCTTGCGGGCTGCCTTCAGGTCGAGTTCGGGCTTGAAGATGTAGGGAAGGGTGGTGACCTCGGCCCGGACCATCTCCTCCAGCCGGGCGAGCTGTTCGCGCTGGGCGGCGGCGCGGGTGGCCTGCGAGGCGGCGGCCCGCCCGGCCGCCCGGACCTCCGCGTCATCGCTCTTCTTCAGTTTGCCGAACGTCTTGACGTCGGACTTCGAGAAGGCGTCGGGGTAGAGCGCGTTCATCACGACGCGGTCGATCGCGATGCCGATGTCACTGGAGAGCTCGGATTCGAGCCGGGCGGTCTCGTTGACCGGCATCTCCTCGGGCAGCGAGACGATCACGGTCCCGGTCTGCTCGTGGTCGGTGATCATCGCCTCCAGCTGCAGCGCCTGGCTGTGGATCGGCCCGACCCGGGCGATCGAGGCGAAGGTGCGCGGGGTCTGGAGGAAGCTGATGCCGTGGCCGGTGGCCGGGGCGTCGACGATCACCAGGTCGTACTTGATGCCGTGCTTGACCTTGCGGTCGAGCTGGGCCAGTTCCCAGATCTTGCCGATCGTGACCAGCTCGTTCAGGCCCGGGGTGGCCGCGGCCAGGTAGGTGAACATGCGGCTGCGGAAGAGCAGGTCGCGCATCGCCTTGACCTTGAGCTGGAGCAGGACGTACTCGCGCATCGATTCGTCCGGGTCGATCGAGATCGCCCAGAGGTCGTTGGCCAGTTCCACCTCGCGGAACCCGACCTCGGCCTGGGCGAAGAGGCGGGAGGCGTTTTCGGTTGCCGCGACCTCGCAGACGATGGTCCGCTTGCCTTCCATCGCGGCCCGGATTCCGAGCGCCATGGCGACCGTGGTCTTGCCGACACCGCCCTTGCCGGTGACAAAGAGCAGGCGTTTGTCGAGGAAATCGGGGATGAAGGTATTCAACCGGATCGGGCGACGGGGAGGAAACCGGCTTTCACATGCGAATAACGGCCCAAATGCGAATCTTGAGCCGCAAGAACCACGAACCTGAAAAGCAGGCGCCGGAAGCAGAGGCCGTTCCGGAGACGACTGCGCCCGCGGCGACCGCCGAACCGGCTGCCGAAGCGGCAGCGCCGCAGCCGGCCCCGGCCGAGCCCGCGCCCGCCGCCCCGCCGGCGGAACCGGCCGTCCAGGCCGCCCCCGCGCCCAGCGAACCGGCAACCCCCGCCGAGCCGGCGCCGGTGCCGGTCGAGGAGGAACTGGCCGAGGTCGAAGAGGCCGCCGCGGCCGAGGAAACCGAGATCAGGCTCAAGGCCGCGGATCTGCTGGCCCCGAGCCGGCGCGACTTCGAGACCCTGCCGACCCATCAGACCCCGGAGCAGCCGGTCGACATGGCGGAAGTGATCAGCTTCGCCAACCAGAAAGGCGGGGTCGCGAAGACGACCTCGACCCTGAACCTGGCCGTCGCGCTGTCGGAGATGGGCCACCGGGTCCTCTGCGTCGACCTCGACCCGCAGGGCAACCTGACCATGAGCCAGGGCATCGACCCGGACAAGTGCGAGCAGAGCATGTACGACGTGCTGGTCGACGATCTGCCGATCTCGGAAGTGATCGCCCACCGCGAGATCGACATCGCCGTCGCCTCGATCGACCTGGCCGGCGCCGAGATCGCGATGAGCACCAAGATCGGTCGCGAGCGTTCGCTGGAGCGGGCGCTGAAGGAGATCCACTCCGACTACGACTACATCTGCATCGACACGCCGCCCAGCCTCGGCCTGCTCACGATCAACGCCCTCACCGCGTCGAGCAAGGTGATCGTCCCGGTCCAGTGCGAGTACCTCTCGATGCGCGGGCTGGTTCAGCTGCAGAGCACCCTGAAGATGATCCAGGAGAACCTCAACCCGAACGTGCGGATCGAGGGAATCCTGCCGACCATGTTCGATTCCCGCACCCTGCACGCGCGGGAGGCGGTCTCCATTCTCGAGGAGAACTTCGGGGACCTCGTCTTCAAGTCCCGCATCCGCAAGGCCGTAAAGTTCGCCGAGGCGCCGGTACGAGGCGCTAGTGTCCTGAAGTACGATCCCGACAGTCGTGCGGCGTCGTACTACCGGAATTTGGCGAAGGAGGTCTTGAGTGATGGCTCGTCGTAAGCGAGCGAGTATGCGTGAAGGTCCGCTGGCGGACCTGTTCCGCTCTACCTCCGACGACCCTTCGCAGGACCCACCCGAGTTCGAACCGCGGACCGCCGACGACACAGGCGGCCCCCAGGGCGACCCGGTCGAACCGGCGGCGTCGAGGACCGCGCCCGAGCCGTCCCCCGAAGTCCACGCCGAACCCGATCCCGACGCGGCCGGCCGCTACGGCCGCCAGGATCCCCTCGAAGCACGGCAGGAAGAACCGGAGCCGACCCAGTCTGAACCGGCCCCAGCTCCGCGCTCCGAGGATCCGGGCCCGCTTTCGGCCCCCGACCCGGCGGCCGACACCAGCTCGGTGCCGGACGCTCAGGACCGGCTCAAGCGGATTTTCTCCGAGACCCCGCCCGACCCCCGGGAAGACGGACCCCGCTACGGCCGCCAGGAACCTTCATCGACCCCCGGTGCCGGAGTTCCGCATAACCCGGTGATCCGGGTGATCGGGGTCGGCGGCGGTGGCGTCAACGCGATCAACCGCATGATCGAGGCCCAGATCCCGGGTGTCGAGTTCATGGCGGTCAACACCGACCTCCAGTCCCTCCAGCTCTGCATGGCAGACCTCACCGTCCACATCGGCGGTGACGAGACCCGCGGCCTCGGGGCCGGCGCCGACCCCTCGCTCGGCTTCCGCGCCGCCTTCGACGAACAGGACCGGATCAAACGGCTGCTCAAGGGCTCCGACATGGTCTTCATCGCTGCCGGTGCCGGCGGTGGCACCGGTACCGGTGCGGCGCCGGTCATCGCCCGGCTGGCCCGGGACATCGGCGCACTTACCGTCGGCATCGTGACCAAGCCCTTCACCTTCGAGGGCAGCCGCCGGCAGAAACAGGCCGAGCAGGGCATCGAAGCATTGGCCGGCGAAGTCGACACGCTGATCGTGATCCCGAACGACCGTCTGCTCGAGGTGCTGGACCAGTCGACCCCGATGGTCGACGCCTTCCAGGTCGCCGACGACGTGCTGCGTCAGGGCGTCCAGGGCATCTCTGACCTGGTCACCCTGCCCTCGGTGATCAATCTCGACTTCGCCGACGTGCGTTCGATCATGTCCGACGCCGGCCGGGCGCTGCTCGGCATCGGCATGGGCAGCGGACCCGACCGGGCCCTGATCGCGGCCGAGAAGGCGACCAGCTCGCCCCTGCTCGAGACGCCGATGGACGGCGCCAAGTCGATCCTGCTCTCGGTCACCGGTGGTCCCGACCTCTCGCTGATCGAGGTCTCCGAGGCGGCCCGCGCGGTCGGCGAGGCAGCCCACCCGGACGCGAACATCATCTTCGGCGCCAACATCGACGACGATCTCGACGACCAGGTCTGGATCACCGTGGTCGCCACCCGCTTCGACAGCAAGGGCACTCCTGCCCGACGGGTCGAGCGGAGCGAGGGCGGCCGTCGCGAGCGAAGCAGTCGTGAGTCCCGCCCCAGCCGTGGCGAGTCGCTGCCGGCGGTCGGCGGTGGCGACATCCCCGAATTCCTGTCCTGAGCCGTGGCCGGAACCCGTGGAGCGCACGGGGTGGTCGCGGCGGGCCATCCGCTTTCGGCCGAGGCCGGCGCCCGGGCCCTCCGTGAAGGCGGCAATGCCGTCGACGCCGCGGTCGCGGCCTGCCTGGCTTCGTTCTCGCTCGAAAGCGCCCTGACCGGACTCGGGGCGGGGGGATTCATGATCGTCGGCGGCCCGGGGATCGAAACGGCCGTCCTCGACTTCTTCGTGGCCGCGCCCGGTCGGGGCGGCCACGACCTGACCGAGGAACTGGTCCCGGTCCCGGTGCACTTCGACGAGACGACCACCCAGGTGTTCAACGCCGGCGCCGCCTCCTGCGGGGTGCCTGGTACCGCGGCCGGGCTCGCCCTGGCCCTCGAGCGCTACGGCTCGGTCCCGATGGCCGAACTGGCGGCACCGGCGGCGAAGCTGGCCCGTGAAGGGGCGCCGCTCAACCGCCAGCAGGCCTATGTGCTGCGGATCCTCGAGCCGATCTACACCGCGACGCCCGAGGCCCGGGCGATCTACGCGCCGCAAGGGCGGATCCTCGGGGAGGGGGACGTTTTCCGCTACCCGGAGCTCGGCGACGCGCTCGAGCGATACGGAGATGAAGGTGCGGCGGCGCTCTGCGAGGGCGAGGTGCCGCGGCGGGTCGAGGAGTACATCGTCTCCCGCGGCGGCACCCTTTCGGTCGCGGATTTCGAAGCCTACGAGCCGGTGGTCCGTGCCCCGGTCGGCGCCCGCTACGCCGGCCGGGAACTCCTGACCAACCCGCCACCCTCGGCCGGAGGGATCCTGGTCGCCTACAGCCTCGCCCTGCTCAGCCGCATGGAAGGGAGCGGGCCGGAAGAGATCACGGAAGCGATGGCGGCCGCCAACGACGCCCGCGACGAGGATTTCGCGGTGAACCTCGGCCAGGAGGGCTTCGCCCGCAAGTTCCTCGACGACCGGCTCGGTTCGACCACCCACCTCGCCGCCATGGACTCGGACGGGCTTTGCGCCTCGGTCACCTGCTCGAACGGAACCGGGTCCGGAATGGTCGTTCCCGGCACCGGCATCCACCTCAACAACATGCTCGGCGAGGAGGACCTCAACCCGCGAGGGTTCCACCAGTCCGAGCCTGGTGTCAGGATCAGTTCGATGATGTCGCCGACCCTGATCCTTGAAGAAGGGCAGGTCCGGGCCGGTCTCGGCAGCGCCGGGTCCAACCGGATCCGCTCCGCGGTCCTGCAGACCACCCTCAACCTGCTGGCCGGGGTCGACCCCCAGGCCGCGGTCGACGCCCCGCGCATCCACCTCGAATCCGGCCTGCTGCAGGCCGAGCCAGGAGTCGACCCGGCCGCGCTGGACCGGATCGAGGCGGCCGGGCAGCGGGTCTTCCGCTGGAACGAACGCAACCTCTTCTTCGGCGGGGTCCAGATCGTGACCCGTGACCCGGCGAGCGGCCGGCTCGACGGCGCCGGCGACCCGCGCCGGGGCGGGGCGGTGGCCTATGGCTGATTACCCGGACCCGGACGACTACCCGTCGCCCGACCTGCGACCGTTCATGTCGGCCGACGTCGCGACACGCGAACTCCCCGACTTCGAGGCGGAGGGCATGCTCGAAGGGCTGGAGGGCGCCGACCGCGAAGCCCGGATCAAGCTCCTGACCGAACTCTGGATCGAGGACGGGGTGGACCTCGAGACCTTGAAGGCGGAGATCGAAGCCAACCGGCTGGCCCTGCTCCCGGCCGACCTGGTCCTCGGCCGGACCAAGGACAAGTACACACCCCAGGAGATCGCCGAACTGGCCGGACTCACCGTGGCCGACTTCCAGAACCTGATCGCCGCGATCGGGCTGCCCCGCCCGGCGCCCGGCGAACGGCGCTTCGACGACGCCGACCTGCTGGCGGCCCGCCGGCTCCGGCGCTTCCAGGAAGCCGGGATCCCGACCGACAACCTGCTTGCCGCGACCCGTCAGGTCGGCAGTTCCGCCGCCCGGATCGCCCAGGCCCACCGCGACCTCGTCGCCTCGGACATCATCGCCCCGGGGGCCGATGAGTACGAAGCCGCGATCCAGCTGCGGCAGGCCTCGCTGCAGCTCCTGCCGCTGGCCGAGCAGGCGGTCGACTACGCGCTTCGTTCCCACTTCCTCGACCAGTTGAGAAACCAGGCGATGGCGATGGCCAACCCCGGCTTCATGGGGGTCGACGAAGGGGCGGAGGTATCCGTCTGCTTCGCCGACCTGGTCGGTTTCACGCGACTGGGAGAGCGCAGCGAGCTGGAGAAGATCGGCACGGTGGCGAAACTGCTCGAATCGGTCGCGATCGAGGTCACCAATCCCGAAGTCCGCCTGGTCAAGACGATCGGCGACGCCGCGATGCTGGTCTCCGAGGACGGAGCCGCACTTTTTGACGCGGCGCTCCGCTTCATCGAGGTCGGAAACGAGGCCGGTGACGAGCTGCCCGCCCTGCGGGTCGGGGTCGCCCGCGGCGAAGCGATCCACCAGGTCGGCGACTGGTTCGGCCCGCCGGTCAACCTGGCCAGCCGGATCACCGAATCGGCCCGCCCGGACAGCGTCCTCGCCGACAAGAAGGCCGTCGACGCGGCCGGCGAAGAGGACTTCACCTACTCATGGGTGGGCCAACACAAGTTCAAGGGCCTCGACCGCCCGGTAAAGCTCTACCGAGTCCGCCGCAAGTAGCCCTGGCATCCACCCGCCCAAGCTGGAGAAGCCTCGTCAATAGGTGGGGGCGCTAGGAGTGTGGCGGCCGCAGGTAAATGAAGTGCCCGCTAGGCGGGCTTCTTGGCGCTCAGTAAGAGGTTGTAGAAGAGCTCGGCGGGGAGGTACCGCCAAATGACTGCGGCCATCCGGTCTTCTCCGGATGGCCGCATGAACCGCCTCGTCCCGGACGTCCCGGGCCAGTAGTCGGGCCTCAGGTCCCGCTCAGGTCGGCCGCCCAGTGCTGGTAAGCCCAGGTGGGGATGGGAGCCAGGCCACCCAGGCCGTTGGCGAGCACGGTGAGCTGAGTGATCCAGTACAGGACCGACCAGGGCTGATCGGCGACGACTTGAGCCTGGATCTCGGCCAGGACGTTCGCGCGAGCCTTCCCGTCCATCATCTTCTTCTGCTTCGCCAGCAACTTGTCGACCTTCGCATTCTTGTACTCCGTGAAATCCGAAAGGTTCGTCGACAAGAACGGGAAGAACAGGTTCGATGACGGATCGGGTGTGTCGGACCCCCAATCCCAGCAGGCCATGCTCCATTGGTGGGGCGGTGACTCCGGGAAGAGCTGGGCGATCAGCTCGTCGCCGCTGACCCGGTCGACGGTCAGATTGAGACCCAGCTCCTTGGCCCGGCTCTGGATCTCAGTGGCCTGGGCGACCTGCTCGGTCGTGGAGGCGATGATGTTGCCGGTCGCTCCCTGCGCCTGGGTCTGCTCGATCAGCTGTTTGGCCTTGTCCATGTTCTGCGTCATGTAGTCGGGAAGGCTGTCGTAAGCATCCTGGAAGACCGGTTTCGCAAACTGCCATTGGTTGCTCATGACCGGGCTGTTCCAAAGTTTGCCCTTGCCGGCGAAGGTCGAATCGAGCAGGCCCTTCTTGTCGATCGCGAGGCTGATGGCCTGGCGGACAAGGGGGTCGTCGAACGGCGCCTTGGCGCAGTTGAAGGCGGCCATGCGGACGTTCACCGATTCGCTTGAGATCACCTGGACCTGGCCTTCGAGCGGAGTCACCTGCTGCCCATTCAGCTGGAAGGTTCCCTGGATCGAGCCATCCAGCATTCCGGTCGCGAGCGCCTCGGCATCGGAGACGACCTGGAACTTCAGGTTCTCCACCTTCAGGGCCTTGCTCTTGTCCCAGTACCCGTCATATCGCTGCATGTTGACGGTCTGACCGCGTTTCCAGGACACGAACTTGAAGGGCCCGGTTCCGAGCGGAAGAGCGTCCGGAGATCCGATGGTCGCTCCGCTCTTCTTGAGCTTCTCGATGTTCTTCTTCGAGACGACCATGCCGACCGGTAGGCAGGGGATGTACTTCCACATCGCGTCGGGCTCTTTCAGCTTGACGATCACCTGGTTGTTCCCGTTCGTGGTGACCGATCGCACCGATGAGACAAAATCGACGAGCGCGGAACCGTTTGCCGGATCGACGTGACGCTGGATGCTGTAGGCCACGTCCTCCACCGTCATCGGCGAGCCATCCTGGAACGTGACCCCTTCGCGGATGTCGTAGATGTATGTGGTGGGGTCGGCCTGTTCCCAGTCCTCGGCGATCATCGGACTGATGCCGTTCTGCTCGTTGAGCTGGAGGATCGTGTCGTAACACTGGTACATCGGCTGGACCGACTGGTAGTCGTTGGGGCCGATCGGGTCCAGGCCCGCCGGGTCGGCGACTATCCCCCAGTTGACAGTGTCGACCGGTTTCCCTCCGCCGGCGACCCCCTTTTTGCCGGTGGCGGTGGAGCTGCCCCCGTCGTCGTCGCCGCCCCCACAACCGGCGAGCACCAGTGCGGCCAGTCCTCCGGCCGCCAAGACTTCCCGTCGGGTTGCCCCGGGCGAATGTCTGGCCGCCAGTCGTTCGAATGTGTCGAGCCTCATAACCAAGTCCTCTCCGTGGTTGACAACCGGAATCGAGTGGAATCTCCCATCGACACGCCTAGTGTAATGATAAAGTAGATCCGGCGTCAAGGCCCCCAGATTTTTTATGGCTTAATAAAGCCAAATCTAGGGCGAAAATCGCTCGGGTCGAATAGTCAGCACTTTATCGATATACTAATTCAAGTGACCGAGATTCAAGACTGTGGAGCGAGGGGTTCGGAGCGGAAATTGGCTTCGGAGTTGCTTTTGCGCGCTATGAAGGATCGCCCGGAACAGCTCGCGCTCGGTTACGCGGCCCCGTTCGTCGCTCGCCCGGGAGATCGGGTCGAGGTTCACGTCGCGGGCGACGACTGCCCTTACGAATCCTCGGTGGTTCGTCTCGACGCCGGTCCCGAGGACCGTCGCCGATCCGGCGTCTGGCCCGACGGCGAAGGCGTGGCGGCTGCTTCCGGGAGCACCTTCGGTTCCTGGCTCGAAGTCGGTCCCTCGTCGGAGTTCCGCGATCTGCGCTCGTTCAGCCTCTCTTTCTGGATCTATCCGACGCTGCTCACCCCGCGGCCCCAGGTCGTCATGGGGACGATGGACCCGGGCGTCTCTCGCGGCTGGCAGGTGACTCTCGAGGAGAGCGGCAGCATCGGGATCAGCTGGGACCTCGCCGAAAGCGACGAACAGGAGCGCTTCCGTGGCGCGCCGGTCACTCCACGCACTTGGAACCACGTCCTGCTCATCGTCGACGCCGCGAACGGCACGGTCAGGATCTCGGTTGACGACGCCGTCTCCGGGTCGCGGACCGATCGGGCGATCGGAGGCTGGGACGGAGACCGACTCGTCATCGGCGCGCCGCACGGACGAACGCGCCCGGTGTCGGCGGACGGCAACGGCTGTCTGAACGGGAAGCTGGCGGAACCGGCGATCATGCGGGCTCCAGTCGGCGAGGAAGCGACGGCGGCGCTCCGGTACGGCGACTTCGACGCGGTCGCGGCGGACCTGCTCTGTCGTCTCGACCTCAGTCGAGCGATCGGGTCCACCCGGTTCGAAGAGGTCTCCTCGCACGGGCTGCCGGTTGAGGTCTTCAACCTTCCGACGGCCGGCGTGACAGGCCCGCGATGGCACGGGAGGAGCTCCAGCTTCGTCGAGGACCCCGAGGGCTACGCCGCCCTGCATTTTCACGACGACGATCTCGACGACGCCCGCTGGCCAGTGGGCCTCGGTCTGGATCTGCCGGACGAAACGCCGTCGGGCTTGTACGCGGTCTGTCTCAAGACCGCCGATCACGAGGACCAGGTGCCGTTCGTGGTCAGCGCCGCCGGTCGCGGAAAAGAACGGACCGGGGAAGGCCTCGCGGTATTGCTGCCCACCCTTACCTATCTCGCCTATGCCGACGAGCACGAGCTGCTGTCCAACCCGGACAGCTACGGCGACTTCACCGGTCTCGAGGTCGAAGACGTGGAACTGACCTGGCGCGACGGCTACGCGATCGAGGAGGGGTACCTGAGCCTCTACGACGTGCACCGCGACGGTTCGACGGTCCCGTACGCGTCGCTGCGCCGACCGCTTCTGAACATGAGGCCCGACTACGTCTGGCCACTGATCGGCGGTCCTCACGGCGTCGGGATGGATCTACGGCTGCTGCGCTGGCTCGAAGCCCGCGGCTTCGATTACGAGGTCATCGCCGACCACGATCTCGATCGCGACGGCGAGGCGACGCTCGACGGTTTCCGGGCTGTGATAACCGGTGGCCACCCCGAATACTGGACTTCGCCGATGCTGAACGGGCTCGAGGGCTATCTCGACGCCGGCGGCAGGCTCGTCTACCTCGGGGGAAACGGCCTCTACTGGGTGACCGGCATCGACCCCGAACGTCGGTATGTCGCCGAAGTCCGGCGCGGCCAGGCGGGGAGCCGTCCCTCGAGCTCCCCTCCCGGCGAGAACCGGCTCACCACGACCCGGGAGATGGGTGGCCTGTGGCGTCATCGTGGCCGAGCCTCCCAAGAGTTGCTCGGAGTAGGCACGACCGCGACCGGCGCCGGCCGGGGACGCCCCTACAAGCGCACCCGGGCCAGTCGCGATCCCCGATTCTCATGGGTTTTCGAGGGTATCCAGGACGACGAGGTGGGCGCCGCGGGAGGGATCCTCGGCGGTGTCGCCGGCTACGAGTTCGACCGGGCGGACAGCGAGCTCGGTACGCCGCCGCACGCGACGGTCATCGCCAGCGCAACCGACTTCGCGGAGCCGTACCGCCCGATGATCGAAGACTTCACCGGGACCGGACCTCAGCTTGGCGATTCGTCGAATGGCCTGGTCCGCGCCGACATGGTCATGGCCATCGACGGCGACGGGGGCGGGGTCTTTTCCACCGGCTCGGCGGCCTGGTGCGGAAGCCTGGCAGACGAGTCCGGCGACTCGACCGACGTGGGGATCCTGACGGCGAACGTGATCCGCCGCTTCCTGTCCGTCCCACGTGGCACCAACCCCCTCGAAACGGAGGCTGAAACATGATGGCGAATCGTCTGGGCATAGATACCGGAGGGACCTTCTGCGACTTCGTGCTGCTCGACGAGCAGGGCAGCATCCGGCGGGCCAAGGTTCCTTCGACGCCCTCGGACCCCTCGGTGGCGATCCGCGAAGGTCTGCGGCAACTCGGCCTCGACGAAGCGCCTGACCAGGCGACCGTTGGTACCACCATCGCGACCAACGCGGTGATCGAACGACGCGGTCCCCGGGTGATCTACGTCGGCAACGAGGACTTCACGGATGTGCCCTTCATCGGGAGGCTCGACAAGGAGCGTCTGTACGACCTCCACTGGAAGAAGCCGCGCCCGCTCCTCAGCCGAGGGGATTGCCTCGGTGTCTCGGGGCGGATCGGGCATCACGGAGATGAGATCGACGGTGTCGGTCCGGCGGCTCTCGAGAAGCTCGAGGCCGACCTGGCCGAGCTTGTCGCAAAGGATCAAGGCGACGTCGTCATCGCGATCTGCCTGCTCTTCTCGTACCTGAACCCCGAGCATGAACGAGAGGTGGCGGAGACCGTGCGCCGGCTGCTGCCCGACGCCGCCGTTTCCGTCTCGCACGAAGTCTCTCCGGTCTGGCGCGAATACGAGCGGGCCAGCACCACGATCGCGGATGCCTTCGTGAAGCCCGTGGTCGGCGAGTACGTGGAACGGGTCGGAGAAGCTCTGGGCGTCGAGAACTGGAACCTGCTCGCGTCGAACGGGGGATTCCTGCGCTCTACCGCGGCCGAATCAAGACCGGCGCAGCTACTGCTCTCGGGGCTTGCCGGTGGCGTGACCGGCGCCCGTCACTTCGCGCACGCTGCCGGCTTCGACTCCGTTTTCACCCTGGACATGGGCGGGACCAGCTGCGACATCGGCCTGATCCAGGATGGCGTCGAGCAGTACGAGCCAGAGTTCGACGTCGCCTTCGGGATCCCGGCGACCGTCCCCTGCGTCTCAGTCCAGACGATCGGCGCCGGTGGCGGATCGATCGCCTGGATCGACAAGGGCGGGATGCTTCGGGTCGGGCCACGCAGCGCCGGTGCTGAACCGGGCCCCGTGGCCTACGGCCGCGGCGGCCTCGACCCGACGATCACGGACGCCAACCTCGTGCTCGGACGCCTGAGCCCGGAGTACTTCCTCGGCGGGGCCATGAAACTCGATCTCGAAGCGGCCCTGGCCGCCTACGAATCGCTGGGCGACCAGCTCGGCATGGAGGCCCGTCAGGCGGCGCTCGCAACCTTGATGATCGCTGACGAGGAGATGGCGAACGCGGTCCGCCTCGTCGCGGTCGATTACGGCCTCGACCCGCGAGAGTTTGCCCTCGTCGCCTTCGGCGGCGCCGGCCCTCTCCAGGCGAGGTCGGTCGCAGCCCGACTGGGGATAACGACGATCCTGGTTCCGCCCGCGCCGGGGCTCTGCTCCGCATTCGGGTCCTTGATCGCGCCGCCTCGCGTCGATCGAGTCCGGACCTACTACGCGAATTCCGAGACCCTGGACCCCGACGAGTTCATCGCGGCCGTAGCGCAACTGGCCGACGAGGCGGTTGCCGAACTGAGCCGGAGCGTCGACACCGAGGGCGCCGAGCTCGAGAGCTTTGCGTCGCTTCGCTATCTGGGTCAGAACTTCGAGCTGGAAGTCGAGATAGTCGGTGGCTCGGCCGGGTCCTGGGACGCATTGCTGGAGAGCTTCGCGGTCGAACACGAACGGCAGTACGGCTTCAGCCTGCCCGGGGAGCCGGTCGAGGTCGTGAACTTGCGGGCAACCGTACGCAAGCCCCAGGCGACCGACGATGCGACCAGCTTTCCGGACGAGGACGTCCCGAACGAGTCGCGGCGAGTGTGGCTCGGCCCCGGCGAGGCGAGCGACGTCAAGGTGTATCGCCGCTCGCAGCTCGCACCCGACGAGGAGCTGGAGGGGCCGCTGATCATCGAGGAGACCGACTCCACGACCATCGCCTTCGCCGGCGACCGGGTCCGGGTCGACGAGAGCGGCGTGCTGGTACTGACGATCCCAGGAGAGAGATGAACGAGAAGCTGGAGCTGGACAACGTAGGTCTGCACGTCCTCCACAACGCCTTCACGAACATCGCCGCGGAGATGGCGCTGGTGATGATGAAGACCTCGTACTCGACGATCTTCAACGAAGGCCTCGACTTCTCGACGGTGCTGCTCGACGCTCGGGGCAACCTGATTGCCGAGAAGAACTTCACCCCCTCGATGATGGGCGCCATTCCCAACACGGTCGCCTGGACTCTCGAGGAGTTCGGGCCGGAGTTCTTCTCGCCGGGGGACATCGTCGTCCACAACGACCCGTACCGGGGGCAGTGCCACCTCCCGGAGCACATGATGATGAAGCCGATCTTTCTCGGCGAGGAGCTTGTCGCCTTCTCCGGTGCCATCGGGCACGTGGCCGAGGTGGGAGGGAAAGCTCCGGGCAGATTTGCCTCCGACGCGACCGACGTCTACCAGGAGGGCCTCAGGCTGCCGCCGGTGAAGCTCATGGAAGGCGGCGAGTACGCCGAACAAGTGTGGCGCATCGTCTTGGCGAACCACCGCACCCCGGTGAACACCTGGGGCGACTTCCACGCGATGATCGGCGCCCTGAACGTGGGCGAGCGACGTTTCAGCGCCTTGGCCGAACGCTACGGCACCGAAACGGTCGTCGACGGGGGGCAGCGGCTGATCGACTACTCGGAGAAGCGGCTCCGCGCCGAGGTCGTCGACCTGCCCGACGGCAAGTACGAAGCCGAGATGCAGGTCGAGGACGACGGCGTCGGGAGCGACCCGTTCACGGTCAGGGTCAAGGTCGTGATCAGGGGCGACGAGGTGATCGCCGATTTCACCGGATCGAGCCCCCAGGTCCGCGGACCGATGAACTGCACCTTCGTCGTCGCGCTCTCCGCCATCTACAACGCCGTGTTCTGCGTCACCGACCCCGAGGCGTTGATCCCGCGCAACTCCGGCTGCTACCGGCCGGTCCGGATCATCGCGCCGCCCGGCAGCGTCGTGAACGTGGTTCACCCCGGACCCTCGGTAGGCGGCAACACCGACCTTCAGCCGAAGCTGGTCGATCTGCTGCTCGCGGCGCTCTCCCAGGCCGTGCCTGGGCGGGTTGCCGCATCCAGCGGGGGTTCCAGCTCGAACCTGCTCTTCGGAGGTACGCACCCCGAGACCGGCCGGTACTACTCGAACTACCACTTCGACGGGATGGGCGCCGGCGGCACCAACGAGAAAGACGGCAACGACGCCGAGGTGACCCGTCACTCCAACTGCCGCAACACGCCGATCGAAGTGTTCGAGCACCGGTATCCCCTGCTCACGCTCGAGTATGGGATGGTCACGGACTCTGGCGGCGCCGGGCGTCACCGCGGCGGACTTTCGACCACGCGGACGATGCGGGTCACCGCCCCGGAGATCACCTTCAGCGCGCTCTTCGACCGCTCGCGGATCGCCCCCACCGGTCTCTTCGGGGGTGAGGATGGCTTGGGATCGCTGCTCTTGGTGAAAAGAAGAGGCGAGGATGAGTTCAGGTCCTTCGACGAGGTCTTCGGGGTCGCGTCCCCGACCAAGTTCACCAACGTCGTTCTCTGCGAGGGCGACGAGATCCGGTATCGCACACCGGGGGGCGGCGGCTTCGGCGACCCGGCCGAACGCGACCCCGAGGCGTTGCAGGCAGATGTAGCGGACGGCTACGTGAGCCGAGAAGCAGCCGGCCGGTACGGAGCGGGGCCTGGACCCCAGGAAGGAACTGCGCGATGAAGGGTCACTGGGTGGAGTTCGATCGTCACTGGCGGGACACCGACGTGGTCAACTGCCAGGTATGCGGGCGTCTGATCCCGAGCCGGGCCTGGATGTTCGACGGTGGCAGGGGAGAGCTGCGGAGCTGCTCGCCGGACTGCGAAGAGATCTACTTTTCATACGTCGAGCCTGAGCACGGGCCGAAGGAGGCCGCCAAATGAGGATCACCGAGGTTGAAGCGATCATGCTGCGGCAGCCGGATGCCCTCGATTCGGCGATCGCCGACGGCAGCCAGGACGCGCTCATCCTGCGCTTGCACACCGACGAAGGGATCACCGGGATCGGCGAGGTCGACTCGCAACCCCATGTGATCAAGGCGATCGTGGACGCACCGGCGTCGCATGCGAACGCGACCGGGCTCGGTGCCCTGCTGGTGGGCATGGATCCACTCGAGATCGACGGAGTCTGGGATCGATTGTTCGCGGGGTCGATTTACTACGGTCGACGAGGCGCCGCGGTGCATGCCTTGAGCGGGATCGAGATCGCACTTTGGGACATCGCCGGCAAGGCGGCGGGCAAACCGATTCACCAGCTTCTGGGCCAGGTCCGTCGGGACCGGGTCAAGGCCTACGCCAGCACCTTGATGCCCGACACGCCGGCCGAAGCGGCTCGAGTGGTCGACCGCCATCTCTCGGACGGGTTCGGCGCGGTCAAGCTGGGATGGGGACCCCTGGGACGGGACGCCGATTCGGACGTCGAGCTGGTCGCGGCGTCCAGGGCCGCGGGCGGTGACGACTTCGACCTGATGATCGACGTAGGCATGGGCTGGACGGAACCCGAGGACGCGATCGGGAGGGTGCGTCGGATGGAGGAACACCGGCCCTACTGGGTCGAGGAGCCGTTCTTCCCGGACGAGTACGAGAACTACGCGCGCCTGGCGGAGGCGGTCGACGTGCCGATCGCGGCGGGTGAGCAGGAAGCGATCGCAACCGACTTCCAGCGCCTGCTGGACACCGGAATAGAGGTGGTCCAGCCGGACGTGACCCGAGCCGGAGGAATGCGGGAATGCCTCAGGGTCGCGGATCTGGCTCGGGACCGGGGACGGCGATGCGTGCTCCACGCCTGGAGCACGGGCATCATCAAGGCCGCGTCGCTTCACGTCTTGGCCGTCATGCCGGAGGCCGAGTACTTCGAGGATTGCGTCCAGACAACCGAGCTGAACGAGCGACTGGTGACCACCAGGTTCGACTTGATCGACGGATGTGTCGAGGTGCCGCGCGGCCCGGGGCTGGGCATTGAGATTGACGAAGACGTATTGGAGGAGTGCCGAGTGAAGGAGGAAGGATGACCACAGGAGAAAGAAGTGCCGGACGCCTCGCGGGGAAAGCCGGTGTAGTCACCGGTGCCGCGGCGGGGTTGGGCCGGGCCGTGTTGTTGGAGGCCTGCGCCGAGGGCGCCAGCGTGGTGGTGTTCGACCGCGACGCCGAGGCCGGTGAGGCCACGGCGCATGAGGCCAGGGAAGCGGGCGGCGCTGCCGTCTTCCAGCCCGGGGACGTCAGCTCGGAAGAGGACGTCGCCGCGGCGGTTCAGCGCAGCGTCGACGAGTTCGGGAGCTGTGACATTCTCAACAACAACGCCGGTGTGGCCCTGGAGCTCTCGATCGAGGAGACCACCGTGGAGCAGATGGATCAGCTGCTCTCGGTGAACCTGAGAGGGGCGTTTCTCGCCTGCAAGCACGCCTTGCCCGCTATGAGAGAGGCCGGCGGCGGAGCGATCGTGAACACCGGGTCGATCGTCAGCGTCGTCGGCGACCCGATCCTGCCGGTCTACGGCACGACGAAGAGCGGCCTGCTGGGACTGACTCGGTCGATCGCTGTCGCCTACGCCGAGGACGGCATCCGGTGCAACGCGGTCTGTCCCGGGGACATGCTCACGCCGATGTTGGAACGGACCTTCAACAGTGCCCCGGATCCGGCGGCCAAACGAGCCGAGATGGAGAGCCACTACCCGCTGAAGCGCATCGCGGACCCTCGCGAGGCGGCGACGGCGGTCGTCTTCCTGCTTTCCGATGACGCGTCTTTCATCACCGGATCTTCGCTGGTCGTCGACGGTGGGCTGACTGCGAACTGCTATTGAGATGAAGGTCCGTGTGACAGCGCTAGGCGAGGCGATGCTGCGTCTCTCACCACCCGGTCTGGGGCGGCTCAGGACGGGCGGCAGCTTCGACGTCCACGTGGCGGGCGCCGAGGCCAACGTCGCGGTCGCGCTGGCCTCACTCGGCGTCGGGACTCGGTACGTCACCTCGCTTCCCGACAATCCGCTCGGGGAGCGTGTCTGCCGCGACCTGCGCGCGGCGGGTGTCGATCTGGAATACGTCGAGACCGTGGACAGGGGACGACTGGGCATCTTCTTCGTCGAGTTCGGGGCCGGCGCCCGCCCGTCCGAGGTTTGGTACGACCGGGCAGATTCAACCTTCAGCCAGATGGACGGCTACCGCCCCGATTGTCTGGACGGGGTACGCCTGGCCTTGACCTCGGGGATCACCCTGGCCGTCTCCCCGACCGCGAGGCATCTGGCGGAGAGGTTCGTCGCCGACGCCGCCGCGCGCGGAGTGGGCGTCTGTCTCGACGTGAACTATCGGGAACGCCTCTCCTCGCCCGAGGAGGCTCGCGAGAGCATCGAGAGCGTGCTGCCGCAGGCGGAGATCGTCGTCTGTTCCCGCCTGGACGCCAGGCGCGTCTTCGGGATCGAAGCGGACGACACCTCGGAAGTGGCCGCGGAGTTCGGGGGACGGTTCGCTCCGAAGGCGAAGCTCGTCGTGGTGACCGACGGCGAGAATGGTTGCGTCGGCATCTGCGACGACCAGGTACTGACTCAGGAGGCCATTCCGGCCGAACCGGTCGTCGATCGGATCGGGGCCGGTGACGCTTTTCTCGCCGGTCTCGTCACGGGGTTTGTGGAAGGCCGGCCGGTGGCTGACTCGCTCCGGTTGGCGGCAGCCATGGGTGCCTTGAAATGCAGCGTCGCGGGCGACCAGGCACTCTTCGACCGGGACGAGGTCGGCGCGGTCGTCGAAGGTAAAGCGGGGTTCACTCGATGAGCGCGGCGGCCATGGCGGAGTTCCTGGAGCGGGCCGGAGTGGTGGTCGTGATCCGCTGCAGCCCGCTCGAAACGGCGACCCGCGTGGCTCGCGAGCTGGCCGACGGCGAAATCTCGGCGATCGAGTTCAGCTTGACCGAACCGGACGCGCTGCAGGCGCTGTCAGTCGCGGCCGAGGAGCTTGCCGGCCGGGTCGAGGTCGGTGCTGGCACGGTGCTCACCGCCGAGCAGGTGGATCGCGCCGTGGAGGCCGGGGCCCGGTACCTGATCTCTCCGACCGTCGAGCCGGCGGTGATCGAACGGGCGGCCGAGCTCGACGTACTGCATCTTCCCGGTGCGTTCACTCCGACCGAGGTTCACCGCGCTTCGACCCTCGGGTCGCAGATGATCAAGATTTTTCCGTCCGGCCTGGGACCGGGCCATGTGAGCGACCTGCTCGGGCCATTCCCAGATCTCAAGCTTGTTCCCACCGGCGGCATCCACGCGGGCAATGCAGCTTCATTCATCGCCGCGGGCGCAACCGCGCTCGGGGTCGGAAGCGCCCTGAGCGATCCGACCCTGGGAGAGGGAGAGATCGGATCGCGGGCGCGCGAACTCATGTATGTAGTCGATAAATCGAGGAGGTCCAAGTGACAGAGAGCATTGGCGGGTTGCTTCCGGTGATCCCGACGCCTTTCAAGGGCGGGGAGTTCGATCCCGAGAGCTTTCACCGTCTCATCGAGCACATGGACGGCGGGGTCGACGGGTACACCCTGCTCGGCAGCACGGGCGAAGCGCCCTCGCTGACGATATCCGAGCGGCGGGCCATAGCCGAGGAGGCCGTCGCGATGACCCCCGACGACATGAAGGTGATCGTCGGGGTGACCAGCACCTCGGTGTCGGACGCGGTCGAGCTGGCTCGCCACGCCGAGGAGCTCGGTGCCGCCGGGGTTCTCTGCGCCGCTCCTTTCTACTTCGAGAACACGGCGGATGGGATGCTCGACTTCATGCGCAGGATCGACGGGGCGATCGGCATCGACCTGATCCTGTACGACAACCCTGCGGCGACCAAGACGAAGCTGATGGCGGCGGACGTGGTCGAGTGGGCGGGACAGCTGGACAATCTGTCGACCGTGAAGCTGACCGATCACGACATGTCCAAGGTCGAGATCTGGCACGACGCTGGCCTTCGGGTCATCGGCGGAGACGATCCGATCCTCTTCGAGTATCTGGCCGCGGGGGTCGACGGGGCGATGCTCATCGCTCCGGCCGTCTTCCCGGCCGCCTTCCGTGAGGCCTGGGACAGGCTTGGGCGAGGCGATTGGGACGATGCCTTTGACGTGCTGGCCAACGAGGTGTTGCCGTTCACCCACGTCTTCGGGATCGGCCGTGAAGTCGCCACGACCAAGGCTCTGCTGGCTGACATCGGGATCTTCGCGTCGGGAGAGCTCAAAGCTCCCCTCGAGCCGGTCTCGATCGAGCGAGTGCAGATCCTGCGACATGCCTTTGATCTGGCCACCGCTGCGACCGAGCGGCGACTTTCGACGGCTGGGAGCGCCGCTTGACGCAGCCGGAGCATTCCAAGCCCCGCCGGGCCACGATGCGCGACGTCTCGAAGCGCGCCGGGGTATCGGTGCAGACCGTTTCCAACCTGCTCAATGGGCGCGAGCACTTGATGACCCCGGAAACCCGAGAGCGGGTCGAGCAGGCGATGGTGGTACTGGACTACCGACCCAACGCCACGGCCCGGGGGCTCAGGTCGCAGCGAACCAAGACTCTCGGTTTCCTGGTACTCGACAACGACGCCAAGTTCCTGGCCGACCCGATGACCGACATGGTGATGGCGGGGGTGGGAGACCTCGCTCGCGAGCGAGGCTACGGCGTCTTGATCCAGTCGGCGGGGTTCAAAGAGGCCGACAAGGTCCTGCTCCAGCCGCTTCACGAAAGCCGGGTCGACGGCGCCATCCTCTACCTTTCGGGCGAGCCGGACCGGCGGCACCGCCTGCTCCGGAGGGTGGTCGACATGGGCTATCCGGCGGTCGCCCTGGGCGAGTCGAGCTTCGATCTCCTGCCGTCGGTCACGGCCGCGAACGTAGAGGGGGCCCATCGCCTCGTCAATCACCTCTTGGAGAAGGGGCACCGCCGGATCGCCTTCGCTGCCGCCCGCTCTACCTGGCCTCAGGTCGAAGATCGCTACAGCGGCTATCGCGCCGCCCTGAGGGATGCCGGGATCGAGCCGGAGCGCGACTTGCAGATATTCCGCGGCCGGTGGGATGCGGCCAGTGGGGCGGAGGTCGCCGAGGCTCTGTTCGACCTGCAGGAGCCGCCGACCGCGATCGTTGCGGCCAACGACCTGCTCGCACTCGGCATCATCCATATGGCCAAGCAGCGCGGGCTGAAAGTGCCCGATGACATCGCTGTATCCGGCTTCAACAACTTCGACTTCTCGGCTTACATCAGCCCGGCTCTGACCACGGTCTCGCTTCCGGTCTACGAGATGGGCAGAGCGGCGGCCGAGCTGCTGCTGGGCCGCCTGGGCCAGCCCACCGACGCGGTCTCCGAGGAATTCGCCGTCGAGATCTTGATCCGGGATTCGACATGACCGCGTCCGAGGACAGCCGAATGGCACGAACGGCGATCGTGATCGGCGCCGGGCACAACGGCCTGGTCACGGCCAACTATCTGGCCGAAGGTGGGTTCGAGGTGACTGTGCTCGAACGTCGCGACATCGTCGGCGGCGCCTGCGTGACGGAGGAGCTGATCCCCGGCTTCCTCTGCTCCAGTTGCGCCTTCGTCGCTGGTCCCGGCTTGGAACCACGCATATGGCGCGATTTCGATCTGAGCCGTTATGGCCTTGAGCTCTACCAGGCGGATCCGCTCGCGGTCAGCATCGATCGGAGCGGCCGGAGCTTTCTCATCCACCGCGAGCTGGATCGAACTCTGGCTCAGATCCAGATGCGGTTCGGCCGCCGGGAAGCGGCGAAGTTCGTTCGGTTCGGGGCCAGGCTGGAACGGGTGGCGAGGCTCGCTCGACCGGCCCTCCTCGCCGACCCTCCGACCTTCGAGGAACTTCGTGACGAGTTCCGGCGCCGCGGGGACGGCGATCTGTTCGACGCTTTCCTGACCGGCTCGATAGCGGATCTGCTCGACGCTCATTTCGAGGCCGAGGAGCTGAAGGGGTTCTTTTTCTTCTTGTCCCTGACCTCGGTGCATGGCGGGCCGGCCAGCCCCGGCACCGCTTATGTCTACTCGCACCATTCTTGGGGGGAGTTCGATGGCCGGTTCGGCGAGTTCGGGTTTGCCCGTGGTGGCATGGGCGCGATCAGCAACGCGCTGGCGATGCGGGCTCGCGAGAAGGGGGTGCGGATCCGGACCGAGGCGCCGGTCGCGACGATCCGGGTCGAGTCAGGGCGGGCCACGGGAGTCGTGCTCGCGGACGGTGAGGAACTGGACGCCGCGGTGGTGGTGTCCAACGCCGACCCGAAGCGGACTTTCCTCGGCCTCGTCGATCGAAGCGATCTCGACTCGGCCTTCGTCGAACGGGTGGAGGGCCTCGACTACTCGGGCACGATGGGCAGGGTGCACTTCGCAGTCGATCGGCTCCCCCGGTTCAGCGACTTCAGCGGTGAGGTCCAGGCGCCGCACCGGGCCGTGACCGTCTTGGACACTGACACCGAGGCCTTCGAGCGAGCCTGCCAGGCACAGGCCCGAGGCGAGATGATCGACGACCCGCCGGTCGAGATGACGATCCAGAGCGTCCACGACGACTCGCTCACCGCACCCGGCACCCACATCATCACCACCGGCATCCAGCAGCTGCCCTTCGAGCTGGCGTCGGGCTCCTGGGATGAATCGCGCGACCGGCTCGTCGGGCAGGCCAAGGCGGCGATAGAACGCCACGCGCCCGGGTTCGAGAGTTCGATCATCGAAGCCCGGGCCCTCACGCCGCTCGACTTGGAACGCGAGTACGGGTTGACCGGCGGCAACATCTTCCATGGAGCGATGACGCCGGAGCAGCTGTTCGCCGGCCGTCCACTGCCTGGGTACGGCAGCTATCACACGCCGCTGGACGGCCTGTATCTCTGCGGTGCGGGCGCCCATCCGGGCGGCGGCGTCACCGGTGCGCCGGGCCACAACTGCGCCCGGGCCGTGCTGCTCGATCGAAACCTGCCCTTTACCGGGGCCACCGGCAGATGGGACGAGCGCGACGGTCGGTGGTACGAGAGTCTGAGCAGGCTGCTGGACCGTCCGGGCCTCGGGTACTTGGCCCTGGCGGCGGCGCGCAACCCCCGCCTGCGGAAGCTGGTCGATCGGGTGAGGTCGTCCTGATGCTGGCCCTGGCGGCGAAGCGCATCCTGCTGATGCCGGTGCTGCTGCTGGTCGCGTCGTTTGTGATCTTCTCGATGATGTACCTGGCGCCGGGCAGCCCGGAGGCGGTCCTCCTGGGCGGCAAGCAAGCGACGCCGGAAGCCTACGAGCGGGTCACCGAGGAGTATCACCTGGACGACCCGTTCTTCACCCAGTACGGCCTCTGGCTGGGCCGATTCGTGACCGGTGACTTCGGCGACTCGATCACCCTCACGGATTCGGTCGCCAACGTGGTCGGGCCGCGGATCATGCCGACCATGCAGCTGACGCTGATGGCAAGCGTCCTGATCATGTTGGTCGGCGTAGTGCTCGGGATGGTTAGTGCCCTGAAAGCCGGCGGTGCGTTGGACGTAGGCATCTCCCTGTTCGTCTTGGTTCTAGCCGCCGTTTCCCCGGCGATCATGAGCCTGATACTCATCTCAGTGGTCGCGATCGATCTCGGGTGGCTGCCGGCGCTCGGGCTCGGTGATGGCGGGTTCGATCAGATTCGACATCTGATCCTGCCGTCGATCGCGCTTGCCGCATCGGTCGTCGCACTGGTCGGCAGGACCGCCAGAATCTCGATGATTCGCACCTTGAATCAGGAATTCATCGAGACGGCGAGGAGTCGTGGACTGTCCGGCCGCTCGGTGGTCGTGAAGCATGCCTTTCGCCACGCTCTGATTCCGGTGGTGACCATCTCGGGGCTGATCGTGGGATATCTGCTCTCCGGGGCGGTAGTGGTCGAGTACGCGTTCGGGCTGAACGGCCTCGGTGGTCTCCTGGTCGATTCGGTGCAGAGCGGCGACTTCGCCGTGGTCCAGGCGATCGCGCTGATCCTCGTCTTCGCCTTTCTGGTCATCAATCTGGTCGTCGATCTGCTCTACGCCCTGATCGATCCCCGGGTCAGGCTCGCCGCGGGGAAGGCGTCGTGATCGCCTGGGCCGCCGATCGGATGTCCCGAACGGGTCGGGTCCCGTTCCGCGTACAACGTGGGGGATATCTCACCTGGAGCGCAGCCGCAGTTCTGACGCTCCTGGTCTTGGTGGCTGTCTTCGCGCCGTTGGTCGCGCCCCAGGATCCGAACAACGGCGTGCTCTCGAGTTCGCTCGCGCAGCCTTCGGGGGCTCATCTCCTCGGGGCGGACGGATCGGGTCGCGACATATTCTCGCGACTGGTCTACGGAACTCGGGCGAGCCTCGGCGGCCCGCTGGTGATCGTGCTGGTCTCGACCCTGATCGGCGGTGGGCTCGGCCTGCTGGGCGGGTTCATCGGAGGCTTCCTCGACGGCGCGCTCGGCCGTCTCTGGGACCTGATGCTCGCCTTCCCGAGCTTGCTCCTGGCGATCGTCATCGTCGCTACCTTCGGCCGGGGCCTCGTTCCGGCCGTGATCGCGATCTCGATCACGTACATCCCCTTGATGGCCCGGGTGGTCCGCGGCCTGGTCGTCTCGGAACGTCACAAGCAGTATCTGGCAGCCTGCCGGCTGCAGGGATTCGGAACCCCGAGGATCGTCTTCAACCACCTTCTGCCTAACATCTCCGGCCCGCTGATCGCCCAGCTCACGCTCAACTTCGGGTACGCGTTGCTGGACCTCGCGGCCCTCTCGTTCATCGGGCTGGGCGCCAGCCCTCCGACCTCGGACTGGGGCACCATGCTGTCCGACGGCAAGGCGACGATCCTCACCACCGCGAACCCGGTGATCTGGCCGTCGCTGGCGATCATCGTGACCGTGGTCTGCGTGAACCTGGTCGGCCAGGCGATCTCGGACCGTCTTCAGAGGAGCGTCTGATCGTCCCATGCTCCAGGTCCGGGACATGACCGTGAAGCTGCCCCGCGACGGGAATATGGCTGCGGTCGTGAATGAGGTTTCCTTCGAGGTCGGTCGCGGCGAGTTCGTGGGACTGGTCGGGGAATCGGGCTCGGGCAAGTCGATGACCGCTCGGTCGTTGATCCGACTGCTGCCGCGGGGCGCCGAACAGCGGGGCTCGCTCGAGCTGGACGGGACGGACGTACTCGCTCTTTCGCGGACCGGGCTCCGTGACCTTCGTGCTACGCGCACGGCCATGATCTTCCAGGATCCCCGGGCCCACGTGGATCCGCTCTGGCGAGTGCATGACCACATCAGCGAACCGTTGAGGCAGCAAGGGATATCGCGTCGCGAAGCCCGGCAGCGGGCGATCCAGTTGCTCACGGACGTAGGCATCGCCGACCCGGAGCGTTGTGCCGACTCGTATCCCGATCAGCTGTCCGGCGGGATGCTCCAGCGCGTGATGATCGCCGGCGCGTTGGCGGTCGAACCGGAGTTGCTGATCGCCGACGAGCCGACCACGGCGCTCGACGTGACGACTCAGGTCGAAATCATGTCGATCCTCATGGAGTTGAAGCGGGATCGTGATCTGGCGACCCTTTTCATCACTCATGACCTGGAGCTCGCATCGGTCGTCTGCGATCGAATCCTCGTCATGTACGCGGGGAAGATCGTCGAGTCCGGCGCGGCAGCCGACGTGTTCGCCCGTCAATTCCACCCCTACACGCACGGGCTGCTCCGGGCACGGCCACCGCTGTCGGGCCCTCGTTCGAAACTGGAAGCCATTCCGGGAACACCCGTTTCAGGGCTGGATGCACCGCCTGGCTGCCCATTCGCCCCTCGATGTTCGTGGGTAAAGCCTGAATGTGAGCGGGCCTCGATTGAACTGCGACCGGCCGCCCCGGGGCGCGAGTCCGCCTGCGTGCGGATCGAGGAGATTGCCGATGAGCTCGATTGAGAGTCGCAGCGCGCCGATCGTCGTGGTCAAGGATCTCAACAAACGGTTCGAGGAACGCCGGGGCATGTTCGGGCGAACGAGCACCGTGGTGGAGGCCGTCTCCGGTCTCAGCTTCTCGATCGCGGCGGGTGGTTCCGTCGCGCTGGTGGGTGAATCCGGGTCTGGCAAGACGACCACGGCGCGCATCCTGGTCGGTCTCGAGCCCCCGACTTCGGGGTCGGTCAGCGTCGACGGTCTGCAGGTGACCGGAATCCAGGGGGTGCGGATGCGGCGCAAGCTGGCCGGCCGGATCCAGATGGTTTTCCAGGATCCGTATGTTTCGCTCGATCCGCGCCAGAGCGTCCGGCGGATGCTGGACGAAGTACTGCGCGTCGGAACGGACCTGGGTCCGGAGGATCGTAAGACGAGGATCGGAGATCTGATCGAATCGGTCGGTCTGCCGGCCCGCTCGCTCACCGCGTTGCCGCGCGAATTGTCTGGCGGCCAGCGGCAGCGAGCGGCGATCGCGCGCGCCTTGGCCGTACGACCGCGGGTCCTGGTTCTGGACGAGGCGGTCTCCGCTCTCGACACGTCGGTGCAAGCGCAGATCCTGAACCTGTTGGACGAGCTGCGAGACGAGTTCTCGCTTGCCTACCTGGTGATCACCCACGATCTCGCCGTCGCCAGGCAGATCGCCGACGAGGCATTGGTGATGCGCCGTGGCGAGGTGATCGAAACGGGCCCGGTCGATGATCTCCTTCATTCCCCCAAGGAGCCTTACACACAGGCCTTGATCGATTCGATACCGCACGTAGGGATGGACCTAAGCCGGTCTGACCATCCTTGAATCTCGTGGCCGGCGGGTTCGGCTTACTTATGAGACGCCGGCTTCTTCGCCGATAGCAGCAGGTTGTAGAAGAGTTCCGCCGGCAGGTGGGGCTCCAACACGTTGTTGTCCACCTTCTGGAAGGCGATGTAGCTCTTGAAGGCGAAGTTCCGCCAGCGCAGCGGGATCGTTTCCGGGGTGGCGGTCGATTCCATCGAACGCATGCCCCAGCCCCAGACGTTGGCGACCAGTTCCTCGCCGTTCACCTTGGTATCGACGAAACCAGACCGCGGCGGGATCGCCCGCAGGTCGGCCGGGACGAAGGCGTGGACGTCGACCTCGGGTTCGAGGCTGTGCTCGTCGTCGGCCATCTCCTCTTCCGTGTGTTCGAGCGTGTCGGCACCGACCAGGCGGCGCCAGACCGGGGCGAGAAGGTTGCCGGTTCGCTTCGGCACGGCCGCGAGCCGGTCGCCGTAGCGGGAGGGTTCGCCGCAGAAGACGATCCGCCCGCCCGGTCGCAGCACCCGGAAGAACTCGGAGAAGGCCTGGTCGAGGTCGGGGATGTGGTGGAGGACGGCGTGGCCGATCACCGTGTCGAAGGATTCGTCCTCGAAGGGCAGTACCTCGGCTTCGGTGACCACGGTCTTCACCGGGAAATCAAGTTGTTTGGCGGTCCGGGCCAGGGACTTCAGCATGCCGGGTGAGATGTCGGTGGCGGTCAGGCTGCCGATCAGGCCCTGGGTGGCGAGGTTGAGCGAGAAGTATCCGGTGCCGGCCCCGATCTCGAGCGTGTCACCGAGCGTCTCCGGCATCTCTCCGAGCGCCTTCTTCAGCTTCAGCGCGACCTGATGCTGGCCGATGTCGCCGAAATCGATCCCCCACTTGGCGTCGTAGGAGTCAGCCGCCGCGTCGTGGTAGCGGGTGTTCACGTCCTTGATGTGTTCCGGCGTTGCGGTCGGGGAAGCGGGCATGGCGGACAAAGATAGGGAAGAATCGCTTTCCTTGACCGACACGTACGTACAGAGCAACCAGCCCGAAGGGGTGCCGGCCCTCGAATTGACCGGCGAGCGGACCCTGCCCGACGTGCCCGAAGAGAACTACTGGTACCGGCGCCATCTGGTCGTCTATGAATGGATCGCCGAGCGGGTCAAGGGATTGAAAGTGGTCGATCTCGCCTGCGGCGAGGGCTACGGCTCGGGCGTGCTGGGCCGCTCCGCCGCCGAGGTGATCGGGGTCGACGCCAACCCCGAAGCCTTCGAGCACGCCAGCGCCAAGTACACGAGCGAGAACGTCAGCTTCCGGCGGGAACTGGTCGAGAGCTTCAAGGAGCCGCGCGACGCGGTGGTCTTCCTTCAGACCATCGAGCATGTCCAGGATCCCGACTCCCTCGTTGCCGGCTTCGCCGAGATCGCCCCGGTCTCCTACATCTCGACCCCGAACCTGCTCACCCTCGCGCCGGAGGGCGCCGAGAAGTCGGACAACCCGTGGCACATCAAGGAGTACCGGCTGGAGGAGTACCGGGCACTGCTCGAACCGCACTTCTCCCGGGTCGAGATCCTCGGGCTCCACCACGCTCGCAAGCTGAAGGTGCACGAACTGGCGCTTTCACTGGGCTGGGATCGGGTCCACAAGGGCCTCGGTCTGAGCAAGCGGTTCTACGATCGCTTCACCCCGGCGATCGACGCCTCGGATTTCCGCCTCTCCGACAACGATCTCGAAGGTTCTCTGGACTTCCTCGCCGTCTGTCATGTCTGACGACACGACCCCCCGCGGGGCCGGCGATCTGGCGATCGTCCTGCATTCCCACATGCCCTATGTCGAGGGCTTCGGCACCTACCCCTTCGGGGAGGAGTGGCTTTTCGACGCCGTGGTTCGTTCCCACCTGCCGGTGCTCGACGTCGCCCGGGACCTGACCATGACCGTGACCCCGGTCCTGGCCGACCAGCTCGAGGCCGAGGGGGTGGAGGGGCGGTTGGCGGAGTTCCTCCGTGAGCACCGGCTGGGCGCGGCCCGGCGAGACGTCGAGACCGCCGACCCCGACCACGTGCCCGCCGCCCAGGCCGAGGTGGACCGATACGAGCGGGCGACTGCCCTGCTCGAGCGTTCGGGGGGCTCCCCACTGGCCGCCTTCGCCGCGGCCCGCGACCGGGGCGTCTCGTTGATCCCGTCGAGCGCCACCCACGCGGTCCTGCCGCTGCTGGCGACCCGGGCCGGGCTGGACGTCCAGGTCGACGCGGGGCTGGCTTCGCACCGGCGTCGCTTCGGCGATTCCTCCGGGTTCTGGCTGCCGGAATGCGCCTACCGGCCCGGCCTGGAAAATGACCTGGCCCGGCATGGCATCGATTGGTTCTGCATCGACCAGAGCCGCCACGAATCCGGCGACCAGGCGCTGGCGCCGGTCAGGACGGCCACCGGGCCGCTCGCTTTCACGATCGACTGGCCGGCGATCGCCTGGCTCTGGGACATGTCCGGCTACCCCTCCTGGCCCGGCTACCTGGACTTCCACCGGCTCTCCATGAACGGCGTGCGGATCTTCCGGATCGACGGCGGTCCCTACGAGCCCGAAGCAGCGGCGGAGCGGGTCACCGCGCAGGCCGAGGAGTTTCTCGACTCGGCCCGCCAGCGGCTCGAGGCGTACCGGGACCGGACCGGGCAAAGGGGGCTGCTCACCTTTGCGATCGACTGCGAGCTGCTCGGCCACTGGTGGTCCGAAGGCCCCGCCTGGCTCGGCCATGTGCTCCAGCTGGCCGAGGCGAAAGGGGTCCGCTTGGTCACCCTGGACACGGCCGCGGCGGAGCACCGAGAGACTTCGCGCGAGGTCGAGTTGCGGCCTTCGACCTGGGGCGAGGACAAGGATTTCCACACCTGGGACTCGCCCGCCGTGGCCGATCTCGCCTGGGCCTCCCGCAGCCTGGAGATGCGAGTTGCGGAGGCGGTCCGGCGACTGCCACGGGAGCGGGCCGAACGGGCGGTACGGGAGCTCTTGATGGTTCAATCGAGCGACTGGACCTTCCTCGACCAGAGGGGACAGGCCGGTGACTATCCCTTCGAACGGGCGGCAGGACACGCGGAAAACGCCTTCGAGGCTCTAGAATCCGGTTCAACGAACACCGGGGTACCTGTCTCGCCGCAGCTTCGCGGTCTCGCTCCGAACCTCAGTCTCACGCCTTTTTCGACCCCTTAACCGCCACCCAACATTTTGCCGCGCGTTCTGATCGTTTCCTGGGAGTACCCGCCACTGATCGAGGGTGGTCTCGCGCGGCACGTGCGGAAGCTCTCCGAAGCGCTGGTCGGGCTCGGGGTCGAAGCCCACGTCCTCACCCGCGGCGGCGAGCAGGCAACGGTCGAAGAGGAGATGGCGGGGGTCCAGATCCACCGCATCGTCGAGCCGGAACGCCCGACCGACCTCGGTGAGTTCGTGACCTGGGTGGAACGGATGAACGCCGACATGCTGGCCGCCGGGGTCGAACTGGGCGATCGTTTCGAGTTCGACCTGGTCCACGGCCACGATTGGCTGGTCGCCGGCGCCTGCGACCACCTGGCCCGCCGCTTCGACGCGCCACTGGTGACCACGATCCACGCGACCGAGTATGGCCGCCATCAGGGCTGGGTCGACAAGCATCCGCAGTCGCACATCCACGGGGTCGAGAAGTGGATCGCCAACCGTTCCGACCGGGTGATCGCCTGCTCGCATTTCATGCGCGAACAGATCGCCGACATCTTCGGCGTCGAGGAGGGGCGGATCTCGGTGATCCCGAACGGGATCGACCCGGACGACCTGCCGGCCGACGACCCCGAGGAGTTGGCCCGACTCAGGTCCCAGTTCGCGGAGCCCGACGAGAACCTGGTCCTGCTGATCGGCCGGCTGGTCTACGAGAAGGGCTTCCAGCTCGCGCTCGAGGCGATGCCGGAGGTGATCCAGGCACTGCCGAACACGCGCTTCCTGGTCGCCGGCTCCGGCACCCACGAGGCCGAGCTCCACAAACAGGCCGAGGAGCTCGGGCTGATGGAGCACGGCACCTTCCTCGGCTGGATCGGCGACGACGTGCTCCACTCGCTCTACCGCATCGCCGACCTCACCGTGGTGCCTTCGATCTACGAGCCTTTCGGCCTGGTCGCGCTCGAGGCGATGGCTTCCGAATGCCCCTGCATCGCGGCCGATACCGGCGGGTTGCGGGAGGTGGTGCCGATCGAGGGCGCCGGGCTCCGCTTCCGTGCCTCCGATCCGGAACACCTGGCCGAAGCCGCGATCCAGGTGCTCGGCGACCCAGAGCTTTCGAAGCGGATGGTCGAGGAAGGGCTTGCCCACATCCGGCTCTTCGACTGGGACGAGATCGCCCAGCAGACCCTGGATCTCTACGAAGGACTCGCAGCTCCGACCGACGTTCGCGGCTAAGATCGCCCCATGAAGAGGTCATGGGGGTCTTTGGTCCTGTCGGTAGCGGTTGTGCTGGCGCTCACGGGGTCGGCTACGGCCGCGCCGTCGGTGTCCTACACCCAGGGAGGCAGTCTCTGGCTGTCGTCTCTGAACGGCAAACAGAAGCGTAAGCTCGCCGCGAAGCCGAAGGGCAAGGTCAAGTGGATCGAGACCGCCCAGTCCGACAACGGCCGGGTGATCGCGGTCAAGCGGGATCCGGCCAAAATCGCGAACCTCAACTCGTATGTTCTCTGGGGTCCGACCGGCAAGCGCATCATCCAGGGCTCGCTGACCACCGATTCCGGCTGGACCTCGTACGTCTTGCCTCTGAGTCTCGACCTGAGTTCGAACGGCAAGGTCGTGGTCTACGGCTACCAGTACTTCACCTACAACTATCCGGTCTCGAGCATGGAGCAAGGAACAAGCGTCAAGTCCGTGACCGCTGCCTACCTCAATCCGATCAACCTCGTCGGAGAGCAGTGGCCGACCATCGTCGGCACCCGGATCGTCGCCTCGCAGCAGGACGTGTTCGCCGGTGTGCAGAAAGCGGACAAGGCTCCTTACGGGAATGACTTCAGCGGCTGGTTCAGCGTCGACGGTACGGGATACACGCTGCAGCGAACCGATGTGGCCGCGAACAAGAAGGTCGCGGTGGCCGAGCTGGAGCCTTCCGCAAGCGATTCGAACGATCCCTCGGTTCTTCTGGCTTCACGGATCAGCGGTCTCGGTGGTTCGACTCTGGCCGGTGCCTGCGTCCTGCCGTCGAAGGGCGATGCCGAGAACGCGAGCATCTCCCAGGACGGCAAGTCGATCGCCTGGGAAGACGACCGCGGGGTGGTCGTGGCCGGCGTCCCGACCTTCGGCGGCTCGGACGTCTGCAAGCTGACCCGCGGCATCAAGGTGATCGCCAAAGGCGGCACCTTCCCCTCGATCGGCCCGGCCAAGGTAAAGCTGAACAAACGCCGTTAAACGGTTCGCTGGTAGCTGCGGAAGGCGCGGGTGGCGAAGGCGGCCATGAGGGCGCCGAAGACCAGCAGCAGGCCGGTCCGGGTGAGGATCAGGTTCCAGTCGGGGCTGGAGTCGATCAGGGCCGAGCGGCCCGCCTCGATCGCCCAGTTGACCGGGTTGAACTTGGCCACGTTGGCGATCCAGTCCGGGGCGAGGGTGAGCGGGATGAATGCCGCCGCGAGGAAGGTCAGGGGCAGCAGCAGGAACTGCATCATCGCGATCAGGCTCTCCTCCTTGCGGATGATCAGCGCCAGCCCGTAGGAGAAGGCGCCGAAGCCGAAGCCGACGATGCCCGAGATCACGATCAGGATCAGCATGCCGAGCGGGCCGCCCGGGTAGCTGGCACCCATGATCGCGCCGAGGCCGAGCACGATCAGCGACTGGATCGCGATGGTCAGGAAGTTCGCCAGAAGGGCGCCGGTGATGATCGAGGATCGGATCGCGGGGGAGACCAGGAAGCGGTCGATGATGCCCCGGTTGATGTCCTCGATCATGCCCATGCCGCCCCAGCCGGCCGAGAAGAAGGCCGTCATGACGATCACGCCAGGGATGATGAACTCGTGGAAGGTCACTCCGGCGGGCCAGCCGGGGGTGTCCTCCATCGAGGTGAACAGCCCGCCGAAGAGGACCAGCCAGATGATCGGTTGAACAAGGGTCACCGCGATCCACCACGGCTGACGGATCAGCGCTCGGATGTGGCGTTGAGCCATGTGCCATGTGTCGGCGAACAGGTTCATGCCGCCACCTCCTCGGTCTGTTTCTTCTCGGCCTGCTCCATGGTGCGGCCGGCGTACTTCAGGTAGACGTCATCGAGTGACGGACGGGCCACGGTGACCGTGTCGGCGGTGATTCCCGCCGAGTCGAGCGCGGCCAGGATCGAGGGCACCGAGCGGGCTCCGTCCTCGGCCCGGGCATGGAGGGTCCTTTCGTTCAAGATCACCTCGGAGACGCCGTTCACCTCGCGCAGAGCGGTCTCGATCTCCGTCTGTTCGCGGGTCTCGCCGAGCCCGACCTGGATCGCATCGCCCTTGAGTTCTTTTTTCAGGCCATCCGGGGTTCCCTCGGCGACGATCCTGCCCTGGTCGACGATCGCCAGGTTCCGGGCCAGCATGTCGGCCTCTTCCAGATAGTGGGTGGTCAGGAGGATCGTCGTCCCCTCGTCGGCGGCGAGCGCGGAGATCTCCTCCCACATCTCGGACCGGACTTCTGGGTCGAGGCCGGTGGTCGGTTCGTCCAGGAAAAGGACGCGCGGGTTGTGGACCAGTGCCATGGCGACGGTCAGCCGTCGTTCCATGCCACCGGAGAAGCCACGAACGATGCGGTCTCCGTCGCCTGAGAGCTTGAACGAGTCGAGCAGGGAGTCGATTCGCTTCTCCAGTTCACGGCCCTTCATCCTGTACAGCTGACCCTGCAGGCGCAGGTTCTCGCGAGCGGTCGCTTCGCGGTCGGCCGTGCTGCTCTGGGCGACCACGCCGATGGTTCGGCGTACCTCGGCGGCATGTTCCAACACGTCATAGCCCATGATCGAGGCGGTTCCCGAGGTGGGGTGGGAGAGAGTGGTCAGGATCTTGACCGTGGTCGATTTTCCGGCGCCGTTCGGACCGAGCAGGCCGAAGACCGTCCCCGTCTCGACCTCAAAGGAGATGCCGTCCAGCGCCTGGACGCCTTCGCCATATTTCTTGCTGAGGTCCTTTACCTCGATGGCCACTTCAGTCATGTTTCCTCCTTCGACGATTCTCAATCCCCGGAAGGGGACTCCATCACGCCGGGCGTGCCGACCTCGGGTTCGACCGGTTCGGGCCAGTCCAGGTCCCGGGGCGCCTCCCGCATCCGGAGGATCCGGGCCGGGACCCCGCCGACCACCGCGTTGGCCGGCACGTCCTTGGTGACGACCGAGTTGGTGCCGATCACCGAGTTGTCGCCGACCTTGACCCCGCGGAGGATCGCGGCCCCGTAGCCGATCCAGACGTTGGAGCCGACCACCACGTCTTCCATGTAGATGCCCTGCTCGCGGATCGGCTTTTCGATGTCCACCACGCCGTGGTCGAAGTCGATGAACATGGTCCGGTCGGCGATCACGCATTCGGCCCCGATCTTCACCTTGCGGTAGGCCGAGATGGTGCATTCCTGCCCGAACACGGTCTTGGGCCCGATCTCGACTTCGCCTTCGTGGCAGCGGATCTTGGTCCCGTCCCCGATCCAGACCCAGCGCCCGAACTTCATCCGGGCCTTCGGCCCGGTCTGGAGCTGCAGGCCGCGGCCGAAGAAGACCGGCCCGTCGGTGGCCCAGCGGTGGCCGGACCGGGTCAGCAGGCGTCGCCAGAGGTAGCGCCAGAGCAGCAGGGCGTACTTCGGCTTGAGCATTCCCTTGCGGGCGAATGAGGAAAGTGAGTTGGCCAAACCGGGCGGGACTTTAGTCGCTGGCCGGAGCGCTTAGACTGGCCGGACCGATGAATGACGCTCCGACCACCATGAGCCCGCTGGCCGAGCGGCTGCTGGCTGGCGACAAGCGGGCCCTGGCCCGGGCGATCACCCTGATCGAATCGGACGACCCGGCCGGCTGGGAGCTGGTCCGCGAGGTCTATCCGAAGACCGGCAAGGCCCGGATCGTCGGCTTCACCGGACCGCCCGGCGTCGGCAAGAGCACCTTGATCGGCGCCCTCACCAAAGAGCTGCGGAAGGAAGACCGCCAGGTCGCGGTGCTCTCGATCGACCCGTCGAGCCCGTTCACCCAGGGGGCCCTTCTGGGCGACCGGATCCGGTTGACCGAGCACTTCCTCGACAAGGGCGTATTCATCCGCTCGATGGCTTCCCGCGGCGCCCTCGGCGGACTCTCCGAAGCCGCGCTCCAGGCCGCCCTGGTCATGGATGCCGCCGGCAAGGACGACGTGCTGATCGAGACCGTCGGGGTCGGTCAGGGCGAGATCGACATCGTCGATCATGCCGACACGATCGTGCTGGCGCTGATGCCCGGTTCCGGCGACTCGATCCAGGCGCTGAAGGCCGGGGTGATGGAGATCCCGGACGTCATCGTGGTCAACAAGTCCGACCATCCGATGACCGACACGATGATCCGCGAGGTGCGAGGCGCCCTTTCCCTGGCTCACACGCCGGGCGGCTGGCGGGTGCCGATCCTCCGCACCGAAGCGGCCCGCGGCGAGGGGATCGAGGAACTGGCGGCCAAGGTCGCCGAACATCGTGCTTTCATCGAGGCTGAGGGAACGCTGGCCGAGCGGCGGGCCCGGAATCTTTGCTCCGAAGTGCTGGGCCTGGCCACGGCCAGGCTGAGGCGGCGCCTCGAGGCCGCGATCGAGGATGATCCTCGCGTGGCGGAACTGCTGAACCGCGTGGTCAGCCGGGAACTCGACCCGGCTTCGGCTGCGGCCGAACTGCTGGAAGGAGAGATCGATGAGTGAAGAGCAGAACACGAAAACGGCTCCACAGCCCAGCCTGGATGACGTGAAGGCCTGGGAGGGCTACCGGGTCGATGACCTGACCGGCCACGGCGTGGCCCGGGTCGAAGGGCTTTTCGTCGATGGCGAATCCGGCCAGCCGACTTGGATCCTGGCCAAGCTGGGTCGCTTCGGCAAGGTCGTGCCGATCTCGATCCGGGAATGCGCCGCCGCGGCGGGCCGGGTCTGGACCCCGCATGACCGCGAAGTGATCCGCAACGCCCCGGCGGTCGACCCCGCCCTGCCCCTGAACCGCGAGCAGGAGCAGCAGGTGCTCGACTACTACGGAATCCCCGAAACGGTCGGCCGCGGAGCCGAGCTGAAAGACCGCGTCGCGGGTTCGACCACGGCGAACCCGCTCACGAATTAATTAGTCGGGCGGGGTCCGACCCGCCCTCCCAGTCAAACCCGCCGGCCCACAGAGACAAGTGATGGATGGGCCGGCTCCGGTCAGCGGTGGGTTCTAACAGCCTAGGGCGCGGGCTATCACCATCTGCTGGACCTCGTCGGTTCCTTCGCCGATCGTGAGGATCTTTGCGTCGCGGTAGAAGCGGCAGACCGGGTACTCCTCGATGAAGCCGTAGCCGCCGTGGATCTGGACCGCCTCCTCGGTGGCCCGGACCGCGAGGCGGCCGGTGATCAGCTTGGCCTGGGCGGCGGTCAGGGTGAAGTTCTCGCCCCGGTCCTTTTCGATCGCGGCCCGGTAGGTGAGCAGGCGGGCGGCCTCTAGCTGGGCCGAGATGTCGGCGATCTTGGCCTGGATCGCCTGGAACTTGGAGATCGACTGGCCGAAGGCCTGGCGTTCCTTGGCGTACTTGATCGCCTCGTCGAGGGCGCCCTGGGCGACGCCGACCGACATCGCGGCAACCCCGATCCGACCGCCGTCGAGGATCTGCAGGAACTGCTTGAAGCCCTGGCCGCGCGGACCGAGCAGGTTCGACTCCGGCACCCTGGCGCCATCGAAGGTGAGGGGATGGGTGTCGGAAGCGTTCCAGCCCATCTTGCGGTAGGGCGGGTCGACCGTGTAACCGGGGGTGCCGTTGGGCACGATGATGTTGGAGATCTCGGGTCGGCCGTTCTCGTCCTTGCCGGTGACCGCGGTGATCGTCACGCAGGCGGAGATGTCGGTGCCGGAGTTGGTGATGAACTGCTTGGCACCGTCGACCACCCACTCGTCGCCGTCGAGCTCGGCCCGGGTCTTGGTGTTGCCCGCGTCGGAGCCGGCCTCGGGCTCGGTCAGCCCGAAGGCGGCCAGCTTCTTGCCGGAGGTGAGCTCGGGCAGCCACTCGGCCTTCTGCTCGTCGGTGCCCCAGTTGTAGATCGGGGTCGTACCGAGGGAAGTATGGGCGGCCATGGTGATCGCGACCGAGGAATCGATCCGGGCCAGTTCCTCGACCGCGAGGGCGTAGGAGAGGATGTCGCCGCCGCTGCCGCCGAACTCCTCCGGGAAGGGGATGCCCATCAGTCCGAGGTCACCCAGCTTGGCGACGATCTCGTAGGGGAAGGCCTTGGTGCGGTCCAGCTCTTCGGCGACGGGCGCGACTTCGCTCACGGCGAAATCGCGGACTGTCTCCCTGAGCAGGCGCTGCTCGTCAGTCAGATCAAAGTTCATGGCGCGTACCTTAAAGATCCTTCCTTGTGTGAGATATCTCATGTAAGTCGTATGATCAGACTTACTCTTATAGGGTGAAGTACATGAACGTGGCTCTCCGAACGAGAGCCAGACCCGACCCCGAGAGGGGGAGCACCATGAAGCGCAACCCGAGAAACAGGAACCGGTTCCAGGTCAAGCCGCTGAAGATCACGGTCAGCGACGCCGAGATCATGGCCGACCTTCGTCACGGCGTCGACGGCCAGACCCGGCATCCCGGCACCGGCCGGCGGGAGAGCACCCACCGGTGAATCCCGAGCAGACGCTTGAGACCGCCCGCACGGTCGCGGCCGACCTCGCCGCGGAGCAGCCGGAGATCAGCCGGGAGCTGACGCTGAACTGGCAGGATCCGACGGCGATGGCTTCGAAGGGCATGGAGATGGCCGGCCTCGACTACATGCGGGCGGTCATGGCCAAGGAGGTGCCGCCGGCGCCGATCGCGGTGCTGATGAACATGGCCCCGGTCGAACTCGAAGAGGGCCGGGCGGTCTTCTCGGCCCTGCCCGGGGAGGAGCACTACAACCCGATCGGGGTGGTCCACGGCGGCTTCATGGCCACCCTGCTCGACTCCGTCGCCGGCTGCGCGGTCCACACGACGCTGGCGCTCGGCGAGGCGTACACGACGGTGACCCTGGAAGTGAAGAACCTGCGGCCGCTGACCCGCGAGACCGGCCTGGTCCGCGCCGAAGGAGAGGTCACCTACCGCGGCCGCCGCCAGGCCACCGCCGACGCGCGGCTCTACGCAGACGATTCCGGCAAGCTGCTGGCCACCGCCACGTCTACTTGTCTTGTCATGAGCAACTGAGGGCAGAGCGAGCCACGCCCGGTGATCCGTCACCGGCTACCCATGAGGTAATTCGGGTGGAGCCCCACCCATCCATCCGTTGCTTCTAGTGGGAGGGGCGGGTTTCTCGTGGAGGGCGGGTCGGACCCCGCCCGACTTACTTACTCAACTCGCGCGCCAGCGCGACCAGGAGGTGCACTCCAAAGCCTGTGGGGCCTTTGCCCCAGTACTCGCGGCCGGTGTCCCAGGCGGTGCCGGCGATGTCGAGGTGGGCCCAGGGCTTGCCTTCGGTGAACTCCTCGAGGAACGAGCCGGCGTAGATCGTGCCGGCCTTGCGCTGGGCCGAGGCGTTGACCAGGTCGGTGATCTCGCCCTTGGTCAGGTCCTTGTACTCGTCGTGTAGCGGCAGCCGCCAGACCAGCTCGCCGGAGCGATCGGCTGCTTCGGCCACCTGGGCGGCGAGCTCGTCGTCATTCGAGATCAGGGCGGCGTAGGTCGAGCCGAGGCCGATCAGCACGGCACCGGTCAGGGTGGCCAGGTCGATCAGCCGGTCGGCGCCTTCGCGGGCACAGTGGACCAGGGCATCGGCCAGGATCAAGCGGCCCTCGGCGTCGGTGTTGGTCACCTCGACGGTCTTGCCGTTGAGCTGAGTGATGATGTCGCCGGGCTTGAGTGCCGTGCCGGAGGGCATGTTCTCGGTCGAGGGGAGGACGGCGATGATGTCGAGGGCGAGATCGAGTTCGGCGATCGCGTTCACCGCTTCGAGCACCGCCGCACCGCCGGACATGTCCATCTTCATCTCATGCATGCCGGCCGAAGGCTTGATCGAGATGCCGCCGGTGTCGAAGGTGACCGACTTGCCGACCAGGCCGAGCTTCTCGCCGGAGCCCTTGCCCGTGTACTTGAGCGTGATCAGGCGCGGCTCGACGTCCTCGCCGCCCTTCGAGACCGCTTGCAGTCCGCCCATGCCGGCCTTGACGATCGCCGCTCGGTCCATCACCTCGACCGTGACCTTCTCGTGAGCGTCCGCGATCTCGCGGGCACGGCCGGCCAGGTACTCCGGGGTGGCCACGTTGGCGGGCAGGCTCTGGAGGTAGCGGGCCCGGTTGCCCGAGTTGGCGACGACCTCGCCGACCTTGACCATCGCGGCGATGTCCTGGTCGGTGTTGATCTCGACCGCCTTCAGGCTCGGCGGCGCCTCTTCACCGTCGCTGCCGGACTTGTAGCGGTCGAACTCGAAAGCCGAAAAACCGGCCCCTTCGACCAGGGCGGCGGCGATCGCTCCCGGCTCGATCCCTTCCGGGGCGTCGGGCAGCATCCAGGCCAGCGCCTCGCCCTTGACCTGCTTCAGCGCCTTCTGGGCGACCGCCCCGATCACCCGGGCCTTCTCCGCGGTGAAGTCTTCCTTCTTGCCGAGACCGATAACCACCACCCGTTCGGGGTGGCCCGGGTAGACGATCACCTGGGACTTGAAGTCGGCGCTGGCGTCGGCGGCGCCGGCGGTGCTGCCCAGCGGTTCGGAGAGCTCGTCTCCTTCGTAGAGGCCGACCGCCACGAGGTCGGCGTCGAGATCGGACAGGGCGACTTCGGTCGTGTAGGCCTTCATCGGCCGGAGTTTAGACAGCGGGCGGCGCGGTCAGAGGGGGGCGGCGCGGTGCGTCCCGGTATCGTCCTTGTTCCCGTTTCGTCCGCAGTTTCCCGATTTCCCCCTCGAGACTTGAAAGGCACCATGGCCCGCACCGTCATCCTGAGCACTGCCCGCACCCCCTTCGGCAAGATGGGCGGTGGACTCGCCACCGTGAACGCGGCCGAACTCGGCGGTATCGCCATCGCCGGTGCCCTCGAACGGGCCGGCATCGCCCCCGACCAGGTCCAGCAGGTCAGCTACGGCCAGGTGATCCAGGCCGGCCAGGGCCAGATCCCCTCGCGCCAGGCTCAGATCAACGGCGGCATCCCCAAGGAAGTCCCCTCGGAGACCGTGAACAAGGTTTGCGCCTCCGGCATGCGCGCGACCGGCCTGATCGACCAGGCGATCCGCGCCGGTGACATCGAGGTCGGCGTCGCCGGCGGCATGGAATCGATGTCGCTCGCCCCGTACCTGCTGCCCGGCGCCCGGGCCGGCTTCCGCATGGGTGACGTCAAGGCGATCGACTCGATGACCCACGATGGCCTGACCAACCCCTTCACCCACCTGCAGATGATCGCCGAGGCTTCCGGCGTCTCGAACGAGGTCGGGATCACCCGCGAGGAGATGGACCGCTGGTCGGCCCGCTCCCATGAGCTGGCCCAGAAGGCACAGGAAGCCGGCATCCTCGGCGAGGAGATCGTGCCGGTCACGGTCAAGGGCCGCAAGGGTGAGACCGTGGTCGACCAAGACGAGGCGATCCGCCCCGGCACGACTGCCGAGAGCCTGGCCAAGCTGCGCGCGGTCGGTGGCGACGACGCCACCCACACCGCCGGCAACGCCCCCGGCGTCAACGACGGCGCCGGCGCGCTCGTGCTCGCCTCCGAGGAGTGGGCCCAGGCCAACGGCAAGCAGCCGATGGCGACCATCGTCGGCTACGGCCAGATCGGCGACGAGTACGCCTGCCTCGCCAAGACCCCGGCTCTCGCCGCCCAGGCCGCGTTGGAGAAGCTCGGCAAGACCCCGGCCGACGTCGACCTCTGGGAAGTCAACGAAGCCTTCGCCTCGGTCACCCTGAACACGATCAAGATGCTCGGCATCGACGAGGACAAGATGAACGTGAACGGCGGCGCGGTCGCCCTCGGCCATCCGATCGGTGCCTCCGGCGCCCGCGTGGTCGGCGCTCTCGTGCGCGAGCTCCAGCGTCGCGGCGGCGGCCTCGGCTGCGCCGCTATTTGCTCAGGAGGAGGCCAGGGCGATGCGATTTTGGTTCAGGTCTGAGGTGTCGCCTCGGCCGGTACCCTCGAAGTATCGGCACCGAGGTAGAACGCAAATTTCTGGTTGATGGCTCGGGGGCGCCGGATGGTGCCTCCGAGGTCGTCATCGCCCAGGGTTACCTGGTGATCGACGAGCAGTCCGAGGTGCGGCTGCGGGAGGCCGGGGAAGCACTCACCCTGACCATCAAGAGTGGTCACGGCCTCGCGCGCGAGGAGAACGAAGTCGAGATCGACCGGGCCACCTTCGACGATCTCTGGCCGGAGACGGCGGGCCGACGGGTCGAGAAGGTCCGGCGCAAGATCGGTCTCGGCGACGGGCTGACCGCCGAACTGGACCGGTACTCCGGCGACCTGGAAGGGGTCGCGGTGGTCGAGGTCGAGTTCGGCTCGGAAGAGGAGGCGGAGGCTTTCCGGCCCCCGGCCTGGTTTGGCCGTGAACTGACCGGTGACCGTGCCTGGGCCAACCAGAACCTGGCCCTTCGGGGCAGGCCCGCCAAGGGTCTCGAGTTCCGGCTCCGGCCGGGCGAGGATCCGGCCGCCGGGATATGCCGGGTGATCACGGCCCGGGCAGCCCAGGCGGCGGCTGCGGTCCGGCAGGCAGGCACCGCCGAAGATCCGGCCGAACCGGTGCATGAGGCCCGCAAGAGCCTGAAGAAGGCCCGGTCGGCATTACGGCTGCTGCGTGCGGTAATCCCCGATTCGGGCCGCAAGGCGGCCAACGCCGCCTGGCGCGAGGCTGCCGCCCACCTCTCGGGAGCCCGGGACGCGGAAGTCAAGCTGGAGACGCTCTCCAAGGCGGTCGACCCGAGGGCGCGGACGGCCGGCAGCGGGCGGTGGCGAGGCGAACTCGAATCGGAGGCCGACGCACACCGGAACGAGTTGACCCCCGAGGGCCTGGCCGAGATCGAAGCGGCGATCGACGGCGTGGCACGGGAGTTCCGTGGCCGGGAGGTTCCGGGACCGACCGAGCAGGTCGCCGGCAACGCGGGCCGCGCCTACCGTCGTGGCCGCAAGGCGATGAAACGGGCCGGCAGGAGCAGCGCGGCCGAGGACTTCCATGCCTGGCGCAAGCGGGCCAAGGATCTCCGCTACCAGCTCGAGATCCTGGAGCCGCGGCTGCCGGCCGCTTTCGAGGCCACGCGCGAACGGGCCGAAAGGCTGGCCGACCTGCTCGGCGACCTTCACGACCTCGACGTGCTGGCCGAAGACCTGGCCGGCCGGGGTCTGGACGAACCGGATCGATCCCACCTGGAAGGGCTGATCACCGAGGCCAGGGACCATCAGATCGAGCTCTGCCTCGAACTCGGCGCCAGGACTTATGCGGACAAGCCGAAGCGGTTCACCAACCGGATCGGCGAGGCGCTCAGCGACGCTTCCTGAGCACCTTGAGCGTGGCCAGGCGACTGGCCCCGACGATGTCGGCCCGGTCGGTGGGCGTGAGGCGAAGCCGCCAGGAGCCGGGCTTGAGGCGCGCCGTCGGGAACCGATTCAGGCTGTTGCCCTCGTCCATCGAAAGAGTCGAGGCTTTGCCGGCCGCCTTCTGCCTCGAACAGGGCTTCCGTCGCGGCCCGGTGCATCTGAGCCAACGGGCGGAGACCGTGACGGGTTCCGAAGCCTTTGCGGTCAGGACCGCTTTCGCCCCCCGCCGGAGCTTCTTCTTCCTGAACTTGACGCTGCCGAGCACGGGGGCCGTCACGTCGCCGCCGATCCGGTAGACCCGCATCTCGGTCAGGCCGGTGTCTTGGCGGATCCCGGTCGCGACCATCTCCGTCCCGGTCGGGCGGCGGATGAAACCGATCCCTTCCGCCTCATACTCGTCGCCGGTGTTGCGGTCGAAGAGGTGGGTGACCTGGCCGGTCTCGGGATCGATCGCGACGATCGATTTCTCGCTGCCGTTGTCCCGCGAGGCGTAGAGGCTGCCGCGGAAGACCTTCGCCCCCTGGATTCGCGGTGTCGGTTCGCTGAGGGTGACGGTGTCGACCAGTTCGAAGTCGCTCAGCCGGTAGACGAAGAGCTTGCCGGTGTCGTTCCACTCCATCGAGTAGGCGACGCCGCGCGGCTGGTCGACCGCGATCCAGGGCACCCCGTCCCGCTGGAGGGAGGCCGGCAGCAGGTATCGCTTGCCGGTCGGATCGAGCGTCTTGGCGTCATAGAGGACCACCCAGGGTTCGGCGTATCCGGGGCCGTCCTCGATCGGGGCGTAGAGGATGCCGTCGGCGACGTCGATGTCGCCGATGTGGTTGTGACCGCTGTTGATCAGGTCGCGGGGGATCGCCGTCAGTGGGCGTTCGACGATCGCGGTCGAGGGATCTTCGACCGAGGTCCGGATCAGCCCGATGTTCCAAGAGAAGAACAGCGACGAGCCATCACTGGCGACGCCCTGGGAACGGTAGATCCCATCCATGCCATGGAACTCGACCTTGCCGGTCTCGATCCAGTCGCTCACCGGGCTAGGGCTCGCGGCCGCGGCCGACGGCCCGGCCAGCAGCATCAACAGCACGACGAATACGGCTCTTTTCATCTCCCTCGGCCTTTCTCCCTTGAATCGGACCATCGCTAACGTACCCGTTCGTGACCGCGGCAGCGTTTTTCGACCTGGACAAGACCCTGATGGCCGGCTCCTCCGGCATGCAGTTCGCCAAGGCCGCCCGGCAGCGGGGGCTGATCTCGCGGGCCCAGATCCTGCGCTGGGGTCGCGACCACCTGCGCTACCGGATCAAGGGCGCGACCGATGACGAGACGGGGGAGATCCTCAAGGTCGCACGGGAGACCCTGTCCGGCGTTTCCTACAACGAGATCTCCCGCATGTGGCCGGAGGTGCTGGCCGGCATCCTGCCCCGGATCTATCCGGAGATGCTGGCCGAGGTCCACCGCCACCAGGACGAAGGCCGGCGGACCTACATCGTCAGCGCCGCCGGTTCCGACATGGTCGAGTCACTGGCCCAGGTGCTCGGCATGGACGGCGGCATCGGCACCCGGTATGTGGTCGAGGAAGGCGCCTACACGGGCGCGCTCGACGGTCCGTTCGTCTACGGCCGGGGCAAGGTCATCGCGATCGAGGAGATCGCCGAGCAGGTAGACCTCGACCTCGAGGGGTCCTGGGCCTACTCCGATTCGGCCTCTGACCTGCCGATGCTGGAGCTGGTCGGCAACGCGGTCGCGGTGAACCCCGACGCCCCGCTGCTCGAGGTAGCCCGCCGTGAAGGCTGGAAGGTCATGCGTTTCGAACGCCTCGGCCGCAACCTGGCGATCGGGGGCACCGTGGCCGGCGCCCTCCTGGTCGGTGGCCTGGGGGGATGGCTTTCCCGCCGCAGCACCTGAGCTTCAGGGGCTGACCGCGTCGCCGCCGGTTTCGCGGATCCGGTCGAGCAGCAGCACCAGTTCTTCGTGCGACTCGGGGGGCAGGCTGCCCATGCCGAACTTGTCTTCGTTGAGGATCTTCGTCGCCTGGCCGGCCGTGTTCCGTCCGGCCACGGTCAGCCGGGCCAGGGTGGTGCGCCGATCCGAGGGGTGGGCGACCCGTTCCACGTAGCCGTCGCGTTCGAGCCGGTCGATCAGGCTGGTGACGCTGGTCGGGTGTACCTGGAGCCGCTGGCCGATCTTGCCGAGCGGCAGCGCGCCCTCCCGGGTGAAGTAGAGCAGCATCAGGACCTCGTAACGGGCGAAGGTGAGGTCGAACGGCGCCAGCAGATCGTTCAGGTGGCCCATCAGGATCTGCTGGGCGCGCATCAGGGTGGTGACCGCGGCCATGGCCGGCGCCGGCTCTTCGCCCCAGTGCTCTTCCCACTGGCGGCGGGCTTCCCGCAGCAGGTCGATCTGCTCGTTTGTGGCTTCCACCGAAGGCATCGACATAAGGATTACACAGAAAAGCTCGGATGCCCTACTATCTGACTTCCTAACTTATGGAACCCTCTTCGACCCCAGCCACCGGTACCGCCAAATCCGACGCCGCCCGCAAGGCGGAGGAGGCGGCCGAAAAAGAGTTCACGACGATGTCGGGCAAGCCGATCAAGGCCCGCTACGGGCCGGAGGATCTGGCTGGCGACGCCGAGGTCAAGATCGGCGAGCCTGGCCAGTACCCGTTCACCCGGGGCCCCTACGAGTCGATGTACCGGGGCCGCAACTGGACCATGCGCCAGTTCGCCGGCTTCGGCACGGTCGAGGAGACCAACGAACGCTTCCACTACCTGCTCGACCACGGGCAGACCGGTCTCTCCACCGCCTTCGACATGCCGACGCTGATGGGCTACGACTCCGACCACGCCCGTTCGCTGGGCGAGGTCGGCCGGGAAGGCGTCGCGGTCGACACGATCGACGACATGGAGATCCTCTTCCAGGGGATCCCGCTGGGCGAGGTCTCGACCTCGATGACGATCAACGCCCCGGCCGCGATCCTGCTCGCCTTCTACGTGCTGGTCGGCGAGCAGCAGGGCGTCTCCTCCGAGAAGCTCTCGGGCACGATCCAGACCGACATCCTCAAGGAGTACATCGCCCAGAAGGAGTGGTGCTTCCCAGTCGAGCCGGCGATGCGCCTGGTCACCGACATGGTCGAGTACTGCACCGAGCACATGCCGCGCTGGCATCCGATCTCGATCTCCGGCTACCACATCCGCGAGGCCGGGGCGACCGCCGCCCAGGAGCTCGCCTTCACCCTCAAGGACGGCTTTACGTACGTGGAAAGGGCGATCGAGCGGGGCATCGACGTCGACGCCTTCGCGCCGCGCCTTTCCTTCTTCTTCAATGCCCACATCGACTTCTTCGAGGAGATCGCCAAGTACCGTGCTGCCCGCCGGATCTGGGCCCGCGAGCTGAAGGAGACCTACGGGGCGAAGAAGCCGGAGTCGATGCGGCTGCGGTTCCACACCCAGACCGCCGGCGTGTCCCTGACCGCCCAGCAGCCGCTCAACAACATCGTCCGCACCGCGATCGAGGCGCTGGCCGGGGTGCTCGGCGGCACCCAGTCGCTGCACACCAACTCCTTCGATGAGGCGCTCGCCCTGCCGACCGAGGAAGCGGTCCGGGTGGCGCTGCGTACCCAGCAGATCATCGCCGAGGAGACCGGGGTGACCAACACCCCCGACCCGCTCGGCGGCTCGTACTTCGTCGAGTCCTTGACCGACGAGATGGAAGCCGAGGCCTATGCCTACTTCGACAAGATCGACGAGCTCGGCGGCATGGTAGAAGCGGTCCGCCAGAACTTCCCCCAGCGTGAGATCGGCGAGGCGGCCTTCGACTTCCAGCGCCGGGTCGATGACGGCGAGTTCACGATCGTCGGCGTCAACCAGTACGTGACCGAGGAAGAGGACGTGCCGCTGCTTCACATCGACCCCGCCCTCGAGACCAAACAGGTCGAGCGCCTCGCCGCGACCAAGGCGAAGCGCGATTCGGCCGAGGTCGAGACCGCACTCGCCGCGCTCAAGGAAGCCGCGGCCGGCCAGGCCAACCTGATGTACCCGATCCTCGACGCCGCCCGGGTCCACACCACCGAGGGCGAGATGATCGAGGCGATGCAGGAAGTCTTCGGCACCTACACGGAGACCCCGGTCTTCTAGGCCAGGCTAGGGTTCCCGAAGATGACCGCCGCCACCGCAGAACCGAAGACCGACCGCAAGATCCGCGTTGTCGTGGCCAAACCCGGCCTCGACGGCCACGACCGGGGGGCGAAGATCATCGCCCGCGCCCTGCGCGACTCCGGTATGGAGGTGATCTACACCGGCCTCCACCAGACCCCGGAGCAGATCGTCGAGACCGTGATCCAGGAGGACGCCGATGCGATCGGCGTCTCGATCCTCTCCGGCGCCCACATGACCCTGGTCCCGAAGATCCTCGAGCTGCTCGAGGCCGAAGGCATCGACGACGTCCTCATCACGGTCGGCGGCACGATCCCGAACAAGGACATCGACGACCTGAAGGCGATGGGCGTCTCCGGCGTCTTCACCCCCGGCGCCCCGACCGACGACATCGTCGAGTTCATCCGCAGCGGCGTCAAAGACCGCGAGCTCTAGGGTCAGCGATCCCGAGATTGAAGTTATTCGCAGATGGAGCGAATAACTTCAATCTCGACGTGGAAGGGCCCCCGAGTAGGGTTCGCGCATGGCTTCGATCGAGACTTTCACCCTGCGTGACGTCGGGCCCGAGGGCGGGCTCGACCAGGCCGAGATGGTGGCCGGACGGATCGTCGACTTCATCGGCCAGGCCGAGCGCTCGCTGGTCCTGGCGCTCTACGACGTGCGGCTGCCGGACCCCGTCGGTTCGACCGTGGCCGGCGCCTTCCGGGCGGCGGCGGAGCGTGGGGTGAAGATCCGGCTCGCCTACAACGACGTGCCCGAGGATCCCGACGCCGGGAACTTCCTGCCCGCCGTCCACCCGCCGCCCGAGACCAACCCGGAGATCCTGGCCGAGCTTCCGATCGAGACGGCCCCGATCAAGGGGATCCCCGACCTGATGCACCACAAGTACATGGTGCGCGACGAAAACGCGGTCTGGACCGGCTCGGCCAACTGGTCGGTCTACTCCTGGACCCGTCAAGAGAACGTGCTGGCGGTCATCGACCACGGTGAGGTCGCCCGGGAGTACCTGGAGGACTTCGAGGAGCTCTGGAGCACCCGCAAGGTCGAGCGCTCGGGCCACGGTGACCCCAACCCGATCCGGGTGGGCGAGGCAACCGTGCGGGCCTGGTTCACACCCGGCCACGGCGAGGAACTGGCCCAGCGGATCGCGACCAGGCTGGGGGCGGCCCGCCGCCGCATCCGGATCGCTTCACCGGTCCTCACCTCGGGCCCGATCCTCAGCACGCTGGCCGAGATCGCCGCCCGGCCCGGGCTCGACATCGCCGGGGTGCTCGACGAACCGCAGACCGACCGGGTCTACGAACAGTGGGCCACGACCGGTTCGAAGTGGAAGATCCCCTTGCTGACCCGGGTGGTCGAGACCCTGCCGTTCAACGGCAAGCGCTCGGTGCCCTGGGGGACCGGGACGGTCAGGGATTTCATGCACGCCAAGGTCACGGTCGTCGACGACACGGTCTTCCTCGGTTCCTTCAACCTCTCCCGTTCAGGGGAGGCGAACGCCGAGAACATGATCGAGATCGAACACGCCCCGACCGCTGAGGCGATGGCCGCTTTCATCGACGAGACCCGGGCGCGCTACCCGCGCAGCACCGTTCCCGACCGGAGAAGGTGATGCTGCCGCTCCGGGGCAAGGCAGCCGATGCCCTGGACGCGGCCATGGACTTCGCGGTGGTGCCCGGCTTCAGCCGCATCGGCTACGAGGCCCGTCGCCGAATGTACGGCTGGCAGATGCCCGACCTGAGGGGCCGCAGCGTGATGGTCACCGGGGCCACTTCCGGGCTGGGCGAGGCAGCCGCAATCGACCTGGCCCGCTGCGGGGCGAAAGTACATCTGGTGGCGCGGAGCGAAGAAAAGGGCCGTCGGGCCTTGGCAGCGGTCGGCGGCGATGCCGAACTCCATCTCTGCGATCTCTCCAGCGTCGCCGCGATCCGGGAGTTCGCCGCCGGCTTCATCGGATCCGGCGAGCCGCTGGACGTGCTGATCAACAACGCCGGGGTGATGCCATCAGAGCGTGAGCACACGGATGAGGGGTTCGAATTGACCTTCGCGACCAACCTGGTCGGGCCGTATCTCCTGACCGATCTGCTCTTGCCGCGGCTGCGGGACGGAAGGAATCCCCGGGTGATCGTGATGAGCTCGGGCGGCATGTATTCGAGCGGTTTCAGTTTCCGCGATCCGCAACTGGAGGGCCGCGAATACAGGCCGACCAGCTTCTACGCGCACACGAAGCGGGGCGAGGTTATGCTGGTCGACGAGTGGCAGCGTCGGGAACCGGAGGGCGGGGTGACCTTCTGCTCGATGCATCCCGGGTGGGCGGTGACCCCGGGCATGAGCGCCGCCTTGCCGGGTTTCCACCGACTGACCGGACCGATCCTCAGGGATGCCCACCAGGGTGCGGACACCGCGGTATGGCTGGCCGGGGCCACGGCCGGCGAAGCGCCCGGCGGGCAGTTCTACGAAGACCGCCGACCCCGGACGAAGGAAAGGATGCCGGGCACCGCCGGTTCGGCCGAAGACGGTGATCGGCTGCTGGACCTCCTAGCTGGTATAACCAGTGGCATCGATGCGGCGGATTGAGGAATGAAGCGGGGTTGGGTCCTGCCGGTATTGCTGGCGGCCTTCGGGCTGGCCTTCACCGCTCTGCCGGGAGTGGCCAGCGCGGCCGCGGAATGCCAGATCCTCCCCGGTGGGACCCTCGGGGACGAGGAGCCCCCACCGGTGCCCGACCGGGCCGGGTCGCCCACCGACAAGGGCCCCGGGGCGAGGGGTGACAACCCGACCGTAGGCGGCCTGCCGACCCGGGTCGACCTCCACTCGACGACGATGGGCCAGAACCGCAACTACTACTTCGCGGTCAAGGGCGGCAGGCTGTACGTGAAGCCCAACTACGAACGCACCGGCAAGACCGGCAGCTGGCAGCACGTGACGACGCCCGACTGCCTCGACGGCGACATCCAGGAGATCGACGTCGACGACGACGAACTGGTTGCGATCAACTCGGACCGCCAGATCTTCGGGATGGACAAGGCACTGGAGATCCCCTCCGAGTTCAACTGGAGCTCGCGCTGGGGCTTCCCCTTCTGGAAGGGCGACGGCTACACGGTTCCCGACGACGCCGTGGCCTGGGCCTGGACCGTGATCTCGCCACGCGAGTCGGAGTACTGGGTCGATCCGGCCGGCAACCATCACGCGGTCGGCGAAGGCAAGTGCTCCCACGTGCTCAGCCTGCGCGGGGACCGCACCAGCATCACGATGAACGACCCGTGGCTTCCCAAGGACCGCAGCTACGAGGTCGGCGGCCCCCGTCGCGGCACCTTCAAGGTGAGCAACCTCGCCGCTTCCGGCTCCGTTCTCTTCGTGATCGGCAACCACGGCGACATGTACACGCGACTCTGGGACTTCGACATCGCCGGCCTCGACAACCTCTTCTTCTCCTACTCGTACGAGGACCAGCGCGGGATCGAGGATCCGGCGGTCCAGCTGCCGGGCGCCCACTGGGTCCAGCAGCCGAAGATCAACGGCAAGATCACCAACCGGATCAGCATCACCACGATCGGCCGCGGCACCGAGCACCGCATCCTGCGGGTCGAGGGTAGAAACGCCAAGGGCGTGCCCGGCTTCTGGCAGAAGGACCTCTACGTGCTCAACCGGGGCTCGGCCGGCTGGAAGTTCGTCGCCACGCCGAAGGCCCGGGTGACCGGCAAGGCGCTCGACAACCCGCGGGGCGACACCAGCGCGAAGGGTGCGGTCAAGGCCGAAGACAGCCGCTACGTGCTCTCGGGCAGCAGCTACACCGCTGAGATCCCCGACTTCAATCTCTACCTCGGCCGGTCGGTGCTGCGCCTGTACCTCCACGACGGGGACTACATGGACCTCAACCTCTTCCTCGACGACGTGATCCGCACGACCCCGCGTGAGCGTGGCCTCGATGGTGAACCGCGCCAGCTCTACGGCACGATCGGCGTGACCGCGGCGAACCGCCGGCTCGCCGCCACGAACGAAGAGGCCCGCGAGTTCATCGAGAACGTGCTCGGCAACAAGGACTTCACCAAGACCTGGATCACCGTCACGACGTCTTCGCTCAGCATGGACGACCTGGGATTGACCTTCAACGCCAGCAACAAGCCCAGCACGCTGCCGGTCAAGGATCCGGCCTTCAAGTCACTCGCGCTGAGCCGAAAGGGCAAAAGCCTGAAGTTCTCCTTCGAGACGACGACCGAAAGCCCGGCGAGCATCGTGGTCAAGAAGACCCGGAATCAGCGGGGCAAGAAGGTGAGCCGGGTCGCCGCCCGCCTGACCCGGACCGGCACCTTCACCTGGAACCCTCGCCGGCTAGCCCGCGGCACCTACAAGGTCAAGGTCAGCTCGATGGGCCTGGGCGGGCGGCTTGACAGCCACAGCTTCAAGGTCAAGCGGACCGGCGCCGGGTTCAAGACCGGCCGATGATCGACCTGCTCACCACGGCAGCGGTCCCCGACTTCGTCCGGGAAGCCCAATCGATCCTCCGTGACCCCTCGAATTTCTCGTGGACGATGGTCACCCTGCTCGGCCTGGTGATCTACGTCTACGCGGTCGAGGTCGGTCGCGGACGCTGGGACATCGTGCTGGCCGGGATCGCCTTCCTGATGATGGACGCCTTCAACGAGATGGTGAACTCGGCGATCTTCCACCTGACGGATCGGGCTCCCCTCTGGACGGTGACCGGAGACACCAGCTATCTGATCTTGATCGGGCTCTCGATCGAGATCGTGCTGCTGTTCGCGATCAGTGGCGTGGCCTTCGTCAAGCAGTTGCCGGAGGATCCGAAACAGAAGATCCTCGGGATGCCCAACCGGTTCGCGCTGGTCGCCTTCTTCTCGATCTTCTGCGTCCTGGTCGAGATCGTCCTGGTCGAGCTGGGGATCTTCCACTGGGACTACTGGTGGTGGAACAAGCCCTTCATCCCGTTGATCGTGATCTTTGGGTACGGCACCTTCTTCGCGGTCGCGGCCTGGGTCTACGACATGGGCAAGAACACGAGCAAGCAGGTCAAGGTGGTCGGCGTCATGGCCGCGACGAACCTCGTATTAGGTCTTGCCCTCGGGCTGGTCGGCTGGCTCTGATTGACTCGTCAGTCAATATGCCGCCAATCTCGGTAAGATTGCGCGTCGCAAACAGCATCTCCGGCTCTCCGCCCTTGAATTCGGCAGAGCCCCTCGTAAGACCCCCTAAGGAGGCTTCAGTTGAAGATCTGCGTCCTGGTCAAAGATGTGCCAGACGCCGCGGTACAAAAGCGCATTGATCCCGGCACCATGCGGCTCGATCGCAGCGGCGAGAACACTCTCAACCCCTTTGATACCCACGCCATCGAAGCTGCCATGCAGCTCAAGGAAGGCGGCGAACTCCAGGTCGACGAAATCGTCGCCGTGACCATGGGCACCGACACCGCGGCCCGCGCGCTGCAGAAGGCCGTCGCCCTCGGCGCCGACCGTTCGGTCCACCTGTCCGACGCGAGCCTGGCCGGCTCCGACGTCTGCGCGACCGGCCTCGCCCTGGCCAAGGTGCTCGAGTCCGAGAGCCCGGACCTGGTCCTGCTCGGCCAGCAGTCCGACGACGGCGAGTGCTACACGATCGGCGCCGTCGTGGCCGACCACCTCAAGATGCCGTCGCTGACCCAGGTCATCGACATGAAGGTCGACGGCGACAAGATCCGCTGCGAGCGTCAGGCCGAGTACGGCTACGACACCGTGGCCCTCGCGCTGCCGGCCGTGATCTCGGTCGGTGACGCGATCAACGAGCCGCGCTACCCGAGCCTCAAGGCCATCATGGGCGCCAAGAAGAAGCCGCTGGACAGCAAGTCCGCCGGCGACGTCGGCATCGACGCCGGCCAGGTCGGCGAAGCTGGTTCGCAGACCACCGTTCTCGCCCTGAACGATCCGCCCCAGAAGGAAGCCGGCGAGATCATCGAAGACGAAGACACCGCGGAGACCGTCGAGAAGATTGTCGCGTGGCTCGAGGAAAGGAAGCTGATCTAAATGGCCGGCATTCTCGTTTACGCCCTGCATGACGACGAGGGCAACTTCAACAAGAACTCGCTCGGCGCCCTCTCCGAGGCCGCCAAGCTGGCCGGTGAGCTCGGCACCGAAGCCGCCGCGATCGTGGTCGGCGACGTTTCCGACGACGGCGCTGCCGGTCTCGGCAAGTACGGCGTGACCAAGGTCTACCGCGCGAAGAACGTTCCGGAGGGCCTCGCCCAGCCGATCGTCGACGCGATGGCCAAGGTCATCCAGGACAACGGCTACACCTACGCCCTGTTCGGCGGCGGCCTGCTCGGCTTCGAGATCGGCGCCGGCCTGACCGCGCGTCTCGGCGCCGGCGTGACCATGGAAGTGACCAAGGTCAAGGTCGACGGTGGCAAGCTCGTTTCCGAGCGCCCGATCCTGCAGGACTCGAAGATCGCCGACGTCGGCTACGTCTCCGAGCCCGGCATCATCATCGGCCGCCTCAACGCGTTCGACGTGGTCGAGGGTTCCGGCACCGCCGAAGTCGTCGACGTCGACGTCGAGCTGTCCGAGTGGTCGACCAAGGCCGAGATGATCACCCGCGGCGAGCAGCGTGGCGCCGACGTGGACATCGAAGCCGCCGACATCCTGATCGGTGGCGGTCGTGGCCTCGGCTCCGCCGACGGCTTCAAGGACTGCGAGGAACTCGCTGGTGCCTTCGACAACGGCGCCGTCGCCGCGACCCGCGCGGTCGTCGACGCCGGCTGGTACCCCTACGCCGCCCAGATCGGCCAGACCGGCAAGACGGTCGCACCGAAGCTGTACCTGGCGGTCGGCGTCTCCGGCGCCATCCAGCACAAGGTCGGCATGCAGAACTCCGAGAACATCGTCGCGATCAACAAGGACGCGAACGCTCCGATCTTCGAGTTCTCCGACCTCGGCATCGTCGGTGACCTGAACAAGATCATGCCCAAGCTCACCGAGGCCATCAAGGCCAAGAAGGGCTAGCAGCAATTCCCGGCCGGGGGAGCGTCAAAGCTCTCCCGGCCCTTAGTTTCACCCGCTTCTTTCACCCTGACTTACGAACTTTTCGTCTCTCCACCAGAGCCGTCCCGAAAGGACCAAGAGCATGCCGCCCGTAGCGCCCTCCGAATATCCGCCCCCCTTTGATTCCGAAAGCGTCATCACCGCGCCCACCGATCCCGAGGATGAGCGCATTGAAGTAGGCGTAGCGATCGTCGGTGGTGGCCCCGCCGGCCTCGCCGCCGCGGTCAAGACCCTCCAGCTGCTCGAGGACAAGCCCGAGCTGATGGAGAAGCTGGGCGAGGTGCCCGTTGCCGTGGTCGAAAAGGGCAAGGTCTGCGGCGCCCACGCCATGTCCGGCGCCAACATGCGCCCCTCCGCGATGGAGGAGCTCTTCCCCGACATGCCGCGCGACGAGTGGCCGGTCTACCGCGAGGTGACCAAGGACGCGGTCTACCTGCTGACCGAGAAGCTCGCGCTTCCGCTCAAGCCGATGCCGCCGAACTTCAAGAACCACGGCAACTACGTCACCTCCGTCTCCAAGCTCTCCCGCTTCCTGGCCGAGAAGGCCGAGGAGATGGGCGCCTACATCCTGACCGAGACCACGGCCGACAAGCTGCTGGTCGAGGACCAGATCGTCAAGGGCATCCGCTCCGGTGACCGCGGCCGCGGCCGTCAGGGCCAGGAGCTCGGCAACTTCGAGCCGGGCATGGACCTGATCGCCAAGGGCACCGTCCTCGCCGAAGGCGTGGTCGGGCACCTGACCTACGCCGCGCTCGACCACTTCGACATCAACGGTCTCGACCCGCAGCGCTTCGAGCTCGGGGTCAAGGAGATCTGGGAGGTCGAGGAACCGCTCGACACCGTCATCCACACCATGGGCTGGCCGCTCCGCAAGGCCGCCAAGTACAAGGAGTTCGGTGGTTCCTTCATCTACCCGATGGAGGACAACAAGGTCTGCATCGGCTTCGTCGCCGGCCTCGACTACACCGACGCCACCTTCTCGGTCCACGACGCCCTGCAGCAGTTCAAGCTGCATCCCTTCGTGAAGAAGATCCTCAAGGGCGGCAAGCGGGTCGGCTGGGGTGCCAAGACCATCCCGCAGGGTGGCTACTGGTCGATGCCGAAGCGCCTCTCGGTGCCCGGCATGGTGATCGCGGGCGACAACGCCGGCATGGTCAACGTGGCCGAGCTGAAGGGCGTCCACTACGCGATGCACGCCGGCATGTACGCCGCCGAGGCGATCGTCGACGCGCTCGAGAAGGACCAGGTCGATTTCTCCGCCTACGACGAGAAGGTCCACAACTCGATCATCGAGAAGGATCTCTACAAGACCCGTAACGCCAGCCAGCCGTTCACCCGTGGCTTCTTCTTCGGCGGCGCCATGGCCTCGACCATGACCCTGACCCAGGGCCACTTCCCGGGCGGCCACTGGAAGAACCACGACGACGCCACGTACAAGATGGAGATCGGCAAGGCCGGGGAGAAGTACCCGGAGCCGGATGGCGAGTACACCTTCGACAAGCTGTCCTCGGTCTTCCTCTCGGGCAACGCGACCCGCGACGACGCGCCGAACCACGTCCGGATCCAGAACGAGGTGCCGCGTGAGGTCGCCCAGACCTGGGTCTCGATGTGCCCGGCCCAGGTCTATGAGATCCCCGAGGATCAGCTCGAGTCGGACGCGCCCGTCGTGGACGTCCACGTAACCGCTTCAAACTGCGTCCAGTGCGGCGCGATCACGGCCAAGGGCGGCCGCCTGACCCTGCCGGAAGGCGGCGACGGCCCGCTGTACACCGAAACCTGATCGAGAGAGATCCGACGGGCCGGTGGAGGGACCGGCCAGCCGGGATCGAACGCCGAAGCAGCAGGCAACACCAGCATCACCAGAGCGGCGCCGGAGAGATCCGGCGCCGCTTCTTATTTGCCGTGCCGTTCGCTTCCTGAGAGATGGGTTTGGGCGTGACGGCCTGGGGTAGGTGTGAGGAGACACTCACAATTCCCACGGGAGGGATGATGAAACAAGCAGGCAGGAAGGCAGAGACGGGCACGCGGCGGCGACGGCTGCCCTCGCCGGCGTTGGTCCTATCGCTGCTGGCGCTCTTTGTGGCGCTGGGCGGCACGGCAACGGCCCTCAAGGGCAAGTGGTCGGTCAAGCGCGATGACATCGCGCCGAAGGCGGTTGGTACGAAACAGATGGCCGACCGTTCGGTGACCGCCCACAAGCTTCACAAGAACGCGGTTCGAAGCACCCAGATCAACGACAAGGCAGTCGGGCCGTGGAAGCTCAGGCTGAACTCGCAGGCGGCGGCGTGGGGTGAAGCGTCCACCACCTCGAAGATTCCCGTGGACCTGGGCGGCCCGAGCGCGAAGGTCCAGGTGCCGGAGGGCGGCCTGGTGGCGATCCAGGCCGAGGCGGCGATGCGTTCCACCGGCAACAACAGCGCCCGCGTATACCTGTACGAACCGACCTCGGTACCGAAACCGGTGGCGATCCTTCAGAGCGCGGCGAACGACTTCCAGACCCGGATCTCGACCCCCGGGAAAGGAGCCAGCAATGGCGTGACGAGCCGAGTCAGGGCCGGTTGGATCGTGATGGCGGTGTCGCCCGGAACCCACACCTTCCAGCTGCGCTACGCGACAACCGGCGGCACCGCGATCTTCAAGCTTCGCGGGCTCAGGGTGGCTGTTATCCGATAGCGGTTCTCAGGCTGCTTCGCGGAACTCCAGGTCGATGATCTCGGCTCCGTAGATGCTCGAATCGAAAGGCGATTTCTCGGCATCGAACACGGAGCTGGACATCGATCGGGGCTTCCGCGGCGGGATGGTCCACTCGTCGCAGCCCTTGAAGGCGTCGGCAAAGCGCTGCGCCTTGGTGCTGCGCGGGCGAGCCTGGTCGAATACCTCTCTGGCCATACGGACGATCCTCCTCCGGAAGGGGTTATGGAAAGCTAGTTCGCCCCGTCGGACGGAAAACCTGCCACAAATCCCGCAAATTGCGGGATTTGTGTTTGGGCTCGGGCAACGCACTCAGGAACCACCAGGCGCACGCTGACCTTCGTCGGACGCTCGACGGCTTGGGAACGCACCAAAGTGCGCCCCCGTCACCGCCTTCGCTTGCCTCCTCGGCAGCGCACACCTGGAGGCCCCTGAGCACGACCCGCCGAAGTTGGAGGCCTCTGGCATCTTGAATTGACCGGTCCTGCAGGGTTCGGGTCGGGGGTGTTCCCCAAAAACCTCCGGAATGAGGAGCGCAGCGACGGTTTTTGGGGGACACCACCGTCCCGGACCCCTCGATCAGCTTGCGAAGCGCGTTGGCTTGACCACTTCTCTAGAATGTGTCTTATGAAGGCAGATATCCATCCCGAATACACGCTCGCGAACGTTCATTGTTCGTGCGGCAACCAGTTCTACACGCGGTCGACCAAATCTGACCTGCATGTCGAGCTCTGCTCTGCCTGCCACCCCTTCTACACCGGCAAGCAGAAGCTGGTCGACACCGGCGGACGGGTCGAGCGCTTCCAGCGGCGCGCCGCCAAGCGCGCCAAGGCCAACGCGGGCAACTAGCCCGCGGCTGACCCAAAGCCCGGACTCTTCATCTCATGGAGGGCGGCAACAGCACGCCGCCGAACGGCGCCTTGACGGGCGCCGCGACTCCGGGTGCCATCTCGGCGCCGCTCGAAGCGAAGCGTGACGCCCCGGTAGGGGGCCAGGCGGTCCTCGAGGGGGTGATGATGCGCGGGGTCACCACCTGGGCGGTCTCGGTCCGCAAGCCGGACGGCGAGATCGAGACCGCGGTCGAGAAGATCGAGCCCTGGGCGCGGCGTAACCGGATCCTCCGCTGGCCGGTCATCCGCGGCATCGTCGCCCTGGCCGAGTCGCTCAAGATCGGCTTCCGGGCACTCGGCATGTCGGCCAACGCCCAGCTCGAGGAAGGGGAGGAGGAGCAGGAACTCGGCGGCATGGCCTGGGGCGTGACGATCTTCGTCTCGCTGGCCTTCGCGATCCTGCTCTTCTTCGTGATCCCGGTCGGCCTGACCAGCCTGATCAAGGACTGGCTGGACTCCTCGTTCCTGTTCTGGCTGGTCGAGGGGATCGTCCGCACCGCGATCTTCATCGGCTACATCGTGATGATCTCCCGGCTGGAGGATCTGCGCCGGGTCTTCGAGTACCACGGGGCCGAGCACAAGACGATCTCCTGTTACGAGGCCGAGGACGAACTGGTCCCGTCCCGGGCGACCCTCTACTCGCGGCTCCATCCCCGCTGCGGCACCAGCTTCCTGCTGATCGTCATGGTCGTGGCGATCTTCGTCTTCGCTCCGCTCGGCCTGCCGGCCTGGTACTGGCTGGTGATCTCCCGCATCGTCGGCGTGCCGCTGATCGCCGGGATCGCCTACGAGCTGATCAAGTGGGCCGGCCGCAACCGCGAGAAGTCCTGGGTGCGGGCCGTGATGTGGCCGGGCCTGATGCTGCAGAACCTGACCACCCGCGAGCCCGACGAATCCCAGCTCGAGGTGGCGATCGCCGCCCTGGACGCCGTCCTCGAACTGGAGAAGCCCGAGGACGACGCCTACATGGAGCCCATCGAGATAGTCGCGTGAACTTTCACCCGGGCTTGCCCGGGCGTTGGAAGATCACGACCGACAAGTTGGTCTTCCGATTTGGCCCCACCTGCGCGCCGACATCGCCGATCACCGCGCAGCCTGCCTTGTAGCGGCGGCCGCGGATACCCGCCAGGGTCGTTCCCTCGGGCAGCGATTGCCTCCTGGAAGTCAGGTTCGGGTCGAGGTAGGAGAACTCGTCACGGGCGAGTCGCATCAGGCTTGCCGGGCTGTGGCAGCGTTCGCCCGACGTCTCCATCGCGGCGGCGATCGCGCCGCCCACTCCGTCGCCGCCCTTGCCGTACAGCTCGCGCTCCAACGATCGCGGGAGCCCGCGGGAGACGACCACCTTTGAGTTGACCGTGTCGAGGATCCCGACGACGCTGCGGGAGCCGTCACCGGACGGGGCCGTGACCTGGCCGCATGGGTATCCGTCGCGGTTCGGCCCGATCACGACCTCCCAGCCTTCCCAGCCCTGGCGGTTCAACGTCTCCCGGGCCTTCTCCGCGAGCGTCCCGGGCGGGAAGCAGTCCATCGAAGCCTCGATCCGGCTGATGCTGCGGCCGAGTCGCTCGACCTTCGCCACCGCCTGCCCGTAGTCACGAGGCAACGGTTCCAGGCCAGCCTGCGAGCAGTCCGTGCCAGGGAAGACCGCTACCGTCTCGTTCTGGACGCAGGCCACCAGCCGCTCGGAGGGCAGTCCCTGCTCGGCCCGCACTTCTTCGCAGACCCGGACCGGGGGCTCGCCGCCGGCATCGAGCACGGTGACGTTCCCGCCCAGGTCGTCGGTTTCGTAACAGCCGATCGAGCTGGCGGCGAGTTCGCCGGAACCGCCGAACATGTTCGCCGCGGCGATCCCGGTGATGGCCGCAACGGCAACGGTCAGGGCAAGAGCGAGGCGGCGACGCTTGCGGCGTCGGCCCGAAGGCTCGGGGGTATTGCGTCGAGCCGCCGCTTCGAGGTTGTCTCCTAGTTCGTTGAGGAATCGAATGTTGCTCATAGCGTTGCTTCCTTGGTCATCAGATGGTTTAGGCGCTTCAGCCCGCGGTGGACCCTCTGGCGGGCCGTGGCCTCGCTGCAGTCGAGCCGGGTGGCGATCTCGCCGTAGTCGAGCTCGTCGACCACGCGGAGTTCGACCGCCTGCCGTTCGGTGACGGAGAGCCCTTTCAGGGCATCGGCCAGAGAGGCTCGGAGAGATTCGACTTCGTCCAGAGACTCGATTCGTGCGATCGAGTCGTCGTCCAGCTCGGGCACTTCGAGTCCGAGCCGGCGGACCGCTCGCAGCTCGACCTCCTGGTGCCGGTACCAATGCGAAAGCTCGCGACGGGCGATCCCGAATAGCCAGCCGGCGCCCGAACGGCCGATTCGCCGGAACCGGCGGCGCCGCTCGAAAGCTACCGCGAAGGTCTCGGCCAACAGGTCGGCTGAGACCTCCGGATCGAAGGTGCGGCGGTAGAAGAAGGCCAACAGCGGCTTCGACCAGCGGTCGTAGAGAGCCCGGAAGGCTTCAGGGTCGCGGCGCGACCTGACGATCAGCTCTTCGTCGGAATCCATGCCGGCTCATGAAGATGTCGTTTGTTCATCGATGAGTCAACGCCTTGAGCGCGGATTCTGTGACATCGCGTGAAAGGACAGCTGGACCGGCTCTGCTTAAGGCGGTCCATCCAGTCACAATGGGGTGGTGATCCAGAAGCTGGCCGAACAGATCGAGGCGCGGTTTTCCGAGCTCGAGCAGCAGATGAGCGACCCCGAGGTGATCGGGGACCGTGAGCGCTATGCCGAGGTCGGCCGCGAGTACCGCCAGATGGAGCCGGCCAACGCCCTGGTCTCCGAGTACCGGACCCTGAGCGACGACCTCGAGGGGGCGCGGGAGCTGCTCGAAGAGGGTGAGGACGAGGAGCTGGAGAAGGTGGTCCGCGAGGCTCCGGCCCGGCTCGAGGAACTCGAAGAGGAGATCCGCCTGGCCATGGTCGAACCGGACCCGAACGACGACAAGAACGTGATCGTCGAGATCCGGGCCGGCACCGGCGGCGACGAGGCCGCGCTGTTCGCCGGTGACCTCTACAAGATGCTGACCCGCTACGCCGCCGAGCGTGGCTACTCGACCGAGGTGATGTCCCAGTCGGCGGCCGAGCACGGCGGCTTCAAGGACGTGACCTTCGAGGTCCGGGGTGCCGGTGCATACTCGGTCTACAAGTACGAGGGCGGCACCCACCGAGTGCAGCGCGTCCCCGAGACCGAGTCCCAGGGCCGCATCCACACCTCGACCGCAACGGTGGCGGTGCTGCCGGAAGCCGAGGAAGTCGAAGTGGAGATCGACCAGAACGACCTCCAGATCGACGTCTACCGCTCTTCCGGGCCGGGCGGCCAGTCGGTGAACACGACCGACTCGGCGGTCCGGATCACCCACAAGCCGACCGGGATCGTGGTCTCGATGCAGGACGAGAAGTCCCAGCTCCAGAACCGTGACAAGGCGATGCGGGTGCTGCGGGCAAGGCTCTACGAACGCCAGCTGGCCGAACAGCAGGCAGCGGTCGCCGCCGAGCGGAAGGCCCAGGTCGGGACCGGCGAGCGTTCGGAGAAGATCCGCACCTACAACTTCCCCCAAGGCCGGGTCACCGACCACCGGATCAAGCTGACCGCCCACGACCTCGAAGGCACCCTGAACGGGAACCTCTCCCAGTTCACCGACGCGCTCGCGGCCGAAGAGAAGCGCCAGCGCCTCGAAGCCCAGGCGGTCTGACCGTGGCCGCCTCCGGGGCGTCCGCGAACGACGCGCTGACGGCGGCGATCGACGCCTTCACCGCGGCCGGGATCGAGACTCCGCGGCTCGACGCCGAGGTGCTGCTGGCGGAGATCGCCGGGGTCGACCGGGCCGACCTGATCGCCGACCGTGGGCTGACCCTGGAGCCCTCCGCGGCCCGTGCCTTTTCGGAGGCGGTGCGGCGTCGGCTGCGCCGCGAGCCGGTTGCCTACATCCTCGGCTCGAAGGGTTTCCGGCAGATCGAGCTGGCGGTCGACCGGCGGGTCCTGATCCCGCGCCCGGAAACCGAGATGCTGGTCGAACTGGCGCTGGAGGTGCGGCCGCGATCGGCGCTGGAAGTCGGGACCGGTTCTGGGGCGATCGCCTTGGCGCTTGCCGACGAGCTGCCCAGGTGCCGGGTCACCGCTACTGACGTCTCCGACGGCGCGATCGAGGCCGCGGTATCCAACGCGACCCGACTCGGACTGAGCGGGCGGGTCGAGTTCCTGCTGGGCTCTCTGCCGGAAGGCCCGGAGGATTTCGACCTGGTCCTCGCCAACCTGCCCTATGTGCCGGACTCGGACGGGCTGCCGCCCGAGGTCGGCCAATGGGAACCGGAAGGGGCGCTGTTCGGCGGGCCGGACGGCACCGAGGTGATCGCCGCGGTACTGAAAGCCATGAACGAGAACGGGATCGGGGCGCCGACGATCGGGCTGGAGATCGGCCAGGGCCAGGGGGAGAGAGTCTCGGTGCTGCTCCGCGAGGCGGGATGGCCGGAGACCGAGGTGCGGCTCGACCTGGCCGGGATCGACCGGGTCGTGGTCGGTCGGCGGCCCCGGCCTGACATGATCGAGGAATGAAGGTCGTCGCGACAAGCGTCAACGCGGGAGATGCCGCCCGGCAGGCCCTGGAGAGCTGCATCAGCAAGGGCGGGGTCGCCCTGTTCCCGGCCGACGGGCTCTACGGCCTCGCCTGCGATCCCCTGAACCCGAAGGCCGTGAAGCGGATCCACGAGATCAAGGGGCGCGACGACGGCAAGCCTTCCGCGGTCATGTACCTCTCACCGCTGGCGATGCGGGAACTGATCCGCGACCTCGGCCAGCGGGTGAGCGAGGCTGCGGCCCGGCTGCTGCCGGGACCGGTGACGCTGGTCGTTCCCAACCCCCGGCACCGCTATCCGCTCGCCTGCCGCGAGGACCGCTCCCGGCTCGGAATCCGGGTGATCGACGGCCCGCTGTCCGGAGTCCGCTTCCCGCTCTTCCAGACCAGCGCCAACCTCAGCGGCGAACCGGCGCCCTCGGTCTTCGAGGGCGTGGTGCCCGAGGTGCGCGAGAAGGTCGACCTGGCGATCGACGGCGGTCGCCTGACCGGGCTGCCCTCGACCGTGGTCGACCTGACCGACTACGACGAGAACGGCAACTGGGAGATCCTCCGCGAGGGGGGAATGAGCCGCGGCGATTTGATCGCCGCCCTCGGCCGCTAGCAGCCGCGCCGCGCGTAGCCACGCCAAGGGAGGCTGACCACCCGCCTGGCGTAGTTGTTCTTCTTGTTCAGCTCGAAGAGCATGTTGCCCGGATCGAGGTGCAGCACGTAGGCGAAACAGCCGCGCAGGCCGGTCACGTCGATCCACTGCTGGTCATAGGTCGAGGGGTAGATGTCGGACCAGCCGACCGAAGTGCCGAGCGTGACATTGCGAACCCTGGGATTCTGGTTGCAGGCTGGGTAGACCATGTTGGCCGGCGAGCGGGGGAAGGCCGGCCAGGTCTGCTCGAGGTCGCGGAAGCAGTAGAACTGCTTCGGCCCGGTACGGACCAGCTTGATCTTCTTGCCGTATTCGTCGATCCGCCACAACTCGAACCGGAGCGGGTTTCGAACCTTCCAGTAGGCGCCGCCCCACTGGTAGCCGACGTTGAAGAAGCGCAACCGGGCCTGGGTCGGAAAGAGCGCGTAACCGCCGCCGCGGCGCCTGATTGCCTGGGTCACGTTCATCGAGCGCGGCCGGTCGCGATGGCCTCGCAACTCCATCGGGCCGAGTCCACGGCTGCGGATGTCATTGGTCGCCCGGAGCAGCGCGCGCCCCTTGATCAGCTTGCGGTCCAGATACATCTCCGACGGCTGGCCGATCCTGAGGTCCGGGCAGAGCAGGTTCTTCGCCCGCTGCGGGTCGCGGCAGGGGTCGCTGACGCCACTCGGCTGATCGGCCGGGTAGGCGCCGATCGCCGGACTGCCGGCACTTCCGGCCAGCGTCGAGAGCACGGCCACGAGGGCTGCGCGAACCGTGAGCGAGGTCGTCTTGCGCACGGGCCGATGTTAATTGAGCTGCCGGGCCGCCCCGCCGACGGATAGATTCGCCACATGAAAATTGCGATGGGATCGGATCACGCGGGATTCGAACTGAAGGAAGCGGTCAAGTCACAGCTCGAAGCGGCCGGGCACGAAGTCGAAGACGTCGGCACCCACTCGGACGAGTCGACGGACTACCCGCCCTTCGCGGCCAAGGCAGCCGAACTGGTGGCCGGCGGCGAAGCCGAGAAGGGAGTGATCGTCTGTGGCTCCGGGGTCGGCGTCTCGATCGTTGCCAACAAGGTCGACGGAATCCGGGCGGTCAACGCCCACGACCCGGCTGAGGCCGAGATGAGCCGCCGCCACAACGACGCCAACGTGGTCACCCTCTCCGGGGCGAGGCTCAGCCCGGACGACGCGAAGCCGATCGTCGAGACCTTCCTCGAGACCGATTTCGACGGTGGCCGGCACGCCCGCCGGGTCGGCGAGATAGCCGAAGTGGAGAACGGTCGTCTCTAGCCGGGCGTTCCCGGCTCCTCCGGTCCTGACCGGGTTCGGGCCGTTTCCGTTGCTACGCTCATCCTTCCCGCCGAAGAAAGGTTTTCCCGAAAGATGAGCACCGTTTCCGAAGAGCTGCTTGACGCTGGCCTGGCCGAGGTCGACCCCGCCGTCGCGGAGGCGATCAACGGCGAACTGAACCGCCAGAGGGGCACGCTCGAGATGATCGCCTCGGAGAACTTCGTCCCCCGGGCGGTGCTCGAGGCGGCCGGATCGGTGATGACCAACAAGTACGCCGAGGGCTACCCGGGCCGTCGCTACTACGGCGGCTGCGAGCAGGTCGACGTGGTCGAGCAGCTGGCGATCGACCGGGCGATGGAGCTTTTCGGGGCCGGCCACGCAAACGTCCAGCCGCACTCCGGTGCCCAGGCCAACAACGCCGCCTACATGGCGCTGATCGAGCCGGGCGACACGATCATGGGCCTCGCCCTGGACCACGGCGGACACCTCAGTCACGGGATGAAGCTGAACGTCTCGGGCAAGCTCTACAACGTGGTGCCGTACCACGTCTCCAAGGACGACCTGCGGGTCGACATGGAGGAGGTCGCCCGGCTGGCCGAGGAGAACCGCCCCGACCTGATCGTGGCCGGCTGGTCCGCCTATCCGCGTCAGCTCGACTTCGTCGCCTTCCGCGAGATCGCCGACTCGGTCGACGCCAAGCTGATGGTCGACATGGCCCATTTCGCCGGCCTGGTCGCGGCCGGCGAGCACCCGAATCCGGTCCCTCACGCCGACGTGGTCACGACCACCATCCACAAGACGCTCGGCGGGCCCCGCAGCGGCATGATCCTCAGCAAGGAGGAGCTGAAGGCCGATATCAACCGGGCGGTCTTCCCCGGCCAGCAGGGCGGTCCCTTGATGCATGTGATCGCCGCCAAGGCGGTCGCGCTCGGGATCGCTTCGACCGACATCTTCGTCGAGCGCCAGCGCCGCACAGTCGCCAACGCCCAGGCTCTCGCGGCCGGCCTGATCGACGGCGGCATCGACGTGCTGACCGGTGGCACCGACGTCCACCTGGTCCTGGTCGACCTCACCTCGACCGGCCTCGACGGCCAGGAGGGCGAAGACCGGCTCGACCAGGTCGGGATCACGGTCAACCGCAACGCGATCCCCTTCGATCCCCGTCCACCGATGAACCCGTCGGGCCTGAGGATCGGCACCCCGGCCCTCTCCACCCGTGGCTTCCAGCCCGAGGACATGACTGAGATCGCGGCGATCATCAGCACCGCTCTCGGCCCGGACTTCGAGGCGCAGCGCGACTCGCTGGCCGCCCGAAGCCAAGCCCTGATGGACAAATACCCGCTGTACCCGGGGCTGGGCTGATCCGGGAAGGTTGCCCCGGGCGACCGGCCCCGACGGGCTCTCACGCATGAAGGTCTGGTTCGACTGCACGGCTGCCGCCCACCCGGTGGTGCTGCGGCCAGTCATCGAGCGCTTCCGGCAGCGCGGCGACGAGGTGCTGGTCACCGCCCGTGAGAACGGCGAGACGGTCGGCAACCTGGAGCGGCTCGGGATCGAGCACCTGGTGGTCGGCGAGCACGGCGGCGCCGGCAAGTTCGGCAAGGCCCGGGCGCTGGCCGGCCGCTCGGCCCGGCTCGCCCGCCCGGTTTGGAAGTTCCGCCCCGACCTGGCCGTGGCCCACGGTTCGGTCGACCTGGCCGTGCTCTCCCGCACCTTCTACATCCCTTCAGCCCAGATGCAGGACTACGAGTACGCCGGCTTGCAGCGCAAGATCGCCTGGCGGGTCGCGCGCCGGGTGCTGGTCCCCGACTCGATCCCGGTCGACCGACTCGAGAAAGCCGGTGCCAAGGAATCGAAGCTGGTCCGTTTCCCGGGTCTGAAGGAGGACTATTACCTGTTCGACTTCGAGCCCGATCCGACGGTCCCGGAGGAACTCGGCATCGAGCTGACACGAGGAATCCTGGTGATCGTCCGGCCACCCCCGGAGACCGCCGCCTACCACGCCGAGAATCCTCTGTACGACGAAGTGATCGACCGCTTGGCCGCGGCCGACGGAGTCACCGCGGTGATCATCCCCCGGACCGAGGCCCAGCGGGAACGGGCCCGGGCAAAGGGCTCGAGCAACTTGATCGTCCCCGAGCGCCCGGTCGACGCCCAGAGCCTGATCGCCTTCGCCGACCTGGTGGTCAGCGCCGGCGGCACCATGAACCGCGAGGCGGTGGCGCTGGGCACCCCGGTCTACACGACCTTCGCCGGCAAGATGGGCGGGGTGGACGAGGCCCTGATCGCCGACGGCCGCCTCAAGCTCCTCGAAAGCGCCGAAGGCCTCGAACTGGTCAAGAGAACCGACCCGACCGGCCCCAGAAACCCGAGAGATCCGGACCTCCTGGTCAAAGGAATGCTCGAAGCTTTGGCCTGAGAAGCACCGAAGCCTGGTTGGTGCTGCCGCGGACGGAGCGGGCCCATCCATCCATCGTTTCTGTGGGCCGGCGGGTTCTACTGGGAGGGCGGGTTGGACCCCGCCCGACTTACTTGTCCTCGATCATGTGCGAATCTTTCGCACATGGTCGAAGGGATCGATGCCGTCTGGGCGTTCCTCACGGCGGCTCTGGTCACCCTGCTCATGGTGCGGCCGGCTGAGCGACTGGCCCGCTGGGCGGGGGCGATCGACGAGCCCGGTCCCCGCAGCCAGCACACCGCTCCGACCCCGCGCATGTCGGGGCTGGCGATCCTGATCGGGATTCAGGTGGCGGGCTGGGTCTGGCTGCCGATCGACACCGAGACGCTGAGCATCCTGCTGGGCGCCGCCGTCGTGGCGATGATCGGCGCGCTCGACGACATTTTCGACCTGCCGCCGTGGCTGAAGCTGCTCGGCCAGCTGGGGGCGGCGACCATCCCGGTGGTCGGCGGCGTCTACCCCGCCAACCTGACCATCCCCTTCCTCGGCGGAACCGAGCTGGGCTGGGTCGCCTACCCGTTGACCGTGATCGGGATCGCCCTGGTCATGAACATCATCAACCTGATCGACGGCATCGACGGTCTGGCCGCGGGCTTCTGCGCGATCGCCTGTGCGGCGATGGCGATCATCGCGGTCTCGCTGGAACGTTACGAGGCGGGGGCGCTGGCGGCGCTGACCGCGGGCGGGGCGCTCGGCTTCCTCCGCTACGGCTTCCCGCCGGCCTCGAGCTTCATGGGGGACACCGGCTCGAACCTGCTGGGGTACATGATCGCGGTCGCCTCGGTGCAGGGTGCGCTGAAGACCAACGCGGTGATCGCCCTGGTCTTCCCGCTGGTCATCCTCGCCGTGCCGCTCTTCGACACCGCCTTCGTGGTCGCCAAGCGGCTCAAGTACCGCCAGCCGATCTTCCAGGCCGACCGCTGGCACTTCCACCACCGGATGGCCAACATCGGCTTCTCCCAACGCCGTACGCTGCTCTACCTCTACAGCTGGTCGCTGGTCCTGGCCTTGCTGGCGCTGGCGCTCCGCTTCGTGCCGTACAGCGACGACCGGGGCAACTTCAAGCCGCTCTGGACCGCGATCATGGTGGCCGTTTTGCTGGCCGCGCTGGCGGTCACCGTGTACCTCGCCTTCGTGCTGGAAATCATCAAGCGGCCACGCTGGCCGGGCGAACAAAATGGAGAAGATTGATCAAGAAAGCGCGAGGCGGCGTTTTCGGCTTGGATAAACGGATAGTGGCACCTGTCACTTTGCCGGGTCGCACCGCGCCGACCCCCCTTTCTGGGATATAGTCGCCGTCCCTTGACGACGTATGCCGCAAAGACTTCCCTCGAGGGGGACATGGGTAGCCGCAGCCTGACCGCAATCAATTTTCTGGACCTGATCGTCCTGGTCCTGGCGCTTCCCGTTTTCGTCGTTGCCGGCTTCGATCTCGCCGGATACGCCGTGGCCGCCGTGGTCTGGCTCGCCCAGCGCGGGATCCAGCTCTGGGCCGAGCACCAGGTGAAGGTCCAGCTCGCAGCCGGTGAGCGCACCCGCGCCATGGGGGCGATCGCCGGCACCTCGCTGGTCCGCCCGTGGCTGATGGCCGCCGTCGTCCTGGTCGCCTGCATCATCGACCGCGAGATCGGCCTTTACGCGGCGGCGCTGCTGGTCGTACTTTTCACCGTGAACCTCGCCGCACGCGGGCTGGCTTTCCTGCTCGGCAAGACCGACAAGCCGGAGGAAGCCGCCTGATGAGCGAAGCCGTCACCCACGAGCAGATGCCCGATACGAAGACGGGCTTCAGCACCAAGGCCAAGGTCTTCTTCGGCATCGGCATCTGGCTGGCGGTCGCGATCGCCTTCGGCCTGATCTTCGGCTCGGACGGCAAGAACGAAACCTTCAAGCCGCAGGAAGAGTTCAAGCTCGACCCGTGGATCAACATCAAGCTCGCCGGCATCGACCTCTCGATCAACCGGGCGGTGCTCTACCTGTTCCTGGCTTCGATCCTGACCATCACCGTCATGGTCTGGATCGCCCGCAAGATGCAGCAGAAGCCGAACCGGGTCCAGACCGCGATCGAGGTTGCCTACGACGTGACCAGGACGGACATCACCCGGAACAACATCGACGACGAGCGGCTCGCCACCAAGTGGTTCCCGTTCCTCGGCGCGTTGTTCTTCTTCATCTTCTTCTCGAACATGCTCGGCTACATCCCGCTGCCGACCAACACCCATGAGACGATCGACATCTTCGGGATCGGTGTTCCCGCCTTTGCGCTCTACGCCGCGACCGCGAACATCTCGATCCCGCTGATCCTGACCCTGATCGTCTGGATCTCGTACCACGTCGAGGGGATCCGGGCCAAGGGCCCGATCAAGTACTTCGCCAGTTGGCTGCCCGCCGGCCTGGAGGACATGAACCCCTTCGGCAAGGCGGCGATCTTCCTGATCGAGGTGGTCTCCCACTTCGTCCGCCTGATCTCGCTCTCCGTACGACTTTTCGCCAACGTCCTCGCCGGCCACCTGCTGCTGCTCTTCATGGGCGGCGGCCTGGCCGTCCTGCTCGGCATCGCCGCGCTCGGTGTCCTGACCTACCCGATGGCCTTCGCCTTCTACGTGTTCGAGGTCGGCATCGTGGCCACCCTGCAGGCCTTCATCTTTTCCATCCTGACCGCTATCTACATCGGCGGAGCAACCGCCGAAAGTCACTAAAAAGGAGACCCTGTAATGGATCCCAGTTCCATCGTGCCCCTCGCCGAAGTCACCGGTGACGTCACCGACGCCGGCAAGGCGATCGCCCTCGGCGTTGGCGCCGGACTCGGTTCGATCGGCGCCGGCATCGGCATCGGCTTCATCTTCGGCAAGGAGATCGAGTCGGTCGCCCGCCAGCCCGAGCTCGCTTCCGAGCTCCAGTCGATCCGCTGGCTCGGCTTCGCCCTGACCGAGGCCGTCGCCTTCTACACCTTCATCTTCGCGCTGATCGCGTTCTTCCTGTAGGCCGCCGTGGAGCCTGTTCTCTCACATATCGTGGCCGCGCTGCCGCTGGCAGCCGAAGCGGCTGAGGAAGAGGGCGGCAGCTTCCTGGTGACGCCGGGCCTGGGTCTGATGATCTGGACCCTGGTGCTCTTCGGCTTCACCTTCTGGGTGCTGAAGAAGTTCGCCTTCCCGCTGATCGGCGAGGCGCTCGACAAGCGCGCGGCGACGATCCGCGAAAGCATCGAGGCCGCCGAGAAGCAGAAGGAAGAGTCGGACAAGCTGCTGGCCGATTACCGCCAGCGCCTGACCGAGGCTCGCGAGCAGGCCGACGAGATCGTCACCAAGGCCCGCAAGGCCGCCGAGAACACCAAGTCCGAGGCGACCGCCGAGGGCCAGGCCAAGCGCGAGGAACTGGTCGATGCCGCCCGTAAGGACATCGAGGCGGAGAAGACCAGGGCGCTCGACGACATCCGCAAGGAAGTCGCCAACCTGACCATCCTGGCTACCGAGCAGGTGACCCGCAAGTCGCTCGACGACCAAGCCCACAAGGAGCTGGTCGAAGACGCGCTGCGCGAGGTCGACTTCTCGGCCCTGGCCGGCGAGGAACGGAACAACTGATGGAAGAACTGGCTCGGGTATATGCCGAGTCCCTCTTTGGCGTAGCCAAGGAGAAGGGCGAACTGGACGAGGTGCAGGCGCAGCTTGCCCAGTTCAGTGATGCCCTGGAAGGAAATCGTGAACTCGCGGTGTTCTTTTTCAGCCCCTCCTTCTCCTCGCAGGAGAAGCTCGACGGCCTCCACAAGGCGGTCGAGGGGGCGAACCCCGAGGTTCGCAACTTCCTCGAGCTGTTGATCGAGAAGCACCGGATGCCGGCCATCTTCCGCATCCGACAGAATTTCGACGAGCTCTGGAAGAAGGAAAACGACCGGATCGAAGTGACCGTCACCAGTGCGGTCGAACTCGATCCCGCGGTCGCCCAGGAAGTCGCCAGCGCGGTCGAGAAGCAGACCGGCAAGCAGGTGGACCTGACCAGCCAAGTCGACGAGAAGATCATCGGCGGGCTCGTACTTCAGGTCGGGAACATGGTTCTCGACAGCAGCATTCGCAACAACTTGGAGAAACTCCGCCAGAGCGTGGCTCAGGCGGCCTAAGGAGGATTTGGACCGAGATGCAGATCAAGCCAGACGAGATTGCCAGCATTCTGCGGCAGCGCATCGAGGGCATTGACCCCGGTAGCGCCGACCTGACCGAGGTCGGCACCGTGCTCTCGGTCGCTGACGGCATCGCCCGTATCCACGGGCTCGACAACTGCATGGCGCTGGAGATGCTCGACCTGCCCCATGGCGTTACCGGCCTGGCGCTGAACCTCGAAGCCGACAACGTCGGCGCCGTGCTGTTCGGCGAGTGGGACAAGATCGTCGAGGGCGACACCGTGAAGCGCACGGGCCGCCTGCTCGAGATCCCGGTCGGCGAGGAGTTCCTCGGCCGCATGGTCGACCCGCTCGGACGTCCGCTCGACGGCAAGGGCGACATCAAGTCGACCCAAACCCGTCCGGCCGAGTTCAAGGCTCCGGGTGTGATCTCGCGTCAGCCCGTCCGCGAGCCGCTGCAGACCGGCATCAAGTCGATCGACGGCATGATTCCGATCGGTCGTGGCCAGCGCGAGCTGATCATCGGCGACCGCCAGACCGGCAAGACCTCGGTCACGATCGACTCGATCATCAACAACAAGGACTCGGGAGTGATCTCGGTCTACGTCGCGATCGGCCAGCGGATGTCGACGATCGTCCAGGTGCGCGAGGTCCTCGAGGCCGCGGGCGCCATGGAGAACACGATCATCGTCGCCGCCCCCGCCGACGAGGCCGCCCCGATCAAGTTCATCGCGCCCTACGCCGGCACGGCGATGGCCGAGTACTTCCTCTACAAGGGCGGCCACGCGCTCTGCATCTACGACGACCTCACCAAGCACGCCTACGCGTACCGCCAGATGTCGCTGCTGCTGCGTCGTCCTCCGGGACGTGAGGCCTACCCGGGTGACGTCTTCTACCTGCACTCGCGCCTGCTCGAGCGGGCGGTCAAGCTGAGCGACGAAGAGGGTGGCGGATCGCTGACCTCGCTGCCGATCATCGAGACCCAGGCCAACGACGTCTCGGCCTACATCCCGACCAACGTGATCTCGATCACCGACGGTCAGATCTTCCTCGAGTCGGACCTCTTCAACTCGGGTGTGCGCCCGGCCATCAACGTCGGCATCTCGGTTTCGCGAGTCGGCGGTGACGCCCAGACCAAGGCGATGAAGAAGGTGGCCGGCAAGATGAAGGGCGAGCTCTCGCAGTACCGCGACCTCGCTGCCTTCGCCCAGTTCGGCTCCGAGCTCGACGCCGAGACCCAGCGCACGCTGGCCCGCGGCGAGCGCCTGGTCGAGCTGCTCAAGCAGAACGAACGCGACGCTCTCTCGGTCGCCGACCAGGTCGCTTCGATCTACTCGGGCACCGGCGGTTTCCTCGACCGGATCAAGGTCGAGCGCGTCCAGGACTTCCTGGTCGACCTGCTGGCCCGGCTCCACTCGGACAACAAGGCCCTTTTCGACCGGATCAACGAGACCGGCCTGCTGCCGGAAGAGGACGAGAAGGAGCTCTCCGACGCGATCGGCAGCTTCGTCGACGACTTCGGCCCCGACTTCGACGAGAACGGCGAACCGCTGGCCGAAGGCGAGTCCGACCGGGTCGATCACGCCCATGCGGCCGAGCCCGACTCGGCCGGCGAGGAAGTGGTCGAGAACGAGGAGGCGACCGCTGCCGCCTAGGCAGTAGACGACCTCACTCGTCGTAAGGCAAGGATCCCGAATGGCCAACCGCAAAGAAGTCACAAACCAGATCACCAGCGTCAAGAACATCCGCCAGATCACGCGCGCGATGGAGATGGTGGCTGCCGCCCGGCTGCGTCGGGCGGAGACGCGGATCGAGCACCTGCGGCCCTACGCCCAGGCGATGCGGCGCATGACCCAGCGCGCCGCCGCCGAGGCCGGGGCGGTCAACCAGCTGCCGATCCTCGAGCAGCGGGAAGACGTCAAGCGCGTCGCCCTGCTGCTGGTCACCGGTGACCGTGGACTGGCCGGTGCCTTCAACGCCAACATCCTCCGTGACGGCCTCAACCGCCGTGACGAGCTGAAGTCCGAAGGCATCGAGACCATCTTCTACGCGGTCGGCCGTCGCGGTGACGGCGCCCTGACCTTCCGCAAGGCCGAGCCGCAGAAGTCGTGGACCGGCTTCACCGATCGTCCGGCCTTCTCGGACGCCCGCGAAATCGGCGAGGCGCTTGCCTCGGCCTACGTGGACGGTGAAGTGGACCGGGTCGAGGTCATCTACAACCGTTACGTCTCGCCGCTGACCCAGTACGTGCAGCGTCTGGTCCTGCTTCCGGTCCAGGAAGCGGAAGTCATCGGCGAGGGCGCCGAGGAAGAGAGCGGGGAGGAGCTCACCGGCGAACTGGCCGAAGCCCACGCCCGAGCCTCCTGGGAGTACGAACCGGAGGCTGAGCAGCTGCTGGCCACCGTGATCCCCGATTACGTGAACACTTCGCTTTACCGCAACCTGCTCGAATCGGCAGCGTCCGAACTCGGAGCCCGGATGACGGCCATGCGCAGCGCGGCCGAGAACGCGGAAACCATGATCGACGACCTGACCCTGGAGATGAACCGGGTCCGTCAGGCCGAGATCACACAGGAAATTCTGGAAGTCGTAGGCGGCGCGGAGGCGCTCGGCTAAGCGACGTCACCGACTGAAACTGGAACTGGAGATATGTCAGAGAACAACGGCAAAAACACCGGACGAATCGAGGAAATTCAGGGCGTCGTGGTCGACGTGGTCTTCCCCGACAAACTGCCCGAGATCTACTCGGCCGTCGAGATCCAGGTCGAGGAGAGCGACACCCGCGAGGGCGCGAACCTGGTCTGCGAAGTCCAGCAGCACCTCGGCGACGACCGGGTCCGCACCGTGGCCATGGACGCGACCGACGGCCTGCGCCGCGGCGACCTCGTGGTCGACACCGGTGGACCGATCACCGTACCCGTCGGTGACGTCACCCTGGGCCGTATCTTCAACCTGCTCGGCGAGCCGATCGACGGCGGCGACGCGCTGCCCGCGGATGTCGAGCGCTGGCCGATCCACCGCCCCTCCCCCGAAGCGACCGACCTGACCCCGAACCAGGAGATCCTCGAGACCGGCATCAAGGTCGTCGACCTCCTTGCCCCGTACGTGAAGGGCGGCAAGATCGGCCTGTTCGGCGGCGCCGGCGTCGGCAAGACCGTTCTGATCCAGGAGCTGATCCACAACATCGCCCAGGAGCACGGCGGCCTCTCCGCCTTCTGCGGCGTCGGCGAGCGGACCCGTGAGGGAACCGACCTCTACCTCGAAATGACCGAGTCCGGCGTCATCGACAAGACGATGATGGTCTTCGGCCAGATGAACGAGCCGCCCGGAGCCCGTCTCCGCGTCGCCCTGTCCGGCCTGACCATGGCCGAGTACTACCGTGAGGCCGGCGGCCAGGACGTGCTGCTCTTCATCGACAACATCTTCCGGTTCACCCAGGCCGGCTCCGAGGTCTCGGCCCTGCTCGGGCGCATGCCCTCCGCCGTCGGTTACCAGCCGACTCTGGAAACCGAGATGGGCCAGCTCCAGGAGCGGATCACCTCGACCTCGCGCGGCTCGGTCACCTCGGTCCAGGCGATCTACGTCCCGGCCGACGACTACACCGACCCGGCCCCGGCCTCGGTCTTCGCCCACCTCAACGCGACCACCGCGCTTTCGCGGGCGATCTCGGAGAAGGGCATCTACCCGGCTGTCGACCCGCTCGACTCCTCCTCGACCATCCTCAAGCCGGACATCCTCGGCGAGGACCACTACAACACGGCGACCGAGGTCCAGCAGGTCCTGCAGCGCTACAGCGAGCTGCAGCAGATCATCGCCATTCTCGGCATCGACGAACTGGCCGACGAGGACAAGGTCCTGGTCTATCGCGCCCGTAAGATCGAGCGCTTCCTCTCGCAGCCGTTCTTCGTGGCCGAGCAGTTCACCGGTTCACCGGGCCAGTACGTGCCGGTTGCCGAGACGGTCCGCGGTTTCCGCATGATCCTCGACGGCGAGATGGACGAGTACCCGGAGAGCGCGTTCTACATGAAGGGCTCGATCGACCAGGTCGTCGAGCAGGGCAAGAGCTAAGGGCTTCTAGGAAGTTGTCAGGCGAAAGCACATTCACGGTTGAGGTCCTCACCCCTGAGGGTGAGGTCTTCAACGGCGAGGTGGTCCAGCTCTCGACCCGGACCGTCACCGGCGAGATCGGCATCCTGGCCCGCCACGTGCCGGTCCTCGCCGCGCTCAAGCCGACCCTGCTGCGCCTCAAGGTCTCCGATTCGGAGACCAAGGAGTGGGCCCAGTCCCATGGCATGCTGCAGGTCTTCGCCAATAACGCCCAGGTGCTGTTGGAAGAAGCGATCGAGCCTTCCCGTCTCGACACGGCGGCCCTGGAAGAGCAGAAGACCGACGCCGAAGCCCGCCTTGCCGACGATTCCACGGGCGAGGCCGCCCGCGAGGTCGCCGAGCGCGACCTCGAACGCGTCGAAGCCTTTCTTAGCATCGCGAATTCTTAAGTCACGCCGCGGGTCACCCGAACCCGCGGCTACACCAACCTGGGTGCCGGTTTCCTAATACCCTTCCCCGATGGATGAACTCCTCGGTCTTGCCGAGCAGCTGATCTCTTATGACACCTCGTCGGAAGATGGGGTGCATGAGGCTGCCGGGTTCGTCAAGGGGTGGCTGGACAGTCGTGGGGTGGAGACCGAGCAGGGTGTTTGCCGTGGGCTTCCCGTGATCACCGCGGCGCATGGGGATCCGGGTGATCCGACGGTCATCCTGCACGGCCACATCGATGTGGTTCCGGCTGAAGCCGGCCAGTTCGAAGCGCGGCTCGAAGGCGATCGCCTGGTCGGCCGTGGCGCCTATGACATGAAGGCCGCCTTGGCCGCGATGATGCTCGCCCTGCCGAACGAGGATGACCCGGTCCCCGGGGTTCGTGTGGTGCTCGGCATCGTCTCCGATGAGGAGTCCGAAGAAGCCGAGAATCGAGGCAGCAACTACCTCGTGCGGACCGCGCCGGGCGAGGGAATGGGCCTCTCTGGGGACTTTGCGATCACCGGTGAGCCGACCGACATGCATGTGGGAGTCGCGGCGAAGGGGGTTTTGGCTCTGCGACTGACCGTCGCGGGCCGGGCCGCCCACGGATCCACGCCCTGGCTGGGCGACAACGCGGTTTTGCGTGCCGTTGACATGTTCCGTGGGGTGGAATCACTACCCTTTGCGAGAGAAAGCTCCGAGCTCTTCGACCGCCCCTCGATAAATCTCGGCCGGATTTGGGGTGGCGACGCGCTCAACAAGGTTCCCGACTCTTGCGCGATAGACGTAGACATCCGCTACCTGCCACATCAGGACCCAGCCCAGATCCGCGAGCAGATCGAGGGGCTCGGCCCTGCCCGGATCGAGACGATCATCGAGTTGCCGCCGGTCAGCGGCGGCGGCACCGACTCGCCCTGGATCAGGGCGCTGACCTCGGCTGCCTCCGACCACCACGAAGGTCCGTCGCTTTCGGTCGGCCGGGACGGCGCCTCGGATGCGGTCTCGTTCATCCGGGCGGGCATTCCGGCGGTCGAGTTCGGTCCGGTCGGCTCGGGCCATCACGGCCCCGAGGAATGGGTTTCGGTCCCCTCGCTGATCGCCTACCGTTCGGCGTTGCGGGAGTTCCTCGAACGCTCGGCCAGGAGGGGGTGACCCGATGACCGATGAGCCCAAGGACTTCGACGAACAGGAAGAACGGCCGGCCGAGGATCCCGGGACCGAGGCGAAGCCGCCTGCCGGTGACGCCTCCGCCGACCCGCCGGCCGGCGAGTACGTGGAGCCGCCGACCGAAGAGCTTTTCGCCTTCGAAGCCAGGGTCGAGGAAGGCGACATTCCCGACCTCGACCCGGTCTTCCGCGCTGCCTTGCTGGAGAGTTCCGAGAGCGTAGTCTCCGACGACGCGGGCCAAGCCGAGGCGCCGGCTGCGCCCGAACCTGCGGCCGAGAGCGAACCCCCGGCCGGGCCGGCGGCCGCCCCCTCAGACTCGACCGGCGAGCACCCGGTGACCGGCGAGGAGCCGCTGACCGGTGAAGAACCCGCCACCGGCACCCACGAATGGGAGCCCCCGTCCGAGACCGACATCACCGCCGAACAGACCGCGGTGCTCCAGGCCGCGGCCCGCAGCGAGGTACACGACGCGATCGAGTACTCGCGTCGCACCGGCCGGGCCTGGGACCCGCCTCGGCCCCCGGCCGGTGGTGATTTCGACCAGCCGGCCAAACGCCCGCGCTACTGGTGGCGCTTCCTGCTCGCCGTGGTGTTGATCATCGGCTCGTTCGCCACCGCGACCCAGGCGTCGGTGATGCACATCGTCAACCAGGTCGTGAAGGACCTCCACAAGCCGGGCCAGCCCAAGCTTCCGGCCGGCATCCTCAAGGCCGACGACGGACCGCAGACGATCGCGATCATCGGCTCCGACGTCCGCACCGGTGGCGGAGACACGGAAGGAGACCCGGGCCGGTCCGACACCACCCTGCTGGTCCGGCTCGATCCCGAGACCAACCAGATCGCGATGCTCTCGATCCCCCGCGATCTGCGCGTCGAGATCCCGGGGGTCGGAATCGACAAGTTCAACGCCGCCTTCACCTACGGCGGCACGGAACTGACGTTGAAGACGATCAAATCGATCACCGGCCTGGACATCAACCACTACATAAACGTCGACTTCCAGGGCTTCGCGGACGTGATCGACGCGATCCACTGTGTATACGTGGACGTCGACCGCCACTACTTCAACGACAACGCCGGGCTGTCGGTCTCCGAGCAGTACGCGACGATCGACATCAAGGCCGGCTACCAGAAGCTCTGCGGCACCAATGCGCTCGAGTTCGCCCGTTACCGCCACACCGACTCGGACTTGGTCCGGGCCGCTCGCCAGCAGGATCTGATCGGCGAGGTGCGCAACCGGCTCAGCTTCGGTGAGCTGGTCACCCAGCGCAAGGAGCTGCTCAAGGCCTTCGTGGACAACGTGACCACGGACATCGGTCAATCCGGCGACACCAAGGATGTCTTTTCGTTGCTCAAGCTCCTGCTCGATTCGCGAGGCGCAGCCGTGACCGAAGTCACCTTCCCGGCCACCGACGCCATGATCGGCGGGATCTCCTATGTCGAGGCCACTCCGGAGGCGATCCAGGCTGCGGTCAACAAGTTCCTCGGCTTCGAGGACCAGCCCGGCCCGGTCGGTTCCATGGACGAGGGCGACGGAGCCAACAACCCGGCTCGCAAGAAAGCCGAGAAGAAACAGGAGAAGAAGGCGGCCAAGGCGCGTCAGAAGTCGACCACCCCCATTCCGAGCAAGGACGACGACCAGCTCGTCGACGCCGCCAGCAGCGGACTCTCGGTGGCGCAAGCGCTGGACAGCGAGATCACCCGAACCGACTTCCCGGTCTACTACCCCAAACGCCTGCCTTCCGGCGCGACCTACGCCGACGGCCAGAGCCGCGTCTACCACACCCGCGACCCGGACAAGAACGTGTACGGCGCATACCGCATGGTGGTGGAGGCGACGCTGGACGGCGGACTGCAGTACTTCGGCCTGCAGGGCATCCGTGGCTGGACCAATCCGCCCATTCTCGATGCCCCGCACGACGAGGTTGAGATGGGCGATCGCAAGTTCCAGGTCTATCCCGAGGGCGACAGGATCAAACTGATCTCGTGGACCGACGGCGACAATGTGTATTGGATCGCCAATTCGCTGCTGCTTGGCTTGACCAATGACCAGATGCTTGGCATGGCCCGGTCCACCCGGGCCTTCACCCCCGACAAGTGAGTGAGATGAACTTAGAAGAGAAGGCGCCGATCGGCGTCGTCGGGGTCGGCTGGGTCGGCCTCGTAACCGCTGCATGTTTCGCCGAGATGGGCCACCCGGTGGTCGCCCGCGACGTGATCCCCGAAAAGGTCGAAGCGCTGGGCCGAGGCGAGATCACCATCCACGAGCCCGGCCTGGCCGAGCTGCTGGAGAAGAACCGTGACCGCCTGACCTTCACCACCGACATGGACGAGCTGCTCTCTTCGGCGCGGCTGCTCTTCGTCTGCGTCGACACGCCGCCGACCTATTCCGGCGACGCGGACCTCTCGCGGGTCCAGTCCGTGGTCCGTGACCTGAAGGCCGATGGCGACCACGTGCTGATCATGAAGAGCACCGTGCCGGCCGGCACCGGAGCTTCGATCCGCCGTGAACTGCCGGGTCTGGCCTATGTCTCCTGCCCCGAGTTCCTGAAGGAAGGGACCGCGGTCGCCGACTTCATGAACCCCGACCGGGTCGTGGTCGGGGCCGAGCCGGAGGATGCCGCGGCAGCCGAGGAAGTAGCGGCGCTCTACCGGCCGTTGGGCGGGGAGATCGTGATGACCGATACCTCCAGCGCCGAGATGATCAAGCTCGCGTCGAACGCGTATCTCGCCACCCGCATCTCCTTCATCAACGAGATCGCCAACGTCTGCGAGGAAGTCGGCGCCGACGTGGGGGAGGTCGCCCGCGGGATGGGCATGGACGAGCGGATCGGTCCACATTTCCTCCGTCCGGGCATCGGCTTCGGCGGCTCCTGCTTCCCGAAGGACGTCAACGCCCTGAAGTTACTGGCCGGTAACTCGGGCTACCACTTCCAGCTGCTGAACTCGGTGATCGAGGTGAACGAGCTCCAGAAAAGACGGGTGGTCAGCAAACTGGCAAAGCATCTCGGTTCGCTGGTCGGCAAGCGGATCGCCCTGCTCGGCCTCGCCTTCAAGCCGGACACGGATGACATGAGGGAAGCATCGAGCCTCGTCCTCTCCGCCCGGCTGCGGGGCGAAGGTGCGGAAGTCCTTGCATATGACCCGGTCGCGATGGGTAATGCAAGGAGTCTTTTGCCCGGGGTAGAAATGAGAGAGACAGCCCAGGAGGCCCTCGAAGGTTCAGACGCGGCGGTGCTGGTCACCGAGTGGTCTGAGTTCAAGGAGATCGACTGGTCTGAGGCGGCCGCTCGGATGCGGAGGCCATTGCTCATAGACGGACGAAACTTCCTTGATGCCGACACTCTCCGTTCTGCCGGATTCCTCTACGAAGGGATCGGCAAGGCTGGGGACCGGTGACGAAAGCGGGTAAGACAGATTGCAGGCATTGGTACTGGTCGGGGGCAGGGGCACGAGACTTAGGCCCCTGACCTATGAAACGCCGAAGCCGGCCCTGACCCTGGTCGACCGGCCGTTTCTCAACTACATGACAGAGTGGCTGGGCCGCCACGGGGTCGAGGAGGTGATTCTCGCCTGCGGCTTCCTGCCGGACGAGATGAGGAGCGTGCTCGGTGACGGCGAGCCGGGCGGTCCGAAACTGAAGTACCTGGTCGAGGAAGAGACGCTCGGTACCGCCGGGGCGATCCGCTTCGCGCTCGACCATCTCGACGAGCGGTTCTTCGCCTTGAACGGCGATGTGCTCGCCGACCTCGACCTGACGGCGCTCTGGAAGCAGCACGAGGAGACCGGGGCGCGGGCGACGCTCGGCCTCTACAAGGTCGAGGATTCGAGCAGCTACGGCCTGGTCGACATCGACGAGGACGGTCAGGTGCTCCAGTTCAGCGAGAAGGATCCGGACCGGACCGGCCCGGGCCTGATCAACGCCGGCACCTACATCCTCGAGCGGGAAGCGATCGCGGAGATCCCGCCGGGGCGCGAGGTTTCGATCGAGAAGGAGTTCTACCCTTCGATCACCGGCAAGGGGCTCTACGCCCGCGAACTCGAGGGGTACTGGATGGACTTCGGGACGCCGGAGCGTTACTTCGACGCGACCTGGGACATCCTCGAAGGCCGGATCCAGACCGAGGTCGTGACCAACAGCGACGGGGTCCACATCGCACCCGACGCCGAAGTCGACCCGAACGCCACGATCGGGCCGCGGGCGGTGATCGGCCCGGGTGTGAAGGTCGGGCCCGGGGCAAGGGTCAACGGCTCGGTCCTGCTCGACCGGAGCGAGGTCGGGGCGAACGCCACCGTGGAGGCTTCGATCATCGGTCCCGGCGTAAATATTGCCGCAGGGGATACGGTAGGAGATGAAGTCCTTGGCAAGAATCAGGTCGGTGAGGTCATAAATGCTTGAGGACGTACTCGATATCCCGAACCACATTCGCGACGCGCTTTGGCGCGTCGATTCGGCCCAACTCAAAGCCCGCCCTTCGGCCGGCTTCGTGGTCTGCGGCATGGGCGGTTCCGCGATCGGGGCGGAACTGGCGCGAGGCCTGCTCGGCGACCGCCTGACCGGTCCGCTGATCGTCTCTCGTACCTACGGCCTGCCGAAGTGGGTCACCGCCGATTGGGCGGTGCTCGCTTCCAGCTACTCGGGAGACACGGAAGAGACTCTCGCCTCCTTCAAGGACGCCGGCGAGGCGGGCACCCACCGCTGGGTGGCCGGCACCGGCGGCGAACTCGGCGCCCGGGCCCGGGATGCCGGGATCGGCGTGGTCGGCCTGCCCGGGTTCTTCCAGCCGCGGATGACGGTCGGCTACATGACCGTGGTCGCCACCTACGTCGCCCATCTGGCCGGGGTGGCGCCCGACGTGCGGCGGGAACTGGAACAGGCGGCGGATTTCCTCGACTCCCGCAAGGCGGACATGGAACCGCTCGCGAGGGCATTGGCTTCGCAAATAGGCGACACTCCCGTTGTCGTGCATGGAGCAAGCCTCACAACGGCCCCGGCCAGGCGCTGGGCCAACCAGTTCAACGAGAACGCCAAGCAGCTCGCCTTCTCGGCGGAGATCCCCGAGGCGAATCACAACCTGATGGAGGCCTGGTCGAAGGGGACCGGCGGCCTCGGGGCGGTCTTCCTGACCGACTCGGGCCAGTCCGCCCGCGAACGGCGGCGGATGAAGCTCACCGCCGAGTCGATCGAGAAGACCGGTGCTCAGGTATTCGAGGTGGAAACCCTTGGCGAAACCCGTTCGGAACGGCTGTTCTGGGCGGTCATGTTCGGTGACCTGGTTTCAGTCGAAGTTGCCTCCCTGCGCGGAGTCGACCCCTTGCCGGTCGACGAGATCCAGAACTTCAAGCGGCGCCTGGGCAAGACCTGATGAGGGCGATGGTGCTGGCCGCCGGACTGGGCACCAGGCTCAGGCCAGTCACCCGAGCCGTGCCCAAGCCGATGGTCCCGGTGCTGAACCGCCCGGTCATGGAACACATCGTGCGGCTGCTGGCCGGCCACGGCTTCACCGAAGTGATCGCCAACATCCACTGGTACCCGGAGGTGATCAAGGACCACTTCGGCGACGGCTCCGGCTTCGGGATCGACCTCACCTACAGCTTCGAAGAGGAACTGCTCGGCACGGCGGGCGGGGTCCGCTTCGCCTCCCATTTCTTCGAAGACGACTTCCTGGTCATCTCCGGCGACGCGATGACCGACATCGACCTCGCCGAGATGAGGGAATTCCACCGTGCCCACGGCGGGATCGCCACCCTGGCCACTCGGCGGGTCGCCGACACCTCGGAGTTCGGCGTGGTGATCACCGACGAGGCCGGCCGCATCCAGGGCTTCCAGGAGAAGCCGGACCCGGCCGAGGCCCTCTCCGACCTCGCCAACTGCGGCATCTACATGTTCAACCGGGACATCTTCGACCACTTCCCCGGGCCGGGCAAGAGCAAACTGGCCGCCCCGGGCCACCCGGAGGGATTCGCCGACTGGGCCTACGACGTCTTCCCGCGGCTGCTCGACCTCGGCATCGGCTTCTACGCCCACGAGACCGAGGCCTACTGGAATGACATCGGCACGATCGGGGAACTGGTGCAGAGCAACTTCGACGGCCTCTCCGGCGAGGTCGACCTCGGCCTGCCGGAAAAGGAAGCCCTGCCCGGAGTCTGGGTCGAGGGCGCGGTCGAGGGGCTCGAAGGAGCCGAGATCGACGGCCCGGTCCTGATCGGCGACGGCGCCCGGATCGGCGAAGGCGCCCAACTGGTCGGCCCGCTGGTGCTCGGCGCCGGCTGCTCGATCGGCGCCGGGGCCGGCGTGCGCGAAGCGGTCCTGCTGGACCGCGCCTCCCTGGAAAGAGGAGCCTTCCTCGCCGGCGGCCTCCTGGGTCCCACCAGAGACTGACACACCTGCAAGTCGGGCGGGGTCCAACCCGCCCTCCATTTTAAACCCGCCGGCCCACGAGACAAAAGAATGGATGGGCCGGCTCTGGCAAGTGGCTGTCACACACTTGTTGCACCTGTAGAGCCACTTGTGAGGGTTTTTCGGGAATGGTTGGGGGATGGATCTTGGTCATTTCTGTGGCTGGCTGGTCCCGGCCCGCTGCCCGCTCTGCCGTCGGGTGGCGGACCCGAACGTGCTGGTCTGCGGCGAATGCGTACGTGAGCTCAACCGCTCGCCGGTCCTGCGGGGAGACCCGCCCGAAGGGGTCGACCGGATCGCCTCCTGCGCCGACCACGATGGTGTCGCGCGGGAGCTGCTTGGCGCCTTCAAGTTCCGGCACCTGACCGGGCTGGGGCCGCTGATCGCCGGTTTCATGGCCGACGCGGCCGGGCCGCAGGGCGAAGGCCAGCCGATCATGGTCCCGGTGCCGCCGGCCCGGGTCAGGACCTGGCTGCGAGGCTTCGACCCGGTCGCCCTGCTGGCGGCCGAGGTGGCCCGACTGACCGGAACGCCGTTGCCGGACGATCCGCTGCTGGCCCGGCGCGGCCACGGCCGCCAGCGAGGTCGTGGCCGGGCCGGGCGGCTCGCCGACCCGCCGGACATCCGCCCGCTAGAGGGGGCAGCACGGAAGCTCGGTGGCCGTGAGGTGCTGCTGATCGACGACGTGATGACGACCGGCTCGACCCTGGCCACGGCCGCCGGGGCGGTCCGGCAGGCCGGCGCGGCCTCGGTCTCGGCCCTGACCTTCACCCGGCGGCTCTGAGCAGCCGCCGTGGAAGCCGAATTCGGACGGCAATTCCGGAATCAGTACTAACCCCCCTTGTCAACATCCTGTGACCCGGCTACCATCGCCCAAAGGAACACAACCCCGCCAGGAGGTCCCATGCGAATCGACATTCGTGGTCGCAACGTCGAAGTCAACGACGAGTTGCGTGAGCAGGTGGCCCAGCGATTCAAGCGGCTTGGTGAGCAGGTTTCGCCGCTGGCTCGCATCGAAGTTGTTGTCTCCGAGGAGCAGAACCCGGCCATCGCCGACAAATTCGTGGCCGAGGCGACGCTTCACCTGAAGGGAGTGACGCTGCACGCCCATGAGGCGAGCCCCGAAATGACGCACACGATCCACGAAATCGCCGAGGACATGCGTCGCCAAGTCAAACGGCACCGGGAGAAACGAAGGAAGCGAAGGGAGACCCGAAAGCTTGTCAACCGCCTCCAAGGCCGCGAGGCCGGAGGCGCCCAGCCCGGAGTGTAGAACCGGGGAAAGGAGCCGACCCCAGGGTCGGAGGAAATCCAGTCGATCCGAAGGGGCCGGGAGACCGGCCCCTTCGTCTTGGACGGCCTTCGCCGGTCGCTAGGTTCGACTTGCAAGGGCTATGGCCTAGCAAATCGAACCTAGCCGGTCCGTAATCGGCCCCGTCGTTTCGGGGCGCCTTAGCTACATCCTCTAACCTTGTCTTCATGGCAATTCAGCTAATCGATCGTGCGCTCAGGATGGGGGAGGGGCGCAAGTTCAAGGCATACGAGAAAAGGGTCGATTCGATCAACCGGATCGAGCCCGAAATGAAGGAACTCGAGGATCACGAGCTGCTCGAGGAAGCCAACTCCATTCGCGAGCGGGCCGAGAACGGCGAGTCGCTGGACGACCTCCTGCCCGAGTCCTTCGCGCTGACCAGGGAAGCGGCTCTCCGGACCCTCGGGCAGCGCCACTACGACGTGCAGCTGATCGGCGGAATGGTCGTCCATGACGGCGCCATCGCCGAGATGAAGACAGGTGAGGGCAAGACCCTGACCAGCACCCTGGCAATCGTCCTCAACGCGCTCGGCGGCAAATCCGTACACGTGGTCACGGTCAACGACTACCTCTCCAAGCGCGACGCGCTCTGGATGAAGCCGATCTACGACATGCTCGGCGTCACCGTCGGCTGGATCCAGGAGAACGACGAACCGGCCGAGCGGCGCGAGAAATACGCCTGCGACGTGACCTACGGGACCAACTCCGAATTCGGCTTCGACTACCTGCGCGACAACATGGCCGGCTCACTCGAGCAAAAGGTCCAGCGTGCGCATGACTTCGCGATCGTCGACGAGGTCGACAACATCCTGATCGACGAGGCCCGGACCCCGCTGATCATCTCCGGCGCCCCCGAAGAAGCCGCCCAGACCTACTACACCTTCGCCCGTCTGGCCAAGCAGCTCGAAGGCGTCCCTGCCGAGGTCAAGCTCAAGTCGATGGGCGAGAGCAAGGACACGTCGGGAGCCGACTACGACTACGAGTATGACGAGAAGCACAAGACCGTCTCACCGACCGAGCGCGGTGTCGACAACGCCGAGAAGTTCGTCGGCGTCGACAACCTCTACATGGCCGAGAACGGCAACCTGGTCAACCACCTGATCCAGTCGCTCAAGGCCGAGTCCCTCTACAAGAAGGACAAGGACTACGCCGTGGTCGACGGCGAGGTCATGATCATCGACGAGTTTACGGGCCGCATCCTCGAAGGCCGGCGCTGGTCGGAAGGCCTCCACCAGGCGGTCGAGGCGAAGGAAGGCGTGGCGATCCGCGAGGAGAACCAGACCCTCGCCACGATCACCCTGCAGAACTACTTCCGCCTCTACGACAAGCTCTCCGGCATGACCGGCACCGCCCTGACCGAGGCGACCGAGTTCATGAAGATCTACAAGATCCCGGTGGTCGAGGTGCCGACCAACCGGCCGATCTCGCGGGACGACCAGAACGACCAGATCTTCAAGACCAAGGAAGGCAAGTGGAACGCCGTCCTGCGTGAGCTGGTCGCCCGCCACGAGACCGGCCAGCCGATCCTGGTCGGCACGGTCTCGGTCGAGGTCTCGGAAATGATCTCGAACGAACTGAAGAAGCAGGGCATCGAGCACGTCGTCCTGAACGCCAAGCCCGAGCATGCCGAGAAGGAAGGCGAGACGATCGCCCAGGCCGGCCGTAAGGGCGCGGTCACGATCGCCACCAACATGGCCGGTCGTGGCGTCGACATCAAGCTGGGCGGCGACCCGGAGGGCATGGCCCATCCGCAGGTCGCCAAGCAGGGCCTCGAACCAGAGGACGAGGGCTACAACGAGGCGGTCGAGAAGATCGCGGCCGAGTTGAAGCCGCAATGCGACGCCGAGGCCGAGGAAGTCAAGGCACTCGGTGGCCTGTTCATCTGCGGCACCGAACGCCACGAGTCGCGCCGCATCGACAACCAGCTGCGCGGCCGTGCCGGCCGTCAGGGGGACCCGGGCGCCTCCCGCTTCTTCCTCTCCGCTGAAGACGACGTGATCCGTCTCTTCGCCGGTGACCGCATCTACAAGATCCTCGACCGGCTCGGCCCGACCGACGAGGAGGGGCACGAGATGCCGCTCGAGGCGAAGATGCTGACCAAGACGGTCGAGAACGCCCAGAAGAAGGTCGAGGAGCAGAACTTCCTGATCCGTAAGCGCGTCCTCGAGTACGACGACGTGATGAACGAGCAGCGCCGCGTGATCTACAAGTACCGCGGTGAGATCCTCGAAGGCCGTGACATGTCGGAGATCGCCCGCGAAGAAGTGGACGGCGTGATCGGCCGCCTGGTCGACGAGTACCTGGCCGGCGACATCATCGAGGAATGGGACCTGCCCGGCCTCGATTCCCAGCTGCATCAGATCTGGCCCTGCGCGATCGACGTGGCCGGCATGGCCCCCGAGTCGACCGAGCCCGAGGCGCTCAAACAGGATCTCTACGAGGACGCCCAAAAGGCCTACGACGAACGCGAGGCCGAGTTCGGCGAGGAAGTCATGCGATACCTGGAGCGGACCCTGCTGATGCAGGTGATCGACTCCCGCTGGCGTGAGCACCTCTATGACATGGACTACCTGCGCGAGGGCATCCACCTGCGTGGCTTTGCCCAGATCGATCCTCTCGTCGCCTACAAGAACGAGGGCTACTCGATGTTCCAGGAGCTGATGAACGGCATCTGGGAAGAGTTCAGCCGCCTCGTCTTCAACGTCGAGATCGAGATCGAGCCGGAACAGGGCGGCGGCGCCTTCGCGGCCCCGGTCGGCGAGCCTGACCCACCGGACCTCGACTACTCGGGCGGCACCATGGAAGCCCAGCCCTCGGCCCTGGCCGAGGTCGCTGCCGGCGCCACCCCAGGTCCGGCGGAAGCCGGCGGCGTTCCCGGCGTGGTGCCGGGCGGCGTGCCCAACGTCGGCGGTGCCGAATCGGGCGGGGCGACGACCGTGGTCAAGTCGGACAAGGAAAGCATCGGGCGCAACGACCCCTGCTGGTGCGGCTCAGGCAAGAAGTTCAAGAAGTGCCACGGCGCCTGAAGAGCCCTTGACGCCCGAGGAGAGGACCGCCCGGGAGTTCGTTTCGACGTTTAACCGGTCGGAGCTCGACTCGTTCGTCGAGCTGCTCGATCCGGAAGTCGAGATCCACGGGATGCGCGGTACGAGTAAGGGTCGTGAAGAGGCCCGGGCCTGGGCCACGAAGAAGCCCGGTGGCGTCCAGCAGACGGTGCTGATCCAGTCCTGCGAACAGGCCGGGGACCGCGTCCTCATGGACGTCAAGCGGGAGTGGCGTTGGGAAGAGGACGACGAGCTCGCCTACGTCGACGAATTGGCCTGGCTTTTCCACCTCAGGGACGCCAAAGTACTCAGCTGGCAACCCTTCGAAGACAAAGAAGAAGCCAAAGCCGCCTTCACCGCCTGACCCGGTGGCTGGTGGTTGCGCCGCGGGGTCGGGCAGGCATCCCCGGGACGGAGCGAACGGGCGGCATTCAGCCGCCCTCCTCCTGAGTGTCCCGGAGACGCCCACCCAACCCCACGGCTACCCCAACCCGATCGGCTCGACTGCTCCTGCTGCCGGTAGGGATCTTCGGTTTGTGGCTTGCCGGTGTCTGTGTGGGGTCCGACTGGGACTGTGCACACCAAGGACCCCACACAGACACCGGCCCAAGAGCAACAGGCATCTACGTCAACCGCCTAGAGCGGCGGGGAGGGTCAGTGGGGGTTTGAGGTTCGGTCGAGGCCGGTGTCTTCGAAGGAGATCGGGTCGTCGATCGGTTCGAGGTGGGTGAAGACGGTGGCCTGTTCAAAGCGGCTCCTCAGATCCCCCTCGACCTGTTCCGCCAAGTCATGCCCCTCCTTGACGCTCCACTGGCCCGGGACGAGCACGTGGATCGAGATGAAGGTGCGACGGCCGGCCTTACGGGTGCGCAGCGCGTGGAAGTGGATGTCGCGGCTTTCGTAGCTGTCGAGGACTTCGCTGACCACCGCCAGCTCCTCGTCGGGCAACGCCTTGTCCATCAGCCCGGACATCGAATCCGAGACCAGGCCGACCCCGGTCCGGACGATGTTCGCGGCGACGACCAGGGCGATGATCGGGTCGAGCGTCTGCCAGCCGGTCAGCCAGACCAGGCCGACCCCGATGATCACCCCGGCCGAGGTGACCACGTCGGTCATCAGGTGCCGGCCGTCGGCGACCAGCACCAGTGACGATTCCTCTTCGCCGGTGCGGATCAAGAGCCGGGCGGCGAGCAGGTTCAGCAACGAGGCCACGGCCGAGACCGCGAGGCCGAGCCCGACCTCGGTCAGCTCGGTCGGGTTGATCAGCCGGTCGACTGCCGCGTAGGCGATCGTCACTGCGGCGAGCAGGATCAGCGCCCCTTCGAAGCCGGCCGAAAGGTAGTCGGCCTTCTCGTGGCCGTAGGTGTGGTCTTCGTCGGCGGGCCGGGTCGACCAGAGGATCACGACCAGGGCGACCCCGGCCGCGACCAGGTTCACGACCGACTCGGCCGCGTCGGAGAGCAGGCCGACCGACCCGGTCAGGAGCCAGGCCGCGAACTTCATGCTGATCGTCAGGACCGCGACGACGATCGAGACCGAAATGACCCTGATCAGTCGTTTGCGTCGCACCGCCGCGACGCCTTCGGTCCCCGTGCTCACGATCGGCTCCTGCGAACCGGTTACCGGCCGCCGACGACGAGCCTGATCGGCTTGCGTGAATCCCAGAGCCAGCCGGGGAGGGCAGGGAGCCGCGAAACCTGGTTGCCGTGCCCCCTTCGCTTGACGCGGACCTGCGAGCAGCCGCCAGCCCGCAGGCGCTCCTTGGCCCGGCCGGCGGTCAGGCCTCGGACGGCCGGCACGTGGCAGAGGTTCTTGATCTCGGACCCGGTTGCGCCGCTGCCGACCGGGTCGAGCCCGGACAGCGCCTGGACCGCGGGCCCGACCCAGCCGCGCAGCGAATTGCCTCCGACCAGCACGTCGACGTTGGGGATCAGCCCGGCGCAATCATCGGCGGTCCCGAAGCTGGTCACGCCGACTTGGCGATAGCCGTCCAAGGTCGCGACCACGGCCGGTCCGCCACTGTCGCCGTAGCAGTTCGCCTGGTTGCCCCGGGAGTCTCCGAGGCAGATCTGCAGTTCGGACTTGAAGTACCGGGAGCCGACCAGATTGCGGCAGATCCCGCCCGGCTGGATGTTGGTGCCACCCACCTTGAGCGTTTTCGGCGAGTAGTTCTTGCCGGTGATCGTGGTGCCCCAGCCGGTCTCGACCAGGCGGCGGCCGGGCTTGACGATCGCCTGTTCGTCGGGGCCGAGCAGCTTGATCGTCTCCTGGCCCACGGCGTGGCCGAGACGGAGCAGGGCGACGTCCCAGCCCGGCTGTGTCCGGTAGCGGATCGCCCCCTTGGAAGTGCGGGGGAAGTAGATCGCGGTGACCAGGACCTCTTCGCCGGCGGCTTCGTTGTTGAGGTTGGTGCGGCCGGTGATGACCGAGAAGTCCCCGACCTTTCCCTTCAGCATCTCGATCGCGCAGTGGCTGGCGGTCAACACCACATCCGGCGCGACCAGCGAGCCGCCGCAGAAAGTGCGGTACCAGGGCGAACGACCGGGGCGGACCGTCGTGGTCGCGGCGACCGCCACCTGCCAGGGCCAGTCCTCGATCACGGCCGGTTTGCCGTTGATGATGCTGGCCGACGCATCGGGCGCTGCTTCGGCCGGTGCGGCCACGGCGAAGCAGCCCAAGGCGGCCAGTGCGAGAGCCAGCGTGAGACTGCGGATGCGGCGGACGGTGGACCTCATTTCACGAGGCATCTTCGCAGGGATTGGGACGGGTAGGCTCCATTTGTGGCCGAAGCCCTCAACACCGAATCGATCGGCGCCCGCCTGGCGGCGATCGACGAGCACCTGAACCTGCTCACCGACTACCTTGATCCCGACTCGCTCGAGGCGGAAGTATCGAGACTCGAAGAGGTGATGCAGCAGCCCGGATTCTGGGATGACCAGGACAAGGCGGCCTCCGTTTCGGCCGATCATGCCCGGGCCCAGCGCAAACTGGAGGGGTTTCGCGCGCTCCGGTCCGAGGCCGGTGACCTGGCCGAGATGGCGGAGATGGCCGAAGCAGACGAGGAGATCGCCGCCGAACTGGAAGAGCAGCTGAGCTCGGTCGAATCGAGGCTCGAGGAACTCGAGGAGGCCCGCCTCTTCAGCGGCGAGTACGACCATGGCGACGCGATCGTCTCGGTCCACGCCGGGGCAGGTGGCACCGACTCGCAGGACTGGGCGGAGATTCTGCTTCGCATGTACCTGCGATGGGCCGAGCGCCGTGGCTTCTCCGTCGAGATGCGCGAAGCGTCCGAAGGCGAGGAAGCGGGCCTCAAGTCGGCTACCTTCGTGCTCAAGGGCGAGAACGCCTATGGGCTGATCGCGGCCGAACGCGGGGTCCATCGCCTGGTCCGGATCTCGCCCTTCGATTCCTCCGCCCGGCGCCACACCAGCTTCGCCCAGGTCGACGTAGCCCCGGTGGTCGACGAGAACGTCGAGGTCGAGATCGACGACGCCGACATCCGGGTCGACACCTACCGCGCCTCGGGGGCCGGTGGGCAGCACGTCAACAAGACCGACTCGGCGGTCCGGATCACCCACGAGCCGACCGGCGTCGTCGTCCAGTGCCAGAACGAGCGCTCGCAGACCCAGAACAAGGCGGTCGCGATGCAGATGCTCAAGTCGAAGCTGATCGAACTCGAAGAACGCAAACGGGCCGAGGTCGTGAACCAGGAGCGGGGTGAGGTGAAGGACGTCGCCTGGGGTTCACAGATCCGCTCGTACGTGCTGCAGCCCTACACGATGGTCAAGGACCACCGCACCGATTTCGAAGTCGGCGACGCCCAGCGAGTCCTCGACGGCGACATCGACGGCTTCATCCGCGAGTACCTCAACCGGACAGCAGGTTAGGGGTCTCCAGGTCCAGGAGGCGTTGCTTCAAGGCGGTTCCTGCCGCGCCTCCGCCGTAGCCTCCGGTTGAGCCGTCGGCCTTGATTATCCGGTGGCAGGGGACGATCAGGGCGATCGGATTGACCGAGAGGGCGGTCCCGGCGGCCCGGGCGGCGCCGGGCTTGCCGGCCAGGGCAGCGACCTCGCCGTAGCTGGCGGTCTCGCCGTAGGGGATGGTTGCCGTCGCCTGCAGCACCTGGCGGTGGAAACCGCCGACCAGCCGCCAGTCGAGTTCGAGGTCGAACTGGCGCAGGCCGCCCTCGAGGAAGGCGATCACCTGGTCGGCGGCATCGTCGACCATCTCGCCGCCTTCGACCGGGCTGAGACCGGTACGAGCGATCACCTCCTCGACCAGGGCATCCGGATCAGAACCCGGCAGGTTGCAGCGGACGATCCCCTCATCCGTGGCGGCCAGTGCCACCGGCCCGAGTTCGGTGTCGAAGGCGGTGTGGGTGAACATGCCCATGGGAGAGAGCATAGGCTCCCCCCATGACCCACCTTCCGGAGGGGACCTCCGAGCTGATCACCCGCGCCCTGGCCGAGGACATCGGTTCCGGGGATGTGACCGCGAACGCCACGGTGCCGGAAAGCCTCACCGCCCAGGCCCACATCGTCCTCAAGCAGCCCGGGGTAATCTTCGGCCTCGACGTGGTCGAGGAGGTATTCCGTCAGACCGGGGCGAGCGACCTCGATCGCACCGTGGTCGAGGGCCACTGGCACGATTCGGTCCCACGGGACGTGATGCTGGTCAACGGCCCCGCCCGGGCGATCCTCGCGGGCGAGCGGGTCGCCCTCAACTTCCTCGGCCACCTTTCCGGCATCGCCACCCTCACCGCCCGCTACGTGGACGCGGTGGGGGGCACGGGAGCCCGGATCCTCGACACCCGCAAGACGCTGCCGGGCCTGCGGGCGCTGGAGAAGCAGGCGGTTTCCTGGGGAGGCGGGATGAACCACCGCTTCGGCCTCTACGACGCCGTGCTGATCAAGGAGAACCACATCGCCCTCGCGGGCGGGGTGCGGGAGGCGGTCGAGGCCTGCCGGCGTCAATCGCCGGGCCTTCACGTCGAAGTAGAGGCCGAGACCCTCGACCAGGTGGCCGAAGGGATCGAGGCGGGGGCGGACCGCATCCTGCTCGACAACATGGACGTCGAGCACCTGAAGCGGGCGGTCGACCTGCGTGAATCGGGCGGTCCGGGCACCGAGCTCGAGGCTTCCGGGGGAATGAACCTGCTCAACGTGAGGGAGGTCGCCGAGACCGGCGTCGACTTCATCTCGATCGGCGCTCTGACCCACTCGGCCCCGCAGCTCGACGTCTCTTTGCTGCTCGATCCGGCCCCTTAAAAAAGGAACAGCCCGGAGGTGGCAGGCCCGCCGGGCTGTTCCATCTTCAGGCGAACCTGAAGTTCTTCGAACCGATCAGTTCAGGCGGACCTTGAGGGTCTGCTTCTGACTGTGGTTGCCGGCGGTGACCTTCACCTTCAGCTTCAGCGAAGCCGAGGCCCGGCCCCTGAGCGCCTTGACGGCACCCTTCGAACCCTTCACCTTGATCTGGCCCTTGCTGTTCTTGCCGATCTTCTTCGGCGACTTGATCTGGACCTTGTACTTCTTGCCCTTGACCTTGATCGTCGCCTTCTTCGGCGCCTTCACCTGGACCGCACCACCACGAGTGGAGATGGTGGCGATCTTCTTCGCCTTGGTGCTGAGCTTGACCGCGCTCGCAGAGCTGATCGCGACCAGGGCGCCGTTCTTGCCCTTCGGCCCCTGCGGGCCGTCGGCGCCGGTCGGGCCGGTCGGGCCCTGCGGCAGTTCGCCGCCCGTCCCGCTCAGGGTCGCCAGCTGGACCACTTGGCTTTCGCTGGTGACCGGGTTGACGATCGACGCGTAGAGCGTGCTGGCCCGCGCACCGGTGGCGCTCGGGTTGAACCTCACGCGCACGGCACAGCTGCCGCCGGACTCGATCGTCGGGCTGCACCCCTTGGCGTTGGTGATCAGGAAATCATCGTCCTGGCCGCCGTCGGTGTAGATCGCGTTGACCGGGATGTCTCCCGCATCGAGCGCGTCCAGGGTCACCGTCTTCGCGGCGCTGCTGGTCCCCAGCGGCTGACTGCCGTCGCCGTTCATGCCGTCGAACTCGACCGCCGAAGGATCGGCCGTGAGGATCGGCGGTTCCGACATCTGGAACGTGAGCCTCATGTCGATCGCGCCCGGAACGGAATCGCGGTCGTTGGCCGGCGTCGTCGAGTCATAGACGGTGCCGATCGCAGAGTTCACCGACGGTGCGATGAGTCCGGCTACGAACGCGTTGTTGCAGGCGGTCGAGCTCGGGTCGATGCAGTCGTCCGGGGTGACGTTCTTGATCTCGAGGTTGTTGTTGATGAGCGTGCCGAGGCCGTTCTCGTCGAACGGGGTCCCGTTCTCCGCGTCGGGCCCCAGCCACTCGGGGCCGTACTCGACCGGGGGGGTGGGCGCGGTGAGGCTGCCTGTGGTCAGCGGGGTGGTCACGTTCTTCGGCAGCACCTGCCAGGTCCCCATATTGCCCTCGGGTCCGAACAGACCGGCGCAGGTCGTGTTGGCGACGGCGTCGCAGTTCAACCTGAAGGTCAGCCCGAAGGGGGCGTCGAGGTCCATGGCACCGGTTTCCTCGTCATAGGTGCCGGTCCAGTTTCCGCCGCTCCCGATCTGGATCCTGATCGTGACCGTTCCGACCAGCCCGTTCTCGGTGGACGTCGAAAATGCCGGGAACCTGACCGAGTTGGCCGGGATCGTCACGTCGCCGTCGTCCGATATCACGGCGTCCACGGTGACCGCTCCAGGCAGGATCGCCATGTTCAGGAAGGTCGGTGCCGGGCCGACCTCCGGATCGGGGGCCGCCGCGTTGCCGTTCCTGAGCTCCAGGTAGGAACAGTCCATCTGGTCCCAGGCGGTGCATTCCGAGGCGGAGGGCTGAAGAGTCAGCCTGACCACTCGATCCGCGGCGTTGGAAGTGCCTGCCATCGCGGTGAGCAGCAAAAACAACGTGACAGCTGCGAGTACTACCGGGTACAACTTCCGCGCAGGGAGCATCGCAAGCCCCAAGGCGGGTGAATTCGAGTACCTCATTTTTCCCTTTCATCCCAATTAGGGATGGCTGAGCGGAACATCTGGCTCAGCCAGACCCCTCGTTTCTCAGCTCCTGCCGATGCTGACTCGATTCAATTTGAAGCCTAACGTGTTTGTCAAGAACCTGTGCGTTCACCTTGGGCGTGCCGGACGGGCCGCCGGGGCGCTGGTGCCGCTCCCGTACAATCGGTTCATGGCCACTGAACTCCCAGTCCTCCAGGCCTCGGATGTGCCGCCGCCTCTCGATCCCGAGCTGATCAAGGAGCTCTCGGTCGAGATCCGCGAACTGGCGGCAGAGCGCAACGCGATCATCCTCGCCCACAACTACGAACTGCCCGAGGTCCAGGACGTCGCCGACTACATCGGCGATTCGCTCGGGCTGTCCCGGGAGGCCGAGAAGGCCGACGCCGAAGTGGTCGAGTTCTGCGGAGTCCACTTCATGGCCGAGACCGCCTCGATCCTCTCGCCCGAAAAGAGGGTGCTGATCCCGGACCTCGGGGCCGGCTGTTCGCTTTCCGATTCGATCACCGCCGATCAACTCCGCGAGTGGAAGGCCAAGTTCCCCGGCGCGATGGTGGTCATGTACGTCAACACCTCGGCCGAGGTCAAGGCCGAGACGGACTACTGCTGCACGTCCTCGAACGCGATCAAGGTGGTCCAGCACATCTGGGCCGAGCACGGGGAGGACACCGAGATCCTCTTCGGCCCCGACATGTGGCTCGGTGCCTTCGTCGAACGCGCCACCGGCCTCAAGGACGATCCGGAGCGGGCCGCCCGCTTCCACGTCTGGGACGGTGAGTGCCACGTCCACGCCGGCATCCGCCCCGACGACATCGCCCGCACCCGGGCCGAGAACCCGGAGGCCGAGTTCCTGATCCATCCGGAATGCGGCTGCTCGACCCAGGCCATGGAGTACGTCGCCAACGGCGACATCGACCCCGAAGGCGTCCACATGCTCTCGACCTCCGGCATGATCGAGCACGTCCGGGAGAACCCCGAAGGCGAGTACATCGTCGCGACCGAGAACGGCATGCTCTACCCGATGCGCCAGGCCGTCCCCGGAGCGAAGTTGATCGAGGCCAATCGCATGGCCTACTGCAAGTTCATGAAGATGATCACCCTGCCCAAACTCCGCGATTCCCTCCGCGACATGAAGTTCGAGGTGAAGGTCGACGAGGCCCTGGCCGAAAAGGCCCGCCTTCCGATCGAGCGCATGGTCAGCATCGGCTGACCCGGGCGGCGCCAGGGGCCTTCAGGGTGGCGCTGCCTTCGTCGGCGGCCGGAAACGGCAGCTCAGGTACCTGAGTACGATCGCGGCCATTTCCGGCCTGTCTCCTCGGCAGCCCCGCCCTGAAGGCCCCTGGCATCCACCCGCTGAGAGTCTGATCCGTCTCGAGGACCTGCCCTTGCGAGATCCGACTTTCTGCCGTATAGCGGCAGTTTCTCGGTTTTCGCGATATTTCCGGGTAGCCGGGAGGGTTGGCTCAGAAGATGCCGAGGCCGTTGCCGATCATGGCGCCGATGATGACGACCAGGCCGGCGATGATGGTCTGCTGGAGCCGCGCGATCTGACCGCTCAGGCTGATCTGCAGGTCGCTGAAACGGTCGTCGACGCGTTCGAACCGGGCATCTATCCGTTCGAAACGAGAATCCATCTGGTCGAACCGGGCGTCAACTCGCTCGAAACGGGCATCTACCCGGTCGAAGCCTTCCCGTATCTCTTGACGGATCAGGCGATGGTCCGCGTCATTGCGAGAGAAGCCGTCGCGAACCGACTGGGCGAGGTCATCGAGACGCTCGTCGGTCCAGGCGGTTCTGTGGGGATGGACGGCCATGGCTCCAGCATAGAGGCCGTTCGTCCGAGGTCAAGGCGGAAGGCGCTACTTGTCACACTTTCGTGCGGCCTGTCGCGCAATTCGTTGCAAAGTGGGCATACGAGATGTCCCGGGTGGTGGATACGGTTCAGGTGTGCTCGATCTGGTCGCAGCGGCGGGAAACTTTGCCTTCGGGCCGGGCAACTCGTTTCCGACCGTCGACCAGGACTATCTGCTCCAGGCGAGGCAGATGCAGGCGATGTCTTTCGTCATGCACGTGCCGCTGGTGTGTTTCGGGATCGCCTTTCCCAGCCTGGTGATCTTCATGGAGTGGCTCGGCCTGCGGACCGGGAAAGCCCATTTCACCGCGATCGCCCGGCGCTGGTCGAAGGTGATGATCACCCTGTTCGCGGCCGGGGGGGTGACCGGCACCCTGCTCAGCTTCGAGCTGGGCATGCTCTGGCCGGGGTTCATGTCCGCCTTCGGCGACGTCTTCGGCCTGGCCTTCGGGCTGGAGGGCTTCTCCTTCTTCATCGAGGCGATCTTCATCTCGATCTACGTCTACTCCTGGGAGAAGCTCTCACCGAAGAAGCACATCCTGACCGGCATCCCGGTGATCGCCGCCGGGATCACCGGTTCGATGATGGTGATCGCGGTCAACGCCTGGATGAACAATCCCTCCGGGTTCTCGATCGACCAGGCCGGCCAGGTGACCGACGTCAAACCGTTCGAGGCGCTGTTCGCCAACGGCCATCTCTGGCCTCAGCTCACCCACATGTACATCGCCGCCTACATCGTGGTCGGCTTCCTGATCGCCGGCATATACGCCTTCGCCTGGCTCAAGGGCCGCCGGGGCGCGTACTTCCGGACCGCGCTGGTGGTGCCGCTGGCCGTGGCCTGTCTGGCGGCCCCGGCGCAGCTCCTGATCGGCGACTGGGCCGCCCGCACCGTCGCCGACGACCAGCCGATCAAGCTGGCCTCCTTCGAGGGCCTTGACAAGACGACCGAGGGTGCCCCGGAGACCATCCTCGGCTGGTACGAGCCCGACGGCACGATCGAGTACGGGATCCAGATCCCGAAGCTGCTCTCGTTGCTCGCCTACCACGACCCGGACGCGACCGTCCAGGGACTCGACACCGTGCCCGAGGATGACCTGCCGCCGATCAACGTGGTCCGCGTCGCCTTCCAGACCATGGTCGGGATCGGCACCGGGCTCGCCGTCCTGGCCGCCTGGTTCCTCTGGACCTGGTTCCGGCGCAGACGACTGCCGCGGACGAAGTGGTTCTACCGAGCGGTGGTGCTGGCCGGCCCGGCCGCGGTGGTCGCGCTGATCGCCGGCTGGGTCACCACCGAGGTCGGCCGGCAACCCTGGGTCGTCTACGGGGTGATGCGAACCGAGCAGGCGGTCTCCGGCGCCGACGGGATCGTCTTCGGATTCGGGACCCTGATCGCGGTCTACGCGGTCCTCGTCGCGACCGTCTTCTGGGTGCTGAGAAGGATCGCCCGGCAACCGCTGCCGGCGGAGATCGCTGCCCTGGAGGAGGTGGCCGATGGAACTGGCTGACGTCCCCGCCCTGCTGATCCTGGCCGGGATCATCGCCTACGCGGTGCTGGCCGGGGCCGACTTCGGCGCCCCGATCTGGGCGGTCACCGCCCGCGGCGAGGAATCGGGCCGGCTCAAGGAGTCGGGCCACCGTTCGATGGCGCCGGTTTGGGAGGCCAACCACGTCTGGCTGATCTTCGTCCTCGTGGTCTGCTGGACCGCCTACCCCGAGGTGTTCGGTGCGATCTTCTCGACCCTCTGGATCCCGCTTATCCTCGCCTGCCTCGGGATCATCATGCGGGCGATCGGGTATGTCGCCGGCGGGGTCACGGTGAGCCGGTCGGTGACCTGGCTGGCGGCGATCGCCTCGCTGCTGGTCCCCTTCGCGCTGGGGGCGGTGATCGGGGCGCTGGTCGCCGGCAACGTGCCGCCGGGCAACGCCGAGGGCGACATCATCAGTTCCTGGCTGGCGCCGGTTCCGGTCATGGTCGGGCTGCTGCTGGTCGCCACCTCGGCCTATCTGGCCGCGGTCTATCTCGCGGCCGATGCCGATCGGCGCGGCGAGAACGACCTGGCCGAGGCCTTCGGCAACCGGGCGCTTCTGGCGGGCGTCGTGGCCGGGCTGCTGGCGGTGACCGGGCTGGTCGTCCTCTACTTCGACGCGCGCCAGTTCTTCGACGCGATGGTTTCGACCAACGGCCACGACAACGAACTGGGCCGGCTTTGCGTCTGCGCCTCGGCGATCGCCGGCACGGCCACCCTGTGGCTGCTCTCGATCCGCCGCTACGGCCAGGCACGGTTCGTCGCCGCGGTCGCGGTGGCGGCGATCGTGGTCGGCTGGGGGCTCGCCCAGCAGCCGGAGGTGTTGCCCGGCCTGACCATCCACGAGGCGGCCGCCTCGAACGAGGTGATCATCGGGCTGCTGGTCGCGGTGGCGATCGGGCTGCTCGTCCTGATTCCCTCGCTCTACCTGCTCTACGGCCTGGTGCTCGGCGGCCGCTTCGACCCGCTGACCGTGCCGCCGACCGAGCCGGCCCGGCCTGGACAGGAACTGGACGGGGTGGGCAGGCCGATCGTCGGCACGGTGCTCGCGGTTGCCGCGGTGGGTGGCCTGCTGCTGTTCACCAGCGACGGCGGTGCCAGGCTCTATCTCGGCCTGGCGCTGTTCATGGCCGGCCTGGTGAGTGGAATCGTGCTGCTGGCCCGTGGGCTGGTCCGGGCCGAGGGCTGACCTACTCGGGACCGCCGGGGCGCTTCGAGATCACGTCGTCGGGGGCTTTCCCGTTCTTGTCCTTGGCGCTGTCCGGGGCCTTCTTGCCGGGGATGACCTCGCCGCCTTGTTTACCGGCGTTCTTCTTGCCTGAATTCTTCTGGTCGGAGCTGCCCTGCTTGCCCGAGTTGCCGGTTGCGCCGGTGGAATCGGTCGGCTTGGTCGCGAGGTCGCTGCCGGTGGAACCGGGATCGCCGCTGCCGCCATCATCGGAGCCGCAGGCGGCCAGGCCGAGTGCCATCGCGGCAGAGATCAGCAGAACGGGAGCGAAACGGGGGAAGGACTTGAAGCGCATGGGCCTTTGATACCCGATCAGGGGGCGATCCATACGTTGAGCTTGAAACCGGGCGAAGCGAGCCAGCCGGGCAGGCGGCTGTAGCCGATGATGCGACCGCTCTTCCCACCGGCCCAAGGATCGGTGCGAACCCGGCCGAGCTGGCAGTTCACGGCGTTGAGCTTCCGTCGCGCCTGGGCCGGCTTGAGGCCGAAGACGGCGGGGATCCGACACCAATCCGATACCGGCCCGGCGGTGCCTCCGCTCCCGACCACGTTCTTGCCGGTCAGCTTCAGGGCCGTGCCCGCGACCCAGCGTCGAATCTGTTCTCCCGAAACCCGGGTATCGACGGAGGGGATGTAGCCGCGGCAGGCTCCGTCGCCATAGCTGGTCAGGCCGATCAGCCGGTAACCGTCGCTGGTTTCGACGACCAGCGGCCCGCCGCTGTCGCCACTGCAGGCCGAGGCGTGGCCACGGGCGCCGCCGAGGCAGAGCATGCGGGTCGCCTGGAAAGCGATCCCGTCGCTGCGACGACAGAGGCCGTCGCCCATCAACACCTGCCGGGCGACCTGGAGTTTCGCCGGCACCCGGTCGGCGTAGGCCTTGGTGATTCCCCATCCGGTCGTCCAGGCGACGTGCCCAGGAGTCCAGGCCGCGGCTTCGTCGGGGCCGGCCAGCTTGATCGGTTCGGCCGTCAAGGGGGAGGACAGGGTGAGCAGGGCGACGTCCCAGTCGGCGGCCCCGGCCAGTCCCTTGTAACGCCGTTTCCCGGCGGCGTTGAGCGGCATGCGCAGGCCGCTCACCCGCACGACCTGGCCCCGGTCCGAATTGAGCCGGGTGCGGCCGGAGATGATCTCGATCGTCAGGACTTGGCGTTTGGTCAGGTCGGCGACGCAGTGGCCGGCCGTTATCACCAGGCGAGGGGCCAGCACGGAACCGCCGCAGAAAAAACGCCGGCTGGTCAAGGTGCCGGGCGCAAGCCGCCGGCCCGCGGTCAAGGCGACCTGCCAGGGCCATTCGCCGATCGTGGTGTCGCGGCCACCGACGATCGAGGCGCTGGCACCGCGGTCCGCGCCCGCCGTGGAATCACCGGTTGCGGCGTTGGAAGGCGTCGGTGCCGCGAGCAGGAACGCTGCGAGGAGGCCGCATCCGAGGAGGGCGGCCCGGTTGGCCATTTGGGCAGCCCTGGACATTGCAGGAATCGTACCGGCCGATCTTCACGGCACCTAAAGGCATATGAGTGGTTGCTAACGTTTCACTCACTTCGGCAAAATGAACCCGGCTGGGACCCCGCTCGCTGGGCGTTCCCCGTCAGGGGAAGGATTACCCCGACCCGGGGGGAATAGGGCGAACCAGATGGCATTCGGAAAGAAGAAAAAAGAGTCGGCCCAGGCAGAGATCGAATCGGCCCGCGCTCGCAAGCAGTCCGAGCGTCCCCGCAAGGGCGGCGCGCCGATCATCGAGATGCGTGACGTCAGCAAGGTCTACCCGGGCGGTCACCTGGCCGTCGATCGGGTCTCGCTGGCGATCAACCGCGGCGAGTTCGTCTTCCTCGTCGGCCCCACCGGCTGCGGCAAGTCGACCCTGATCAAGATGCTGATCCGCGAGCTCGAACCGACCGACGGCTCGATCTCGATCGCCGGTCGCGACATCAACCAGCTTTCCGAGAAGAAGATCCCGCAGCTGCGCCGCAACATCGGCACCGTCTTCCAGGACTTCAAGCTCCTGCCCAGTCGCACCGTCTACGACAACGTCGCCTACGCGCTCCAGGTGATCGGTGCCTCTCGGGCCGAAATCCGCCAGAAGGTTCCCGAGACCCTGCGCCTGGTCGGCCTTTCGACCAAGCTCCACAACTACCCGGACGAGCTTTCTGGTGGCGAACAGCAGCGTGTCTCCGTGGCAAGGGCATTCGTCAACCACCCGCCCCTGCTGCTGGCCGACGAGCCGAGCGGAAACCTTGACCCGGTCACCTCGGTCGGGATCATGCAGCTGCTCTACCGGATCAACAAGACCGGAACCACGGTCGTCGTAGTCACCCACGACCGCGAGATGGTCGACCGCATGCGCCGCCGCGTGATCGAGCTCTACGAGGGCCGGGTCATCCGCGACGAGGTCGCCGGCGGCTACACCGAAGAGTCGACCACCGAGTTCGGCGTCCGCATGCGGGCCGAGATGGGGGTCGGCGTCGAAGGCCATACGAACGGTAATTCCAAGGGAGCGCACTGATGGGCAAGCTTTTCTTCTTCACCGGCGAGGCGCTCCGCGCGATCAAGCGCAACGTCGCCCCGACCACGGCCGCCGTGGTCACCACTGTGCTCACCGCGCTGCTGCTCGGCGTGCTGATCCCGGTCTTCCAGACCGCCCAGAGCAAGGGAGAGGACGTCCGTGGCCAGCTCGAGCTGCGCACCTTCCTCTACGACGATGCGACCAACTCGGAAACCCAGGCCCTGCAGAACAAGCTGGAGGCCTTGCCCCACGTCGAGTCGGTCACCTTCCTGACCAAGGCCGACGCCAAGCAGGAGTTCCTGAACAGCGACTTCGGCAAGAAGAACCCGGATGCCCTGAAGCAGCTCGGCGGCAAGAATCCGCTGCCGGCCAACTTCATCATCAAGCCGGATGACGCCGCCAACCTGGAAGGCATCCGCAACGCGATCCAACCGGTCGGCGCCAACGGCAAGACCCAGTACATCTCGCCGATCATCTCCTCGGTCGACGACCGTCAGCAAGACGCCCGCGACATCGAACAGGTGACCGGCGCCCTGAAACTGATCCTGACCGTGATCACCGTCCTGCTGGTCTGTGCCTCGCTGCTCTTGATCGGCAACACGATCCGCCTCTCGATCTACACCCGACGACGCGAGATCGAGGTCATGCGCCTGGTCGGGGCCACCCGCTGGTTCATCCGCTGGCCCTTCATGATCGAAGGGGTGGTGGTCGGCATCCTCGGCGGCGCGATTGCGATACTTGTGCTGTGGATTGGCAAGGTCACAGTCGTCGACCCCCTTTCGGACAAGTTCGCCCTGATGAACGCGCAGGACTCGATGTCCTTCGCCGCCCTGGTCGGCTGTCTGTTCATCGCCGCGATCGTGGTCTCGGCACTCGGCTCGGGGCTGACCATGCGCCGCTTCCTGAAGGTCTGACCGGGACAGGCCCGCCCCGGGCCGCGAACGGACACCCCCTCCGGATGGCAAATTGAAGACGGCGACCGTTGCCGTCTGGGCGGTCATCGGCGGCATGCTGCTCGGCATGTGGGCTGGTGGCCACCCGGACAACCTGCCCGATTCGCTGCGCCAGATCTTCGTCGCCGACAGCGGCCAGGAGCAGTCCGTCTCCGACCAGGCGGCCGATCTGATCCAGGGCAACTACTTCCGGGCCACGGATCCGGACCAGGTCGAGGATTCCTCGGTCGACGGCATGGTGCGGCAGCTGCGGCGCCAGTACCACGACCGCTTTTCCCACTACTTCACACCCGAACAGAACAAGCAGCTCAGCGAGTCGCTGGAAGGCAGCTTCAGCGGGGTGGGGATGACCGTCGGAACCAGCAGCGACAAGGGCCTGGAGGTCGGGTACGTCTTCCGCAAGTCTCCGGCCGCCAAGGCCGGGCTGAAAGCCGGCGACCTGATCGTCGAGGTGGACGGCGAATCGATCCGGGGCGAGGACGTGAACCTGATCGTGGCCAAGATCAAGGGGCCAGAGGGAACCGACGTGACCCTCGGGGTTCGTCAGGGCGGCAAGGGCAAGGTCAAGGACTTCAAGCTGACCCGGGCGCAGATCCGGGTGCCGATCACCGCCAACCGCATCCGCGAGGTCGACGGGCGGAAGCTCGGCTACGTTCAGCTGACGACCTTCAGCCAGGGCGCCGGACGGGCGCTCAGGCGCGCGGTCCAGCGGGTGACCGACAAGGGCGCCGAAGGCATCGTGCTCGACCTGCGAGACAACGGGGGAGGGCTGCTGGAAGAGGCGATCTACACATCCAGCGTCTTCCTCGACAAGGGCGACGTCGTGGTCGAGACCCGCTCCCGGACCCAGGGCAATCAAGTCTTCAAGGCGACCGGGGACAACCTCGATACGCCACCGGTCGTCGTGTTGGTGAACCGCAACACCGCCTCCGCCGCCGAGATCCTCGCCGCGGCGCTGCAGACCGACCTCGACATCCCCGTGGTCGGCACCCGGACCTTCGGCAAGGGGCTCTTCCAACAGGTGATGGACCTCAACAACGGCGGCTCGCTCGACCTCAGCGTCGGCGAGTTCCTCACCGCCGACGGGGTCTCCCTGGCCCACAAGGGTCTGAAACCCGATGTCTACGCACCACTGCCCAAGGATGCGACCCGGGACGTCCAGCTGAACCGCGCTTTCGGGGTGCTCTCGGACGAGGTCGCCGCCGGGACGCAGAGCGATTCAGAATGATGGCCGACCGGGGCACCGGTTCCCGGCGGAGCCCACGGAAAGTCGCGCTGCTGGAGCGGAAGGGCCGTTTCACCTCCGCCCGCCCGCTTTTCGAGCGTGGCCAGGCGATCGCCCTGGAGCGCAAGGCGAGAACCCGTGAGGGCCAGATCGCCTGGGTCGAGTTCGGGGCGGGCCGGGCCCGCCTGATCCGCGACCTCGGGCGGATCGACAACGCGCGGGACGTCTGCGAGGCGCTCACCCTGGAGCGCCTCGGGCGGCGCGGCTTCCCACGGGCGGTCGAAGAAGCGGCCGACGCGGCCGCCGCCTCGCCGGCTGACTTTCCCCGGCAGGACCTGACCGATCTCACGACCTTCACGGTCGACCCGGCCACGGCCCGCGATTTCGACGATGCGGTCTCGGCCCGGCGGGAGGGCGACGGGGTCCGGCTCTGGATCCACATCGCCGACGTCTCCGCTTTCGTCCGGCCCGGTTCGACGCTCGAGCGGGAGGCGTTCCTGCGGGCCAACAGCACCTACGTCCCGACCTCGGTCGAGCCGATGCTGCCCCACAGCCTGAGTTCCGGCGTCTGCTCGCTCTCGCCCGGGGACGAGCGGCTCGCCGTTACCTCCGAGATCGTCCTTTCGGGCACGGGGAAGGTGACCTCGGCGGCTTTCTACCGCAGCCGGATCCGCTCCGACGCGCGCCTCGACTACGACCAGCTCGACCGCATCTTCGCCGACCGTGAACGGGCGCCGGGGCCGGTCGCCGAGCAGCTCGACCTGGCCCGCGAGGCCGCGGCGGTGCTGGCCGACCGGCGGCGTGGATCCGCCCTCGAAGTCAAGTCGGCCGAACCGAGCTTCGAGTTCGACGAGCAAGGTGAGGTGGTCCGCGCCGCAGCCGAACAGCAGACCGAGGCCCACCGCCTGATCGAACAGCTGATGGTGCTGACCAACGAACAGGTGGCCGAGTTGACCAGCGCCCGCGGCATCCCGTCCGTCTACCGGGTGCACGAGATGCCCGACCCGGACCGGGTCGAGCGCATGCTGGCCCAGCTCGCCTCGCTCGACCTGCCGGCCCCGCCTTTGCCGGCCGGCATGGGGCCGACCACGGCCGGCGAGATCGCGGTCGAAGCGTCTCGCTCGGTGGCGGAGGAGGCCGCTCGCCGCGGCCACGGAGCCGAGGCCTACAGCTCGCTGATCCTCCGTTCGCTCAAGCCGGCCCGTTACCTGGAGAAGAACCTCGGCCACGCCGGCCTGGGCAGCGAGGCCTACTGCCACTTCACCTCACCGATCCGCCGTTACCCTGACCTGCTGGTTCACCGTGCCCTGCTTTCCGCGGTCGGCGGCGGGGAGGAGGCGCCGACCACCGGTGAGGCGGCCGAGGCTGCCCTCCACGCCTCGGAGCGGGAGCGGGAGGCCATGGTCCTCGAACGGGACGCCGACGATGTCTGTGCGGCGTTCCTGCTCGAACGGGAACTTTTCCAGGAGGGCTACGAGAAACGCTTCCGAGGAGAGGTCTCCGGGGTGATCCGCTCCGGTGCCTTCGTCCGCTTCGGCGGCCGGCTCGGCGACGTCTACGAAGGATTCATCCCGGCCCGCCGCATCCGCGGGGAGCGATTCGAGCTGAACCTGGAGGAGACCTCCCTGGTCGGCAGCAAGACCGGCCGGAAGGTGAGCATCGGTGATGGCCTCGACGTCCAGGTCGACAAGGTCGATGCTGCTCAAGGGCGGGTCGACCTTTTCCCCGCGGAAGGATAAGTTCCACGTCCATGTCAAAGAAGGGCAAGAAGCGTGCCCCCGCCTCCGGTGACGTCGCGACGAACCGGAGGGCGAGGCAGAAGTTCGAGGTGGTCGAGAAATTCGAGGCCGGCATCGCCCTGCTCGGGACCGAGGTCAAGGCGCTGCGCGAAGGCAACGCGCAGATGGGGGATGCCTACGCCGCGGTCGAGGACGGCGAGGTGTGGCTGCGGAACCTTCACATTCCGCACTACGCGCCAGCCACGATCAACAACCACGACCCGGAGCGGCCGCGGAAACTTCTCTTGCACAAAGCCGAGATCGAACGACTGATCGGCACCACCCAGCAGAAGGGCTTGACCTTGATCCCGACCCGCATCTATTTCAAGGGACCAAGGGCAAAAGTCGAGCTCGGGCTGGCCCGCAACAAGGAGGGTCGTGACCGGCGGCGTGAAATCGCCGATCGCGACGTGCGGCGAGATATCGAAAGGGAATTCAAGGGGCGGTATCGTTCCTGATCTGATGATGAAGCCAAGGAATCTCGTACTCCTGCTGATCGCGGTGGCCGCGATGATCGGTCCGGGGACCGCCGTGGCCGCGGACGAACCGGCCACGACGCCCACCGTTCCGTCCACCTCTTCCGACTCTTCCACGGACCCTTCGACCGACAGCGCCCCGCTGACGCTCTCCCAGGACCAGATCGACGCCTTGCAGGACGCGACAGATTCATCGGACGACAACAGATCCGTGTTCGAGAAGGCTTCCGACTTCGTCACCGACAACGCGCCCTGGTTCATCATCGGGATCATCGTCCTGGCAGCGATCATCGCCGGGATCCTGATCATGCGCGGCCGGCCCCGCGGCAAAAAGGGGGGCACCCCCAAGGCTTCCAAGTCGAACAAGGCGATGCGCCAGGCCGGGGGCACACCGGGTACCGCCGAGCAACCGGCACAGGTTCCCAGCCCCTCGGAGCTGCGCCGCCGCAAGCGGGCCGCGGTCCAACGCTCCCGTGAGGAAGAGCGCGCCCGGCGCAAGGCCGGGATCGAAAACCGCAAGGCCGCCCGCCGGGGCGAAGCACCGGTCGCCCCGGTCGCAGCCCCTGTCGCGGGCGCGGGTGCCGTAGCCGCCGCCGGCATGGCGTCCGGCGCGCTCGACCCGGTCGAGGCCGAGAAGCAGAGCGCCCGTGACCAGGAGACGGCCGCCGCGGCGATGGCCCGGTACGGGGCGGTCGAGGCTCCCCTGGCCGAACCGCCGCTGGCCGAGCTCCCGGCGCCCCAGGCCGTTCCCGCCCCGGTTTCTCCCAGCCAGACAGCCCCGGCCGCCGGTGTGGTGACCCCTTACACCGCGTCCGCGCCGGAGCCCTTCGAGGAACCGGCACCGGAGCCGGTCACCGAACCCGAACCGGTCACCGCCTACGCCGACGAGCCGACCGGTGAGCAGTTCGTCCCAGCCCCTGACGACACTTTCTACGAACCGGCTCCCGCCGCCCCCGACTACGAGGCTCCCTACTCGGCCCCGGAGGAGGAGACCAGCATTCTCCACGAGCCTTCGATCGAGAACCCTGGGCCGGACGCGACCGTCGGCAACGCCGCCGAGGCTTTCCTCGCCGGCGGGGCTGCCGGCGCCGCCGGCGGACTGGCCGCTGCCCGGGCCAGCCGGCCGGAAAGCCCCGAGCCGGAATCGGCCGAGCCGCTGGAACCGGTGATCGCCCCCGAACCGGGCATGGCCGCGGAACATGCGCTGGCCGACTCGGAACCGGTCCTCCCGGCCGAGCCGATCGCGGGCGACACGGACGCCGCGGAGAGGCTGCGGGCCAAGGTCGCCGAGATCAAGGCCAGTCAGCAGCCACAGCCTCCCACACCGGCCGAACCGATCACCGCCGAACCCGAACTGCCGGGTGAGCCGGCCCCGCTTGGTCCGGACGCCGACCTCTCGCCGGGTCTGGCCGCGGTCGAGCGTCGGCTCAGCGAGAACAGCACCGAGCGCGACCGTGCCCTGCGGGACGCCGAGGAGCGCCTGCGCCGGGTCGAGCAGCGAGCCGAGGATGCCGAGCGCCGGGCCGCCTTCGCCGAGCGCCTGGCCCAGCTCAAGGTCGAGGAGTCGGAACGCGAGAAGCGCCTCAATGACGTGGTCAGCGGAATCGACCGGGCCGAACAGCGAGCCCGTGAAGCCGAGGCCCGGGCCGAAGCGGCCGAACGGGCCGCTGCCGCCGCCCTGGAGCGGAGTGACTTGAAAGCCTCGTCGTCGGCCGCACCGGCCGCCGCCGCCGAACCGTCGGCTCCGGAGCCCCCCGAGCCGGCCGCCGAAGTGGCTCCTTCAACCGAACCGGATGCCCCCGAGGCGCCGCCGGCCCCCGCCGCGCCGGCACCGGAGCGCAAGGGGCTCTTCGGCAGTTCCGGCACAGCCAGCGAAGCGGCCTCCGATTCGGTGAACTTGAACAGCGCCACCTTCGAGCAGCTGCGCGAGGCCGGCCTCTCGGTCACCCAGGCAACCCGCATCCTCGCCTATCGCGAACGCTTCGGTGGCTACAACTCGGTCGAAGACCTGGAAAAGGTCCCCGGCTTCCCAACCGACCTGATCCAAAGCCTCAAGGGCAAGATCTCCGTTTAACTGCAAGTCGGGCGGGGTAGGGCGAGGAGTCGGGCGGGGTCCGACCCGCCCTCCCAGTTCAACCCGCCGGCCCACAGAACGAAAGGATGGATGGGCCGGCTCTATCCCAGGTTGAACAGGCGTCCCCTGGGGCCTAGGTTGACGATTTCCGTCGCGCCGACTCGGGATTCCTTGCCCCAGGATTCGTGGATGTGGCCGCAGACGGCGAGCACCGGCTGCTTTTCCTCGATCGCCTTGAGGATCGCCTGCGAGCCGAGGCTCATGCCGTTGCCGGCCTCGTCGCAGTGGCCCTTGGGCGGTGAATGGACGACCAGCACCGCGCCTTCGGGCAAGTCGGCCAGCAGCGCTTCCGCCTCGGTCTCCTCGAGGTCATAGCTCCAGTCCCAAGGGGTGACCGGGATGCCGCCGCCGAGGCCGAAGAAGGTCCGGCCGCCGATCTCGATCGAGTCGCCGTGCAGGACGGTGGCGGCCGGCCACGCGACCGCCGCCGCCTTCAATGCGTCCAGCGTCTCGTTGTTGCCGGCGACCAGCACGGTCGGCGCCTCGATGCCGGCCAGGGCGGCGATCGTCTCCTCCAGGCCCTCGTGGATCGAGGCGAAGTCCCCGGCCCCGATCACCACGTCCGCGTCTTTCGACATTTCGGTCAGGCGGGCGGCCTGGTCGAGGTCACGATGCAGGTCACTGAATGCGAGGATCTTCATGGCAACGGAGCCTACCCGGCTCGCTGGCCGGCCTCCCACTTCTCGCTCAGCCGCAGCCAGATCTCGCTGCGGGTGGGGAAGGGTGCCACCGCGTGCCGAAGCTCCTCGACCGGCAGCTTGCCGACGATCGCGATGGTGGCGGCCTGCAGCCACTCGGCCACCTCGAAGCCGGTGAAGGTGGCGCCGACGATCAGGTTCTCGGGCCGGGAGACCACCAGGCGGCAGGTGCCTTCGACTCCCTTGCCGACAAAGGACGCCCCGGCCGTCGAGTCCGAGCTGACGTCGATCGCGACGGCGTCGAGGCCGGCATCGGTTGCCTGGGCGAGGGTCTGGCCGACCGCCGCCACCTGGGGGTTGGTGAAGGTGACCCGCGGCGGGCCGATAGGCTCTGCCCGGTTGCTCGGTTCATGGCCGAGCAGGTGCTGCACGCCGACCCAGGCCTGGTACTTGCCCATATGGGTGAGCAGCGCCCGGCCGTTGGCGTCGCCGACCGCGTAAAGCCAGTCGTGCCCCTTGACCCGGTAGGCATCATCGGTCTCCAACGGCCGATCGCCGTCGACCCCGATCGACTCCAGGCCGATCCGGTCGGTCCGCGGGTGCCGTCCGGTCGCGACCAGCAACTTCTCACCTTTGTGGTCGTCGCCCCCGGCGCTCACCGTGACCCCGTCCTCGGTGCTCGTGACCGAATCGACCGCGGTCCCGGTGAGCAGGTTAACGCCGTGCCTTTCGCGCAGCGCCCGGTCCACCTGGTCGCCGGCGAAGGGTTCCTCATGGCTCAGCACCCGGTCCTCCGGTTCGAACAGCGTCACCTCGGAGCCGAGGCTGGCCCAGGCTTGGGCCAGCTCACAGCCGACCGGGCCGCCACCGAGGATCAGCAGGGATTTAGGCACCTCTTCTGCCGTGGTGCCCTGGCGGTTGTTCCAGATCGGCGCTTCGGCGATGCCCGGGATCGGAGGCATGGAGGCCGAGGAACCGGTGGCGATCGCGACCGCCCGGTCGGCGACCAGGACGTCGTCACCGACCCGAACCTCCCGTTCGCCGCAGATCGTCCCGTAGCCACGGAAGAGCTCGATCCCGCGTTCCTCGATCCAAGGCAGCTGGCTGGAATCGTCGAGGTTGTGGATCACCTCGTCCCGCCGGGCGAAGACCGCGTCAGCGTCGAGGCCGGCGCCACCGAGCAGCTGGCTTACCCCGGCCATCCGGCGGGCTTCGTCCAGCACCTCGCCCGGTCGCAGCAGCGCCTTCGATGGCATGCATGCGTAGTAGGAGCATTCACCGGCCACCAGGTGCTGTTCGACCAGGGCGGTCTTGAAACCAGCATCGGCGGAAAGTCCGGCAAACACCTCACCGGCCGGGCCGGCGCCGAGGACGACAACTTCGAATTCGTGGATGCTCACCCTGACTACCGTACAATGGTGGTGCACCATCCAAGGGGACGACAGGCTTCGACGTTGTCGGACCGTGCGGAGGGTTGCAGGTCGAGGATGTCGATGGCCTCGTAAAAAATCGGCACAAACCAATACGTGCGGACCATGAGTTCGCCCTCGCTGCCTAGCTGATACCTAGGCGATGAGAGTCGGCCCACCCTCGGCCCGTGGGGAGGGGTTCCGGCTTCAGAAACGGGCTAGCCCCGAAGGAGCGCCTCGGCTGGAGGGGGACATTTCAGAGGCTTGGCCATCCGTAGTGCCAGCTGGCGCGGACCCCGGATGGCGAGAACAAAGCGCCGGCTAAGCCTGTAGACGCCTTTCGACACGCGACTGCGGACGCGGGTTCAATTCCCGCCGTCTCCATGGCTCACCCGGCCGTCCGGCCGGGACACGCAAAGCGAAAGAAAAAGGGCCCGCCTGGTTAGCGGGCCCTTTTGTTTGACGGGGCGCTGTGCCCCGACAGCCGGGTTTTCAGCCAATAGGTCTGAAAACCCGGCTGTCGTCGATCACTCGTCGACCGGCGGCATCTGCTGGATGTAGCCGAAGCCGCGCTGGGCCTGGGCCACGACCATGTCCTTCTGGGCGTCGCGACGGGTCTTCGCGGCCTGGATCTGGGTCCGGAAGGTCTGGCGCCAGGCGGTCCGCTCCTGCTGGATCTGCTGCTTGGCGTTCGCCTTGACGTTCTTGATCTTCTGCTGGTACAGGTTCGTGACGCTGGTCACCCGGCCACCGAAGCGGCTCACCACTTGGTTGACATCGGTCGTACGGTCGCTGATCAGCCCGTTGATCTGGGTCTGGAGCTTGTTGATCTGACGGGTGAGCTGCGTCCGCTTGACCGGGTTCGTGGTGTGGCTGAGCTGGCGCTTGAGGCGGTCGCGCTTGTTCGCCTTGAAATTGATCTGCGGCGCGTACTTGTCGTAGACCCGCTGGACGGCATCGTTCTGGTCGGCCTTGATCTCGCTGATCCGGTCATTGAGGTCTTGGTAAAGGCCCTGGACCTGGGTCTTCTGGTTCTGCCGGATCCGCTTGATGTTTCGACGCTGCTGCTTGTCGTCCTCACGGGAGATCTTGAGCAGGGTCCTTGAGTAGAGGGCCAGCACCTTCGTGTTGGCGGTGTTGCGCCGGTTGGTCAGCGTGGTCCGGTAGGTCTGGCGCCGGGTCGCATTGACCGGGACGGTGCGCTTCGACTGGAGGAAGTTGACGTAGTTCTTCAACCGTTTGAAAGCGACCGTCTGTTTGATGCCCGGAACCGCACTCTGGGCGGGGGACGGGGCGCCGGCGAGGACGAGGCTGGTGGAGACGAGGACGAGGAGGACGAGCAGACGTTTCTTCATGTATCGAAACTAACACTGGTCGAAATGACCAGTTGCGAACTGCCCGCGGTCGAAGGAAAAGTTACTGGCCGGAACCGGCTAGGGAGTGGCGCGGGGGGAGGTGGTCTTGTCGCGCGGGGCGTTGGTCTCCATCTCGGCCCGGATCACGTGCATGACCGCGTTGATCAGGGCCAGGTGGGTGAAGGCCTGCGGGAAATTGCCGAGGTGACGGCCCGAACGGGGGTCGATCTCCTCCGCGTAGAGCTGAAGCGGGGAGGCGAAGCCGAGCAGGCGCTCGCAGAGCTCCCGGGCCCGCGGCAGTTCCCCGATCTCGACCAGGGCGCTGACCAGCCAGAACGAGCAGATCGTGAAGCTGCCCTCCTCACCCGAAAGCCCGTCGTCGGTTTCGTCGGTGCGGTAGCGGAGGACCAGACCGTCCTCGGTCAGCTCGTCGGCAATCGCCAGGACCGTGTTGCGGATCCGCGGGTCGTTCGGAGGCAGGAACCTGAGCAGCGGCAGCAGCAGGCAGGAGGCGTCGAGCGCGTCGGTGTCGTAGTGCTGGGTGAAGACGCCGCGCTCGTCGACCGCGTTCTCGCAGATGTCGGCGTGGATCTCGTCGGCCACCACTTGCCACTCGGCGGCCAGGTCATGTTCCTCGCGCAGCCGGGCCAGCCGGGCGCCGCGATCGACCGCGACCCAGCACATCACCTTCGAGGAAGTGAAGTGCTGGGGCTTGCCCCGCACCTCCCACATCCCGTGGTCGGTCCCGCGCCAGTGCTCGAGCGCGGCCGTGACCTGGCGCTTCAGGATCGGCCAGATCTCCTCCGGCATCCCGTCGCGGGACTTCGTGTGGAGATAGAAGGAGTCGAGCACCGCACCCCAGACATCGTGCTGGCGCTGGTCATAGGCGCCGTTGCCGATCCGGACCGGGCTCGCACCCTCGTAACCGTGGAGCTGGCCGAGCACCCGCTCGGTCAGCTCCTTCTCGCCGGCCACGCCGTACATGATCTGCAGGTCGTCCTCGCCGGCCGCGACGTCGGCGATGAAGTAGAAGAAGTCGTTTGCTTCCCAGTCGAAGCCCAGCGTGTAGAGGCCCCAGAGGGTGAAGGTCGAATCGCGGATCCAGGAGAAGCGGTAATCCCAGTTACGCTCGCCGCCTGGGGTTTCTGGCAGCGAGGTCGTGGCGGCCGCGATCAGGGCGCCGGTCGGGGCGTAGGTCAGACCCTTCAGGGTGAGGGCCGAGCGTTCGAGGTATCCGCGCCAAGGGTGGTCCGGGAAGGTGCCACGAGCCAGCCAGTTCTGCCAGTGGTGTGCGGTCCAGACCAGCCGGTCGTAGGCCTCGTCGTAGTGCTGCGGGGCCGGATGTTCGCTCCAGGAAAGGGCGACGAAACGGACATCGCCTTCCTTGAGCATGGTCCGGGCGGTGGTGCGGGGCCCTTCGAAACCGAGGTTCATGTCGGTGTTCAGGCGCAGCTGGAGGTCGATGCCGGGCGCCGTGGCCAGACCCTCGTGGTAGGCCTCGCCGGTGTACTCCCACTGGGCTGGAACCTGCCCGTAATCGAAGACCGGCTTGCAGTCGAGGGTCAGCTGCACCTCGCCGTGGACGCAACGGACCATGCGCAACAGCACGTGGTCGGCGTCGTAGTCGGTGGGAGCCCGGCGATGGGTTCCGGAGCGGTCCTTGTCGTGGTGCCACGGGCCGATCAGCAGCACGTCGCGGACGATGATCCAGCCGTCCCCGGTGCCCCAGCTGGTTTCGAGCACGTTGGTGCCGGGCAGGTAGCGCCGATGGCTGGGCACGTTGATGTCAGCCGGCCCGAGCCGGAAATTGCCGGCGCTGCGATCGAGGATCGACCCGAAGACGCTGGGCGAGTCGAAGCGGGGCAGGCAGAGCCACTCGATGTTGCCGCTGGGCGCGACCAGGGCCGAGACCTCGCCGTCGGAGAGGAACCCGTAGTCGGCGATCGGCGGATAGGGCGAGACCCCATGGAAGGACTCGGGCGACTGGATCTGTGCCTCCCAGGTCTGCCCGAATTGGGGCCCGGTATGCGGGTGGGGATCGAAGCCATTGCTCATGAATGAGCAATTTCTCATAAATAAGTCGGGCGGGGTCCGACCCGCCCTCCACGCAAAACCCGCCCCACCCACGAAATTCAAGGATGGTTGGGTGGGGCTCCAGCTGAGGTGCCTCAAGACAATCGTCGGCATCGCCACCAGACGGAGCCCGCCAAACCATTTCTTGATTCGATTGGCGGGCGGGTTCGACTGGGAGGCGGAGCGAAGCTCGCCGACTCCTTAATGTTGTCTGCTCATGGCTGTGGTTACGGCAACATCGATAGGCATCCACCTCGGAGGGGATCCGCTGTTTTCGGATGTCTCCTTCAAGCTCATGCGGGGTGACCGCATGACGCTTTCCGGCCGCAATGGCGCCGGCAAGTCAACCCTGCTGCGGATCCTGGCCGGTGAGGCGGAGAACGACTCCGGTGCGCTCAGCTTCCAGAAGGGCGCCCGGGTCGCCCTGCATGACCAGCGTCCGCCCCGCGACAAGGATCTTTCGCTTCAGGACTACGTCTTCAGTGGCCGGGCCGACGTGATCGAAACCGAAAAGCAGCTCGAGCGGCTCGAAGGGGCGATGTCCGAGGGGGACCACGGCGAAGAGACCATGCGGGCCTACGCGGCAGCCCAGCAGCAGCTGGAACTGGCCGGCGGCTATCGCTGGCGGGACGAGGTGCTGGTCGTGCTGCGGGGGCTCGGTTTCGGCGAGGAAGAGTTCGAGCGGCCGCTCTCCGGCTTCTCCGGCGGCGAGCTGACCCGGGCCTCGCTGGCCCGTGCCCTCGGTGCCCGGGCCGACCTGCTCCTGCTCGACGAGCCGACCAACCACCTCGACATCCCCACCCTCGAGTGGCTGGAGGACTACCTGAAGGAGCTGGACGCGAGCGTGGTGCTGGTCGCCCACGACCGCTGGTTCCTCGAATCGGTCGGCACCTCGGTCCTGGAACTGGAGGCGGGCCGGGCCCGTTTCTTCTCCGGTCCCTGGCATGCCTGGCGCAAGGAACAGGCCGCCCGGCAGGTCGCGCTCGGCAAGCAGATCGAAAAGCAGCAGGCGGAGATCGCCCGCATGGAGCGGTTCGTCGAACGCTTCCGCTACAAGGCGACCAAGGCGCGGCAGGCCCAGTCGCGGCTGAAGCAGATCGAGAAGGTGAAGAAGAACGCGGTCGGCCGGGATCCCGAGGACCGGCGGGTCCTCGCCTTCGACTTCGTCCAGCCCGAGCGGGCCAGCCGGGTGGTGCTCAAGCTCGTCAACGGGCGGATCGAAGTTCCCGGCAGGGTGCTTCTGGAAGAGGCCAACATGATGCTCGAACGGGACGAGCACGTGGTGCTGGTCGGCCCGAACGGGGCCGGGAAGACCACGTTGATGGCGACCATGGCCGGCGAGCGGAAACCGGCTGCCGGGCATGTGCGGCTGGGCCACAACGCCAAGGTCGGCTATCTCTCCCAGCACGCCGAGACCGCGTCCGGCGACGGCACGGTGCTGGAGGCGGCAGCCCGCGAGACCGGTCTTTCCGGCCAGAAGGTTCGCGACCTGCTGGGCGCCTTCCTCTTCTCCGGGGAGGACGCAAACAAACAACTCAGTGACATCTCGGGCGGCGAGCAGAGGAGGCTTTCGCTGGCGATCCTGGTCGCCTCCGGGGCCAACCTGCTGCTACTCGACGAGCCGACCAACCACCTCGACATCGAAAGCCGCGAAGCCCTGGAGGACGCCCTGCTCGGCTTCCCCGGGGCCCTGGTCTTGATCTCCCACGACCGGGCGCTGCTGGAGGCGGTCGGGAGCCGGACCCTGGTCTGTGAAAACGGGGGGCTGACCAACCACATGACCGGCTGGGCCGAGTACCAGAAGCGACGGGACGAGGCCGAAGAGGAGAAACAGGAACGCCTCGCCAAGGCCGCGAAGCCGGCCGGCAAGTCGGAGAACGCGCGCCGCCGCGGTTCGCCTGGCAAGGAGGTCGCCCGGGCCCGGCGCCGGGTCGAGAACCTGGAAAGGAAGATCGAGACGGCGGAGAAGAAGCTCCGCGAACTCGAGGACGAACTGGCCGACCCTGCTGCCTGGTCCACCCCCGAGAAGAGCGAGCGGGCGACCCGGCGGCACGATGCGGCCAAGGAAAAGATCGCCGCTCTCTACGCCGAGTGGGAGGAAGCGGACCGGCTCGCGCGGGAGACGGCCGAGGCGGCCACGGCCTGAACGGCGGGTACCGCGTGGTTTCGGTGCTGGGAAAACAGGGAAGTCAGGTGTTAGTTTCGGGGCGAGGCATTGCCCTTGGAGGAGCACTTGGCGAACCTAGACGAGCGGGCTGACCGGAATATTCCCGATCCCGTGGAGCGCAGGCTCTACCGGGGGCGGATGGCCGACGCTGCCAGCCGGGCGGCGCATGAGAGGGGTCCGGACCCGGATGCGATCTGGGCAGAAGCGGCCGGCCCGGGTTCCTATCGCTGGGTTTGGACGAGATGGATCCAGACCGCTCCCACCACCCTCAGCTGGGTCGCCTTGGCTTTCTGCCTGGGCGGGGTCCTCGGCTGGGCTCTCGACCTGCCGTGGCTGGCCGGGAATTTCCTCAATGGGCCCGCCTTCCCGCTGGCCTCGGCGATCTCGATCGGCCTGCTGTCCATAGCGTTGCTGCTGCTGCGTCCGGACCAGGGCGAAACAGCGGCCGTGGCCGGCAACGCGATCGCCTTTCTGGTCTTCGCGGCGGGGTTGGTGTTCCTGCTGCTGGACTTGGCCGGCATCGCGTCGCTGGACTGGGGCTCCGACTCCTTCCGCAGCCCCGCCTTTTCCGCCCTGGTAACGGTGCCGATGATGGCGTTCGGCCTGCTGATCGTCGATCGGGACCCACCGAGATACCGCTGGCACGGGGTGATGATCCCCGCGATCGGGATCGGCCTGCTGGTTTCCTTCCTCACCAAGGGCTACGAGTCGGTGATGGCCGAAGGCACCGCCCCGGCCTTCAGCTACACCGGCGCTTTTGCGGTGATGGTCCTCTACATGGCTTTCGCGCTGATGCGGCCCGACCGGGGGCTGGCATCGTTCCTCGCCGCGACCGGTCCGGGGCCCTCGATGGCACGGGTGCTGGTGCCGGCCGCACTGATCATCCCCTTGACCCTCGTCCTGGCCGAACTGGTGGCCGAGAGCCTCGACGCCAAGGACGCCGCCCTGATCAAGGGCCTGGACAAGATCCTGATGCTGATCCTGCTGGTCTGGACGATCACCTACACCTCCCGGCGCCTGCAGCGCTTCTACGAAAGCTGGAAGAAGGCAAGTTCCGAACTCGCCTCGCAGGCAAACGTGCTCACCCGGATGTCGGAGGGCGTGGTGGTCATGCGGATCTCTGACACGAGGATCGTGCTGACCAATCCGCAGTTCGACGCCATGCACGGCTATGAACGGGGTGAGCTGAACGGGTGCCACATCGACGTGCTCGCCCCGCGGGATCTCTCCGAGGAAGAGCTGGCGATGCGATTCGAGGTCATGCAGGAGCTGGCCGACAAAGGGGAGACCCGCTATGAGAACCGTTCGATCCGCAAGGACGGGAGCGACATCTGGAGTCGGGTCAACGGGGTGATCACCTCGGTGCCGGGGCACGGACCGGTCCTGATCCTGGTCAAGTACGACGTGACCGAGGAACAGAAGGCCAAGCACGCGGGCCGTGACGCCGAGCTGCGGTTCCGGCAGGTCTTCGAGCAGAGCCCGATCGGCCTCTGCCTGGTCAACCCCGAGGGCCGGTTCGAGCAGGTGAACCAGAGCTTCGAGCTGATCACCGGCTACAGCGCCGCGGAGCTCGCCCACATGACCTTCGGCGAGATCACCCATCCCGCCGACATCGAGGAAGACCTGACCCTGTCCGGGGAGCTGTTCGCCGGCGAGCGTGACGGGTTCACCATGGAGAAGCGCTACATCCGCAAGAACGGCGAGGTGGTGTGGGTCTACCTGACCGTCGCCATGTTGCGCGATGCCGACGGTCATCCGTACCAGGCGCTCTCGATGGTCGAGGACATAACCGAACGTCAGCGGCTCAGCCAGCAGCTCCAGTACTTGGCCGACCACGACCCGCTGACCGGCCTCTACAACCGCCGCCGCTTCGAGGAGGAGCTGAGCCTGGCGATCGACACCGGGCATGGGAAGGGCATCGCGATCCTGGTCATCGACCTCGACAACTTCAAGTTCGTCAACGACAGCTTCGGCCACTCGGTCGGCGACCGCCTGATCGTGCGTACGGCGGAGCTGCTCAAGAGCCGGTTGCGTTCCGACGACACCCTGGCCCGCCAGGGCGGGGACGAGTTCGTGATCGTGCTCCGTGACATCGCCCCCGGGGATGCCCTGAAGACGGCCGAGGAACTGGTCCGCCTGGTCGCCCGCGACGTCCGGGTGGAAGGTGCTGAGCATTCGGCCCGGGTCACGGCGAGCATCGGGGTCGCGGTCGCCTCGGAGGGCAAGCCGGTGCCGGAGGAGACCCTGATGATGCAGGCCGACATCGCCATGTACGAAGCCAAGGACTCGGGCAGAAACGGGGCCCGGGTCTTCCGGCCGGGGGAGGATTCACACATAACGCTCGGGATCGACTGGGCGGGCCGCCTGCGCTCGGCCCTCGAGAACGACGAGTTGCTGGTCTACGCCCAGCCGATCTATCGGCTGGAAGAAGCGGGGCCGCCGCATTTCGAGCTCTTCATCCGGATGCGCGACCGCAACGGCTCGATCATCATGCCGGGCGCTTTCCTGCCTACCGCCGAACGCCACGACCTGGTGCAGGAACTCGACGCCTGGGTGATCCGCAAGGCGATCGGCACCCTGGCCGGGATCGAGGGCGGGGTCTCGCCCCGGCTGCAGATCAACCTCTCCGGCCGTACGGTCGGCGACCCCAAGCTGCCCGGCTTCGTCCAGGGCGAGCTGGAGCGGACCGGGGTGGACCCGGCCGACCTGATCTTCGAGGTGACCGAAACCAGCGCGATCGGCAACATGACCCGGGCCCAGGAGTTCTCGGCCCGCATGAATGATCTCGGCTGCGGTTTCGCCCTCGACGATTTCGGCACCGGGTTCGCTTCGTTCTATTACCTCAAGCACCTCGCCTTCGACTACGTGAAGATCGACGGGGAGTTCGTCCAGAACCTCGCTTCCGACCCGGTCAACCGGCTGTTGATCCGAGCACTGGTCGAGATCTCCCGTGGCATGGGCAAGATGACCGTCGCCGAACAGGTCGAGGATGCCCGCACGCTCGACATGCTGCGAGATTTCGGCGTCGACTTCGTCCAGGGCCACTACCTCGGCCGGCCCCGGCCACTGGAACGCTCGGACCTCACGGTCCTGCCGTCGATGCCGCTGGAAGCTGCGGTCCGAAGCGTCTGAACTCGGAGCCTGGCTGAAGCTCAGTTGCGGGACTTGCGCCAGGCGACCAGCTTGCGGCCGAAGGCCGGGGTGGCGCTCGAGGCCAGGTGCTCGGCTTCCGCTCGGGCTTCGGCCGGGTCGAGCCCCAGCACCTCGCTGGTCAGGTCGGTCGCCGCCGTGCGCCGGGAGGTCAGCACCAGGGCGGCGCTCGTCCCGGCCGGGGTCAGCCCGAGGTCGTCCTCGTTGATCAGGCCCATCTCGCGGATCCGCCGCACCATCTGCAGCGCCGATGGCTGCGAGACGTCGAGTTCACGCGCCAGCCGGGCCTGGGTCGGCGGCTTGTCCTCCTGGCCGAGATCGAAAAGCGCCATCAGGTACCTGGCCACGCCCTCGCTCATTTCGACGCAAGGGTGGGCTTCCGCTTCGCCGGGGTTTTCCGTGGCTTTGGGCTCGGTACTCAAACCGCCACCAATTCTATCCCGGCCATGGGACATGGGTCCCCCTGATTGCCATACTCTTTTGCCGTCAGTCGCCCAACCAGCGGAGGAATCCACGTGAGTCGCAACCGTCTTGTCCTGTTTCTGATCGCCATCTTCGCCCTGGCCGTGTTCGTCGGCTGTGGCTCCAGCGATGACTCGTCCGATGACAACTCGTCATCCGGTGACACCACCACCACGGCTTCCGACTGCACGCCGGAAGGCATGAACACCTTCAAGGACGGGGTGCTGACCATCGGTACCGACTCACCGGCCTACCCGCCCTACTTCGAGGACGACGACCCGAGCAACGGCAAGGGCTTCGAGAGCGCGCTCGGCTACGCGATTGCCGACGAGCTCGGCTTCAACAACTCGCAGGTCGAGTGGGCGACGGTGCCGTTCAACGCTTCCTACGCTCCGGGCGAGAAGAAGTTCGACTTCGACCTGAACCAGATCTCGATCACCCCGGCCCGTGAGAAGGCCGTCACCTTCTCGGTCCCGTACTACACGGCCAACCAGGCGGTATTGGTCAAGAAGGGCAGCGACCTCGACGGCATCACCAGCCTCGATCAGCTCAAGGACGCGGCGATCGGCGTCCAGATCGGTACGACCAGCTACGAAGCTGTCAACGATCAGATCCAGCCGGATACGACCCCGAAGACCTTCAACAACTCGAATGACGTGGTCACGGCCTTCAAGCAAGGCCAGGTCGATGCGATCGTGGTCGACCTGCCGACCGCGCTTTACCTTTCCGCCACTGAATTGCCAGACGCGGTCGTAGCTGGCCAATTCGAGCAGGAAGGGGGCGCACAGTGGGGAGCGCTGATGGCAAAGGATTCCGACCTCGAGGAATGCGTTGACAAGGCGATCACCGCGCTGAAAGATGACGGCACTCTTGAGGAGATCACTAACCAGTGGATGAGTGACTCGGCCAAGGCTCCGATGCTGAACTGAGCGGGATCTGATTTCGGAAGCGTCAGCTCAAAGCGTTACCGGCGATCGCCGGGCCGCCCGTGACAAGGCCAGAAAGGCCAAGGCGCGGCGTGGCCAGGCGATCGCCGTTCTTTCTTCGGTCCTGATCCTCGGCGGTCTTGCCGCAATCGTTCTGACCAGCAGCGGCTGGTCGTCCGTTCGTGAAACGTTCTTTTCGGCCGAGGCGTTCAAGTCCTCGTTCCCGGACATCCTCAAGGCCTTCTGGATCGACGTGAAGCTGTTTCTCATTGTCGAGGTCATCGTCCTGGTCCTCGGCCTGCTGGTCGCGGTTGTGAGGACAAGCAAGGTGCCCGCCCTTTTTCCGATCCGTATGCTCGCCGCGGTCTACTGTGATTTCTTTCGCGGGATCCCGGTCATTCTTCTCGTTTATCTGGTCGGATTCGGCGTACCCGCGCTCAATCTCTCCGGCCTGCCGACTGACCCGCTGGTCCTGGCCGGGATCGCTCTTTCGCTCGCATACAGCTCCTATGTGGCCGAGGTTTACCGGGCAGGGATCGCCTCGATCCACCCAAGTCAGACCGACGCAGGCCTGGCGACGGGCCTGACCCGGATCCAGACCCTGCGCTTCGTGGTCATTCCCCAGGCTGTTCGCCGGGTGCGTCCACCACTTCTAAACGACTTCATCTCCCTGCAGAAGGATGTCGCGCTGGTCTCCGTGCTCGGTATCGCCGAGGCATTTCAGACCGCCCAGATCATCACCCTCTCGACGTTCAACTACACGCCGCTGATCGCGGCGGCGTTGCTTTACCTGGCCGTAACTTTCCCGATGGCCCGGATTCTCGATCACATCACCGCCCGGGAGCAGATCAACTCGTGACAGGAGCGGCAACAGCGGCCCCATCCACGCGGAATGCGGTAATCGAAATTCAGGATGTGACCAAGTCTTTCGGCGAACGGCAAGTGCTTGGCGGCATCGACCTGACCCTGCGCGAACACGAAGCGATTGCCTTGATCGGTGCCTCCGGTTCGGGTAAATCGACTCTGCTTCGCTGCATCGATCTGCTGGTCGAAATCGACGATGGAGACATATTCCTTGACGGTGAAGTGATAACCGACCCGTCGGTCAACCCGGTCGAGGTCCGTCGTAGGCTCGGTTTCGTTTTTCAGGCATTCAACCTCTTCCCGCACATGACCGTGATCGACAACGTCACACTCGGAGCCGTCCGGGCCCACGGTGAAGGTAGAAAGCAGTCCCGGGAACGGGGTCGGGAAGTGCTGGAGCGCTTCGGTCTGGGAGGGCGGGAAAATGACCGGCCGGATCAGCTCTCCGGCGGCCAGCAGCAAAGGGTCGCGCTCTGTCGTGCCTTGGCGGGCAAGCCCAGAGCCCTGTTGCTGGATGAGGTGACCAGCGCCCTCGACCCGGAACTGGTCGGTGACGTGCTCGACGCGGTCCGGGACCTGAAAGAGGAAGGGATGACGATGATCATCGCCACCCACGAGATGAGCTTCGCCCGCGAAGTTGCCGACGAGGTCGCCTTCCTCCACGAAGGCAGGATCATCGAGCAGGGCAGCCCGGAAAAGATACTGGCAGAACCGGAACGCCCCGAAACCCAGAAGTTCCTCCGCCGACTACTGGCGGCGGGTCGCGTATGAACGTTGCTCAAATCTCTCGCAACCGTCAAACACGAATCTGAACGATCCAGTCTTCCGGTTTGCATTTCGAGGAGAAAGGATTCAGGCACTTGGGGCTAGTTTCCAGCGCATGCCAAACCCGCTTCCCACCTCTTGGTATTTGCTCCTGGACGACCAGACTGTAGGTACCGGCGCCAAGGTACTTGTGTGCGACGTTTTTCTGGTAGGGAGGATTGGGGTTCGTGAAAACGGGCCCGGCACCTATCAGCTTGCTTCCCCTGTACAGCGCTAGTCGAAAGTGTCCAAGAACATCGGGATGGGGGCACTTGGCACATGTCCTCTGGGCCTGCCAGAAAGCAAAAATTTTGCCGTAGCGCTTGCCAATACAGATCTTGTTTCTTTGAAGCTGCTGATAACCGGTGAAGTAGGTCGTGACGGCATCGTTCGCCTTGCACGCATTGATCGAGGGCGGGTCAGCTTGGGCCGGACCGGTGAAGAGCATCGACCCGATTGCCACGAGAGAGATAACGAGTGCTGACCATCCTGCCTTGCCTGTCATTCCGCCAATGTAACAGCAATTCAGGATGTCGCTTGAACTCTGACGAACCGGTATGGGTTGCGTAAGGAAAACCAGCGCTGCGAGGGATGTGGCCGGGCAGCCGTGGGCGAATGCAGCACTGCCACCAGCCCCGTCGCATTGCCGCCCCTCACTGCGGGCATTGCGGTTCCGCCTGAGGGCCGGCGAAGGCCGGCCCTCAGGCAGTCAGGCACTCAGCGGCCTAGGACCGCTGGGTGTTCTTCTTCTTGATCTTCTTTGACTTCTTGACGGCCTTCTTGATGCAGTTCTTCTGCTTCTTCTTGGCCTTGCGCTTGGCCGCGCCGTGCTTGCCGCGGGTCTTGAACTTCTTGCGGCAGATCTTCTTCTGCTTCTTCAGGTTGAACTTCTTGAACGGCTTGACCTTGAAGCGGCTGAGCGAGGACCAGTTGCCGTCGGCGTCCTGCTGGCGGACCGCGATGTAGAGGCTCTTCTTCGGGGCCAGCTTCACACGGACCTTCTGGTTGCCGCCCGGCTTGGCGATCTTCGGCGACTTGAGCCGGCTGCCGAGCTGGGCGAGGCTGATCTTCTTCTTCGACTTGTAGACCTGGACCTTGGCGACCTTGGCGCCGCTGACACCGTCGTCGCCGGATGCCTTCCAGGTGATCTGGGCCGACTTCTTCGAGCGCTTGACCACGAACTTGACGCCGGCCGGCGGACGGGTGTCATTCCCGTAGCGGCCGGAGTTGTGCTCGTCGTGGCGGAAGTGCCACCACTGGTCGTTCATCGAGGGCTTGCCGCCGACCTTCCAGAGGAATACCTGGCCTTCGCGGGTGCCGTAGGCCAGGTACTGCTGGCCGTTCAGCTTCGGATCGCCGACCGCGCCGCCGAAGGAGGTCCACTGGCCGGTCCACTTCGGGAAGCCGGGGGCTTCCTGGCCGTCCGGCCCACGGGCGTGGATCCAGTAGGAGTCGTTCGCGGCGACCATCGAGCGGTTGCCGTCATCGGTCAGGTTGGCGACCACCGGCGACGAGTAGAACGGGAATCCGTCCTGGTTGGTCGGGAAGTTGTCCAGGGTCTTGCCGGTGAGCGGATCCCAGGCCTGGTCGAAGACGTGGGCGAGAGCTGCCTGGCCGGCGTCGCCGAAGGCCGTGGTCAGGGTCACCCCGCCGGCCACCGGCTGCATGAACTCGGGCTTGCCGTCGCCGTTGAGGTCACCGATCGCCGACTGGCTGGTGACGCCGACGGTGATCGCATCCGAGGCGTAGTAGGGCGGGTAGCCCTTGCATGCCTTGGAGGGGCAGGTCGGCTGCATGGCCTTGAAGACGCTGCCGTCGCCGTTGAGCAGGACCGGGGAGCCGGCGGCCGGGGTGATCGCCACCCGCAACTGGCCGGAACCGTCGAAATCACCGATCGAGGCGGCATTGGCGCCTTCCTGTACGAAGTCGATCGACTGCGAGTAGCAACCGGCGATCGAGCTCATCGTGACCGGCCAGCCGGGCAGGTAGGCGCCGCCGGCATGGTTGTTGCCGTCGGACTGGATGCCGTAGGCGAAGGTCTTGCTCGAATCGTCGTCGCATTCGAAGCTGGGCAGGAAGACCTGATCGGTCCCGGTGCCGAGCACGTCACCGACCGCCGGGCTCATCATCAGCTTCGGGTCGTGGATGTAGCCGGAGCCGATCTCGTCCTGCATCGACTGTGGCAGCTGGACCTTGACCGGCCAGCCGGGCACGGCGCTGCCGTTCGCCTGGAAGGCGTACACGTGGCCGTCGTAGCTGGACATCAGGATGTCGAGCTTGCCGTTGCCCTGGAGGTTGCCCAGGACCGGTGCCGACCAGTTGCCGCGGATCGGCAGTCGACAGCGACGGCAGCCGGAATCCGGAGTCGGGACCGGCAGCGTGTTGTACTGGTCGCTGCCGTGGACCGGGAAGCCACTCCGCAGCTTGCCGTTGGCGCTCCAGGCGTAGATCCAGCCGCTGGTCGTGGTCGCGATGATCGACTGGGCGCCGTTGCCGTCGAGGTCGCCGACCGCGATGCCGCTGATCGGATCTCGGGCGTCGCGCAGGGCTCCGACCTCCTTGTAGGCCTCGCTGTCGAAGTTCTGCGGGTTGCGCGGGTCGATGTCACGCAGCTTCCAGGTGTAGACCGGGAAACCGGGAGCCTGGGAGCCGTCGGGCGCGAGGGCGCTGACCTGGCCGTCCATGGTGCCGAAGACCAGGTCGAGCTGACGCTTGCCGGTCAGGTCGACGAAGGCCGGGGCGGCGCTCATCTCGGTGCCGATCGACTTCGGGAAGCCCTGGACCAGGTCCTTGTCGGCGCGGGCGCCGATCGAACGGCGGTCCTCGCCCTTGAGGCCGTTGCCGTCGCGGGCCCGGAGCCGGAGGGTCACCGTGTACTGCTCGGGACCGTCGGGCGGCAGCACGTTGGCGGCCGGATCGGCCTTCGCGTAGGCGGCCGGGATATCGGACAGGTTGAGCGTGCCGAGCACGCCGGACTTGGCTTCCTTGCCAGTCGAGAGCGTCTGGAAATCATCGTCGCCGGGGTTGGCCCCGACCGCCCATTCGAGCGTCCACGCGAGTCCGTTCGAACCCCAGGCGGAGGGGGCGACCTTGCCCTTGACCTGGAGCTTGCCGCCCTTGGTCGGGTCGACGTACTTGTACCAGCCTGGTGAATCGATGTCGGCGGTCGGCGGGACCTTGCCGTCCATGATCAGCTTGGTCGCCTTGCCGATGTTGGGCCGGCCGTAGCCGTACTGGGTCGACCAGGCCGTATGGGTCGAGTCGGTCTTCGAATCGGGGTTGCCCGGCCACTGCCGGGCCACGCCGGCGTGGTCGCGCTGCGGCAGGATCTCGCTGGCCGTGTTGATCAGCACCTGCTTGACCTCGTTCGGGGTGAGGCGGCGCTTGTACGGGTTGGTCGGTTCGTCGACCGCGTTGAGTGCGGCCGACTGGACCATGCCGAGGAAGGCCGCCTGGAAGGGGGTTGCCCCGGAGGTGGTCGTCTCGCCGCCGGAGAAGATCGAGTGGGTGCCGTAGCTGGTCACGTTCGAGCGGGCGCGGAAGGACTTGACGTCCTTGCCCTCGACGTCCTGGGCCAGGCCGTTGCCCGGGAAGACATCGTCGAAGAGGTGGCCATCGGTGTGGTCCATGGAATCGAAGTCGTTCGAGTCCATCGACATCAGGATGCCCTTCTGCTCGACCGCGTACTTGACCGCTTCGCGGACTGCGCTCGAGTAGGCGTAGGAGACGACCACGGTCGACATCGCGTCGACGCCGAGGTCGGTCGCGTAGGTGATCGCGGGGGCCAGCCCGTCGGCCTTGCCGACCGATTCGGCGCCGGACTTGACCGGCACGATCCGGCAGTTGCGGCAGTTGCCGACGCCGGCGAAGTTGTTGTTCGCCTCGCCGCCCATCTCGCCGATCAGGCCGGAGGCGTGGCCGTAGGCCCGGTCCTCGGTCTGGGGGTCGTTGGTGTTCTGGTAGGCGTTCCAGCCGGAGATGTCGTTCGGGTAGCCGTTGCCGTCGTTGTCGAAGCGGCCGTCGGCCGGGCAGCTCGCGACCCGGCTGTCGGTGATCTTGCAGTGGCCGAAGACGGCGATCAGGTCGTCGGGCGAGAGGTACTTGGTCAGCGGCCCGCCGATGTTGACCTGGTGGATGTACTCGTGGGTGCCGTTCTCGGCACAGCCCCGGGTGGTGCCCTCCTCGTAGGTGGTGAACTGGGGGGTCGCTCCGGGGCAAGGAGGATTGACCCGCGGATCCTTGGCGTAGTCGCGGATGTCGAACTCGTTGTTGCCGTCGAAGTCGTAACGGCCGAGGTCCTGGCCGTCCCAGCCCTGCGGGTAGGGCAGCTCGCGACGGTTCAGGTAGATCGCGTCGAGGCCGTCTTTGACGCCGTTCGAGCTGTAGTTGACACCACCCTCGACGTAGGCGATCAGGATGTCGTCACGGCCGATGTTGCCCTGCGCCCAGGCGCCGGTCATGTTGATGCCGGAGGAGCTCTCGGGGTCGGTCGCGTTGCGCGCCCAGCAGGGAAGACCGCCGTCGGGGCGGGGCTGGTCGAAGACGGCGCCGCCCGGAGCGAGGCACTGACCGTCCATCGGGCCGTAGAGGTTCCACTGTTCGCTGTCGGTGCAGCCGGAGACCGGGTCTTGGAGCTCACAGCGGGCGAAGTTCGGGTCGTTCGGCCAGTTCGCCTGGCTGAGTACCGGCCCGGCCGGCAGGTCGGGCGCGGGATCGGCTGCCGCCGGGGCGACTTCGATCAGCAGGACGGCCGCCACACAGGCGAGCACGGCAAAGACACGGTTCACGAACAAAATAGTTCCTCCCTTGACGCTCATTTTCCCTGGCCTCCTCACCTCCCGAGGCAGACCCTACGGGAAATTTACCGGCTTTTCGGCCGGGATCGTTTGCTCGATCGGACCCGAATCGGGGGACGGCTCCTCCATGGGATCAATAACCGCGCGCAGATGCGGTTGATTCGGTCCGGCTGCGTTTACATAGAAGACCGCCGTCTGGCCGAGACGGTCGTGGAATCCGCGGCGGTCCAGCCTGAGCAGGACGCCGAGGAATCCGAGGCAAAGCGGGATCGCCGAAAGCCAGAAGCCGACCAGGCGCTTGAAGGCCCGCTTCGGGCCGATCGCCCGCTGTCCCTGGTGCTCGATCCGGATGTCGAGGAAGCGCATGCCGGGAGTCTGTCCGGAGATCGACCAGAAGACGAATAGATAGAGCGAGCCCAGGCCGAGCCAGGCGATCCCGCCGACCGCGTAGGCGGCCCCGCTCAGGCTGCCGAGGTCGAGCCCGACCGCGGTCGCGAGCATGCCGAGCAGGGCGGTGGAGGTGATCATCACCACGTTGACGATGATCGCGTCGATCGCCAAGGCCAGCGCCCGGGTCACGATCCCGACCCGGTCGGTCGGCGTGACCCGTTTCCGGCGGAAGAGGACCCGGCGGGCGACCCGCTCGAAGATGTAGTCGAGGGCACGGGTGACCCGGGCGATGCCGCGGCCGATGTCGTCGACCAGGCCGAGGCCCTGGGAGGCGATCGCGGCCCGGACCTCCGGTGCTTCGGCGATCCGTTCGATCAAGCGCTGGGTTTCGCGGCTCTCGAGGATCCGGGCCCAGAGCCGGTCGACCAGCTCCGAGTCGGCGATCTCGTAAAGCGCTTCCTCGACGGCCGGGCTGGTCATCGCGTCCCGCACCGCGTTCTCGATCAGGGGCCCGTTGATGATCCGGGTCATCGAGCGTTCGACCGCCTCGCTCTCGATCGCCCGGACGATCGCTTCCTCGATCGCGTTCTCCATCGCCTGGTCGATCCCGGTCGCCCCGACCATGCGGCGGGCGCCGCCGGCCCCGGCCCCGACCAGGCGCCCGGCCAGCGAGGTCGAGCCGTTACCGGACAACTCGGTCGCATCCGTATCCCGGGCAGGCTCGCCTGCCGTTTCGAACTCCTCCTCCGTGGGCCTGCCGTTCGCGTCAGGGTCCATGGCCCCAGGTTAGAGCCTATCTCGGTAGGCAGAGCTCGCCATCGCACCACTTCGCGGCGCCGGCGGGCCACCCGGCCCCTAGAACGGGCCACCGGCCCGCCCTTCGGGTCCGTGCGACCCGCGGCATCCACGAATCGGCACGCTGGCTTCGCAGCCCTACCGAGATAGGCTCTTATTGGAGACTCAGGGGTTCGAGCGGAAGTCCGGGGCCCGGGATTCCGCAGTTTCCAGGGTGACGGCGTCCAGCGGCACGGTCTCCAGCTCGGCCACCTTGCCGAGCCGCCCGAGCAGCGCCTTCTCTGCCGCCTCCCGGTCGACCCCGGGGACCACGTCTTCGAGGCTGCCGACCGTCTCCGCCCGGTACTCGAGTCCGAGGGCGGCGTAGACCGGGCCCAGCGTCTCGGCGACCAGTTCCGACCCGGAGACCAGGATCACGAACCCGATGTGGGCGCCGCCCCGGATCATCCGCTGGCCGACCCCGGCCAGCTTGATCCGGCCGCCGGCATTGACGCTGTACTCGCCGGGGCAGTACTCGCCGGGAACGGCGCCGATCCGCGCGTCGGCGCCGAGGTCGGCGAAGGCGTCGCGGACCAGACCGGTCCATTCGGCGAAGCGCTGCTCGGTCCGTTCGGCCGGCCGCGGGTCAGGCAGGGTGAGGGTCAGGCTGAGGGCGCCCTCCGTGAAGGCCGCCGCCCGGCCGCCGGAGATGCGTTCCATGCCCGGGAAGCCTTTCCCCGCGGCCGCCTCGACCGCGGCTTTGTAACCGGGCGAGACGGCATCCCGCCGACCGAAGGCGACCACCCGGCCGGGCCGGCTGAGGCGCACCGTGGCCGGCCGCTGGCCGGCCGCGACCTGTTCCAGCAACCCTCGGGAGAGGGCCGGCCCCAACTCCGGCCGATCGGGGAATCCTTCTCGTAGGAGCTGCCAGCCGGAGTGCGGCATCCGACCGGTTTTGATATGAGTTTTTGCTAACAAAAGGGAGCAATCATCCTTTCGACGCGAAATTCGATCCTCATTCTGGCGCTGATCGCTGTCCTGATTATCGCCGGGAACCTGGCCCTCGACCGGTCCGGTGACGGTTCCGGAACCTCCGGGGCCGATGTCGCCCTGGCCGCGGTGACCTCGCAGACCCCGGTCGGGGTCGCCTTCCAGCTCGGATCCCTGGTCGACGACGCCCGGGCCGACGCGGCCGAGGCGATCGCCGAGCGGCAGCAGGCCCGGCTCGAGAAGAAGCTGGCCGAGCAGAAGGAGGAAGGCAAGTTCGGTGACCTACCGGGCACGGTCACCCAGAAGACCCTCGACGCGATCGCCGACTGCGAGTCCGGGGGCGACCCGAAAGTCGTCTCCTCCAGCGGGCTCTACTACGGCAAGTACCAGTTCAGCCCCGACACCTGGGAGTCGGTCGGCGGCAAGGGCCTTCCCTCCGAGGCCTCGGAAGCCGAGCAGGACTACCGCGCCGCCCTCCTCTACACCCGCTCCGGCCCCAGCCAATGGCCGGTCTGCGGCCAGTAGCCGCTCGTCCGGCCGGGACTCGTTTACACGGTTTTTTCAGCAGTTGACCAGCAAGCCTTTAGGATTGCCTCGTCTTGATCCTTGGGGCAATTGAAATCTCGCTCCGTTCCACGCGTTTCTCGCTTTCGGAGGTTTCGTCCTGCTCGGCGGGCCGGATCGTCGAGCGCAGCCACGGCGTGACCGCCAACGTCGACGGCCTCGATCGGCTGACCGCCCTGATCATGAGCGAGGTCGAGTACGCCCGTGACCAGGGGGCCGAGCGGGTCGAGCTGGTCGCCGTCCCGACCCTGCGCGGTTCCCGCCTGGTCCGACTGCTCGATCGGGTCGCCGATGCGATCGGGGTCGACCCGATCCGGATCCCGTCCCGCCGCGACTGGGCTGCCGCCACCTTCCTCGGGGTGACCGTGCCGGCCGGGGACTCGCTGCCGGACCCGGTCGCGGTCGCCGCGATCGGCGAGACGGCGATCGGCTTCGGGGTCGGCTCGCCGGGTGAGATCCCGGAGTGGATCGGATCGAGGCCGGTCGGCGCTTCGACCATGACCCGCAAAGCCCGCTTCCAGGATCCGCCCCGTCCGGGCCAGATCGAGGCCGCGGTGATCGGTGCGTCACGGGGAATCGCCTCGATGTTCCCGCCCGAGGCGGAACGGGTTCTGGTGGTTTCGCCGCTGGCACCGGTGGTCGAGCGGCTCTGCGGCCCTCGCATCGGGCCGGAGGAGGCACGCAAGGGACTCGACGCGATCCTCGGCCAGACCAGCGAGGACATCTCCGCCTGGTTCGGGGCCGAGCCGCCGCTGGCCCGTCACCTGCCGGGCATCATCGTCGGCCACGCGGCCCTGGCCGAAGGTCTCGGAGTCCGGGTCGAACCGGCCCTGGCCGACCTCGCTGCCAGCCGTCATTGGCTCGCGGAGCGCGAAGGTGACCTGGCCGGCCAGGGGCAGCCTTGAGCAAGGTCAGTGAGCCAGCGGACGGCGACGAGCTGGAGGTCGGTGCGCCCGATCCCGCCGACCAGGCGCCGGCCATGCACACCCGGGAGCACGTGAAGTCGGTCCGGGTCAAGGCTCCGACCCGGGGCAACCGCCGGCTGGAGAAGTTCCTCGACGCGGTCAACCGCGACGACGAGGTCAGGACCTGGTGGTACATGGCCCAGGTCCACGCCGAGCGGCTCGGGATGTCCGACCACTCCTGGGTCCACATGCAGATCGTGCTCAACATCGCCCTGCGGCTGACCCGGCTGCTCGACAAGGGTGGGGTGCAGGGGGCGATGGTCACCGACCACGGCATGGGGGAGCGCGACGTCGAAGTAGTGGTCGCCGGTGGCGCGCTGCTGCATGACGTCGGCATGTCGATCCACCGCGCCGACCACGAGGAGTACAGCCTCTTCCTCGCCCGCGAGGCCCTGCCGCGGTTGCTCGACGGGATCTACGACGAGCCGGAGAAGTCGATCGTGATGGCCGAGGTGCTCCACGCGATCATCGGCCATCGCCGCCGCGGCCAGCCCTACACGGTCGAGGCGGGGATCGTCCGGGTGGCCGATGCCCTCGACATGGCCGAGGGCCGGACCAGGCTGCCGCTCGAGGCCGGGCAGGAAGGGATCCACTCGATCTCCGCCGCGGCGATCGACCGGGTCAATATCTCCGCCGGCGAAAACCGCCCGATCCGGCTCGAGATCGAACTCAACAACTCGGCCGGCATCTTCCAGGTGGACGACCTGCTGGCGACCAAGATCCGTGACACGCCGTTGGCCGAGCACATCGAGGTCGTGGCCGAGGTCCAGGGCGAGAGCGAGAAGCGCCTGCTCTCCGGCTTCCGGCTCGGTTGAGCCGACGGCAACGGGCCCGGGTCGGCCGGGATGGATAATCAGTCCATGAAGACCGGTCTGGTCATCTTGCGCGAACAGTCCGGGCACGAAACCGGCAGCCACCCCGAGAATGCGAACCGCTTCCCGGGCGTACTCGACCGGCTCGGTTCCGACAGCCAGGAGCGCGGGCTGCCGATCCTCGATTCGAGGGAAGCCGAGGTCGACGACCTGCTCCGGGCCCACACCGAGTCGCATGTCGAGAACGTGCGGGTCGCGGCCGAGAACGGCCCGACCTGGCTGGACGGCGACACGGTCGCTTCGCCGCAGAGCTACGACGTCGCCCGGCGCTCGGCCGGAGCATCCCTGGTCGCGGTCGATGCGGTGGCCGGGCCAGACCCGGATCTCGCCAGCGCCTTTGCGATCGTTCGTCCGCCCGGCCACCACGCCACCGCCGACCGGGCGATGGGCTTCTGCCTCTTCAGCAACGCGGCGATCGCCGCGCGCTACGCCCGCGAGGTGCTTGGCATCGACCGGGTTGCGGTGCTCGACTGGGACGTCCATCACGGCAACGGAACCCAGGACATCCTCTACGCCGACCCTTCGGTGCTGTTCATCTCCTTCCATCAGTGGCCGCTCTACCCGGGCAGCGGCTGGGTCGACGAGGTCGGGGTCGGGGAGGGTCGGGGCTTCACGGTCAACCTGCCGATGCCGCCGGGCTCCGGGGACCGGGAACACATCGAAGGGTTCGAGGGGGTCGCCGGCCCGATCCTGGATCAGTTCGACCCGGGCCTGCTGATCGTCTCGGCCGGCCAGGACGGCCACGTCGCCGACCAGCTGGCCAGCCAGAACCTGACCGCCGCCGGCTACCACGCCCTGGCCAAAGCAGCGGCCGATTTCGCCGCCCGCAAGGGAATCGGCCTGGTCGCTCTCCACGAAGGCGGCTACAACCCGAACACCCTGCCCCTCCTCGACCACGCCATCTACGCCGGCCTCGGCGACTTCACCCCCGACCTATCGGGCGATACCCCAGCCCCCGAGGTCGGAGACAACGACTGGCCAGAGCGATTGGGGCAAATAAGACGCGTCCAGTCGGCCTACTGGCAAGTCTGAGCGCCTCAGGTGTAGCCCCACCCAACCATCATTTACTGCGAGTGGGTGGGGCGGGGGCAGATTGGAGGGCGGGCGAAGACCGGCCCGACTGCAGTTAAGCCAGATTCAATTCTTAAGAATTGAATCTGTCGAGATCGTGCCTGCGCTGGTCCTTCTTCGCGTCCAGCTTGCCCTGGATCAGGGAGAGCACGGTGACGAGGATCGCGAAGAAGGCGATCACACCGAAGCAGAAGAAGGTGATGTAACGGTCGTCGACCCGGCCGGCGGTACCGACGCCATCGGCGGCCGCCGCGAAGGCGGGAAGGGCCAGCACGAAAAAGGCGGTCAGGACGGCAACGAGACTGTTACGAACACGATTCACGCTGCCAAACCTACCGCAAACCTGCGGACACCGCCCCACGGCTACTTGAACCGATGTGATTGACCATCCTGCGGGCCTGCAGCTCGACTTCTCCTGCTGCCAGGAGGGCATCTTGCTGGTGATTTGCCGGTATGTGTGTGGGGTCCGACTGGGACTGTGCACACCAAGGGCCCCACACACATACCGGCCCAGGAGCAACAGGCAGCGATTCCGGGATTGATTCGACTTGTTACCGGAATGTGAAAAATGGCTTGTTTTCGCGGCTTTGCGTCCGACGAGTGCCTACACTTCCAGGTAGATGATCGAAAGGTCGAAATGAGTTCCGGCAGGATTCCTCTTCGAGTCGCGGTGATCGACACCGATTCGGGCTTCATCCGGGTCCTCTCGAACCGCATGGACTCGGCCGATTGGCAGTACCGGATCCTCGCCTCGGGTGTGCCGCCGGAAGACCTGGTCGCAATGAAGGTGAACGCGGTCCTGCTCGACCCCGACGTGATCGGGGAAGGGGGCTGGGAGTACCTGGAGCGGGTCTGCGGCCTGCTGCCTGACCTGGGCGTGGTCGTCTGCGCCAACGGGGCAACCGTCTCCCAGCGGGTGCGGGGTCTGCGGATCGGCGCCGACGACTGGATCAACAAGCCCTGCCATCCGGAAGAAGTGATCGCCCGGATCGAGGCGGTGGTGCGGCGACGGCGCCGGCATTCCGGAAGCCAGGAAGCCGGCCCGCTGGTGGTCGGCGAGGTCGAGATCCGCCCCGACCAGTTCCAGGCCTTCATCGCCGGCCAGAGCCTCGACCTGACCCGCCGCGAGTTCGAGCTGCTCCAGCTGCTCGGGCAGAACGAGGGCAAGGTCCTCGACCGGGAAGCGATCTACCAGCGGGTCTGGGGCTACGCGATGGCCCACGGGGACCGTTCGGTTGACGTTTTCATCCGCAAGCTCCGCACCAAGCTGGAGAAGCGGTCCCCGGACTACACCTACATCCACACCCACTTCGGCGTCGGCTACAGATTTGCCGCCGAATCGCCGATGTCGGCCGCGGACGCGGCCACCGAGGTCGGCTCCGACCGGGCCACCGATGATGCGGGCGCCGAGGCGCCCGGCGTGCCGGTCTAGCGTCGCACCGCTCTCACTCAAAGAAGGGCGCCCCCTACCAAGGGCGACCCGTCTTTGCCTGGGTTCACAACTCTTTTACAGCAGGGCTACGCGCAGGTAACAAACTGGCCTGGAGCCAGTGGAACGCTTCGAACCACAGAAATCTTCGCGAGGCCGAGAGCTTCGTGGCGCCGGGCCAACCCCAGCGGTGGCCGGCAACCGATCCCGGAGGGTGTGAGTGACCGACAAGATCCGAATCCAGTATCAGGAAGAGCTGAGTCACCTGGAGAGCCAGGCGCTCGGGGCCTTTGACCTCGTGGTCCGTGCACTAGACCGGACCCTGGAGGCGATCGAACACCAGGACATCCAACTGGCCGAGCTGGTCGCCGCCGACGACGACCGGATCGACGGCCGCTACCTGGAGACCCACCAGGGCCTGATCACCCTGCTGGCGACCCAGTCGCCGGTGGCCACCGACCTGCGGCTGATCTCCGCCCTGCTCCACGTGATCAAGAACGCCGAGCGGATGGGGGACCAGTGCGTGAACATCTGCAAGCTGATCCCGATCGTCGGCCACGAGCCGCCGGCGGAGGAGAGCATGGTCCGGCGCATCCTCGAGATGGGCACCCAGGCCCGCAGCCAGATCATCCAGGCCAAGACGGCTTTCGCCGATCGCGACGAAGCTGCCGCCCAGGACCTGGTCCGCCAGGACGACCTGATCGACCAGCTCAACCGCGAGTGCTTCAGCTTGGCGATCGAGATCGGCGACGAGCACGACCGCCGCGAGTGGGCGATGACGATGCTGCTCGCCGCCCGGGCGATCGAGCGGATCGGCGACAACGCGGTCGACGTCGGCGAACAGGTCGCCTTCGTGGTCACCGGACTCTTCCGTGAGTTCGAGGACGCGTCGCATCCGATCTGAGCCTGGTCGGCAAGTGGAAGCGGCAAGATCCCAGCCGGATGACGGCGTCGGCCAGACCCTGAGCGCCGGTCCGCTCGAGGTCCGGCTCGACCAGCAGACGGTGCTCGCGGACGGCCGGGGCATCGTCCTCACCGTGCGGGAGTTCCATCTGCTCGCCGTCTTGGCCAGCCGGCCCGAGCAGGTGGTCAGCCGCGAGGAGATCTACGACCTGGTCTGGGGCGGCCCGATGCCGGAACAGGACCGCTCGGTGGATGTCTACATCTCGAAGCTGAGGCACAAGCTGGAAGCCTCGCTGCCGCATTGGACCTTCATCCAGACTCATATCGGGTTCGGCTACTGCTTCTCGCCGAAACCGCTTGCCGGCTGACCTTTTCAACTTTTTTCACGACTTTCACAGGGAAGTAACACCGGCCCGAAGCACCCCTTGTTGACTGAGCCTCACTACTGCGCAACTCGCCAGAAGAAAACAACTGGAGGAAATCTTGAAACTGAAGAAGTGGCTCATAGCGGTCCCCCTCACCCTCGCGCTCGCGCTGGGTGTGGCCGCCTGTGGCAGTGACTCGGACAGCGGCGGCAGCGGCTCGAATGGTGATGCTGTCTCCGGCGAAATCGCCGGTGCCGGCGCCAGCTCCCAGGAAGCTGCCATGAACGCCTGGATCGCCTCGTTCGGCGACGACAACCCCGACGCGAACATCTCCTACGACCCGGTCGGTTCCGGCGGCGGTCGTGAACAGTTCATCGCCGGCGGCACCGCCTTCGGCGGCACCGACTCGGCCATGGACGAGACCGAACTGGCGGATGTCGCCAAGCGCTGTGCGCCGGGCGAGTACATCGAGATCCCGGTCTACATCTCACCGATCGCGATGGCCTACAACATCGACGGCGTCGACGATCTGAACCTCTCGGCCGAGACCGCCGCCCAGATCTTCTCGGGCAAGATCACCAAGTGGAACGACCCGGCGATCGCCGCCGACAACCCGGACGCCGACCTGCCGGACCAGGACATCGTGGTGGTCCACCGCTCGGACGAGTCCGGCACGACCGAGAACTTCACCGACTACCTCTCGCAGAACGCGCCGAAGGACTGGACCGACGAGCCGGACGGCGTCTGGCCGCTCAAGGGCGGTGAAGCCGCGAACGGCACCTCGGGTGTGGTCAGCGCGATCAAGTCGGGCTCCGGCACGATCGGCTACGCGGACCTGAGCCAGGTCGGTGACCTGAACGTCGCCAACGTCAAGGTCGGCAACGACTACGTCGCCCCGTCGGCCGAGGCCGCGGTGAAGATCTTCGAGGCCTCGAAGAGGATCCCGGGTGAGGGCAAGTTCGTCTTCGCCTACGACCTCGACCGCACCGCTGCGTCGGAAGGCCTCTACCCGATCTCGCTGGTCTCCTACGAGATGGCCTGCACCACCTACGACTCGGCCGACCAGGCCAAGCTCGTCAAGGCCTTCTACAGCTACATCGTCAGCGAGGAAGGTCAGCAAGCCGCGGCATCGGCAGCCGGTTCGGCGCCGATCCCGGACTCGCTGCGTCAGCAGATCACCCCCGCCGTGGAGGCGATCCAGACCAGCTGAGCTGGACAGGGCAACCGGTGAACCCCGCGGCGGCGGCATAGGCCGCCGCGGGGAACCCACCGCCCGATCCCGGCATCCCGGCAGGAGAAGACCTTGAACGCAGGCACCGTCTCAACCGAACCGAAACAGACTTCAGGCAAGGTCCGCCGCCCCGGCGACCGCGCCTTCTCCGGCCTCGCGACCGCGGCCGGAATCACGATCCTGGTCGTCCTGGCCGGGGTTGCCGCCTTTCTGATCAGCGAGGCCTGGCCCGCGATCACCGCGCCCGTATCCGACCTTCCCGACGGCAAGGCCCTGACCCACTACATCTGGCCGCTGGTCTTCGGAACCGTCCTTTCCTCGGCGATCGCGATCGTGATCGCCGTCCCGATGGCGATCGCCGTCGCACTCTTCACCAGCCACCTGGCGCCGAAGGGGCTCGCCGCCTCGGTCTCCTACCTGGTCGATCTGCTGGCCGCGATCCCCAGCATCATCTACGGCATCTGGGGGATCGCCGTGCTCGGGCCGGCCTCGGTGCCGGTCACCGATTGGCTGGCCGACCACTTCGGCTTCATCCCACTCTTCGCCGGGCCGGCCTCCACGACCGGCCGCACGATGCTGGTCGCCGGCCTGGTCCTCGCGCTGATGATCCTGCCGATCATCTGCGCGGTCGCCCGCGAGGTCTTCCAACAGACGCCGAAGGGGCTGCAGGAGAGCGCGCTCGCGCTCGGCGCGACCCGCTGGGAGATGATCCGCATGGTCGTGCTGCCCTTCGGCCGCAGCGCCGTGGCCGCCGGCTCGATGCTCGGCCTCGGCCGCGCGCTCGGCGAGACCATGGCGGTGACGATCATCCTCTCGGTCTCCGGGGCGGTCACCTTCAACCTGATCAGCTCCGAGAACCCCTCGACGATCGCCGCCAACATCGCCCTGCAGTTCCCCGAGTCCTCAGGGCTCGACGTCAATGTCCTGATCGCGACCGGGCTGGTGCTCTTCGCGATCACCCTGGCGGTCAACATGACCGCCAGGGCGATCATCAGCCGGAGGGAGGCCGCCAGTGGCCGGTAATGCCGTTTCGATCCCATTCGGGGAAGGCTCCGGGGTGTTGCCCCGCCGGGCCGGGCTGATCGTCTTCGCTGCGGCAGCCGTGGCCTCGACGGTGCTGAGCTTCGCGCTCGGCCTCAGCCCCTTCGTATGGCTGCTGGTGACCGGGATCATCGGCCTGATCACGATCGCCGGCTGGTCGCTCGCCGTCGAGGGGCGCCGCCGAGCACTGGACCGGGTGATGACCGTGGTCATCATGGAGGTCTTCGTCCTCGCCCTGGTGCCGCTGCTCTCGCTGGTCTACACCGTCGTCTCGAAAGGGCTCGCCCGTTTCGACGGCGAGTTCCTGACCACCTCGATGCGCGGCGTGCTGGCCGAAGGCGGCGGCGCCTTCCACGCGGCGATGGGCACCTTCATCATCACCGCCGTCGCCGCGGTGGCCGCGGTGCCGGTCGGGATCCTGGCCGCGATCTACCTGGTCGAGTACGGCAAGGGCCGGCTCAAGCGGGCGATCACCTTCTTCGTCGACGTGATGATGGGCATCCCCTCGATCGTCGCCGGCCTTTTCGCCTTCGCCTTGTTCGCGCTCTTCCTCGGGCCGGGGATCCGGCTCGGCGTGATGGGCTCGGTGGCGCTGGCGGTGCTGATGATCCCGATCGTGATCCGGGCGACCGAAGAGATGCTGCGGGTGGTGCCGGACTCGCTGCGCGAGGCCTCCTACGCGCTCGGGGTGCCCAAGTGGCTGACCGTTCTGCGGGTGGTGCTGCCGACCGCGCTGGCCGGGATCGTCACCGGCGTGATGCTGGCGATCGCCCGCGTGATCGGGGAAACCGCGCCCCTGCTGATCACCACGGGATCGATCGATTCGCTCAACCTGAACCCCTTTGACGGCCGCATGGCCAACCTGCCCGTCTTCGTCTACGAGCAATACAAGTTCCCCGGCGTGCCGCCCGAGGCCTACATCGAACGGGCCTGGGCCGGCGCCCTGCTGCTGATCCTGATCGTGATGGTGCTGTTCCTCGCGGCCCGGCTCATCGCCAAACGCTACGGAGTGGAGATCCGCCGATGACCCTGACCAAAGAAAAGAAGGAGAAAGAGATGGTCGACGCTCAGGCCGGTCCGGCCGAAGCCACCATGGAGCCGCCGGCCGACCCGGCCCGAGCCGGGGTGGACGCCCAGGCGAAGCGGATAGATGCGGAGAACCTCAACATCTACTACGGGGAGTTCCTCGCGGTCAAGGACGTAACCGTCGAGATCCAGCCGAACAAGGTGACCGCGCTGATCGGTTCCTCCGGCTGCGGCAAGTCGACCTTCCTGCGTTCGCTGAACCGGATGCATGAACTGATCGACGGCGCCCGGGTCGAGGGTTCGGTGCTCTTGGACGGGGTCGACATCTATGCCCCCTCGATGGACCCGGTACTGGTCCGGCAGCAGGTCGGCATGGTCTTCCAGCAGCCGAACCCCTTCCCGACCATGTCGATCTACGAGAACACCGCGGCCGGCCTGCGCCTGAACCGGCGTCGCCTGAAGAAGACCGAGGTCGACGGGATCGTCGAACGCTCGCTGCGTGGCGCCCACCTCTGGGAAGAGGTCAAGGACCGGCTCGACAAGCCGGCCGGCGGGCTCTCCGGCGGTCAGCAGCAGCGGCTCTGCATCGCCCGCGCCACGGCGATCGAACCCGAGGTGCTGCTGATGGACGAACCCTGCTCGGCGCTCGACCCGATCGCCACCCTGGCGATCGAGGACCTGATCAACGAACTCAAGAGGCGCTTCACGATCGTGATCGTCACCCACAACATGCAGCAGGCGGCCCGGGCCAGCGACTTCACCGGCTTCTTCAACATCGAGAAGAGCGGCGACCCCGGCCAACTGCTCGAGATCGACGAGACCGAGAAGATCTTCTCGAACCCGACCTTGAAGGAAACCGAGGACTACGTGAGTGGCCGTTTCGGCTGATCTGCCCACCCGGGCCGATGCCGGTCCTGGCCGCAGGGTCGTAGAGGTCCGACGGAGCCGCCAGAATGGGGGCAGAATCCCCATGCTCTGCGCTGCCATCGACATAGGCTCGAACACGACCCGCATCCTGGTCGCCGAGCCCGAAGAAGGCAAGCTGAAGAAGGTGATGGAGCAGCGGGCCTACACCCGGATCGGCCAGGCCCGGCTCGAGGACGGCTCGATCCCGGAAGAGAAGATCGCCGAAGTCGCCGAGGTGGTGGAGACCCAGGTCCGGCTTGCCCGTGAGCTCGGCGCAGAGGGCTTCCGGGCGGTGGCCACCGCGGCCCTGCGGGACGCCCCGAACGGCCAGGAGGCCGCGGAGGCGATCGAAGCCGCGGCCGGCATCCCGGTCCACGTGGTCAGCGAGAACGAGGAGGGCCGGCTTTCCTTCCTCGGCGCGACCAAGGCGCTCGGCTACAAGGTCGAGGGCAGGGTGGCGGTGGTCGACGTCGGCGGTGGCTCGACCGAGATCATCGTCGGCACGGTCGGCGGCGGGGTCGAACAGGTCCGCTCCTGGCCGGTCGGCTCCGGCCAACTGGCCGAGGAGCTGATCAGCTCCGACCCACCCTCGGCTTCGGAGATCCGGCGGGTCAGGGACCGGGTCGACGAGGTCTTCGCCGAGATCCAGATCACCCGGCCCGAGCAGGCGGTCGCGGTCGGGGGCTCGGCTACATCGCTCAGGAAGATCGTCGGGGCACGGCTCGAGTACGAGACCCTGGAACGGGCGATCCGGGTGCTTTGCGGCGACGACGCGGTCGAGGTCGGCCGCCAGTTCGAACTCGACCCGGTCCGGGTGCGGATGCTGGCGACCGGGGTGCTGGTCCTCGAAAAGGTCTCCGAGCTGCTCGGCCAGGAATTGCAGATCGGCAAGGGTGGGATCCGCGAAGGGATCGTGCTCGACATGCTGAACGGCGGAATCGACGTTTCAGCCCCTGCCCTTACCCCCGGTTGACCCTCCCGGCGAGAGTAGGGTCTTTCCGTGATGAGCACTGACGTCGATCCTCGCTACCGACTTGCCGCGTCGCAGGTGCTGGAAGAGCGCGCGACCCAGATCACGGTGCTGTCAAAGGGCGTGCTCGACGTGACCGAGACCGGGGCGGCGAACGACCTTTGGCTGGCCTCCCGTCGGCTCCGCGCCGCGCTCGAAGTATTCCGCCCCTGCTTCGGCAAGGCCCAGTACCGGGAGGGCAAGGCCGAGGCTCGCCGGATCTCTCGCGCAGTCGGCGACCGGCGCGACGTCGACGTCGTGATCGGCGAGTTCGAAGCGATCCGCGAGGAGACCGCTCCGGCCGACGCCGAGGGGATCGACCGGGTCATCGCCAACCTCCGGCGTGACCAGGCGACCGCCAACCGGGCCCTGGCCCAGGTCGTCCATGGTCGTCGGATGCAGGCCTTCCGGGTGCGGATCGAGGAGATCGCCGACTCGGCCGGCGAAGGAGACGTGGTCGACCGGGCCGACGAGTACCGGCCGGTCGAGACCGTCTCCCCGGACGTGGCCGGCCTGGTTGCCCGGCGGCTGGCCCGCCTGCGCCGGGAGGCCGCCGACAGCCTCGAGGCCGACGGGGTCAAGGCGCAACAGCGGATGCGGGTCGCGGCGGAGCGGCTGCGCTACGCGCTGGAGCTGACCGGCGACGCGCTCGGCACTCAGGCCCACACCGCCCGCCGCGCCGCCCGCGGGCTGCAGGAGGTGCTGGGCGAGATGCGCGACTGCGACCTGGCCGTCCCGCCCGCCCGCAAGGCGATCGCCGAGCTGGAAGGGGAAGACGTGGCGACGATCATCGAGCGTTCCCGCGGCAGTCGCGACCTCGACCCCGTCCTGGTGCAGGCCGCGCCCAACCGGGCCGCCTACCGCGGGCTCGAACTGGCGGTGGTCCACCTGACCGCCCGCCACCAGATGCTTTTCGAACGTTTCAAACGGCTCTGGCACGAACAGTCGAGGCAAGGCGTCTGGGTCGCCCTCGAAACCTCACTGAAAGTAGAATCCTGACCTTGGAAACGAATTCCGACCCATCCTGGTTCTTCAATCGCGAGCTCTCCTGGCTCGACTTCAACCAGCGGGTGCTCGAACTGGCCGAGGACGAGTCGGTGCCGCTGCTGGAGCGGGTCAAGTTCTGTGCGATCTACGCGTCGAACCTGGACGAGTTCTTCATGGTCCGGGTGGCCGGCCTCTGGGACCAGGTCGACGCCGGTATCGACGCCCGCGGGCCCGATGGCCTTTCGCCCTCCGAGCAGATCCAGGCGATCCGCAGCCGTTCGCTCGAACTCGACCGTCGCCTGACCCGGGTCTTCGATGGCCGGCTGCGTCCGGACCTGGCCGAAAACGGCATCAAGGTCGCCACCCTGGACGACCTCAACGGAACCGAGCGGGCCGAGCTCGACCGGATCTTCGACCAACAGGTCTTCCCGACCCTGACCCCGCTGGTGATCGGCCTCGGGCGGCCCTTCCCCTATATCTCGAACCTCTCGCTCAGCCTCGCGGTGCTGCTGCGCGACAACGAGACGGCGACCCGGGTGCTGGCCCGGATCAAGGTGCCGAAGGAACTGCTGGGCCGGTTCATCGAGCTGAACTCCGAGACCGACCGGCTGCTGGTTCCCTTGGAGGAGGTGATCGCGGCCAACCTCGACCAGCTCTTCCCCGGGGTCGAGGTGCTCGATCACAGTTACTTCCGGGTCACCCGCGATGCGGATTTCACCGTCTCCGACGAAGCCGACGACCTGCTGGAGGCGGTCCAGGAGGAGGTGCGTCGCCGCCGCTTCGGCGAGGTGGTGCGGCTGGAAGTCGCCGAGAGCATGAACCCGGAACTCAAGGAGCTCTTGGTCGAACTGCTGCGGCTGCAGGAAAACGAGGTCTTCGATATCGGTGGCCTGCTAGACCTGACCGACCTCTGGGACGTGGTCAAGCTGCCCGGCTACCCGGAGCTCAGGGACCAGCCCTGGAACCCGGTCACCCAGCCGCGCCTGCAGGGCGAGGACGGCGACCCACCGGACATCTTCGCCGCGATCCGCCAGCGCGACGTGCTGGTCCACCATCCCTACGACTCCTTCACCAGTTCGGTCGAGCGGTTCATCGCCCAGGCGGTGAACGACCCGGACGTGCTCGCGATCAAGCAGACCGTCTACCGGACCAGCGACGACTCGCCGCTGGTCTCCGCCCTGATCAAGGCGTCGGAACGGGGCAAGCAGGTCGTCTGCATGCTCGAGCTCAAGGCCCGTTTCGACGAGGAGGCGAACATCGAGTGGGCCAAGCGCCTGGAAGAGGTGGGGGTTCACGTGGTCTACGGCATTCCCGGCCTGAAGACCCACATCAAGGCCCTGCTGGTGGTCCGGCGCGAAGGCGAGACGGTCCGCAACTACGTCCACATCGGCACCGGCAACTACCACTCGACCACGGCCCGCCTTTACACGGATCTCGGCCTCTTCACCGCGGACCCCGAGATCGGGGCCGACGTGGCCGAGATGTTCAACCTGCTGACCGGCTACTCGCGGCCGGCCGATTACCGCCGGGTGCTGGTCTCCCCCCACTCGATGCGGTCTTCGATCCTGGTCGAGATCGAGGCCACGATCGCCGCCCACAAGGCCGGTCGTGAAGCCCGGATCCTGATGAAGATGAACTCGCTGGTCGACCGCACCTGCATCGAGGCCCTTTACGAGGCATCGAAGGCCGGGGTGGAGGTCGAGATCAACGTGCGCGGCATCTGCTGCCTGCGGCCGGGGGTGTCGGGGCTTTCCGAGAACATCCGGGTGGTTTCGATCGTCGGCCGCTTCCTCGAGCATTCCCGGGTCTACGCCTTCCAGCGGGGCGAGGGCTGGAGCGTCTTCATGGGCTCGGCCGACCTGATGCCGCGCAACCTCGACAGCCGGGTCGAGCTGGTCACTCCGGTCGATGACGAGACCGCGCGCGACCAGATCCTCGACGTGATGGAGCGCTGCCTGGCCGACAACAGCAACTCCTGGGTGCTGGACAGCTCCGGCAACTGGTCCCGGCTCAGCCCCGAGGGGGGCGAGCGCCGCAACGCCCAGGATGAGCTCATGGAACGTCATCAAACCCTGGCCGCAACCGCTTTGCCCCAGCCCTCCGGCTAGGTCCCGGCCCATCCCCGCTCTGCTAGGTTGGCACCGCCCTGATGCGCTTCTCGCTCCTCCCACGCGACCGTACTTTCTTCGACCTTTTCAACGAGGCCGGGCAGAACTCGCTGCGTGCGGCGGAGAAGCTGAACGACATGATGGCCGCCTGGCCCGACGACCCCGGGCTCGGCCGCGAGATCCTGATCATCGAGCAGGAGGGTGACCGGATCACCCACGACATCATCAACCGGCTCAACTCGACCTTCGTCACGCCGATCGACCGCGAGGACATCTACGGCCTCGCGACCAAGCTCGATGACGTCGTCGATTACATCGAGGAAGCGGCCGACTTCCTGGCGCTCTACCAGATCGAAGCGCCGATGGACCAGGCCCAGGACCTGACCCGGATCCTGGTCAGCTGCTGCGAGCAGCTCTCTCTCGGCCTCGAAAACCTGCCGTCCTTCCGCGACCTCGACCAGTACTGGATCGAGATCCACCGGCTCGAGAACGACGGCGACCGGGTTTCCCGTGACGCCGTCGCCTCGCTCTTCTCGAACGGGATCGACCCGATGGTCGTGATCCGTTGGAAGGACATCTTCGCCGTGCTCGAGAAAGCGATCGATGCGACCGAGACCGCCGCGCACATTCTCGAAGGCATCGTGATCAAGAACTCCTAGCCCGTGGACCTCCACCTGATCCTCGCCATCGTCGTCGTTTCGGCGCTGGCCTTCGACTTCACCAACGGCTTCCACGACACCGCGAACGTGGTCGCGACCTCGATCTCGACCGGGGCCGCCTCGCCCAAAGCGGCAATCGCCTTCGCCGCGCTGCTCAACTTCGTCGGTGCTTTCATCTCGATCGAGGTGGCCGCGACGATCGCCTCCGACGTGGTCAACCAGAGCGCGATCTCCGGGGCGGGGTCGCTCAACGTGGTTTTCTCCGGGCTGGTCGGGGCGATCGCCTGGAACCTGGTCACCTGGTACTTCGGCCTGCCATCCTCGAGCTCCCACGCATTGATCGGCGGCATCGTCGGAGCCGCCCTGGTCGATTCCGGCTCCGGCGCGATCGAGACCGCCGGGCTGGTCGGCAAGGTGCTGATCCCGGCCGTGGTCGCGCCGATCCTCGCCTTCGTGGTCGCCGCCCTGGCGATCGGCCTGAGCTACCGGATCGTGCGGAACCTCCGTCCGGGCCCGGTCAACCGCGGCTACCGGCTGGGGCAGATCGTCTCCGGCGGCCTGCTCGCCCTGGCCCACGGCACCAACGACGCGCAGAAGACGATGGGCGTCATCACCCTGGCCCTGATCGCCGACGGGGCGCTGCCGGCCGGCTCGAACCCGCCGACCTGGGTGATCGTCGCCTCGGCCACCGCGATCGCGCTCGGTACCTACAGCGGTGGCTGGCGGATCATCAAGACGACCGGCATGCGGATCATCAAGATGGATCCGGCCCAGGGCTTCTCGGCCCAGGGGGCCGGCGCCGCGGTGATCATGGCCTCCTCGCATTTCGGGTTCCCGCTTTCGACCACCCACGTGATCAACGGCGGGGTGATGGGATCCGGCGTGGCCAAGCGGATCTCGGCCGTGCGCTGGGGTGTGGCCGGCAACATCGTCACCGCTTGGATCCTGACCCTGCCAGCCGCCGCGGTGATCGGCGCGGTCACCTTCGGCGTGACCTCGCTGTTCGGCAGCGGTCCGGTCGGGCCGGTGATCATCAGTGCGATCGCGATCGTGCTGATCGTGATCGCCTTCGTGCGGCGCTCGCGCCAGACCGAGGTCGTCGACGTCCAGGCGGAAGGTGCGTAGCCGTGGAGCCCTTCGCCTCGGTCGTCAACACCACCGACCTGTTCGAGACGGTCGCCGCCGCCTTCGTCGCCTCGCTGGCGATCGCGCTGGTCTCCTCGCTGGGCATCTGGGGCGGCACCAAGTACGTCGACTACAGCCAGGAGGGTCGGGGCGTCACCGCGCTGCTGGCGCTGGGGGTCGGGGTCTTCGGGCTGCTGGCCACGGTGGGCATCATCGGCCTCGGCATCGCCCTGATGGTCACCAAGTAGACCCGGCCCGGTCGGCCGGTCCGAAGTAGGCTTGAGTCGTGATCATCGCCCGGAACATCCTGATCATCGCCCTGCTGGCGGCCGGGGTCGCCTTCCTGCCGAACGGTGGCAACGTCGCCTCGGCGGTCATGACCACGGTCACCATGGGTTTCCTGGCCGGCCTGGCCTGGACCGTCTACCGGCTCACCTACCAGTTCCGCACGGCGCTCCTTTCCCTGTCCGAGTCGCGCCGGGTCGTCCTCTACTCCTGCTTCGGCCTGGTCGTTCTGCTGATCGCCGGCTCGGCGAAGATGTTCTCGACCGGCCTCGGCACCTTGGCCTGGCTGCTGCTGATGGCCTCGGCCCTGGTCGGCGTCTGGCTGATCGTCTCCGAAGCCCGCAGCTATTGAGAATCAACCATCTGATGAGTTCGGATCGATGAATTTCCGGGTTCTCAGCTGGAACCTCTACCACGGCCGTGATTTCCCGCCGAAGCCGGGGGGAGAGGAGCCGGGCGTGCCGGCCGGCGGTTTCGGCTGGCGGGTGCTCGGACATCCCGTGGCGGGCAAAAAGCACGCCCGGCTGAACCGTGACCTCTTCCACGAGTTCGCGGCCTTTCTCGCGGCCGCGAAATGGGACGCCGCCCTGCTCCAAGAGGTGCCGCCGCGCTGGGCCCATCGCCTGGCCGAGGCGACCGGGGCCGAGGCGCGGGTCGCCTTGACCTCGCGCAACTGGCTGCGGCCGGTGATGTCACCGGTCGCGCGGCTGCGGCCCCAACTGGTTGGCAGCTGGGAGGGCGGCTGCAACCTGATCCTGGTTCGCGGCGCGACCCCCGGCCTGGAAAAGTCCCGGCCGGGAGCCGAGATCACCGACTTCCGCAAATCGACCCTGGCCTGGTTTCCGGAACGGCGGGTGATGTCGATGGTCGAACTAGGCTGCGGTCTTTGCCTGGCCAACCTCCACGCCAGCACCGGGGAGAAGGCAGCCGCCGACGTGATGCGCTCCGCCCGGTTGGCCACCGGCCGGGCCGGGGACCGGCCGCTGCTGCTCGGAGGAGATTTCAACGCCCGGCCCCGTTCCAGTGACGTTTTCGAGCGCCTCGAAGGCGAGTTCGGACTGGCCGGCACGACCGGCCCCGGGTCGATCGACCACCTGCTGGTCCGGGGTGTCGAGGTGCTCGGCCCGGCCGAGGCGTGGCCGCCGGCCCGGCGCGACGTCCCGGACCCGGAAACGGGCCTGATGGCCAGGCTTTCCGACCACGCGCCGGTCCTGACGCGAATTCGCGTCTGATCCAGGCCGAAACCGGCCGGATGTTGCAAATCGTTGCACCTGTAGAGCCACGTGTGAGCACTTTCCCGTCACCGTCCAGGCATGGAGACGGAACGGGAAATCGAGGCAAGAAGGGCCGGGTCTGAACGAGGCTCGGTCTCGCTGGAATTGATCGGCTCGCTGCCGATCCTCTTGCTCAGCATCCTGGTCGCCGCCCAGCTCGTGATCGCCGGCGCCGCCCTCTGGTCGGCCGGCCTGGCCGCTCGGGCCGGGGCGAGGGCGGTGCTGACCGGCCGGGAGCCTCGGACCGCAGCGGAGCATGCCTTGCCGGGGGTGCTCCAGGGTGGTCTGAAGGTCAGCCAGGAGGATGGTGTCCGGGTCGGGGTGAGGGTGCCGGCTCTGATCCCGGGGCTCCCGGAAACCCATGTCTACGGTTCGAGCTCGCTGGGGGACGGCTGATGGCCCGGCGAGCTTCCGGCTTCGACCGTGCGGGCCAGGCGACCGTAGAAGCGGTCGCCGGAATCGCGGCTCTGATGCTGGCCGCTCTGCTCTGCTTCCAGTTGCTCGCCGCGGGCTACTCAGCGACGATCGCCGACGGTGCCGCCGAAGCCGGGGCGGTGGCGTTGATCCGGGGTGAGCCGGTCGAGCCGGCGGTGCGCGAGGCGCTGCCGGGCTGGGCCAGGAGCAGGGTTTCGGTTTCGCGGATCGGGACGACGGTCCGGGTCAGGCTGCGGCCGCCCGCGCTGTTCTCCTCGATGGCCGACAAGCTGGCGGTATCGGCCGAGGCGGGAGGCAAGCCCGGATGAGCGAGCACCTGCTGATCGGGACGGTGGGGTCGAACGGGCGAGCCGACCGCCTGGCCGTCGAGCGGGTCCGCGAGGCCGCTGGTGACCGGGTCGGCGTGGTCGTGGAGGTTGGCCGCGAGCGTCCTCGCCCGGCGAGCCTGATCGCCCCCGAGCAGGCCAAGCGGCTGGAAGCCACGCTTGCCGAGGCGCTGCCCGGCGCCGTGGTCAAGGCCCGTGGCAACCTCGTCTTCGTGGCGGCCGATGACTCGCCGGACCTGACTCAGGACGTCTGCCGGCTACGCGAGCAGGCAGAGGGTTGTCCGCTGGCGGTGGTCGCGACCGCGTCGCGCTACCGGGAGCTGCTCGAGCTCGGCTGGGATGAGGTGGTGATCCGCTCGGACCAATCCGAGCCGTCGCCCGGGGAACCCGATGAAAGGGACGCCCTGACCGAACTGGTGGTCGAAGAGGCGGCTGAGTTCGCCGACCGGGTCGAACTGGCCGGCCCCGGACGGGGTCGTGGTTCCCGCCGCCTGCGCGACCGGCTCGGCTCGAACCGGGGTCAGGCGACGCCGCTGGTGCTCGGCGGGGTCTTCGCTCTGGTGCTGGGAGCGGTGGCGATCGTCGCGATCTCCGGCGCGGTGACCGGCAAGGCGCGGGCTCAGCGGGCGGCCGACCTCTCGGCGCTTTCGGCGGCCCGCTCGATGAAGAACGACCTGCCCCGGCTGCTGGCACCGCCGCTGCTGCCCGACGGAACGCCCAATCCCGCCCACATGAGCAAGCCGGTCTATCTGGGCCGGGCCCGGCTCGCGGCGATCGAGTTCGCGGTGAAGAACGGCGCCTCGCCACTGGCCGTTTCGGTCCGGTTCCCCGATTCGGCCTCGTACGCACCCGTGCGGGCCCGGGTCGCCATCGCGACCTCGGTCGCGCCCGGCGACGGCGGCGGAGGGCACCGGGCGCCGCCGAACTGGGCCGAGGCCCGGATCAACGTGCCGGCCTCGATGGGGTCGGTGCCGTCGATGGCCAGCGGCGGCGGCTACTCCGGTCCGCTGGCCGAGCGCCAGGGCAAGGGCATGCGACCCGATGTGGCGGCCGCCTTCGACTCCATGTCTGCCGCGGCAGCGGCGGCCGGGGTCACGCTCACGATCAATTCGGCCTTCCGTTCCGACGCCGAGCAGGCCGCACTGTTCGCCGCCAACCCGGACCCGACCTGGGTGGCGCCGCCTGGCCAGTCGCTGCACCGCTGCGCGACAGAACTGGACCTGGGCGCCTCCGACGGCTACGGCTGGCTGGCCGCGAACGCCGAGCGTTTCGGCTTCGTCCAACGCTATAGCTGGGAAAGCTGGCATTTTGGCTATGTCGCCGGCCCGGCGCCCTGCTCGGAGGAGGGCAACTCGGTCGGCACTGGGGGAGGGGACCGGTCGAGGGCGCTTTCCCAGGCCTTCCCGTCGGTCACCCCGGCCTGGGTCAGGCCGCTGATTCTGCGGGCGGCGATGAAGTGGAACGTCTCGGCCGCCCTGCTCGCGGCCCAGCTCTTCGCCGAGTCGGGCTTCGATCCCAAGGCCGGCAACGGGATCGCCTTCGGCATCGCCGCCTTCACCCCGGCCGCGGCGGCCGAGTACGGCCTCGATGACCCCTTCGACCCGGCCGCGGCGATCATGGCGCAGGCCCACCTGATGAGCGATCTGCTGGGGCAGTTCGGCTCGCCCGCCCTGGCCCTCGCCGCCTACAACGCCGGACCGGGAGAGGTCGGCTCCTGCGACTGCATCCCGTCCTATCCGGAGACCCAGGCCTACATCGCGAAGATCCTCGGCATGCTCGGCGGGATGGGTGCGATCAGCCCGGTTGGCATGACGATCGAACTGGTGAAGTGAGCACCGACAACTGAGTTTTCAGACATATTTGCCGAAAACTCCGCTGCCGGTTCCCCGGCACCAGATGGCGATACTGTTGCGCCATGGAAACTCTCGTGATTGAAGGTCCGGAGCAGGTTGAGGAACTGGTCGGCAAGCAGGTCGGCCCGACCGCGTGGCGCGAGGTCACGCAGGAGATGATCAACACCTTCGCCGACCTCTCGGGAGATCATCAATGGATCCACGTCGAGGTCGAACGGGCCGCAAAGGAAAGCCCTTTCGGGACGACGATTGCTCACGGCAACCTGACCCTCTCGATGATCGACGGCTTCCGCCTCGACCTGATCGAGGTCAAGTCGGGCTTCTCGATGGGAGTCAACTACGGCTGGAACAAGGTCCGTTTCCCGTCGCCCGTGCCGGCCGGTTCAAAGGTTCGTGCCTCGGCCGAACTGACCGAGGCCAACGACCTCGGCAACGGCTGGCTCGAGACGGTTACGAAGATCACGGTCGAGGTCCAGACCCCGGACGGCGAGATCGGTCAGAAGCCCTGCTGTGTAGCCGAAAGCGTGACCCGCCTCCTCAAGGCCCAGTAGCTGCCCGGGCGGCTACTCGCCCTTGAACTCGGCGGTACCGCCGGAGAGGAAGGCCTCGATCGCGTTCTTGGAGTCCTCGGTGCCCATGCCGTTGGCGATGCCGTGGCGTTCCAGCTGAAGCTGCTCGGTGATGCTGTTGTCCAGGCTCTGGTGGACCAGGTGCTTCGCCATCTTCACGTAGTAGGGCGATTTCTTGGCCAGCTTGGCCGCCTTCGCCCGGGCCCGGTCGATCAGCTCCTCGTGGGGCACGACCTCACTGACCAGCCCGGCATCGAGGGCCGCCTGGCCGCCGAGGTTGGGGTCGTTGAGCAGGATCTCGACCGCCTTCGAGGGGCCGACCACGCGGGGCAGGAAGTAGGTCATGCCGCCGTCCGGTGAAACTCCGATCCGGCCGTAGGCGCAGGCGAGGAAGGTGCTCGGGTCATCCGACATGATCCGGAAATCGCAGGCGAGGGCGAGTGAGAAGCCGGCCCCGGCGGTCGGGCCGTTGAGGGCGGCGATCACCGGGTAGGGGATCCGCTGCAGGTCGACGATGCCGGAGTGGAGCAACTCGGCGCCACGCCGGACCGAGGCGACGATGTCGATGTCCGGGTCCGCCTGACCCTGCTTGAACCAGTTGAGGTCGCCGCCGGCACAGAAGGCCTTGCCGGCGCCGGTGATGATCAGGCCGCGCAACGGCGCCTGGTCGGCGAACCAGGCGAAGGCAGTCGCCAGGTCCTCGATCAGGTCGGGGCTCATCGCGTTGAAGGTCTCCGGACGGTTCAGGGTCATCGTCCCGATCTCGCCGTCGATCTCGATCTCGATCGTTTTCAGGTCAGGTGGGGTCAGTTCTTGCGCGGCCATGGTGCGCGCCAGAGTACCCCAACACCTGCGGGTCTTACCCTTCGCTTGTGGCCGGATCCACAAAGAACGGAGACTTGCCCGAGACCGATCGCGAGGCGCGGATCGTCGCCGAGCGCCGTTCCCTGCCCGACGCACCGGGCGTCTACCTGTTCCGCGATCGCGACGACGAGGTGATCTACGTCGGCAAGGCGATCTCGATCCGCAAGCGGGTCGCCTCGCATTTCAGCGGCGGCAACGCGGAAATGACCCGGCTGGTCGAGCGGATCGAGTTCCTGGCCACCGAGTCCGAATCCGAGGCGCTGATCGCCGAGCAGAGCTTCATCAAGCGCTACCGGCCCCGTTTCAACATCAAACTGCGGGACGACAAGTCGTATCCGTACGTCGCGGTCAGCCTCGACGAGGAGTACCCGCGGGTCTACTTCACCCGCGAACGGCATCGCCCGGGCCGGGTCTACTTCGGCCCCTTCTCCTCCGCCCGGCGGGTACGGGACACGCTCGACCTGCTCGGCAAGCTCTTCCAGTACCGGACCTGCGAGGGCAGCGAACCGGGCCGGCGCTCCGGCAGCCCCTGCTTGGACTACTTCATCAAACGCTGCGGTGCGCCCTGCGTCGACTACATCAGCAAGGAGGACTACCGGGCCAACATCGACCGGGTGATCGACTTCCTCTCCGGCCGCTACGACCAGGTCGAGCGTGACCTCGAAGCGCGGATGAAGGAGGCGGCGGCTGCCCAGGACTTCGAGACGGCCGCCGTCTTCCGGGACCGCCTCGCCTCGGTGCAGTCGCTGTTCGAGCGCCAGCGGATCACCGGGTCCAAGGTCGGCACCGCCGACCTGATCGGCGTCGCCGCTGAAGGCACCGACGCCAACGCCCAGGTCTTCCAGGTCCGGGACGGGATCCTCGCCGAACGGCAGTCCTTCTACCTCGAGAACCCGTCCGGGCGGGGGATCGACGAGGTGGCAGCCGAGTTCATCGAGCAGTACTACGGCTCCTCGCCGGCGGTCCCGAAACGGGTCGTGCTCGGCCCCTACATGGCCGGCCGGGTCGAGGAGATCGAGACCTTCCTCGCCGACCGTCGCGGCGGCAGGGGGGTGGAGGTGCGGATCGCCGAGCGGGGCGACACCCGGAGGCTGCGGGAGATGGCCGAGCGGAACGCGCTGCTGGCGCTCGACCAGGACCGTCTGCAGAGCGAACACCGTCAGCAGCGCCGGGTCGAGGCCCTCTCCCAGCTCGGGGAGGCGCTCGGCATGGAAGAGCTGCCGGTCCGGATCGAGGGCTTCGACATCTCGAACCTCGGCGGCGAGCACACGGTCGCCTCGATGGTCGTCTTCGAAGGGGGGCGGCCGAAGAAATCCGACTACCGCCGCTTCCGGGTGCGGGGCGAGGAAGGCCACATCGGGCCCGACGACTTCGCCTCGATGGAAGAGGTACTGGGCCGGCGGATCGCCCAGTACCGCCAGCAGGCCGATCTCTCCCCCCATGACCGCGACCGCGACGAGAGCTTCGCCTCGCTGCCGTCGGTGATCATGATCGACGGCGGCAAGGGCCAACTCGCGGCCGGGGTCAGGGCGCTCGAGGAGTTCATCGGTTTGGGCGTGACCGTGGTCAGCCTGGCCAAGCGGGAGGAAGAAGTCTTCACGCCGGGCAGCTCGCTGCCGCTCGACCTGAAGGCCGACTCCGAGGCGAACCTGCTGCTGCAGCGGGTCCGGGACGAGGCGCACCGCTTCGCGATCACCCATCACCGAGGCCGCCGCGACCGGGCGATGACCTCCTCGGTGCTGGACGGGATCCGCGGCGTCGGGCCGAATCGCAAGCGGTTGCTGATCAAACATTTCGGCTCGCCCGACCGCCTGCTCGAGGCCAGCCGGGAAGAGATCGAAGCGGTGCCCGGCCTGCCCGGTAAGGTGGCCCGCGAGATTCACGAGCAACTGAACAGGATCGGATAGGCCATGGCAGCGCAGGAGCCGGGGGAAGGCGGGGAACTGGACCCGGTCGAACTGGTGGTGATCACCGGCCTCTCCGGGGCCGGCAAGTCGGAAGCGATCGCGGCCTTCGAGGACGCGGGTTACTTCTGCGTCGACAACCTGCCGCCGCAGATGATCGGGGCGCTGGGGGAGCTATTCCGGCTGCCCGGCAGCGGCGTGGAGAAGGCCGCGGTGGTCTCCGACGCTCGCGGCGGGGAATACTTCGAGCAGCTCAATCAGGTGCTCGACGACCTCGGCGGCGACGGCATCAAGCCGAAGCTGATCTTCCTCGAAGCTCACGACGAGATCCTCACCGACCGCTACAAGGAGACCCGTCGCCGGCACCCTTCCGCGCCGGCCGGCCGGATCACCGAGGGGATCGAGTACGAGCGTGAGATCCTCGCGCCGCTAAGGGCCCGGGCCGATTTCGTGATCGACACGTCGGGCGAGACCGCGGCCACCCTTCGGCGCCGGATCACCGAGGACCTGATCGAAACCGGGTCCGGCGGCCTGATGGCGGTCAACCTGCTCACCTTCGGCTTCAAGAACGGGCCGCCCCGGGATGCCGACATCACTCTCGACGTCCGCTTCCTGCCCAACCCCCACTACGTCGACGACCTCAGGCCGCTGACCGGCCTCGACCAGGAGGTCCGCGACTACGTCGAGGCGGGCACGATGGCCGGCGAGTTCTACGGCCGCCTGCTGCCCCTGCTCGAGTTCCTGATCCCCGCCTACGTGGCCGAAGGCAAGAGCCACCTGACCATCGCGATCGGTTGCACCGGCGGCCGCCATCGCTCGGTGACCGTGGCCGAACGCATCTGGCGAGAGTTCACTGCCCGCGACGATGTCGCGGTGCGCGTAACCCACCGCGACATCACATAAGGAGTCGGGCGGGGTCCGACCCGCCCTCCCAGGCAAACCCGCCCCTCCCATTAGAAGTAACTGATGGCTGGGAGGGGCTCTGGTCGTGGTGGTTCCGGCTAGGATCCGCTTTCGTGTCTGATTCGGTCATATCCGTTCGGGGCCTGCGCAAGTCGTATGACGAGCTCGAGGCGGTCAGGGGTATCGATCTCGAGGTCTTTCCGGAAGAGATCTTTGCGGTGCTCGGGCCGAACGGGGCCGGCAAGACCACCACGGTCGAGATCCTCGAGGGTTACCGGGACCGCGACGCCGGTGAAGTCAGCGTGCTCGGGGTCGATCCCGCCTCCCCGACGCCGGCCTGGCGAGAGCGGATCGGCATCGTGCTCCAGAGCACCACGCTGGAACCGGCCCTGAGCGTGAGGGAATCGCTCCAGCAGTACGCCGGCTACTATCGCGAACCGCGTGACGTCGACGAGGTGATCGAGCTGGTCGGCCTGGGGGAGCAGGCCGGCGTCCGTGCCCGCAAGCTCTCCGGCGGCCAGCAGCGCCGCCTCGACGTCGGCATCGCCCTGGTCGGCGACCCCGACCTGCTCTTCCTCGACGAGCCGACCACCGGCTTCGACCCTTCGGCCCGGCGCCAGGCCTGGGAGATGGTGGCCGGTCTGCGTGAACTCGGCAAGACCGTCCTCCTGACCACCCATTACATGGAAGAGGCCCAGTTCCTGGCCGACCGCGTGGCAATCGTCAGCGCCGGCGAGATCGTCGCCCTGGACACGCCGGAGAACCTTGGTGACCGCCGCCGGCTGCCCACCACGATCACCTTCACGGTCGCGAGTGGCACCGATCTCTCCGGGGTGGGGACCACCGGCCGGCCGGAAGCCTCCGGCCAGGCGGAGGACGGACGGGTCGCGGTCAGGGTCAGCACCCACGAACCGGTCGCCGACCTGAACCGCCTCACCGCCTGGTCGCTCGAAGGGGAGATCGAGCTGGAACAGCTCGAGGTCCGCCGGCCCAGCCTCGAGGACGTCTACCTGGAGCTGACCGAAGCATGAGGTCGCTCGGCCTCGCACTCCACGAGTTCCGCTTCGCCCAGAAGGTCTTCTGGCGGAACCCGGCATCGGTCTTCTTCACCGCTTTGCTGCCGGTCCTGTTCCTGCTGATCTTCGCCACGATCTTCGGTGACCAGCACATCGACGAACTGGGTGGCCTCAAGGTCACCACCTATTACATCCCGGCGATCGTCACCCTGGCCGTGATCTCGGCCACCATGGTCAACCTGGCGATGAACGTGACCATCGCCCGCGAGGCGGGACTGCTCAAACGAGGCCGGGGCACACCGCTGCCGCCCTGGGTCTTCATCGCCGGGAGGATCGGCAACGCGATCGTCATCTCTGCGGTGATGGTGGTGGTCGTGACCCTGATCGGCAAGCTGCTCTACGACGCCCCGATCCCCTGGGAACGGATCCCGGCGGTGATCGTCACCCTGGTCGTCGGCGCCGCCTCCTTCTGTTGCCTCGGGCTGGCCATGACCGTGATCATCCCCTCGCGTGAGGCCGCCTCGGCGATCACCAACGCGATCACCCTGCCGCTCTACTTCCTCTCCGGGATCTTCATCCCCGAGAGCGAGATCCCGGACGGCGTGCTCTCCTTCGCCAACCACTTCCCGGTCCGGGATTTCTTCCAGGCCTTCTTCAGCGCCTACAGCCCGAATACGGTCGGATCCGGCTTCGAGTGGGGGGAACTGGCTGTCGTTGCGATCTGGGGCCTGGCCGGGTTCCTGATCGCCCTGCGTTACTTCCGCTGGACCCCGCGTTCCTGATTCCCGTGGCGCCGCAGTTCCTCTAAAGCAGCCGCGGCCGCGGTCATCCGATTGCCTTTCTATCCCGGTTTGCAGGGTATTTCGCGAATGACTTGACTTTTGTACCGGGCCATGTGTAGGCTCGCGATCAATTGGTCCGACCATTGGACCAATAGAGCGAGAGGAGCGGTTCATGAGTGCGAGTGGTATCGACGCCGAAGCCAAGGTCCAGAAGCTGGGCCTGGAGCTTCCGGATTATTCGAAGACCCCCTATTACGGCCCGAACTACGGGTCGATGAAGTCCCACCATCAGGTCGGCAACGTGCTCTACCTGAGCGGGCACATCCCCGAGTACCCTGATGGCAAGGCCCTGCATCCAGGTCATCTGGGCGCAGACGTCACGGTGGACCAGGGCTACGAGGCGGCGCGGTTGACCGCGATCAACTGCCTGGCTGGGATCAGGTACGCGATCGGTGACCTAAACCGGGTCAAGAGCCTGGTGCGTTCGCTGAACTTCGTGGTCTGCACACCGGACTTCTACGAGGTAAACCGCGTATCGAGCGGGGCCACCGATCTGTTCGTCGAGGTGTTCGGTGAGGCGGTCGGTCTGGGCGGACGGGCGACGATCGGGGTGACCAGCCTGGCCGACAACCACTGCTTCGAGAACTGGCTGACCGTGGAGGTCGAGAGCGATGATTGAACGGGAAGGGCGATTCCGCCCCCTGGCCTCGAGGCTGGCCCGGGCAGTCGCGGCGCTGCTCGCGGTGGCCTTCGTGGCAGTCGCCTTGGCCGCCTGCGGAACCAGTTCGTCGGATGACGACGGCGGCGGTGACGGTGGTGAAGGCGACATAACCCTCGGGTACACCGCCACCCTCTCCGGCGAGTTCGCCAGCTACGGAACCGAGATGGAAGACGGGGTCGACCTGGCGGTCAAGGAGATCAACCAGGACGGCGGCGTAGACGGGCGACAGCTCAAGGTGGATGCCGAGGACGACCTCGGCAAGCCCGGCAACGGCCCGGTGGTGGCCCAGAAGTTCTGCGACAACAGCTCAGTCAGTGCCGTGCTCGGCTACTCGTTCTCCAGCGTGGCCCTGGCCGCGGTGCCGATCTACACCCAATGCGGCCTGCCGGTTCTGGCCTCGGCGGTCACCAGTCCCGAGCTTTCCGGCGCCAGTCCGATGTTCTTTCGGAACGTCCTCAACGACGACTTCCAGGGCAGCGAGATGGGCAAATATGCGGTCGAGAAGCTCGGCTACGAGAACATCGCCGTGCTGAACCAGAAGGACGACTACGGGATCGGGACCTCGGATGGCTTCATCGAAGGCGTGGAGGACGCTGGCGGCACGATCACCAGCCGTGACGAGTATCAGCTCGGAACCACGAGCTTCGACAGCCAACTGGCGACGATCAAGAAGGACGACCCGGACGCGATCTACATCGGCGGCTTCTACGCCGAAGCCTCCAAGATCGCGACCCAGGCCCAGGCGCTCGGGCTGAATCAGCCGCTGCTCGGCACCGACGGCAGCCTGAGTCCCGACCTGATCAAGCTCGGCGGCGACGCGGTCGACGGAATGTACGTGTACGGCGTCTTCTCGCCCGCCTCCCACGATGAGGCGACGGACCGTTTCGTCAAGGACTACAAGGCGGCGAATGGTGAGGAACCGACCAGCTGGGCGGCCCTGGCCTACGACGCGGTTTACACGGTCAAGGCAGCGATCGAAAAGACCGGCGACGCGTCGCGGCAAGGGATCGCCGACGGGCTGGGCGAGATCTCATACGACGGCATCACCGGGCCGACCACGTTCGATGAAAACGGAGATCGCCAGGGTCGGGTCCTGTTCCTCCAGGTCAAGAACGGGAAATTTGTCCTCGCCGAAGATCAGTGAGTGCCGATGACCGATTGGGCAAAGGTACAGAGCGAGTCTACGCAGGTGCCGGACGGCCTTTCCGCCACCCTGGAACGGCTGATCCGCGACGGGAACATCTCCCACGGCGAGAAGCTCCCGGCCGAACGGGATCTGGCGTTGATGCTCGGCGTCTCCCGGACCTCGCTGCGGGACTCGCTGCGCCAGCTCGAACTCAAGGGAATGGTCGACCGGCGCCCCGGCCGCGGCACGGTGGTCCTGAACCCAGCCTTCGCGGGAGTGGGGCCGGACCTGCTCTCGAAGCTGGACCGCTCGGAACGGGACATCCGCGAGGTCATGGATCTTCGCGCCGTGATCGAACCTCCGATCACCGCCCGGGCGGCGCGGCGGGCGACCGCACGCGACATCCGTGAGCTGCACGCGATCGTGGAGAAGATGGAGAGATCGTCACCCGATCAGGCGCCGGAGATCGACATCCTCTTCCACCAGCAGATCGCTCGCGCCACCCACAATCCGCTGCTCGGCCAGCTGGTGGAGTTCGCCTCCGACTGGATCAACGAGTCACGTCCGGCGGCCGGCTTCAGCGACCAGCGCATGAAGCGCTCGATCGCCGCCCACCGGCGGATCGTCGAGGCGATCGAGTCCCGGGACCCGGAGTCGGCGCGGCAAGCGATGGCAGATCACATCGAGCGGGTCATCGACCTGGTCATCGGAGGCAACGACGAATGACCCAGTATCTCATCAACGGCCTGATGCTGGGAGGCATCTACGGCCTGATGGCCGTCGCCTACAGCCTCGTCTACGGCGTCCTTGGACTGGTCAACTTCGCCTTCGGCGAGATCTTCATGTTTGGGGCGTTCATCGCGCTCTTCGCGATGAACGGTCAGATCCCGCTGGTCGACACCTCGATCGGCTTCATCGACGTGGGCTTCCCGATCGCCCTCCTGGTCGGCGTCGCGGCGGCAGGCCTACTCGGCGTACTGGTCGAGCGGGTCGCCTACAAGCCGCTGCGCAAGGCCCCGATCCTGACGATGCTCATCGCCACGATCGCGGCCTCGCTGACCCTCAGATCGGCGGCCCAGATCGTGTTCGGTGACGGTGAGCAACCCTTTCCGAACCCGGTCTCGGGCAACGGCATAGAGATCCTCGGGGCCACCGTCCAGCCGCTGGACCTGGTCATCATGGCGATCGGCCTGGCCGTGATGATCGTTCTCTCGCTGGGAATCGGCCGGACCCCGCTGGGTCGGGCGATTCGAGCCACGGCGCAAGACGCGGACACCGCTCGGCTGATGGGGATCAGTGTCGATCGGGTGATCGTCTGGACCTTTCTGATCGGTTCGGCCCTGGCCGGGCTGGCCGGAATCCTCTACGCGTCCAAGTACCAGTTCGTGGATCCGACCATGGGGTTCGTGCCTTCGCTGAAGGCGCTTGTTGCCGCCGTGGTCGGCGGCATCGGCAACGTGCCGGGAGCCTTCGTCGGCGGCATCCTGATCGGCTTGATCGAGGCCTTGGCCGGTGGCTACATCCCGGGCGGATCTGCCTGGCGGGATGTGATCGTCTTCGTCGCCCTGGGCGCGATGCTCTGGATCCGGCCCCAAGGCCTCTTCGGAGTCAGGGTGGTTGAGCGGGCATGAACCAGGCCACGGACCGATCCGGAGAGCTCGCGGGCCGTCCGCCGAACGTCGTCGGCGGCTTCCAGCGGCTGCTGCTACCCGCCTTCATCGCGGTCGCCGCCCTGCTGCCGATGATGATCACCTCGGACCGCTGGATGCGGGTCCTGGTCCTGGTCCTGGTCTACGTCGTGCTCGCCTCGGGTCTGAACTTGCTGGTCGGTTACGCAGGCCTGCTGGACCTCGGGTACATCGCTTTCTTCGCGGTTGGCGCCTACTTCACCTCGATCATCACCGTAAAGGTCGCCAGCGACAGCTTCGGCCTCGCCTCGGATGACCTCTGGTGGCTCTTCTTCGTCAACCTCGCTTTAGCTGGGCTGTTCACCGCCGGCATCGGGATCATCTTGGGGTATCCGACCTTACGAGCGAGAGGCGACTATCTGGCGATCATGACCCTCGCCTTCGGCGAGGTGGTGCGCCTGGTCGCGATCAACTGGACCGGGCTCACCAACGGCCCGATCGGAATCCGCGACGTGCCCACGATCCAGATCGCCGGCACGCGGCTGCTCGATCCCTTCTACCTCTACTACGTCGCTTTCGCGATAGCGGCCGTCGTACTGGTTGCCATCTATCGAATGGTCGCCTCGCACATCGGGCGGGCCTGGGTGGCGATCAGGGAGGATCAGATGGTCGCCCAGTGCATGGGCGTCAACACCCACCGGTACAAGCTGCTCGCCTACGCCAGCGGCGCCTACTTCGCCGGCACCATCGGTGTCTTCTTCGCCCACACCCAGCAGTTCATAAATCCGGACAGCTTTGCCTTGGAGGACAACCTCCTGGTGCTTTCGCTGGTCATCCTCGGCGGCGCCGGGACGATGTGGGGGCCGGTGGTCGGGGCCATGGTCTGGATCCTGTTCCAGGAATGGGCCTCCGATCAGGCGCTCGTGCAGGACTATCCGGCGCTGCGGATGCTCGCGCTCGGCCTCCTGGTGCTGCTGGTCATCCGCTTCCTGCCCAACGGCATCGTTCAGAAGCGCACGCGACTCGACTTTGGAGAGCGGAAGTGGGGGCTGCTGGGTCGGTGGCGATCGGAGGACGAGGACGAGGAGGTGGCCGAGCCGCCTCCCGCCCGCATCCCGGTCGGGAATGGTCCGATTCTCAAGGGCAACGGCCTCAGCTGCTCGTTCGGCGGCGTCAAGGCCCTGGAGAACGTCGACATCGAGGTCCACCGCGGTGAGGTGCTCGGCATCATCGGCCCCAACGGAGCCGGGAAGTCGACGCTCTTCAACTTGATCAGCGGTGTGGTGCAGCGGGACGCCGGCAGTCTGGAGCTGGACGGTGAGGACATCGACCGGTTGCCGCCGAATGAGGTTCACGGACGCGGGCTGTCCCGCACCTTCCAGAACATCCGGGTGATGTCCCACATGACGGTGACCGAGAACCTGCTCGTCGCCGCCCACGACCAAGTGCGCGCGAACCCCTTCGCGGTGGTTTTCCGCCGACCGCGGGTACGTCGCGCCGAGCGCGCCGCCCAAGCCGAGGCGGCTCGGGCGCTCGAGTTCGTCGGCGTGAAGGGCAAGGAAGACCTCGATGTGTCGTCGCTCTCCTACGGCGATCGGCGCCGGACCGAGGTCGCCCGGGCGCTGATGGGCAATCCGAAAGTCGTCCTGCTGGACGAGCCGGCGGCCGGCATGAACCCCTCCGAGACTGCCGACCTGGGCCGGTTGATCGACGAGATGAAGGAAACCGGCGTGGCCGTGGTGCTGATCGAGCACGACATGAACATGCTGATGTCGGTTTCCGACCGGGTGCTCGCCCTCGACCACGGAGTGAAGATCGCCGACGGCACCCCGGCCGAGATCCAAGCCCATCCGGAGGTACTGGCCGCGTATCTCGGAGTGGACAGCTGATGTTGAGGGTTTCCGACTTGCGGGCCGGTTATGCCGGCATCGAAGTGCTCAAGGGCGTCTCGCTGGAGGTGGGTCCCGGTGAGATCGTGGCCCTGATCGGCGCCAACGGGGCCGGCAAGACCACTCTCCTGAGGACGATCTCGGGGCTGATCAAGGCCTCTGACGGCCGAGTTGAGTTCGACGGGGCGGACGCGACCTCCCGTCCGACGGAGGCGCTGGCGCGGGCCGGGTTGGTCCACGTGCCCGAGGGCCGCAACGTCTTTCCGCGCATGACCGTGAGGGAGAACCTGCTGGTCGCAACCTGGCGCCGGGGCAGCGGGGTCAGTGAGGATCTCGATCGGACCAGCAAGCTGTTTCCGATCCTCGATCAGCGCCGGAACCAGCAGGCCTACACGCTTTCCGGAGGTGAGCAGCAGATGCTCGCGTTGGGTCGCGCGATCATGCGCGACCCACGGCTGCTGATGCTTGACGAACCCTCGATGGGCCTGGCGCCGCTGGTCGCCTCGGAAGTCTTCGACCTGATCGGAAAACTGCATCAGGGCGGTACCCCGGTGCTGCTGGTCGAGCAGAACGCGAAGTCCGCCCTCAGGCTCGCCAGTCGAGCCTACGTCCTCGTCAACGGTTCGATCGCGGCGGAAGGCAGCGCCGACGAGCTGCTGTCCAGCGACATGATCAAGCGTGCCTACCTGGGAGAGAACTGATGTTTCGATGCGCGATAGCTTCACCGCACGAGGTGGCCACCGAGGCGGGAGCGGCAGCGGTCCGGGCCGGAGGCAACGCGCTCGACGCCGCGCTTGCCACTGCGGCAGCTCTGACCGTCACCTACCCCCACATGTGCTCGATCGGCGGCGATCTCTTCGCCCTGGTCGCCGACCCCGACGGATCGGTCACGGCGATCGACGCGAGCGGCGCGGCTCCGGCAGCAACCGACGTGCAGGGTCTGCTCAACCGCCACGGCTCGATGCCGGTGGGCGGGGTGGAGACGGTCACGGTGCCAGGAACCGTGTCGGGCTGGGAGGCCCTCGCCTCGCTGGGTGCCAGACGGACCCTGGCGGAGGCGCTGGAGGAAGCAATCGGGCTGGCCCGGGACGGAGTTTCGGTCGCTCCTTCGTTGGCTAATTCGATCGCCGACCATCAGTCTGAGATCGAAACCGATCCCGGAATGAACTCGATCTTCGTCCGCGATGGAAGCCTCCTTTCCGCGGGCGAGACGCTGAGTCAGCCGGCCCTGGCCCGCAGCCTGGAGGCGATCGCGGCCGATGGCCCGTCCGCCTTCTACCGAGGCGGTCTCGGCCGGGACTTCGCAGCGGGCCTAGCCAGCGCAGGGTCGGCGATGACGGCCGATGATCTGGCCGCCCACGAACCTCGGTTCTCGGAACCACTCCGCGGCCGGTTTCGAGGTCGGGATGTGATGACGTCCCCTCCGGGTTCTCAGGGGTTCGCCTTTCTGGAGATCCTCGCCGCCCTGGAGGTCCTGGAGCTTTCGCCGGGATCGGGAGAGGAAGGGCTGCTCGCGCGGGTCTTCCGTCTGGCGTCGATCGACCGGGACCGGTATCTGGCCGATCCTGCCTTCGCCGAACCGGACCTCGAATCGCTGCTTTCCGAGGCGCATGCCGAAGCAATCGCCGAGTCAGCGCGGCGGGGCATCGAGGCCTCACCGGTGCCACGGGAGCGGCGTCCCCGGCCGGACGGCGACACGATCGCGGTCGTCGCGGTCGACTCCGAAGGACGGGCGGTCTCGCTGATCCAGAGCGTCTTCCACGCCTTCGGTGCACGGATCCTGGAGCCGGCCACCGGTATCGTCTGCCAGAACCGGGGGGCCTGCTTCTCGCTCGATCCGGATTCACCGAATCTGATCGCACCCGGCAAACGGCCGGCCCACACCCTGATGCCTGTCCTGCTGCGCGAGAGCGACGGGCAGTTCTCGGCCCACGGGACGATGGGCGGCCGGGCGCAGCCGCAGATCCACACCCAGCTGTTGCTCCGGCGCCTCGACGGCGAGTCCCCGGAGGCCGCCGTCTTGGCGCCACGGTTTGTGGTCGGCGGTCTCGATGCCGGTTCCGAATCCGAGGTCATCCTGGCCGAGCCCGGCCTATCCGCGGCTGCCAGGGCGTCGCTCGAACGATCGGGGATCGGGGTCGAAGAAATCGGCGAGCTTGACGAAACGGTCGGGCACTTTCAGCTGGCGACCGCGATCGGCGGAGATCTCGCGGTGGCCAGCGACCCGAGGGCAGACGGCAGTGGGCTGGTCGTCACCAGGGACGGCGATCGATGAGCAGCGGGGCGTTCAGGGGCCGCGAAAGCTTTTACTACTTGGCGATCGGCATGATCGGCGGCCTGCTCTCCGGGCTGCTGGGAATCGGCGGGGGCACGGTCATGGTGCCGCTGATGGTCCTCTGGCTGGGTACTGCCCAGCGTGAGGCGCATGCGCTGAGCCTCGCGGCGATCATCCCGATCAGCCTCGTCGCCGTGGTTGTCTACGGGCAGGCGGGCAAGGTCGACCCGCTCGCCGCACTAGCCCTCACGCTCGGTGCGATCTTCGGCGCCCGGATCGGGGCTGGCCTGCTCGCCAAAGCATCGGAGCGGCCTCTCAAATTCGCCTTTGGCTTCTTCCTCCTGGTCGCTGCCTTGCTGCTCGTGCTGGAGGGTTGAGATGGACTTCTCTCCATTCCTGATCCTCCTGGTGGCCTTCGGGGTCATGAGCGGCACCCTCGCCGGACTGCTCGGCGTGGGCGGCGGCATCTTCATGGTTCCCTTCCTCGTGCTGGCGGTCGGCCTGACCCAGCAGGAAGCGCAGGCGACCTCGCTGCTGGTCGTCTTGCCGACCGCGATCGTCGCAACCTGGTCGCTCTACAAGAGCGGTGTGGTCGACCTGAGGAAGGCGTTCAAGATCGGTCTCTGCGGAGTGCTCGGCAGCATCGCGGGCTCGGCCCTCGCCCTGCATCTGCCTGGTCAGGCGCTCAAGATCTGCTTCGCCGTGCTGCTGACGATCGTCGGCCTGAAGTTGCTGCGGGATGCGAAGCGGACCCCGTCCCAGCGGTCCTTGAAAGCCGAGGAGCCCCCGACCCCGGCGGACGCCATCGAGCCGTGACCGGCCGGCCTTCGCCCGACCAGACGACCCGGATACCAGAACGCGCAAAACACCGTTCTGTTGCATCTCCACTAGCCTGAAGATCGTGATTCACCACATCGTTCTCGAAGTTTCCGACCTGCCCCGCGCCGCCTCGTTCTACGACTCGCTGCTCTCGCCACTTGGCTGGCGACGGCACGTAAACGGCTCAGACGCGATCGGCTACGGCATCTCCCGGCCCCTCGTCTTCATCACCGAGCGGACCGGTGTCCGGGCCGAAGGGACCATGGTCAGCCTCGGCGCCCCAGGGATCGCCGCGGTCAAGGCCGCCTGGGAAGGCGGCTGCCGCGCCGGCGGATCCAACGTCGCCCAGCCCGGAGAAACCAGCGCTCACGGCTCCGGCTCCTACTCGGCCTTCCTCCGGGACCCGGACGGCCACGACATAGAGATCACCGTCTCCCAAGACTAGCCCGGGCGGAGTCGGGCAACGCGCCCAGGAGCCATTGAGAATTTGAGCAGTCTCGGGAGTCTGCTCTCGCGAGATTGAGTTTTTGGTCATATACGGACCACTTCCTCAATCTCGCTGGCTCAGTCCCACCTCCGAATCCGACCCACCGGGGATCGAGGTGGTCGCTCGCCCGGTTGAGGGAGGGGGCACGGGAAGGGGTCGGCCCGTAGAATCCAAGTTGTAATCGGAGTTTTCCAACCCAGTCTTTTCAGGAGGCGGTAGCGAATGAGCGTCAAGGTGGCAATCAACGGTTTCGGTCGAATCGGGCGGAACGTGTTCCGGGCAGCGCATGATTCGGGCGCGGATCTGGACATCGTCGCGATCAACGACCTGGTCGACACCGAGACCTTGGCGCACCTGCTCAAGTACGATTCCATCCTCGGCCGTTTCGACGGTGAGATCACCGCCAGCGAGGGGGCGATCAACGTAGATGGCAAGGAGATCAAGGTTCTGGCCGAGCGTGACCCGGCCGACCTGCCCTGGGGCGACCTCGGCGTCGACGTGGTACTCGAGTCGACCGGCTTCTTCACCAAGCGCGACGACGCCGCCAAGCACCTGGCGGCGGGCGCGAAGAAGGTCATCATCTCGGCTCCCGCGACCGATCCGGACGTGACCGTCGCCCTCGGCGTCAACTTCGAGGACTACGACCCGGCCAACCACAACATCATCTCCAACGCCTCCTGCACCACCAACTGCCTCGCCCCGTTCGCCAAGGCGATCAACGACTCGGTCGGCATCGAGCAGGGCCTGATGACCACGATCCACGCCTACACCTCGGATCAGCGCCTGCAGGACATGCCGCACAAGGATCTGCGCCGCGCCCGTGCCGCCGCCCAGAACCTGATCCCGGCCACCACTGGCGCCGCCAAGGCCGTCGGCTTGGTCCTGCCGGAGCTGGCCGGCAAACTGAGCGGCTTCGCGGTCCGCGCCCCCGTGATCACCGGCTCGGTCGTCGACCTGACCTTCAACCCCACCAAGGCCACCACGGCCGAGGAAGTCAACGCCGCGGTCAAGGCCGCCGCGGAGGGCCCGCTCAAGGGGATCCTCGCCTACACCGAGGATCCGATCGTCTCGACCGATATCGTCGGCGATCCGCACTCCTCGATCTTCGACGCATCCCTGACCCAGGTGATCGGCGACGGCACCCTGGTCAAGGCGGTCTCCTGGTACGACAACGAGTGGGGCTACTCGAACCGCTGCGTCGAGCTGCTCGGCAAGGTTCTCTAGGCCAGACGGCTCCGAGGAGTTGGAAATGGCTTTCGGCAAGGCGTCGGTAAAGGACGCCGACGTCGACGGCAAGCGGGTCCTGGTCCGCGTCGACTTCAACGTCCCCCTCGACGGGGAAGAGGTCACCGATGACACCCGGATCAGGGCTGCGCTGCCGACCATCGAGTACCTGACCGGCGCGGGGGCGAAGGTCATCCTCTGCTCTCACCTCGGTCGCCCCAAGGGGCAGGTCGTGCCGGAGCTTTCCCTGGCCCCGGCCGCAAAGCGGCTGGCCGAGCTGACCGGCCAGCCGGTCGAGATGGCCGCCGACGTCGGCGGGGAAGACTCGCGGGCCAAGGCGGAGACGCTGGAACCCGGTCAGATCCTGCTGCTCGAGAACACCCGTTACGAAGCGGGGGAGACCGAGAACGACCCGGCCCTGGCCGAGCGTCTCGCCTCGCTGGCCGACCTCTACGTGAACGATGCCTTCGGCGCCGCCCACCGGGCCCACGCCAGCACCGCCGGCGTCGCGGCCGACCTTCCCGCCTACGCCGGGCTGCTGCTGCAGAAGGAGGTCGAGAACCTGACCTCGGTCGCGACCGACCCGAAACGGCCGCTGGTCGTGGTGCTGGGCGGGGCCAAGGTCTCCGACAAGGTCGGGGTGATCGACCGGTTCCTCGAGATCGCCGACCAGATCTTGATCGGCGGGGCGATGTGCTTCCCGTTCTACAAGGCCCAGGGCCACTCGATCGGTGACTCGCTCTGCCACGACGACGACATCCCGCTCGCCCAGGAAGCGCTGGACAAGGCCGCGGCCGGCAACTGTGAACTGGTCCTGCCGACCGACCTCGCCCTCGGCCGCGAGTTCTCCGCCGAGACCGAAACCGACTCGACCGAAGGCGTGGACGTGGCCGAAGGCTGGATGGGGCTCGACATCGGCCCGAAGTCGGCCGAGGACTACGCCCGCCGGGTCGCCGCGGCCGGCACCGTGCTCTGGAACGGACCGATGGGCGCCTTCGAACTCGATCCTTTCGCGGCCGGCACCCGTACGGTTGCCGAAGCCGTGGCCGCCGCGCCCGGTTACACGGTGGTCGGCGGCGGTGACTCGGTCGCCGCCCTGGTCAAGTTCGGCCTGACCGACCAGGTGGACTGGGTTTCAACCGGTGGCGGCGCTTCACTGGAACTGCTGGAGGGCAAGGAGCTCCCCGGCGTCGCCGCCCTCAACGACAACTGATTCGACGAAAGAGGCAGGAAATGAGCCGCCGACCCTACGTAGCCGCCAACTGGAAGATGAACAAGACTGCCTCCGAGGCGGACGAGTTCCTCGACGCCTTCCTGCCGACCCAGACCGCCGACGGCGCGGAGGTCGTGCTCTGCCCGCCGTGGCTGGCCCTGCAGCGGGTCGCGGAGCGCTGCGCCGGCACGCCCGTCCGGGTTGCCGCCCAGAACATGTTCTACGAGGACTCGGGTGCCTTCACGGGCGAGGTTTCCGCCCCGATGCTGCTCGACATCGGGGTCGACGGCGCGATCCTCGGCCACTCCGAACGGCGCCAGTTCTTCGGCGAGACCGACGAGGCCCTGGCCCGCAAGGTGCCGAAGGCGATCGAGGCCGGCCTCGAGCCGATCCTCTGCGTCGGCGAGACCCAGGCCGAGCGCGAGTCGAACGACACCGAGTCGGTGCTCTCCCACCAGGTGCTGACCGACCTGGCCGAGATCCACACCGACGACCTGGCCAAGGTCGTGATCGCCTACGAACCGGTCTGGGCGATCGGCACCGGCCTCACCGCCACTCCGGACCAGGCTCAGGAATCCTGCGAGTTCATCCGCAACCTGCTGCGCTCCCGCGACCCCCACAAGGCGGAGCAGGTCCGCATCCTCTACGGGGGATCGGTCAAGCCCGGCAACGCGGAGGAGCTGCTCGCCCTGCCCGACATCGACGGCGCGCTGGTCGGTGGTGCCGCCCTCGATCCGGCCGACTTCGGCGCGATCGTTGCCGCCGCCCCCGCCGAGTAGGAAACTTCTCAGGCAGTCATGGCAACCATTCCCGTTCCTTCCGCGGCGCTGATCATCCTCGACGGCTGGGGCCTTGCCCCGCCCGGCCCCGGCAACGCGGTCTCGCTGGCCGAGACGCCGAACTTCGACCGGCTCTGGGAGCAGTACCCGACGGCCCAGCTCAGCGCCCAAGGCCCGGACGTCGGCCTGCCGGAAGGCCAGATGGGGAACTCCGAGGTCGGTCACCTCAACCTCGGCGCGGGAGCGATCGTCAAGCAGGACCTGGCCCGGATCGACAGCGCCGTCGCCAACGGCGAGTTCTTCGACAACGAAGCCCTGGTCGACGCCTGCCGGCGGGCGGTGAACGGCAACGGGCGGTTGCACCTGATCGGCCTGGTCTCCGACGGTGGGGTCCACTCCGGCTGGGAGCACTTGGAGGCCTGCGTCGAACTGGCCTCCCAGGAGGGCGTCCCGGACGTGATCTTCCACGCGATCACCGACGGCCGTGACACTCTGCCGCACGGCGGCGCGAAGTACGTCGAGGAACTGGAGCGCTGGCTGCGCTCGGCCGGGCGGATCGGCACGGTCAGCGGCCGCTACTACGCGATGGACCGCGACACCCGCTGGGACCGGGTCAAGCTGGCCTACGACGCGATCATCCACGGCGCCGGTCCCTCGGCCGCCACGGCCGGCGAGGCGATCGCCGATTCTTACGCGAACGAGAAGACCGACGAGTTCATCAAGCCGACCGTGATCGCCGGCTACGACGGCGCCCAGGAGGGGGACACGGCGATCTTCATCAACTTCCGCCCCGACCGCGCCCGCGAACTGACCCGGGCCCTGGCCGACCCCGACTTCGACGAGTTCACCCGCTCCGGCGGGCCGCTGCTGGCCCTGACCACGATGACCTCATACCGCGAGGGCTGGCCCTACCCGGTCGCCTTCCCCGAGGAGCGGCCCAAGGTGACCATGGCCCAGGTGATCGCGGACGACGGCGGCAAGCAACTCCACGTGGCGGAGACCGAAAAGTACCCGCATGTCACCTACTTCTTCAACGGTGGCCGTGAAGAGGAGTGGGAGGGGGAGGACCGGCGCCTGGTCGAATCACCCCGTGACGTGCCCACTTACGACTTCAAGCCCGAGATGAGCGCCAACCAGGCGGCCGACGCCTTCGTCGCCGGTTGGAAAGAGGACGAGCCCCGCTTCGGGATCATCAACTTCGCCAACCCGGACATGGTCGGCCACACCGGCGTGATCCCGGCCGCGGTCAAGGCGATCGAGTCGGTCGACGCCTGTCTCGGACGGGTCGTAGAAACCGTGCTGGCTTCCGGTGGCGCCTGCCTGATCACCGCCGACCATGGCAACGCGGACAACATGCTCGAGCCGGACGGATCCCCGAATACGGCCCACTCGCTGAACCCGGTCCCGGTGATAGTCACCGCCGAGGGCTTCAGCCTCGACGAAGGCGGCATCCTCGCCGACGTCGCCCCGACCATCCTCGAGTTGCTCGGCATCGACCAACCGGCCGAGATGACCGGCCGCTCGCTCATCGTCCGCGACTGACGCGTAGGGTGGCCTGATGCGCCACGACCCGGCCCGACTGACCTTCGAGATCCACGCCCGCGACGGTGACGCCCGGCGCGGCACCCTGCAGACCCCGCACGGGCCGGTCGAGACCCCGGCTTTCATCCCCCTGGCGACCAAGGGCTCGGTCCGCGGCATGTCGTCGCGGGAGATCGAGGGGATGGGTTACGAGCTGGTGCTCGGCAACACCTACCACCTGCTGGTCGCCCCGGGTCCGGAACGGATCGCCGCGGCCGGCGGGCTCCACGAGTTCATGGGCTGGGAGAAGGCGATCATCACCGACTCCGGCGGCTTCCAGGTCTTCTCGCTGGCCCATGGTGGGGTCTCGCAGGAGATCAAGGGCTCCGGGCGCAAGATGTACGGCCTGGCCAAGACGCTGGGCATCGAGGAGGAAGGGGTCCGCTTCCGGTCCTACAAGGACGGCTCGGAGCTGATGCTCTCGCCGGAGGAGTCGATGCGGGTCCAGGCGGCGCTCGGCTCGGACATCGCCCTGGTCTTCGACGAGTGCACCCCCTTCCACGCCGACCGCGAGTACACGGCCCGCTCGACCGAACGCACCCACCGCTGGCTGAAGCGCTGCCTCGATTGGCACGAGGCGAACGGCCCCGCCGGGCAGGCGGTCTTCGGGATCATCCAGGGCGGTACCCACGCCGACCTGCGCGAGGAATCGTGCGCCGCGGTATCCGCTTCGGCCGTGGACGGGATCTCGATCGGCGGCACGCTCGGCCGTGACAAGGAGGAGATGGCCGAGGTGCTCGGCTTCACCGTGCCCCACCTGCCGGTCGAAGCGCCCAAGCACCTGCTCGGGATCGGCGAGGTGGATGACCTGATGCGCGGCATCGCGATCGGCCTCGACGTCTTCGACTGCGCGGTCCCGACCCGCCTGGCCCGCCACGGCATGGCCCTGGCCCCGTTGCCCGACAAGCGCTTCCGGATCGACGTCCGCAAGCCGGGTGAGGTCGGCAACCGCGAGCCCTTGGTCCCGGGCTGCCCCTGCATCGCCTGCGCCGACTATGACCGGGACTACCTCAACTACATCTCGAAGTCGGAGGAGCTGACCGCGGTCCGGCTGCTGGTCGACCACAACCTGACCTACATGGAACGCCTGATGCGCGGCGCCCGCGAGGCGATCTCGGCCGGTGGGTTCGCCGACTACAGCGAGAAGATCCTGGCCGGGGCGGCACCCTGGTCCGCACGGTAGGTTGATCGGGACCATGGGAGAGCCGCTGATCGAACTCGAAGGCGTTTCGAAGCACTACGGTGCCGTCACCGCCCTCGACGGGTTGACGATGCAGGTTCCGGAAGGCACGGTCTGCGGGCTCCTGGGCCCGAACGGCTCCGGCAAGACGACGGCGATCCGCGTCCTGCTCGGATTGAGCCGGGCCAGTGAGGGCGAGACGACCCTGCTCGGCCAGACCCCGGCGGATCCGGGTTTCGCGGATGCCCTGCGGCAGACCGGTTCGCTGATCGAAGGCCCGGCCCTCTACGGATGGGCGAGCGCCCGGCAGAACATGGAGATCGAAGCCGCCGCCCGCGGGGTCAGCGATCCTTCCGGCCAGATCCTGGAGCTCTTGACCTTGGTCGGCCTGGCCGACTGGGCGGACTACAACGCCCGGACCTTCTCGCTCGGCATGAAGCAGCGGCTGGGGCTGGCGATCACCTTGATCGGCGATCCGCGCCTTGTCATCCTCGACGAACCGACCAACGGCCTCGACCCGGCCGGGATCGTCGAGATCCGCGACCTGATCAAGCGTCTTCCCGAACGGGGCTGTTCGGTCCTGGTCTCTTCCCACCTGCTGGCCGAGGTCCAGTTGATGTGCGACCGGGCGACGATCATCAACAAGGGCAAGCTGGTCGCCGACGGGACGATGGAAGAGATCCTCGGCGGCGACGAGGTGGCCGAAGGCTTCATCGTCTACGTTGCCCTGGACTCGGTCGAGGCTGCCCGGAAGGCCCTGGAGGCGGCCGGTCTGTCGGTCGATGATCGAGGCGAAGGATGCCTCTCGGTCCGGGGCAGCGTGAGCGACGACTCGGAGATAACTCGGCTGCTCGGCGAGGCCGGCATCTGGCTGCGCGGGCTGGGCCGCGAACGGCCCGACCTGGAACGAGTGTTCCTCGAACTGACCGAGGGTGCGGCGAGTGCGGTCTGAGCTGATCAAGATCAGGGCCCTGCCGACCCCGCGTTGGCTGCTCTTCTCGATGGGCATCTTCCTCATCCTCGGCATTGCCGCATCGGTGATCTGGGGGGTCGGGGAGGATGGCATCGTGATCGACCTGGCGATCGGCTTCCCGGCGATCGTCTGCTCGCTGCTTTTCGGCACCTGGGTCTTCGGGCTCGAGTTCGGCCAGAACACGCTGCGACGGGTCGTGGCGGCCCGGCCGAGCCGGATCGCACTGATTGGCAACAAGGTGGCCGCGATGGCCCTCACCTTGACCGCCGCGACGGTCGTCGTGCTGCTGCTCGGCATCCTGCTCTTCGGGCTTGCCGGCATGGGGCATGAACGATCCTTCGACCTGGATGACGTGACCAGGGCCGGGCTCTCGATCATCGTCGCGAACCTGATCTACGGGATCACGGCGATGTCGCTGACTATGCTCACCCGTTCGATGGCCGGTGGGGTGACGGTCAGCCTGGTCATGTTCTTCGTGGTCAACTTCGGGCTGGTGTTCGTGCCGGTGGTCGGCGACTACACGCTCGGCGTGGTGATGATCGACGTGACCGACTCGATCCGCGGGATCGATGGTGGCGAGACCACCAACCCGCTGGGCATCTCGCTGCTGGTCCTGTGCGGCTGGCTGGCGCTCTTCTTCGCGGCCGGTGCCTACCGCACGGTCCGCCAGGAAGTGCGCTGACCCGACCATTTCGGGCTTTGCCCTCTACTTGGTGTTGTCGCGGACCTGCTGCTTGAGCTCGTCCGAGAGCTTCTCGACCGAGTTGCCGGCAAAGTCCTTGATCTTCACCGAGGCGGCATGGTCGGTCAGCAGGATCACCGTCCCGGCCACCACGGCTGCGATCAGGACCAGGGCCAGCATGCCGAAGATGAAGCGGAAGAAACGACGGATCGGTGAGCGCTTCCGGCTTGCCCGCGGGGCGGTTTGGGGAAGCGTGTAACGGGGCGGGGGCGGGGCCGGACGATGGGCGGTGCGGGCCGTCCGTTCCAGGGGCCGGGTCGCCGTCTCGGCCTGCGGGAATTCCGGAGGCGTGACCGGTTCCTCGTCCATCTGCAGCGTGACGTCCTCGCCGCGCAGGCCGCGCTGGAGGCCGTCCGACAGCGCGGCTGCGGTATTGAACCGATAGGCCTTGTCGCCTTCGAGGGCGCGCATCACGGCGGCGCTGACCGTCTCTGGGACGTCGGCGTTGTAGGTCCGCGGCGGCAGCGGCTTCTCGTTCTGCTGGCGCACCGCCAGCTCGGCCAGGGAGGAACCCTCGTACGGCAGCCGGCCGGTCAGGAACTGGTACAGCACGACGCCGAGTGCGTAGACGTCGGTCGAGGGGGTGGCTTCCTCGCCCCGCACCTGTTCCGGGGCCAGGTAGGCGGCGGTGCCGACCACCGAGCCGACCTGGGTGATGCGGGTCTGCTCCGCCGCCCGGGCGATGCCGAAGTCGGTCAGCTTGCAGGTCATCTCGCCACCGCCGACCGGCCCGCCGATCACCATCAGATTCCCCGGCTTGACGTCGCGGTGGATGATCCCGTGCCGGTGCGCGTACTCGAGCCCGGCGCAGGCCTGGACGCCGATCTCGACCGTCACCTCCGGATCGACCAGCCCTTCGGTCTTGAGGATCTGGGCGCCCGACTTGCCCTCGACGCATTCCATGACGATGAAGTGGCGGCCGTGGTCGACCCCGGTGTCGTAGACCTGGACGATGTTCGGGTGGATCAGCTTCGCCACGGCCAGCGCCTCGCGCCGGAAGCGGGCGACGAAGCGGTCGTCGTCGGAGAGGTGTTCGGCCAGCACCTTGACCGCGACGGTCCGCTCGAGGATGCGGTCGGTCGCCCGGTAGACGTTCGACATGCCGCCGGAGCCCAGCTTGTCGTGGAGCTCGTAGCGGTCGGCGAGTACGGTCGGTTCACTCATCGTGGATCACCCGGGGCCGAGGCCGCCGGAACCGGGGCCGGTGTCCGGTGGCGTACTCGGGTTGGTAGGAGTCGTCGGAGTGGTCGGATTTGAGGGATTCTTGGCAGGCGGAGTTTTCGACTGATTGCCGTTTCCGTTGCCGTTCGATTGTGTCTGCTGATCAGAATCCTGGTCTTCATCCGTCGTTCCCTGGTCGCCGGTCGTGTTCTCCCCGGTGTCCGTGGTCCCGGTTTCGCCGGTCGCGCCTTCGCTCTCGGTTGGTGTTTCTTCGGTCTCGACGGGCTCTTCCGGGGTCGTCGTGTCCGCTTCGATGCATACGTCGGTGTCGTTGGCGAGGAGTGTCAAATCAGTGACACCGTCGAGCAGGGAACGTTTCAGTTTGGCGTCAACATCCGGGCCCATCGATTCGATCTCGGTCTGGGCCTCACGGGCCACCTGGGCTGCCTCGAAACACTTTCCGGATTTCGCCAGAGCCTTGATCCGGTCGAAGTGCGCGATCAGTGATTCCGACGTGTCCTTGGGGATCAGGTTACTGCGATCCTCGCCGCAGCCGGAGAGAGCCGGCAGCAGCACGATGCAGGCCAGCAAGGCAGGCAGAAAGCCCCGGCGGGCGTTTGGTCGGGCAGGGAACCGCATTCCCGCCGAGTCTAGATGGTTGGGCCGGTGGCCTTTGTGACGCATTTCCGGCTTCAGTGACCCTTGAGGAGCCGGTCGCCGAGATGGGAGGGCAGGCCGGCTCGGCGGATTGCTTCGGCGGCGTCCTCGACCGGGTACTCGACCCGGTGGAAGCGGGCTTCGAAACTCTCGGTGTCGATCTCGGCCCAGGCGGCCCGGGGGTCGCCGTCGCGTGGCTGGCCGGCGCTGCCCGGGTTGAGCAGCCACTTGCCGCTGGTCATCTTCAACTGCGTGCCCCCCGGGGCGAGGACGGAGGAGACCCTGGCCATCTCGTCGACCCGGGTGAAATAGAGGGCGATGTGGGAGTGGCCGATCAGGGCGATCCGCTCCTGCTGGAAGTCGAGGTTGTCCTCGGCCAGGTCGCTGTCGACCACGTATTCCCAGATCGGGTCGCGCGGCGAGGCGTGGAAGAGCCCGATTCCTTCGCGCTGGGAGGAGGTGCCTTCCAGCCCGCGCAGGACCTCGAAGGCCTCCGCCTCCATGTGGTCCCGGGTCCAGCGTGCCGACATCGCGGCCGAGGGGGAGAAGGTGCTGATGTCGATTTCCCGAAGCGCGGCGAGATCATGGTTGCCCAGCAGAAAGACCGAGCAACGCTCCTGCAGGGTCATCACGCATTCGCCGGGGAAGGCCCCGTAACCGACCGCATCGCCGAGGAACCAGACTTCGTCGACCCCGGTTTCGTCGATGTCACCGAGGACTGCTTCGAGCGCGTGGCGGTTGGCGTGGATGTCCGAGATTACGGCGACGTTCATGGATTGGTGGGCTGGGCCCGGTGGGCCTGCCGAATATCGTATTGAGCGATGAATCCGGGTCCGGCCACTGGCGGCCGAGTGAACGGCTACGCCCTGGCTGGAACCGCGCTGGGGGCGCTCGCGGTTGCGGCGCTCGCCGTGTTGCTCCTTTCTCCCGACCAGGGTCCGCCGGTTCCGGATCCTGTCGCGGCGGCCCGGGTGATCGCCGACCGCTTCACCCCGGCCGAGTTGAACCGGGCCGACGACTACCGGTCCTGGGCCCGCCTGATCGGGGTCGCCTCGCTGCTGGTCCAGTTCGGCACCCTCGGCTTCCTCGCCTTCTGGCGTGGTGCGCCGATGCGGCGGCTGCTGGCCCGGCTCGACCGCCGGCCCCTGCTCGGGGCGATGGCCGCCGGGGCCGGGATCTCGATCCTGCTGGCCCTGACCGGCCTGCCCTTCGACCTCGCCGCCTGGCAACTCGGGCGTGACTACGGCCTGATCAGCCAGGACCTGGCCCCGAGGCTGCTCGACTGGCTGCTCGGGATCCTGATCACGATGATCCCGGCGGCGATCGGAGCACTCCTCGCGATGGCCCTGTGGCGCCAGCTCAAGGGAAAGTTCTGGCTGCTCGCCTCCGTCCTGGTCGCCGTCTGGGCGGTGGTCACGACCTGGCTCTGGCCGGTGGTCGTTTCGCCGCTCTTCAACGACTTCGACCCTCTGCCCGACGGTCCCGCCCGGCAGGAGGTGCTGCGGCTGGCCGACCGGGCCGGGGTCGAGGTCGGCCAGGTGTACGAGGTCGATGCGAGCCGCCGCTCCTCGACCGTCAACGCCTACGTGAACGGCATCGGCTCCTCCAAACGCGTGGTGATCTACGACAACGCGATCCGTGACCTCACCCCATCCGAGTTCAAGGCACTGGTCGGCCATGAACTCGGCCACGTCAAGGCGAACGACCTGAAGCGTGGCATCACCTTCGCCCTGCTCGTGATCCCGCTCGGCGTGCTGTTCGTCCAGTTCGCGAGCGGGGCGATCCTGCGCCGTAACGAGGACGACCCGCGGGGGCCGGCCCTGATCCCGGTGCTGGCCCTGACCATGACCCTGGCCGTCTTCGTATTGCAGGTGCCCGGCAACGCGCTCTCCCGCCAGGTAGAGGCGAAGGCAGACCGCTACTCGATCCACCTGACCGGGGACTCGCAGGGGCTGGTCGACCTCCAGGTAGGCCTGGCCAAGGCGAACCTTTCCGACGTCGACCCGCCGGCGGTCTGGCAGTTCCTCTTCGGCACCCATCCCACGACCTTCGATCGCATCGCGATAGCCGAAGGAGCAAGGAGGACACAGTGAAAGTCGAGCTGATCGCGGTGGGCAGGATCAAAGCGCCATTCGCCGAGGCCGAGGCCCACTACCTGAAGATGCTGAAGCCGCTGATGCGGGTCGAGGTGACCGAGGTCAAAGACGACCCCGCGCTGGCCCGCGGCGTGACGGCGGCCCGAGCCACCGGCGGCAGCCGGCCCGACCCGGGCACGGTGGTCGCCCTCGAGGCCGGCGGCCGGGACATGACCTCGGAGCGCTGGGTCGAATGGCTCGACGATCGCCGCCACGAAGGCAAACGCCTGACCTTCCTGGTCGGCGGCCCCGAAGGCCTGCCCGGCGAGGTCTCCGGGCTGGCCGACCACCGGCTCTCGCTCGGGCCGCAGACGATGGCCCACCAGTTGGCCCGGATCGTCTTGCTGGAACAGCTCTTCCGGGCCAGCAAGATCCTCGCCGGGCAGAAGTACCACCTGTGAACCGTCGATCGTCCTTGCATAGGATTGGCGAGTGAACGCTCCATCTTCAGATCCCGTCGACGTCCTTCATTCCGCGGTGACCGCCGCCGCCTGGCGGCTGGCCGGCGACGAGGGCGTGAGCCCGGCGCTGGATCCCTCGCCGCGTCCGGAGATGGGTGACTACTCGACCAACGCGGCGATGATGCTGGCCAAGCCGCTGGGCAAGCCGCCACGCGAGATCGCCGCCGAGCTCGCTGCTGCGATCGAGGCCGAGCTGGGCGCCGCCCTGGAAAAGACCGAGATCGCCGGGCCCGGCTTCATCAACCTCTTCCTCGGTGATGCCTGGTACCGCGAGGCGGCTGCCTCGATGTCTGCGACGGGTGCCGCCGCAGTGTCTCCCGTGGCCCGGCCGGAACGGGTCATCGTCGAGTTCGTCTCGGCCAACCCGACCGGGCCGCTGACCGCCGCCTCGGGCCGCCACGCCGCCTACGGCGACGCCCTTTCACGCCTCCTGAAGGAGACCGGCCACGCGGTCACCACCGAGTACTACGTCAACGACGGCGGCACCCAGGTCGACAACTTCGCTGCCTCGATCGCTGCGCGGATGACCGGCGACGAGCCGCCCGAGGACGGATACAAGGGCACCTACGTGAACGAGCTGGCGGAGCGGGCCGCGACCGAGGGCCACGACCCAACCGACCTCGAGCGCCTCGCCCGGACCGGGGTCGAGTGGATGGTCGAGGGGATCCGTGGCTCGCTGGAGAACTTCGGCGTCCGCATGGACGACTTCTTCTCCGAACGCTCGCTCTATGAAGACAATCTCGTCGACCGCGGCATCCAGCGACTGCGCGACAACGGGCATGTCTTTGAGGAGGACGGCGCCGTCTGGCTGCGCACCACCGACTTCGGCGACGACAAGGACCGGGTACTGGTCCGCTCCAGTGGCGAGGTCACCTATTTCGGGGCCGACGTCGCCTACCACGTCGACAAGATCGAGCGTGGCAACGACCGGCTGATCGACGTGCTCGGCGCCGACCACCACGGTTACGTGCCCCGCATGGCGGCGGCGATCCAGTCGCTGGAGGGTGACAGGGCCGAGTTCGAGGCCCAGATCATGCAGCTGATCCACCTGGTCGAGGGCGGCCAGCGGACCAAGATGAGCAAACGGGCCGGGGACATCGTCACCCTCGACGAGCTGACCCAGGACATCGGGGTAGACGCGGCCCGCTGGTTCCTGCTCGCTCGGAGCCACAACCAGACGATCGACCTCGACCTCGACCTGGCCCGCAGCCAGTCATCCGAGAACCCCGTGTACTACGTCCAGTACGCCCACGCCCGGATCCAGAGCATCCTCCGCAAGGCTGCCGAGGAAGGCGGCCCGGGATCTGGTGACCCGCTGGCCGCCCCGGTCGACCCTTCCGAGAAGGCCCTGGTTTCGAAGGTGCTGGAGTTCCCGGCCGAGGTCCATGAGGCCGCCGAGAAGCGTGCCCCGCACCGGATCTGCGCCTACGCCAGCGAGGTCGCCGCCGCCTTCCACGCCTTCTATCGCGACTGCCAGGTGGTCGGTGCCGAAGGCGAAGGCGTCCAGGCCGCCCGGATCCAGCTCTGCGGCGTCACCGCAGAAACGATCAAGCGTTCCCTCGGCCTACTCGGGATAACCGCCCCCGACCGGATGTAGGCGCTCAGAGGTCGAAGCGGGCCATGTCTTTTTCGAGGCGGTCGGCCTCGTCCTCGCTCGGTGCTTCGGAGGGCTGCTCGTCCTCCGGGTCCGGCCGGCGGCGGCGCCAGGCGATGATCGCCCAGGCAACCCCGAGCAGTCCCAGCACCAGGCCGATCACCGGGATCGCGTAGGCCCAGACGTCGATCCCGCGGTTCTCCGGCATGGCCAGCACCTGACCGCCGTACTCGGCCACCAGGGCGTCTTCGATCTCGTCCTTGGTCTTGCCCTGGGCGATCAGTTTGCGGATGAAGACCCGCTCCCGTTCCGCGGCGGGGGAGTGGGAGAGGCCGAGCAGGGTGCCGCAGACCGGGCACATCACCTCGTCCTCGATCTCCGGCAGGCTGGCCCGCGGCTGGGGGCCGGGGGCCTGGTCGGATGCCGAGGCGGCCAGCGCGAAACCGGGTGTGGCCAGGGCACCGATCAGCAGGAGAAGAAGCCCGAGCCGCTTCATTTCGAGCCCCCGCCCTGGGATTGCTGGTCGCCGGTGGTGCCGGCCTGGTCCTTCAGAGCCGGCGCGGCGAAGGCCTCGATCGCGGCTTCGTCCGCGAAGGGACCGGGATAGTGGGCGACCAGGTTGCCCTCAGGGTCGACCAGGAAGGATTCGGGGACGCCGGTCGTCTTCAGCTTGCCGTCGGTGTAGTCACCACTGGCATCCCGCAGTTGCGGATACTCGATCTTGAACTCGCGCAGGAACTTCATCGCGTCCTCGCTGAGGTCCTTGGTGTCGACCCCCAAGACCGTGATCCGGTCGCGGTTGTTCTTCTCGAAACGGTCCAGGGCCGGGGACTCGGCCTTGCAGGGGCCGCACCAGGAAGCCCAGACGTTGAGCAGGACCCATTGGCCGCGGTAGTCCTCCAGCGACCCCTCGCCGCCTTCCGGCAGGGTCTGGAGCGTGGCCACGGGCACGGGTTCGCCCAGGGAAAGGCTCGATTCGCCCTTCTTGACCAGTCCCCAGACGAGGAAGGCCAGCAGGGCCACCACGCCGAGGACGACGATTGAGGTTCGCCAGTTCACTTGAAACGTCGATTATGGAGAACGAGGCGCTCCGGCCGCCGCGCGCCGTTCTGGATCTGTTCGGGCACCGCCCCGGCTGAGAGGGAGCGTTATTGTTCGGCCCCGCTTCGGCAGTGCCTTTCGCGGACGTAGCTCAGTTGGTAGAGCGCGAGCTTCCCAAGCTCGAGGTCGCGGGTTCGAGACCCGTCGTCCGCTTTTGACCGAACCTCGTCAATCGTCCCTTTCGGTCGTGATCGTGGCCTACGAGTCGGGTCCGGAACTGGCCCGCACCTTGCCCGGCCTGGCCCGCGAGCTCGCGCCCGGCGACGAAGTGATCGTGGTCGACAACGGATCGAAGGTCTCGCCGCACGATGTCGTGGCCGAACACCTGCCGGCGGCGACGGTCATCGAGATGGGGGGCAATGCCGGATTCACGGTGGCTACCAACCGTGGTGCGGCCGCTTCGAGCGGTGACATCGTGTTGATGCTGAACCCCGACGCTCTGCCGGAGCCAGGCTTCGGCGAGGCGATCCGCGCCCCGCTCGAGGACCGTCCCGAATGGGGTGCCTGGATGGCTCTGGTCGCCTGCCGGGTCGATGGTGAGAAAGCGGTCAATTCCTGGGGCAACCCGGTCCACTTCACCGGCATCGCCTGGGCCGGCGGCCACGGGCGGCCCCTGACCGAAGCGGGCGAGACCCGCGAGATCGCGGTCGCCTCGGGGGCGGCGCTGGCCGTGCGCCGGGAGGTCTGGCAGGAGGTCGGTGGCCTGCCCCAGGAGTTCTTCCTCTACCACGAGGACATCGACATCTCGCTCCGGATCCAGTCGGCCGGCCACCGGATCGGCCTGGTTACCGAAGCGATGGTCGACCATGACTACGACTTCCACGCGAACGAACGCAAATGGTTCTGGCTGGAGCGGAACCGCCTGGCGATGGTGGTCCGCAACTACCCGGGGCGGTTGCTTGCCCTGGTCGTGCCGGCCCTGGTCGGCACCGAGCTGGTCCTGCTGCTGGTCAGCGCCAGGCAGGGCTGGCTCGGGGCGAAGCTGAAGGGCTACCGGGACCTGCTGCGCTGGTTCCCCCGTCTGCGCCACGAGCGACGCGAGATCCAAACGGCCCGGCGGATCACCACCAGCGAGTTCGCCGACCTGCTCACCCCGGACCTGGACTCACCACTGATCTCCGCCTTCGCCCGAAAGGGGCTGGTGAGGGGACTGCTCCGGCTCTACTGGCGAGCAGTCCGGACTCTGGTTGGCTGACGAAACCCGGCGAAAATCCGGGTGCATTGACTTTTATAGCCATAGTCGATCTAACTCAAAGCACCCCGCCTACGAGGCTTGGGTGATCGGGCGGATCAGGATTTCGTTCAGGTCGACGCCGGGTGGCTGGTCTAGAGCGAACTTGATGGTGCGGGCGATGTCCTCGTCCTTGAGGGCCGCGTCGCCGGGGCGGTTGTCGAAGAAGTCGGTGTCGACCATGCCCGGCTCGATCAGGGTCACCTTGATGTCCTTGCCGTCATCGCGGCCGCGTAACTCCTGCCGCAGGGCCTCGCCGATCGCGGTCGTCGCGAACTTGGTCGCCGAGTAGAGCGAGCCGGGCAGCACCCGGCGGCCGGCGATCGAGCTGGTCACCAGGTAGTGGCCGTGGCCGCGCTCGAGCAGGTGGGGGAGGGTCGAGCGGATGGTGAGGGCGGCGCCGAGCACATTGGTCAGGACCATCGACTTCCAGTGTTCGGGCGTCTCCTCGAGGAACCCACGAGTGGCGCCGAAGCCGGCGTTGACGAAGACCTCGTCGATCTGACCAAATCCCTCCAGAGCCGCGGCGGTCATCGCCTCGACCTGGTCCCACTCGCCGACGTCGCAGCCGACCACGAGCGCCCTTTCCGGACCGCCCAGCTCGGCCGCCAGTTCCTCCAGCGGCTCGACTCGGCGGGCGGCCAGGACCAGCCGCCTTTCCGCCGCCATCAGCTTGGCGGTTGCGCGGCCGATGCCGCTGCTCGCCCCGGTGATCAGGAGTACCCTCTCTTCGCTCATCGCCCGATTCTGGCAGGGCTTGGCGACGGGCCGTCTGAGGCGGAAGCCGCCAAACGCCGAGGATTGAGATAATCCACCCGTTATGGACGTACAGCGCAAGCGACAGGTGCGCCTGTTCGTGGCTTTGGGCGCCGCCCTACTTCTCGCCACCGGACTGATTTACACCTCTTTCAACGCTTCCTCCGAGGCTCGTCAGCCCAGTGAGCTGACCGATGCCGTACCGGGCAAGAGTTACGAGATGACCGGCAAGGTGGTCAAGGGCTCGCTCGAGGAGACCAAGGACGGCATCAAGTTTTCGGTCAAGGATCGCGACGGCAGCGGCCAGCCGCTGCCGGTGATCTACAGCGGGGTCGTGCCCGACCCCTTCCGCGAAGGGCGCGAAATCGTGCTCACGGGCACAGTCGAAAACGGGGTCTTCGTGGGGGAAAAGGACACGCTCGTGACCAAGTGCCCGTCGAAGTTCTCGGAGAAGAAGAATCAGTAACGTCGGCAATGCGGCGCTCTGGCTTGCCCTGCTGACGGCGATCTTCGGGGCGGTCGCAGCTTTGATCGGAACCCGTGGCGATCGCCGCTGGGTCGATTCCTCTCGTTACGCCGTCTACGCCTTCGGTGCCCTGATGGTGGTCTGCGTGCTCGTCGTCGAGCACGCCTTCCTGACCGACGACTTCAGCTTCAGCGTGGTCGCGACCCACTCCTCGATCGAGACCCCGGCCTTCTACAAGTTCACCGCGATGTGGTCCAGCCAGGAGGGCTCGCTGCTGCTCTGGTCCTTCATCCTCGGGATCGTCTCGACCATCGCGCTGGTCTCGACGCGGCACAAGCTGCGCGACCTGGTGCCCTGGGCGACCGCGGTGATGATGGGGGTCGCCACCTTCTTCACCGGCCTGATGCTGCTGGGCGGAGACGTCAACCCGTTCACCACGATCTCACCGGTACCGGCCGACGGGACCGGCCTCAACCCGCTGCTCCAGCACCCCTCGATGATCATCCACCCGCCGATGCTCTACACGGGTTACGTCTCGCTGACCGTGCCCTTCGCCTTTGCGATCGGGGCCCTGATCAGCCGCCGGGTCGACGCCGCCTGGATCAAGTCGACCCGCGGCTTCGCGCTGATCGCCTGGACCTTCCTCTCGATCGGCATCATCCTCGGTTCGCGCTGGTCCTACACCGAGCTCGGCTGGGGCGGCTACTGGGCCTGGGACCCGGTCGAGAACGCCTCGGTCATGCCCTGGCTGATCACCACCGCCTACATCCACTCGATCATGGTCCAGGAGAAACGGGGCATGCTCAAGGTCTGGAACTTCAGCCTGATCGTGGCCAGTTTCAGCCTCGCCTTGCTCGGCACTTTCCTGGTCCGCTCCGGGGTGCTCCAGTCGATCCACGCCTTCGGCGACAGCACGGTCGGCCCCTACTTCCTCTCCCTGATCGGGATCATCCTGATCGGTTCGACCTGGCTGATCATCTCCCGGCTCGACATCCTCCGTTCGGAGCGGCGAATCGATTCGCTGGCCTCCCGCGAAGCGGTCTTCCTGATCAACAACCTGCTCCTGATCGCCCTCTGCGCGATCGTCTTCTGGGGCACCTTCTTCCCGATCATCTCCGAGCTCCTGACCGGCACCCGGTCGACCCTGGCCGGCCCCTGGTTCGACCGGTACACGACCCCGGTCGCGGTGGTCCTGGTCCTGTTCACCGGGATCGGCCCGATGATGTCCTGGCGGAGAATCTCCCGGGAGGGGGCGAAACGGGTCTTCACCGTGCCGCTGATCGCCGCCGCGATCGCCTTCGTGCTGCTGCTGGTCTTCACCGACGCTGCGCACAGCTTCTGGGCGCTGCTGATCTTCACCCTCGCCGCCTTCACCGTGACCGCGCTGGCCCAGGAGACCTGGCGGGCCGCCGCGGCCCGCAAGCGGAGCGTCGGTGGCTCGATCTTCGCTTCGATCTGGTCGAATGCGATCCGGAACCGCCGCCGTTACGGCGGCTACATCGTCCATCTCGGCCTGGTCGTGCTGCTGATCGGCATCGCCGCCTCCTCCAGCTTCGAGACCAAGCGGGACGTCGAGCTGACCCCCGGGCAATCGACGGTCGTGGACGATTACCAGGTCACCTACGTGAAGCCGACGCTGACCCGCAACAAGCAGGCGCTGGTCTTCGGGGCCGACCTCAAGGTCAACCGGAACGGCGAGCCCTTCGCCACCCTCAACCCGACCCGGCAGTACCACCAGGTGACCGATGGCAGCGTGCCCCGCGGCATCGCCTCCTACTTCGAGGGTGAAGCAACCAGCGAGGTCGGCTTGAAGGCCGGCCTGCGTTCGGATTTCTGGACTTCGGTCGAACCGAACACGAAGGAATTCCAGCGCCGCGCGAAGCTGGCCGATGGCCTCTTCTCCGCCTTCATGCGCGAGAAGGTGCTGCCGGTCGTGCGCAAGGACCCCTCGCGGGCCGCGGAGGCCAGCCGGGGCGCCGAGAAGCTGCTCAACCTGACCACCGACAAGGTGGTCGCCGGGTACAAGTCGGATGACATCGAGGCACCGGTCACGATCCGGGTGATCGTCAGCCCGATGGTCACCTGGATCTGGATCGGCGCGGTGATCGCGATCCTGGGGGCTCTCTTCGCGGCCTGGCCGAGCCGGAAGCCGAAGTGGAGGAGGCAGGCGACATGACCGTGATCTGGTTCCTGATCATGCTCGCCCTTGTCGTCTCCTTCGTTTCGATGCCGTTCTGGCGGAAAGGGTCCGGCTCGACCACCGAGGATCCTGAAGTCGCCGCTCTCGAAGCTGCCCGGGAGGCCAAGTACCGGGAGATCCGCGACGCCGAGATGGACCGCGAGTCCGGCAAGCTCTCCGAGCAAGATTTCACTGAGCTCCACGCCGAGCTGAAGCGAGAAGCGGTGAGCATTCTCGACCGCCTCGAAGCGCTAAAGGGCAAAGAAGGCTAGAATCGGCCGCCGATGTACACGATCATGGCCATCATCCAGGTGTTGCTCGCCGTCCTCCTGATCTTCCTGGTGCTCCTGCACTCGGGCAAGGACGCGGGGCTTTCCGGTGCTTTCGGCATCGGCGGTGGCGGCAGCTCGGTCGGCGGTGGCTCGATGGTCGAGCAGAACCTCGACCGCGCCACGATCGTCACCGCGGTCCTGTTCACGCTGAACACGATCCTGCTGATCAAGCTATAACGCTGTCCGCCGGGGTTCGCCGGTAGTCTGCGCCGCATGAGCGGCAAGACGAAGACGACACTGGCCATCGTTCTCGGCGTCGTAGGGATCCTGCTCGGGGTGCTCGGCACGATCACTGCCTACAACGCGAAGGACGCGGTCGATTCCGATGTGAACACTACGGCCGAGGTCCAGTCCCTGGTCGAGACCAAGTTCCAGGAAGCCCAGACGAAACAGGACCAGCTCGAGGCGAGCCAGAAGTCCGACGCCGAGAAGTTCGTCTCGCAGCTCACCCAGGGCAACAAGAACCTGCTCCGCAAGATCAACGGAAATCATCAGCGGACCAAGAAGATCCAGCGGCAGACCCGCACGCTGCGCAACCAGGTCAATGCCCTGAAGAGCCGCGACAACCAGTTCGAGAATGAACTGGCCCAGGTCGAGAACGACCAGGATGCGGATTACGCCCAGCTCAATCAGCGGGTCAACCGGCTGAACAAGCAGGTCCAGCAGCTTCAGAACCAGGTCAGCCGGCTGCGCGGATTCGTCGGCGGGTAAGCGCGGCCTTGCGGATCCTCTTCGTCTGCCTCGGCAACATCTGCCGTTCGCCGTCCGCCGAGGCGGTCATGCGGGGGCTGCTTGCCAGTGAGGGAATCGATGGCTTCGAAGTCGACTCGGCCGGCACCGGTGACTGGCACGTCGGCAACCCTGCCGACCCGCGGGCGATCGCCGCGGCAACCGAACGGGGCGTCGAGATCAGCGGCGCCGCCCGCCAGGTGAGAACCGCCGACTTCGAGGAATTCGATCTGATCCTCGCCATGGACCGTTCAAACCACGCCAACCTGCTGGCCATGGAGGGGGCCGACCCGGGCAAGGTGCGCCTGTTCCGGGAGATGGCCGGCGAGGGCGAGCTCGACGTGCCGGACCCGTACTACGGAGGCGAGGACGGCTTCGCCGAGGTTCTCGACATCCTCGAGTCCGGCTGCGCAGCGATCCTGACCGACCTCTAGCCAGAGCCCCTCCCATCCATCGGTTGCTTCGAGTGGGAGGGGCGGGTCAAGTTACGTCCCGCCCACCCTCAGAGCCGGCGAAGACCGGCTCGACTGCGGATGGCTTGCCACGTTCGGCAGGTCTTGACCTTGCCGGGGCAGCTGAACGGGGTGGCGAAGACCACCCTCGCCTTCGCCTTGGTCCGCTTGCGGCGGATCACGATCACTCGGGTGATGCCGCGGCCGAGCTTGTACTTGCGGGCGGCGATCAGCTTACGGTTGCGCTTGCCGCCGCGGAACTTGATCCAGCCCCGGCAGAAACGGGTCGGCGAAGCGACCGGGCAATGCGCCCGCACACGGAGGAAACCCTTGCGCTTCGCCGGTTTGCGCCAGATTTCGAGCATGTCCGGCTCGATCCACTGGGGCGAGCTGCCGACCACGACCGAGGCGACCGGTACATGTGCCGTTCCGCCGGTGTTGCCGGTCAGCGCGACGGTGGTGGAACGGACCTCGAGCTTCTTTCCCGGCTTGACGTTGGCGCCCGTGCTCCAGAGGACCCGCCGCCAGCCACCGGACCGGTCGAACCGATATCCGTCGGTTCCGTCGCCGGCCCGGAGGCGATAGGCGGAGGTGGTGTCCCTCAGCATGGAAAGCGTGTTGCGGACCGCGAAGCGGGCTTGCCGCGAGTTGCCCTGGCCGTCGATCAGCCCGTACATCTCGTTGTCGAGCTTGTCGAAGTACTGCTGCAGCACCACATAGCGGGCGCCTTCGCCGACCGCGGTGGCGATCAGGCGAGTCGATTCGTCGGCTTGTCCGGCCTGTTCGAAGGGACGGCCGTCTAGGTAGCGGTGGCCGAGCTCCCAGATCTCGATCGGCATGTCGAGGCCGTCGGACCGGACCATGGCAATCACCGAAGGGAGGCTTGAAGCGGGGCCGTAGTAGTGCAGCTGCAGGGCGTCGATCAGGCTCCGGTGAGCGACCAGCTGGTCGTAGAAATCCTGCATCTTCAGCACCTTGGGAACCGAGAGGTAGGCCGGGACCTGGTCGGTCGAGGTCAGGTAGGGGCCGCCGCCAAGGTCGTTCTTCTGGCTCTCCTGGATCGTGGCCAGGGCGCCTTCGAGGTTGCCGGCCAGCCACTGCTTGCGGGCCTCGATGATCGAAAAGCCGCCGCTGGAGCTGACCGAGTCGAGGATGATCGCATCCGGGTTGGCGGCATGGGCGGCGCCCGCGGCGATCTGGAGCAGTTGGAAGTACTGGGCCGGGGTGTCCTTCCAGTGGTTCGGTGCGATCACCTCGTTCTCGACCCCGAAGCGTTCGACCCGCCCCTTCATGTGGTCGACCAGGGCACCGAAGAAGGTGCCGTATGCGTCCAGATCATCCGGCATTCCCCGGTCGTTGCTACTCGATGGTTCGGCGAATACCCGGACCGCCGGGTCGATGCCGCAGGCGATCGCGGTGTTCACCTGGCCGTCTACGCCCGAGAAGTCGTAGACGCCGGGCGACTTCACGATCCGGGTCATCACCGCGCCGATCACCGTGGTCTGCCCACCGTCCTCCTTGATCCGGTCACAGTTGGAGGCGAGCAGGGGAGGGTCGGTCAGGGCGCCGGCCTCGACGCCGTCGGGAAAATCCGTCGCCCGGGCGGGTGCGGCCAGCATGAGCAGGGCCAGGGCCAGTGCGAGCGGGACGGGAAGGCGAGACATCGTTCCCTAAACCCGCCACGCCGGTCCGGGTTGCGCTGCGGGCCGGCGCTTGGGAGACTCGGGGCGGTGATCCCGTCCAGACCGAGCCGCCGCGGGCTCCAATCCATTCTCTCGTTTGTTGGCGTCGGCCTGTTCGTCCTGGCCGGCTGTGGCTCGAGCGACGACAGCCAGACGAGGGAAGGGGAACCCCGATCGCCGGCCGCGTCGGCTCCCGGAAACGTCGACTGGCTGATGTTCGGGCGGGTTCCCGCCCGGACTCATGCGCTGCCGCTCCAGCGCGACCTGGACCCGCCACTGAAGCAGGAGTGGAGCTTCAACGATCGCGTGCTAGTCGAGTTTCCACCCGCCCTTCACAACGGTGTCGCCTACCTCGCGGACAAGTACGGCAACGTCCGCGCTCTCCAGACCAGCGACCACAAGGTGCTGTGGGACATACAGAAGAGCAAGGAGAACGTCGGTCCTCCCTCAGACGTGACCGGGCCGGCCTGGCACAGGGGCAAGGTCGTGGTCGCCTTCCACGGAGGGGAGCTTGCCGCGCTGGACGACAAGACCGGCGAGATCGCCTGGAAGCGCAACCTGAAGAGCAGGCTCGAATCCTCGCCCGCGGTCGGCAACGGCCGTGTTTACATCGGGACCGACAAGGGAGACGTCGATGCCTTTGACGTCGGCACGGGCAGGCCGGTCTGGACCAGGTCCCTGGGCGACGCCCCGGTCAAGGCCAGCCCCTCCCTGGCCGGGCATGCGGTTTGCGCGGCCAACTACGTCGGCCGCGTCTTCTGCCTCGACGACCGGACAGGAAAGATCCTCTGGAGCCGTCAGACGGCGGGCCTCGACGGCACCGGGGGCTTCTACGCTTCGCCGGCTATCGTCGGCCGGCGCCTCATCGATGCCCGCGACGACGGCACCGTGTTTGGCTTCGACCTCGACACCGGGCGGGTCGAATGGAGCTTCGGGACCGGTGGCCCCGTCTACGGGTCGCCGGCCGTGACCGTTTCGAAATGGTCGCCGATCACGGTCTTCGTCGGCAGCTACGACCATCACCTCTACGCGATAGACGGGCGGAACGGGAAGAAGCTCTGGTCCTACGACGTCGGCGGCGAAGTGCCCGGCACGCCGACCGTGGTCGGGCGCACCGTATACACCTCCAGCTTCACCACCGAAGAATCGATCGGCATCGACATCACCACCCGCAAGAAGGTGTTCCACTTCCCGTCGCCCGGATACACGCCGATGGTCTCGGACGGCAGGAATCTCTACCTGGCCGGCTATTTCACCCTCCACAAGTTCGTCCCTCAGCGCTGACGGCCCTAGTGGCCGAACGAGACCTTCGGCAGGCGCCGGTCGATCCAGGTCGGGATCCACCAGAGCCGCGTGCCCGCCAGCCGCATCAACACGGGTAGCAGGAGCAGCCTGACCAGGGCCGCGTCGAGCAGCACGGCGACCCCGAGGATGATCCCCATCTCCCGCGGGGGCAGCGGCCCGGACAGGGCGAAGGTGAAGAAGACGGCGACCATCACCCCGGCCGCGGCGAAGACCACCCGGCCGGAGTGGGCGAGGCCGCCGACCAGGGCTTCCTTGGCATCGCCGGACTTCTCCCAGTGCTCGCGGGCCGAGCTCAGCAGGAAGACCGAGTAGTCCATCGAGATCGCGAAGACCATCGCGAAGAAGAAGACGGGCGCCCAGGCGTCGAGGAAGCCCTGGGATTCGAAACCGAGCAGCCCGGACAGGTGCCCCTGCTGGAAGACCAGCTGGGCGACGCCGAAGGCCGCCCCGACCGCCAGCAGGTTGGTCAGCACCGCGATCGCGGCGAGGATCGGTGCCCGGAGCGCGACCAGCAGGAGCAGGAAGCCGAGCGTCATCACGACCGCGATCGCCGGGGCGGTGGTGTCGCCGAGGGCAGCTTCGAGGTCGTGGTTCTCGGCCGCGGCGCCGCCGACCAGGGTGCCGGCCGGCAACTCGTCCCGCAGGCGGTCGATGGTTGCGGCGAGGGCGGGATCGGAGGGGTCGACGGTCGGGGTTGCCGCGATCAGCGTGTGGCCGTCCCGGCTCTGGCCGGCGACCATCGCCCCGGCGATGCCCGGATCGGTGGCGATCGTCCGAACCGCCGTGGCGGCTTCGTCGGCCGGCGCGACCACCTGGAGCGTTCCCGGGGCGCCGGGCCCGAACGATTCGGCAACCTGTTCGTAGCCGACCCGGGAGCCATCGTGATCCGGCACCACCTTGATCGAGGGCATGCCGGTGTCCAGCGAGAGCACGGGCACGCAGAGCGCGAGCAGGACCATCAGTGCGGGAACGCCGAAGAGCAGCGGGCGGCGCCAGATCCTCTCGCCCCAGGCCGCGAAGCCGGCCGAGCGATGTTCGCCGTGGTGCACCCAGGGCAGGCTCAACCGGTTTACGCGATGACCGAGCTTGCCGAGCACGCCGGGCAGCAAGGTGAGCGAGGCGGCCAGCACGAAGGCGACGGCCAACATCACGCCGATCGCCATCGACCGGAAGGCCGGGCTCGGGACCAGCAGCACCGCACTGAGCGAGATCAGCACGGTGACCCCGGAGAACATGACCGCCTTGCCCGCGGTGTCCATGGTCTCGGCGATCGCGTGCCCGGTGTCCGGGTTCGAGGTCAACGCCCCACGGAAGCGGTAGACGATGAAGAGCGCGTAGTCGATGCCCAGGGCGAGGGCGAACATCATCGCGAAGTTCATCGCCCAGATCGAGATGTCGAAGAGCTGGGCGCCGAGGTACAGCGAGCCGGCCGCGGCAACGAGGCCGAGAATGGTCAGCATCAGTGGCAGGCCGGCGGCGACCAGTGAACCGAAGGCGAGGACGAGGATCAGCAACGTGACCGGCCACGAGATCACCTCGGACTTCATCATCGCTTCCTTGTTCGCCTGGTTGAAGTCCGACCACATGCCCGAAGAACCGGTCAGGGAAACAGATGCGGATCCGGCTTCGAGCCCCGCCAGTTCGTCTTTGATCTCGTCGGCCGCGTGGACCATCTGGTTCGAGTCGGCGGCCGCCCCGGCTTGGATCACGGCGGTGTGGCGGTCAGCGGAAACCCAGCTCTTCCGGGTCGGCATGACCACGCCACGCACGTCGTCGGAGCCCTTGAGGACCGCCGCGGCCTGCCGGAGGGTTTGGTCGAAGGCGGGGTCGCCGAAGGCCGAGTCGTCGCTGTGGACGACGACCATCAAGGCCGAGGAGGACATTCCACCGAACTCCTGGTCGACCAGGTTTCTCACCTCGACCGATTCCGAGCCGGTCGCTTCCCAGCCGGCCCCGGAGAGGGCATGTTCGACCCGGGGGGCGAAGAAACCGAGGCCGATCGCGATGATCAGCCAGACCGTCGCGACGACCCGGAAGTGTTCGGTCGTCCAAGCCCCGAGCCGGCCGATCGGCCCGTAACCGCTCACCGGTTCACCCCGGCGGCCGGCTTCAGCGAGGTGACCCGGCTGAGCAGATAGGAAGCGGGGCAGGCTCCGACCACCACGAAGAGCCATTGGTTGACTCCGGCGAGCACCGGCAGCAGGGCGAACCAGGGGGAGAAGAGCAGCGCGAGCAGGCCGCCGACCAGGCTGACCGTCCCGGCCATCGCGAACAGGACCCGTTCGAGGTACCAGCCTCGAGACCGCTCGGTTTCACAGCTCGATGTCATCATCACTCCAGTCCGTTATACAAGTCAACAACTGTGTAGTGGAATAGATTAGCACGAGAAGGCCGATCGGGTGGTCGATCGGCCGCGGCCGCGCCTGGCCGGCGACGAGCGCCGCTAGCTGCCGGCGACTATCTGGCTGAGTTCCGAGATGCGCTGCTCGACGCTGTCGCAGACCACCTCGCAGATCGCGAGCAGGCTTTGGTCGGCGATGCCGTAAAAGACCGTGTTGCCCTCCTTGCGGCGGCTCACGGCGCCACCGCCATGCAGGGCCTGGAGGTGTTTCGACACGTTCTGCTGGCTGGTGTCGAGGATCTCCGCCAAGCTGCCGACACTCTGCTCGCCTTCCCGCAGCTGGTCGAGGATGCGGATCCGCATCGGCTCCGAGAGCAGCTTGAACCGGGCCGTGATCAGCTCGATCAGTTCAGGTGGCAACGGGGTCGGCAAGGCCATGCAGTCACCTTACAACTCGATAACCACGTTCTTACTGAGCTGTGAATGGCCGTGTTGCAGAGCCGACCCAACCATCATTTGGTTCCGTGGGTCGGCGGGTTGAACTTGGAGGGCGGGTCGGACCCCGCCCGACTCCTGTCAAGCGTGCCCGTAAGGGACCTCTGGGAAACCGCGGATCGCGCTTTCGACGATTTCGTCGTCCTCGTCGCAGACCGTGAAGAGCTCCATGTCGGCCGGGGCTATCCGGCCTTCGCCGGCCAGCCGTTTGGCGACCCAGTCGATCAAGTCCTGCCAGAACTCGCTGCCGACCAGGACGACCGGGTGGGGCCGGGCCTTGCCGGTCTGGATCAGGGTCAGCACCTCGAAGGTCTCGTCGAGGGTGCCGAAGCCGCCGGGGAAGATCGCGAACGACCACGAGTAGCGGACGAACATCAGCTTGCGGGCGAAGAAGTAGTGGAACTCCTTGCCGATGTCGAGGTACGGGTTGGCCGACTGCTCGTCCGGGAGTTCGATGTTGAGGCCGACCGAGAGCCCCTGCTCGTCCTTGGCCCCGCGGTTCGCCGCTTCCATCGAGCCGGGGCCGCCGCCGGTGATCACCGCATATCCGCGGCGGGCGATCCCGGCGCCGACCCGGCGGGCCTGTTCGTACTCGGGGTTGCCGGGCTTGGTCCGGGCCGAGCCGAAGACGCAGACCGCGGGGCCGACCGGCTCCATCACCTTGAAGCCCTCCTCGAACTCCTCGCGAATCTTCGCCAGGCGTTCCGGATCCGACATCTCGGCCTGGATCTCCGGTTCTCCGCAACGGATGATCTCCTGGTCGAAAGTGCTGGGCTGCTTCGCGATCGTGCTCATCCGAGGCAGCCTACCCGGGCGGTTCGGCGCCCGACCGGCCGCGGTGAAAGTCCGCTTGCTCGCCAATTCGTCGCGATTCGATGTCCGTGCCGGCTGCGAGAGTCACGGCGTCAAGTCCGAATCGCGAGTCCCGGCCGGCATGCCGCCCCGGGGGAGGTGGTGAAATGGATCGCAAGACAGGAGCCGCGCTGGCGGTCGCAATCATCGGGGTGATCGTCGGCGTGGTCGGGATCGTCATGGCGAAGGACGCCAATGACGCCAACCAGGACACGCAGGCGCAGCTCGAGCAGCAGATCAAACAGAACGATCGCAGTTCGGCGGCCAAGGTCGCGGCTGCTGCCGCAGCAGCGAAGCTGGTCGAGAAGAAGGCCGCGAACCGGGCCGACAAGGCCGAGCAGCAGGACGAGAGCTCGCTCAAGTCGGCCGAGCAAAAGGATTCCTCCCAGGTTTCCGCCAACGCCTCCGGCATCCAGACGCTGGACGACAAGGTCAACGAATTGAGCGAGGAAATCGGCGACGTCGAAGGCAAGCAGAAGGCGAATATCGCCAAGGTGAACGCCCGCATCGACCAGTTGGCAGCGAGAGTTGACGCCGGCGGCTGATGGTCTGCCTCAACCGGGGACGGGCCGTGGCCGGGATGCGGCCCGTCAGCCGGCGCCGAGGCCGCCGCTGGTGTTGCCGTCGGTGTTTGCGCTGCCGGTCTTGAGCGTCCGGATCCCCCTCGCCATGAGCTGGTGCTCCTTGCGCCTCCTGATCTGGAGCCCGGCCAGCTCGTAGCGCTTGCCGCCGACGATCACCCCGTCGAAATAGAGCATCTGCTTCGCCGCTCGCCAGTACTTGCCGTTGCGGAGTGCGCGGGCGATATTGGTCGCCGGGCGAGTTCCCCGCTTCGGCACGAAGTCGAGATAGCCGGCCCCCAGGTTGAAGGCGAAGGACGTGAGGGCGGTGACCATCGGCGCGTTCACCCGCACTCCCCGGATCCGGGCGAACACTTCCGCCTCGGTCTCACGCAGGTCCTTGCGCAGCAGCTTGAGGGCCTGGGCCTGGGTCAGGCAGCCCCACTTGCGCTTGTCGGCCTTGGTCGGCGGCCCGTAGTGGAGCAGGTGCCCGTAGCCGATCGTCGCGTGTCCGGCCGGGTCGGCGTAGGGACAGGAGACGAAGCCCTCGAAGCCGGCCACGAACTTGGTCGTCGCCATGGTCACGGCGCCGGACTGGCTGGGCAGCGAGAGCAGCGCGATACCGGCGATGAGTAGGGGGAGGAGGCGACGCATCGCCCCAATGGATAGCAAGAGGCCCGGGGCCGATGTCGGCCCCGGGCCTCCCTGGTCAACCGTTCCCGCCTGGAAGGCGGGACGGGATCCGGGGATCCGTCACCATGGGATCCCCGGACATCTGGCGGCTATTTGAGCTTGAAGGCGAGGTCTCCGGTCCGGCCGTCGGCCCGGAAACGTGCGGTCAGGTTCGCCTTCTTCGCCTTGGCCAGCTTCTTCTTCCCGGCCCGGGTGAACTTGGCGGTGACCTTCGTCCAGCCGGCCTTCGTCGCCTTCGCGTTGCCGGCGGCGACCACGGCCTTGCCGCGCAGGATCTGCAGCTTGACCGGGCCGGCACCCAGCGTCTTGACCCGGAAGCTGACTCCCCGCTTCAGGGACGGTTTCAGCTTCAGGCTGAGCTGGCGGACCGAGATCGGGTCGTCGACTCGCGGACCCGGGTTGACTTTCGCCGGACCCCAGTCGGGCTCGGAGCCACCGGGGATCAGCAGCTTCGGCTGCGGTGAATCGCAAGCGCCGCCGATGTTGGCCTTGAGCCAGACTCCGTCCGGTTCCTCCCAGGCCAGGGACTTGCTGTCCGGCGCCCAGGTCGGGCCGCCGAGCCCTTCGAGCTCACCGGTCAGGCATTCCGGGGTGGGCACTGCCGGGGGCGGGCCTTGCTTGGCGTTGCCGCTGACCGTGTACCAGATGATGTGGGTGCTGTTTCCGTAACCTCGCACCGCGGCCAGCCGCGAGCCGTCCGGGGCCAGCTCCGCGTCGCTGAGGTCGGTGTCGTTCTCGGCGTAGTCGCTGTCGTCGAACCAGTGGACCGGTTCGCCCTTCCCGAGGTCGTGGATGTTGACCTGGGATCCGTACCCGCCGCTCTGGAGGGTGCGCGAGTTGCCGATCCACGAGGGGTCGGTGAAGAAGGTGGAGCCGTACTTCGACGGATCGGTGAGGCGATCCGCCGCGGTGTAGCCGGTGACCGTGCGCGCGCCGCAGCTCACGCCGACCGGGCATTCGTAGGTGGCGAAGGCCCAGGTGATCAACTTGCCGTTGGGTGAGATCGCGACCTTGACCGGCACGCCGTCGACCATGTGGCTGACCGAGTTCTTCAACGGTGGAGGGTTGATCGCATTCAGCACGGTGCCGTTCTGCTTCATCCGCACGATCTGGTCGTTGTGGCTGGCCGCGATCGTCCCGTCGTCGGCCTGGGAGGGCGAACGCCAGGGGCTGTCGGCGGTTCCGTTCTTGGTGACCTGGTGCTGGCCGCTGCCGTCGGCATTGGCGATCCAGACGTCGTAGTCCTTGACGTAGACGATCGAGCCGCTACTGGCGGCAGCCGTGCCGGCGCCGATCAGCAGTCCCGCGCCAAACAGCGCGAGCAGGAAGGCGAGACAACGGTTGAGCGTCGGGGACTTCGGTGTGGGTGACTCGAGATTGGGCATTGGTGACTCCCGTTTCGGTTGACTGATGAACGGAAACCTCCCAGGGCGTCATTGCGGTCTCCTTGCCCCAACCTTGTCGCCACGCAAACGAAGCATCCCGCCGTACGATCACGAGTCGCCCGCCCGAAACGACGAACCCCCTGCCGGGGGCAGGGGGTTCCGAGCGCTTCGTATGGTGCGGCTGAGAGGAGTCGAACCTCCACGTCCTTGCGGACACAAGCCCCTCAAGCTTGCGCGTCTACCAATTCCGCCACAGCCGCCCGAGGTCCGCGGATTCTAGGGGAAGCTGCCCGGCCGATGCGGAGAGGGTGCCGGGGTTTTCGGTCGCGATCTTGCGGTTTTCGGCCCGGCACGAACATACGTCCGCCCGGGGAGCTAGATTACGAACACAGGTTCGCCACCCAGGGTCGGACCGCTTTCCGAAAGCAAGGCCGAGAGCCGAAAAGGAGCGACGTGGTTGATCTGACCAAAAGACAGCGCGAAATCTTCGACTACATAGGCAAGTACACGGACAAGATGGGCTATCCGCCCACCGTTCGTGAGATCGGCCAGGCAGTCGGATTGACCTCTTCTTCGACCGTGCACGTCCATCTCGCCAACCTCGAGAAGGCGGGCGTGCTGCGCCGCGATCCGAGCAAGCCCCGGGCGCTCGAGGTCCTGGTCGGCAAGGCCAAGAGCGCGGGGGAGAGCGTGCGCGATGGCGCCCGCGACATGGTCGACACCGTGGCCAGCGCCGCGACCGCGGCGGCTGGCGGGCCTTCCGGCCTGCCGTTGCTCGGCCGGGTTTCGGCCGGTCCCGGCATCCTGGCCGAGGAGAACATCGAGGATTACGTCGACGTGCCGGACATGATCGGCGGATCCGATGGCGACTACGTGCTCGAGGTCCGCGGTGAGAGCATGAAGAACGCCGGCATCATGGACGGCGACTACGTGATCGTCCACCCGGCCCCCGAAGCCAGGAACGGCGAGATCGTGGTCGCCCTGCTCGGGGACGAAGATGCCACGGTCAAACGCTTCTACAAGGAGTCCGACCACTTCCGCCTCGAACCGGAAAACGAGACGATGGACCCGATCATCACGACCGAAGCCCAGGTGATGGGCAAGGTAATAGGAGTCTTCCGCAAGGTCTAGAGCCCCGGGCGGCATCCGGGGCGTCCCGTGCGCCACGAGGTTTCCGCTGCATAGCGCTCTCAACTCCGATCTCGGTTGCCTGGGCTGGCCTCTGGATTCGGGTGCATCGAGTTAGATCGACTCTCGCTATCAAAGTCGATGCACCTCGATTATTGGCCGCTGCAATGGGAAAGGCCCCCGAGGGGGCCTTTCCTTTAGTGGGTCTGTAAGCCGGATCCTGTCTTGAACGACCATCTATCTCACCGGTTGATCGGACCGGTGGGCACTTTCGTGACCTGCGACCTACCTGGATCTCGCCGGGCCGGGTCAGCGATCCTGTTTGGTCTTGCACCGGACGGGGTTTACCTGGCCGCCGTGTCACCACGACGCCGGTGCGCTCTTACCGCACCTTTTCACCTTTGCCTGATCGCGACTCACGTGTGGTCGCGCCATCGGCCGTGTATTTCTGTGGCACTTTCCCGCGGGTTTCCCCGGGTGGGCGTTACCCACCGTCCTTGCCCTTCGGTGTCCGGACTTTCCTCGACGGGTTTTCTCTCCCACCGCAGCCGTCCGACCCACAACCCCATTGTATTGCCTGCCTGGCCAAGTGCCCGCCTCCCCAGCGCCGAAGCCAAATTCAAGAACCGGACGTACATCACACAAATGAAATGCACACGTATCGTGAGCGTTTGCTAATCTTCTCGCACCTTCTGCTGAATCTCCGCCTCAAGATCGCGGAGAACGGGGGACCCAAAGGACATCGGTCCAGGGGCGAATCACTGGCATCTGCCAGGTAGCGCTGCTCTTTCAGCGCGAGCCCGACAGCTAACCCCGCAAGCCTTACGAAAGAGAGAAGAAGGAATGGTTCGCAGCCTACGGCTGGGCAAACTGAATATCGCCGCGCTCATTGCCTCCGTCCTGGCGTTCGCTCTCGTGGCGCTCGTCGTCATGAAAGCCGACACCGCGTCGGCAACCACGGGCGGCCTCACGATCGCCAGCCCCGACACTTCCGCCAAGGAAACGGGCCCGACCTCGACCGGCAATACCAGCGTGGCCACCACCGGCAGCGCCGTGAAGGGGACCCGCTTCGGGGCCCGCGTGCTGCGTCAAGGGATGGCTGGCGCCGACGTCCGGGTTCTGAAGAGCATCGTCCGTTCCAAGCGGCTGCTCCGCGGTGCTCTCACCACGACCTTTGACCGCCCGACCACCAGCGCCGTCCGGCGCTTCCAGGGGGCGGTAAACATCGCCCGCAACGGGGTCGTCAACAAGGCGACCGCGCGGAAGATGATCGGTTCGCTCAAGACTTCCGAAGCTTCCTGGTACGGCCCGGGCCTCTGGGGCAACGGCACCGCCTGCGGCAAGGTGACCCTCCGGCCGAACACGATCGGCGTCGCCAACAAGAACCTTCCTTGCGGCACGCGGGTGCTGATCGGCTACCGCGGCAAGTTCGTGATCGCCCCGGTGATCGACCGCGGCCCCTACATCGCGGGCCGCACCTGGGACCTGACCAAGGCCGCATCCGACGCGATCGGGCTGACCAGCGCCGGGGTCGGCCGGGTGCGCCACGCGATCCTCAGCCGCGGCAAGTAGCCCGCCCCCGGCACCACAAGGGGCGGTAGCCCTGCGACGGCCATTTTCGGCTGCCGACCGTTTCATTGCAGGGGAAAACCGATCCTTCACGGCTTTTTCGCTGTTTGTACCGTGACCCGCCGCGCCACTTACGCGTTCCCGCGCCGCTACGAGAGATCAGGCGCCGGGCGATTCAAACCAAGGAGCTAGTGAAACTGATGTCAGCAAAGACCTTTCCGACCATAGGCCGCCGTACTCAGGTCGCCGCCGCTCTCGCCGGGCTCGTCGCCCTGCTCGCCGGCCTGGCGATCATGAACGGACCAGGCAACGAGGCGGGTGCCGCCGAAGGCGGCGCTTCCGCGGCGGGCCAGGCGGTCTACCTCGGCAAGGCTAGCGCCAAGCGCATCCCGCTCTGCCCGCAGCGTTGCTCGGGCCTGGCGATCGTCAGCGGCTTCCAGGCCAAGGCCGGCGGCACGGCCAACGCCTACCAGGTGCCGTTCGTCGGCAAGATCACCCGTTGGCGCATCAAGCTCGGCGAGCCGAACGCCAGCGACATGAAGTTCTTCCAGAACCGCTTCGGCATGCAGCCGCAGGCGGCGATCGGCGTGCTCGCCCGGAGGTCACAGAACGGCAAGGTCGTCTACAAGCTGCGGCGGCGCAGCCAGGTCCAGAACCTGACCAACTTCCTCGGGAAGACGGCCACCTTCACCGTGCCCGGGATCAAAGTCAACAAGGGCGACTACGTCGCGCTGCTGGTCCCGACCTGGGCCCCGGCACTGTCGACCCCGCGAGCCTGCCAGGTGATCAACACCGCCGGCGACGTGGTGAACCCCGCGGTCTGCGACCAGTTCAACCAGAACAACAGCTGGGTCGCGAGCCGCAATCGGAAGACCTGCAACGCGAAGAAGATCAACGCGAAGAACTCGCAGCCCCAGATGAAGATCAACAGTTTGGCTTCATACGGCTGCCGCTTCAACGGCGCCCTGACCTACGGCGTCAGGGTCGAAAGCCGCTAGGCCAGCCGCCCGGATTTTCGGAGGTACGAACGAGAAAGGACCGCCTGGTGGCGGTCCTTTCTCGTAGGGAGGAGAGGCCGGTCAGGGAGGAACCGGACCTCGTTATGGGCCCGAGAGAGAAAGGGCCCATTTTGGAGAGAGATCAGGCGGCGTCGGGCAGTACCCGCGGGGTTGCCTGATCCTTCGGGAGGGCCGCTGCTGCGGCCATCACGCTTTGGAATTCGCCCATCGCCACATGGGCGAGGGCCTCGAGGATCTGTTCGTCGTCCCAGCCGGCCTCGCGGGCTTCCTCGTGGAGGTAGATCGGCGGGTCGCCTTCCGCCTCGAGGGCTGCCTTGAGGTAGGTGAGCAGCGCCTGTTCGCGCGGGTCCGAAGAAGCGAAGCTACGGGCCCTCGACACCTCGTCGAGGCCGAGCCCGGCGTTGCGGGCGGTCTTCGCGTACTGGACGACGCTGTAGGAGTCACCGCGATGCTCGGCCACGGCGAGCGCGATCCGATGGCGGGTCGACTGGGGGAGTTCACCTTGCTGGAGTTCGGCCCGCATACGGGTATAGGCACGCAGCACCGCGGGAGAACCGGCCAGCACACCGACCAGTTTGTTGACCTGGCGGCCACCCACCTGGATGCTCTTGAGGATTGGCGCGCTCTCTTCGGGAGCGGTCAGTTCGTCGTGGATATGGAATCGGCTGACTTCTGTCTTTACGGTCACGATGTCACGCTTCCCAGTGTTTCTCGGAGTGACGGCTCGCGCCCAGGTTTAGTCGCCGTTTAGCGAGCCATTACTTTACTTTTAGCTAGTTACTTACCGCAAGTAAGTTATACCCCCTTCGGCGGCGTCTTGCAAGCTCCTTCGCGTATCGTTTCCGGCTGAGGTACCTCGATCCCGGCTCGCAAGCCATTTCTTTCGCCTTTCAAGGAGTCCGATGGCAGTACAGACCAATACCCCGGAAGACGTCTTCGAAGCAGTCAAGGGGCACGACGTCCGCTTCATCCGACTCTGGTTCACCGACGTGCTCGGGAACCTGAAGAGCTTCTCGATCAACTCGAGCGAACTGGACCGGGCCTTCGAGCAGGGGATCGGCTTCGACGGCGCCTCGCTGACCGGGTTCAACCCGGTCGAGGAGTCGGACATGGTCGCCCGGCCCGACGCCAGCACTTTCAGCCTGATCCCCTGGCGGCCGGGCGGGACCGACGCGGTCGCCCGCATGTACTGCGACATCGAGGTGCCGGGCGGGCATGCCTATGAGGGTGACCCGCGCTGGGTCCTGAAGCGGGCGCTGGAGCGGGCGGCGGACCTCGGCTTCGACGACTACTCGGTCGCCCCCGAGCTCGAGTTCTTCTACTTCCGTTCGTCCCGTCCGGAAGGCGGCGTGCCGGAAGTGCTGGACGAGGGCGGCTACTTCGACCTGACCACGCTCGACGCCGGCTCCGACGTGCGGCGGGAAACCGTCCTGGCCCTGGAGCAGATGGGCGTACACGTCGCCTCGACCCACCACGAAGCCGGCCCCTCCCAGCACGAGCTCGACCTCAAGCCGGCCGGAGCCCTGACCACGGCCGACGACGTGATGACCGCCAAGGTCGTGGTCAAGGAGTACGCCGTCCAGCAAGGTTGGCACGCCACCTTCATGCCGAAGCCGATCGGCGGCGCCAACGGCTCCGGCATGCACCTGCATCAGACCCTGATCAAGGACGGCGAGAACGCGTTCTTCAACGAGGGCAAGCCGGGTTCGCTTTCGGCGACTGCCAAGGCCTTCATCGCCGGCCAGCTCCGGCACGCCCGTGAGATCGCCCCGCTCTACGCGCAGTGGGTCAACTCGTACAAGCGGCTGGTCCCGGGCTTCGAGGCGCCGGTCTACCTTTCCTGGTCACGTCGCAACCGGTCTTCGCTGATCCGCGTTCCCCAGCAGAACGGTGGCCAGCCGGACGGAGCGCGGGTCGAGATCCGCTGCCCCGACCCCGCCTGCAACCCGTACCTCTGCCTGGCTGGCCTGCTCCAGGCCGGCCTCGAGGGGATCGAAAAGGGCTACGAGCTACCTGAGCCGATGGAGGAGAACCTCTACCACCTCGGTCCCGACGACCTGGCCCAGCGCGGCATCGAGCAGCTGCCGGCGACGCTCGGCGAGTCGATCGAAATGGCCGCCGATTCGGAGCTGGTCCTGCGGACCCTGGGCGAGCACACCTTCCGCCGTTTCATCGAACTGAAGCGCCAGGAATGGGATGCCTACCGGGTCCAGGTCACGCCCTACGAAGTCGAGAGTTTCCTGCCGGTCCTCTAGCTCCGCAGTTCCCTCAGCTTCTTCGCCGCTGCGGTCTTGGCGTTGAAGGCTCCGGCCATCGCTTTGTCGGCAAAGGAGCCCTTGGGTGGCACCGCGCCGAGCTGCCGGGCCATGTCGAGGCCGTTGAGCAACGCGGTTATGTGGACGATCTTGCCCTCTTCGAGGGTAAGGAGATCGACCCCTTCGACGTCGATCGTCGCCCCGTTCGGGCGGAACCCCTCGAAGCTCCCCTGCCCGTCGAAGGTGCCGGTCGCCCGCCAGTGGACGGCGGCACGGTCCTGCTCGGCGATGATCTCTTCGGCCTCCAGCCGAAAGTCGGGGAAGCAGCCGAACAGGTTGCCGAACCAGGACCTGTAGTCCTCGGGCGCCCGCAGTTCTTCCATGCCGACAAAGGTCGCCCGGCTGCCCGGTCGCCAGCATTCGATCATGCCGTCGATGTCCTGCCGGGCGACGCAGTCGAAGTAGTGCTCAGCGATCTCACGAGTCGAGGGCATCGAGTTCCTTTCCGAGTTCGGCCGGGTCGGTCACCGGCGCCTTGCAGGTGAAGCTATGGCAAACATACGCGGCCGGCAGGCCACCGACCAGCTTTCTTCCGAGCAGCAGCGGTGGGCTGCTTTCCCCTTCCGGGCCGCCGGCGACGACCAGATTGGGGCGGTACCGGCGCCGCGCCTCGGTGATCAGCTCCTCCGCATCCGCCGCCGCACCCTCCTCGGGCCAGATGACCGCCAGCTCCGGGGCGGGGGAATGGTAGAGGGCGAGCGCCTGGAGCAGATGGCCGAAGGCGGCTGGTTGCCGGGCGGTCGCGGGGGCGAGCAGCTTCAGCACCTCCTCGGCCTTGCGCCGGTAGCTGGACTCGCCGGTCAGGTTGGCCAACCTGAGCAGGCCGAGCGCGGCTGAGGAGGATCCGGCCGGGATGGGATGGTCGCCGACGTCCTTGCGGCGGGCGATCAGCTCCTCGTGGTCATGCGAAGTGGTGAAGAATCCGCCCCGTGCCGGGTCGGCGAAACGGTCGATCATCGTTTCGGCGACCGCCCGCGCCCGGTCGAAGATCGCCGGGTCGAATCCGGCTTGGTAGAGGTCGAGCAGCGCCTCCAGCAGGAAGGCGTAGTCCTCCAGGTATGCGTTGAGCCGGGCTTCGCCGTGGCGCCAGGTGCGCAGCAGGTTGCCCTGGGGGCTGCGCATCCCGTTCCAGATGAAGTCGGCGGTGCGCCGGGCCGCTTCCAGGTAATCGGGGCGCCCGAGCACCGCGCCGGCTTCCGCGAGGGCGGAGATCATCAGCGAGTTCCACGAGTTCAGGACCTTGTCGTCGAGGGCCGGCCGGACCCGGTCGGAGCGGGCGGCCAGCAGCCGGTCGGCCAGCTCTTCGAGGTTCGGGTCGACCTCATCCGGAGGGGTTCCGGAAGGGAGGTGAAGGACGCTGCGGCCTTCCAGGTGGCCTTCCTCGGTCACGCCGAAGGCCTCGATCACGGCGGGCGCCTGGTCACCCAGCGCGGCGGTGATCTCGGCCGGGGTCCAGGTGTAGAAGAGGCCCTCGACCCCTTCTGAGTCGGCATCGAGCGAGGCGTAGAACCCGCCGGAGGGGTCGAGCATCTCCGCCATCGCCCAGTCGAGCGTCTTCTGGGCGACCCAGCGGTAGCGGTCACGCCCCGTGGCCTGCCAGGCCCGCAGGTAGGTGCGGGCCAGCAGGGCGTTGTCGTAGAGCATCTTCTCGAAGTGGGGGACCAGCCAACGGTCGTCGACCGCGTACCGGGCGAAGCCGCCGGCCAGCTGGTCGAAGATGCCGCCGGCGGCCATCCGGTCCAGGGTCACCTCGACCGCCGCCACCTCGCCCTGGCCGAGCATGAAGTCGAGGACCAAGGCGGGCGGGAACTTGGGGGCCGGCCCGAAACCGCCCAGTTCGGTGTCGGTGTGCTCGGCCAGGCTGGCCGCGCGGCTGGCGGGGAGTTCCGGATCCAGCTCACCCTCCGGCGCGCCGATCAGGGAAACAGCCCCGAGCCGGGTCCGTACGTCGCCGGACTGGGCGAGGATCTCGTCTCGCTTCTCGTCCCAGGCCTTGACCACGGCCTCCATCACCGCCATGAAGCTGGGCAGGCCCATCGAGGAATCCGGGGGGAAGTAGGTGCCGCCGTGGAAGGGGACGCCGGACGGGTCGAGGAAGGCGGTCAGCGGCCAGCCGCCCTGGCCGGTGATCGACTGGACCGCCTCCATGTAGATCGCATCGATGTCGGGCCGCTCCTCGCGGTCCACTTTCACCGGCACGAAATGCTCGTTCATGTAGGCGGCCGTCGCCTCGTCTTCGAAGGACTCGCGCTCCATCACGTGGCACCAGTGGCAGGCGGCGTAGCCGACCGAGAGCAGGATCGGCACCTGCCGCTCCTGGGCCTCGGCCAGGGCCTCCTTGCCCCAGGGATGCCAGTCGACCGGGTTGTCCTTGTGCTGGAGGAGGTAGGGGCTGGTCTCGTCTGCCAGGCGGTTGCTCATTGCAACATGATCGGGCATCGCGCGGCCCGGCGCCTGGCGTGGCAGGATGCGACTGTGATCGAGGCGTCGATCTTCAACAAGTTCTGGCACGACCAGATCGAGACCAACCATCAGCAGGCGATCTTCCTGCTGCTGCTCGGCTTCCTGCTCTCCTTCGCCTTCATCCGCATGAGTACCAGGCTGATGCGCAGCCCCAAGGTCCCCTGGTGGCCGGGCAGCATCGTCAGCGAGGGTGGCCTCCACGTCCACCACCACGTCTTCGGGATCGTGCTGATGATGATTTCCGGGGCAGTGGGTTTCGCGATCGCCGAGGAGGGCACCGCCTTCGACCTCTGCGGCCTGGCCTTCGGCATCGGCATCGGGCTCACGATCGACGAGTTCGCACTCTGGCTGCACCTCGAAGACGTCTACTGGTCCGAGGAGGGCCGGCGCTCGATCGACGCCACCGTCCTGACCGCGCTGGTGCTGTTCCTGCTGATGTTCGGGGCCCGGCCGTTCGAGATCGGGTCGGACTCGATCGGGATCCTGATCGGCAGCATCCTCACTGCCGTCTTCATCCTCACCGTGGTCGGGATCTGCTTCCTCAAGGAGAGGGTCGTCCACGCGGTCGTCGGGTTCTTCATCTGGCCGGTCGCGCTATACGGAGCCTGTCGCCTCGGCAAGCCGGGCTCGGTCTGGGCCAAGCGTCGCTACGGGGAGAAGAATCCCTCGAAGCAGAAGCGGGCCGAAGCCCGGTTCCGCCCCGATCGCCGCACCCAGCGGTTCAAGGAGAAGTTCCGTGACCTGGTCGGCGGCGGGATCAGCCAGAACGGCTGACCCGGTGCCGTCCCTTGCCGCCTAACCGCGGTTGCGGGCGGCGATTTCCTCGAGCGCGGCCATGGTTTCGGCCATGCCCGCGCCGGTCTGCTTCTGGTAGAGCTTCGCCGCCTTGGTCGTTTTTCCGGCGGCCATCAGGGCTTCGACCTCGGACGAGACCGGCGGGGCGTCGACCGCGACCTTGACGCGATCGACCGCCCCGGTGTGGGAGAAGAGGATCTCGACCTTCCGCTCGAGCTCCTCGACCCGGGCCCGAAGATCCTCGACTTCGCCCATCAGGCCCGCAGATCCTTGGCGAATGCCTCGAAAGCGTTGGCGTAGTTGTCGAGGTCCTCTTCGGTGTGGAAGACCGAAAGGGTCCACTCCTCTTCGACGCCCGGGGTCATGAAGATGCCGTTGTTCATGTGGTACAGCCAGCCCAGGGTCGAGAGCTCCTCGTTGACGTACTCGGCGTAGTCGCGGTACTCGTAGAGGCGCTGAGGCGAGAAGATCACGCAGCCCTTGGCGCCGATCCCCTCGGTGTAGGCCGGGAGCTCGTAGGTGTCGATGATCTCCTGGCAGCGCTTCTTGAGGTACTCGTTCTTCTCGTTCAGCTCGACGTAGGCCTGCTCGGTCAGGACCTCGGTCAGGGCGGCCTTGGCCGCCGCCATGACCAGCGGGTTGCCGTTGAAGGTGCCGTACTGCTTGACTCGATCGTCCTCGACCAGCTGGGCGATCTCGTCCGACATGCCGATCGAGCCGCCCGGGTAGCCGCCGCAGGTTGCCTTGGCGAGGGTGATCATGTCCGGTGTGACCCCGTAATAGCCGGTGGCGCCGCCGTGAGACATGGTCGCGCCGGTCTTGACCTCGTCGAAGATCAGCTTGATCCCGTACTGCTCCGTGAGGTCTCGGACCTCCTGGAGGTAGCCGTCCTTGGGCGGGATGATGTTGATGTTCATCATCGCCGGCTCGACGATCATCCCGGCGACCTGGTCGCCGATGTTCTCGAGCACCGCCTTGAGCGCGTCCACGTCGTTGAACGGCACGGTGTGGGTCAGGTCGGTCAGGGCCTTCGGGGTGCCCTCTCCGTAGGGGATGGCGATCGGGTTCTCACGGGTTCCGATCTGGTCCAGGGGCGGGGCGACCGAGACCATCACGGCGTCGTGATGGCCGTGGTAGGAGCCCTCGACCTTGAGGATCATGTCGCGGCCGGTGGCACCGCGAGCGAGATGGACCGCGTCCATCGTCGCTTCGGTGCCGGAGTTGATGAACCGCCAGTGCGGGAGCTTGAACCGCCGCTTCAGCTCCTCGGCGACCTCGATCGAATCGTTGGTCGGCGCAGCGAAGTGGGTGCTCTGGTCGATCCTGGCCTTGACCGCCTCGCCGATCGTGGGGTTGGCGTGCCCGATCACCATCACGCCGAATCCGGCGTGGAAGTCCGTGTACTGGTTGCCGTCGACGTCCCAGACCTGGGATCCCTTGCCCTCGGTCAGGTATACGGGCCAGGGATCCATCATCTGGAAGGAGGAGGGGACACCACCGGGCATGACCTCGACCGCACGCTGGTACTCCTTGGCCGACTGGCCGGTGCGGTTGCGATAGATCTCCTGTTGCGCCTCCGTCAGCGAGGCGATTCGCTGGGAGTCAAGGCCACTGTCAGACATCTGCTCTCCTCGGTCGTGGGGTTGTGATCAGCCTATATATCTGCCTGCGGCGATTCCAACTCAGGACGTCAGAGCCGGGAAGGGCAGCGTTACGTTTTGACTACTTTTCGCGCGCCCGTAGTTCCGCGCGACGGATCTTGCCGGAAGCGGTCTTCGGCAGCTCGTCGGTGAACTCGATCAGGCGCGGGTACTTGTAGGGAGCCGTTTCCCGCCGGCAATGCTCCTGGAGGTCGGCGACCAGGGCTTCGTCACCCTGGCCTTCACGCAGCACGACGACCGCCTTGACCACCGAGCCCCGTTCGGGATCGGGCGAGGCGATGGCTGCCGCCTCGGCCACCGCCGGGTGGGTCAGCAGGGCGGATTCGACTTCGACCGGCCCGATCCGGTAGCCGGAGGAGGAGATCACGTCGTCGTTGCGGCCTTCATGGAAGAGATAGCCCTCTTCGTCTTCGGTGACCAGGTCACCGGTCGCCCACCACTCGCCCTCGAACCGGCTGCCGTCGACGTAGCCATGGAAGAAGGTGGGGGAGGTGGAGGCCTTGACCTGGAGTTCGCCCTCGACGATCCGGGTCTCGATCCCGGGCAGGGGGCGGCCCATCGAGCCTTCGCGGCCAGTCACCGCCTCGCCCGGGCGCATCCCGGTCACCGCCCCGGTTTCGGTCTGGCCGTAGCCGTCGGCGATCTCGAGGCCGGTCGCCTCGCGGAAGGCGCCGATCACTTCCGGGTTCAGCGCCTCGCCGGCCGAGACCATGCGACGCAGCGAGGGGGCAGGGGAGAGCTCGGTCCGCTTGGCCAGGATCCGGTACTCGGTTGGAGCCTGGCAGAGCACGTTGACCTCCTGCTGGCGGGCGATCTCCAAGCGGGTTTCGGGGTTGAAGCGGCCTTCGACCAGCAGCGCCTTCGCCCCGCGCAGCCAGGGGGCGATGAAGGAGTTGCGGGAGGACTTCGACCAGCCCGGGGCGGCGGTGCACCAGCAGAGGTCACCCGGTTCGGCCCCGACCCAGTGCTGGGCCTGGAGCGCCTGTCCGATCAGGTAACGCTGTGAATGGACCACACCCTTGGGTTCGGCGGTGGTCCCCGAGGTGAAGACGATCAGTGCCGGGTCATCCGGGGCGAGGTCGGCGACCTTGGCCGGAGTCGCCTGGGCGATGTCCTCGTCGAAGAAACGGTCGAGGTCATCCATGTCGAAGGAGGGGATCCCGCCGGGCAGGGTGTCCAGGTAGTCGGCTTCCCCGATCGCCAGGGCCGGGTTGGTCGCCCCGACCCGGAAAGCCAGGTCATGCTCGCTCAACTGCGGGTTGAGCGGCAGGGCGATCGCGCCCATGCGGAAACAAGCCAGCATCGAGACGACCCATTCGATCCGGCTGCCGACCATGATCATCACCACGTCGCCACGGCGCACCCCCTGTTCCAGCATCGCCCCGGAAAGCCCGAGGCTGCGGGCGAACAGATGTGAAAAGCAGTGGACCTTCCGATTCCCCTCGCCGTCGATCGCAATCACGGCCTCCTGCGAAAAGGGGAACTTCTGGATTACGTCATCGATGAAATTCAAGGCCCGCCGAGTCTAAACGGCCCGAAATCCTTCGAGTCCCGGCGCTTGGTTCGATTTGCAGGCGCATAGCACTTGCAAATCGAACCAAGCCCGGTCGATCAGCCTAGGCTTCGTACTTCTTGATGATCCTCAGGGAGCCCTCGGGGGCCGCTTCTTCGCAGAGGTAGCAGAGGACGCACTCGTCGAGTTGGCCCTGGACGATCTCGGTGCCGTTCTCGGTCGCCTTGAAGATGCCTACGGTGCAGACCTCTTCCAGCTTCTTGGCCAGTTCGGGGTCCGAAGCGGCGGGTTCGTCGAGCTCGATGTCGATGAAGACGCTGTCCATCGTTTCTGCACTCATGATCCGATCCTTTCCTTGACGGCGTCGGGGATCTCGTCGATCCGCTCGACCACCGTGATTCCGGCGGACTCGAGACGCTTGATCTTCTCGGTCGCCGAGTCTTCCTTGCCTTCGACGATGGTTCCGGCGTGGCCGAAGGTCATGCCCTTCATCGACTCGTCATCCATGAACTTGCCGGCCATGAAGGCGACGATCGGCAGGCGGGAGTTGTTCTCGGCCTGCCAGTCGGCGAGCTGGGCTTCCATGCGGCCGCCCGGCTCGGAGTAGATGACGATCGCCTGGGTCTCCTCGTCGGCCTCGAAGTACGGCATCAACTCGGCGTAGGTCGAGCCGATGATCGCGTCACCGCCGATCGAGACGGCGGTCGAGACGCCCAGGCCGGCGGCCGTGAGCGAGGAGGAGATCTCGGTGGTCATGCCGCCGGAGCGCGACATCACGCCGACGACCCCCGGCTTGTAGGACTTGGCGGCGTCCTTGGCGGGACCGCCGATGCCGCCCATCTTGCAGACCTCGGGAACGATCAGGCCGAGGCAGTTCGGGCCGATGATTCGCGCCTCGTTCATGTCCGCGAACTCGACCATCTCGGCAACATCCCCGCGCGGGATCCGCTCGGTGACGACGACGATCAGCTTGATGCCGCCGGCGATCGCTTCGATCACCGCATCCTTGGTGAATCCGGGGGGGACGGTGACGATCGAGCCGTCGATCTGGCTGCCGTGGTTCTCGACCGCCTGGGCGACCGTGTCGAAGACCGGCACGCCGTGGACCTCGCGGCCCTTGCGGCCGGGGGTCACGCCGCCGACGACCTTCGAGCCGTAGTCGAGGCATTCCTTGGTCAGGTTGACCGCCTCACGCCCGGTGATGCCCTGGACGATGAAAGTGGTGTCTTTGTTCAGGAGGATGCTCATGCTCCCGCTCCTTCCTGGATCTTGGCGACTGCTCGTCCGGCGGCGTCCCAGAGGGAGACCGAACGGTCGCAGTATTCGACGCCGTAGTAATCGAGGATCTTGTTGCCCTCGTCTTCCCAGGCGCCCGGGATGCGGAAGATGGCGATGGTCTCGCCGGGATCCTTGCCCAGTTCGAGGCAGGCCTTGATCACGCCGCGGGCGACGATGTCGACCCGGGTGTTGGAGACGATCGACATCATCACGGCGATCTTCTCGACCCCATCCTTCTTGAGGACTTCCTTGGCCAGCCCGCAGGCCTTGGCGACCGACGGGTTGCCGCCGATCTCCGAGTAGTTGGCCGGCTTGCCGCCCTGGGAGCGGACCGCGTCGGTAAGGGTCAAGGACCCGCCACCGGCGCCGATCACCAGGCCGAGGTTGCCTTCGAAGCCGTGGTCCTTGCCCTGAATGACTCCACGGTGGTCGGCCGCATCGATCTCCTTGACGTTCTTCTCGAACTCGGAGGGGACGTAGCTGTCACGGGTGTCGTCCTCGGCGATGCCGAGTTCCTTCCGCAGCAGCTGCTTCTGCCGGCCCTCGGCCTCGGACTCCATCTCCATGTGGGCGTCGAGGGCGACGAAGGTGCCGTCGGTCAGTTCGGCCAGCGGGTTGATCTCGGCCAAGACCATGTCGTTCTCGCGGAACAGGCGGGCCAGCTTGGCGAGGATCGGGGTGGCGCGGTTGAGCTGGCTGCCGGTCACGCCGGTGGCGGCGATGACCTGCTTGGCCTCGTAGTCGCCGACCGGGAGCAGGTTCGAGATGTGACCGCGGCCTACGTGGTCGGGATGCTCCTCGGCGACCTGCTCGATGTCGATGCCGCCCATGTCGCTGAACAGCATCAGCGGACGCTTGGCGGTGCCATCCCAGACGACCGAGGCGTAGTACTCCTGCTTGACCTCGGCCTTGGGGTCGACCAGGACGCCGACCGGCATGTGGCCGTTGATCTCGAGTTTCAGGATGTCCTCGGCGTGCTGGGCGGCCTCATCGGGGGTGTCGGCGAACTTGACGCCACCCGCCTTCATGCGGCCACCGGTGAGTACCTGGGACTTGATCACGGTCGGACCGCCGATCTCCTCGGCGATCTTCCGTGCCTCTTCAGGGGTCTGGCAGAAGCCGTACTTGGTGACCGGGATTCCGGCCAACTCGACGATCTTTCTTGCCTCGTATTCGTAGAAGATCATTGCGCGGAAAATCTATTCCAGATCCGGGGCACCGGTTATTCCGATTGGACCGCTAGGAATCACCCTCTGGATATATGGTGCGAACCGTGGTCGCCCGCCTCCTCTCATTGCTGGCCGTCCCGCTGCTGGCGGGGCTGCTGCTGTCCGGCTGTGGCGCCGGCGACGTGATCGACGACCAGAAGACTGAGATCGCGGTCCGTTTCGACGTCGAGGAGGCGACCGGGACCAAGGTCAAGTCGGTCACCTGCCCGGCCGACGTCCCGGCTTCGACCGGCACCCGCTTCACCTGTCACGTGGTCGCCGAATCGGGCGACGACGCCGTGGCCGAGCTGGAGATCACCTCGGACACGGGCAATCTGCGCATGCTCAGCCTCAAAGCTCCCTGACCCGGCGGCAGCCGGACTTGCGGAGAAACCCTGATGGAGGCGGGCTTCCCGTGTGCTATTCATGCTTTGACTAGTGCCCGCCACCAAGCAGAGAGCTGATCGACATAGGGGTCGCACGCTGGCCCGGCTGCTGCTTGCGGCATTCGTGGTGGCGCTGGTGGCCGGATCCTTCCCGATGTCCCGGGCGTCCGCTGAGGAGGGAGAAGTGAAAGTCGACTTCCGTGGCGATTCAATCCCCATACAGCTGGAGGATCTGGGTTCACCCGATATCCCCGACAGCTCCTACAAACTGGAAGGCAACTGGGTCACCCGCAGCGGCTACTCGCTGAGGGCGGTGCTCGAGGCGGCTGCCCGCAGTGCGGGTTTCCAGATGATCTCGGTCGTTTCGGTCGAGATCGACGCCAAGCCGGGAACCCGCACGATCGCCAGATCCCAGTTGGACAACGGCCCTCCGATCTTCTTCGGTGAGGACGGAGGTACCAGCTGGATCCTGCCCGGCTCGGGTGGCGGGGACGCCCAACTCTTTGCGTTCAAGGATTCCGTCCCGGTGATCCGGGTGAACTACGGGCTCGAGTTTCGGGTCGAGCTCTCCGCCGCGCCGCCCAAGGTGCACGCCGGTGACGAGGTCCAGCTCAAGGCCAGGGTCACGGGGCAGCAGCCGGGCGAGAAACTCACCTACGACTGGGATTTCGGGGATGGGAAGGTCGTCGAGGGGGCGAGCGGCAAGGTCTCGCATCGGTTCGCGGCCCGGGGCAGCTACGAGGTGGATCTCGAAGTGACCGCGCCAAACGGCGGTGGCTTGGCACACACAACCGTCCAAGTCGGCAAGGCGAAGAAACCGGAGAAAGAGAAAGAAGACCCGGGTGATGGCAAGAAGAAGGACGACGGGAAGGACGGCAAACGGCGCGGCAACGGTGGCGGCGAGGGAACGGGCGACGGTTCCGGGACGGGGACAGGAAATGGCTCTGGGACGGGAACAGGTTCCGGTACAGGCACCGAAGACGGGACCGGGGACGGGTCGGAGGCGGGTTATGGGCCGACCGGCACGACCCCCGAGAACAGTTCTTCGGAACCGGCACCCAAGCAGCGTGAACGACCCAGGTCCCGGCGGACGACACCCGCGCAGGACGACCAGCAGCTCGTGCGCGGTTTCTTGATCGACCCGGCCGATTTCACTCAGGGTCCGGCGCCGGCGCAGGCGGACGAACAGCCGAGATCCGGGGGAACGGACAAGGGCGGTTCGGGGGTGGGGCGGGCGGCGTTGAGCTTCACCGGCGTGCTCATCCTGCTGGCCCTGGGGGGCTCGACGGAGCGGCTGCTGTTCAGGCGGGCGTGAGCCGGATCACGAACGGAAAGTCGCCGAAGCTGACGTCGACCTTGTAACTGCCGTCGACGGTCACCTGGGTTTGGCCCGACCGGGCCGCGTCCTGGAAAAGGGGGATCTCCTTCGGCCCCTTTCCTGCGACCTTGATCAGCTTGGCCATGAAGACCGTCTGCGTGCTGAAGTCCATGTGCGCATCCTCGGGGGCGTACTGCGCGAAACGCACCTTGTAGCGGCCTTTGAGCGGGACCGGCCCGAAAGTTTCGGGCGACAGATCGGCCTGAAACAAGAACTCGCCGGGGGATTTCGCATTGGTGAGCAACCGGGGCGCGTTCGGGGCGCCGGGTCCCGCAGCCGGTGGCGGTTCCGTGCTGTCCCCGCCGCCGCATCCGGCCAGGCCGATCAGCAGCAGGCCAAGGACGGCCATGAGCCCGGTTATGCGTCTGAGTGCCATCTCGGGAGGGATATCTCCGCTATTGGGTGTTTTTCCGCATGGCGGACGCCATACCGGCGTGTAGTCTACTCACGATTTGACTACTCAACCGGGCGATCATTTCGTCCAAGGCAGGTAAAGACGTGCCGAAAAATTTCAATTTCAAAACCAAGGTAAGTGGCATGACCAACTCCCGGGTCATCCTGGCCATCCTGGCGTCAGTTGCCCTGTTGCTGACGATCCCCGCGGCCGCCCAGGCGACCAACGTCTACGCCGCAGCATCGCTGCGTGAGGCGTTCCAGAAGATCGACGGCAGCGATGACGTCACCTACAACTTCGCCGGATCGGGTGCTTTGCGGGATCAGATCAAAGCGGGGGCGCCGGCCGATGTCTTCGCCGCGGCCAGTCCCGACGAGCCGCAGGAGTTGTTCACCAACGGGAATTGCGAACGGCCGGTGACCTTCGCGACCAACGAGGTGGCGATGCTCGTGCCGGCCGGCAACCCGAGCAACATCCAGTCGATCTATGACCTCAAGACCGGTAACCGCAAACTGGCGATCGGGATCGAAGACGTGCCGATCGGCAAGTACACCCGTGAGGTCCTGAGCGGCATGGGGCTGCTCGGCATCCTCGACACGAACACGGTCACCCAGGAGCCCAACGTCACCGGGATCACCTCCAAGGTCGCGCTGGGCGAGGTCGACGTCGGTTTCGCCTACGTCACCGACGGCATGATCGTCGCCGACCAGGGCGTGCAGATCATTCGCCTGCCCGAAGGGTCGCAGCCGGCGGTCCGCTACCAGATCTGCGTGGTCAAGCGCGATGGTGCTGACACCGCGGGCGCCGAGGCGTACATCAAGAAGGTCACCGGCCAGCTCGGCCGTGGCATCCTGAGTGAAGCCGGATTCGGCCTGCCGCCTGACCCGGCCGATGTCGCCAAGAAGCAGAAGAAGGTCAAGAAGGTCCAGCTGCGGGTCAAGAACGTCACGAAGAACAAGAACCAGGTCTGCAAGAAGGCGAAGAAGGCGAAGAAGCGCAGAGCCGGCAACGCTGGGAAGCTTCGGACCAGGTGCACCAAGGCGAAGAAGAACATGAACAAGGCCAAGAAGGACCTGAAGAAGGTCAAGAAAGAGCTGAAGGAAGCCGAAGACGCGCTGAAGAACGCCTAGCGGCAGGCAGCAGGCGCAGCGTGCGACACCCGCGGCGCGGGGGCGGGGAGGCCGGCTTCACGGCATTCCTGGCCCTCTGCGCCGGGGTGTCGCTGACTTTTCTGGCGGTCCCGATCGTTGCTCTCTTCTGGGAGGCACCCCTGGGAGAGATTCCTTCCCTGCTCGGTGATCCGGTCGTCCGGGACATCCTCGTGGTGACCGCGAAGACGAACCTGATCGCCAACCTGCTGATCATCGGTTTCGGTACGCCGACCGCGTATCTGCTGGCAACTCGCGAGTTTCGGGGGCGGACGCTCGCCGTCACCCTGGTCGAATTGCCTGTGGTCCTGCCACCGGCGGTGGCCGGCATCGGCTTGCTCGCCGCCTTCGGCGCCAACGGGCTCCTCGGCGGCGTACTCAAAGACGCGGGCATCATGATCCCCTTCACCCAGTGGGCGGTGGTGATGGCGATCACCTTCGTCGCCTCGCCCTTTTATGTGAGGCAGGCGATCACCGCCTTCCAGAGCGTCGACCCGCTGCTGCCGGCTGCCTCACGGACGCTCGGCGCCGGCCCGGTCCGAACCTTTCTGCGGGTACTGCTGCCGCTTTCGGCGAGCGGGTTGATGGCCGGCTGGGTGCTCAGCTTTGCCCGGGGCATCGGTGAGTTCGGCGCCACCATCATGTTCGCCGGCAACGTTCAGGGGGTGACCCAGACCCTCACCCTCGGCATCTACGAGCAGCTCAACGGGGATTTCGACCTGGCGCTGGCGATCGGGGTGCTCCTCGTGATCCTGAGCGGGGCCGTCCTCCTCACCTACAAACTGATTTCCTCATGGCGATCCTCGACTTCGATCTGAACGTCCGGCTTCGCAGCTTCGACCTGGCGGTCTCGATCGGGATCGATCGGGAGACGCTGGCCCTGGTCGGCCCGTCCGGGGCCGGCAAGACCACCGTCCTGAAGGCGATCGGAGGCCTGATAACCCCCGATTCCGGGCGGATCACCCTCGCTGAGGAGGTTTGGTTCGACTCCGCCGCCGGGGTGATGCTGGCGCCCGAGGAGCGCTCGGTCGGGGTGGTCTTCCAGGAATACGCGCTGTTTCCCCACATGACCGTGCGCGAGAACATCGCCTACGGCGAGCGTAAGGGCGCCAAACGAACCGACGAGCTGATCGAGCGGTTCCGGATATCCGGCCTCGCCGAGGCCAAGCCGGCCAGCCTCTCCGGCGGGGAGCGCCAGCGGGTGGCGTTGGCCCGGGCGCTGGTGCGTGATCCTCGCGTTCTGCTGCTGGACGAACCGCTTTCCGCCCTCGACGCTCACACCAGAGAGGTAGTCAGGGAGGAGCTGCAGGAGCTGCTGGACGAGCTTGGTTTGCCGACCATCCTGATCACCCATGATTTCGCCGACGCCTCGGCCCTGGCCGGCCGCGCGGGAGTGATCGTCGGGGGCGAGATCCGGCAACTCGCCCCGGTCGCGGAACTGGCCCGGCGCCCGGCCGATGCCTTCGTCGCCACCCTGACCGGCAACAACCTGCTGCCCGCGGTGGCCGGGCCCGGCCGGGCCGGCCGGACGCTCGTGCGCTTCGAGGACGGGCAGACGATCGCCGTCGACCGGGATCTCTCCGGACCGGTCGGGGTCGTGATCGCGCCCTGGGACGTCAAGGTGCTGAGCGGCGACCTGCCCCGTGAATCGGTGCCCCCGAACGCCTTGTTCGGGCGGGTTTCGGCGCTCGCCGCTGTTCGTGACCGGGTCGAGGCGCGGATCGGTCCGGTCCAGGCCGAATGCGGCGTAGCCGAGGCCCACGAGCTTGGTCTCGAGGTGGGCGGCCAGGCCTGGGCCGTGCTGGACCGGGCTGCGGTCGAGCTGGTCCCGCTGGACCAGGATGCGCCCCGTATGCTGACCTGAATGCGGGTGAAGAAAGAACTCCTGCTCGGGGAATGGGCGGTGCTGGCCTTGCTCTGCGAGCAACCGCGGCATGGCTACGGGCTCGCTACCCTGACCGCGCGGGACGGCGAAGTCGGACGGGTGTGGACCGTGAGCCAGCCCCTCGTGTACCGGACCTTCGACGTCCTGCAGGAACGGGGGCTGATCGAAGTGGTGGCCTCGAAACCGGGCGAAGGCGGGCCGACCCGGACCGAGATGACCGCGACCCCGGCCGGCCGGGAGATGGTCGACGAGTGGCTCTCCAAGCCGGAGCGGCGCCTGCGGAACCTCCGGTCCGCCTTCATCCTGAAGCTGGTCTTGCTCAAACGCCGCGGGTTGCCGGCAGTGCCGCTGCTCGAGGCGCAGCGCCTGAAGATCGAGGACATCCTCCGCGGCCTGCGGGCCGAGGCCCGCAATTACGGAGATGACGTCCCGATCATCGTGACCTGGCGGATCAGTGTCGGCGAGGCCGCCCTGGAGTTCACCGAGCAGGCGATCGAGGAGGATCGATCGGCCTAAAGCCTTTGGCACTCCGTATTTGACCGCAGGAAATCCGCAGGCAGACCGCAAGGGATACCCGATCTGCGTCACAATCCGTTGACCGGCTTACACCCGCGCCGATCACCCTTGCCGGCGCGTAGACCAAGGAGTTGACAAGCGCCCGTGAGTGAGACGACCCAGGTGACCGCCCCGACCAAGAACGCCAGGCTCCTCGCCTGGGTAGACGAAATCGCCGAGCTGACCCAGCCCGATTCGATCCATTGGTGCGACGGTTCCGCCGAGGAATACAACGCCCTCGCCGAGATCCTCGTCGAGGCCGGCACCTTCGAGAAGCTCTCTGACGCCAAGCGCCCGAACTCCTACCTCGCCCTTTCCGACCCCGCCGACGTGGCCCGGGTCGAGGACCGCACCTTCATCTGTTCCGAGAAGGAAGAGGACGCGGGCCCGACCAACAACTGGCGTGACCCCGAGGAGATGCGGGCCACCCTGAAGCCGTTCTTCGAGGGCTGTATGAAGGGCCGCACCATGTATGTGGTGCCGTTCTCGATGGGGCCGCTCGGCTCGAACATCGCCCACATCGGCGTCGAGCTGACCGATTCCGCCTACGTCGCGGCCTCGATGCGGATCATGACCCGCATGGGCCAGGGCGCCCTCGACGTGCTCGGTGACGACGGTGAGTTCGTGCCTTGCGTCCACTCGGTCGGTATGCCGCTCGGGGAAGGGCAGGCCGACGTGCCGTGGCCGTGCAACGCGGACAACAAGTACATCGTCCACTACCCCGAGACCCGTGAGATCTGGTCCTACGGCTCCGGCTACGGCGGCAACGCCCTGCTCGGCAAGAAGTGCTTCGCGCTGCGGATCGCCTCGGTCATGGCCCGCGACGAGGGCTGGATGGCCGAGCACATGCTGATCCTCAAGCTGACCAGCCCCGAAGGCGAGGTCAAGTACGTGACCGGCGCCTTCCCCTCGGCCTGCGGCAAGACCAACCTGGCCATGCTGATCCCGACCATGGAAGGCTGGACCGTGGAGACGGTCGGCGACGACATCGCCTGGATGAAGTTCGACGAGGAAGGCCGCCTGCGCGCGGTCAACCCGGAAGCCGGCTTCTTCGGCGTCGCCCCGGGCACCAGCGTCGAGTCGAACCCGAACGCGATGGCGTCGATCACCGAGAACACGATCTTCACCAACTGCGCAAAGACCGACGACGGCGACATCTGGTGGGAGGGCATCGGCCCGGCCCCCGATCACCTGATCGACTGGCACGGCAACGACTGGAGCCCCGACTCGGAAACCCCGGCCGCCCATCCGAACGCCCGCTTCGCGGTCCCGGCCGCCCAGGCCCCGACCATCGCCTCCGAGTGGGAGGATCCGGCCGGCGTCCCGATCGACGCCTTCCTCTTCGGTGGCCGTCGGGCCAGCGTCGTGCCACTGGTCTCGGAAGCCTTCGACTGGAACCACGGTGTCTTCCTCGGCGCGACCATGTCCTCGGAGACCACTGCCGCTGCGGCCGGCGCGGTTGGCCAGCTCCGCTTCGACCCGATGGCGATGCTGCCCTTCTGCGGCTACAACATGGCCGACTACTTCCAGCATTGGCTGACCATCGGCCAGACCGAGGGCGCCCAGCTGCCCAAGATCTTCTACGTCAACTGGTTCCGCAAGGACGACGACGGCAAGTTCATGTGGCCCGGATTCGGTGACAACAGCCGGGTGCTGGAGTGGATCTTCAACCGCTGTGACGACGATGGAGGTACGGTCGAAACCTCGATCGGCCTGCTGCCGAAGGTCGAGGATCTGGATCTCGATGGCGTCGACGTCACCCCGGGGCAGATGGAAGCCCTGCTCAGCGTGGACGACGAGGCGGTCGTCGCCCAGCTACCCCAGATGGAGGAGCATCTCGCCAAGTTCGGCGATTCGCTGCCGGCCGAGATCCGTAGCCAGTTCGAGGCCCTCAAGGGCCGGCTCGGCGCCTGACCGGCCTGCCGCGGTGGGCCTGCTCGGGGTCATCGGCGGCAGCGGTCTCTACGGGCTGAGCCCGACCACAGATTCAGCTGTCGCCGACGGGCCGGCATCTGCCGGCCCGGATGTGGGAGCGCAGTTTGTCTCGTCCCCATGGGACCCTTCATCGGGCCCCATGGTCGTTTACGAGGTCGGTTCCGGTGACGGCGTCGCCTTCATCGCCCGCCACGGGGTCGGCCACACCATCGCCCCGCACCGGGTCAACTACCGGGCGAACATCCACGCCCTGCGCGAAGCCGGCTGCGACCGGATCCTCGCCGTCTCGAGCGTCGGCGGCATCGCCTCGGACTGTCTGCCCGGCACCCTCGTCGTCCCCGACCAGCTGATCGACTACACCTGGGGCCGGGAGATGACCTTCCAGGGTCCGGACGACCCGGTGGTCCATTTCGATTTCACCGACCCGTACTCACCCGAATGGAGGAGCCGGGTCACCTCGGCCCTCGCCGGCCAGGGAGTCGAGTTCCTCGACGGCGGCACCTACGCGGCGGTGCAGGGGCCCCGCTTCGAGACCGCGGCCGAGATCCGGCGCCTCGCCGCCGACGGCTGCGACGTGGTCGGCATGACCGGTATGCCCGAAGCCATCCTCGCCCGCGAAGCCGGCCTCGAGTACGCGGCAATCTGCCCGGTCGGAAACCTCGCCGCCGGCATCTCCCCCGAAGAGCTCAAAATGGGCAACGTAATCGCCGCCGTCGGCCCAGAGATGGAACGTGTTACCAACCTGATCACAGCCCTCGCCTGACCGGCCTGGAGGTGGGGCCCGGCACGGGGGTGGGACGCTCCGCGGTGCCGCAGGTTTCGAGTCGGATCGACGCACAACCTGCGTCACCGTAAACCGACCCGGGCCCCTCGACCACGCCCACAGCGGATGGTTTACCCGCGGGGGTAGGATTTTAGGTATGAGCGAGGAGATCAAGAAGTTTCTGCTGCCTGAGTCCGCTATTCCCACTGGCTGGGTGAACATCATGGCCGATGCTCCCGGTGAGCCTTTGCCGCCGCTCAGTCCGGCGACCGGTGAACCGGCCGGGCCGGAGGACCTTTCGGCGATCTTCCCGATGAGCCTGATCGAGCAGGAGATGTCGCCCGAGGAGACGATCGAGATCCCCGAGGAGGTCCGCGAGGCCTACAAGCTCTGGCGGCCGACGCCGCTGATCCGGGCAACCCGCCTCGAGAAGGCGCTCGATACACCGGCCCACATCTACTACAAGTACGAAGGCGTCTCGCCGGCCGGCTCCCACAAGCTCAACTCGGCGGTGCCTCAGGCCTATTACAACCGCGAGGCAGGCACCCGCAAACTGGTCACCGAGACCGGAGCGGGGCAGTGGGGCTCGGCCCTTTCGCTGGCCTGCCAGTGGTTCGGGATCGAGTGCGAGGTATTCATGGTCGGCGTCTCCTACGACCAGAAGCCCTACCGGCGGGCGATGATCGAGACCTGGGGCGCCTCCGTCCACCGCAGTCCCTCCGACCTGACCGAGGCCGGCCGCTCGCAGGCTGCGCACGAGAGCGGCAGCCTGGGGATCGCGATCTCCGAGGCGGTCGAGGTGGCCGCCGGCTCACCGGATGCGAACTACGCGCTCGGCTCGGTGCTCAACCACGTCTGCCTGCATCAGACCGTGATCGGCCAGGAGGCGATAGCGGCGATGGAGATGGCCGGCGAGTACCCGGATGTGGTGGTCGGCTGCGTCGGCGGGGGCTCCAACTTCGCCGGGCTGATCAACCCCTTCCTGCGGGAGAACATCAGGAACGGTCGAGGCACCCGGCTGCTCGGGGCCGAGCCGACCGCCTGCCCGACCCTGACTCGCGGCAAGTACGCCTACGACTTCGGTGACACGGTCGGCATGACCCCGATGATGCCGATGTACACGCTGGGCCATGACTTCGTTCCCGCCCCGGTCCACGCCGGCGGGTTGCGCTATCACGGTGATGCCCCCAGCCTCTGCGCCTTCGTCCATGAAGGCCTGGTCGAGGCCACCGCGGTGCCGCAGGGAGCGGCCTTCGAGGCGGCGCTGCTCTTTGCCCGCACCGAGGGGATCATCCCGGGCCCGGAGCCGGCCCACGCGATCCGCGCGGTGATCGAAGAAGCCGAAGCGGCGAAGCAGGCCGGGGAGGAGCGGACCATCCTGCTCGGGCTTTCCGGCCACGGTCACTTCGACATGTCCGCCTACCAGGCGTACCTGGCCGGCGAGCTCACCGACCTCGAGCTCGACCAGTCCGAACTGGACGCGGCGATCGAGCGGCTGCCGGAGGCGCCGGCGATCGCCTGATCCGGCCGTCCGGCCCGGCCGGGCGCATCTCGGGGGGCAAAAGGTTGTTATATGTCTCAGATGACTATCGCGCGGAAAATGAGTTTCGGCGGCTTGGTGCTGCTCGTATTCGTCGCCATTGCGGCAATACTCTGGTCGGTTGACACCCAATCAGGCAAGGCTGCCGAGCCGTACACGGTGACCTCCGACCTTGCCTACGGCCCGGCCAACGCCCAGAAGGGTTCGAACCTGCTGGACGTGTACGTGCCGAACGCGGATTCGACGAAACCGCGCCCCGTATTCGTCTGGATCCACGGCGGCGGCTGGTTCACCGGCGACAAGGTCAGCTCGACCATGCCTTACAAGGCGAGGACCCTGGTCGACGCCGGCTACGTGTTCGTCTCGGTCAACTACCGCCTTTCGTCGGATCTGGCCGGTCCGTTGGCACTCTCGAAGAAGCGGCTTCGCTTCCCGACCCACTACCTCGACGCCGCCCGCGCCCTCGGCTGGGTGAACAAGCACATCGCCAAGTACGGTGGCAATCCGAACCGCATGCTGATCGGCGGCGATTCGGCTGGCGGCCAGATCTCGAGCTTGCTGGCGACCCGGCCGGCCTACCTCAAGGCTCAGGGCATGTCGACCAGGCAGATCAAGGGCATCTTCTCGCTCGACGCGGTCGGGTTCGACGTCCCGCGGATGATGACCAAGGCCTACCGGCGGATCAACGCGGGCTTCCAGAAGATGATGTTCAACGCCTTCGGGACCCCGGCCGAGGAGCGGCAGAACCCACACTGGCGGGTGGCATCGCCGATCAACTTCGCCGATCGCAGCGATCCGCCGATCTTCTTCGTCGTCCCGACCACGGCGCCGGATCGTTGGGTTGACGCGCAGAAGATGTCGAAGCTGCTCGGCCAGCGCCTCGGGCTGGTCAACCACCGCGTGAACACCGAGCACGCCGGCGTCGTGCCGCTGCTCGGCAACCCGGACGGGGACATGGGGGTCACCAAGCCGCTGATGCGTTTCGCCCGGGCTGCGATCAACCCGGTCCGCTACCAGCTCGTGGTCCGTGGGCAGCGGGTCGTCCGCGCGACGGGCCCGGCCAAGCTCGGCACGGTACGTTTGCGGATCAGTTCCCAGCCGGCTGCGCGCCAGCTGACCTGTCGGCTCGACGGTCGCCGGGAAACGTTCTGTCCGCGGGCCTGGAAGCTCAAGCCCGGGCTTCACAAGCTGCGGGTCAACGCGTACGGGAACACCGGTCGGGCAAGCGGCACCAGCCTCGTAAAGATCCGGGTGACCGGTTGAGGCGTCCCTTGCCAGCTGTGCTGGCTACGGCGGTGATCGCCTTTGCGCTTCTCACCGTCGGATTTGCGGGTATCGCCACGGCTCGGACCTACATACCCTCATTCGACGCGGTCAAGAAGGACCGGGGTCCGGTTTTTCGCGACGGGTGCCTGATCTACACCAGCGACGTCACCTCGCCACCCTGCCACTACGGGGTGGTCGGCTCGGAGAAGAAGGTGGCGGTGTTCGGTGATTCACATGCGCTGCAGTGGACCCCGGCCTTGATCAAGGTCGCCGAGCGGCGTGGCTGGGAGTTGACCATGCTCCTGCGCAAGAACTGCACGGCGGCGATCGTGGATTCGGATCCGGTCTGCAACCGCTGGCGGCAGCACGCGCTGAGGCGGATCGAGGCCGAGCGGTCGACCCTGGTCTTCGTCGCCAGTAACACGGCGTCCAACACCTTCGTCCGGCGGGACGGCAAACCGCTCAGCCGGACGGCCAGCGAACCGGTCTTCCGACGGGGCATGTACCGGGGGCTGCTCCGCCTGCGCCGCGCCGGGGCGGAAGTCACCGTGATGCGGGATCTGCCGATGTCACGGGATTTCGTGCCCCCGGTCTGCGTTTCCGAGAACGTCAACCATCCGGGCCGCTGCTCTTTCCCCGCCCGACGCCCGCTTGCCGAGGCCTATGACTTCGCCGCCGCAAAACGGTTCAAGGCGGTTCAGGTCATCGACCCGCTGCCCAAGGTCTGCCCGGGCCGGAAATGCCGTGCGGTCGAAGGAAATGTGCTCAAGTACCGCGATCGGGGTCACATGAGTGCCACCTACGCGGTCCGTTTGACCAACTGGCTCGACGCCCGCCTGCAGAATCCGTTTCCCGGCTGAATCCGCTACCCGCGAGGGTCCGTAGGGTTGAGGGGGTATGGCTCGTCGCGCCACAGACCGGATCGGCCTGGTCCTCGTCATCGTCCTGGGGGCGGTGGCCACGATCTCTGCCGCCCCTGCCGGCGCCGCTGAGCCGGCCCGCTCGGTGCACGACCTGAACTACAACCAGGACGAGATCGGCCCACCCCAGGCCAGTTCGAACAGTCTCGACCTCTACCTCCCGGCGAGGGACGACCGGGACGAGCGGCTGAAGCCGGTCGTCGTCTACGTGCACGGTGGGAGCCTGATGAAAGGCGACAAATCGAATCGGATGCCCGACAAGGTCCGCCTTTTCAACGGCTTGGGCTACGTCTTCGCCAGCCTCAACTACCGGCTTTCGCCCGACATCAGCGACCGTGACCTGAGCAACGCCTTCGGAGCCGACCGGGTGCGGGCGCCCGATCACATCGCCGACGTGGCAGAGGCGATCGGCTGGCTCTCCGGCAACGTCAGCTCCTACGGAGGCGATCCGGATCGGCTGATCCTGATCGGTCACTCCTCGGGCGGTCAGATGGTCAACCTGGCCGGAACCAACCCGGCCTGGATCAAGGCGAGAGGGGTGTCGCCGAAGCAGGTATTGGGCGTGGTCTCGCTCGACTCGGACACTTTCGACGTCCGCTCCGAGGCCGATCCCGCCACCTCGACCGCCAGCCTCTCGCGGCGGATCTCCTTCTGGCAGATCTTCGGCACCCCGGACGAGGAAGCAGCCAACCCGGTCTGGGATTCCCAGTCCCCGCTGCTTTCGGCCGATCCTTCCGACCCGCCTTTCCTTTTCGTCACCCAGGCCGGCCGTCCGGCCCGGGTTGCGTCGAACAGCGGGATGGCCGACCGGCTGGGCCAAGATCCTCAGGATTCAGTCGTCGGCGTGCCCTATGACCACGAGGGCATCAACACCGAGCTCGGTGCCGCCGACGACAGTTCGGCCGAAACCAGCCGGGTCAGCCAGTTCATGCAGGGCCTGGTCGGGTCGGCGCAACCGGCCGGGGTGAAGATCACCAAGCGCCCGCCCAAGAAGGTCGTCGTCCGGCTGCGGCACCACCGGCGAGGCAAGCACGTCAAGGTGAAGCGCAAGGTCGTCTTCAAGTTCACGGGCACCGGCCGCGCCAGCGGCTTCCAGTGCCGCATCGACGGCCACAAGTTCTCGAAGTGCCACAGCCCGAAGGCCTACCGGCTCAGGGTCGGCAAACACAGTTTCCGGGTCAGGCCGCTCTACCCGAGCGGCCGGCCGGGCGAGGCGCGGAAGGCGACCTTCCGCATCATCGCCCGTCGGCCTCGACGCTAAACGGAGTTCCCCCGACCATTGCCTGCTTCGAGCGGGAGGGGTGGTCACGACTTGAGGTGACGCTGCTGCACCCGAATTGCTTAATTACGTTAGTGTTATGTGAGCAAATCATGAGGACCGTGATAAACCAGGCAACGACAGATGTAGGGAGGCAGATAATCGTGAACCACCGCAGGCACTACGTGGCCACGCTCGTGTTGGGGGTGTTCTTTGCCGTGTTCGCCCTCTCTGCCGCACAGGCGGGGGCATCCGGGCCGTACAGGATCAAGTCCGACATCGCCTATGGCCCGGCAAGCGGGCGGCCCGCGACGTCCCGGCTAGATGTCTACGTGCCGAACGAGAAGGCGGCGGAACCCAGGCCCGTCGTGGTTTGGATTCACGGGGGTGGCTGGTTCAAGGGTGACAAGGCCAACTCGACGATGCCCGGCAAGGCCAAGGCATTCGTCGACGCCGGCTTTGTCGTGGTCTCGGCCAACTACCGGCTTTCACCCGACCTGAAGGGTCCGGAATACCTATCTAGAAACCGGGTCCGCTTTCCGGCCGCTCACCTGGACGTGGCCCAGGCCGTAGGTTGGGTCAACCGCCACATCGAGCGCTTCGGAGGGGACCCGGGTCGGATCCTGCTCGGCGGCGAATCGGCGGGTGCCCAGATCGCGGCGCTGCTGGCGACCCGGTCCGGCTTTCTCCAGGCACAAGGTGTGTCGGCCGGTCAGATAAAGGGGGTGATCTCGATCGATGCGGTCGGGTTCAACGTGCCTCGGATGATGACCTCGAAATATCGTCGGCGCAATGCTGGTTTTCAGAGGATGATGTTCAACGCTTTCGGCACCCCGGCGGAGGAGAAGCGCAAACCGCGGTGGTCAGCCGCATCGCCGGTCCGCTACGCCGATCCCACCGACCCGCCGATCTACTTCGTGGAGTCGGCCAAGGCCTACGACCGCCAGCTGGACGCGTTCCGGATGGCGGTCAAGCTGGAGCAGAGATTGCTCGTGGTCTGGCGCGTGGTGCCGCTCTCGCATCGGGACGGCATTGGTGCGCTCCTCGGAAACGCTGGGAACGATCGGGGTGTGACCAGGCGAGTGATCCGCTTCGCCACGGAGGCCGTGAATCCGGTTGTCCCGCAGATCGTCGCTCGCGGCAAACGGGTGGTCCGAGCCAATGGAGCCCCGACCGCGACGGTTCGGCTGGAACTCGACGTGAAGCCCAGAGTCCGCCAGCTCTTCTGCACCATGGACAAGCACCTGACCGAGCTTTGCCCGCCCAGTTGGAAGCTAGCGCCCGGCCTTCACGACGTGCACGTGGAGGCGTTCGGGAACACGGGGCGCCTGGTGGGGGAGAAGACCTTCAAGGTCGAGGTGAAGAAGTAAGACGAACCGGTCTGCCCCGCTCCGTCGACGCGGGAGCGGGGCAGAGCCACGTCATCAGAACCCGTACTGCTCCTTGAGTTCCGGGTCCTTCTCGGCCAGCATCTCGGCCAGGCCGACCATCACCTTGCACTGCTTCCAGGTGGCGTCGTCCTGCATCTTGCCGTCGATCATGTGGACGCCACGGCCGTCCGGGATCGCCTCGATTACCTTCTTGGCGAAGATGACCTCGTCGACCGGCGGTGAGAAGACCTTCTTGGCGACCGCGATCTGGGCCGGGTGGAGCGACCAGGCGCCGACGCAGCCGAGCAGGAAGGTCGAGCGGAACATGGCCTCGCAGCCCTCGAGGTCCTTGATGTCGCCGAAGGGGCCGTAGAAGGGCAGGATGTCGTTGGCCGTGCAGGCATCGACCATGCGGGCGATCGAGTAGTGCCACGGGTCCTGCTGGGCGCTGACCCGGGGGGCGTCCGGGTTCTCCGGGTCCGGATCCTCCATCGAGCGGTAGCCGGGGTGGCCGCCGCCGACCCGGGTGGTCTTCATGCGGCGTGAGGCGGCGAGGTCGGCCGGGCCGAAGCTCATGCCCTGCATGCGCGGGCTGGCGGCGGCGATGTCTTCGACGTTGGTCACGCCCTGGGCGGTCTCGAGGATCGCGTGGATCAGGATCGGCCTGGTCACGTTGCCCTTGGCCTCGAGCTGGGCCAACAGCTGATCGACGTAGTGGATGTCCCACGGCCCCTCGACCTTGGGGATCATGACCACGTCGATCTTGTTCCCGACCTCGGTCACCAGCGAGGTCAGGTCGTCGAGCACCCACGGGCTTTCGAGCGAGTTGACCCGGGTCCAGAGCGGGGTTTCACCGAGGTCGGCCTCTTTGGCGACCTTGAGCAGGCCTTCACGGGCGGCAAGCTTGGCGTCGACCGGGACCGCGTCCTCGAGGTTGCCGAGCACGATGTCTGCCTGTTTGGCCATGTCCGGCACCTTCGCCGCCATCTTCTCGTTCGAGGGATCGAAGAAATGGATCATCCGGGAGGGGCCAAAGGGCACCTCGGTGATCGGGTCGGGGGCGCCAATCGCCTTGGGCTTGAAGAAGTTCCTGGGGTTGCGCAAGATGCTCCTTGAGGGTTGTTGAGAGAAGTGAATCTGGCGCGAAAAGCGGTATCAGCGCCACCGGGGAGCGTATCCTGATTGGGGAGCAGACCGCTTTCAAAGGCGGAATCCCGATATTCTTGGCATCCTTTCGCCCGCGCTCCGCGCGGGCCTTTTTCCGCGCTCGTAGCGCGCTTCAACTCAGCCTGCGCCACTAAACCCCAAGAGGAGCCATGTCCAGCTACCAGGAGATCACCGAGGACCAGAAGGCCATCATCGAGATGGTCCATCAGTTCGTCGATGAGCAGATCATCCCCAACGCCGAGCACTACGACCACGAGGATTCGTTCCCGGAGCCGATCGTCGAACAGATGAAGGAACTGGGTCTCTTCGGGGTCACCATCGCCGAGGAGTACGGCGGCATGGGTCTCGATCTCTCGACCTACGAGCTGATCGTCGAAGAGCTCTCGCGCGGCTGGATCTCGATCTCCGGCGTGGTCAACACCCACTTCATCGGCGTCTACCTGCTGCAGCAGTTCGGCAGCGAGGAGCAGAAGGCCAAGTACCTGCCGAAGATGGCGACCGGCGAGATGCGCGCCGCCTTCTCGCTCTCCGAGCCGGAAGTCGGCTCCGACGTCCAGGGCATCAAGACCGGCGCCAAGAAGGACGGCGACGCCTACGTGATCGACGGCCAGAAGATGTGGGTCACCAACGGCCTCGGCTCGAGCCTCGTCTTCCTGCTCGCCAAGACCGACCCCCAGGCCGAGAAGGCCCACAAGGGCATGACCTGCTTCATCACCGAGAAGGAGCCGTGGGTCGAGGAGAACACCGGCGAGTACGCCGGCCTCAACGTGCCGCCGAAGATCAAGAAGATGGGCTACAAGGGCGTCGAGTCCACCGAGCTGGTCTACAACGGCTACCGCTGCCCGGCCGAGAACATTCTCGGTGGCGAGGAAGCCGGCCTGAACAAGGGCTTCCCGCAGATGATGGATGCCCTCGAGGTCGGCCGCGTGAACGTAGCCGCCCGCGGCGTCGGTATCGCCCAGCGCGCCCTCGAGCTCGCCCTCCAGTACAGCCAGGAGCGCAAGACCTTCGGCAAGCCGATCGCCAACCATCAGGCGATCCAGTTCAAGCTGGCCGACATGGCCACCAAGCTCGAGGCGGCCCGTCTGGTCACCCGCAAGGCGGCCAACATGAAGGACGCCGGCATCCGCTCCGACCTCGAAGCCGGCATGGCCAAGCTGATCGCCTCCGAGACCGGCAAGGAATGCGTCGAGGAGTGCTTCCGCATCCACGGTGGCTACGGCTACTCGAAGGAGTACGAGATCGAGCGCCTCTACCGTGACGCGCCGCTGCTGCTGATCGGCGAGGGCACCTCGGAGATCCAGCGCATGGTGATCGGCAAGAAGCTGCTCCAGCGCCACAAGATCTGAGCATCGAGCCGAAAGGGCCCTGGCTTGCCGTCGGGGCCCTTTCCGTGTAAACACTCTTGCCATGGCATCCACAGCGCAGATGATCGAGTCAGCCGTCACCCACCTCCAAGAGGAGGTGCCGGCCCTGAAAAAGCTGAAGCTGGTCTTCGGCCTCGACCTCCGTGCGAAAGGTGACATGCAGACGTACCGGGTCGAGTTGCCCGGGCCGAAGGTGAGCAAGGGAAGAGGAGAGGACGAACGCTGCCGGGTCGAGATCGACCGGGCCCAGTTCAATCAGCTGGCAGACGACAAGAGCACGATCGGTTCCTACCGTCGTGCCGCCGAAACCGGCCACATCCGGTTCGAGGGAGATTCGAATGTGGCCAAGCTGGTCATCCGCGTCATCGAAGCGCATGAACAGCGCGCCAAGCTGAAGAAAGTCCACTAACCGGCTCCCCGGAGCCGGTCCACCGAAGTCCCAAACAAAGGAAACCACCAGCAACATGAGCGAAGAAAACAGCGATTTCACCACCGACGCCGCCGAACGCGAAGCGTCGGGTTCGCACCAGTACGGCCGTTACCTCGAGGAGTTCGAGGTCGGCGCGGTCTACAAGCACATGCCGGCTAAGACGGTCACGGAAGCGGACGACCACCTGTTCTGCCTGCTGACCATGAACCATCACCCGCTGCACATCAACGACGTCCACGCCAAGGCGTCGCAGCAGGGCAAGAACGTGGTCGTCGGCCCGCTGGTCTACTCGCTGGCCGTCGGCATGACCGTCTCCGACTTCACCGGCAAGGCGATTGCCAACCTCGCCACCGATGAGCTCAACCACCCGAACCCGGTCTTCCACGGGGACACGCTGTTCTGCGAGTCCGAGGTTCTGGAGGTTCGCGAATCCAAGTCGAAGCCCGACCGCGGCATCGTCAAGGTCCACACCCGGGTCTACAACCAGGACGGCCTGCTGGTCGCCGACTTCAAGCGCACCGCGCTGATCCCGAAGAAGAGCGCCGTCAACGTCAACGAGACCAACGACGTCGACTGAGAAACGTCTGCAGTCGGAAAGGGCCGCCCTCGGGCGGCCCTTTCCATTGCACCGACCGGTCGGCCGGTTGGTGAGGTTTTACTTCGCGGGGGCGTGGCCGGTGGGCTCGAGGTCGCTCGGATAGTGGACCGAGATGGGGTACCAGCCGGATCCGGGCCGGTTGACCCCCGTGTAGACCATGGTCATCCGGTAATAGTCCTTGCTGTTGGTTCCAGGCTTGCGCCAGGCGTCGGGTTGGAAGACCCTGACCCGGGAGAAGCGGTTCTGCCGTAGCGCGATCTTGTCCTTGGCGGCTCGGAACGCCGTGATCCGCACCTTGCCTCCGAGCCACGGAGCCTTCATGCCGCAGTTCTTGGGGCAACCCCACGTCCATCCGGTGCCGATCCCGACCGCCTTGTCCGCGGTCCATTTCTTCCACTCGATCGCGCCCGGGTCGTGTCTGGTCCCTTCCGGTCCACCGAGCACGAGTTCCACCTGGGGATCAGTGGCGCTGGACATCGCGAAATCGGTGATGTTGGATGGTTTCACCTCGAACCCCGCGCCGCTGTACAACCGCGGGAGCTTGGCTCCGGCCATGCCCGGCGCCGCCGTCAGACAGAACAGGAGGATGGACGCGACGATCGTGCCTGCTGCTTTCCGCTTCATCGGTACTCCCTTTCGTAAAACGTCAAGTGCATACAATGCCAATGATTCGTTAACACGACACTAACGATTAGTTCAGACGGACGCAGGGCCGAACGGACCGGCTGGCGACTGGGCTAGGGTGGTGCCATGGACTTCAAGAAGCTCGGTCAGCAGGTCGGGCAGCTCAAGAAACAGGCCGAGGACAAGCTGGGAGACCGGGCCGAGCCCGAGAACCTCAAACGCGACGCCAAGGAACTACGCGAGATCCTGGCCGGAGACGGCTCACTCGCCGAAAAGGCCAAACAGGCCAAGGAAGAAGTGATCGACCGCGACAAAACCGCGGGCTCCGAAAAAGCTCCCGAAAGCGAGTCCAAGCCCAAAGACGCGGGGTGAAACGCGCGCTTGGTTCGATTCACTCGGCTATAGCACCTGCAAATCGAACCAAGCCCGAACAAACCGTCAGTGCGTATCGCCCTGAGCGTGGGCGGGGGGGCGTGACTCCTCGGCCAGGGAGGTGATCTCGATCGCGCCGCGGGCGGCGTTGTTCAGCACCTCGCTGGCTTCCTCGGGGTTGCGGGCGTAGAGCTCGACCAGGAGGTGGACCGAGATCTCATCGTCGTGGTGCTTGTGGAAGCGGACGTGGGTGAAGAACTCGCGGGTGCCGGCGTCACCGAAGGCGCCGTAGGTGAGTGACTCGACGGCTTCCGGGCCGGCGCAGGCCTCGACCTGGTCGGCGTCCACGGTGACCGTGCAGGAGGCGACCCAAGGGGTGCCGGCGACCATCCGCTCCCACCGGTCTTCGACCGGCACCACGCGGTCCCGCTCGAAGGTCAGGTGCGGCTGGTCATGCATGCAGTCGAGGCACTGGACCACCGACTCCTGGATCTCGTCGTCGCCCTCGGTCGGGATCCCGGTCTCGGGATCGATCGGCCGGATCGCGTCGTAGTGGACCTGGACTTCCAGGTTCCGGGACCAGCAGCGGTAGCACCTGAGCCATGAGGAAATGCGCGACTCCATGCTCATATCTTTGCGCCTCGGGGGACTCGGCGCCGTATCTCGCTCCTGATGCGGGCTAGCTTCCGGACTGGGCTTTGTCGATCGCCTTCATGATCTCGTCGGTGGCGTTGTCGGGACTGGTCGTCTGGACCGGTTCGATGTCGCCGTTGCCGACCTGGACCCCGAAGGACGGGGTGCCGGAGAAGCCGAGGCCGGTGGCCTGGTTGTCGGTCTGCACGACCTGGTTGGCGACCTTCTGGGACTCGCGGTCGGTGTTCCACTTGTCGATGTCGGGGACGCCCGCCTTCTTGGCGATGTCGGTCAGGAAGTCGTCGGTCACGTAGCCGGAGTTCTCGAGTTGCTGGTTGGCGTAGAAGTTCTCGACGAACTGCCAGTAGCGATTCTGTTCGGCCGCGGCCAGGGCAGCCTTGGCGGCGAAGGTGGAGTCCTCGCCCAGGATCGCCCACTGCTTGAGGTTCCACTTGGCCTTGTCCTTGCGGACGATCTCCTTGATGATGTCCGGGGTGGCCACTTCCGAGTACTGCTCGCAGATCGGGCACTGCAGGTCACCGAACTCGTAAACGGTCACCTTGTTGTCGGGGTTGCCGAGCACGGTCCCGTTCTGAGGGATGCCGGATAGCAGCTTGTCGATGTCGCCTGAACCCGGGCTTTTGTCCCCGCCGCCACCGGAGCTGATCGCGACGATCGCCACGACCAGGCCGACCACGACCAGGAAGGCCGCGATGCCGAGGATCTTGGCAAGGTTCTGACGCTTGTCTGAGCTCTGCGCCTTGGCTTCAGCCGCGAGGCGCTTCTCGCGGAGTTCTTTTCTCTTCTGCTGCGATTTGGTGGCCATGGGCCGTGGATCCTACTAAGCGGCCGGATTTGGTTCGGCTTCGTCGGCGAGTACCGAACCATCATCGGAATCGTCGATTCCGTAGTAGCCGACCAGGCGACATCCGTTGACCACCAGGAGCATGGTCATCAGCACCGCGCTGGCCCAGCACCACTGGCATGCCGCGTGGATCTGCCAAAGCTCCAGATAACGCAGGACGAGGCTCACGGCGAACCCGAAAAGCGAGAGCCCGAAGGCGGCCAGGCGGGCGTTGTCGCCCTTCCAGATCGTGGCCCCGAGGATGGTCAGGTAGCCGATCAGTCCCCAGATCGACATGTGGACGCCGAGGAAATTGGCGTACTTGCTCTTCTCCACGAGTTCGCAGCCGCCACCTCCGCCGACGCACTGGAAGGTTCCCTCGGCGATCTGCGTCTTGTAGGCGATGTAGCCGGCGACGATGAGGCCGAGGCCGGACAGGACGCCGGCCGTGAGGCGGAGGATCCGTTCGCCACGGGCACCGCCGGTGCGGTATCCCCAGATCGCGAAGCCGGCGGCGATCAGGGCAACGACGATGAAGAGCGCCCCGATCTCGATCGGGATGTTCCTGCTGATTATGAGCCGCTGGTCATCGAGCATGGGGCAGCGAGCCTACACAGCCGGGGCGCCAGGGTCGTCCAAGGGAGCGGGTTCATCGGCGGGCTCGGATTCGCCTTCCGGGTCGTCGGTCCCGAAAAAGACGATCAGGCGACTGGTGTTGACCACGAAGATCATGGTCATGGTGATCGCCGAGGAAACGCACCACTGGCAGATCGCAAGGATCTCCCACAACTCGAGATAGGTGAGGTAGAGGCTGAAGCCAAAGCCGAGCAGGGCGAGGAAGAAGGCACAGACCCGGGCCCGGTCACCGTTCAGCAGCGACGTCACCAGCAACAGCGCGTAGCCGATCAGGCCGAAGATCGAGACGTGCACCCCGGCGATTCTCGAGTAGGTGCTGTGCTCGACCGCCGCGCAGCCCCCACCGCCACCGACGCACTGCGGGATCTGATTCATGATCTCGACCGTCACCACCACATAGCCGGCGATCCCGATCCCGACCAGGCTGAGGATCGCCGCGGTGATCCGCAGGATCCGCTCACCTCCGTCGAACCCGCGCCTGATGCCCCAGATCGAGCCGCCGGCCCCGACCACGGTCAGGGCCAGCATGATCCCGGCAATGACGCCCGGGATGCCGTGGGTCAGCAGATGGAGCTGATCACCCACGGCTTCCGGTCGTCAAGGGTTCTGCCTCCGACGTTCAGGCGGTGGCGGGTTCCGCCCGCTTGTGGTTGTCCGCGACAAGGTCGACGAACTCGCCCATGATCTCGTTCATGTCGAAGTCCTTCGGGGTGAAGACCCCGGCGACGCCGGCTTCCTTGAGCCGGGCCGCGTCCTCCGGCGGGATGATCCCGCCGGCGACGACCGGCACGTCGACGCCTTCTTCTTTGAGCATTCGAACCACTTCCGGGACCAGCTCGAGATGGGATCCGGAGAGGATCGAAAGGCCAACCAGGTCGACGTCCTCCTGGATCGCCGATTCGACGATCTGCTCGGGGGTGAGGCGGATCCCCTGGTAGACGACTTCCATGCCGACGTCTCGCGCCCGCAGCGCGATCTGCTCGGAACCGTTCGAGTGGCCGTCGAGACCGGGTTTGCCGACCAGCAGCCGGACTCGGTGCCCGATCTGCTCGGAAACCTCGTTCACCTTTCGGCGGGCCTCGTTCAGGGTTTCGCGATCGCCTGCCGGAGCGGCGCCACCGACCCCGGTCGGGCCGCGGTAGGCGCCGAATACCTCGCGCAGGGTGGCCGCCCACTCGCCGGTGGTCGCCCCGGCCTTGGCGGCCGCGATCGTCGCCGGCATGATGTTCTCGTCGTCGGTCCCGGCCACCCGGGCGACCTCGGCCAGGGCGGCATCGACTGCGTTCTGGTCGCGTTCGGAGCGCCACTCTTCGAGCGCCTCGATCCGTTCCTTCTCGACTTGCGGGTCCGGTTTCATGATGCCGCCGTCGGCGCTCGCGGTCAGCGGCGAGTCCTCGGTCGAGGTGTACTTGTTGAGGCCGACCACGGTCTGCTCGCCGTTCTCGATCCGGGAGAAACGCTCGCGCTGCGACTCGACCAGGCGGGCCTTCATGTACGGAACCGCCTCGACCGCGCCACCCTTCTCGGCGACTACGTCCATCTCCTTGCGGGCGCCGTCCATGAACTCCTCGACCAGGCCCTCCATCACGATCGAGCCCTCGAAGATGTCCGGGTACTCGAGCATGTCGGTCTCGAAGGCCAGCACCTGCTGGATGCGGAGGCTCCACTGCTGGTCCCAAGGGCGGGGGAGCCCCATCGCCTCGTTCCAGGCCGGAAGCTGTAGGGCCCGGGCCCGGGCGTCGCGGGCGAGGGTCACGGCCAACGCCTCGACCACGATCCGCTGGACGTTGTTTTCCGGCTGGGCCTCGGTCAGGCCGAGCGAGTTGACCTGGACGCCATAGCGGAAGCGCAGCATCTTCTCGTCGGTGACGCCGTAGCGCTCGCGACCGATCTCGTTCCAGAGCCGGCCCATCGCCTTCAGCTTGGCGATCTCCTCGATGAAACGGACTCCGGCGTTGACGAAGTAGGAGATGCGGCCGAAGACCTTGGGGAAGTCCTCGTCGGCGACTTGGCCGCGGGCCTTGACCTCATCCAACACCGCAATCGCGGTCGAGACCGAGTAGGCGATCTCCTGGATCGGGGTCGCGCCGGCCTCCTGCAGGTGGTAGCTGCAGATGTTGATCGGGTTCCAGCTCGGGATCTCGTTGACGGTGAAGGCCACCATGTCCGCGATCAACCGCATCGAGGGCTCCGGCGGGAAGGCGTAGGTGCCGCGGGAGAGGTACTCCTTGATGATGTCGTTCTGGGTGGTGCCCTTGAGCTGCGACCGGTCGACCCCCGTGTTTTCGGCCGCAGCGACGTAGAGGCCGAGCATCCAGGCGGCGACCGCATTGATCGTCATCGAGGTGTTCATGTTGTCCAGCGGGATCTGGTCCAACAGGGTGTTCATGTCTCCCAGGTGGGCGACCGAGACACCGACCTTGCCGACCTCGCCACGAGAGAGCACGTGATCGGGGTCATAGCCGGTCTGTGTGGGCAGGTCGAAGGCGATCGAAAGGCCGGTCTGGCCCTTGGCCAGGTTGCTCCGGTAAAGCTCGTTCGAACGGCGGGCATCGGAGTGGCCCGCGTAGGTGCGCATCACCCAGGGGCGGTCGCGTTCGGGCAGACGGTGGTCGCTCATGAGGTCGATTCTACCGCCGGAGCGCCGTTTCCGACCCTCCCCGACCGAGTGTGAATCGGTCACGCAGCATTTGGAACAGGACTCCCGGGGCGCACCATTCAGGCACTTACTGTGTTTAGGCTCTTCACATGCGCTCCCTCATCAAGAACCCCCTCCTGTGTGCCGTCCTGGCCGCAGCATCACTCGGTGCCATGGCTTTCACCGCCAGCGCTTCCGCCGACACCCTCATCGTCTACCGGAACGATCTCACCACGGTCGATTCCCGTGCCCAGATCCACCAGATGGCGCCGCAGGCCAACTGCGAGCGCGGCGGGTCGCCCAAGGCATTCCGCTTCAAGCTCGGCGCAAAGGCCAAGGAATGCTTCTACCGGGTGCCCATGGTCGGCTCCAACCTCCAGGTCAGTGGGACCGCCCGGATCTTCAAGTCTTCACCGCCCAAGGTGCTGAGGCGGACCTACGCCGGCGTCAGCCTCCGCCAGAGCAGCGACGGCAGCCGCTACCAGTTCGTGGTCTGGCCGTACACGCGCCGGTACGGCCTGCGCAAGGTCCAGCCGAACGGGCAGGTCGTCAACTTCGGCAGCCGCAAGGCCGGTCGCAAGGTGAACGGCCCGGACAAGGCGAACCGCATCACCCTGCGGGCCTTCACCGGCCCCAAGGGCAACACCCAGCTGGTCGGCTTCGTCAACGGCAACAAGGTCGTCGCCGCCCGCGACGAGCAGGGCAACTCCCTGATCGGCCGCGACACCAGCTTCTCGATCGGATCCAAGCAGGGCGCTCGCGGCGCAATCGGCTCCTTCATCAACATAAGAGTGGCAATACCAGACCCGTACTAGCGGGCCCGGGCATCCACTCGCTGAGAGTCTGATCTGACCCAGTGAGCACGGCCACCCTTCATGCAACGAAAAGGGCCCCGGTCACCCGGGGCCCTTTTCAAGCGGAGCCGGCCCATCCATCATTTGTCTCTGTGGGCCGGCGGGTTGAACTTGGAGGCGGAGCGAAGCTCGCCGACTTGCTTATGAAATCAGCTGGAAGCGACGACCTGGGAGCACCAGACGGGGAGGAGGGGCTTGTCGTAGAGGTCGACGACTGACGAGCGGATCTCCGAGACCTCGGGTGAGTACCACCAGGCTTCGAAGTCGGCCTTCTTCTCCCAGCGGGTCACCTGCCGGAAGAGGAGCGGATCCTCGTCCGAGCGGTAGATCTCCCACTCGACGGCACCGTACTCGGTCGCCAGCTGGGCAGCCGGCTCCCAGTTGTCGATCCAGCGCTGCGACCGGAAAGGGGTCACATGCCAGCTGAGCTCGGAGATGTAAGTCATCGCTCTTCCTTCTTCCCGTGGTTGGGTCTAGGCCCCGACCTCGGCCCGGATCGCGCCCGGACCTTCCTCTTCGCGGCCTTCGTCTTCGGTCTCGGCGCCGACCAGGATGGCGATCTTGCCGAGGTGGCGGTTCTCGTGAAGCATCTGGTGCGCCTCGGGCACGCCCTCGAAGTCCATGGTCTTCCAGAGCACCGGCTGGACCTTGCCTTCGGCCATCAGCTGGTTCGCCTTCATGCACTCGTAGGCATTGGCGAAGTGTGAGCCGATGATCTGCTTCTGGCGCATCCAGAGGTAACGCACGTCGAAATCGAGCGTGTAGCCCGAGGTGGCACCGCAGATCACGACCTTGCCGAAAGGCTTGACCACGAAGACCGAGGTCGGGAAGGTGGCCTGCCCGACGTGCTCGAAGACGACGTCGGGGGCATCCCCGAGGATCTCCTTGCAGCGCTTGGCGAAGGCGCGCGACACCTTGAAGCGCTCCTTCTCCTCTTCCTTGGTCTCGTTGCCGGTCCGCATCATGCCCGCGAACTCGTTGCGGTTGATGTAATCGACCGCACCGAGCTGCTTGACCAGCTCGCCCTTCTCGTCGGAGGAGACGACGCCGATCGCGTTGGCGCCGGCCGCCTTGCAGAGCTGGACGGCGAAGACGCCGAGGCCACCGGCCGCGCCCCAGATCAGGACGTTGTGCCCGGCCTGGATCTTGGCCTGGTCCATCAGCATCCGGTAGGCGGTGAAGTAGGTCAGGCCGTAGGAGCTGGCTTCCGCCCAGGAAAGGTTCTTCGGGCGTGGCAGCAGCTGCTGGGCCTGGACCTTGGTGAACTGGGCGAAAGAGCCCCAGGTGGTCTCGTAACCCCAGATCTTCTGGCTCGGGGCGGCCATCGGATCGAGCCCGTGGACTTCGACGTCCTCGTAAGAGGCCTGGTTGCAGTGGACGACGACTTCGTCGCCGACCTTCCAGCGGGTCACGCCCTCGCCGACCTTCCAGACGATGCCGGAAGCGTCGGAACCACCGATGTGGTGGCCGTACTCGGGGTGGTCGCCGTAGCCGAAGACCGAAACGGGCTCGGCGAGGCCGGCCCAGACGTTGTTGAAGTTGACGCCGGCCGCCATCACGCGGACGACTACTTCGAAAGCCCCGGGCTCGGGGGTTTCGATGTCCTCGAGCTGGAAGGCCTTGAGCGGCTCGTTTCCTTCGGTCTCGGGACGGATGACCCAGGCGGCCATCTTCTCGGGGAGCTCTCCCGGCTCCACGTCAAGCTTGCTCACTTCAGCGAGGTCTACAGACACATCGCTCCTCTCAGGTTCGTATCGGGGGATCTCCGGCCTGGCACCGGAAACTCTCGGAAGAGTAAATGATCTCCGCGCCATCCGGTCTCCGATGGGCCACATCGCGGAGCCCGATCATCCATCCGTGGATTCTGTGATCGGGCGGGTTTCTGTGGTCATCCGGCGAAGACCGGATGACGTGCAGGTGGTGTTAAGGGAGGAGCACGTCGCCGCCGGAGGAGACTCGGCTCCGGCCGACGTTGAGGCGGGCGGTGCCGCTGCTGGCGGGCGAACTGAAGAGGTAGATCCCGGTCGGGAGCGCCATGTCGAAGGAACCCGAACCACCCGGGGTGAGGGCGATCTCACGGTGCACCGGCCCCTGCATGCGAAGCGTGGTGGCCCGGCCGGTCAGGTTGGCGATCGCGACGTTGACCACCGCGGGCGCCTTGCGGTCGGCCTGATTCTGCGGCGCGTTCCGGTTCTGGTTGAGGTAGGGCTGCCGGGCGCCGGGCTCGCCGACCCCCTGGCCGATCGCTGCCTTGGCGTTGATCTGGTCTTCGCTGACCGAGACGCTGACCTGGGTCGGGACCGGGGGACGGGGATCGTTCTCATGGGTGGTCGCGCCGCAACCGGCGATCGATGCGCATGCTGCCAACAAGGCGGCGGCTGTGACCCAGGTTCCCCTCACGGCCCGAAATCTACCCCACCTCGTGGCGTCAACCGGTCCAGACCGACTCGCGGGCTTCCAGCATCTCGTCCAGTTGATGCTGGATGCGGGCCCGGATCCGTTCACTGATCATCTGGATCTCAGCCGGGTCGTCGATCGTCTCGACCGGGTACTCGGCCATGTCGATCGGCTCCATGAACCGGATCTTGAACCTGGACGGCAGGTAGAGCAGCGGCGCCGCCAGCCCGAAATGGGGGAAGGAGGGGGTGAGTGGGAAGTAGATCAGTCCCGAAAGCTTCTTGAGCAGGTTCAGGTGGGCGAAGATCGGCATCGCTTCCTCGGCCCCGACCACGGCCACGGGAACGATCGGCACCTGGGCGCGGATCGCGGTCCGCACGAAGCCGCCACGGCCGAAACGGCGCAACTTGTAACGCTGCCAGTAGAGCTTGCGGGTTCCCTTCTGGCCTTCGGGGAAGACGACGGCGAGCCGGCCTTCGTCGTGGAGCAGGCGCTGTGCGTTCTCCCGATGGGCGGGGACGAGGCCCATCTTGTTGACGAACATCGAAACGCCCGGGTAGCCCTTGAACCAGTGCTCACCGAGCATGTAGAGCGGCCGCGGGGCCGGGTGCTCGTTGCGGATCGCCTGCATGATCATCGGCGCGTCCGGTGGCAAGGCGCCGGAATGGTTGGCGACGATCAGGGCGCCGTCTTCGGCGGGAACGTTCTCGATCCCCTCGACCTCGACCCGGAACCAGTAGCGGTAATAGAAGTTGAGGATTGGCTCCATCAGCGAGACGACGGTCTCCGACCGGCCCCAGTCGTCGAGCGCCCGGTCTGGTTCGGCGGCGGGCAGCAGATCCCGGAGCTCGGCCAGGCTCAGCAGCTCCTCGGCCGCCTGGTGCGCCTCGGCTGCCGCGACCTCCCGGTTTTCGGCGAAATCGTCCGCCCGGGGATCCCAAACCGGCTCTTCGTCGGGGCCACGCCCCGGCCTGGATGGCTTGCCGTCACCGTTGGCCGGTGCGCCGGTGCCGCCGAAGAGCGGGCTGTCGGCCCCGAGCTGGCCGCCGCCCAGCCCCTGGCGGCGGACCTCGCTCACGCCTCCGGCCCTTCGACGAAGGGCAGTTCGACCACTTCGGCCTCGATCTCCCCGTTCTCGGTTTCGACCGCGACCGTGGTTCCGGGCTCGGCCTCCTTGCGCAAGATCGCGAGGCCGATCCGGCCGGTCGCGGGGGAGAGGACGACGGTCCCGACCGCGCCCAGTTCCCGCTCGCCCAGCCGCACCTTGTCGCCGGTCGCGGCCGGCCCTGCCAGCCTCAGACCGCGCAGGTGCCGGTTCGGCCGGCCTTTGTAGTGGAGTCTCGCGACTGGTTCCTGGCCGATGTAACAGCCTTTGGTGAAGCTGATCGCCCGCTCCACTATGCCGGCCTCGGCCGGCATGTTCGCCCCGGTCATGTCGACCCCGAAACGCGGCCGGCCCCGCTCGACCCGTACCAACTCGGCCGCGGCCGCCGAGACCGGGATCGCGCGGTCGGCGACGAGCTGGGCGCGGACCGCGCCGCCGTCGTCCGGTGCGCAGATCACGTCGAGGCCGAATGCGGTGGCCACGACCAGGCAGTCGGCGCCGGCGATCGTCGCCTCGGAGAAGTCGCCTTCGTTGCCGGGGGCGAGGCCGGTGACCTCGAAGCTGCCCGGGCCGACCAGGCTGAAAAGCGCCCGCTCAGTCGCCGTGACATCCACCTTGCGGCCGATCTTGTACATGGTCAGGTGCTTCAGCAGCGCCGGACCGGCCACCTGCTCGGCATCGACCAGGAACCGGTCCTCGGCCAGTCGCAGGATCCTCATGTCCGCCTGAAGGTGGCCCTTGCGGTCGAGCAGTGCCGCATAGACGCCGGAACCGGTCGCCAGTTCCTCGGTTTCGTTGGTGACCTGGCTCTGCAGATACTCGGCCGCATCCGGGCCGGTCACGTCCATCCAGGCCCGGTCGGGCCGTTCGACCAGGCCGCATTCCTCGCGGAGCTGCCGGTACTCGGCGTCAAGATCTGGTTCGGTGACTGGGGACATGGACCGATTCTACGACGGGCCATCCGCCGCCGGAACCGTGCCGCGCTAGGCTTCGCTTCGATGGCTCTCGCACAGGACTTTCAGGAAGTGCTCGATTCGCTGCCGCCCGACTGGACGGACCTCGAGTTCGACCTGCGGATCGACGACGAGGACCGGTACATCGATGCCTCGGTCCATCTCAGCATGATCAACGCCCAGCCGTACTCGAAGGCCGAGTGGCATTGGCGGATCCCGGTCGCCCATAGTTTCGGCAAGGCGGCTGCGCCGCAGACCGTGCTCGGCGTGCTCGGACGCCTCGACGGGGAGGGCGTCAGCGGGGAACTGGTCCTGCGCGAGGTCCGTGAAGGCCGCTCCGAGGTGGTCCAGATGTGGGGACGCCCGGAAAGCGTGCGCGAGGAATTCCGCCAGCGCCGCTCGATCTGAAGCCCGATGGCTCGCGTATTGGCTGTCGTCCCCGACCTGATGCTGTCGAGCAAGGTCAGCGCGATGCTGAGCGCCGCCGGCCACCAGGTGCAGGTCGTGCCCTCGGTCCCCGCGGCCGACGGTTTCGACCACGAGCTGGTGGTCTGCGACCTCGAAGCGGTCGATCCCGGCCAGGTCGCCGCGCTGCCCGCCCCGGCGATCGGCTTTTACTCGCATGTCGACGTGGAAACACGCGACCGGGGCCGGGAAGCTGGCCTCGATCTGGTCGTCCCGCGCTCGCGGATGGCCCGCGAACTGCCCGGCCTGGCCGAGCGCTTGCTCGCCTGACGGCAGGATTCCCGCGGCCCGCGGCGTATATTTCTAGGCCCACAAAAGCGACCCCGTATTGCGTTTCATCCCGGTCGGCGGCAGGCTCTGGTTAGACTGGCCCGGCTCGCCGTTTCCGGTGGGGCGCAATCGATACAAGCCACGGGAGGTTTGACTTCATGCAAGATCGCGGTCTCGCCGCATACATCGCCGAATTGCTCGGAACGTTTTTCCTTGTGTTCGGAATCACACTGGTCGGCGTGCTTTTCATTGCCGTGGGCGACAACGCCTCATTCGGTTCTGACTTCGCGGTCGTCGGTCTGACCTACGCCTTCATCCTCACGGCGCTGATCTTCACCTTCGGCGGAGCCAGTGGTGGCCACTTCAATCCGGCGATCACCGTCGGCGCGGCCCTGATGAAGAAGATCGCCCCGGTAGACGCGGTGATCTACATCCTGGCCCAGCTCTCGGGCGGCGTCCTCGGCGCCCTGCTGACCAAGGGTCTGCTGGTGGACGAGGGTCGTGCCGCCAACTACGGCGCCGTATCCATCAGCCCGCTGCTCGGCGGTAACTTCGCTGGTGCCGTGGTCGAGTGCCTCGGTACGTTCCTGCTGGTCCTCACCGTGCTGGCCGTGGCCCTCGGCGTGCGTGCCGCCAAGGACTGGGCTCCGCTCGCCATCGGCCTCGCGCTCGGCGTCGTCGGTCTGATCCTGGTGCCGCTGACCGGTGGCGCCGTGAACCCGGCCCGCTGGTTCGGCCCGGCCCTGGTTTCCGGCGAGTGGGGCGGCGTCTGGCCGTACCTGGTCGGCGAACTGGTTGGCGCGGTACTGGCCTTCGTGGTCTACAAGTTCGTGATTGCGCCCGGGTCCGGTGGGTCACCGGAAGCGGAATCGAAGAAGCCTTCGACGATTCCTTCGCCCGAGGCCTGAGCTACCAGCTCAACTGAATGTCGAAAGGGGCGGCCTCCGGGCCGCCCTTTTTCATGCGATCGCTTGCCCGAGGGTCACCGCGCCCAGGCCGCAGATCAGGCTGATCGCGATGTTGAGCCAGGCGAGCTTGGCCAGGTCGGCGCTGGCGAGCAGGTGGGTGTCGAGGATCCAGGTCGAGAAGGTGGTGAAGGAACCGATCACGCCGCCGGCCACGATCACTAGGGCCTCGCCATGGAGCGTGCTGCCGGCGACCAGCCCGAGCAGGGAGGCCCCGAGCACGTTCACGACCAAGATGCCGACCGGAAACGGACTCTCGGAAAGACGGGAGATCTCGGCGTCGAGCAGGTAGCGGGCTCCCGCCGCCAGGCCGCCCAACAGGCCGACCGCGACCCAGGCCAAGGGGTTCAACCCGAGCAGGGTCACGAGCGAGCCGCCAGGGTCGAGCTTTCGGCCGCGATCCCCAGTTTCACGACCAGGTAGCCGGCAGCGAGGGTCACCGCCAGGTAGGCGGCAGCGAGCCCCGTCTCTCCGGCATCGACCATGTTGAACAGCTCCAGTTGCATGGTCGAGAAGGTCGTCAGGGTGCCGCAGATCCCGGTCGCGAAGAACGGGTGGTGAAGCTGGTCGGGAGCGTGATCCCTGAACGAGGCGAAGAAATAGCCGATCAGGAACGCGCCGATCAGGTTTACGGCCAGGGTCGGCCAGGGCCAGGCGTCAGCCGCATGGGGGAACGCCTGGGCGAGCCCGACCCGGAGCAGGGCGCCGACTATGCCGCCGGCGTAGATCGCTGCCAGCTTCCTGAGGGGGTGACGCTTGAAGATCATCTGATGCAACTCCTATCGGGACCGGTTGACGGTTGACAGGAGCCATCAGCGGATTGAAACCGCGGTTATGAAGGAGCGAGCCCCATCGCTCGGGGCTATGTTAGCTGGCGCGGGCGGGATCCCGACGAAATTCCGGTTGCGGGATCCCTCGCCCGACGCAGCAGCTATGTACGAGACCGCTACTTGACGGTCAGGGTGCCCTTCATGCCGGCGGCCTCGTGGCCGGGTACCGAGCAGAAGAACGTGTAGGTACCGGGCTTGACATCGATCTCGGCCGTGGCCGATTCGCCGGTGATGACGTCGGTCCCGCCGATCTCCTTGCCGTTCGAATCCTCGAACTTCACGTCGTGCGGGATCGGGGAGTCGTTGGTGAAGTCGACCTGGACCTTGCCCGGCTTGGCCGAAAGCTCGGTCTTGTCGTAGGCGAGGGCGCCGGAAGGATCAGCGGCGAGGGCGAGCGTCTGGGCGCCGCCGGCTGCTTCCGAGCCATTGGAGTTCGCGTTGTTGTCGGCCGGCTGGCTCTGGGTGGTCGAGGTGTCGGCTGACGAGTTGTTGTCGGACGAATCATCGCTTCCGCCACAGCCGGCGAAGAGCAGGGCGCCGATTGCGAGGGGGAGGACGAGCAACTTGAAAGAGGTCTTCACGAGCATCTCCTTAGTCGTGGTGGGTTCTCTTTTCCTCACCTTACTCTCGTCCACGCGAGGTACCCGCGAATCAGTATGAAATACGGACTCCGGTAGGTTGGACAGCGGATGCGCCGGGTCACCTTTTCCCGCAACTACACGATCTCGCTTTCGCGGACCTGCCAGTGCTACTGCAAGTACTGCGCATTCGCGACGCATCAGGCACATGTCCATCCGCCGGAAGAAGTCGAGCGGATGCTGGACGAAGCGGTGCGGCGCCGGGCCAAGGAGCTGCTGTTCCTGACCGGCGAGAAGCCGGAAGTGAACCCGGTAGTGGCCGATCGGCTGCGCGAGTGGGGCCACGAAGATTTCACCTCGTACGTGGTCTGGGCCTGTGAGCGGGCCTTGGAGCGGGGCATCCTGCCGCACACCAACATCGGTGCGATCGGGAAAGACGACCTGGCTCGTCTGCGCGAGGTCACCGCCTCCCAGGGCCTGATGCTGGAGTCATCCTCGGAGCGGCTGATGAAGACGGTCCACGCCGGCTCGCCGACCAAGCATCCGGCCCATCGCCTGAAGACGATCGAGGCGGCCGGTGAACTGAAGATCCCGTTCACGACCGGCATCCTGGTCGGGATCGGCGAGACCCCCGAAGAGCGGATCGAATCGCTCGAGGCCCTGGCCACGCTCCAGGAGGAGTACGGGCACATCCAGGAAGTGATCATCCAGAACTTCGTGCCGCATCCCCGCTACTACGGGCAGGAACCGGCCGAGATCGCGGCCGAGGCGTCGGATCGGCGCTGGAAGGAATCGGGAACGGTCGTCAACCTCGATTCGGGGCTGGAGCCGGCCCCGGGCGGACCGGAACGCGACGAGCTCGGCCGGCCGACGATCCCCCTGCCCGACTGGGCTTGCCCGGTCTCGATCGACGACCTGAAACATCTGATCCGGGAGACCGCCCGCCTGATGCCGGACGTCGGTGTGCAGGTGCCGCCCAACCTGTCCGACTGGTGGTCGGAGCTGGTCGAGGCCGGCGCGACCGACCTCGGCGGCCTCTCCGCCAACGGCGATCACATCTCGCCCGAGCACCCTTTCCCGAGCCCGCATCAGGTCCGCAAGGAGCTCCAGCCGCAGGGCTACGCGCTGACCGAACGGCTCTGCGTCTATCCGCAGTACATGAACGCGGAGTGGATGGAGCAGGGAGTGCTCGACGTGATCAAGCTCAAGTACTGGAGCTTCATCCCGCGGCTCGGTTCGGGGCGGGTCAGCGAGGAGAAGATCGACCCCGCGCTGGCGGTCGAGGCGATCGCCAAGGGCCGCGAAGGAATCGAACTGAGCGAGGACGAGCTGACCGCCCTGTTCTCCGAGACCCGTCCCGAAGTGATCGAGCAGATGCGCATCGCCGCCGACGGGCTGCGGGCGGAACTGGCCGGTGACACCGCCACCTTCGTCGTCAACCGCAACATCAACTTCACCAACATCTGCACGGTCGGCTGCGCTTTCTGCGGTTTCGGCCAGGGCCGCCGCTCGCCCGACGCCTACGAGTCGACCGAGGAGGAATTCATCGGCCGGGTCGAGGAAGCGGTCGAGTTCGGGGCGACCGAGCTCTGCATGCAAGGCGGGATCCATCCGGACCTCGATCTCGAGTCCTACGGAGGCTGGCTGAAACTGGCCAAGCAGGTCGCCCCCGACATCCACCTCCACGCCTACTCGCCGATGGAGATCAACCACATGTGCGAGAAGTCGGGCCTGCCGCCGCTGGAGGTCTTCGAGTACTTGATCGATTGCGGCCTCGGCTCGACCCCCGGCACCGCCGCGGAGGTCCTCGACGACGGGGTCCGACAGCGGATCTCGCCGAACAAACTGCCGGTCGACCGCTGGGTCGAGATCATCGAGGCCTCGCACCGGGCCGGCCTCAAATCCACCTCGACGGTGATGTTCGGTCACATCGAGGAGCCCCGTGAACTGGCCCGGCACATGAAGGTGATCCGGGACCTCCAGGGCCGGACCGGCGGCATCACCGAGTTCGTGCCGCTCAGCTTCATCCCCTTCAACACCCTGCTCGGCCGCACCCATGGGGTCGAGGAGATCTCGATCGAGGAGAACCTCAAGCACACCGCCGCCTTCCGGCTCGCGCTCGGTCGCTCGATCACCAACCTGCAGGCGAGCTGGGTGAAGATGGGCCTGCCCGGTGCGACCGAGGCGCTCCACTGGGGGGTCAACGACCTCGGCGGCACTCTGATGGAAGAGAGCATCTCCCGCATGGCCGGGGCCGATCACGGGGTGCGGCTCGAGGTAGAGGAACTCGTCGATGCGGCCCACCGCGCGGGTCGCAAGGCCGCGCAGCGGAACACCTCATACGAGATCCTGCAGGAATTTCCGGACCTGGTCGCATCGCCGCCGCCGGAGATGTTGATCGACCTGGCCGACCCGGGGGAAGTTCCGGCGGCCGATGTCGCCGACCCCGCGACGGCATAGGCCGGGAGGGGCCGGGCGATGCGCGCGATGGTCCTTGAAAACCAGCCGGGCGAGCTGTCGCTCCGGGAGCTTCCGGTCCCGGAACCCGGCCCCGGTCAGGTCCTGATCCGGGTCTCCACCTGTGGCGTCTGTCGCACCGACCTCCACATCGTCGACGCCGACCTGACCGAGCCCAAGCTGCCCCTGGTTCCCGGGCATCAGATCGTCGGCACGGTCGAGGCCGCGGGGACCGACACAGATCGGTTCGAGATCGGCGACCGGATCGGCGTCCCGTGGCTGGGTTGGGTCGACGGGGTCTGCCGTTTCTGCCAGGAAGGCCGCGAGAACCTCTGTGAGAACGCCCGCTTCACGGGCTATGACATCGACGGCGGCTACGCCGAGTTCGCGGTCGCCGACCAGCGCTTCTGCTTTCGCTTGCCGGAAGGCATCGATGACGTCCACGTGGCGCCGCTGCTCTGCGCCGGGATGATCGGCTACCGGGCCATGTCCATCGCCGGCGACGGCGAACGGCTCGGCCTCTACGGCTTCGGTTCCTCGGCCCACATCCTCTGCCAGATCGCGGCCGCCGAAGGCCGCCGGATCTTCGCCTTCACCAAACCTGGCGATCGGGAAGGTCAGGAGTTCGCCCGTTCACTCGGCGCCGAGTGGGCCGGGGGCTCGGATGAGACTCCACCCGAACCACTCGACGCAGCGATCGTCTTCGCGCCGGTCGGTCGGCTCATGATCGATGCCCTGAAGGCAAGCGAACGGGGCGCCCGAATCGTCAGCGCCGGCATCCACATGAGTGACATCCCGTCCTTCCCTTACGAACTGCTGTGGGAGGAAAGGAGTCTCCACTCGGTCGCCAATCTGACCCGGGCCGACGGAACCGCCCTGCTCGACCTCGCCGCCCGCCACGGAGTCAGTCCGAAGGTCGAGGTGCTACCGCTGGAAGCGGCCAATCAGGCCCTCGGTGCGATCCGAAGCGGCGCTTCGGAAGGTTCCACCGTACTTACCGTTTGACGGTGTACTCCAGCGCGACCGTGCCGCCGGGGAAGCGCTGGAGATCGGTCAGCTCGAGGTCGCGTTGGGTTCCGTCATCGCGGAAGTACGGCTTGCCACCGCCAAGGACTACCGGCAGGAGGTTGAGGCGGTAGACGTCGATCAGCCCGGCCGCCTCGACCTGCGAGGCGAGATCGATGCCGCTCACCTCGATGTCGCCGTCGGTCTCTTCCTTCTTGCGGGCGATCCATTCGATCGCGTCACCCTCGATCAGCTCGCAGCTCTCGTGGACCTCGGTCAAGGTCCGTGAGGCCACGAACTTCGGGATCTCGTCCCAGACCTGCGCGAACTCTTGCTCGATCTCGCCGCCTTCGCCGGACTTGAGGAGGTCATGCCAGTACGGGACCATCATCTCGTAGAGGCCGCGGCCCATGATGACGGCGGCGTGGTCCTTGACCTGCTGGTTGGAGAGCCGATGGACTTCATCCTCCGGTACGGTCCAGCCGATCCCGCCGTCCGCGTCCGCGAAGAAACCGTCCAACGTCACCGACATCGATCCGTAAATGAGTCGTCCCATGCGGCCAGAGTACCCAGCTCGACCTCAGCGGAACAGATCTTCGCCGGCATCGCGTAGCTGGGAAGCGCAGCCCGGGCCGTCATCTTCGATCACATGGTCCCCGAGACCCCGGACCACGACGGCCGGCACCCCGTCGGCCTTGGTGCGGACCAGGTCGGAGGCGGCGGCGACCTGATCGGCCAGGGCGATCACCGTCGCCGTCAGTTCCCGGCCGCGCTGGTCGGACCGGCCACGCCAGTCGTCGAGCGGGTTGATGCCGGCGCAGCCGATCGCGACCTCGGCCTGGCCCTGCCGCCAGGCCCGGCCGAAGCTGTCGGTGACGACGACCGCGGTGCGGACGCTGGCGGCGGTCTCCAGCTCGACCCGGATCCGCCGAGCCGAGCCGTCAGGGTCGAGCGGCAGCAGGATCGCCTGGTCCACGTCGGCGGTGTTCGACTGGTCGATCCCGGCGTTGGCGCAAATGAAGCCGTGATGGGTCTCGGTGATCAGGATGCCCCGCTCCTCGTCGACCCGGACCAGGGAGCGGCTCTCCTCCAGGATTTGCTGGACCAGCCGCGGATCCTTCCCGGTGCGGGCGGCCAGATTGACAGCCTCGGTTTCCGGGTCGGTCTGGTCGAGCCGGACCACCCGGCCCTCCGACTTGGAAACGACCTTCTGCGAGACCGCGACGATGTCGCCGTCTGCGAGTTGAACCTGCCCGGCGATCGCCTGGCCGAGGTTGAAGGCCTCGGGCACCTCGGGCAGGCCCTCGACCGGGATGATCGTCACGTCGTGCATCAGATCCCCAGTATCGCGGCGGTCCGCGGCGCGGGCCGGCGTCCGGCGGCGCGGGCCATTTCAATCTTGGTGGTCAGGGCGACGATGTCGGCCGGGGTGTCGAGGTCGAGGGCCAGGCCCTCGACCCGCTCGGTCGCGTGCGGGAGCCCGGCCTTTCGGGCCAGTTCGAGGTGGCGCTGGCAGCTGCCTTCGCCGAAAGCGGGTTCGATCGCATCGGGCGGACGCATCGCCAGCGAGTTGGTGCCGGTCCCATGGCGATCCGGGACCACCGTCACGAAGGGGTCGGGCAGGCCGGTGATCAGGCTGTCGATCTCGCGGGGCTCCAGCAGCGGACAATCGCCCGGCAGCAGCACCACCGCATCGGCTTCCAGCTCCAGTGCGCGGGCGATCCCGAGCTTGGCCGCCCCGATGTGGCCCGCGTCTTCGGGGTCGTGGATCACCTCGGCGCCGCATCCGGCTGCCAGTCCCTCGGCTGCCGCCTCGCCGGTGACGACGATGGTGAAGGTCACCTGCCTGGCGCCGGCCACCGCTTCCAGCACGTCACCGAGCATCGCCTCGACCAGGGCCAACCGCCGTTCCTCCGGCACCGCCCCCGACATCCGCTGCTTGGCCGCGGTGAAGCGCTTCGCGGTGACGACGGCAACCGTGTTCACGATTCCGCCAGCGTCTCCCCGACCTTGAGCACGGCCCGGGCGACCAGCGCCCTGGTCTCGGCGCTGTGCATGAAGGTCGCGGTCGAGAAGGAACGGACGTCGTCCGGCGGCGGGCCGGGATCGTCGGCATCGTTGATCATCGCGTCGATCACGCCGTCGTAGAGGGTCGCGACCCCGGCCGCCGTGGTCGGTCGGCCGAGCGCCTTCATGAACAGGTCGGTCGGCCCCTTGATCACCTTGCCGGCCACGTACGGGCTGACCGCGACCACCGGCGCCGTGGCGGCGATCATCGCCTCGCGAATGCCGGGCACGGCCAGGATCGGGCCGATGCTGATCACCGGGTTGGAGGGTCCGATCACGATCAGGTCGGCCGCCCCGATCGCCTCGAGCACCTCCGGCGTCGCCTCGGCCGAGTCGATGCCTTGCAGCTCGACCCCCTCGACCTCGGTCTGGCCGCCTTCGAGGATCAGGTACTCCTGCAGGCCGCGCCAGGCGCCGCTGCTCTTGATCTGGGTGCGGACCGGCTGGTCGCTCATCGGCAGCACGGTCGCCTTGACGCCCAGGCCGCGGGCGATCTGGGCCTGCGCGTCGGTCAGCCGGCCCCCCGAGTCGAGGAAGTCCTTGCGGTAGAGACAGGCAGCGAGGTCCAGATTCGAGAGCGAGAACCAGTCAGGGGCACCGAAGCGGGCCATCCGCTGGAAGACGTCGAAGCCGTCGTCCTTGATGCCCCAGCCCCGCACCTCGTCGACCTGGCCGGCCAGCCAGTAGGTGACCAGGTCGGGGTCGGGGGAGACGTGGACCCCCAGCGTCTCGACGTCGTCGCCGGTGTTGGCGATCACGGTCAGCCGGCGGCCGACCACCGCCTGCATGCCGGCCGCCAGCTTGGCGCCGCCGGTCCCGCCGGCCAGCAGGACGACTTCAGCAGCCACGCCCGACCCCACGCATCAGAAGGTCTCGCCCTCGGGCAGGTTGGTGAACTTGAGGCCGGCGTGGGTCTTGTAGCGGATGTTGACCGAGATCATCAGAGCGGTCAGCTGCTCGACGATCCGTGACATCTCCAGCGCGCCCGCGTTGACGGGCCGGAGCCCGGGGATCCGCTCGATCAACTCGGCGACCCGGGCCTTGTCGGCTTTCTTGTCGCCGCAGACCGGGACGTCTTCGTCAAGGTCGTGGGAGAGGTCGGACAGGCCGGGGGCGCTGACCGTGTGCAGGGCGGAGACGACCGTGACCCCTTCGGGCGCCATCTCCTGGGCCTGCTGGGCGGCCGAGCCCTGCCAGATGCCGATCGTCCGGGTCGCCTTGCCGCTGATCGTCGCTGCCAGCGGGACCGAGCAGTCGACCAGGATCTGGCCGGGGGAGAGGTGCTGCCGCAGGTTGGTCATGTACTCGGACTGGTTGCGGAACGGAACCGTCAGGAAGACGATCTCCGCCGTCTTCACCGCGTCCTCGTTGGCCATTCCCTCGATCGTGCCGCCGGCTTCCGCGGCGAGTTGCTCGGCGACTTCGCCGGCCCGCTCGGCGCTGCGCGAACCGATGATCACCCGGGCGCCACCGGCCGCCCAGCGTTTGGCGAGGCCGGAGCCGAGAGCTCCCGTGCCGCCGATTACAGGAATGACTGGTGCGTCGCTTGTCTCGCTCACGGAGCCTGAGTCTAGGCGACCCCTGCGCCCGACTATCCTTGCCGTCATGTCGATTGCCGAAAAAGTTGGAACCGAGCGCGAGGACAATTTCACGGTCGAGGGGATGCTGATCACCGACGTCGGCGGCCTGCTCGAAACCGGGGTCCTTTCGACTCCGGGCATGATCGGGATGATGGAGCGCAACTGCGCGATCCTGATCCAGGAGTTCCTGGCGGAGGGCTCGGCCACGGTCGGCTTCGAGGTCAACGTCAAGCACGTCTCCGGAGCCGGCGAGGGCGCCGAGTGCGTTGCCTGGGCCCGGCTCGACGAAGTGGCCGAGGATCGCAAGTTCCGCTTCGCGGTGGAGGTCCGTGAGGGAGACCGGGTGCTCGGGGTCGGAACCCACGAGCGTCGGGCGATCAGCTTCAACGTGGCCTGAACATGACTCCCGAGAATCTTCCCGAATCGGTTCGGATCCGCGAGGTCGGCCCCCGCGACGGCTTCCAGAACGAGCCGGAGGTGATCTCCACCGAGGACAAGGTCCGGCTGATCAACCTGCTGGCCGGGACCGGCCTGAAGCGGATCGAGGTCACCTCCTTCGTCCGGCCCGACGTGATCCCCCAGCTTTCCGACGCGGTCGAGGTGCTGAACGGCATCGATCGTCCCGACGGCGTCTCCTACTCGGTCCTGATCCCGAACCGCCGCGGCCTCGAAAACGCGCTCGAGCTGCGCGACCGGTTCGACGAGACCAACTTCTTCCTTTCCGCCTCCGAGACCCACAACAAGAAGAACGTCAACCGGACCGTCGAGGAGTCGATCACCGGCCTGGAAGAGACGATCCCGGTCGCGGTCGAAGCGGGCCTGCGCTGCGAGGGCGTGATCTCGACTTCTTTCGGCTGCCCCTACGAGGGCGACGTGCCGGTCGAGAACGTGCTCGCAATCGCCTTGAGGCTGGCCCGGGCGGGGTGCGTCGAGGTTGGCTTCGGCGACACCACCGGCATGGCCAATCCGGTCCAGGTTCGCCGCTTCTTCGCCGAGGTGCGTGAGCGCTTCGCGGCGGAAGGGCTGGGGGAGGTCGAGCTGACCGCCCACTTCCACGACACCCGCGGCCAGGGTCTCGCCAACGTCCTTTCGGCTCTGGAGGAGGGGATCGACTCCTTCGAGTCGAGCTTCGGCGAACTGGGCGGCTGCCCGGTCCCGGCCGGCGCGACCGGCAACATCGCCTCCGAGGACCTGATCTCGATGCTGGAGGAGATGGGGGTCGGGACCGGCATCGACCTGCCGAAGCTGATCGAAGCCTCCGCCGAGGCACAGAAGATCCTCGGCCGCCCCCTTGGCTCACATGTCCTCAAGGCGGGGCCGGTCGACTGGCACCGCTGAAGGCGGAGCCATGTCGGCGATGACATTCGTCCTGGCTGGCACAGATAGACGTTTTGTTCCATTCGCGTTATGATCGCAACATGAAGAGCGACGGTTTCAGGGCAGCGGCAGAGGCAAAGGACTTCGAATCGGGCAGGGACCTGTTCGCGGAGGACGTCGTTTTCCGCAGTCCCTTCGTCCACAAGCCCTACGAGGGCATCGACGCGCTCGCCTTCCTGCTCGGCCACGTGGTCCAGGTCTTCGAGGACTTCCGCTACATCGCCCACGTCGAGACCGGTGATGTCGCCGTGCTCCAGTTCGAGGCCCGGGTCGGCGATCGCGAACTGCAGGGCGTCGACATCCTCAAGTTCAACGGCGAAGAGAAGATCTCCGAGATGACCGTCATGGTCCGCCCGGCTTCCGGCCTTGAAGCACTCGGCCAGGAGATGGGGCGTCGCATCGAAGCTGCCACCGCCTCCTAGCGCGGGCTGGCTCCCTGATCGAATAGGCTCCGTGGCCGGTCGCCTCCGCCGTCCCGGAGGCTTTCAGAACTTCGTTACAGGAGGAACTCCCCAGATGGAGATCAACAAGGTTGGTGTCGTCGGCTGCGGTCTGATGGGCCACGGGATCACCCAGGTCAGCGCCCAGGCCGGTTACGACGTGGTCGTCGCCGATGTCAGCCAGGAAGCCCTCGACAAGGGCCTCGGCAAGATCAGCAAGCTGCTCGGCAAGTCGGTCGAAAAGGGCAAGATCGAGCAGGCCGATGCCGACGCCGTCCTCGGTCGCATCGCCGGCACCACGGACCTCAACGATTTCGCTGACTGCGACCTGGTCATCGAGGCGGTGACCGAGAACCTCGACACCAAGCTCGCGATCTGGAAGCAGCTCGACGAGATCGTCAAGGACGAGGCCTACTTCGCGACCAACACCTCGTCGCTGCCGGTCATCAACCAGGCCGCCGCGACCACCCGTCCGGCCAACTTCCTCGGCCTTCACTTCTTCAACCCGGTCCAGGTCATGCCGCTGCTCGAGGTGATCCAGTCGGTCACCACTTCGCCCGAGGCGATGGGCGTCGGCCTCGCCTACGGCGAGAAGCTGAAGAAGACCACCGTCGAGACCAAGGACAAGGCCGGTTTCATCGTCAACCGCCTGCTGGTCCCCTACATGCTGGACGCGATCCGCGGCCTCGAAGAGGGCATCGGCACGATCGACGAGATCGACGCCGCGATGAAGGCCGGCGCCGGCCACCCGATGGGCCCGCTCACGCTGGCCGACTTCGTCGGGCTCGACACCCTGCACTCGATTTCCGACGTGATGTTCGACGAGTTCCGCGAGCGTCGCTTCGCCGCTCCGCCGACCCTGCGCAAGATGGTCGCCGCCGGCTTCTTCGGCAAGAAGTCCGGTCGCGGGTTCTACGACTACTCCGGCGAGAAGCCGGTGTCGGTCAACCCGGGCCTGTAGCACCGCCGGACCAGGGAGAAGTCCGGTGACCAAGGTAGATCTCGATCCCGCTCTCCGGGCCGCCCTCGGCGGTGGCCCGGAGCGGCATCACACCAAGACCGCCGAGCAGGGCAAGCTGCCGGTCCGCGAGCGGGTCGACCTGCTCCTCGACGAGGGTTCCTTCGTCGAGGAGGCGCTGCTGGCCAACTGGGACCAGGAAGGCCTGGGGGCCGACGGCGTGGTCACCGGCACCGGCTTGGTCTCTGGCCGGCCGGTCGCCCTGATGGCCAATGATCCGACCGTCAAGGCCGGATCCTGGGGACCGAAGACGGTCGAGAAGATCCTCCGCATCCAGGAGCGCGCGCTCAAGCTGGAGATCCCGATGGTCTACCTGGTCGACTCGGCCGGGGCCCGGATCACCGAGCAGGTCCAGATGTTCCCCGGTCGTCGCGGCGCGGGCCGGATCTTCTACAACGAGGTGAAGATGAGCGGCCGGGTGCCGCAGATCTGTCTGCTGTTCGGCCCGAGCGCCGCCGGCGGCGCTTACATCCCGGCATTCTGCGACGTGGTGATCATGCGGGACGGCAATGCCTCGATGTACCTCGGCTCGCCCCGCATGGCCGAGATGGTGATCGGCGAGACGGTCACCCTCGACGAGATGGGCGGCGCCCGCATGCACACCTCGAAGTCGGGCTGCGGCCACTTCCTGGTCAAGACCGACGAAGAGGCGATCGAAACCGGTCGCCGCTACCTGGGGTACATGCCGACCAGCTGGCGCGAGCAGGTTCCGGACGTCGAGCCGAAGGCTCCGGTCTCGAGCACGCCGCTCGAGGAGATCATCCCGCTGGACGAGAACGTTCCCTTCGACATCAAGCTGTTGCTCGACACTCTGCTGGACGAGGACTCCTTCCTCGAGGTCCACAAGCGCTGGGCCAAGGAGCTGATCGTCGGCTACGGCCGCCTCGACGGCAAGGTGGTCGGGGTGGTGGCCAACCAGCCGAAGCAGAAGGGCGGGGTGCTTTTCGTCGACTCGGCCGACAAGGCCGCCCGCTTCATCGCCACCTGCAACGCCTTCAACATCCCGCTGCTCTTCCTCGCCGACATCCCGGGCTTCATGATCGGGACCGCGGTCGAGAAACAGGGGATCATCCGCCACGGGGCCAAGATGATCTCGGCGATGTCGGAGGCGACCGTGCCGAAGATCTCGGTCGTGGTCCGCAAGGCCTACGGCGCCGGCCTCTACGCGATGGCCGGACCGGCTTTCGAGCCGGACTGCTGCCTGGCCCTGCCCAACGCCTCGATTGCCGTGATGGGGCCGCAGGCCGCCGTCAACGCGGTCTTCTACAACCAGATCCAGGCGATCGAAGACGAGGCCGAACGCGAGAAGTTCGTCGAGAAGAAGCGCCGGGAGTACGCGGAAGGGGTGGACCTGCTCCACCTCGCCTCGGAGATGGTGATCGACGCGGTTATCAAGCCCGAAGACCTGCGCTCGGAGCTGATCAAGCGCTTCACCCTGGCCGAGGGCCGCGACCGCTCCTTCACCGAGCGACGCACCCCGATCACGCCTGCCTGAGCCGGCCGTTCAGTCCCGGCCGGCCCTGCGGATCAGCGCACCGAAGAGGGACTGGCCGCCGGGAGCGCCGAGCATGAGTTCGGGGTGCCACTGGACTGCCACCACCCAGTGGTCGGGATCGGTGGATTCGACCGCCTCGGCGCTGCCGTCCGGCGCCACTGCACTGACCTCGAAGCCGGGGGCCGGGGCGCGCACCGCCTGGTGGTGGATGGTGTTCACCTCCAGGTCACCGGCGCCCACCGCCTCGGCGAGTTGCGATCCGGCGCTCACCGTAACCGGGTGGCGCTCCTCCTCGTGGCGATGCCCCGCGTCGTGGCCGCCGAGGTGGGGGATCAGGGTTCCCCCTGCCGCGTGGGTGATGAGCTGCGCGCCCCGACAGATGCCCAGCACGGGCAGCCTGGAGTCGTGGGCCGCGTTCCAGAGTGCGAACTCGTGGTCGTCGCGTTTCGGGTCGATCCAGCGGGGGTCGGGCTGGCTCTTCATCTCTTCCTCGGACAGCTCCAAGGCGAGATCCTGGCCGCCCGCCAGGATCAGGCCGTCAACCGAGCGCAGCTGCGCGGCGGCGAGGGCACCCTCGACCACCGGGAGGACGATCGGGATGCCTCCCGCGTCGAGGACTCCACTGACCAGGCCGGCCGCGACCGTGTCGCCCAGGTCGACTCCGTAGCCGGTGTCGAGGGATCTCGGAACTGCCGAGATCGCGATCAGCGGACGAGTTTCTAATTCGCTCTTGACAGCCATCCGTATGTAGTGTATTCATTCCACACAGAAAAGTCGACGAACCAGTTTCTGGCTCCGTGACTGGAGGTGAGGAGAGGTGATGACGCTGAGCAGATCGTTTGGAGGCACCGCTTGCAGGCGGAGCCCCGGTCAGGTGCCCATACGGTGAGACGCCGGTTCGGGAACCCGGATTCGCTCGGCTGGGGGTTCGGCGCCTACGCCGTCTTCCTGTTCGCCTTCCTCTACCTGCCGATCGTCGTCATCGCGGTCTTCTCATTCGTCGACAACGATGTCGCCGCCTTGCCGCTCGGTCAGTTCACCCTCGATCGGTACGACGAGGTGATCAACAACCAGGCCGTGATCGACGCCCTGCGCAACTCGATCGTCGTCGCCCTCGGGGCGGTGGCGATCGCCGTGGCCTTCGGGGTGCCCGGTGCTCTGCTGGTCGATCGCCACAACTTTCCCGGCAAGCGCCTCTTCCAGAAGTTCGTGCTCCTGCCGCTGATCCTCCCCGGGGTGATCACCGGCGTCGCCTTCCAGACGTTCTTCCAGATGATCGACATCAAGCGGTCGCTGCTCACGGTCACCCTGGCCCACGGCACGGCGCTGGTCTCGACCGTGCTGACCACGGTCTACGCCCGCCTGCTGCGGCTCGATCGCTCGCCCGAGCAGGCCTCGCTCGATCTCGGTGTGCCTCCGGTCAAAACCTTCTTCAACGTCACGCTCCCGGCCATCAAGACCTCGATCATCGCGGCCTCGCTGCTTGCCTTCACCCTCTCGTTCGACGAGATCCCAGTGACCACGTTCACGATCGGGTCGGAGAGCACGTTGCCGATGTACATCTGGTCGGCCCTGCGGAGTGGCAACCAGCTCCCCGAGCTCAACGCGCTGGCGACCATGATCGCCGCCGGCGGCGCCGTGCTGGTCGTCATCTCGGCGCTGCTGACCCGGGAGGAATCGAAATGAACCAGGCAGTTGTCGTAACCCGTCACCGTCAACCGGCACAGCCGGAAACCCAAAGCAGCTGATGGAGGAGGATCGCATGGACCAACGGAAACCTGTCGACGGACTTAGAACCCGACGACGGCTGCTGAAGCAGGCCGCCGGCGGAGCGCTCGGCATCTACGCGGTCGGGGCACTCGCCGCCTGTGGCGACAGCGACTCGTCCGGGGGCTCGTCCTCGGATGACGGGAAGCTGGCGAGCAGCCTCAACGCGCTGTGCTGGGAGGGCTACACCGACAAGGCCTTCGTCTCGGACTTCACCAAGAAGACCGGGGTCAAGATCAACTCGACCTTCATCGGGTCGAACGACGAGCTGATCGCGAAGCTGCGGGGCTCACCCGGCCAGTACGACCTGATCAGCCCGTCCTCGGACACCACGAACCTGCTGATCGATGAGGATCAGGTCCAGCCGATCAACATCGACAACGTGCCGAACGCGAAGACGACCTTCGAGTTCTTCCGCACCGCCCCGAACGTCAACGTCGACGGCGAGCTCTACGGCATCCCGATGTGCTGGGGATTCATCCCCCTCATCTACGACGAGACCAAGGTCGAGACGAAACCGGACTCCTGGGAGGCGCTGTGGGACCCCGCGTACGCGGACCAGGTCTCGGTCTGGCAGGACATCGCCCTGATCTGGACGACCGGCCTGCTGCTCGGCTTCGAGGACGTGTACAACCTCGACGACGATCAGTTGACCGAGATCAAGGACAAGCTGATCGAGCAGAAGTCCAACATCCGCAAGTACTGGACCAGCGCCGGCGAGTTGACCAACTTGTTCGCCAACGGCGAGGTCAGCATCGGGATGTCGTTCGGCGGGCTCACCGTGACGCAGCTGCGGGCTCAGGGCAAGAAGGTCTCGGAGATCGTGCCGAAGGAAGGCGCGACCTCTTGGTTCGACAACTGGATGATTCCCAAGTCCTCGACCAAGGCAAGTACCGCGGAGGCCTTCCTGAACCACATCCAGACGCCGAAGGCCCAGAAGCAGATCGCCGCCGTCACCGGCTACGGGATCACCAACAAGAACGCGATAGACCTGGTGCCGAAGGACTACGCGGAGGCCTACCGGCTGGACAACCCTGACTTCATCTCCGAGTTGGACTACTGGAAGCCGGTGCCGAGGCGGCAGCAGTACCTGGACGTCCTCAACGCGGTGGTCGCGGCGTGAGCCAGGCCGTGGCCGAGAAGTCCCCAGCCGCACGGTCCACCGGTCGTCCGCCCTCGGCGGTCGAGTTCCGGGGCGTGGTCAAGCGGTACGGTGACGTCGAGGCGGTGAGCGGACTCGATCTCCGGGTCGAGCAGGGTCAGTTCCTCACCCTGCTCGGCCCTTCCGGCTGCGGCAAGACCACAACGCTGCGCCTGATCGGCGGCTTCGAGCGGCCGGACGAGGGGTCGGTGGAGATCGACGGCGAGGACATGACCCGCACCGCGCCGTTCAAGCGGCCGGTCACGACGGTCTTCCAGCAGTACGCGCTGTTCCCGCACATGTCGGTGCGGAAGAACATCGCCTACGGGCTGAAGCACGCCAAGGCCGCGCGCAGCGAGATCGATCGCCGGGTCGGCGAGATCATGGACCTGATGGAGATCCGGGACATGGGCGACCGCCGCCCGGCCCAGCTCTCCGGTGGCCAGCAGCAGCGGGTCGCCCTGGCCCGGGCACTGGTCATGCAGCCGAAGGTGCTGCTCCTGGACGAGCCGCTCGGCTCGCTCGACTACAAGTTGCGCAAGAGCATGCAGTTCGAGCTCAAGCGGATCCACGGCGAGGTCGGGGCGACCTTCATCTACGTGACCCACGACCAGGAAGAAGCGATGACGATGTCGGACCGGATCGTCATCCTCAATCGCGGGCGGATCGAGCAGGACGCCGAGCCCAGAGAGATCTACGATCTCCCGAAGTCGCCCTTCGTGGCGGACTTCATCGGCGACACGAATCTGCTGGGCGGCGTGGTCTCGGGTCGCGACGGCGAATTCGTGACGGTCGAGCTGGGCATCCTGGGCCGGGTCCGCGGCACCTCTGACTCGCCTCTCTCGCAGGGGGACCGCGCACAAGTGAGCATCCGGCCCACGGATGTACGCGTGACGCCCGGGGCACCGGGCGGGGCGGTGGTCACCGACGCCGTGCTGGCCGGCAGCCACGTGACGATGAAGATCGCGGGCGACGGGGAGGAGATAACCGCCCACGTCCCGCGCGGCGGCGCCTTCGCCCCGGGCGATCACGTCCGCCTGGAGGCGGATTCCGAACGGGCCCGGGTGTTCGAGGTGCTGGACTGATGGCGACCGGGCCCGCGATCACAGTCGACGTCGACGGCCGCACCGAGAAGCCCGGCGGCCGCCCGGCCGTGCGCGGCGGGCTGGCGCTGGGATTGCCGGTGCTCGCCTGGATGGGCTTCTTCTTCGCGGTCCCGTACTTCATGCTCTTCCTGCAGAGCTTCTGGACCCCGACCGCCTTCGGCGTCGATCACACCTGGACGATCGACAACTACAAGGAGGTCTTTGGTGCGTCCAGCCTGGTCGGTGACATCTATATCCCGACCCTGCTGCGCTCGATCAAGGTCGGGGCGCTGGTCACCCTCTTCTCGACCCTGCTCGCTTTTCCGGTCGCCTACATGCTCGCCTTCAAGGTACGTCGGACCCGCAACCGGATGCTGCTCTACACCCTGGTCGTCGTCCCGCTCTGGGCGAGCTACCTGCTGCGCGCCTACGCCTGGAAGGTGATCCTCGGGCAGCACGGGCTCTTCTCCTCGGTACTCGACACGCTGGGGCTTTCCGGCACCTTCCTCAGCGACCTGCTGTACTCGGAGGCGGCGGTGGTGATCGCGATGACGCACATCTTCACCCCCTTCATGATCCTCTCTATATACGCCGTGCTGGAGCGCTTGCCCCACAACCTGATCGAGGCGAGCAAGGATCTCGGCGTCAGCAGCTTCGCAACCTTCCGTAAAATCGTCCTGCCGCTGTCGCTGCCGGGGGTGGTAGCCGGTGCCACCTTCACAATGGGGCTGTCCAGCGGCGATTTCGTCGCGCCTATGCTCGTTGGAGGCGAGAGTGACGTGATGATTGCCAACCAGATCTACAGCCAGTTCGGGGCCACGAACAACTGGCCGCTGGGCTCGGCCATAGCCTTTGTCTTGCTGGCCTTCGTCGCGGTCCTGGTGTGGATCTCCACTGCGGCCGAGAAGAGGGAGCAGATCTGATGGCTGCGAATCCAAGTGCGTTGGCGGGCATCGACCTCAAACTGCCGAACGTCACCGAAGGCGAGCTGGCGGGGCAGGTCTACACGGAGCTCCGCGAGGCGATCTGTGACGGCCGGATCGAAGCCAACCAGCGGTTGGTGCAGAATGCGCTCGCCGAAGAGCTGGACATCTCCCGGACGCCGGTCCGCGACGCCCTGCTGCATCTCTCCCAGGAGGGACTGGTCCGCCCGGCTCCGACCCGCGGCGGCTTCATCGTCACCGAGTTCACGCCACACGAGGTGCTCGAGATCTACGACGTGCGCCTCGCCCTCGAGCCGATGGCGGCGGCCCAGTCGGCCGGCCACCACAGCCGTACGCAGCTGGCCGAGATGAAGGACGTCAACGCCGAGATACTCGAGCATCCCGAGCTGCCGCTGCGGGAGCAGTATCTGCTGAACCAGCGGTTCCACGAGCTCGTGGTGGCCGAGTGCGGCAACCGGATCCTGATCCGCATGCTGATCCAGCTCTGGTCGATGCCGAGCTCGTGGCGGATGTACCACCAGCAGTTCGAGGCTGACGACTCGCATGAGATCGTGTACCGCGGTCACGCCTCGATCGTCGAGGCGCTCGAGGATGGCGACGCCCTGCTCGCCGAGCAGCGGGTGCGGGACCACGTGGCGGCGGCCAAGCAGACCACTCTGGACCACTTCCAGGCGCAGGGAGGCTAGAAGGAAGCATGGCCGGCGGCTACAGGGGAAAGGGCAAGATAGGAGTGTATTCAGTGTGTGCAGGAGGTTGCTCATGAGTGCTGGCGGACGCGTACCACGCGTGATCGCCTATGACGCCGGGGGGACGATGACTGACTCATTCATCGTCGACGGCGCAGGCGAGTTCGTCGTCGGCAAGGCCCAGACGACTCCCGAGGACGAGTCGCGGGGCCTGCTCGAATCGACCGGCGACGCGCTCGGGCAGTGGGGGACCACCGCCGAGGCAGCCCTGCCGACGATCCGCTCCGGCGTCTTCTCCGGGACGGCGATGCTGAACCGGCTGCTCGAGCGGAAGGGCATGAGGGTCGGCTGCCTGGTCTCGGCCGGACTGGAGGACTATCTCCGCCTGGAGCGGGGCCTCCAGACCTGGCTAGGGATGACCTACTCGGACCGGCTTCATGTGACCACCCACCATCACAACGAGCCGCTTGTGCCGCGAGACCGGATGAAGGGCGTGCGCGGGCGGATTGACGTCCAGGGGCGCGAAGCGATCCCGCTCTACGAAGACGACGTCCGCAGCGCCGTGCGCGAGCTGGCCGAGGCGCGGGTCGAAGGCATCGTGATCTGCCTGCTCCAGAGTTTCGTCAACCCGGCCCACGAGCGGCGGGCCGCGGAGGTGGCGGGGGAGGTCCTGAACGAGGCGGGAGTCGAGATACCGCTCTTCATCTCGAGCGACCTCTATCCGCTCCGCGGCGACTTCCCGCGCCTCAACTCGACCCTGATCGAGGCCTATGCGGCCGAGCCGTCGCGGCATCAGTTCGGGCGCCTGCGGGACTCGATGTCCGGGGCCGGTGCCGGCTTCGATCTCAGGATCATGGCCGCCCACGGCGGCACGATCGCGATCGAGTCGCGCGAGCTCGCGCGGACCCTCGTCTCCGGGCCGATCGGCGGGATCGTCGGCGCCCGGTACCTCGCCGACGAGTTGGGGATCGACCGAGTGGTCTGCTCCGACATCGGTGGGACCAGCTTCGACCTCGCCCTGATCAACGAGGGCGAGCTGGCGATCAGGCAGACGCCGGACATCGGTCGCTACCTTCTGAACCTGCCGATGGTCGAGATCGAGTCGATCGGGGCCGGCACTGGCTCGTCGGTGCGGGTCGACCCGGGCTCCAACCGGCCGGAGATCGGTCCCGACTCGGCCGGCGCGCGGATCGGGACCGCCTGGCCCGAAGGAGAGGTCGAGACGATCACGATCACGGATCTCAACCTGGTCCTCGGCCGGCTCAACTCCGAGTACTTCCTGGGCGGGCAGGTGACGCTGGACATGGAGCGGGCCCGCGACGAGGTCCGCCGCCAGCTCGCCGAGCCGCTCGGGCTCGAGCTGGAAGAGGCCGCCGGCGGGGTCGTCGACCTGTTCGAGGAGCAGCTTCGCTACGCGGCCCTGGCCCGCGTCCTCGGCAAGGGGTACACGTCCCACGACCACGCGCTCTTCTGTTACGGAGGCGGCGGTCCGCTCCACGTGGCCGGCTACACGAAGGGAGCCGGATACGCGGACGTGATGATCCCGACCTGGGCTGCCGGGTTCTCCGCCTTCGGCTGCGCCTGCGCGGATTTCTCCTACCGGTTCGACCAGACCACGGGCATCGCGATCACCGCCGACAACCACGAGGAGGTGCGTCAGCGCCTGGTTGACGACTGGAACCGGCTCGCCGGGCAGGCGTTCGACGCGTTCGCGCGCAGCGGGGTCCCAGCCGAGAGCGTGACGATCAGCCCCCGGCTCCGCATGCAGTACAGCGGGCAGCTGAACGACATCGAGGTGACCTTCGAGGAGGAGCCCGGACAGGTGAGGGTCGAGGAGATGGTCGATCGTTTCGAGGATCTCTACGGCCGTATCTACGCTTATGGAGCCAGCTCGCCCGAGCTCGGGTATACGGTGACCTCGATCGCCGTGGTTGGTTCGGCACCGGTCGAGAAGCCGACCCTCCCGGACGAGCCTCTGACCGACTTCCCGCCCACGCCCAAGACGGAGCGGCAGGTCTGGTGGACCGAGGAGTCCGGCTTCCTGCCGAGCCCGGTCTTCGAACAGGACGAGATACGTGCCGGGCAGGAAGTGGTCGGACCGGCCATCGTCGAGTCACCCTCGACCACGTTCGCGATCCCGCCCGGCCGGTCGGCCCGGCTCGACCGTAACCGGATCTTCCATCTGAACGACAGCGCCACAAGCGGAGGAGCGAGATGAGTGAAGCAGTGATCCAGGGCGAAGCGCCGGCCGGGGCCGGGCCAGGGGCCGGCCGGTCGTTGGGCGACCGGCTCGAGCGGAGCGACCGCCTGTTTCGCGAGACCGGCTCCTACGACGGGCTCGACGGCCGGCTCGAGCTGAAGGAATCGGACCCGATCCTCTTCGAGAAGATCTTCTCGCGGCTTCGCGGCGGCCTGGTCTCGGCTCGGGAGACCGCCCTCAACATCTCGGCCAGCCCGATCGTGAAGGAGCTCGGAGAGCTCTGCTTCGCCGTGTACACGCCGGAGGGCGACTCGGTCGCGCTCTCGACCGGGATCATCGTCCATGTCCACACCATGTCGGACGTGATCAAGTACATGATCCGCGAGGGCTTCGAGGAAGATCCCGGCATCAGGCCGGGTGACATCTTCTGCAACAACGACTCGCTGATCGGCGACGTCCACAACGCCGACGTGCAGACCATCGTGCCGATCTTCGTCGGCGAGGAGCTGGTCGGATGGGTCGCCGGGGTCACCCACGTCATCGAGATCGGGGCGAGCACGCCCGGCAGCCTGCCGCTCGGACCGATCTCCCGGTTCGAGGACGGGATCGACATCCCCTGCCGCAAGATCGGCGCCGACGACAAGCTGTTCCGGGACCACGTACTAGCCGCCTCGCGCGGCACCCGGATGCCGAACTACTGGACGCTGGACGAGCGAACCAGGCTCTCCGGCTGCCTGCTGGCCAGGGACCAGGTGAAGTCGCTGATCGAGGACATAGGCGTAGAGGACTATCGGCGCTTCTGCTCGGAAGTGATCGAGGACGGCCGGCGAGCGTTCCGCTCGCGCCTTTTCACGATGACCGTCCCGGGTACGTACCGGGCACCCGCCTTCGCGGAGTTCACGATGGGTGACGAGAGCCAGATCCCCGCCCACGCAAGGATCGACACGCTGATGCACGCCCCGGTCGAGCTGACCGTGACCGGCGACGCCCGGCTGGAGCTCAGCCTGGAGGGTGCGTCGAGTTGGGGATACCACTCGGCCAACTGCACAACCTCGGCGATGCAGGGCGCCTTCTGGGTCCTGCTCACCCAGACGCTGCTGGCCAACGACAAGATCAACGACGGTGCGTACTACGCGCTCAACACGAACTTTCCCCCAGGCAGCTGGGCCAACCACCAGAACCCCCAGGCATCCACCGGCTCGCCGTGGCGGTTCCTCGTCCCGAGCTTCACCGGGGTGCTGAAGGGATTCTCGATGGGGCTGCAGTCGCGTGGCTTCATCGAGGAGGTGCTCGCCCCCTACGCGATGTCGGCCAACACCTTCCAAGGTGGCGGCGTCGACCAGTACGGGCGGCAGTCCTCGGCGACCAATTTCGCGATCTCCTGCGTCGGCGGCGGCGCCAAGCTGGTCGGCGACGGCCTTGACTACGCCGCCGCGATGTGGAACCCGCAGGGCGACATGGGCGACTGCGAGGTTTGGGAGATCTCCGAGCCGTTCCTTTTCCTCGGGGCTGCGGTCAAGCCCTCGACGGCCGGTGCCGGGAAGCTCCGCGGCGGGTCGGGGTGGGAGTCGCTTCGGCTCTGCTGGGGTACGGACTTCTTCGCGACCCAGAACATGGGCAACGGCGCGGTCACCATGCAGTCCGGGCTCTGGGGCGGCTACCCGGGTGCCACGGGGTACCGGCACAACGTCCGGGACACCGACTTCTTCGACCTGGTCGATGCCTGGGTGCCCTACCCGACGAGGGATGGCACGCCCGAGGACTCGGGCCTGATGAAGGTCGATGGCGAGCGCCAGTTCGACCAGCGGACCCTGAGCATGCCCGAGGCGATGTCGGAGGGCGATCTCTACCTCTCGCCGATGCGCGGCGGCTCGGGGATCGGCGACCCGCTGGAGCGGGATCCGCAGTCGGTGGTTGAGGACCTCGCCGGCGACTACCTGATCGAGCGCCTGGCCGAGGAGCTGTACGGGGTCGTCCTCGACGGGGACGGCGAACCGGACTTGGCGGCGACGGAGTCGGCCCGGGAACGGATCCGCCAGCGCCGCCGCGACCGGTCGGTCCGGTTCCAGGAGTGGCGGGACGCGGAGCGACAGAGAATCCTGAAGCAGGCCGATCCCGAGGTCGCCGAGCATGAGCTCTTCGTCGAGCCGGTCCGCCGCATGTACGCGGAATCGATGCGGCTCTCCTCCTCGTGGGCGAGTTGGTTCCGGGACTTCTGGGAGTTACCGGAAGACTTCGGGTTCGACGTGCCTACCCCGACCGTCGACATCTCGAGCGAGCTGCTGAGGGGGCGCGACCCCGAGTCGCTGCAGCGCCAACCGCGCACCGACGTGGTCGGCGAGCTGCCGGAGCTGAAGGCGAACCCGGAGGCGGCGCTGACCCGCGAGACGATGGAGGCGATGATCGACGGCGAACTGCCCGAACGACAGATCAGGGAAATCCAGTCGGGGCACAAAGACCCCGAGCGCTTCGACACCTACCTGGGGATCCTGCAGGAGCGCTGGCCGTTCCCCGAGGACAGGATCCTGCTTCCCTTCGGCCTCCACCTGATGATCGTCCGGCAGCCCGACAGCTCGATCGTGGTCAAGTCCGACTCCGGGCACGTCTTCGGCGATTACCGGAGCAACTGGAAACACTCTGCGGAAGTCCTCGTCCGCAGGAGCCGGGAGGACATGCTGGAGATCTACCCGGACAAGATGCATCCCGATCCCGACTGGAACGAGATCCGCGAGTACTACGACCCGGTGAGCCATACGCTGCTCGACGTCGAGTCGGTCCCGCCCGGCTACCCGCCGATCCACGATTTCCTACCCGACCTCGAGACCTTCTACCGGGACTGGCTGGGAAGACCATTGGAGGAGATGCGATGAAGACGGACGTGACCGCCGAGGCGGCCTGGGCGGAGTTCGAATGCGATCTCGAGGCGGGCCGCGCCCACACGGTTCGGGTCTGCTTCCCCGACCACTACGGGGTGCTGCGGGGACGGCGGCTGACCGCCGGGCACTTCGCCTCCTCGTCCCGCACGCCACAGGCCTTCTGCGACGGCGCCATGGTCTGGGACATCCGCTGCGACATCTTCGAGGAGGCCGACTTCTCGAACTACCGGACCGGCTACCCGGATCTCTACGCGCGACCGGACCCCGGAACCCTGCGGCCTTGCGGCTGGTCGCCGGGCGAGTACGCGATCATGGCCGACGCCTGCGACGCGCATGGCCAGCCGCTCGCGGTCGATCCGCGCAGCCTGCTCAGAAAGGTGGTCGATGACTCCGGCCTGGACCGGCCGATCACGGTCGCGATCGAACTCCAGGTGCCCGATCCCGGCCTGAAGGCCGCCCTGGCACCGGGTGCGTCGCATGAGTTCGTCGACACCCTGGCCCAAGGTCTCGCCGCGAGCGGCCTGCCGCTCGGCTCGGTCGCCTGGGATCGCGACCGCAGCCTCCTCACCCTGACTCTCCAGAACGGAGACCCGCTCGCGGCGGCCGACGCCGCCGTGCTCTCTCGCTCTGCCGCCAGGGAGCTCTCGAAGCAGATGGAGGTCGACCTGAGCGCGATTCCCCGCCTTGAGACCGACGCCCGCCCGGCCTGCCTGCGGATCTCGCTCGAGTCCGAGCGTGGCCGGGGATTCGAGGAACGGCTGTCCGACACCGGCCTGCTGCTGCGGCCGCTCCCGCTCGCCTATCGGGGCGACGAGGCGCCCGAGGTGACCATCGGGGACGGGCGGCTCGAGGTCGGCGCGTCCTCCGACGCGAACCCCTACCTGGCGATTGCCGCCGTCCTGATGGCAGCCACCGGGCCGGAGGCCGGGACGGGCGCGGCAGCCTGGACCTACGCGGCCGTGATCGACCGCTTCGCCGCGAGCGAATGGGTCGCCGAGCGGCTGAGCCCCTTGTTCGTCCATGACGCGGTGGCCCTGGCCCGCCGCGAGCTGGGACTGCGGGAGGCGCGCATCACCCAGTGGGATCTGGATCGCTACCGGGAGTGCGGATGAGCATCGAGTGGGTGGACCTGTCGGCCCCGGACCGCAGCGGCCGTCTGCGGTACTTCTCGGTGCCCGCCTCGGGCGGCGTCGAGGCTGCCGCCTCGATCCGGGTCGACCCGGCCGCCCTCGGCTGGGACGGGCTAGACGGGCCCTTGACGCTGGAGCCCGACGAACACGGCCACGTCTCGCCCCTGGACTCGCGCCGCGAAGTGAGGCTGTGCCGGTTGCTCGGCCCCGATGGCGGGCTGAGTCCGGCGTGCACCCGATCGGTCCTGGACCGGGCGCTAGGCGAGGCGGCGGGGCTAGGCCACGAGGTGATCGCCGCCGGTGAGATCGAGTGCTACCTGCTCGATCCCGAGGACCGGTCACCTGTCTACGAGTCGATCGAGAACTACGGGATCGTGGCCGGGGCTCCGTACGAAGGCATCATGCGTCAGGTGAGGGCGCTCGGCCCGGCCGGGGTACCGGTTATGGCGTCGAACCCTGAGTACGGCGGTGGCCAGTTCGAGATCAATCTCCACCATGGTCCCGCGCTGGCCGCGATGGACGCGGTCGCCTTGCTTCGCAGCTACGTCGGCGCGATAGCCGCGCGTCACGGCCTGCTGGCGAGCTTCGTGGCGAAGCCGGCCCCCGACCTGTCTGGCAGCGGCCTCCACGTCCATCAGAGCCTCTGGGGTCCGGACGGGAACATGTTCTGGGACGGGCAGGGGCTATCCCGAGCGGGACGTGGCTACCTGGCCGGGCTGCTCAACGGGATCGCCGAGCTGGCCCCGCTCGGCTCAAGCACGACGATCAGCTACACCCGCCGCACCGACGGCTCCTTCTGCCCGATGAACGTCAGCTGGGGCGGCGACAACCGCACCCTGGCGGTACGGGTCCTCGACGAGGACGAGAACGCGACCAGAATCGAGCAGCGTGACGCCGCCGCCGACGCCAATCCCTACCTGGTACTAGCCGGGCAGCTGAAAGCCGGGCTGGACGGCATGACGGGGAACCTGGAGCCTCCGCCGGAGACAGAGGGCAACGCGTACGCGAACCGGGATCTGCCGCCCCTGCCGCGGACGCTCCCTGACGCGCTTGACCTGTTCCGCGGCAGCGATCTCGCGATCTCGGTCCTGGGCGAAGAGGCGCACTCAGCTTACTGCGCGATCCTCGAGCCGGAGGCGGAGGCCTTCCTCTCCGGCAGGCCGGCCGAACCGGACCGATGGGGTGCCTGGTGATGGGAAAAGTGGCCCGGCTCGAGGTGGAGGTTCTGGCCGCGGCGCGGACCCCGGTCGGCCGGCGCGGCGGAGCGCTCTCCGGCATCAGGGTCGACGACCTCGCGGCCATGGTGATCGAGGAGCTGATCGGCCGCGCGGGCGTGAGCCCCGGGGAAGCGGACGAGGTCGTGGCGGGGACGGTCAACGCCTCCGGTGAGGCGATGGGGAACCTGGCCCGCAACGCGGCCCGCCTGGCCGGGCTGCCGGTCACGGTGCCGGGCTTCACGGTCAACCGGTACTGCGCCTCCGGACTGACCGCGGTGGCGGCCGGGGCGCAGATGATCGCGGCGGGCGCCGCCGACATCGTGATCGTCATCGGCGCCGAGAGCATGAGCCGCTCCACCTGGCCGGTTCCCAAACCGGACAGGCCGTTCGCGGCCGGCCAACTCGTGGCCCGCGATGCGATGTTCAGTGGTGGCGGCGGGCCGCAACACCCGGCCCTCGAGGCCGGCGGCGATCTGATCGAGATGCCCCACACTGCCCAGAACCTCGCCGGGCGGCTGTCGATCTCTCGAGAGGAGATGGACGGCTGGGCCGCGCGGAGCCACCGGCTCGCGGCGACGGCAGAGGACGAAGGCCGGTTCGACCGCGAACTGCTCCCGGTCCTCGCGGAGGGGACCGAGGTGCGGCGCGATCAGACGATCCGCCGGGACACCTCACCCGAGAAGCTGGCCGGGCTGCCCGCCTACGATCCCGAGGCTCCGGACATCACGGCCGGCAACTCCTCGCCGGTCAACGACGGGGCCAGCGGTCTGCTGCTGGCTTCGCCCGAGGCCGGCTCGGGCGGCGGCCATCGGCCGCTGGCCCGGCTGACCGGTGTCGCCAGCGCCGGGGTGGACCCGGCGATGATGGGCCTCGGTGCGGTCGCCGCCGCGCGGAGGCTGCCGGTGGAGCCGACGGCCGCGGATCTGGTCGAGATCAACGAGGCGTTCGCCTCCGTCGCCCTGGCGACCATCAGCGAGCTGGAACTCGATCCGGCCGCGGTCAACGTCAACGGGGGCGCGATCGCGCTGGGCCACGCGCTCGGCAACTCCGGCACGAGGCTCTTGACCACCCTGATCCACGAACTGGGACGACGCGGGGGAGGGCAGGGCCTCGCCACCCTCTGCGTCGGTGGCGGACAGGGCGTGGCCGCCAGCCTCGAGGTCGAGCCCCGTTCGGAGGCCGCATGAGCGACCCGGGACGCCGCGGCCCCCTCGACGGGATCAAGGTCGTCGACTTCACCCGTCTCTTCGCCGGCCCGCTCTGCACCATGACCCTGGCCGACATGGGCGCCGAGGTGGTCAAGGTCGAAGGACCCGGGGGCGACGACGCGCGCAACTTCGGTCCCCCGTTCCTCGGGGGCGAAGGCATGAACTTCATGGCTCTGAACCGGGGCAAGCGCAGCGTGGTGCTCGACCTCAAGGCCAGCGAGGGACGCGAGGCGGCGCAGAAGCTTGTCGCGGACGCCGACGTCGTGGTCGAGAACTTCCGGCCTGGGGTCGCTGAACGGCTCGGGATCGGCTTCGATGATCTGCGCGCGATCAACCCGGGGCTGGTCTACTGCTCGATCTCCGGGTTCGGGCCGGCCGAGGAGCTCGGTCGCCGCCCGGCCCTCGACATCATCCTTCAGGCACTGACCGGGGTCATGGCCCGGCAGGCCGACCCGGACGGAACCCCGCGGCTGCTCTGCATAACGGTTGCCGACACCTACGCGGCAGCCCAGGCCACGCAGGGCATCCTGGCGGCCCTGCTGGTCAGGGAGCGCGGCGGAGGCGGCCAGCGGGTCGACGTCTCGCTGCTGGAGGCGCTGCTGACCGCCCAGGCCTACCGAGTGATCGCCGGGGTCGAGACCATGGAGCTCCCGGCCTTCGACGACACCGTCCCGTACCGGGCCTTCGAGGCTTCGGACGGTGACTGGCTCGTGATCGCGGTGGTCTCGCTAGCCAATTGGCAGGCGCTGTGCGAGGCGCTGGAGGATCCGGACCTGGCCGCCGACGAGCGTTTCGGGACCAACCCCGATCGGGTTAGGTACAGATCCGAGCTAGCCGAGATCCTCGAGCGGCACTTCCGTACACGGGCCCGCGACGAATGGCTCGAGCGGCTCTCGGCCGGCGGGGTTCCCTGCGCCCCGGTTCAGGACCTGACCGACCTGATGCGCGATCCGGCGATGATGGCGGCGGGGGTGCTGGTCGAGCTGGAGCATCCGGTGGCGGGCCGGATCCGAACCCTGGGACCGGGCATCCACCTCTCCGAGTCGGAGGTACGTCCGGCGGGGCCGGCCCCGCGGCTGGGCGAGCACACGGACGGGGTGTTGCGGGAGCTGGGAATGTCAGGGGCGGACCCCAGGCCCGACGCCTGAGCAGAGCCGCTCCCCGTAGGGTTCGTGGATGGAACGATCCGCCCGCAACCTGATCGTCATCGCCGTCCTCTGCGCGGCCGGCACGGCGCTGCTTGCCCTGCTCTTCTACGGATCGACCCGGATCAGCGACTTCGACGCGCGGGTCACTTCTCATTTCCTGGCTACACCCGATTCCGCCCTTGACTCCCCCGCCAATTTCGGGGCGAAGTGCGCCGAGCCGGCACCGTTGATCCTGATCGCCTTCGGGCTGATCGCCCTCGGGGTCGTCTGGAACCGGCCCTGGCATCTGCTGGCCGCCGGGGGCGTGGTCATCGGCGCCAACCTGACCACCCAGGTGATGAAGCTGCTGATGGCCCACCCGCGCCTGCAGGGTGCGCTCGGGGTCAGCTACCCGATCGAGATCCACTACCCCTCCGGCCACACCACCGCGGCACTTTCGGCCGGCTTCGGCCTCTGGCTGGTCGTGCCGCCCCGCTGGCGCGGCTGGGCGGCCCTGGCCGGGGCGGCCTATGGCCTGACAGTGGCAGCCGGGGTGGTGGTCGCCGGCTGGCATTTCGTAAGCGACGTGCTGGGCGCCGCCATGGTGGTCGGCTTCTGGGCCTGCCTGGCGCTGGCGGTCCTGATCCAGGCCGGCCTGGAAAAGCCGCTCAGAGGGTTCTCGCGTACTCGGTGAAGAAGTCGAGCGCGGCGGGGTTGGCGAGGGAGTCGCGGCTGGCTGCTTTTTCGGCGGGGGTGCCGGTGAGGATGCGTTTGACCGGCACCTCGAGGACTTTGCCGGAGAGGGTGCGGGGTACGGCCTGGATCTCGATCATTTCGTTCGGGACATGCCGGGGGGAGCAGCGGCTGCGGACCTCTCTGGCGACGTCCTTTTTCAGCTCGTCGGTGAGTTCGGCCCCTTCGGCGAGGACGACGAAGAGGGGCATCCAGCCTTCGGTGCCTTCCTTCGGGATGTCGACGACGAGCGCGTCCGCGATCCGGTCGTCGGCGAGCACGGCCCGGTAGATCTCACTGGTGCCCATGCGGATCCCGCCGCGGTTGATGGTCGAGTCGGAGCGTCCGTAGATGATCGCGGTGCCACGGTCGGTGATCTCGACCCAGTCACCGTGCCGCCAGATGCCGGGGTAGGTGTCGAAGTAGCTGTCGTGGTAGCGCGAGCCGTCCTCGTCACCCCAGAGGTAAAGCGGCATGGACGGCATCGGCTTGGTGATCACCAGCTCGCCGACCTCGCCGATGTGGGGGTGGCCTTCCTCGTCCCACGACTCGACCGCGGCGCCCAGCGCCCGGGCCTGCAACTCGCCCCGGTAGACCGGCAGGGTGGGGACCCCGCCGACGAACGCGGTGCAGAGGTCGGTGCCACCCGAGGTCGAAAACAGCCAGGTGTCGGATCCGATGTGCTCGTAGATCCAGTCGAACCCCTCGGGGGAGAGTGGCGAGCCGGTCGAGCCGACCGCCCGCAGCCGGGAAAGGTCGCGGCCGTCGCCGCCCGGCTCGACCCCGTCCTTCATACAGGCCGAGATGTAGGAGGCTGAGGTGCCGAAACAGGTCACCCCGGCCTCGGAGGCCAGGTCCCAGAGCGCGCTCATGCCCGGGTGGCCCGGGTTGCCGTCGTAGAGCACGATCGCCGCATCCGTCAAGAGGCAGGAGGTGAGGAAGTTCCACATCATCCAGCCGGTCGTCGTGAACCAGAAGATCCGATCGCCCGGCTTCGCGTCCAAGTGGAGGTTCATCTTCTTCAGGTGTTCCAAAAGGATTCCGCCCTGGCCCTGCACGATCGGCTTCGGCAGCCCCGTCGTACCGGAGGAATAGAGGATCCAAAGCGGCGAATCGAACGGCACCCGGGTGAAGGCCAGCTGCGCGTCCGGATCGACGGCCAGCAGCTCGTCCCAGGAGATCGAGTTCGGGATGGTCGAGAGGTCGGGCTCAGGGTCCAGGTAGGGCAGGACCACGACCTGCTCGACCGACGGCATCCCCCCGGCCAGGTCGGCGACCACTTCGCGCCGGTCGAAGCCCTTGCCGCCATAGGCGTAGCCGTCGACCGCAAGCAGCACCTTCGGGCCGATCTGGGCGAAACGATCGGTCACCGCGCCCGCCCCGAAGTCCGGCGAGCAGCTCGACCAGACCGCACCGAGGCTCACGGTGGCGAGGAAGGCGACGATCGTCTCGTGCGTATTCGGCATGTAGGCGGCGACGCGGTCACCAGGGCCGACGCCCAGCGACTTGAGGCCGGCCGCGGCAGCGGCAGTCCGACTGCGCAAATCGCCCCAGGTGATCTCTTCCAACGGGCGCCTCTCCGAAGCGGCGAAGATCGCCGTCGTTTCGGGGTCACGGCCGCGAAAGATGTGCTCGGCGTAGTTGAGCTTCGTTCCCTCGAACCACTTGGCCCCCGGCATCTCGTGGCTCGAAAGCACCGCAGTCGGCTCACCGTCATGGATCACCTCGAAGTAATCCCAGAGCGAGCGCCAGAACTCCTCCGGCTGCTCGGTCGACCAGGCCCAGAGGTCGCCGTAATCCTCACTGCCCGGCCCGATTCCCCGCTCCTTCAGCCACCTGGCCCAGGCGACGAGCTGGGAATCCTCGATCGATCCGGGACTGGGGGACCAGAGCAGGTCGGGACTCACCGGTTCGCCTCACTGTCGGGGAGAGCGCCATCGGCAGCGTCGAGGACCACGTCGACCCCGGCCTCGCCGCGACCGACCACGGTGGTCGCGCGCAGGCCGCGGCGGCGGGCGACGGTCGCGGCCGTCTGGCCCCGCAGGGCGACCACGCCTGGCTTCAGCGGGCTCTGGGCGGCCAGTTCCGGGTTCATCCGGGTCGGCATCAGGTCGCCTTCGCTGCCGGTCACTTCCGGGCTGGAGGCACGGGCTCCCCGAACCAGGTTGACCAGGGCGCATTCCGGTTTCAGCTTGAGGCGGCGGTCGGCGAAGAAGGCCGCGGCCCCGCCGGCCGACGAGTACTCGGCTCCGAACAGGCAGATCGCGACCCCGGAGTCACCCTCGGATTCGTCGTCGGCCTCCTGGGCGGCGGCCATCACGTCGCGAGCCGGGGCCAGGTCCTCCTGGGTCGCGACCGGGGTGCCGGCCAGCCGCCGGTCGACCTGGGCCGCGATCAAGGCCAGCGGGATCGCGGTGGTCAGGGTCTGGAAGACACTCAGCGCGGTGTCCTCGATCCCGACCGCCCTCAGCATCAGTGCCGCAAAGGTGCCGAGCATCCCCCCGTAGACGAGGATCCGGTCGGTCGTCAAGCGGCCGGAGAAACGTCGTGAAAGCCAAGTCCCCACGGGGTAGGAGTCGGGTACGTCGTAGCCGGTGGCGAGGATCACCTCGACATCCTCCCAAGCCGGGCCGGGGGGAGGGGAGAGCACGTTGGTGGTCCTGCGCCCCGGCAGCGCCCGGCCGATCAGCCGCAGTCCAAGCCCTCGTTCGGCGTAGAACGAGAAGAGGGCGATCAGGCAGATGAAGGCACCGATCGCCGGCCATTTCAGCCCGACCAGGCTGGCCGCGACGGTGAGCAACGCGTGGAGCGCGACGGTCGCCGCTTCGGAGGCGGGAATCCCGACCTCTTGGACCCGGGCCGCCCGGCCCTTGCTTTCGAGCTCTTCGACGAGCCGGTCCGCGGCCTTCCGCTCGAGGTCGCTGCCGGCCACGCCGGTCGGCCCGCTGGCCAGAACATCGCCCTTGCGCCCCTCCCTTTCCGGGGTTGCCGGGTCGGTGCTTGCGTCGGCTGGCGTTGTCTCGTCGGCTGCTTCCACAGTGTTCCCTATGCGGCGGGTGGGAATCGAACCCACACGCCCTTGCGGGCAACGGATTTTGAGTCCGTCGCGTATACCAGTTCCGCCACCGCCGCCGGGACGCCCAAGTCTATGACGCTCGGGTCAAGACGCGCCGGCCAGCGAGCCGGGCTCGACGTTGTCGCCATCGCCGCCCGCCTTGCCGGAGCCGATCGCCCGCTCTTCCTCGACGTGCCATTCCTGGTTGAAGGCGATCGCGGAGACGATCAGGAGGGCGACCTGGACCGGGATCAGGATCAAGACCAGCAGGCCGAGCAGGTCAGCCGGCAGGTTCGGGTCGGTGAAGTAGGCCTTGTCGCGGGCGAACCAGGAATCGGCGCCGACCGCGCAGAGGATGCCGAACAGAACCGAGAGAGCGATGGTCAGGGAAAGCGCCCCGCGGCTCCAGCGCCAGGTCATGACCGCGAGCAGGACGTAGACCCCGGTCATGACCAGGGCGATGATCCCGTAAGTGCTTCCGCCGACGAGGACGTTCCAGCCGCCGAGCGTGATGATCAGCATCAGGGCTGCCGAGACGACGAGAAGCAGGACGACGAGGAACCTCGTGGTCTGGGACTCGCTCTTCTCCCGGTTCGGGCGCCACAGCTCGTAGCCGGGCCTTGCCTCTCCTACCGCCATGGGCCGATCATAGATTCAAACTCGGATGTCCGCAGCCCGGGGCATAAACCCATATTTGACAAAATCCGTATTTGTGTAAACAGTTAAGACATGAATACGATTTCTGACAAGCCAGTCTGGCGGGATGCAAAGCGCTACGCCTGGCTGCTCGGGATCCTGGTCCCGCTGACTCCTTTCCTCTCCTGGGCGACGGTCGAGCTGACCGGGCTCGGACTCTTCTGGTTCATCGCCCCGGTCCTGGTCTTCGGCGTGTTCCCTCTGCTCGACGTGGTGATCGGCCTCGATCCGACCAATCCTCCGGACAGCGTGCTCAAGTGGCTCGAAGGGGATCCCTACTACCGCTGGTGCACCTACATGTTCATCCCGGTCCAGTACGCCGGGCTGGTTTTTGCCTGTTGGCTGTGGGCCAGCGGCGACCTCTCGGTCGCCGAGTCGATCGGCCTCACCCTGACCATGGGCGTGGTCGGTGGCATCGCCATCAACACGGCCCACGAGCTTGGCCACAAGCGGGCCGAGCTGGAGCGTTGGCTGGGCCGGATCGCCCTCGCCCAGACCGGCTACGGGCACTTCTTCATCGAACACAACCGCGGCCACCACGTGCGCGTTGCCACGCCCGAGGATCCGGCCAGCTCGCGCATGGGCGAGAGCTTCTGGGCCTTCCTGCCGCGAACCATCTCGGGCAGCCTGCGCTCGGCCTGGTCGATCGAGACCGCCCGGCTGGACCGGATCGGCGCTTCCCATTGGGGCCCGCACAACGACATCCTCACCGCCTGGGCGATGACCTTGATCCTGTTCGGCGGGCTCGCGGTCGCCTTCGGGCCGGTCGTGCTGCCCTACATGGTGATCCAGGCGATCTTCGGCTTCTCGCTGCTCGAAGTCGTGAACTACCTCGAGCACTACGGCCTGCTGCGGCAGAAGAAGGAGGACGGTCGCTACGAACGATGCCGCCAGGAGCACAGCTGGAACAGCAACAACGTCGCCTCCAATGTGCTGCTCTTCCACCTGCAGCGGCACAGCGACCACCACGCCCATCCGACCCGCCGCTACCAGGCCCTGCGGCACGCCGAAGAGGCGCCGCAGCTGCCGACCGGTTACGCCGGAATGATCCTGCTGGCCTGGTTCCCGCCGCTCTGGCGAAGGGTCATGGACCCGCGGCTCCTGGCCCATTACGAAGGGGACATCTCCCGGGTCAACATGCAGCCACGCTCTCGAAAGCGGCTCCAGGCCCGGTACGGGAGCGTCGCATGAGCCGCTGGCGCTGCCCCGGCTGCGGCTACGTCTACGACGAAGCCGAGGGCCATCCCCGTGAGGGGTTCCCGCCCGGGACGCCCTGGGAAGAAGTGCCGGATTCCTGGGCCTGTCCCGATTGCGGGGTCCGCGACAAGGTCGACTTCGAGCCGGACGAGTGACCGCCCCGGCTGCGACCATGGGTTCGATGGCCGAACCCCAGACCTCTTACCGCCAGGCGACCCGGGAACTGCTGCGCGAGACCGTCTTCAAGGCGGCTCGCGTGCTGCTCGAATCCCAGCCCTGGTCGGAGATCACGATGGGCGACATCGCGACCGAGGCCGGGGTCAGCCGCCAGACTCTCTACAACGAGTTCGGCAGCCGCAACGAATTCGGCCTCGCCCTCGTCCTGCATGAGGCGGGCAACTTCCTCGAGGGCGTCGAAGCGGCGATCCGGGCCAAGGCCGACGACCCACGTGGCGCGATCGAGGTCGCCCTGGAGCAGTTCCTGGTGGTCGCCGGCCAGGATCCGATGATCGCCGTGCTGCTGAGCGACGACGGCACCGGGGGGATGCTGCCTTTCGTCACCACGCGGGCGGTGCCGATGATCGCCTGGGTCTCGGACCGGATCGGGTCGGTGATCGTCGAAACCTGGCCCCGGATGGGCGCGGAGGACGCCGGCTTGATCGCGGAGAACCTGGTCCGCCTGGCGATCAGCTACGTAACCGCCCCGACCGAGCCACGGGAGGCAACGGTCGCCCGGGTCAACCGCCTGATCGGCCCCTTCATCGACCAGGCCCTCGCCCAGTCGACGGTTAGTGCGGACGAGAGGACTTGAACCTCCACGGCCTCTCGGCCACCAGGACCTAAACCTGACGCGTCTACCAGTTCCGCCACGTCCGCATGCGACCCGCCGAAGCCGGTCAAGGTGATTTTCTCACCTCGCGGCGCAGTTGGCGGGGAGGTATGCCGGGATGAGGCGGGGAGAGCGGTCGCCGGTCAGGCGCCGACGCCGGTCCAGGCGAGGTCGAAGGCCTGGTTTGCGACCTCGGCGATGTCGGTGCCGGGTCGACTGCCCTTGGCCACGTCCTGGAGCACGCCGGCGGCCGAGAACATGACCCCGGCCAACAGCACGGCCGCGCAGACTGCGATCGGCGCGTCGGGCTTGATCTCGCCCCGCTGCTGGCCTTCGGCCAGCAGCCCCGCCATCAGCACTGCCAGCGGCAGCTCGCCTTCGCCGAGGATGGCGGCGAACCGGGCCGGGTGGCTGAGCGTCTCGGCCAGCATCTCGGCGTGGAAGCGGGGGCTGACCTGCGGCTCCATCATCAGCAGGATCACCTTGCGCGCGCCTTCGCGGATGGGCTGATCCTTGTCCGCCAGCGCTTCGTCCCAGGCGGGGCGGAGCACTTCGCGGAACTTGCGGGCCGATTCGTGGAGAAAGATGTCTTCCTTGCGGGGGAAGTAGCGGAAGAAGGTGCCCCAGCTGGTGCCGGCTTCGGCGACGATGTTCTCGACCCGTGACTCTTCGATCCCCTTGGCGTCGATCTCCTTGACGGCGGCTGCGTAGAGCCGGTCACGAACCTCGATCCCGCGCTGCTGCTTCGGGGTCGCGCCCAGCCCGACGCCGCCGACGAGGACGCTCTCGGGCGTGGGCGGGGTGATGTGGGCAGCGGCATTGGCCATCAAGGAACCTGATTCGCATCACCATTATTGCCTTGTCGGGGGACGGGGTACCGGTTCCGTCATGAATGGAAGCTGCCGACCAACCGAAGCCCGGGCTCTCGATCTGCGGTCCGGCCCGGCTACTTGACTCCTAAGCATTCTTGAGTAAGTTAATCAACTATGACTCAGCCGGATCGCTCCTACCTCGTTTGCGCCACCCCTCGCAGCGGCAGCACCCTGGTCTGCCAGACGCTGATCCGGACCGGCGTGGCGGGCCGGCCGGAGGAGTACTTCGAGGCGCTTCGGAGCAGCGGTGTGCCGCGCCGTCCCGAGGAGTATTTCCATGGGGTCGGGGACCGCACGATCTTCGATCACCTTGCCGAGCGGTCGGAGGGCTTCAATCCCGTCCCGCGATCGCCGCTCTGGAGTCGCACCGCCTACGACCGGTACCTGGATTGGGTCTTCGAAGTCGGGACGACCGAGAACGGGATCTTCGGGGCCAAGCTGATGTGGGGGCACATCGAGGACTTCGTCTCGCTGCTCCGCAACATCCCCGAGTACCGGGAGGTGCCGATGGCGGAGATCCTTTCCGAGGTATTCCCCGACCTGACCTTCGTCCGGGTGGTGCGGGCGAACAAGATTCGTCAGGCGGTTTCGCTCTGGAAGGCAGTGCAGACCGCAACCTGGCGGGACGAGAGCCCGGCCGGCAGCGGCCAGGAACCGGAAGACGTCGACGCCTCGTACAAGGGCTTCGTGAACGGGCACCGGCCGGCCCTGCGTTTCCACTACGGGGCGATCAGGCATCTGCTGGACCAGCTGATTCAGCAGGAAGCCGCCTGGGACGCCTTCTTCGAGCACGCCCGGATCAAGCCGGTCTTCGTTCTCTACGAGAACTTCGCCGCGGACGTCGAGGCCAGCACCAGGAACGTGCTCGAGAGGCTCGAGATCGAGGCGCCGGCCGACCTCAACCTCGAGACGAAGATGAAGAAGCAGTCCGACGGGATCAACGACGACTGGTCCCGCCGCTACAGCGACATCAGGCTCGGGGCCGAGTTCGACCTGGTCCCGACCCTGTCCAGCGTCGAGTGAGCCGCCCCCAGGCCTGAAGATGAACGACCGACCCAACATCGTCTACGTCCATTCGCATGACACGGGCCGGCAGGTCCAGCCCTATGGCCATCAGGTCCTGACTCCGAACATCCAGCTGCTCGCCGACCAGGGGATCACCTTTCGGCGGGCCTTCTGTGCGGCACCGACCTGCTCCGGCAGCCGGGCGGCGCTGCTGACCGGCCAGCATTGCCACAACAACGGGATGACCGGTCTCGCCCATCGGGGCTGGAAGCTGAACGACTATTCGCAGCATCTGGTCCACCCGCTCAAGGCGGCCGGGTACAACACGATTCTGGTCGGTGAGCAGCACATCTCCCGCGACCCGCACGTGATCGGCTACGACGAGGTGATCGAGCTGAGCGACAACTACGCGAAGCGGGTTGCTCCGAGCGCGCTGGAGGCCCTGCGCCGGACCAGCGAGCCGTTCTTCATGTCGGTGGGCTTCTTCGAGACGCACCGCGATTTCGCTGCCCCGACCTCGGTTCGCGATTCGCTCTATTCGCTGCCGCCGTCGAACCTGCCCGACACGGCAGAGACCCGCAGCGACATGGCCGCCTTCAAGGAGAGCGTGCGATCCCTGGACCAGGGGATCGGCGCCCTGCTGAATGGCCTGCACGCCAGTGGCGTGGCCGACCGCACCCTGGTCATCTGCACCACCGATCACGGGCTCGCCTTCCCCAAGGCGAAGGCGACCCTCTACGACGAGGGCATCGGGGTGATGCTGCTGATGCGTGGGCCGGACGGTTTCTCCGGCGGCAAGGTGATCGACTCGATGGTTTCCCACCTCGACCTGTACCCGACGATCTGCGACCTGGCCGGGGTTCCCCATCCCGGTTTCCTGCAGGGCAGGTCGCTGATGCCCCTGGTCCGCGGCGAGATGGCCGAGCTCCACGACGAACTCTTCTCGGAGGTCACCTATCACGCCGCCTACGAGCCGCAGCGGGCGGTGAGGACGAACCGCTGGAAGTACATCCGCCGCTTCGGCTCGCGCAAGAAGCCGGTCCTGGCGAATTGCGATGACAGTGCGACCAAGGAACTGCTGATCTCGATGGGGTGGGGCGAGCGCGAGGTCGCCCGGGAGCAGCTCTTCGACCTCTATCTGGACCCGGAGGAAGAGAACAACCTGGCCGGCGATCCCTCCAGCGCCGACGTCCTGGTCGACATGCGCAGACGGCTCGACCGCTGGATGGAGGAGACCGACGACCCGATCCGGCTCGGACCGATCCCACCGCCGCCGGGGGCCGAGGTCAACGACCCGGACCAGATCTCCCCGGACGAACCGCTGACCGTGATCCCGGGTTGAGCCCGGGACCTTGACGCGGTCACGTCTTGGCCCCGACGAACTCGTCCAGCAGCGCGACACTGTCGCGGTGTGAGATCGAGATGTTCCGCCAGTTCGAGCGGCTCCACCTGATGCCCAACCGGTCACAGGTTCGGCAGAAGATCGCCTGGATGTCAGCCGAGTAGTTGGTGAAGAAGTAACGCGGATACGAGTACTCCTTCGGCCCGTCCTTCAGCATCATCTGAAACGTATTCATGCACCGCGACCCATCCGAGTGAAGCAACCCCCGCAGGAACGCCTGCGGATGCTCGTCCACGATCGCCGTCTGCCAGTCCACCAGTTCGATCTTCCGATCCAGCTTGGACCCCGGCCCATGCTGGGGAAAGAAAAGCGGCCAGGCTTTCCAGTAGGAGACGATGCGTACCCCTCTCGTTCCTTTCACATACGACAACGCGGGAGGACGAGGGCTGAATTCACGCACGGCGCCGAACGCAAGCTCCAGAATGTCCGGGTAATAGGCGTCGCAGGCGACGAGCAGCGAATGTGTTCGGGCATGGTCCCGTACGCACCCGTCGCCCAGGTATTGGCCCAGCAAGTACGCGTAGGTCTCTCGACGGCCTGGGGTCCAGCTTGCGGGATCGAATTCGAAAGGGGGCGGGCCAACTGGGAATCCGTGCTTGCGCCATCGGTTGACCGTGCTTCGGTGGACGCCCGTCTTCCTAGCAATTTCAGTCACCGACCAGCCGTCATTGAGCAGGACTCTCACCTCATCTCGTACGCGCTGTGGAAGTCGAGCAGGCACGAACATATGTTCGCATCCGTCTCGGATGGATTTGCGTACCTCACAAATGTCGTGAATCGGTAAAGTTCGCCCTCTGGGGCAGTGGCCAAACTGGTTACGGCTCCGGTCTCCAAAACCGGCGATTCTAGGTTCGAGTCCTAGCTGCCCCGTCAGAAAGACCCCGCGTACCCAGTACGTGGGGTCTTTCTTCGGCCTCTATAATCCGAGGCCAGATTCGCTCTGCGGGCGAGGTGTATTGGTTGCACAGGAGCCTTCCAAGCTCCTAGGGCGGGTTCGATTCCCGTCGCCCGCTTCACGGTGCCGCGCCAGCCCGAGTCCCGGTAGAGTTCCCACCCACGCACGGGGCGTGGCGCAGTTTGGTAGCGCATTCGACTGGGGGTCGAAAGGTCGCTGGTTCAAATCCAGTCGCCCCGATTCCAGGGCCGTCTTCGCAAGAGGGCGGCTCTTGCTTTGCCGGGATGGTCTCGCTCTTGAAGGCACGGGTACGGCCAATGCTGCCCCCGCAGATTCCGCCGAACCTTCCACAAAAACCAGAGTTCCGACGTTACTTGTATACTAGTGCACATGGAGAGGGCCGTAAACAGGTTCACGAGGTCTCCGATCGGCGGGAATACCGGAGAACGGGTCTACGCGATCCTGCGCGAAGCGATCGTCACCGCCGAGCTCGAGCCGGGCCGGCAGCTCTCCGAGAACGAGCTGGCCGAGCTGCTCGGAGTCAGCCGCACACCACTCCGCGGCGCCCTCGCAAGGCTTCGGGAGGACCGGCTGGTAGTGATCGTCCCCCAGCTGGGAACGTTCGTCACCATGATCAGTCGCTCGGCGGTGGAGGACGCCGCCTTCGTGCGGGAAGCGCTCGAGTGCGCGGCGATCCGGATGGCCACCGAGCGCATCACCGAGGCCGGGCTGGAGGAGCTCCAGGTCAACTTGGCGGCCCAGGAACGGGCCGAGGCCGAACACGATGCCGACAGCTTCGACCTCCTCGACGAGGATCTCCATCGGGCGATCTGCCAGCAGTCCGGTCATGAGATCGCCTGGGCGCTCAGCCGGAGGGCCAACGGCCACCTCGACCGGGTGCGCCGCCTCAGCCTGCCCGACAACACCTACCTCTCCCAGATGGTGACCGAGCACAGGTCGATGGTCGCGGCCATCGCCGAAGGCAAGCCCGACCAAGCCGAGGAAGAACTTCGCCGGCACCTGCGGACCGTGCTCTCGAGCCTCGACCAGATCCGCAGTCGTCACCCCGAGTACTTCGAGACGGAATGACGTGATGGGCGAGTCGGTAGCTACTGAGGATCCTTCCGTAGAGACCGAACATCGTCTGGCGCTCTACCGCGCCATGGTTCTCTCGCGGGAGTTCGAAACCGAAGCCGAACGCCAGTACAAGGCAGCGAAGATCGGCGGCTACTGCCATCTCTCCTCGGGCCAGGAGGCGACCACGGTGGGAACGGTCACGGCCCTGGAAGAAGACGATTATCTGGTGACCGGATACCGCTGCCACGGCTTCGCGCTGGCCCGCGGCGTCTCGGCGGATTCGGCGATGGCCGAGCTCTTCGGCCGTCAGGACGGCTGCGCCCACGGTCGCGGCGGCTCGATGCACCTGCTCGACGTCGAGCGCCACTTCTACGGCGGCTGGGGCATCGTCGCGGGCCAACTGCCGATCGCCACCGGTCTCGCGCTCGGGATCGTCAGGCAGGATAGAAGCCAGGCGGTGCTATGCGAGCTCGGCGAAGGCGCCGTCAACATGGGCGCCTGGCACGAGTCACTCAACCTCGCCTCGCTCTGGAAGCTCCCGGTCGTCTTCCTGGCGGTCAACAACGAGTATGGGATGGGGACGGCGGTCGATCGGGCTTCGGCGGAACCCGAGGTCTTCCGGCGCGCATCGGCTCACCGCATGCATGGCGAGCGGGTCGATGGCAACGATCTCGACGCGGTAGTTGAAGCTGCGACCAGGCTGCTGACCCTGGCCCGGGAAGAGCGTGAGCCGGCCGTTCTCGAGGCGGTCACCTATCGCTACCGCGGGCATTCCGTCGCCGACGCCGGGCTCGCCTACCGAACGAAGGACGAGATCGCGGAGTGGAGCGGCAACCGAGACCCGATCGAGCTGGAGAGGAGCCGGCTGCTCGAGGCCGGCGTGGCAGCCGGTGAGATCGAGGCGATCGAGGACGATGCCCGCGAGGAAGTGAAGCGAGCGGTTGAGTTCGCCGAGGCCAGTCCCGAGCCCGCCCTCGACGGGCTGGCCCGGGGCATGCACGCGCCCGGCAGCGAGGCCCAGTTCGCCGGGATGCGGGCCGGCAGCCCCTTCGGCGAGGAAACCCTAACCTTCGACGCGGGACTGGGCTCATGACTCCGCCCGCCGCGACCGCGCCGCGACCGGCCCGGGAGAGCCCGGAGGGTGGGGTCCAGACGATGACCTACCGGGAGGCGATCCGCCTCGCGCTGCGCGAGGAGATGCAGCTCGACGAGCGCGTCTTCGTGATGGGGGAGGAGGTCGGCCTCTTCGACGGGTCGTACAAGGTCACCGCCGGGCTGATGGACGAGTTCGGATCCGAACGGGTTCGGGACACCCCGATCTCGGAGGAGGCTTTCGTCGGCGCCGGGATCGGCGCGGCGATGATCGGTGAGCGGCCAGTGGTCGAGATCATGACCCTGAACTTCCTTCTGGTCGCGATGGATCAGGTCGTGAACCACGCGGCGAAGGTCGGCGCGATGTTCGGCGGCGAGGTGAGGGTGCCGATGGTGATCCGCACTCCGAACGGAGCCGGCAACCAGCTCACCGCCCAGCACTCCCAGTCTTTCGACGGCTGGTTCGCCGGCACGCCGGGGCTGAAGGTCGTCGCGCCGTCCAACCCGGCCGACGCCCGCGCCCTGCTCAAGGCGGCGATCCGTGACGACGACCCGGTCCTCTTCATCGAGAACCTGCCGATCTACAAGGAGAAGGGCGAGGTCGACACCGAGGATGACTCGCTCGGCGAGATCGGCCGGGCGGCGATCCTCCGCGAAGGCACGGACCTGACTCTCTGCGCGCATTCCTTCGCGACGGTGCGCTGCCTCGAGGTGGCCGATCTGCTCGAGCAGCGTCACGGCTACTCGGTCGAGGTGGTCGACCTGCGCTCGCTCCGCCCGCTAGACGTGGAAACCGTCGCTGCCTCGGTGGCCAAGACCAACCGGGCGCTCTGTGTCGAAGAGGGCTGGCCGTCCTACGGCGTCACCGCGGAGCTGGCCGCGCGGATCCAGCGGGCCTGCTTCGACGAGCTCGATGCACCGGTCGAGCGGGTCGGAATGGCCGAAGTTCCGCTGCCGTACTCGAAACCGCTCGAGCTCGGTGCGATGCCCGGCAAGGACCGAATCTGCGCGGCGGCACTCGCCACCTTGGAGGGCGCCCGATGACGGATGTCCTGATGCCCCGGCTCTCCGACTCGATGGAGGAGGGGCTGATCGTCACCTGGCTGGTCGACGAGGGGACGGAGATCTCGCAGGGCGAGGACCTGGTCGAGATCGAGACCGACAAAGCGAACATGACCTTCGAGGCCGATGGCAACGGCCTCGTCCACATCGTCGCCAGCGAAGGCGACTCCCTGCCGGTAGGCGCGCTCATCGCCCAGTTACTTGGTCCGGGCGAGGAACCGACTGCGGGCAACGACGCGGGGCTCTCAACCACTTCCCCGGCGTCGACGGACCACGGACAGGCGGAGGGAAATCTCTCTCCCACTAACCCTTCGCCTGCCGTGGCCGCCTCCATTGAGCCGGAGGTCGAGGAGTCGGGCGACGCCGCGCAAGCGGCTTCCTCCAACAACAGCGAGTCGACGGATTCTCCCGGGCGACGGGTCAAAGCCTCGCCGCTCGCTCGTCGGCTCGCGACGGATGGCGGCGTCGAGCTCGGAGCCCTCAGCGGCTCCGGGCCCGGCGGACGCATCGTCAAGGCCGATGTCGAGCGGGCGATCGAGTCGCGTAGGTCCGAAGGTCCGCCGGCCGGAACGGCCACGACTACGGGCGGCAAGGGGGAGACCGAGATCGTGGAGATCTCCCGTCTCCAGCAGACCGTCGCGCGCCGGATGTCGGAGTCGAAGGCGACCATCCCGCACTTCTATCTCTCGACCGAGATCGACATGGGCGCCTGCGTCACGGCCCGGGCCGGGCTGAAGGAGTCGGCTGCAGAGGGGGCGGTGGTCCCCTCTTTCAACGACATGGTCGTCAAGGCGTCGGCGCTGGCGCTGCGCGAGTTCCCGAAGGCGAACGGGGCCTGGCGCGATGGGCACCTGGAGCTCTACTCGCGGATCAACATAGGGGTCGCGGTGGCCGCCCAGGACGCGCTGGTGGTGCCGGTGATCCCGGACGCCGACCAGCTCGGGCTCGCCGCGATCGCGACCACCACGCGCGAGCTCGCGGCCAAGGTCCGCGACGGCTCCGTCACCCCGCCCGAACTCTCCGGCGGCACCTTCACCGTTTCCAACCTCGGCATGTTCGGGGTGACCGATTTCAACGCGGTCGTGAACCCCGGCCAGGCCGCGATCCTCGCGGTCGGATCGATCGAGGACCGCCCGGTGGTCAGAAACGGTGAACTTGTCCCGGGAAAGATGATGGGGATGACCCTCTCCTGTGACCACCGCATCCTCTACGGCGCCGAGGGAGCTCTTTTCCTGGCAAGGGTGAAGTCCATGCTCGAGGAACCCATCAGCCTGGCCCTCTAGCTTCCTTTCCGGGAGATCTCGTCGGAACAGGAGTACCATCCGGGGACTTCTGACCACCCGGTCGCCGACTGATGAAAGCCGTCACCTACGATTTCTGGAACACCCTCATGTGGGAGGAACCGGGGACCATGCGAGGCATCAGGCGCCGGCAGGTTGAGCTTGCGCTGCGGGAGGCCGAGCTGGAAGTGGATGCTGACGCGATCGAGCAGGGACTCCTGGCGATCAGCGGCAAGCAGCGGGACGCCTGGATGAACGGCGAGATGTTCCAACCCGAAGATGGAGCCCGGCACTTCGTCGGCTCGCTGGGTGACGGCCTTTCGGCCCGGCAGCAGGCCCTCCTGACCGAGGCCCTGCTGCTCGGCTCCGTACGGCCGGAGTTGAACGCCGCCGACGAGGTTCACTCCACCCTGCGGGCCCTCAAGGAAAACGACTTCAAACTGGCGATCGTCTGCGATGTCGGCCTCGCGCCCTCCACGGTCCTGCGGGACAGTCTCGACGGCGCCGGGCTGCTCGAGTACTTCGACGGATGGGCCTTCTCGGACGAGGTCGGGCACTACAAGCCGAGCCCGGAGATCTTCCAGCATGCCCTCGACGCGATCGGGGCCACGCCGGAAGAGGCCTGGCATGTGGGAGATCTCCGCCGCACCGACGTCGCCGGCTCGCGCAGCTTCGGCATGACCCCGGTCCGCTACCGAGGGGTCGCCGACGACGCCGAGGACCACCCGGACGCGAGCCACGTGATCACCGGTCATTCGGAAATCCTGGAACTACTCGGCCTGGCCGCCTGAACTCGACACGCTGACCATCCGGCCCGATGCCCAGCCGGGGGTGGCGTCTGCCTGACTAAACTCGGCCAACATGCCGTCGCCCGCGGGAAAGCGCGAAGAGACAACGCTTGAGGAACGCCGTCGCGTGCGTCACGAAGAAGCTCGCCGCCGCGCCCTGAAGCGGCGAGCGATCCTGATCGGCGTTCCGGTGGCTCTGCTGGCCTTCGTGGTCGGAGCCAAACTGCTCAGGGGCGGCAGCTCGGGGACCGAGGAGAAGGAAACACCGGCTCAGCTGGTGGCCCGGCAGCGAGCGAGGGAGAACCGGGCGATCGATCGGGTGCTCGGGTACACCACGTTCATCAAGAGTGGGAAAGGCCGGAAACGAGAGGTTGCGCTCACCTTTGACGACGGGCCCAGCGAGTACACGGACCGTGTGCTGCGCATTCTCCGTCGCACCAACACACCGGCGACGTTTCTTGTGATCGGCTCGATGGTTCGCGAACGGCAAGGAACGCTTCGCAAGATCGTCAGGCAAGGCCAGGCGGTCGGCAACCACACTGACAGCCACCCGGCGATGGGCACCCTCGATGCCGTTTCCCAATCGCGCGAGGTGGACGACCAGGAGCGGGCAGTCAAAGAGGCGGGTGCCCGGGAGCGCCGGCTCTTCCGGCCGCCCTATCGCTCGTTTGACGAGAGCACCCTTGAGCTACTGGCCGAACGCAAGCTGTTGATGGTGCTCTGGAGCGTCGACACCAGCGACTACGAAAGCCCGGATCCCCGGGAGATGGCCCACGACGTTCTGAACCAGGTCGAGCCCGGGTCGATCATCCTCATGCACGACGGCGGCGGCGACCGGACGGCCACGGTCCGCGCCTTGCCCGACATCATCAAAGGGCTGAAAAGACGCCATCTCAAACCGGTCACGGTGCCGCGGCTGGTACTCGACGATCCGCCCCCGCGGGATCAGGGAATGCCCGAAGGAACCCTCAAGGGCTGACCGACCCGGGTTGCTACCCGACCTCGACCGAAACTTCACTGTCGCTGTTGAGCCCGATCCGATACCGCTCGCCCGGCTGGACCGGCGCGGGCGGAACCGCGGCACCGGTGATCACCACGTCGCCGGGCCGGAAAGACTCGCCGATCAGTTCGGCCTGGTCGGCGAGGTCGGCCACGACCCGGCCGATCTCTCCGATCACCTCGCGAGGGTCGGACGGCCCCGACTCGGCGCCGTTCGCGTCGACCGAGATCCGGACGTCCTCCAGACCCGACTCGGCCAGGTCGACGAACTCCCCCAGCAGAACCTTGCGGTGGAAGATGTTTCCGGCCAGGATTTCCTCCACGCTCTCGACCGATCCCAGGTCGACCAGCTCGATCGCGGCGGCGACCGCCCCGATCGCCGAAGCCGCCTGCGCCGGGGTCGCGTCCGGCCCGACCTCCCGGTCGATCCGCACGGCTACCTCCGCTTCGAGCAGCGGCATGCCCCAGCCATCCACCTCGACCACGCTGCCAGGCTCGGCCAGGGTCGCGGTGGTGAGGAAGCCGGTCAGCGGCTGGGTGACCCCGAGCAGCTCCATCGCCCCCTCGGTCCCGAAGCCCGACTTCCAGCCGAGCCGCGCGGCGTCGGCGAGCGAACTTTCGCGCAACACAGACTGGCGCTTCATGCCTTCGACCACCCGTTCGTCTTCCCGGTTCATGGCGGCAGTGAATCAGACCCCGAGAGCCAGGCTCAAGGCGATCATGCCGATCACGGATCCGATGAAACCCAGAGCGGTCTGACGGCGATCTCCTCGCCAGCCGTCGGGCAGGATCTCGATCACGGTCAGGGCCAGCATCGCGCCGGCCGCGAAGCCGAATGAGATCGGCAGGAGCGCGGAGATCTGCTGGACCAGCAGGTAGGCGATCACCGCGCCGACCGGCTGCGGGATCGAACTCGCCACCGCCATCCAGAACTGCCGCTGGCCCGACGCACCGGCGGCGGCGAGCGGGATCGCCACGCTGGTTCCCTCCGGCACGTTCTGGATCGCGATCGCGATGACCACGAAGATCCCCAGTTCGGACGGGTCGGCCTGGTAGGCGGTGCCGATCGCGAAGCCCTCCGGCAGGCTGTGGATCAACAAGACCAGGAACACGAGCAGACCAGTCCGCCCGCCGGCTCCGCTGAAGCCTCTCGGCAGGTGGCTCATCCGGCGGCGGGCCACCAGCAGGAAGGTCACGCCGATCGCCATCCCGCCGAGCACCTCGGCCACGGCGCCCCGCTCGAAAGCCGGGATCAGCAGGCCGTCAACCGAGGCGACCGCCATCACCCCGCCGGCGATCCCGAGCAACAGCGGCACGATCCTGCCGGCCCGGTCGCCGAGCAGCATGACCGGGATGGCGCCGACCCCGGTGGCGACCGCGGTACCGCTGGCTAAGAGGACGAGTTCGATCAAGCTGGCGGTTAGGGTAAGCCCATGGGGCGGGACACGCAGTGGAGCTGAAGCCGAAGACATCCGGCGAGCCCGAGAAGGAGAGCAAGAACGACTTCGAGCGGATTCACGGAGAGCTGCTGCGCTCGTCGCTGGATCCCGGCGAGGAGCTGCTCGGGGTGGCGGCGGTCAACTGGCAACGCAGCATCTTCAAACAGACGATCTGCGCGCTCGGGGTGACCCGGAACCGGCTGATCCTGCAACCGCTCGACCGCAAGGGCAAGGTGGCGTCCGGCGAAGCCCCGACCTTCATCCGCCGAGACGAGATCCGAAAAGGCAGCTACGGCGGCGGGGGAGGGATGGGCAGCTCACCGACCTCGTTGATCATGGACTCGGCCTCGATCGAGGTGAAGCTGAAGACCAACGACGGCGCGAAGTACAAGCTCCTGCTGATGACCGGCGAGGGGATGCTGGGCCGCTGGTCCGGCGGCCCAGCTCAACGCAACGGCGCCGAAGCCCTGATCGCCTTCATCGACGCCGGCACCGCGATCTGACCCGAGCCCCGTTCAGGCGTGGGCGCCGTTGCCGGCCTCTCGGTCCGCCCGCCGGTTCATCCACTGGTAGGCGAAGGCGGCGGCCAGCAGGACCAGGCCGACCAGGATGAAGGAGATGGTCCGGCCGGCCGTGCTCAGCGAGGCGAGGTCATAGAGCGAGATCTTGATGCAGGAGAGGATCAGCAGCACCAGGCCCGCCTTGCGCCAGCTCAGGTGCTGGCGGACCAGCCCGGCGACCACCAGCCCGAGCCCGGTCAGGGCCCAGAGTGAGGAGACGATCACCTGGCCCTGGGCCTCGGTCGAAAGCTCTCCCTCGACTTCGATACCGCCCTGGAAGCCGTCGACGATCAGCACCGAGACGGTGTAGATCACCAGCCCGACCACGCTCCAGGCGGCCGGCCGACGCCAGGAGTCCGGGCCGAAGCAGGCGAGCGCCAGGCCGGACGCGGCCAGCATCCCGGATGCGGCGAGCGCGTCGCCGACCGAAGGCACTCCGTTCACCAGCGCGTCGAGCGGGATCGCGTTCACGATCGCGAAGACGATCGCAACCGAACCGAAGATGACCAGCGTCATGCGGCTCCATGCCCGGTCGACCAGGCAGAGCGGGGCCGCCGCGGCAAGACATAGCGGGACCAGGTTGAGCACGCTCGAGGGATCGGTGAGGGTGCCGCAGGTGAGTACGCCCATCCAGGCGGCCACCGTCACTCCGGCCGCGGCGCCGACCTCGCCGATCCCATCACTCTCCCGCCAGGCAAGCAGCCCGAGCGGGACCAGCAACGGGGCGATCGTGCCGAGGTCGCGCAACAGGTGGTCGCTGCCGTCGGCCAAGGTCGAAAGTGGCGCCTGGATCAGCGCGCAGATGATCGCCAGCCCGAGGGCCGCCACGCCGACGAAGCGCTGCCAGCGGGCGACCCCGAAGCCGATCAGGCAGGCCGCCTCGGCCGACCAGGCGGCGGTCAGCAGCGGACTGCCGTCGAAGATGAAACCGAGGGCGGCAGCGAGCGAGCCGGCCCCGAGCGCGAAGGCGGTGACCGCGAGTGCCTGGTGGCCCCGCTCGCGGCCCAGCCACCAGATCAGGCCGGCGACCGCGGTCGCGGTCAACAGCCAGATCGAGCCGGCCGCGGTCAGGTTCGCGGAGCAGTCGACACTGTCGCCGACGCACTCGACCAGCGGATGCTGGGAACCGGTGACCAGGAAGGTGCCGAGCACGGTGACCAGCGAGAAGAAGAAGCCGAAGGAGACGACCTCGAGGTCGGACACCTGGCTCCGGCGCCAGAATGATCCGCCGACCGAACCGGCGGTGACCAGCAGGAGGGTCAGCAGCGACAGGCCGTGGGCAGCCACCGCGCTGCCCTGCTCGGCGTTGGCGACCGCCGCGAGCAGGGAACCGATGAAGAGCAGCCCCGAGATCGGGAAGACCGTCGGCCAGGGGCGCAGCACCGCAGCGATGACCGCCGCGGAGAAGACCGGGATCAGAAAGGCGAGCAAGCCGGGCGAGTACTCCGCACCGACCATCAGCGGCGCCAACAGGGAGGTGCCGAGCACGCTGGTCGCGATCACTTCGCTTCGCCAGCGGAAACCGATTGCCAGGCCGAGCGAGCCGACCGAGGCAGAGAGCACGAGCGCCGGAATCGGCCCGATCAGATCGTAGAGCCGAGTCGCCGCGACCAAGGAGATGAAGAGCCCGGTGAGACCGACCACGACCAGTGATTCGGCCGGGGCGGCGAGCTGCTTGCGCTCGCGCAGGAAGATGCCGGCGCCGGCGAGGCTTGCGGCGAAGATGGCGGCGCCGATCACTCTGACTTGCTCGCTGATCCAGCCGTTCGAGATGCCGTAGGAGACGAGGAAGACCAGCCCGGCCAGCACCGCGATCGCCCCGGCGATGGCCAGGTTGCGGGGGCTCAGGACGTCCTCGAGCGTCAGCTTGGGATGCTCGGGCAGGTCGAATTTCGGGTTCCGTGTGACTTGACGCGTCGCGGGGACGGGAGCCGGCGCAGTGGGTTCGGCATACGCCGGGGCCGTTGCGAGCGGGCTTGTCGTGCGCATCCGTTCGCCCTTCAGCTCGGCCAGTTCATGCTCGAGTTCGAGCACCCTGCTTTCGAGATCGTCAATCCGCTGCTCGTTCATGCCCCGACTTACGCGGGGTCCGAGGATCGGTTACATGAGCGTTTCGTGAAAATCGTGAGCGCCGTCTGAGGCGGCGCCGGATTCTCGATCAGAAGGCGAAACGGACCTGCCCGCCGCGCTTCGGCGAGGAGGTGATGAAGCGGGGGATCGTCGGTTCTTTCGGCCCGACCGGCAGCAGTATCCCGGCCCGCGCGACCGCCCGCATCACGATTTCCATCTCGGCCATCGCGAACTGCATGCCGATACAGCGCCGCACCCCGCCACCGAAGGGGAACCAGGTGTAGGTGCCGGGCTTGACCCCATCCCAGCGCTCCGGCTTGAAGGCGAGGGGGTCGGGGTAGATGTCCTCGCGACGGTGGACCAGGTAGATCGAAGGGGCGAGCATGTCGCCCTCCTCGAACTGGTAGCCGCCGATCTCGATCGGCTCCATCACCCGGCGCAGGACGAAGTCGAGGACCGGCCGCAGCCGCAGCGCTTCCTGCGAGACCCAGCGCGCGTATTCGGTTTCCTCGGTCAGGGATTCCTCGTGCAGGCGCTCGGTGCCACCGGGGAGCCGGGTCAGCCGTTCCAGCGCCCAGGCGAGGGCGGTGGCGGTGGTCTCGTGGCCGGCGACGATCAGAGTGACCAGCTCGTCACGGATCTCGACGTCGGTCATCGGCTGGTCGTCCTCGTCGCGGGCGAGCAACAGCATCGAGAGGATGTCCTCGCGCTCCTCGAGGTCGGTGGCCTGGCGCCGCTCGGCGATCAGTTCGTAGAGACCCTGGTCGAGCGGGGCCAGGGCCGGTTTGTACATCCGCTTGACCGGTCGGCTGCGCGGGCCGAGCACGGTCGAGATCGCCAGCCGGTAACCCTTGGCGATCCAGTCGAGCAGGTGCCGGGTCGCCTCGCCGAGCCGGTCGTGCTGGGTCCCGGTGGAGGCGGTGCCGAGCACGACTTCGAGGATCACCTCGAGGGCGATGTCCTGGGCCATGTCCCGCACCACGAAGGATTCGCCCTTCGGGATGCGGCCGACTACCTCCTCGGCGATCCGCTCCATGGTTGCCGTCTGCTTGGCCAGCTTCTCGCCGTGGAAGGAGGGGAGCAGCAGCTTGCGCTGGCGCATGTGCTCGCCCTCGTCGAGGATCAGCAACGAGTACTCGCCGAGCGCGGTGGCGAGGATCTCGTTGCCCTTGCCGGCATGGAGCGCAGTCGGCGGGCTGGTGAAGATCTGCTTGACGTCGGCCGGGTCCGCGAAGTAGTACCACTGGCCGCGGGCCAGGCTGAGGCCGAAAGTGTCGCCGTACTTGGCCCGGGCCCGGTCGAAGATCTGGTTCTGGGCCTGGGTGACCTGCCAGACCTGAGATATACGGTTCTGGTCGACCATCGGCGGGAGTCGACGGGCGGTGGCGGTGGCAGCGGCGCTCATCGATCCAGCCTAACCCATTGACAACGCTTCATGTCAGACATTTCCGAAATGTTAGGATCCCGGCACGGTGAAGCGCAGCGAAGCCCTCAAACCTCTATCCCATGAACACCATCACGCCCTCTTCGTGGCCAAGGTGATCTGCGACCAGGAAGGTGAGGGTGACTCGAGGGACCGGTTCCTGGAGTTCTGGCGCAGTGAGAGCGAGGAGCATTTCCGGGCCGAGGAGGAGATCCTGCTGCCCGGCTCCGGCTTGCCTGGCCCCGACCAGGACGAGGAAGTGGCCCGCATGCTGAGTGACCACCTGGAGATCCGCCGCGGAGCCGCTCGATTGACCGCCGATGAAGCGAGCCCGGCCGAGATCGTCGAGTTGGCCGAACGACTCCGGGCCCACGTCCGGTTCGAGGAGCGGGAGCTCTTTCCCCGGATCGAGCGCGAACTGGCGCCCAAAGCACTGGAGCGCCTCGCCGGCCAGCTCGAACCGTTCGACTGCTGACCGGCTGACGCCGGGCTGCGGGCCGGGCTCTCGCCTATCTGCTCAGCGGTTGCGGCCCAGTTCGTCGTGGGCCTCGACCCACTCGTCGGCGACCACGGCCGAACCCAGCGAGAGGTCGCCGCAGAGCACGGTGGCGGCGACGATCTCGGCCAGCTTGCCCACCTTGCCGGCCCCGTCGCAGCCCAGCACCTTGAGGCATTCGCTCTGGGTGGGTAGGGCGGTGCCGCCGCCGTAGGTCGCGACGATCAGCGAGGGCAGGGTGATCGAGTAGTAGTAATCGGCATCGTCGCCGCGAAGCTCCGTGTACCCGATCGCCGCCTGTGACTCGGCCACATTCGCCTCGTCTTGACCCGTGGCGATGAAGACAGAGGCGATCCCGTTCGCCGGGTGGGGCGTGTTGGCGGAGCTGCCCGAGAGCATCGTGCCCTGGTTGGAGATCTGGCGGGCCTGGAAGACCTGCCTCGAGGTGACCCGCATGTGCTTCTCGAGGATCTCGCTGGGGATTGTCGCCTCGGCGACGACCCGTTTGCCGCGGGTCTTCAAGGTGTTGATCTGGGAATGCTTCTTGTCGGTGGAGAGCTGGGCGTCGAGCATGTAGTCCATCAGCGGCGCATGGTTCGCCTTGATCCACTCGCAGGCGGCCCAGGTCGCCTTGCTGACCATGTTCTGGCCGGCCGCGTCGCCGGTCGTGTAGTCGAAGCGGGTGTAGACGAAACGGCTGGCGTGGTAGCGCTCGATCTCGATCAGCTTGGCCGTAGAGGAAGTCGACTCGGCGGCCGCCCGTACCTCGTCTTCGTGCTCGTCGAGCCAGTCCACGAAGTCCCGTGCCTCGCGAGCTGAATCGAAGATGAAAGCCGGCGCCCGCTGCATGCGGTCGTCGACGATCGTGGTCTTCACCCCGCCTGCTTCGGCGACCATCTTCATGCCGCGGCTGTAGCTGGCGACGAGGGTGCCCTCGGTGGTCGCCATCGGTACGTAGAACTCGCCTTGCGCATGCTCCCCGTCGACCAGGAGCGGGCCGGCCAGGCCGATCGGCACCTGTGCCACCCCGATGAAGTTTTCGATGTTCCCGGGCAGTACCGCCGGGTCGAAGGAGTATAAGCCGACGTTCTCCAGGTCGGCACCGGTCTCATCCCTGACCAGCCGCCGCCGTGCCGCGGCCGCCTCCCGGCTGTAGTCGTCTTCAGGGTCACGGGGAATCCTGGGCAGACTCATTACGCGCACCATAGCTCCGATCCGTCGCAGGTCGGTTGCCGCGTATGCGATTACCAGACGACCAGATCGTGAGGAGGTGGGTGCCGGCGCAGGGCCCGGTCCTTGGTGACCAGGGGCAGGCCGGTCTCGATCGCCGTCGCGTAGATGATCCGGTCGGCGGGATCGCCGGGAAAGGAGTGCGGAAGGGCAGCGGCGGTTTCCGCGATGGCGGGGCTGATGGCGATCGTCCGGAGGTGAGCGGAGAGTTCTTGGATCCAGCTGCGAACTGGGATCGAGAGGGCGATCCTTCCGTTGTGGCCCAGCCAGGACAGCTCGTACCAGGAGATTGCGGCGACCGCCAGGTCTTCCGCACCCTCGATTGCCACTCGTGCTCGCTTGCTGATCCGGTCGGGCTCTGCCGACCACCAGTGAATGGCATGCGTGTCGAGCAGCACCGTGCCCATCTCAGGATGCAGTCCACTTCTCGCCGGTCGAGAACAGTTCCTCTTCGGTACCGGCGGTGGCTGCGATCCCCGCGAAGGAACCCTCGATCAAGCTCGCTCCAGCAGCTGGAACCAGCTTTGCGACCGGTCGTCCGTGCCGCAGAATCTCGACCTCGTTGCCGGCTTCCGCCTCGTCAAGCAGGCGCAAGATGCGGGCCTTTGCCTCGGTGGCAGTCACTTGAATGGTCATATGGCCATTATAGTGGCCGCTGTCAAGGGAGTCGCTGGATCGTACCCGGGTACGATTCGCGCATGAGCGAAAACGAGCGTCCGGTCGTGCTGGCCGGCACCATGAACCGGCTGAACGGCAGCGAACAGGATCTGGGGGAGTACGTGGGCGAGGTGGCCCTGGTCGTCAACACGGCCAGCAAGTGCGGCCTGACCCCGCAGTTCGAGGCGCTGCAGGCTATCTACACTGACAAGAAGGACCAGGGGTTCACCGTCCTCGGCTTCCCGGCCAATGACTTCATGGAACAGGAGCCTGGCAGCGCGGACGAGATCGCCGAGTTCTGCCAGGTCAACTACGGGGTCGAGTTCCCGATGTTCGAGAAGACCACCGTGGTCGGCGACGAGGCGAACCCTCTCTTCGCCGAACTGGCCGCGCAGTCCGAGCAGCCGGAATGGAACTTCGCCAAGTACCTGATCGACCGCGAGGGCCGGCTGGTCAAGAAGTTCCCGGCCCCGACCGCGCCGGATGACCCGGAGGTCATCGAGGCGATCGAAGCCGAGCTCTAAGAGGGGTCAGGCGCCGAGCTTCTGGCGGGAACGACGGGCCAGGTCCACCGTGGCGGCGCGGAGGCCGCCGGGCTTGTCGACCCGGTCGGTGAAGCTGACCCGGGCGGCCTTCTCGCCGGCGGGTGTATCGAGCTGGAGATCGAGGCCGTAGCGGTCGGCCATCGTGCACTTGGCGGCGGTCGCGTCCTCGTACCTGGTGAAGGCCTTGGCCATCAGCAGCAGGGCGTCCGGATGGTCGGCGTTGAGATGTGAGATCGCATCCGGCACCTGGGGCTGGACCGGGTCCGCTTCGGCCTCGCGGTAATCCTCGGCCGAGGCGGAGTCCATGCGGCCGTAGCCGCCGACCCAGCGCACCCGGTCGACCTCGAGGATCCAGAAGGAGAAGTCGTTGAAGTCCGCGTACATCGCGGCCGAAGGCACCGCCTCGAGGTGCGCTGCCCGGGCCGACTCCTCGTCGGGATGCTCGTCCGAGCGCTTGACCGCACCGGCCAGGGTGACCCGGCCTCCGGCCAGGATCTCGCCGGCGTGGAAAGGGTCGCTGACCATCAGCGAAGCGCGACGGTCGCCCTCGAGGTTGCGGGCATGCTCGGCCAGGGTGGACAGGCAGAAGACGGGTGAGCCGTCGTCCATCACGCCGAAGGTGACCAACGAGGCCCAAGGGGTGCCGTCCTCACTCAGCGAACCGAGCGTTCCGTGGGTGGCGTTGGCGACGATCGTCCGCGCTTCCTCGGCGGCGCTGCGCCGGTTGCCTCCGAAGGCCAGCGGGGCGACGTCCGGAACCTCGGTGCCGGGGGCGGCATCGTGGACCCCGATGACGGCCTTCAGCTCACGTTCGTTCTTGGTTTCGGTCGACACCACTAACTCGCTTTCGGTTCGGGTTGGGAAGACTGGTGGGACGAGGACGGGTTAGTTAGGGTACCCTATTCCTACTGCAGCACCGGGATATCCGGCCGGTCCAAGACGATCGCCTCCGCGCTGTGTTCCAAGGTTACTTGCCTACCCCTCGAAGGAGTTCACCCCTCAATGACGACCGCCGACGCCCGCCCTCAGTTCCGACCCAACCGCGTCCCCGGGCTGGCGATGCTCCTGTGCGCCCTGCTCGCGGCCTTCGCCCTGATGGCTCCGCAGGCTGACGCCGCCAAGAAGCAGCGGATCGTCGCGGTCAGCCCCTTCGCCGCCCAGACCATGGTGCAGCTCGGCGTCAAGCCGATCCGGGTCGGCCAGACCATCGGCACGACGCCCCGTCAGCGTCAGATGTTCAGAGGCATCGGCCAGCTCACGCTCACCCATCCGAACGGCCCGAACCTCGAGGTGATGGCGAAGCTGAAGCCGAAGCTGGTTTTCACCTCGAACCAATGGAAGGCGGGCTTCAGCGCCCTGCGTCAGCTCGGCATCAAGGTCGTGGTCGCCGATCCGACCAGCCCCAACGGCGTCTACAAGAACGTACTGAAGATCGGCCGCTACATCGGCCGGACCAAGCAGGCCCGCAAACTTAATACGAGGATCCGCAAGCAGGTCCGGTCGGCAACCAAGGGCATCAGCGGCACCCGCGACAAGGTTCTGGTGGTGCTCGGCATCGGGCGGACCGCGATGGCCTTTCTCGGCAACAGCTGGGGCGGCCAGCTGATCAAGATGTCCGGTGGTCAACTGGTCACCGGCGGCGCCACCAACTCGGGTGGCTTCGCCCGGATCTCGGACGAGGTCGTGGTTGCCGAGAATCCAGACCGGATCATCGTCGTGCCCCACGGCACCAGCCAGGACATCGACGAGGTCAAGGGCTACATCCTGAACAACGACGCCTGGAAGACCACCACCGCCTGGAAGAACGGCGACGTTGACGTCTCCGTCGACAACCGCCTGCTCCAGGCCGGAACGGACCTCGGTGCGACGATCAAGTACATCCGCGCCAAGTACCTGGAGAACCGGTAGCCCGGCCTGAAGCCGGCTGAGGTCCGGACCGGGGGAGAGCTCTGACCGCAACGAGGCGCATATCGGTCGCGGTGGCGACGCTGATCGCCCTGCTGGCCGCCACCTGCGCCTCGCTCGCCCTCGGTGCCGTCCACGTGCCGCTGGGCGACGTGATCGACACCCTGCTCGGCAAGCAGGTGCCGGAAGCGAGCAAACAGATCGTCGAAGTGCTGCGGCTGCCGCGCACGGTGGAGGCGATCGTGGTCGGGGCGGCGCTCGGCGTGGCCGGCGCCTGCCTGCAGGGGGCGCTCAACAACCCGCTTGCCTCGCCCGACGTGATCGGCGTGACCGGCGGCGCCGGCTTCGGGGCGATGCTGATCATCCTGCTCTACCCGAGCAGCCTCACCTTGCTGCCGGTCTCCGCCTTGGCCTTCGGGCTGCTGGCCGCCTTCATGGTCTTCCTGATCGGCTTCACCGGGCGCGGCGGCGGCAACATCACCCGGATCATCCTCGCCGGCATCGCCGTGGCAGCACTCTTCTCGGCCGGGACCGCCGGCCTTATGTCGGCCTACCCGGACCGGGTGCCGAACGGGATCTTCTTCCTGGTCGGCGGGTTGACCTCGACCGGCTGGGACACCCTGGAGACGGTCTGGCCCTACTTCGCCGTCGGCTTCGTGCTCGCTGCCTTCATGATTCGGCCTCTCGACAAGCTGATGCTCGGTGACGACGTCGCCGCCTCGCTCGGCTCGCGGCCCCGCCTGATCCGCCTGATCGCCGCCCTCGCCGCCGCGGTGCTGGCCGCCGCGGCCGCTTCGGTGGCCGGCCTGCTCACCTTCCTCGGCCTGGTCATCCCACACCTGATCCGGCTGCTCGGGGGCTCCAAGAGCCACACCTTCGTGATCCCGGTCTCCGCTCTGGCCGGTGCGGCGCTCCTGACCGGTGCCGACACCCTTGCCCGGACCATCGCCGCCCCGGTCGAGATGCCGGTCGGCCCCTTCCTGGTCCTGCTCGGCGTGCCCCTCTTCCTCTGGCTCCTGAGGAAGGCAGTCTGATGGCCCTCGGTCGAAACCAGGTCGAGTTCGACCGCCAGGCGCCGCTGCTCGAAGCCGAAGAGGTCCAGGTCTCGATCGGCAAGAAGCAGATCCTCGAGTCGGCCAGCCTGACCCTCGAGCGGGGCGAGCTGCTGGCCGTGGTCGGCCCGAACGGGGCCGGCAAGTCGACCTTCGCCCGGGCCTTCTGCGGCCTGCGCCGGCCGAGCGGAGGCGAGGTCCGCTGGATGGGGGTCGGGCTGGGCGAGCTGCGCGGCCGCCGGCTGGCCGAGGTGCGGGCCTACGTGCCCCAGCGGGCCCAGGTGCCGGCCGGAGTGAGCGTCCAGTCCGCCGTGAACATCGGCCGCTCGACTCACCTCAAGCCGTTGCAGGGTCTTTCCTCTGAGGACCGGGACGTGGTCGCCGAGTCGATCAGCCGGGCCCGGATGGAAGGTTTCGAGGACCGTGACCTCAGCACCCTCTCCGGCGGCGAGATGCAGCGGGTCCAGATCGCGATCGCTCTGGCCCAGGGCGCTCCGGTCCTGGTCGCCGACGAGCCGACCGCCCAGCTCGACCTCGGCGCCACCGCGGCGATCTCGAAGATGCTGCGGGAATTGGTCTCCGAGGGGATGGGAGTGGTGCTGATCGTCCACGACCTCGCCCTGGCCGCTGCGGTCGCCGACCGGGTTGTGGTCATGTCTCACGGAAGGACGATCGCAACCGGAACCCCCGGGTCGGTGTTGACGAGTCAGTTGATCAGCGATGTCTGGGGTGTCGAGGCCGAACTCGTCCACCGGGAAGGCCGGTCGGCGCTTCATGTGGAGTGGCTAGAGGACCATTAGGCACTCCTAATCCCAATCCTGTTAGTGTGGATTTCTAAGGCAGACCTAATTCACTGCTTCACCCTCTTTCTCAAACCTCTCAAGGAGTTTCAGCACCATGAGTTCGTCCCACGTCGCCTCTCGCGGCTATCTGGCAGCCCTCACTGTCCTGTCCGCGTTCGCGCTGCTTCTCGTCGGTTTCAACCTGGGGTCCGCCAGCGCGGCCGACGTCACTTCCGGCACCGCCACCTTCAACCTGACCTCCGGCAAGGCGGGCAAGGTCAGCGCGATCAAGCCGGCCAAGGTCGCCAAGCGCTTCGGCAAGGGGGCCAAGGTCACCGCGAAGCTCAAGCAGGGCGGCTTCAACAGCGTGGTCCGCAGCGGCATCGCTGGCGGTATCAAGCTGGCCAGCGGCAAGCGTCAGGTCAAGGTCACCGGCCTCACGGTCTCGATCTACGCCAAACGCGCCGTGGTCCAGGGCAAGCTCAAGGGCAAGAAGGTCAACGTCTTCAAGGCGACCGGCAAGGCCAAGCTGGACAAGTCCGGCCGCACCGCCAAGCTGAACGGGGCCAAGCTGGTCCTCACGGCCAAGGCGGCCAAGCAGGTTCGCAAGGCGCTCAAGCTCAAGAAGGCCCCGAAGGGCAAGCTGGGAACCTTCTCGATCAACCTGAAGGTCGCTAGCAAGACCCCGGTCGACCCCTGCGAGGCCGACCCGAACGCGGAAGGCTGTGAGATCGTCGACCCCTACCTCGCCCAGTGCGACGTGGACGCGGTCGTCAAGGTCCCCGGCAGCATCACCCCGGCCGGTGCCCTGCCTCAGTTCACTAGTGACGCCGGCGCGACCGGCCCGGCCAACCTGGCCTGGGGCTTCAAGAGCTCTTTCCGCAACTACATCACCAACATCGCCGGTGGCTCGATCTTCGCCCTCGACGGCGCCAGCACCACCGGCGCCGCGCCGACCTACTCCGGCTTCGAGTTCCCGGCCTCGGGCTTCCGTTACACCGACAACGGCACCCCGGCCAACCTGGCCGATGACAAGGCCGTCCTCGAGGGCACCGGCACCGCGCTGTTCTGCAACAAGCCGCACGGTTTCCGGGTCGCGATCTCGAACCCGACCATCGTCATCGACGGAGCCAACTCCCGCATCGACGGCGACGTCGACAACAACCTGAGCGGCAACTGGATCCCGACCCAGCGGGTCACGATCGCCAGCCTGGACGTGTCCAGGGTCTCCCGCGTCAACGGGGACACCGGCAGCATCGAGAAGTGGACCGACGCTCCGGCCACCCTCACAGCCGAAGGTTCACAGGCCGTCTGTGGCGCCGGCGAGCTCGACAAGTGCTCGTCCTTCTACCCGGCGGGCACCGTCCTCGATCCGGTCACGGTCGAGGTGTCCTCGGCCGAGCAGCTGACTGGCGTAGAGGACCAGTACAACACCGAGTGCGGCGTACCGGTGGCTGGCATCTCGAACAACTCGTGGCCTGACGCCTCACCGCTTCCTGCACTGAATGGCGCCGTTCCCGCCACCACATCGACCGACACGCTCGACTGGGGCTTCAGGAGCGATTTCCGAAACTACGTCATGCTTTCGCCGCCGCCCGGCACGATCAACGGGCTCGACGGTGCTTCGGTAATCAGCAACCCGATTCCCCCGAATGTGCCGCTTGGGTTCTCGTTCCCGGTTGGGACCGGCCAGTACGCCGCCAACACGGCTGCCGCCGACGACGACCAAGCGATCATCAACGGCACCGGCACCGCGATGTTCTGCAAGTCAGGGCACGGATTTTGGGTGGCTCTTTCGAATCCGACCGTGGTGATCGACGGTGCGAATTCCCGCATCGTCGCCGATCTCAGCCAGAACACCAATGGCAACGGGGTCACCCCGGTTCCGGGACCGTGGCAGACCACCCAGCGCGTCGACCTAGCCGATCTGGACCTGAGCGGAATCGATCCATCGTACGGATCAGGCTCGGTCACATGGAGTGCGATTCCGGCGAAGGTCAGCTCCGAAGCTGCTCCATTCGGGAACCTCACGGAAGGAACTGAGCTCGACCCGATCACCATCTCGCTGGAGACGGAGTAGGGAAGTTGCCGAGGCCTTCGGCCTCATATTCCGCGGGCAATCCGCAAACGACGAGGGCGGCCCTTTCGGGGTTCGCCCTCGTCGCGGTTCTGCTGGCGGTTCTGGTCGGCCTCGGGGCCGGTCCGGCCCCGGCCGGGGCGGCGACGCTGGAGCCCTGTGAGGCGACCAAGCCGACCGGGCCGACGATCGACCTCGAGGGCCAGCTCAGCCTGACCCCGGTCAAGGCGACCCGCAAGGCCTGGAAACGCAGCGGGATTCGCCAGAAGCTGGTCAAGCCGGCCAACAACCTGACCGGTCGTCCGACCTACCCGGTCAAGGCCGTCAAGTACGGCGCTGCCGCCCGGGTCGACCTCAAGGGAGCCGTCAAGCTGACCCACAAGGGCCGCTCCGTCACGGTCGGTGGCCTGTCCGTGGTCAGTGCGGCGGGCAAGCCCGCCCGGCTGCGGGCCAAGCTCGGTGGCAAGCAGATCGACTTCCTCGCGGTCAAGGGTGGCAAACGGGTCTTCAAGTCGGAGACCGGGGAGCTTTCCCGGGTCGGCCAGGCCCGGCTGAGCGCGAAGGCGGCGAAGCTGCTCAACCGGCGTCTGCGACTGACCAAGCGCCAGCGGCTGAAGCCCAGGACGGCCTGGGGTTACTTCAACCTGTACTCGCTGTACAAGGTGACCGAGGCGGAGGATCCGACCGTCGACGTGCCCGAGGTGCCACCGGTCAAGGCCGAGCCGGGCGGGGCCAAGTCGATTGCGGCGGCCACGGCGATCAAGTGGTACGTCCGCGACAGCTTCATCAACTACGTCGCCTCCGGCGAAGGCACCCGGGTCGCCGACGGTGCGACCGCCGACCCTCCGGCCGGCAGCAACAACCTCGTCTATTCGTTCAACTTCCCCTTCGCTTCCGGCTGGACCCGCCCGGAGGGTGTCGACGGGCCCGAGGACACGCTGGTCAAAGGCACCGGGACGGTCGGGTTCGCATACTGCGAGCACGGCATCAACTTCATCGTCTCCAATCCCGAGGTCGAGATCGGCGATGACGCGAACTCCCGGCTGATCTTCGAGGTCACGGGAACCGACAACTCGGAGATCCCGACCCAACGTGCGGTGGTCACGAAGCTGCTCCCGTCCCAGGCCGAGTCCCACAGCATCACTGACAACGGCGACGGGACGACCACGGTCCACTACGAGAAGATCCCCGGGGTCATTCCCGAAGCATCCAAGGGGATCTTCGCCAACTTCTACCAGCCCGACGACCCCTTCGGCGCATTCACCCTCACCTTCACCTACGCAAACGGGAGCTGATGGTCGGCCGACGCGACGACATCTGGATTCGCCTCGTCGTGACGTTTGTGCTTGCCTGTTTTGCCCCGCTGATCTGTTCTGCTGCCGCCGAGGCGGCGGCCACCCCCGGTCTGGTCAAGGTTCAGGGAACCACTGTCGCTTCGTCGACTGAATTCAACCTGAATGACATCGGCAGTCCGAGCCAGAGCGTGCCTGGGCAGGGGACGACGAAAGGCTGGCCGCTGCGGAAGGTGCTTCTCTACGCTCAGGAGAGGACCAGTGGAGCCTTCGATATCAACAACTTCGATGCTGCGGTGGAAGTATCGCGACCGGGCAGCGTCGGCAACCTGAAGGTGAACCAGTCCCAGGTTGCCAGCAAGTCGCACGACGGTAAGCTGCCGATCTACTTCCTGAACAGCGGTGGCGAGACCAGCATGTGGCAGCCGGGTGGGCAGGTTTGGGTCTTCGCTGACTACGACCCGGAGGTTTTCATTCCGAGCTCCAGCTCGACGCTGCAGGTCGAGGTGACTCCCTCCGGTCCGCTCTCGCTGAAGGCCGGAGACAGCCAATCCTTCAAGATCATGGTGGCCAACACCGGATCATCCAAGGTCAAACTCTCCTGGAATATCAACGGTCCGGTCAGCAAGTCGGGAACCGTTTCGAGCGGTAACCAGTTCAGCTTCACTTTCCCCAAGGCGGGCAGCTATCAGGTGGCCGTTTTCGCGGACGCCACCAGCCGTACCCAGGGTTACAAGCTGGTGAAGGTCACCGTCGGCAAGGCCAAGAAGAAGCCGAAGAAGGAAAAGCCGAGGGATCAGGACGATTCCAACGAAGACGATTCCAGCACCTATGACCCCGGCTATGTCCCCGGCGACTACTACTACGACGACGGCAGCGGGCCCGGCACCGGGAGCCCCTCGACCGGATCGCCCTCTCCCTTGAGCCCGGAACCGGACGAGAAGAAGCAGGACCAGCCGGTCGCCGATGACAGCGGCCAGACGGTGACCGGTCAGTTGATCGACCCGACCACGACGGCGACCGTGATCCCGACCACCGACACCCCCGCGACCGGCGAGCCGGAGGCCGGTGCGGCCGAGCCTGAATCGAAGGGCGGGGGAGGGATCCCCGATGGTGCCAAGGCGGCCCTCGGGATCGGTGCCCTGCTCGGCCTCGGTGGCCTGACCGAGGCCGGCGCCTTCACCGGTGCCTTTCGCCGCCTCCGATTGCGGCCCTAGCCCGCCGCCCTCTGGTTAGCCGCGGCTCACGACCTGGGAACCGCCGGTGATCAGGTCGGTGCCGTCCGGCAGCCGGACCCAGGCCTTGTTGGTGCCGTCGTAGTCCGGTGCCCAGAGGACCAGGGTGGCCGAGCCGAAGTTGTTGACCTCGCAGGGCTCGTCGCCTTCTTCGTCGAGACCCCGCCAAACCCGGATGAACGGGTTGTTCTCCCATTCCTCCGCCACGGTCGAAGGTTCGCGGTGACCGGGGTGGATTCGGGTCTCCGGGGGCAGGGTCATCAACCGGTCCATGATCGAGCTCTTCAGTTCGGTGAACCCGGTCTCGCCGGGGGCGACGGTACCGCCGACCGTGCCCTTGAAGATCACGTCGGCGGTGATCACGTCGGTGCCGTTGATCAGCAAGGCCATGTGGCCATCGGCGTGGCCGGGAGTCGCGATCCACTCGATCGTCAAGTCGCCCGAGATCGTCTCGTCGCCGTCCTCGACGATCTGGTCGACCTTGAAGTCGACGATGTCCGCCGTCTTCTGGCTGGCCAGGATCGGCACCCCGTAACGGTCGGCGACCTCGCGCAGGTCAACCACGTGGTCCCAGTGGTCGTGGGTCAGCAGGATGTGGGTGAGGGTGATGCCCTCACGGTCGACCCGCTCCAGCAGCGGCTCGATGACCCCGTTGCCGTCGACCAGGACGCCGTGGCCACCCGGCTCGTCGCAGACGAGGTAGGCGTTGGAGAGCCATTCGGGCGACTCGACTCGCTGGATGATCATTCGTGTTCCTTTCGGGGTCGGGCCGGTGCTGTGGCCACGGTTCGCATCGGGCGGTGGCTGGATCTTCTCAATTGAATTCGATCACGCTGCGGATGCCGTTCTGCTCTTCCATCAGGTCGAAGCCCTTGTTCACCTCGTCGAGGGTGATCCGGTGGGAGAGGAAGGGATCGACGTCGATCTCGCCGGCGAGGTATCGATCGACCAGCTCCGGCACCTGGTCGCGGCCCTTGACCCCGCCGAAGGAAGACCCGGCGACGCGGCGGCCCTGGATCAGCCAGCGGGGGATGATGTCGAGGGTCTCGCCCTTGCCGGCCACGCCGGCGATCGTGCAGAGGCCCCAGGCCATGCGGGCCGATTCGACCGCCTGCTGCATCACGTTGACCAGGCCGGTCGCCTCGAAGGTGTAGTCGGCGCCGAAGCCGCCGGTCTCGTCGAGGATCCACTGGACCGTGTTCTCGTCGGCCTTGTAGAGGTCGGTCGCCCCCTGGCCCTTGGCCAGCTCGAGCCGCTCGTCGGAAAGGTCGACGCAGACGATCCGGTCGGCGCCCATCAGGCGACAGCCGGCGACCGCGCCGAGGCCGACCATCCCGGCCCCGAAGACGACGCAGGTGGTGCCGGGCTCGACCTTGGCCGTGTACATCGCTGCCCCGAGGCCGGTCGAGAGGCCGCAGGCGAACAGGCAGGCGTGGTCGAGGGGCGCCTCCGGGTTGATCTTGGCCAGGGCGATCTCCGGCATGACCGTGTACTCGGCGAAGGTGGAGGTGCCCATGAAGTGCCGAATGTCCTCGCCGTCGCGGGAGAGGCGGGTGGTTCCATCCGGCAGGTGGCCGAGGTTCTGCTCGGCCCGGATCGCCATGCAGAGATTGGTCCGAGGATCGACGCAGTGGACGCATTCGCGGCATTGGGGCGAGAAGAGAGTCACCACCTTGTCGCCCGGCGCGACCGAGGTGACGCCCTCGCCGACCTTCTCGACGACCCCGCCGCCCTCGTGGCCGAGCACGCAGGGTGCGTACCCGGAGGGGTCGGCGCCCGAGGCGGTGTACATGTCGGTGTGGCAGACCCCGCAGGCCTCCAGCCGGACCAGCACCTCGCCCGCTTTGGGCTCGGCCAGGTCGACCTCCTGGACCACGAGCGGTTGACCAAACTCCTCCAGAACAGCTGCCCTCATCCTCATGGCCCTGATCCTAAACCCCGCAGCCAAACGCACCCCCAAAATAGGAGGGCCGAGTAGGATCTCGCCGTGCCCGCCGCCCGAGTCTCGCTCCTCTTGGCCGTTCCGGCTTGCTTGATCGTGCTGGCCGGCTGTGGTTCGTCGGGTAACGACGGCTCCGGGGACGGCGCTGCCTCGACCAACGGCAGCGGCGGTGCGACCGAGCAGGTCAAGATCTTCTCGACCGAGGGCGAGCAGTTCGACCCCGTGACGAAGGAGGTTCCGGCCGCCAACGCGCCGGAAGCGGCGACCAAGGCCCTGCTGAACGTGCCGGCCGATCGCACCTACATCCCACAAGGGACCACCATCGACAACGTCGAGGTCACCGGTGACGGCGAAGCGAAGGTCGATCTCTCCAGCGAATTTCTCGGCGGGATACCCGCGGACCCGAGCGCACGATCCCGTCGACAGCAGGAAGCGGTGGAGGGAAGGGTCGCCCAGGTCACTTACACCCTTACTTCTCTGAAGAGCGTCGACCGGGTCAAGGTTCAGTCCGGCGGGATCGCGGTCACGGCGCCGAAGGGACGGGACGACTATGCGGAGCCGAACAAGGAGCCTTCGCCGCCGGGCGAGGGTCAAAAGTACGGAACCCGTGAGACGGACGGGATCTGGATCCAGCAGAAGCTGGCCGACCTCGGCTATCTGCCGCAGAGCGGGGTGGACGGGGTCGTCGGCTACCAGACCCAGCAGGCAGTCATGGCTTTCCAGAGCTGGGAGGGACTGACCAGGGACGGGGTGGCGGGGCCGCAGACCAAGGCCGCCCTGCGAACGGCCAAGCGACCCCGGCCGAGCGCAAAACGCCCGAAGCGGCTGATGGAGGTGCGGATCGGCAAGGGCGTCTTGATGCTGGTCCGAAACGGCCGGGCGGTTCGGACCATCCACGTCTCCGCGGGCGGTCCCGGAACCGAGACCCCGACCGGCCGTTACAAGGTGTTTCGCAAGGAACTGATGTCCTGGTCGGTCCCGTTCAGCACCTGGCTGCCCTACGCCTCCTACTTCAACAACGGCATCGCTTTCCACGAGTACCCCGACGTGCCGCCCTACCCAGCCTCGCATGGCTGCGTCCGGGTTCCCGCCCCGGAAGCAAAGCTCGTCTACCGCTTCGCCCGGATGGGGACCACCGTAGTGGTCCGCTCCTGAACTCTGCTCCAAAGAGAAGGGCCCCGACCGGGGCCCTTCTCTTGCTTCCTCGTTTCCCCCGAGGTTTCTAAGCCGGAGGAGATGGTGTCGTGAGCTGGCTCACTTGATGAACATCATCTCCGAGTACTTGGGCAGCGGCCAGTAGTTGTCGGCCACGATGCGCTCGAGCTTGTCGGCCACCACGCGCACGTCGTGCATCGCCGTCAGCTGCCGGTCGCGAGCGTAGATCGCGAGCTCCATGCCCTCTTGCTCGAGCCCGTCCGGGTAGCCGTTGGCGTCCTCGAGGGCGATCGTCTTGTCGACCAGCTCGTTGAAGAGGCCGCGGCTCTCCTTCTCGAGCAGCTCGGCGTCGGCGTCATCGAGCAGCACCAGGTGCTTGGCGACGGCCGGGATGATCTGGGTGCGGGCGATGGTCGCCGCGGTCTCCGCCTCGATGTTGGCGTTCATCGCGTACTGCTCGACCCAGACCTCGTAGCGGGCCTCGAGTTCACGTTCGCTCAGCACGTTGTACTTGTCGAACACCTCGATGGTCGAGGGGGCGATCACCTCGGGCAGCGCATCCGGGGTGGTGCGGAGGTTCTTCAGGCCGCGCTTCTCGGCCTCCTGCTCCCACGCCTCGGAGTAGCCGTCACCTCCGAAGATGATCCGCTGGTTCTCGACGTAGGAGTCGGTCACCACCTTGATCACCTTGGCGGCCAGGTCGTCGCCCTCGGCCGCTTCCAGCTTGTCGGCCAACTCGTCGATCGCCTCGGCGACGATCGTGTTCAGCACCGTGTTCGTGAAGGCCAGCGACATGCTCGAGCCGAGCGCCCGGAACTCGAACTTGTTGCCGGTGAACGCGAAGGGCGAGGTGCGGTTGCGGTCGCCGCCGTCCATCGGCAGGTCCGGCAGCACCTCGGCGCCGAGGTCGAGAACCTCGTCCGGGGTATGCGGGTCGCCCTCGCCGGCGGCCATGGTGCCGAAGACCTTCTCCAGCTCGCCACCGAGGAAGATCGAGATGATGGCCGGAGGGGCCTCGTTGGCGCCGAGCCGGTGGTCCTGGCCGATGTTGGCCACGGTCGCCCGCATCAGGCCCTGGTGCTTGTCGACCGCCTGGATGACTGCGGCGCAGAAGAACAGGAAGCTGAGGTTCTCCGACGGCGTGTCGCCCGGGTCGAGCAGGTTGTGGCCGGTATCGGTGCCCATCGACCAGTTGTTGTGCTTGCCCGAGCCATTGACGCCGGCGAAGGGCTTCTCGTGGAGCAGGCAGACCAGCCCGTACTTGCGGGCCTTGCTCTGCAGCACCTGCATCAGCAGCTGCTGATGATCGGAGCCGACGTTCGAATTCTCGAACATCGGGGCGACCTCGTACTGGGCTGGGGCGACCTCGTTGTGGCGGGTGGTGATCGGCACGCCGAGCTTGGCCAGTTCGGCTTCGCAATCCATCATGTAGGCGAGCACGCGCTCCGGGATCGCACCGAAGTAGTGGTCATCCAGCTCATGGCCCTTGGCGGGCTGGGCGCCGAAGAGGGTGCGGCCGGTGAGGACGAGGTCGGGACGGGCGTAGAAGTACTGTTCGTCGATCAGGAAGTACTCCTGCTCGGGGCCGACCGTGGTCACGACGCGGGAGGTCTCCTCGTCGCCGAGCAGCTTCAGCGCCCGGACCGCGGAACGCGACAGGGCGTCCATCGAGCGGAGCAGCGGGATCTTGGCGTCGAGTGCCTCGCCGGTCCAGGAGGCGAAGGCGGTCGGGATGCAGAGCAGGGTGCCGTTCGGGTTGTCCAGCAGGAAGGCCGGGCTGGTCGGATCCCAGGCGGTGTAGCCGCGCGCCTCGAAGGTGGCGCGGATGCCGCCGGTGGGGAAGGAGGAGGCGTCCGGCTCGCCCTGGATCAGCTCGGAGCCCTTGAACCTGGCGATCGAGCCGCCGTCGTCGGTCGGGCTGAAGAACGAGTCGTGCTTCTCGGCGGTCAGGCCGGTCAGCGGCTGGAAGACGTGCGTGTAGTGGGTGGCGCCGTTCTCCAGCGCCCAGTCCTTCATCGCCTCGGCGACCGCGTCGGCCAGTTCCACATCCAGGGCCTCACCGCGTTCCAGGGTGCCCTGGAGCCGATCGAAGACATCGGCGGGGAGCCGTTCCTTCTGCGTCTTGATCGAGAAGACGTTGCTGCCGAAGACGACGTTCTCTTCCTTGGTCAGGTCGGTGGCTTCAACGGCCGATCCGTTGGCCGTCCACTGCGCAGCAGTGACGTTCTTCTGGCGAATCGCGGTCATTTGGAGAGTTCCTCCTGGTGGCAAGATTGGTTTCGAGGGGAAAGCGGGTACGAGGCTACCCCTCGGCGGCCATTCGGTCGCTTGTACCTCAGGACAAGGTTAGTTCAGGCCCCCCATCCCGTGGGACAGGATCGGCTTGGCGAGCGGCGCATCGGCGGGTTGCCCGGTCATCAATTGCAACATTATGTGCAACAACTCACTGAATCATCGTCTAGAACTCATGTTATGGTGTCGACGATGCGAGGAGCTCCAACGCGCAGGGGACGGAGGCAGACCATCACCCCCGCCGGGTTGATCCTGGTGGTCTTCGGTTTCCTGGCGCTCACATTGATCGTCCTGATGCCGGCCAAGGCGGGAGCCCGCTACCTGGATGGCGCCGGCACGGCGACGCTGAAGAACTCACCCGTAGAGCCGGTCGAACCAGAGGCCAGTCCGCCGTCGGCGAGCAGCGACACGGGCGACACCGGCGGGGCCAGCAGCTCGGCCACCAACTCGGGCGGCGGGCTCGGGATTCCCGGCTTCCCGGTGATCAGCAGGATCCTCTGCCTGCGCCAGTGCGTCTCCTCCAGCCAGCCGACCCCGGGCGCGATCATCGCGGTCCGCGGCGATCACCTCGAGCGGGTGACCAGGGTGATCTTTCGCAGCAAGAGCGGTTGGATCCGGGCCAAGTGGCGCACCCGCAACCGGGCCGCGGTTCGGGTGACGGTGCCGAAACGGGCAGTCCGCGGCTTCCTGGCCGTGGTCGACTCCTCCGGCAACCGCACCCGCTCCCCCCGCGAGCTCAGGATCCTGCCGGTCAGCGCGATCCCGGTCGAGGTCTTCCCGGTGCGCGGCCCGATCACCTTCGGCAGCGGCGGCTCCCGCTTCGGCGCCGGCCGGCCCGGGCACACCCACCAGGGCCAGGACGTTTCCGCTGCCTGCGGGACCAAGCTGGTCTCGGTCCGCCGGGCGAGGGTGCTCTACAACCAGTGGGATGACGGCGGGGGCAACTACGTGGTGCTCCACAACGTGGGCACCAGTACGAACTTCGTCTACATGCACATGATCCGCCGTTCGCCGCTCAAGGTCGGCCAGTTGGTTCCGGCCGGGGGTGCGGTCGGTCGAGTCGGGACCACGGGCAGCTCCTCCGGCTGTCACCTCCACTTCGAGTATTGGATCGGCCCCTGGCAGACCGGTGGCCATCCGATCGATCCCTTGCCGTACCTGCGCTCTCTACTTAAGTAGGGGTTGGTATGTATGTGGAGGCGGGGAGTAAGCGCACCTTTGCCGTCGGGACGGGGTTGGTAGATTGAGCCGGTCGGCAGGGACGGCTGACATAGGGAAGATGTTGATTACCTCTCGAAAGATCGTCGGGCTCTTGGCCGTTTTCGCCCTGCTTGCCGCAGGGCTGCTGACCAGCGCCGTTGTCGATGCCCCCGGCGCCTCGGCCAAACCGAAGAAGGCCAAGCCCAAGAAGACGAAGCCCAAGAAGACGAAGCCGAAGTACAAGGTCCAGGTCAACATCGTCGACGCCGGGCAGAACCCGATGCGGAAGCGCGGCGTCCTCAAGGTGAAGGTACGGGCCAAGCGCAAGGGCAAGTTGCGGGTCCGTGGGTTCTCCTCCACCTTCGACGGCAAGGACGTGATGAAGCCGCTGACCAAGGTCGCCTGGCCGAAGTTCAAACGGGCCGGGCAGTGGCGCACGATCAAGCTCAAGGTGACCGCAGGAAGCCGGACCCAGGCGACGAGCTGCCAGAACCGGGACATCCAGGTCAAGGCCGGCACCGTGCTCAGCCGACCCAAGTCGATGGTGCGGCAGAGCGCCGACTGCAAGCCGGGCACGGTCGACCTCTCGCGGGCCGCCGACTGCGACTTCATCGCGGCCCAGGATCCGGCGATCTGCATGTCTCCCTTCCCCGACAACTACTACACGGTCGCCGACGAAACCACGGTTTCCGGCCGCCGGATCAACTTCACCGCGGCGGCGATGCCGGCCAACAAGAACGGCGAGCGGGTCGACCCGGCCCCCTACCGGGCCAGCGACGGCTTCAGCCAGGGACAGGTGATCTCGGTGCGCGTGCCGGGCCTCGACAATCCCACCGCCCTGGCCCAGACCAATCCGGTCGGCCTGGCGGATCCTTCGCGTTACGCCCTGCCGAACACGCCGGTGATCGTGATCAATGCCCTCACCCGCGAGCGAATCCCGATCTGGGTCGAGATCGATTCACAGGCTTCCTCCCCGAACACGACCAACCTGCTGATCCACCCGATGGTCAACTTCGACGCGGCGACCCGCTACATCGTCGCGCTGCGCAACCTCAAGGACGCTGCCGGAACGGTGCTGAAGGCGCCCAGCGGCTTCCGTTACTACCGGGACTTCCTGCCTTCGACCGACTCGCGAATCAACGGCCGGCGCTCGTCCTTCGAGGACATGTTCAAACGTCTGCGGGCAGCCGGGGTCCGGCGCTCGTCCCTGTACCTGGCCTGGGACTTCACCACGGCCAGCGACGAGAACAACACCGAGCGGGCACTCTCGATGAGAAACCAGGCCTTCGCCGGGCTCGGCGACACGAAACTCGCCGACCGAGTCATCCAGGGCAACGCGCCCGACTTCACGGTCAGCTCGGTCGAGACCGACGTCAACGCCGAGATCGCCCGCCGGGTCAAGGGCGCCTTCGAGGTTCCCTGCTTCATGAAGCACCCGAGCATGGCCAGCGGCTGCGCGAGCGGCGGCACCCTGAACCTCGACGGGGACGGGGTGCCACGGCAGAACGGCACCTACCAGGCGAATTTCGAATGTGTGATCCCGCGGGTCAACGTCGATCCCGACTCGATCGACCCGACGGAGCTCCCCGGAGCGTCGTTGCGTGGCCGAGCCATGGTCTACGGGCACGGCTTGATGGGCAGCATCGGTGGCGAGGTAAACGCCGGCGCCCAGCGCAAGACCGCAGCCCGTGGCTTCACGATCTGCGGCACCGACGAGATCGGGATGTCCACGGGGGACATTGCCACCGTGGTCGCCGCCCTGGCCAATCTTTCGAAGTTCCCCCAGGTCGCCGACCGCCTGCAGCAGGGGTTGCTCAACGAAATGTTCCTGGCCCGGCTGATGATCCATCCGCAAGGCCTGGTCTCGAAGGCCGCCTTCCGTTTCGACCCTGACGCGGTCGGTCCGGTCGAGGTCCCCGGCGGCGACGGCAACGCGGACGTACCCGACAGCAGCACGCTAGGTGCGGCGATCGTCACCGGCCAGAATGTGCGGGCCTGGTACCGCGGCATCAGCCAGGGCGGGATCATGGGTGGCGCTCTGATGGCCCTGGCGCCCGATTTCGACAAGGGATCGCTCGGGGTCGGCGCGATGAATTACTCGGTGCTGTTGACCCGTTCCGGATCGTGGGGCACCTACGGCGCGATCTTCAACCCGGCCTACACGAACCAGACCCAGAGGCCGCTGGCCCTGAGCCTGGTCCAGATGCTCTGGGATCGGGGCGAGCCGAACGGGTATGCCCATCGCATGACCACCAGCCCCTTGGCCGACACGCCCCCGCATCAGGTTCTCTTCGATCTCGCCTTCGGCGATCACTTGGTCACCAACTGGCAATCCAATGTCGAGGCCCGCACGATCGGGGCCCGGGCGGTGACTCCGTTCGTGGCCGAAGGACGTTGGCCCGGAGTGGATGGCGATTGGGGAATCGAGCCGATCACTTCCTTCCCGTACAACGGTTCGGCGATCGCCTATTGGGACAGCGGACCGCTCAGGTCGGGTGGAACGCTGGGCACAAACCCGCCCCCGATCACCAACACGGCCCCGGCCGAAGGCCAGGATCCGCATGAATTGCCGCGGGTTTCGGACACCGCAGTGAAGATGATCGATGGCTTCCTGCGGGAAGGCGGCGCGGTCACCAATCCTTGCGCGCCCGGCCCCTGCCTTGCCGGCGGGTGGACCGGCTCCTGACGTCAGGCTCTGACGCCGAGCGCTCAGGTAGCATGCCCCCATCGGAAGGAGGCTTCTTAGGTGGGGAGAAACACCGGGTAGCTCAGATTGACGACTGCCAATCAAGCAAATCCAAGCCGCGTCAACCGCGGCCGTAGCTCGACGGTGCTCAGAGTGGTGACTCTGGGCGCGCTTGTTGTTGCCATCGTTTTCGTCGCCTCCTTGATCTTCAAGGGCGACTCCGGTTACAAGTACTCCTTCGAGTTCCAGACCGCCAGCGGCATGGTCTCGGGCAACTTCGTGATGGTCGGGGGCTCGCCGATCGGCAAGGTCACCTCGGTCGAGCTGACCGATGACAACCGGGTCAAGATGGACGTGGAGATCGACCGGAAGCTCCACGAGGGAACCTCGGCCGTGATCCGCAAGAGCTCGCTTTCCTCGCTCCACAACCACTACATCTCGCTGCAGCCCGGGCCGGACAACGAGAAGACGTTGCCGGAAGGCCATGAGTTCGGCGAGGGCGTGACCCAGACCGCGGTCGAACTCGACCAGTTCTTCGACATCTTCGACAAGACGACCCGCAAGGGATGGTCGAACTGGATCCAGGGCATCGCCGCGATCTACGCCGGCAACGGGGCGGAGGGCGCGAACAAGACCTTCAAGTACAGCGGGGCCGCCTTCTCCAGCACCCAGCGCCTGATGGCCGAACTGGCCGATCAGGACACCCGCCTCGACCAGTTCGTCGGCAACACCTCCACCTTCGTGACCCGGCTGGCCAAGGTCTCGCCGCAGCTGACCGAACTGGTCTCCAACGCGAACACGGCACTCGGCAAGATCGCCGAGAACAACGAATCGCTCGCCCTCGCACTCGACGAGTTGCCGCCGACCCTGCGCCAGGGCAACACGACCTTCGCCAACCTGCGGGCCGCACTCGATGACGTTCAGCCGATGATCGCGGCTTCCGGCCGTGCTGCCGACGCCGGGCTCGCGGGTTATCTGAAGAACGACCTGCGGCCGGTCCTGAACCGCGCCCGCCCGGTCTTCAACGACCTCGCCCTCGCTGCCGGCCGGCCTGGGCCCAACAACGACACTTCCGATCTGCTCTCGCAGTTGATCCCGCTGCACGGCCGGGCCGGGCCGGCGGTCAACGCGGTGGTCCGTGCCCTGGATGCCAACCAGGAAGAGGTCGCGGAGATGCGCGCCTACTCGCCGGACATCTTCAGCTCATTCGCCAAGATCGGCGCGTTGGCTGCTTCCTATGACGCGCAGGGTCCTTACGTCAAGGTCACCCCGACCTCGACCGGTGTCTTCCAGCTCAACGGCAACAGCATCGAGCCGGCCGACACGGCGGTGTACGGCGGCCTCGACGTGATCACCGGCCTGCAGCGCTGCCCGGGCGGCGCAGCCACGCCGATCGCCGGCTCCAACCCGTTCCTCGACAACGGCAACCTGACCGGCAAATGCGACCCCTCACAGGTGCCGTGATGCTGAAGCGGATCATCAAGATCGCCCTAGTGGTCATCGCCATCGTCGTGGTGATCCTGTTGATCAAGAGCTGCAATGACGACAGTGACGCCTACGAGGTGCGCGCGGTCTTCGACAACGGCGCCTTCGTCGTGCCCGGGATCGATGTCCGCGTGGCCGGCGCCAACGTCGGCAGCGTCAGCTCGGTCGACGTTTCCCGGCCGGGTGAGCAGACCGGCTCGGATGTCCCGGGCAAGGCGATCGTGGTCTTGAACATCACCGACAAGGGCTTCCAGGACTGGAAGGACGACGCCTCCTGCATCATCCGTCCGCAGTCTCTGATCGGCGAGAAATTCGTCGACTGCCAGGTGACCGAGCCGCGCGCGCCGGGCTCCGAGCCACCACCTTCGCTGGAGAAGATCCCCGACGGGCAACCGGGCGCCGGCGAGTACCTGCTGCCGATCCAGAACAACGCGCAGTCGGTCGACCTCGACCTGATCAACAACATCTACCGCCTGCCCTACGCCCAGCGATTCCGGATCATCCTCAACGAACTCGGGGCCGGGCTCGCGACCCGGGGCGAAGACCTGCGCGAAACGGTCGAGCGGGCCAACCCGGCCTTGCTCCAGGTCAACAAGGTCTTGGCCATCCTCGCCTCGGAGAACAAGCGGCTCGCCCAACTGTCCAAGGACGGCGAGAAGAACATGACCGCGCTGGCCAAGAAGAAGCAGAACATGATCAACTTCTTCAAGAACGCCAGCTACACCGCCGAAGCCACGGCCGAACGCGGCCAGGATCTGCAGGAGAACCTGAAGAATCTGCCCGAGACCCTGCGGCAGCTGCGGTCCGACTTCAACGCGGTGGGAACCTTCGCCGACCGGGCGATCCCGGTCTTCCAGTACCTGAAGCCGGCCGCCAAGGACATCAGCGAAGTCCAGACCAAGCTCGGGCCATTCGCCGATGCCGGTCGGATCTCGATCACCAGTCTGGGTCAGGCGACGCGATCCGCCGGCCCGGACCTCGTCGCCTCGAAGCCGATCATCAAGAAGCTCGGCAACCTTTCGCGCACCAGCTATTCCCCAGCTGCGAACCTGAACTTCTTCCTGGCCAGCACTCGCCAGGCGGACGGTTTCTCGAACCTGATGAAGTTCATCTACAACAGTTCATCCCTGCTGAACGGCTACGACCAGTACGGCCACTACCAGCGCACCAATCTGATTGTTTCCGGCTGCACCACCTACACGGCAGTCAGAACCGGAGACTGCACCACCCAATGGGGGTCCGGTAGCTCGTCCGCCCTCTCTATGAGCTCCGCGCTGAGCGACCTGGACGAGCTGGAAGGGGTGACCGGACCGACCGGGGCAACCGGTGAAACTCTGACCCCGACCGGTGAAACCGGCGTGACCGGGGTCACTCTCCCGACCGGGCCGACCGGTGAGACCGGTGAAACCGGCGTGACCGGCTTCGATCAGTTCGGCAACCCGGTCGGGCCGACCGGCGCCCAGGGCCTGAGCGCCCCCGAATCCGTTCAGGGCCGCAGCCGCGGCGTCTCGACCGGTGCGACCGGGCATTCGTCTGCCTCGGGTCGCATGAAAATCCTCGACTACCTGCTCGGACCATGAAGCGCCGCCGCCGCTCAAGAATCTCCGCGAGCCCGGTTCTGGTCGGGGCGATCACCGCCGTGATCGCGGTGGTCGCGGTGTTCTTCTCCTACAACGCGAACAAGGGCCTGCCCTTCGTTCCCACCTACGAGGTCAAGGCCGAGCTGCCCTCGGCCGCCTCGCTGGTTTCCGGCAACGAGGTGCGGATCGCGGGCGTGCGGGTCGGCCTGATCAGCCAGGTAAAAGCGGAGCAGCGTGACGACGGCCGTTCGATCGCTCTGGCGACGATGAAGCTGGACAAGAGCGTTCAGCCGATCCCCGAGGATTCAACGGTGCTGGTCCGCCAGCGCTCGGCGATGGGTCTCAAGTACCTGCTGCTGACGCCCGGTAAGTCCGACCAGGGAGTGAAGGAAGGCGGCACTTTGCCTGAGTCGCAGGCCGACGAACCGGTGGACATGGACCAGTGGTTCAACATGTTCCAGGAGCCGGTCCGGAAAGCGATCCAGAAGAACCTGGCCGAGTACGGCGGCGGCCTCGCAACCCGAGGCGCGGACATCAACAAGATCCTCGCCGACCTGCCGCCCCTGCTCAGGCTGGCCGAACCAGTGACCAAGAACCTATCTTCGAAGAAGACCGACCTGCGCGGATTCGTCCGCGGCCTTTCGCAGGCCGCGGCCGAGGTGGCGCCGGTGGCGGAAACCCAGGCCGACATGTTCGTGCAGCTCGACCGGACCTTCGTCGCCCTGGCCGAGGTGGCTCGGCCCTACATCCAGGACTCGATCAGCGAGGGCGTCGACACCGAGCTTTCGGTGATCAAGAACGGCCCGCGGATCAGGCCCTTCCTCTACGCGTCAGCCGACTTCATGAAGGCGCTCAGGCCGGGAGCCAAGGCGCTCGGTGAGAGCGCCCCGATCGTGGCCCGCTCCTTTGACATCGGGATCCCGGTGCTGCGCTCCTCGCCTCAGCTCTACGACGAGCTGGCCCCGACCGCGCGCTCGCTGCGTCGCTTCGGCGAGAGCTCGAGCAACAACGAGGGCCTGGACAGCCTGATCCGGACCAGTCAGATTCTCACACCGCTGCTCCGCCAGGTCACTCCTTCGCAGAACGTCTGCAACTACGTCGCCTTGCTGCTCAGAAACGTGGCCAGCGCCACCTCGCCGCACAATGACGACGGCAACTGGGTGCGGGCGGTCAGCGTGCTCCCGCCGGTCGGGCCGAACGCCGAAGGCGGGCCGGCCGCGACCTACGCGCAGGGAGGTGGCAGCTACAAGACCTCGAACCTCAACTTCCTGCATTCGAACCCGTATCCGAACACCGCCGCCCCCGGGCAGAGCCCGCGGGAATGCGAGCCCGGCAACTACCCCGAGGAATGGAACCGGAATGTCGGCACCATGCCCGCCAGGACAATGATCGGGAACATTCCGGGTGACTCCGGGATCGAGACCGAAGGTCAGTCGCAAAAGCAGCTCAACTGGGTGACCAAATGACCCGGGACCACCGCAAGCCCAGCCGCTACAACCAGCAGTTCTTCCGCAACTGGGGCGGTCCCGGACCGCTGTTCTTCGGTCTCTTGGCCGTGATCCTCGTGCTGGTCGGCCTCTGGCTGGCCTTCACCAAGACGATCCCGTTCACGAGCCCCGGCTATGAGGTCCAGGCCACCTTCCGCAACGCGGTCAACATCGCGGTCAAGTCCCCGGTCCGGATCGCCGGCGTCAACGTCGGCGAGGTCACGGGCCTGGAGCAGAAGGGCGACAACACGGTCGTCACCTTCACCGTTGACGACGAGGGCCGGCCGATCCGGGAGGACGCCTCGGCGCAGATCCGTCCCCGTCTCTTCCTCGAGGGCAACTGGTTCGTCGACCTCGATCCGGGCACGCCCGAGTCGAAGGAGATGCCGGACAACGGCATGATCCCGGTCGGAAACACGGCTACCAGCGTCCAGGTTGGCGACCTGCTTCGAACGCTGCAGACCCCGGAGCGGGCCAACATCCAGCGGCTGCTGGAAAGCCTCGGCACCGGGCTCAACTCGAAGCCGACCGCCACGCAGGATCTGACTTTCGAGCCGTTCGTGCAGGGGCTGAGCGGTGGCGAAGCCCTGAACCTCGCCTACCGTCGGGGTGAGACCGCGGCCCGTGGCACCGCGATCGTCAATGCGGCGACGCTGGGCACTCAGCGCAATGACCTTGGCAACCTGCTGCGCGGTCTCGCCCGCGTGACCGGTGCCGTGAACGAGCGCGGCGATGACATCCAGGGTTTCGTTACCAACTTCGCGACCTTTACAGGGGCGCTGGCGGCTGAGTCGGAAAACCTGGGCCTGACCATCCAGAAGCTTGGCCCGACCCTAGTCGTCGCTCGCCGCGCCCTGACCAGCCTCAACGCCAGCCTGCCCGCCCTGCGCGGCTTCGCGATCGCTTCACGGCCCGGTCTGAACGAGCTGCCGCGCACGATCCGGGTGACCAGGCCCTTCTTACGCCAGCTGCAGAAATTGCTGACCAAACCCGAACTGGCCGGCCTGGCGACGATCATCCAGCGTTCGACTCCGTCGGCGGCTCGCTCCGCCGCGGCGACCCTGGAGCTCCTGCCGCAGCTGCGGAGCTTCGGCCTCTGCATCGCGGACACGATCAGCCCGACCGGAAACCAGGTGATCGACGACGGATCCTTCAGCAACGGACAGAAGGCATCGCGCGAGTTCCTCTACGCTGCGGTGAACTCCGCCGGTGGCTCGAACATGGTCGATGGTAACGGAGCGTACGCCCGAATCCAGGGCGGCGGCGGCTCGGTAACCGTGAAGGCCTACGATCCGGGCGAGAGTGGCGGCGCGATCTACCAGACCTTGTACGGACGGCTGGGATCGGCACCGCTCGGCACCACACCGCTTGCACCCGGCACGCCGCCTATTGTGAGCGACCAGCCCTGCAGCGAGCAGGAACTTCCCGATCTCAACGGGCCGATGTCCGGTCCCGGCAACCCGAGCCCGGCGGCGTACCCGTGAAACGCGCGATCAAGACACATTTCAAGGACTTCCTCGCGATCACCGGGATGATTGTGGTGGCTCTGGCCGTGCTGCTCTTCATCCTGGCCAACCAGAAGGCGGCGCTGCCTTCGTGGATCCCCTGGCTGGGGCAGGATTTCTACTCGATCAACGTGGAGATGGAAACTGCCCAGGCGGTCACCCCGGGCCAGGGCCAGGCGGCCGTGATCTCCGGCATCAACGTCGGCAAGGTGGGCGCCTCGACCCTGGAGGACGGGGTTGCCCGCGTCCGGCTGGACATCGACCCCGAGTACAAGGACCTAATTCACCAGAACGCCCAGTTCCTGCTCCGGCCGAAGACCGGCCTGAGCGACATGGTGGTCGAGATCGACCCCGGTAGCAAGGGGCCGACCCCGCCCGAAGGCACCACCTTCCCGGTCTCCCAGAGCATGTCCAACGTGCAGATGGACCAGATCCTCGCTTCGCTCGACCAGGACACCCAGGATTACCTGGTGCTGTTGCTGAACGGCGCTGGGGAGGGGCTGCACAACAAGGGTCCCGAGCTCTCCCAGGCTCTGCGCCGCTTCGGTCCGTTCGCCACCTACACGGCCCGCATCAACGGTGCCCTGGAGAAACGCCGCAAGTACATCGCGCGCGGCGTCCACTCGTTCAGCGAGGTGGCCAAGGAACTAGGTGACAACGGTGAAACGGTGGCGGACTTCATCACCAACTCGAAGGAGAACCTGGCCAACTACGCCGCCCAGGAAGCCTCCCTGCGCGAGGCCCTGCGGGAGTTCCCATCCACCCTCGACGCCGGCCGGGTCAACCTCGCCAAGTCCGATCAACTCTCCCAGCTGACCCGACCGACCTTGCTCGCCCTGATCCCGGGCGCCCGCAACCTCAAGAGCTCGCTGAGGTCGGTCCAGCGCCTCGCCACCGACACGACTCCGCTGATCCGCGACAACATCCGGCCCTTCACCCGTGAGGTCCAGCCCGTCTTCAAGGAACTGGCCAACACCAGCAAGGCCGGAGCAAAGACCACGCCCAACCTGCGGGGCACCTTCAGCAACCTGAACAACCTGCTCAACACTCTCGCCTACAACCCGTCCGGAGATGCGGAGGGCTTCCTCTTCTACGCCCCCTGGGCCAACCACAACCTCAACGCCTCGATCTCCTTCCAGGATGGTTCCGGTCCGGTCCGCCGGGGTGTCAGCCTGATCAACTGCAACACCGCGACCCAGTTCGAAGGTGTGAAGGGCGGCTTGCCCCAGCTCGAGCCTGCCTATCGCATCAATCAGCTTCCACCCGCGACCGAGATCTGCAACTGATGAACAAGCAGGCGCCCTCAATCGGACAGATGATCGCCATCGCGGGCTTCGCGCTCTCCTGCTTCGGCCTGCTGCTCTTCGTCTGGGTCGCCTTCGGCGGCCCGACCCCATTGGCAGCCCGGGGCTATGAGGTGAAGCTGCCGCTGACCCAGGTCGGCCAGCTGGCCGAACAGTCGGAGGTGGACATCTCCGGGGTCGAGGTGGGTCGGGTCAAATCGATCGACCTCGGCAAGGGTGACCAGGACGGAACCGCCATCATCACCCTGAACCTGGAGCCGGAGTACGCGCCGATCCCCAAGGACACCCGGGCCATCCTGCGGGCCAAGAGCCTGCTCGGTGAGGCCTACATCGAGCTGACCCCGGGTGACAAGCGCGACGGGATGCTGGAGGACGGCGGCGAGCTGCCGCCGGCCCAGGTCGCCAAGTCGGTGCAGCTGGACGAGATATTCCGCACCTTCGACGCGAAGACGAGGCAAGCCTTCATGCAGGGGGCGATCGACAACTCGATCGCGATCGACGGCCGTGGTGCCACCCTGAACCAGACCCTCGGTGTCCTGCCGGGCACGCTCACCTCGTTGACCGACGTGCTCCAGGTCCTCGACGAACAGGACCAGGACGTCTCCCGGCTGATCAAGAACACCGGGGTCGTCTTCGACGCCTTGAGCAAGCGCCAAGGCCAGCTCAGCGGCATGATCCGCAACACGGACACGGTCTTCAAGACCCTGGCCGATCGGGACGAGCAGCTGAAGGACTTCTTCCGCGTCTTCCCGACCTTCCTGAGGGAGTCCCGGGCCACCCAGGAACGACTGGGCGACTTCTCGGACTTCTCCACGCCGATCGTCCGCAAACTGGTCCCGGTCGCGAAGCAGCTTTCACCCACGTTCAAGTCCTCGGCCCGGTTGGCTCCGGTCAGCGAGCGACTCTACCGCAACCTGCGACCGGTGATCCGCAAGGCGCCGAAGGCCTTCCCGTCGCTGCGGGCGTTCCTGGACGAGGACGCACCGACTCTGCTGGCCCGGCTCCCCGACTACCTGGCCGAGTTCAATCCGTTCCTCGAAACGGCCAGCCTTTATCGCAAGGATTTGGCGGCGACGATCGGCAACGTCGCCGCAGCGACCAACGCCCATGGTAGGTACGGCAGCACCGGAGACGTGAACTACCTACGGGCCGGGATCAGGCTGGGACCGGAGACGTACACCGCCTACCCGAGCGGCCAGACTTCCGCCCGGACCAACCCCTACACCGCCGCCGGATCGAACCTCGATGTTGCTTCCGGTGGGATGAAGGTCTTCAACGCCGCAGATTGCTCGGCTGCCGTCAACGCGACCATCCAGCCCTGGTCGGGGCTGACCCCGGTCCAGCAGGCACAGTTCGGGATCAACCTCCGCTACGGGTTCAGCCCGGCCTACCAGGAGGAGCTCTACGGACAGCTGCGGGAATTCCTGATGAAGAACGAAGGGCAGACCTCGAACGTCCCGGCTTCGCCTTGCTCGCAGCAGAGCCCCTTCACGCCGATCGGCCAGCCGTCGCAGCCGGCGACCCAGTACCAGCATGTTTTCCGCGAGCCCTGAGTGGGAAAGCTTCTGATTGGCTGCAGATCGCAACTATTTCGCGGAATTCGGGTTGATCTTCATGTAAGCTGCGACCCGCAAGGGAGTTGGACCGCGGCTACTGAGCCGTAATGGAAACCAGAGGAGAGAGTTAAATGAAGAAACTGTTTGCAATCGTAGTCGCAGCATTGATGACGTTGCTCGTGGCCGCCGAGGCACAGGCCGCCAACGAGTCGGTCACCGCCAAGACCCCGGTGAGCCCGGTCAAGGGATCGTTCTACCAGAGCTATCCTCGACCGGCCAACCTCACGATCCGCGCCGACGTCACCATTCCTGACTCCCAAGCGTTGATTCTTCCGATGAAGAACACGAAGATCACCTTCCCGAGCACGATTTCCTTCAATCCCAAAAAGAGCATGCCGGCGTGCACCGACGACAAGCTGAATACGCAGTCGCCGCTGGGCACTCCCACGGCGGTTCTCGAGGCCTGCAAGGACTCGGTGGTCGGGACCGGCACATCTACGATCTACCTCTTCAAACAGAAGGCCCACCCGCTCGCCGACCCGATTCTGATCATCTTCAGCGCCGGCAGGTCGGCTTCCGGCAACGCGAAGGTCAAGATCTACGGTTTCTCGAAGGGAACCGGCGTCGGCATCCTGATGACCGGCGAACTCAAGAATCACGTTCTTGACGTCGCGATCCCGGTTCTGAGCTACGACTCGGCCGTCCAGTACTACCAGTTCGATCTGCCCGGTAAGGAGCTCGATCGTCCCGACATCGGCATTGCCGCCAAGGGCCTGGATCCCAGCTACGTGCAGGCGACCTGCCCGGCGTCCGGCAAGCTCACCACCAATGCTGACTTCATCCTCGGTGAGCGCGATGCGTCGACCGGCGAAGACACCGGTCCCGAGACGACCGTCAGCTCGCCCCCCGAGACCCAGAACTGCACCGGTCTCAAGGGCAAGGCCATCCTGAAGGCGAGCATCAAGGGTCCGAAGGCCGTGAAGAACGGCAAGAAGGGCACCTTCAAGCTCACGATCAAGAACAACGGAACCGCGGTCGCCAAGGGCGTGAGGGTTTCGGCACCGGGTGGCAAGTCCGGCAAGGTCACCATCGCCGCCAAGGCCTCCAAGACCGTCAAGGTCAAGGCCAAGGTGAGTGGCAAGAAGGGCCGCAAGGCAACCGTGAAGTTCACGATCAAGGGCTCTGGCGTCTCGGCCAAGGCCACGGCGAAGGTCAAGGTCAAGTAGGCAGGCCGAGAAATTCGTCGCAAGGAAAGGGCGGCCTTCCGGGGCCGCCCTTTCCGTTTTTGTCATGAACACGACCTTGAAAGTCGCCTTTGCCGCGGCCGCCGCGACCCTGTTGGCGTTCTTGCCCGCCAACGCGACCGCTGCGAACGAGTCGGCCGCCGTCAAGACGACCGTGACGCCGATCGCGGGCAAGCTGTTCAAGGAGAAGCGGGTGCCGGTCCAGGCGAGCGTCGAGGCCACGGTCACCGTGCCCGGAGGCCAAACCACGATCCTCCCCCTCAAGCAGACCCGCTTCCGCTACGACACGGACATGAAGTTCGTGCCGGACAACCGGGTCACCCCGGTTTGCGGCGACGACAGGATCAATTCACAGTCGGATCTGGCGAATGGTGTCAGCTTCATGGTGGACCTCTGTCCGAAGTCGGTCGTCGGCACGGGAACGGCCCTCATCTATCTGGCCAGTCTGACCGGAGGTCCGCTCGAAGATCCACAGATGGTGCTCTTCAACGCCGGACGGAACTCGAGGGGAGAGCCGGCCTTCAAGATCTACGCCTATTCCAAGGGCACCGGCGTCGGTGTCCTGATGCACGGCTCGCTCGCGGCCGACGGCGAGATGACGGTAGACGTGCCGGTTCTCGCCTTCGACTCCGCAGTGGGGAATTTCAAGTTTGAAGTGCCCGGCCGAGGGATGGAGGTGGAAGACGCGCGGGAGCCGGACGGTTTCCGGACGATCAAGGGGCTCGACCCAGGATATGTCAGGGCCAGGTGCTCGACCGGTCAGTGGACCACCAACGCCACCCTCTCGCTCGGAAAGCGCGACCCATCTACGGGCGAAGAGGACGGCCCGACTTCCGTAGTCGACGCCCCGGCCTTCACCGATTCGTGCGTCGGTGAGAAGGGCCGGCCTCGACTGGTCGTGACCCGGAAGGCATTCCCGAAGGTGCTTTTTGCTGGTCGTCGCGCAAAGTTCAAGGTCAAGGTCACCAATAAGGGCACCGCGAGCGCACGGAAGGTGGCTCTTGTCGCGCGCGGAGGAGTCCAAGCATCTCGCCAGATCGGGAAGATCCCTCCGGGAGCAACCCGGGTGATCCCGATCAACCCACGGGTCAAAGCTCCAAGGGGAACCAAGGCAAAAGTCACGCTGGTCGTCAAGGGGGCACCGCGGGCGGGTCGCACGGTAAAGTTCTCTTCCCGGATTCGGGTTCGCTGACAGACGCTTTCCTCACCTCTAAACGTTCCGTAAATCAGCAACCTTTTGCTGAATCCGGGGTTGTTATTGCTGGAGGGCGGCATTCTGCTCGGCGCTCTCGTTCCCCTCGTTCACCCCAACCACTGAGGACTACATGAGTTTCCACAGGAAGTTCCTGATCGCACTTATCTCCCTGCTGATCCCGTTCAGCGCCGTGGGCGCCGCCCAAGCCGCAAACGAGACGGTCAGCGCCGAAACAATCCTGAAGCCACGCAGCGGCTCCTTCTACAAGGAAAAGGCCGTTTCCTCGGACCTCGAGCTCGACGTGGTAGTGACGCCCGGCAGCGGCCAGGTCCTGGTCGATCCGCTGAAGAACGTCAAGGTCACCTTCCCGGCCGGCATGACCTTCAGCGCAAACAACAAGGTTTGCACCGATAGTCAGCTCAACTCCCAGTCGCCGCTCGGTAGCCCGAAGACGATCATCGACGCTTGCCAGAGCTCGGTGGTCGGGACCGGTACCGCCACGATCCTGCTCTTCCGGCAGGTGGCACATCCGCTCGACGATCCCATACTGGTCGCCTTCAACGCGGGCAAGACCGCGAACGGTCAGGCAAAGCTGAAGATCTACGGATTCTCGAAGGGAACCGGCGTCGGCATCCTGATGACCGGTGTCCTCAAGGGCCGGGTTCTCGACATCGCGATCCCCGTCCTGAGCTACGACTCGGCCGTGGCCAACTTCAACCTGGCTTTCCCCGGTCCGAAGCTTGATCGCCCCGACATCGGCATCAGTACCCAGGGCCACAACCCGAACTACGTCCAGGCGATCTGCGCCACGGGCTCCCAGGTCACCGAGGCCACGTTCCAGCTCGGAACTCGTGATCCCTCGACCGGTGAAGACACCGGCCCGACATCGACCAAGGTCGCTCCGACCTCGACCAAGCCCTGCAACGGCATCGCCGGCAAGGCGAAGCTGGGTGGAGTCAAGGTCAAGGGTCCGAACGCCGTCAAAAACGGCCGCAAGGGTGCCTTCAAGGTGACCGTGAAGAACAACGGCACCGCCACCGCCAAAAAGGTCGTCGTCACCACCAACCGCGGCGGCAAGGGCAAGGCCGGCAACATCGCCCCCGGCAAGTCCAAGACCGTCACCGTCAAGGTGAAGATCAAGGGCAAGAAGGGCAAGAAGGTTGCGGTCAAGTTCACCGCTAAGGCCGGCAAGGTGAAGGCCAGCGCCGCCAAGAAGGTCCGCGTCAAGTAGGCGGCTTCACCAAACAGCATTGAGAGAAGGGCGGCCAGGTGGCCGCCCTTCTTGTTTCCGAAGCATTAAGGATCGGTAAAGACGCGATCATCGTCTCCTTTGACGGGTACCAAGAACCCATGATGATCGAAAAATCAGCGAAGCCACTCAAATTCCTGGCAATCTGCTTGGCGATGCTCGTTCCTTTGGCCATTGCGCCGGCGGCGCAGGCGGCCGGTGAGACCGTCACCGCCAAGACCACCGTAAAGGCAAGGGGCGGCAAGCTCTTCAAGAAAAAGCGCGTCCCGTCCAAGCTGAAGGTTTCGGCCGTCGTCACTCCCGGCCCGGGAACCACGGTCAACCCGACCAAGCGGATCGCACTCAAGTTCCCCGCGGGCATGTCGCTGAAGCCGAACCGCAAGGTATGTCCGGACAAGAAGCTGAACTCGCAATCCCCACTCGGGAGTCCGAAGACCATCGTCAAGGCCTGTCAGGGAGCTGTCGTCGGCACCGGCACGGCGACGATCTACCTGAGCCGGCTCAAGGCGTCGCCGCTCAAGGATCCAATCCTGGTTGTATTCAATGCCGGCAAGAACGGTAAGGGCCAGCCGAAGCTGAAGATCTACGGCTACTCGAAGGGAACCGGCGTCGGCATATTGATGCAGGCCGCGCTCAAGGGGCGCAAGCTGAACATCGCGGTTCCCGTGCTCAGTTTCGACTCGGCGGTGGGCGAGTTCAACCTCGCTTTGCCAGGGCCGGTACTGAAGCGCCCCGATATCGGAGTCACCACCCGCGGCAAGAATCCCCGGTACGTCCTGGCCAGTTGTCCGCGCAGCCCGCTGGTCACCAGTGCCACCTTCTTCATGGGTACGCGTGATCCGTCAACCGGTCAACCTACTTCGGGTACCACGAAGCTCAACTCGAAGCGCACCACTCAGAAGTGCCAGGGACGCCGCGGCTGACAGCCGCCGACTGACTGACCCATGCGTGAAGTGGGGATATGTGGCAATAGTTGCCACATATCCCCACTTCGACGTCTTTTGGGCTGGGCTAGAGGTTCGCTAGCTTCGCGTCGTCGAGGGTGACGCTGACCGGGCAGTGGTCGGAGCCCATCACGTCGTTCAGGATCTCGGCCCGAGTGATCGCTTCCTTGAGGCGTTCCGAGGCGAGGAAGTAGTCGATCCTCCAGCCGGCGTTTCTCTCGCGGGCCTTTGACATGTAGGACCACCAGGAGTAGTGGCCGTTGCCTTCGGTGAAGAGCCGGAAGGTGTCGACAAAGCCGGCGTCGAGGAAGTTCTGGAAGCCCTGGCGTTCTTCGTCCGTGAAGCCGTGCTCGCCCTTGTTTGCCTTCGGGTTGGCCAGGTCGTCCTCGGTGTGGGCGACGTTCATGTCGCCACAGACCAGGACCGGCTTCTTGGCGTCCAGCATCTTCATGTGGTGGAGCAGGGCTGGATCCCAGCGCTTGTCGCGCAGCTCGAGGCGGGAGAGGTCACGCTTCGCGTTCGGCACGTAGGTCGTCACCAGGAAGAAATGGTCGTACTCGGCGGTGATCACCCTGCCCTCGGCCCGCGGATCGCCATAGGAATCGTTGTGCAGGTTGTACTCGTCGGAGATCTCGGCGGCGAAATCGTTCAGCACGGCGATCGGCTTCGGCTTGGTGAAGATGGCGGTGCCGGAATAGCCCTTCTTCTCGGCCGAGTTCCAGTACTCCTCGTAATGGGGCAGGTCGATCTCGGCCTGACCCTGCTCGGCCTTGGTCTCCTGCATGCAGAAGATGTCAGGGTCGTACTTCTCGACGAACGAGCCGAAGTCGCCCTTCTTGATGACGGCGCGGATGCCGTTGACGTTCCAGGAAAAGATCTTCATCGGCCTGGCAGCCTATCCGCCGAGAGCAGGATCGCGCGACAAGGCCAGGCGCGTGCCCGGCAACTTCGCTTGGTCTGGCTTCAGCGAAGTTGCCGGGCAAGCTTCATTCGGGCGGAAGTGATTCCCGGCGGGAATCTCCTCAGTTGCTCACATTGACGGTAGCGGTAGGGAGGCAAGTCCCGCCGCCCGATCCGTCAACTGCGCATACGAAGACCGTGTTGGGCCCGTTGACGAACGGAGCCTGTCTCGTGTCCACAGTATCCACATACTGTCCACCGTTGGTGCAGGGCCTCATCACGCGGTATGCGTCGTAGGGTGCGTAGGTGGGCGCGCAAGACGTTCCGATTGCTCCCGTGTATTTGGCGCCAAAACCATGTCCATTTACGACTAGGAACATCGCTCGGATGCCAGTCTGCCCGTCGATAGCGAACAAGTCCAAGCTCTTTGTTCCGCTTACGACGCCACCCGAGAACAGCGTTCCTCCGCTATACGCGATGGGTGGTGTGTAGTCATTCACGGTGAATACTATGTCCGTCAATCTGGTATAGATATGATCGGCGTTGCACGTGCCGGATGTCTTGGTGCATTTCACTCGTTCTTCGAAGTTGGTCCTGTGCCCCGAGCCTGGGATCGTATAGGTGAAATATTGACCTCTAAACGGCGCACCCGGCACCACGACGGGGTCGTCCCCATTGTCGTGGAAGATGAGGGCGGCTTTCAACCCGTCGTCGCTCAGGTTCCCTCCGTCTGAAAAGGCCTGGATTCCACTGAAGCCTGACCCGATAGGGGCGCTGTAGCGAACCTTTGCGTTCGACCCGTGCGGGTAATTGTCGTAGTACGCGAACACCTGTCGCCCATAGAGAGCAGACGACGGTGGAGTGCCCGTACATTCGTTCTCGTACGCGAAATTAGTGCCCGGGGTCTTTATGAATTCTGACCAACCGAGATTGGTACGGTAAGAAGTATTTATCCTTGTACAGTCTTCGACTTTGTAGGTACCGGCGCTGGCCGATGGCACCAACACCACGACCGTCAGAAGGGCTACCAAGGATGCGAGGACGAGCTTGCAACTGCGTCTCAAAACGTACTCCTTTTCGTTTGCGGACTTGGAGCTGCGGATATCGGCCTACGTCGTTGAGGCACCGCAGCGTGGTTGCTATTTTCAGCACGCTATTGCAATTTGCGCCTCTCCGCAACATCGCATCTGTCTTATACCTGTTGTAACCGGTATTTACGTGACTCTGAATACATCGGGGCAGCCAGGGGAAAACGAAGTAGGCTGTCGGACATGATCCGAACGAGAATCGTGGCACTCTCGATCTCGTGCCTGCTGATCCTGGTGCCGGCGGCATCGGCGAAGAAGCAGTCTCATAAACCTGCTCCGCCTAGTCGGGGCGTCGTGGTCAAGCTGCTGAAGGAGCACTACCTCGGCGATGACCCTGTGAACTATCCGTCGGCGACTTACACCTATGTCGTCCATCGGATCGCTCGCGGCGCAGCGCGGCTCGGCAGGCACCGTGCGGACGGGACGCCGCCGAACAGAAGTACGACGGTCTTCCCGATCCACGCGACCTCAACTCGGACGGTGACATACGACGGCAGCAAGACCGTGACTGACTTCGACGCCAAATACGTCTTCTTCAGAGACGAGTTCCGGGAGTGGACTTTCACGATCAAGAGCGAGCGCAGCAAGATCACGCACTAGCTGGACTCCGAAGTGGAGCCGCGCAGCCCTGCCGTAGCCGGGGCTGTATCGAGAACATGCGATGCGGCTGAGAGGAGTCGAACCTCCACGTTCTTGCGAACACAGGCACCTGAAGCCTGCGCGTCTACCAGTTCCGCCACAGCCGCGCGGAGGCGAAACTCTACCGGCTCCGGGGCTCCGGAGGCGCCCCGACCCGGGGCCGGCCGGGCGGTGCAGGGATCCGGCCCTGCGTGACTCGCCTCACCTTCGACCCGGCCGCTTAATTGTTAGAATGCGCGCCACGCGCCGCTATCGTCCAGGGGTCTAGGACGCCGGATTCTCAGTCCGGAAACCGGGGTTCGAATCCCCGTAGCGGTATCGCCCAAAGCCCGCCGTCTGGCGGGCTTTTTCGTTGCAAGGGAGAATCGGTGCATGGCCGAGCGGATGACCAGGCGTGAACTGGGCAAGGTGGCCCTGGCCGGGGCCGCGCTGGCTGGGTTCGCCGGTGCGGCCGGGCTGGTCGGACGCGGGTCCGGCGGATCCGGGGGGAAAGGCGAAACCCGGCAGGAAGTAATCGACCGCCTGCCCGACCTCGGGATTCCCCGACCGGTCGACTACCTCCGGACCAGCTGGTCGAGGGACCCGCTTGCCCTCTGCTCCTACTCGTATCTGGCGCCGACCCGGTACGGGTCCGAAGTGCGGCGGATGCTGGCCGAGCCGGTCGGGCGGATCGTCTTCGCCGGGGAGGCGACGGCGAATATCCCGGCCACCGTCCACGGCGCGCTTCAGGCCGGGCGCGATGCCGCAAAAGCACTCGCCCGGAGACTAGACGCCGGTGCCCGGGTGGCGGTGGTCGGGGCGGGGGTGGCCGGACTGGCCTGCGCCGGCGAGCTGCTGGACCAGGGCCTCCAGCCGGTACTGCTCGAGGCATCCGACCGGGTCGGCGGCAGGGTCAGGAGCGGTGAACTGGACGGCTCGCGCGTGGAACTGGGCGCATCCTGGATCCACGGGATCAAGGGCAACCCGCTCACCACCCTGGCCAGACAGGCCGGGATCGGGCTCCACCATTTCGAGTACGCGCTGGACTTTCCGGTTCCCGGTCAGCAGGCCATGGGGGAGAGAGGCGAGGACCGGATCTGGCGGTCGATCGATTCCTTCGACCCGCATGCCCCCGGCATGCGGGAACAGACTCTCGAGTCGCTTCTTCCCCGGCGCCAGGGACCAGGCTTGGCCTGGGCGTCCCAGACCGAGGTCCAGCAGGAGTACGGAGCCGACCCCGATCAGCTCGCCGCCCTCGCGACCTGGGAAGGAGGGTGGTTCGGCGGTGGTGACGCCCTGCTCGACGGACCCTACGTCGATGTGGTCAAAGGACTCTCAGATCAGGCGCCAGTCCATTTCGGAGCCCAAGTGCGGCGAATCATCCAGACTTCTTCGGAAGTGGTGCTGTCCGGAAGCGGCGTGCTCGACGGGGAAGGGATGGCCGCGGACGCGGCGATCGTCACGGTTCCGATCGGGGTGCTCAAGGCCGGACGTATCGAGTTCGAACCCGACCTGCCGCCTCGGACCCGGACCGCGATCCGGCTGCTCGGGGCCGGCCTGCTCGACAAGGTCTGGCTGGCCTTCGAAAAGCCCTTCTGGGATCCGAAGTGGGAAGGCTTCAACTGGATCGATCCACGGATGCCGGGTCGCTGGGGAAGCTGGGCGAACTTCGTCCCGATCAACGGCAGGCCGTTCCTGATGACCCTTTCAGGTGGCTCCGACGCCCACCGGCTCGCGGGGTGGAGCGACCTGGAAGTGGTCGGCAGCGCCATGTCGTCGCTCGAGGCGATGTTCGCCCAGAGCTAACGGACCCGGAAGCGGGCCTGGCGGCGTTTCGAGGCGGACTTTCCACCTCTGGGCTTGAAGGTGACCTTCAGCTTGATCGTGCGGACGCCGCCGGTCCGCTTGAGTTTCCGGTAGAGACGAGAACGGACCTTCGCCACCAGCGTGTAGCTGCCGTAGGCTCCCGTTTGCTTCGTCGCCTTTCGGACCAGGTCCGGGCCTGACGCGTCGTCGATTTTCAGCTTCCCTCGCCCTGGCACGGTAACCGGGATCGCCACGCTGCCGTCGTTGCGGGACTTGGGCTTGCCGACGGTGAAGCGGCTGCTGGTCGGCATCTGCGGCTGGCCCGGGCTCCGGATCGTGGTCGGATCATCGTCGGCGTTGTTCCCGGTCGCGCCGGCCATCTCGCCACCGCCAGACACCTTTGCCGAATTGGTGACGCTGGACGGTGGGCTTGTGGCAACCCGGACGGCGACCGTCACGTCGGGAAAGGAGAGGCCTGAGGCAAGCGGATCCGATCGGTTGCAGGAAAGCGAACCCAGGACGCAGTTCCAGCCTTTACCGGAGATCGCGGTCGCGGTCAGGCCACCGGGGAGCAGGTCATATACCACGACCTTGCCGGACGTCGGCTGGTTGCCGCTGTTGGTCACCTTCAGCTTGTACTCGCCGGTGCCGCCGGCCAGCAGGTCGCCCTGATGGCTCTTGTCGACGACGAGATCTGGGCCGAGCACCTTCACCTGGGCGAAGTCGGTGCCGGCGGCCGGCTGGGGCCAGGGACGCCCGTCGACGTCGCTGTTGCCGCTGATCGTCGGCTGACTCGAATAGGTGCCGGGCAACAGGTAGGTCCGCGTACAGGTGAAACGCCAAGTCTCGCCTGGGTCCAGCACCGGGCCACGCTCGGTGCCGAGGTCACCGTCGCCCGATAGATAGACGACCGGTCCGCAACTGGCGTCGGCAATCAAGTCGCGGAGACCGGCCGGGCCGTCCGGGACCAGGCCCGGCGCTGCGGCGCCGGTGGTCGGGGTGGGACTGGTGTTGGTCAGCGCGTAGGTGGTGGTGGCGAGCAGCGGAGAGACGCCGGTCGCGGGGGAGGACTTGACCACCAGGCTCGTCCGGGGGCGGGTCAGGCTCAACTTGACCGGGACGCCCTCGCCGCTCACCGTGCTGTTCTGGTCGCCATTGTGGACCTGTGCGTGCCAGGAGATCTCGAGCGGCGCCTCAAAGACGCCATCGTCCAAGTCGACCACGTAGGGATTCACTTCGGTGAATCCCTCGACCCCGTATCCAGCCGCCAGGAAGGTGTTGCTGGTCAGGGTGCGATAGCTGGCACTCGGGGTCCCGTCCCGGCCGGGAAGACGGACCCGGACCGTGAGCCCACTCAGGTTGCAGGCGGAATCGCCCTGATTGGTGATCCGGGCGCTGAGCACGATCGGGTCGCCCTGCCGTGCCGGCGTCTCGAGCTGCTCGATCGTCTGGCTCCCGAAGGTGACGGTCGGCGGGGTGCCAGCGCAGCCGGCCGGGCTCTGGTCGGCCTCCGCGGCAGGGGAGATGGACAGCGCGATCACGAGCGCCACTGCTGCTGCCACACAACGTTTGATCTCCCTCATCGAACCCCTTGCCTTCAACTAAAGAGTAGCGGCCCCGGTGTGGGCGGCAAGCAGGAAGGTCAGACCTCGGACTCGACGGGATGGACCGGTTCGCCCTCTTCGTCGATCGGGTTCTCGAACGGAACCGGCTTCTGATGGGAATCGGCTTCGCGCTTGGCCTTGCGGATCTCCAGTACGACCGGGATCACGGAGAAGGCAACCACCGCGATCAGGATGAACTCGATGTTGTTCTTGATGAAGTCGATCTGGCCGAGGAAGTAGCCCAGGGTGGTCACCCCGGCGCCCCAGAGGATGCCGCCGATGATGTCGAAAGTGAGGAAGGTCCGGTAATGCATCCTCGAGGTGCCGGCCATCACCGGCACGAAGGCCCGCACGATCGGCACGAAACGGGCCAGGATGATCGCCCGGGGTCCGTGCTTCTCGAAAAAGGCAGCCGTCTGGTCGACGTACTCGCGTTTGAAGAAGCGGCTGTCGGGACGGTTGAAAAGGGGCGGCCCGAACTTGCGTCCTATCCAGTAACCGGTCTGGTCACCGGCGATCGCGGCGATCGGGATCAGGATCAGGAGCACCCACAGATCCGGCAGCACGTCGGTGGTCGCCGAGAGCAGGCCGGCCGTGAACAGCAGCGAATCGCCGGGCAGGAAAAAGCCGACCATCAGGCCGGACTCCATGAAGACCACGATCAGGAGCCCGATCATCGAGAACTTCTCGATCAGGGTCTGCGGGTCGAGCCAGCTCGGCCCAAAGGCGAGCGGCAGGTTGTTTAGGGCGGCGGCGAAGAAGTCCATAGGTGAGGAAGGGAATCCGGAATCTTGACAGGTCACGGCGGAACAGGACGCTTTATCATCCGCTGCGAAGTCGGTCGCACCCCTCAGCGGGGTCAGGGAATCCGGTCGAAATCCGGAACTGACGCGCAGCGGTAGGGACGTCCTTGAAGGCACATGGCCACTGGACCACGGTCTGGGAAGGCTGCCTCCTCGAAAACGTCCGAGTCCGAAGACCTGCCGGCTTTGCGCCATCTGGCGCACCGAAAAAGCGGCCTCGCGTAGGGCCGCCGGACAAAAGGAACGCATGACCAAACGATTCACCCCACCCGCCCTCGGGCTGCTGCTCGGGCTGGCAATGCTGCTCGGCCTCGCCGCTCAGCCGGCTGCCGCCGCGAACAAGATCCCGGTCAACCTGCGGGTGGTCACGTACCAAGGCAAGATCATCTTCGACAGCACGGTCAAGACCGGTACGGCGACGATCAAACCGACCTCGGACTGCCCGACTCTGGGCGGACGTACCGGACCGGCCCGAACGGTCACCGGAGCAACCGCACTCGGCCTGCTCTACCAGGCATCGCTCAAGTACAAGGCGCTGCGGCCGCTCAAGGTCTCCGACAGCGATTTCGGCTTCGGCGTCTGCGGCATCGGCGGGACCATGGCTGAGGGCGAGCAGTGGTGGTCGCTTTACCAGAACTACAAGGCGACTTCCACCGGCGCGGAAACGACAAAGTTGAAGAAGGGGGACTCGGTCCTCTACTTCCTCTCGGAAACCTGGCAGCAGCCGAACCCGGATCTGCTCTTCCTGAAGGCTCCGGCCAAGGTTCGCAAGGGCGCCAAGGTCAAGGTTCGGGTGTTCGAGTACGACTCGGCAGGAAAGCGCAGCCCGGTGAGTGAAGCCAAGGTGAGTGGCGGCGCCAGCGCCGTGAACACCAACGCCCAGGGCTACGCCATGGTGAAGATCACCGGCAAGACGAAACTGGTCGCTCGCCAGTCCGGACTCGTTCCGTCCAACCGGGTGTACGTCTCGATCAAGAAGAACAAGAAACACCGGAAGTAGTCGGGACCGGATGAATCAAGCAGCCACCAGCCGACGGTCCAAGGGCTCATCTGCCCGGGCCGTCGGCACGGCGGCTGCACTGCTGGCCGGGCTCGCGCTGGCCGGCCTCACGGCCACCGGATGCGGGCTGGGGCCCGGCAAAGACACCGGTGACGCCACCCTCTGGGTGACCCGTGACTACGGCTCCGAGGTTCTGGTCGACAAACCGGACTTGCCGGTCAACGAGTCGAGCAACGCGATGCGGATGCTCGACGAGGAGTCGGACCTCGAAACCGCCTACGGCGGTGAGTTCGTCCAGTCGGTCGACGGCCTCGCCGGGACGAGCAAGGGCGGCCGTCGCTTCGACTGGTTCTTCTCCGTCAACGGGATCGTCGCCGAACGTGGATCGGCCCAGTTCCCGACCACCGGCGGCGACATCGTCTGGTGGGACTACCGCGACTGGACCGATGCGATGGAGGTAGGCGCCGTGGTCGGCGCCTATCCGGCCCCGTTCTCGACCGGCTACGACAACCACGACTGGGGAGTCGAGGTCGACTGCATGGGCGAAAAGACCGCTTGCCGGATGGTCACCAAACAGCTCGAGGGCGATGGCGTCAACCTGGAAGACACCGGGAAGAACATGCGAGTGATCGTGGGCACCCTTCCCGACCTGCTGCCCACCCCGGAACTCAAGCGCCTCCATCGCGGGCCCGCGGCGAGCGGCGTCTTCGCGACATTCGGCGTCGGGCCAGTCCTGCGGAAGAACGGTCGTCCCTATCCCACCCTGCAGATCAAAGGGATCAAGGTCGACGGCAGCGAGGGCGAGAGTTACGGGGCCGACGCCGGCCTGGTCGCGGCGATGCGCCGGAACGAAGATCCGCCGGTTTGGCTGATCACCGGTGGCACCGACCATGCCGTGCAGATGGCCGCGGCGGCGCTCAACCCGGAAGACCTTGAACGGAGATACGCAGCGGTGGTCAGCGACGGCCGGGTTTCCTCGCTGCCCGTACCCTGAACGGCCGGCATGAAGAAGCTTTCGCCAATCGCCTACGTGCCCCGGCGGGAAACGGTCCAGACCGCCTCGCTGGCGCCGGTTGCGCTCTACCTGGGGGCGTATCTCTTGGTCTGCTTTTTCTCCTCCGATCCGCTGGTACTGATTGCGGCGACCGTCGGGGTGGTGATCGCCGGGTACGGATCGGGAGCGAAGCGGGCCGTAAATTTCTCGCTGAAACTAGGCGGCTTCCTGGCCCTGACCATGGTGGTCGTCAACGCACTGGTCACCGGCCGTGGCGCCACCGTGCTGGCCCGGCTCGGCGACTGGCCGCTCCTGGGCCGGGTCGACGTGACCGCCGAGGCGATCGCCGCCGGCGCCGTGATCGGCCTGCGGGCGATGGGGACTATGGTCGTGATCGGCGTCTGGTCCGCCTGTGTCGACCCTGACCGGATCTTGCAAGCGGTGCACGGCGTGGCTCGGCGCTCCGCCCTGACCGCGACCCTTATTTCCCGCCTGGTGCCTTTGGCCGCCACCGACTACGCCCGGATCGGCGAGGCGGCCACCCTGCGAGGGCCTGCCGCCAGCCCGGTCGGCCGGGGCGCGATGGCCCATCGGCTGCTGGCCGGCTCCCTCGACCGGGCGGTGGACGTGGCGGCGACGCTCGAGCTTCGCGGCTACGGCAGCTCCGGTAGCACGGCCCGCTTCCGGCCGGTCCCGTCCCGCTATGACCGCCGTTTCTTGCTTGCCGGCTCCCTCTTGATGGTGGTCGCCCTGGCCGAACTGGCCTTCGGCTCGGGACGCTTCGAGGCCTACCCGGAGATCAGCTGGGAGTTCGGCCTTGAAGGCCCCGTGGCCGCTATCGCGTTTCTGATCGGAGGTTTCGTCACCTGGCGTCCCGGCAACCGGAAGGGACGACCGTGAACCCGGTGGCCAGCCGGGAGGCGACCCGTGGGGCCGGGCTCGCGCTCGAGTTCGAGAACCTCGGCTATCGCTATGCCGGGGCAGAAGCGGCGGCCCTTCAGGGAGTTTCGCTGGCGATCGAGCCGGGTGAGTTCGTGGTCCTCGCCGGTGGCTCCGGCTCCGGCAAGACCTCGCTGTTGCGGGCCGGTTGTGGCCTGATCCCGCATTTCCACGGTGGCGAGATTTCCGGCACGGCGCGGGTCGCCGGCCGCCCGACCACCGAAAGCGGGCCGGGCGAGTTGGCCGACGTGGTCGGCTACGTCGCCCAGGATCCGGAGACTCAGATCGTTTCGACCACGGTCGCGGCCGAGCTCGACTTGCCGCTCCGCTTTCGCGGCGACCATCCGGCCGAGCGGGCCCGGGCGGTCGAAGAGGTGGCGCTCGCGTTGGGCATTCCCCACTTGCTGCCCCGCACCGTGACCACCCTCTCGGGTGGAGAGTTGCAGCGGGTCGCACTGGCCGTCGCCTTGGTCACCCGGCCGCCGCTCATCCTGCTGGACGAACCGACCTCCCAGCTCGACCCGGTTTCCGGAGACGAGCTGATCTGGCTGCTCAGGCGCCTGAACGAGGAGTGGGGGGTGGCCGTGGTGCTGGCCGAGCACCGGCTGGAACGCTGTCTCGCCGCCGCCGACCGGGTGATCGCGATGGATGCCGGCCGGATCGGCTTTGACGGCAGCCCGCGCGACTTCCTCGCCTGGGCGGTGACCGAGAAGCCGGAACTGGCGACGCCATCGGCCCTGGTTTTCGCCGGCGCCGGCATCGAACCGTTGCCGGTCGGAGTCCGCGACGCCCGCCAGATCCTCCGCGACCGCGCCCGATCGACCAAACCCTCCACAACTGGGGGCGATCAGCCGCCGAATCGGTGGGCAAACGCCCCCAGAAGGGCGACGGCGTTTCGGAGCGGCCAGGCGGGTGGGGTGGAGCCGGCGCGGGAGCCGGTGTTGAAGGCGAAGCGGCTCTGGGTCGAGCTTGACCCGGGTGACGGGCCGGTCGACGTGCTGCGGGGGATCGACCTGGAGGTCAGGGCGGGGGAGAAGGTCGCCTTGATGGGCCGCAACGGGGCCGGCAAGTCGACCTTGCTGCGGACCGCGGCCGGGCTGGTCGAACCGGTCTCGGGCAGCGTCGAGGTTCCGGCCGGGATCGCGCTGCTGACCCAGAACCCCGGTGACTTCCTGGTCCGCGAACGGATCGGGGACGAGCTCTCCGGGCCAGCCGGCGAAGCCGCTCTAAGGGCGGTAGGCCTGGACCTTTCGCCGGAACGCGATCCGCGCGATCTCTCCGGTGGAGAGCGGCAGCGACTGGCCCTGGCCATCGCCCTGGCCGGTCGCATGGAGGGAGACGAACTGCCGGGACTGGTCTGCCTGGACGAGCCGACCCGCGGCATGGACCGCGGCCTGAAGGAACACCTGACCGAACTGGCCGGCCGGCTGGCGGCCCGTGGCGCGGCGGTGGTGATCTCCACCCACGACGTCGAGTTCGCGGTGGCCTTCGCCGACCGGGTGGTCCTGCTGGGCGACGGTGAGGTGGTCGCCGATGCCGACATGCCGACCGTGCTCAGCGGCGGCTGGTACTTCGCCTCCGAAGTGGCGCGCGTATTCGATCGGCCCGGCCTGGTCTCGATCGGACAGGGGATCGGACTGCTCGCCACGGAAGGTAGCGGGCCGTGAGCTGGCAACTGGTCAGCGTCGTGGTGCTGATGTTCGCCCTGGGGGCCGGGATGCTCTGGTACGAACGGTCTCGGCCGCCCTCGCAGATCGTCGCTCTGGTCGCGGTGCTGGCCGCGCTGGCGGTGGCGGGCCGGATCGTGCTCGCGCCGATCCCGAACGTTGTCGCGACCACCGACATCGTGATCATCGCCGGCTACGTGCTCGGCCCGGCCCCGGGGTTCGCGGTCGGGGCGCTGGGCGGCTTGGTCTCCAACTTCTGGCTCGGCCAGGGTGTGTGGACGCCATGGCAGATGGTCGCCTGGGGGATGTGCGGGGTGGCGGGTGGCCTGCTCTGGCATCTGACCCGGGGCCGGATAGATCGCTGGACGCTGGCGGTCTTCTGCGGCCTCGCGGGTGTTCTCTTCGGTGCCTGGATGAATCTTGAGACGATGGTCAGCTTCGGGGGGGAAATGTCCCTCGACCGGTACCTTGCACTTGAGGTAAGAGCAATTCCCTTCGACGTCGCACATATGACTGGCAACATCATCTTCGCCCTGGCCGCGGGGCCGGCGATGATCGCTGCCCTGGTCCGCTTCCGCGAGCGCTTCCAGTGGCGTCAGGCCGAAGTGACCCCGGTCGGCGCCCCGGAGGGTGGTTCGGCCGGTCGGAACCGGACCGCGACCGGGGTGACGTTGCTCGTACTCGGAGCGCTGCTCTTCACCTTCGGCGGCGAGACGACTCAGAAGGCGGAGGCGGCTTACACCGGCCAGGCCAGCTCGGCGGCGACCTGGCTCCGAGGCCAGCAGAACTCGGACGGCGGGTTCGCCTCGATGCCCGGGGGCAGCTCGTCGGTGAACATCACCGCCAGGGTCATGTTCGCCCTGGCCGCGACCGGGATCAATCCGCTCGACGTGAAGATCAACGCGACGCCCTACGGCTATCTGGTCAACAACCGCCAGTACATAACCAAGGCCAGCGACATCGCCTTGACCATCCTCGCGATGAAAACGGTCGGGCAGGATCCGCGTGACTTCAAAGGCAGGAACCTGATCGAGGCCCTGCGCAACCGCCGCGGCAACGGATCCTTCGGCAACGACGTCAATGTGACCGCTTTCGCGGTGCTCGCCTTCCGCTCCGTGGCCGCGAGCAAGGACGCCCAGTACTCGCTCAAGTGGCTCTACAAGGCCCAGAACAAGAACGGGGGCTGGGGCATCGCCAAGGGCGCGACCAGCGACTCCGATTCGACCGGCGCGGCTCTGATGGCGATCACCGGCAAGAAACAGGCGAACCGCGCGATCGGGTTCCTCGACGGCATACAGAAAAGCTCCGGTGGTTTCGGCAACAGCGGTACCGCGAATGCCCAATCGACCGGGCTGGTCATGCAGGGGCTGGTCGCCCAGGGTCGCGGCGTCAACTACCTGAAGAAGAACGGCAACACGCCGGCCGACTACCTGCTTTCGCTGCAGCAGTCGGACGGCAGCATCTTCTACGCGAAGAACAACGACGCGACCAGGATCTGGGTGACCGCGGACAGCACCACCGCCCTGGCCGGCAAGGCGCTGCCGATCGCCGCACCGGCCCGGGAAAAGGACGACGACGCCAATAACTCCAACAACAACGGCGGCGTCACCCCGGGGGACAACGACAACTCTTCGAGCAACAACGGCACCTCGACCCCGACCTACACGCCCCCGCCGGGTTCGTTGGCGACCCCGACCGACACCTCGCCCAATACCGGAAACACCGGCAACCCCGGCAACACGGGCAACGGGAACCGCAACAGCGGCAACAACTCCGGTACCGGCAACAACGGGGACGACCCGACCGTGGATCCGACCACGACCGAACCACCGGCCGACACCTCGATCCCGCTGGTGCCGGTGGCCCCGAGCAACGCGGTGCTCGCTGCCTCCGAGGCCGGGCCGCAGCCGTCGCCGCTGATCGCAACCCTGATCGCGCTCTTCGTCACCGGCGGGCTCTGCGGCGGCACCATCCTGCTCGCCCGGCGGTTCAATTGGTAGGCCGCAGCGAGTCGCTCGAAGCGATCGCCGGCGCCCATTTCGAGGTCGTGGTGATCGGCGGTGGGATCACCGGAGCCGGGGTGGCGCTGGATGCCGCCTCGCGCGGCTACTCGGTCGCCCTGCTGGAAGGTCGCGACTACGCGATCGGCACCTCGTCCCGCTCGTCGAAGATGGTCCACGGCGGGCTCAGGTACCTCGAGAACTTCGACGTCGGGCTGGTCCGGGAAGCGCTGCTGGAACGGCAGCTGATGGTCGAGCTGGCGCCGCATCTGGTCTACCCGACCCCCTTCCTGGTCCCGACCTTCGGCGAGGAAAAGCCGGACCGGATGATCGGCCTCGGTTTGAACGCCTACGACGTACTGGCCGGCGCCACGGGTGGTCGCAACCGGCGTGAACGCCGCTGGCGCCGGAGGCCGGCCGAAGCCGAGGAGTCGTGGTCACCGGACCGGCATCGGACGATCGACCGGGACGAGGTGGTCGAGCTGATTCCCTCGCTGGACAAGCGGGATCCGGAATCCGCCTATCTCTTCTATGACTGCCAGACCGACGACGTCCGCCTGGTGCTGACCGTGCTCGGCGAGGCCCAGCGCTTCGGCGCCGTCTGCCTGAACGGGGCGAAGGTGACCCGCGTGCTGGAGAAGAACGGCAAGGCCCGGCAGGTCGAGTTCACCGAGGCCGCCTCCGGCGAGACCGTGATGGTCGAGGCCGACAACATCGTCAACGCGACCGGCGTCTGGGCCGATCAGATCCGCCCCGGCGAGATCGAGAGGGAGGAAGACATCCCGAGGATCGCACCGAGCCGCGGCGCCCACCTGCTCTTCTCCACCGATGACGTCGACATGGGCAAGGCCGCCTGCGTCGTCCCGGCCGGAGAGGGACGAAGGATTTTCGCTTTGCCCTGGTACGGCCGCACCCTGGTCGGCACGACCGACGTCGATCACGACGGCGGGATCGAGGAAGTCGCCGCGACCGAGGACGACATCGAGTACCTGATCAACGCGACCAACGAGTTCATGGACCTTTCGCTGACCGAGAGCGACATCGTCGGGGCCTATGCCGGCGTGCGGCCGCTGATCAGCACCGGCGACCCGCGCAAGTCGGTCGACATCTCCCGCCAGGCCGAGCTCTACGAGACCTCGTCGGGGATGCTGACCATCACCGGCGGCAAACTCACCACCTGGCGACGGATGGCGAAACAGACGGTCGACCGGATCGTCGAAAGGGCCGGCCGTGAGGCCCGCTGCCAGACCGCCGAGATCCCGCTCGGGATGGAGATCGACCCGGCCGAACTGGACGCCCCGGAAGGAGTGGGCAAGGAATCGCTGGCCCAGCTCACCTTCCGCTACGGCCACGCGGCCCGCGGCGTGATCCGGCTCGCCCAGGCCGACCCCGAGCTGGCCAAGCCGATCGTCGAAGGCATGCCGGACCTGATGGCCGAAGCCCAGATCGCGATCGAGTTCGAGCAGGCCCGGTCGCTGGCCGATGTCCTCTTGCGGCGGACCAGGCTCGGCCTGACCGCCGCATCGAGCCTGGCGACCGCCGAATCGGTCGAACCGCTGGCCACCGTGATGGCCCGCGGGCTTGGCTGGGGCGACATCGAAAAGAAACGCCAGGTCGACGACTGGTTCGAGACGCTCAAGGCCGAAGGGCTGAACCCGGCCGGAGCTTGACCGTCCGCTCCACTACGATTGGGGCATGGAACTTTTCATTGACACCGGCGCCGTTTCCGAGGTCGAGGAGATTGCAAGCTGGGGCGTGCTGAGTGGCGCGACCACCAATCCCTCCCTGCTCGCCAAGGAAGACGGTGAACCCGGTGACATCATCCGCAAGATCGCTGACTTGGTCGGCGGCCCGACTTCTGCCGAAGTCGTCTCCGCCGACGCCGAGGGCATGATCGCCGAGGGCCAGGCCCTGCGCAAACTCCACGAACACGTGACCGTCAAGGTTCCCTTCGGCCCCGAAGGCCTGAAGGCGACCCGGGTGCTCACCGATGACGGGGCGATGGTCAACATGACCCTCGTCTTCTCGCCGAACCAGGCGCTGCTTTCCGCGGCGGCCGGGGCGACCTTCATTTCCTGCTTCATGGGCCGGCTCGACGACATCTCGATCGATTCGGCCAAGGTCGTCGAGGAGATCTGCGACGTCCTGCGCGCCGGCAGCTACGAGTCGAAGGTGCTCGCCGCCTCGATCCGCCACCCGGAGCACATGGTGACCGCCGCCTCGCTGGGCTGCGACATCGCGACCGTTCCGGCCAAGGTCTTCCATCAGATGCTGAACCACCCGCTGACCACCGAGGGTGCCGCCAAGTTCGAATCGGACTGGAAGAGCCGCCCGGAGTTCGGCGAGTGGCTGAGCGGCCTGGTGGCCGCCGACAAAGGCTGACATGTCAGATCTGAAATCGAAGTCCCTGGCCGAGCTCCACGAGCTCGCCGGGAAGGCCGGGATCGAGAAGTTCCGGCTGCTACGCAAGGAAGAGTTGATCGACCGGCTCGGCAATTCGGACGGTGCCGGTGACGGCGCCGAGGGCGAATCGGACGGCGAGCGGGGCGGCTCGGGCAGCGGTTCACGCCGTCGGCGGGGCGATCGCGACCGCGGCCGACGCGGTGACCGCGAGCGTCGCGGGGGCCGGGACCGCGATCGGGACAGCGAGAAGCAGGATCGGGAGCAACCCGATCGCGAAACCGAAGAGGCGGATGTCGAGCCCGAACCGGAGCTGAACGAGGTCACGGGCGTGCTCGACGTGCTGCCGCGTGGCAGCGGGATCATCCGGGCCGAAGGCGCGCCCGCCGCCGGGATCTACGTTTCGCCCGCCCAGATCCGTCGCTGCGAACTGCGTTCAGGCGACGAGGTCAGCGGCCCGGTGCGCCCGGCCCGCCGTGGCGAGCGCCGGCCCTCGCTGGTACGGGTCGAGACGGTCAACGGCGAACCGCCGGTCGATGAGCGCGCGCCGCGTTTCGAAAGCCTGACTCCGATCGCCCCGCACCGGCAGATGCCGCTGAGCGGCGACGCCGACGACGTCCTCGCCCGCTCGGTCGACCTGCTCGCCCCGCTCGCCTTCGGGCAGCGGGTGCTGGTCGAGGCCCAGCCCCGCTCGGGCCGGACCAGCTTCCTGCGTTCGCTGGCCAAGGCGATCGCCCGTGGCGCCGGTGACGAAGCCGAGATCATCGTGCTGCTGATCGACGAGCGCCCGGAGGAGGTGACCGCCTGGAGCCGCGAGGTGCCGGAGGTCGAGATCGCCGCCGCGCCCGCCGACCTCGGCGCGCACGAGCAGGTGCGGACCGCCGAACGGATCCTGGCCAAGGTCAAGCGCCAGGCCGAGGCCGGGGTGGACGTGGTGATCATCGTCGATTCGCTGACCCGCCTCGGCAACGCCTACGGCGACCCGGGCGCGATCAAGCCCTTCTTCGGTGCCGGTCGCGAACTCGAGGAAGAAGGTGCCGGTTCGGTCACCGTGATCGCCACCGCCCTCTGGGGCTCGCCCGGCGACCAGGATGTGATGGACGCGGTCCACACCACCGAGAACTCGACGATCCGCCTCGACGCCGGCCTCGCCGCCGCCGGGGTGAAGCCGTCGCTGGACGTGACCGCCTGTGCGGTCTCCGGCCAGGAGTCGGTGCTCGATCAGGACCAGGTGGACGCGGTGCGTCGCCTGCGGGCCGAGCTCAAGGACATGGAGCCGGTGCCGGCCGCCAACCGCATGGCCGAGCTGATCAAGGGCACCGCCAACAACGAAGAACTCCTGAAGAACCTCTGAGCCGGGCTGTCTGTCCCGCCTCATACAGAGCCCCTCCCAACCATTAGTTGATTCAAATGGGAGGGGCGGGTTTCTCGTGGAGGGCGGGTCGGACCCCGCCCGACTTGCAGGTGTTACCGACGGAAGGCGACGCGGCGCCAGCTCGGCTCTTTGGCGAGCTCGATCGTCTCGGGGCCGCGGTCGGGCTGGATGTAGCCGAAGGTCTGGCGGGCTTCGTCGAAGACGATGTCCAGTTCGCCTTCCTTGACCCGCTGGTCGAGCCAGGCGCCGCGGAACACCAGACGGCGCAGCCAGTGGACGAAGCTCTGGTTGCCGGGCCCGGTCAGGTCCTCCCAGTGATGGGTGACGTGGACCCCGAGCTCCGAGCTGGGCTCCTCGATCTCGCCGGAGACGGCGAGGTGGAGCAGGTCGTTGAGTTCGGCGAAGGTCAGCCCGGGGGTCACGAAACCGAGCCGCACCGCGGCCTGTTCGACTCTCTGGCTGAAGTCCCGTTCGTTGAACGAGAATCGGAGATTGCCGTACTCGAGCACATAGTCAGTGCCCGACTCGTAGTTTCCTCTGCGGGTCTTTTTTCTTTCCACGGTTGAAGCCTTGAGCACCCGCGGCATGGTCCTTGGGTACCCGGGCATCATGCCTTGAGGTTCCGTTTATGGACTTCGCGCCGCGCGACCTGAACGGGCGGTTGCACCCCGAAAGTCTCGTTGCAGGGTCAGGCCGGACCAGCGGGGGAGAGTTTCCTGTGCCCGGGTTCCCCGATTCTGGATCAATCGCAATCGGCTCTTGGGTCGGACGGCTGGCCGGATCTGTCCGCTGCTTGACAGGTCTATCGGCGACGGAGCACGAGCAATTCGACTGCTAACCTCCGGCAGCGCCTGCGAAGGTCAGGCAATCGGGAACCACCACGGAGGAGTGATCTTTGAATAAATTAGGGATTGCTTGTCTCCTACTTACTCTGGCATTTTTGGGGGTAGGTTTGAGGCAAGACAAAGCAGAAGCTTCCAACGGTAGCTGCAACTTTTATTCGGGCTCGGGATGGTTTTGCAAGTGGCAGGACAATCCTGCTCCCACCGGCGTACGCATCTACTTCGACGCTGCCAGTGGCACCAACAAGCGTCCCTGGTACTGGTTAGACATGCATGAAGACTACGACTACCAGAGTCCCGTACAGAAAAAGTGTTTGGGATACAAGGACTTCGGGGGAGAGATTCATTCGCTCATATGCGGTGGCGGCTCAATTGGAAGCAACATACCTTCTTCATGGAGGCCCGGCTGGGCATATATCCGCCAGTTCTCCGGTGGATACCGGAACATATTTGGAAGGGGATGGCACACCTCATGAAGCCGATAAATAGACGAGGCGACAGAATCAGAATTGCTGTCGCCAGTTCAATCTTGGCGCTCCTTTGTTTGGGGGGTGCCGCCTTCGCCGTGAGTCAAGGAGGCACGGACAACCCCGTTCCAGTCAGCGAAGATGCGGGTCTAGCTGTTGATAAGTCTCCCTCGGCAGAGGAGGTCCGAAAAATCGGTCGTTTCTCTATGCTCGAAGAACCAACACAGGAAAGCCTGGCGGAGCTGTCGAAAACTGAGCGCGACTTGATTGTGTACGGGCTCAAACAGACGGACGGCAAGCAGCCAGGTGCACTTTCATCGGTTGGGCGAGTTCAGACCACACTCGGAAGCAGCGTCCTCGTCTTCACTTCGTCAGACAAGATCTGCTTCTACTCGACGAAGAGCAGCGGCCAGAATCTCGGAACCTGTGTGCCAATGGATTCGACGATTTCGCATGGCGCGTACGTGACCGGAGAAAACTTCGGCTCAGGTGATTTCTATTTGCTCGGGCTTGTTCCAGATGATGTTGAAGCGGTCGATACGGGCCGGGAGAAAGCCAGCGACATCCAGCTATATGGGAACATCTATGAAGCCGTCGTGGGTCCAGAGGATCTGAATGTTGTCGGCAGGTCAGAGTCCGGAGAGGCTGTGATCAAGCAATCGATCCCAATCGGAATGTACGCCGGTAAGTAGCACCAGAGTACGTAGCTGTAGATTCGGCCCTTGTCGACCGCCCGGTCGGTGAGGGCCGATTTTCATGTCTAGGGCCAGTCGCCAAGGGGCTCGTTGCAGGGCCGGGCCCGAGCGGGGGGAGAGTTTCCTGTGCCCGGGCCTTATGGGGACATGGCGATCGGAGCAGACAACACCCGTCCGGCCAGACGTTTCAGGCGACTTCAGCGACGTCAGGTCCATGGTTTCGAGGTGCCGGTGGCGGACGATCCGCTTTCAAGGCTGCTGGGCCTGGCCTTGCTGGACCGGCACCGGGCGCCGCAGGGCCTGCTGATTCCCCGCTGCCGCTCGGTCCACACCTTCGGCATGCGCTTCCCGCTCGACCTGCTCTTCCTCGGGCCGGCGGGCGAGCCACTGATCGCGGTGCGGGAGGTCGGGCCGGGGCATCGGGTCCGGGTGCCGGAAGCCGAGGCGGTGCTGGAGCTGCCTTCCGACTGGGACGTCGACAGGTGGGAGCGGGCGACGTGTGAAGCCGAACCATCGGAAGGGCTGGCGTGATGCTGCCCGACCGGGAGGAGGTCGCTCGGATCGTGGTCTGTGAAGACGACCAGGCGACGCTCGAGCTGCTCTGCGAGCACCTGACCGCCGATCGGTTCGGCGTGATGGCTGCGCCAACCGCTGCCGACGCGATGCGCCTCTGTCTCTACAACGAACCGGACCTGCTCCTGCTCGACCTGAACCTGCCCGACGCGGCGGGGCTCGACCTCCTGCGCGAGATCCGCAACCAGGACCGCACCGTCAACCGGATCGACCCCGGCCTCGCGGTGATCATCGTCAGTGGCCGCGGCACCGAACGCGACCGGGTCAGAGGGCTGGGCGAGGGAGCCGACGACTACGTCCAGAAACCGTTTTCGTACGGCGAGTTGCTGGGTCCAATTTCATAAGTCGAGGTTTACCGGTTTCACAATGAATCCCTGCAAATCGGCATGTTTTTCGTCTTGGTAGCCGTTTTGGGATCGGTGCGGTAGGGCTTAACCGCTTTCATAAGTTGGGATCGTGACGGGTTGGTCGTGCGTTCCCTATGTACGAGAAACCTTGCGGTCTGGACACGGGTTCTTGCCGGGTTTTGGCGAGTTGATTCTTCTCGGCGTGATAGCTCAGTACTGAGCTATTGCTGGTTGGGTGATGATGGTCGCGGGTGGCGGGCGGGTCTCACGGGTTCTTTTGGAACGACTTCGAGCCCCGGAGTTCGGGGCTGAAGGTAAGGCGTGTAGGGGGTGGCGTCCGCTGGGAAGCCGGGGGACGGTTGTCCTATCGGGGGTGGAGCTTGCCGGTCAGTCGAGTCCAACCTCGGGTTGAGCTCGCAAGGGTCTTCGCGGCCGGTCTTGTTCCGTGGGGCTTCATGGTTCCGCCGAGTGATCGATTCTTCGTCGATGCGATCACTCGCACTCCACGGGACGGACTTGGTGTGAGCAGTTTGAAGTCGTTGTTCGTCTCGCGTTTGTGGCGTTCAAGGAGGAGGATCGAGATCGCGCTGAAGGCCACGGCGAACTCGGTTCTGGCTTCCTGGGCTGATCGCATCCAGCTCTTGCCGAGAAGGTCGAATCGTTTCTGAAGGACAGCGTGAAATGACTCGTTCCAGCCGAACCGGTCAAGCCCGTACTCGTGCGCGACCGGGTCATGGAAGTGGAGTGGGTTGCCGATCGTGGGGGCGGCCGTGTACCGGGCCTGGTCTTGCGCGGTCATGTACGAGGCGCGCTTCGGGTTTTGGGCGCGGCGCCATTTGCCGACCATGATTGAGATCGCTCCGCAGTTCTTGCATGAGCCTTTGGTGCCGATGGTGAGTTTCCCTGTTGGGCTGATCTCGAAGTAGCGTTCGGTTCTGCCGTCTCCGCAGTTGCAGGTGATCTCTTCGAGGCCGTTGATCGCCCAGTTCGAGTAGTGCGGTTCATTGGGGTTGTAGAAAGCCGTCCAGTTCCGCTCTTTCTTCTTGTTCGAGTTCTTTGACGTGGTCGAGTCAGCGTGAGATCCCTTGTGGATGTTCGGGACGATCCGAGCGTCAATCATCGCCCGGTGAACTCGCGGGGATTGGAAACCACCGTCGCACGAGCACACGGTCAGTGTTTGCTGGTTGCGTTTGGGTAGTACGTGCTCAGCGTACGATTCGACTACGGCAGCACCTACTGGTTTTTCGCCCTTGTTGAGGTCTGTGAGCGACCACGCGACCGGGGTTCCGCGCTCGGTGACCATGGTGATGAGCTGCCAGCCTTTCCCTGCTTTCCGGCCGCCGAGGTAGCCGCCATCTACCGCGGTGATCTTGCCTTTGAATTTCTCCGCGTGCTTCTGAGTCGAAGGTGGCGGGGCGTAGTGGGTTTCGTGGGAGCTGCCGTCCATCGCGAGGATCCGCGCTTCCTCATCAAAATTAGGTAGATCAGTCACTCGGTCGCGAAGACGACGGTCCAGTTCAAGGTATGCGGTCTCGCGGGCGTCAGGATCTGAATGGTTGGTCAGATATCTACTGATTGTCGGTTCGGACGGGAGAACATCCGGTAGCCCGAGGATCGCTCGCTCTCCTGGATCAGCGCGAAGCTCGATCAACGCCCGCTTGATCGTGCTCTTGCCGCTCAAACGGCGATAAAGCAAAATCGTTTCAAGCTGCATCGCCGTCCAGGTCGCCTTCCGGCCAAGCGTCCGGCCGCGCGCAGTCTGATTTCTGCGATCGACATTGTCGATGTAGCTACCAACCGTCGCTTGGAAGTCATGGTCAGCCATGAGTAGCTGGACGAGTCGCGCGTCACGGATCCTTTGGATCGGGGTCTCATCGAGTCCCCACCTGAGAGTTGCTCTCTCAGCAGGCTTCGGGAGTTGCTTGCCGAAGCGCGCACGACGCTTGTGCTCAGGTCGCTTGAACCGGCTCATCTCAGCCTCCGAAGGCATGTAATAAGTGCGCGGTCGTGCCATGGGCTTGACCATGTCTTTTTCTTAGGGAGTTCCCTGCGAATCCAAAGCACTTTGGATTCAATGTCACAAAAAGTCTTACCCTTACTCAGCGTGCTCCCAGAGTGGGCAAGTCGCGAGATGACCCAGTCAAGATCAAGAAGAGATCCGGCGTTTCCGGAATGGGATGAGCTAGTCCGAATATCGGATGAGTTCAAAGCGATGTCGTCGCCCGTTCGCTTGAAGCTCTTGTTTCTCTTCGAGACCCGGCACCAGCACAGGAGTGTGACCCAACTCGCCGAACGGATCGACGAATCTCTCACACTCACATCCCACCATCTCCGAAAGGCAGTCAACGACGGCCTGCTCGAATCCCAAGTGAGAGGCGAGTTCGCAATCACCGAGAAGGGGAGATGGTGGCTGGAGATCGCCAGGCTGGCTGAGGGAAGGGACTTGTGACGAATCATGGTCCGGTTCTCTCCAGCCGCTTGTCGATCTCTTCCTGCGTGTAGCCGTAGTGGAGGAGAGCACCTTCCCAGGAACCGAAACGGTTTCGGTACGGGGTAGCCGTCGGAAGGAAAAGCGTTTCACCCTTGGCTTTCGCGAGTTCGCGCCGCTCCTCCCGCCACCACAAGTACTCGCTGACCTGCGGGGCCCGACCGATCGCGTTCCCGGCTTCAAGAATGCAGTGACGGAGTGTCTCATCCGTGTATTTCCAGATCTTGCCGAGTTGCCTCGACTCGAAGCGGGACTGGATACGACGTTCCGTTGTGACTTCCAGAAGGTCCATGGCTTCCCGTGCTTGATGCCAAGAGCCGTTGAAGAACCGGAGAACCCTGGAGAACGGCAAGATCTCCTCACCGAGCGATTTCCGCAGGTCCCGATACTGCTCAACTCCCGGGAACTCTCCGCACTCTTCAACCGAGCGCCTGAGCGACGCGAACACGAGGGACGCTTCGCTGTTCCCGGCCTCGCATGACTCCAGCCACTTCGCCTGGCAAGCCGCGAGCGCCGCTTGCTGCTCGACCTCGTTCAACGTGACGAACGCGGACACGAGCAAGTCCACTCCCGACGTCCGCTCCGCTTTGACGATACTCATAGTCCTCATCCCTAACAGAGTCCGCGGACGTCGGGCGCACTGTGCTCCGCAGAGCTGTCCGCGGCGATGGCTCGGGTTAGGAATTCTTCGAGTTTGAGATTGCAACTACAACGATGAAAGTCAGGATCACAATCGCGATAGCTACGAAAATGTCCACTATTGGTTCCATCTTCACATTCTCCGCGTTGGTTCCGCGGTTCGCTCGATTTTCGCCGTGTGATTCTCAGTTCAGTGAATCCACAACCCAGTTCCAAAGGTTCGTGCCGGATCGAATCCCCATTGAGCACTCCTTTCCGGAAGCTGCAACTTGCTCTGCTTGCACGCTCCGAGTGAATGATGAGTTGGCACTCTCGCATCCACATGGATAAAGGATGACGACCTTGTCATTCGTGGTCGTGAGAATTCCGAACGACGGAGGTAATGACGCTCCGCTGTTAGGAACCGGTTCGCCAGTTGGAGTTTTCAGTGGCGTGAAGTTCGAGAATATGATCCCCAGGCCTACCGACGCGAGAAACAGATACGCACACAACATCGTCCAGGGGACTCCGTGATCTGAAACAGGCCTGTCTGCGCTCTTGACCTTCAGAAAGACGATAGCCGCTGCCAAGCCAAGGAAAGCGCTTCCGACGAGTACTGCGACGGGAGCCAGTAAGACTCCGAGGAGTACCAGAACCAAGGCCAAGAGCCTCGGGAAAAGCGTGAAGCGGATCTCGCCAAGCTTCTGGTTGATCCATCGGAAAGGACGCAAAACAAACTTCCAGGTCGTCTTCAGCCAGCGTCTGATACGCCCATCGTCCTTGGCCTCCCCTGAATCCTTTTCTGGCTTATCTCCTAAAGCCAGTGAAGGATCAAAGGCCAGGATGGCCAAGCACAGCGCCGCGAGAACAAGCAGCGGAAACGCAACTACCGTCAGACCTTCTCCAACAAGCATCCGAACGCTCAGGTTCTCGGTCAAGATTCTCCAGGGGAGTCCCGCGTTCGAGAGTTTCACGGCCCAAGAGAGAGCCCCAATTAGGAGCAGAATCGTCCCGAGAGAAGGCAGCAGAACCAATATCTGGATCAAGAACTTCAGCAGGTTGGTGTCGGCACGGGCAAGTCCGATCGAAGGCGTGCCATCCCGATCAGCGTCTGTACCTCCGGAGTCGGTGTCGCCCGCACTCGTCGATTGAGGTTCGTTCCGCTCGGCACTCAAAGTTGGCCTCGATACGTTCTCACCATAGATTCTCTTCAACGAAACGGTCTAGGTCTTCTGAAGTCACCACGTCGCGGATCTCGGTGATTCGGCAGAGAGTCGCACCCCGACCCGACAATGCGACCTTTTCGAAGTTGGACCCGGTAATGGCACCACCTCCGAACGTGTTCGAAGGGTTGTTCACGGCACCGTTTGAATCTTTGAGTCCAATTAGTTCGTGGACCCGTCCGAGTTGGGATAGTGCCCTCTCGCATTCGGGGTTGAGGCGCCGAGTTCCTTCGGAAGCTGCGGCGGCAAAGAGATTCTGTTCTTCTGACCTGGATTCGTCGTCCAAGTAGGCGAGAATGCAGATCTGGCGCCACGTTAGGGAGTCGAGGTCGTCGATGTAGGCGATGACATCGTCGGTGTATTTCAAAGTTGGATCAAACACTGACGCCGCATAGAGATTTCCGACCAGCGCAGCCTTCTTGTCATTTAGTCCGTTTACGGCCACGCGGATCATCACTTCAAGGGTCGCCAGATAGTCGTCTTCTGAGCGGGCATGTGGCTCTTCGCCATCTTTCTGCCGATCCGAAATACGCTGGGCGGCGCGCTCGAAAGCAATCTCGGCTTGGCTCTGTCGCTTCCCGAAGAGCATTCCAAGTAGGACTTCGCCGCTCTTGGTCGCAGCCATCGCGGCCGGAGGACCAGCGACGGGAGTACCGAGGACTGAGGCACCGACTCCTACCAGTGCTCCTGCGAGCTTGTTGGCGTGGGAGGCAACCTTTTCCTTTGCCGTGGGTGCTACCTCAGGCAGATAATCGCTCGTGCTCATCTCACTCCATTTCCTATATGTGTCCGCAGCGACCCCACGACCCACGACCGGCGGATCTAGCCTGGACTTGCGCTCGCTTGTATGAGTGGTAAGCGGAGAAGCGTTTGCCGACGACGTAGACCTTGGCGAGTCCGAGGCTGATCATGCGCTTGTTCAGGTCCTTGTGTCCCTTGGACACGTAAGCGAGCAGCCGGTTGTAGCGGTCTCGTTTCGGCTGCTTCGGATCGGTCTTGACCCGCACCCAGCCTTTGGCCATGGTCTTCATGCGGTTGCTTGCTTCTTCGCCTCCGCATTCTTTGCCGCCGTAAACCTCGGGAGTGTCGATCCCGACGAGTCGCACGCGGTACATCTTCCGGTTACCGGCACGGCGCACATCGATCGTGTCACCGTCCACCACATTAACAACCCATGCACGGAAGACAAGTGCTTTCGGCCGTTTCGGCTTTTTACTTCCACCTCCGCCAGTGGCGGATGAGCAAGGGCAGGGGAGGGAGTCGCAGGCTTTCCCGTCACCGTCAGCATCAAGCCGGTACGGGTCCCCGGGCAGCAAGTACTTCTGCGCTTGCGCCTGAGTCGAGAAGTCCGAGCAGTCGTAATCCCTTGCCTGAGCCGGAGTCGAAGAGGCGAACAGCAAACCTCCAATGAGTGCCAGTAGTCCGAGCAGGTACCTCATGTATCTCCCTTCCGTTGGACACGAGGGATCCTAGCCAGGTTGCCGTGGGTTCGGACTGCTCGAAGCCCTACTGGCGGGAGGAAGCTTCGACTACCACGTACACGAACATGTGTTCGTGTACGATCGGCCCGGTGTACGAGGGGATCCGGGTCAGGCCGTCAGACATCGAGACGAAATCCAGGAGCGGTCGGCACACGGTGAGGCGTTACCGGCGGTTCAGAATCAGGTCTGTTGACTTGTGGGGGATCGCCTCGTACGACCGAGCGGTTGAGTTCGCCGGACGCGACCCCCAGAAACACATTGCCGCTCATTTGGAGGCAATGCTCGCTGGGCTCGACCGGCGACAAGCAGAGCTGTGGCTAGAACGCAACGGGCCCGCCATAGAGATTCCGACGGCGCCAGTCGAGATGCTCGAATCGCCAAGGTGACATCAAGGACCAGTCGTCACGGGCGCGCCAGTTTCGATGACAAGCACCCCGAGCATGCCGCGCGAGCCGGTCGCGAGCGGCTCCGGAAGCTGAGCGGTCACACTTGATGACTATAAGTATCATCGAGTGTGACCCGACTCTTACTCGGGAGAACATCGATGAAAGGAGTCCATGTTGGTGAGAGGAAAGTTCGCGACGGCAGCGATCGTTGGCGCGCTGCTGCTGGGGGTGGCTACGACCCAGTCGGAAGCAAACGATGCGACCGCTCTACGGGCCCGTTCTTGCGGGCACATGGAGTTCAAGCCGGACCCCTACGGGGCTGGCGGCCTCATTACCGCCCGCGGCGTCCGGTGTAAGGGGGCAAGACGTGTCGCGAAGAAATGCTTGAAGAATGGTAAGAAACCCAGCGGCTGGAAAGTCCGATACGTCGGAGGAAAAGTCGTCTTCAAGCGTCGCCACGCGAAAATCAACGTTCAGCTCGCCGGAGCCGCACCTCCGGGCATGGGTCACTGCCTGAACTAGAGGAGACGGGGCCCGGGTTCGTCCCGGGCCCTGCTACTCCGTCAGTTTTTCGCCGAGCGCGACGATCTCAGATACATCCACATCGAGCGCTCCCGCGATCTTCGCCAAGCTCGAATAGGACGGGTTGCGCTCACCTCTCTCGACACCACCGATGTAGGTTCTGTCCAGCCCGGCTTCGAGTCCGAGGGATTCCTGCGAAAGGTTCCTGGTCGTTCGGATCTCGCGTATCGCTTTGCCGAGACCTAGATGGGCGGAAGAGGCGGGAGGCACCCACTGAGCGTCGAGCTTCGCCGCTTATAAGTCCACGGACTATAAGTCGCATCGTGAGATTCTGGGATTTCAGATCTTGAGTCGATTCCCATGGACCGGATGACCTAGAAGGGAATGCCCTGTTCGCCTTCACCCCTCCGCGTCCAGCGGCCGAATATTTGCCATAGCGCCGCCCGCTCCCCGGCAATTCTCAGAAGTTGCTTCGTCCGGATCCAATCATCGAGTGTCTCTGTCTCGCTCACTTCTGCTCCGTCTCGCGTTGACGTCGATCTCGTTCCAGACGCGTCGAGCCGTGAAGCGCTCTACCGGGAGCCGTGCTGGAGATTTTCCATCGCGTCATGGCGAGATGCGAGAATTAGGTTGTGTCTGCCGCAACTTCAAACGCATCAAACCCGGAGATTCAGAAGCGTCTTCGAGAGCAAAGGAATCGCGTAGGCCAGGTGTCATTGTCCGAACCAACCCAGAAACAGCTAGCGGCGTTGACTTCGTTTGAAGGAAAACTCAAATCGCTTGACGGTTTCGCGAATGGCTTGCCAGATCTGAAAGTTTCGGACTTCGGCATCTCCATCCCCAGCTACTTCAAGCAAGCAGGTAAGGCTGGATTCGCAGCAGATTTTTCGCGTGAGGTTCGGCCCGCGGTCGCATCCGCAACAACAGTTCAGTCGCAACTCGCACCGGCGCTTGGAAGAACTCTTGACATCGCCAGTTCATTCGGGCAAATTCGCGGGGTCAAAGGCACGTTCGAGCAGATGGATGCGCTGCGTCCGACTTTGCGGGAGCTGACTAAGACTGGTCTGTTGAGCGCGAACTTCCCCAAGATGGCGTCTTCTGGGGCGGCATTGGCTGGCCCAGCGTTCGATCCGGCGACTCTCGGGATAGCTTCCGCGATGGGCAAGCATGTCGCGGCCATGCCTAACTGGCGAGTCACACCAGCGCCATGGCGGCCCGCCGAACGATATCTGCTCGATTCATTGGGCGGCAAACCTGTCTGGTCGAACGCAACCGCGCGAGCCGCGGAGCGAATTCTGCATGAGGTCAACAGGGCGCAGCTCCCCATATCGGACCAAGGTTCCGGCAGTCAGGCGGAATACGAATCTCGTATCGAAGAGTTGGCCTTGGAACTCGCCGACAAGATCGAGCGACCAGGGGCAACAGAGCTCTCCCAGCAGCTCATCAGCAACCCACGTTTGTTGCTTGCCCTATTCACCACGGTGGGGCAAGATGCTGTGAGTTTCGTCCTGCCCCAGGACATCAGCCTGGCATTCACGATCACCTTGTACGCATGGTGGGTGAGCGGATGGTTGGCTGAAAATGGCTACTTCCACGTTTCGTCGGACCGCCTCTACTGACCTGCGACTAAGCCTCGTACTCCCAGTCCTCAGGTGGGCTGGCTGGTCCTTTGGCAATCTCGATTCGTTCGAGGACTTCCCCTTCGCTGATTCCAGCCTGCGCGGCCCGGTGAGACCACTTTGCGGTTGACCTGTAAATGCCGTCGAGTCGCGCGTCGATCTCTCTTTCAAGCTCCGCGAACTTTTCGGCGAGCGCGTTCGCGTCGTTGATCGAGTCACGAACGGTCTCTTCGGCTTCCGCGAGCGCTTTCTCCGCCTTGATGCGTTCTGCTTCGGTTTCGCGGCGAAACGCGCCCAGGTCGTCGAGCTGCTCCAGAATCTCTTCCTTCCGGTAACGCCTATCGGACGACATACTTCTTCAGGCACTTGCGGACCGGACGTTTGAGCACGAACGCGCAGTACTCATTGAGCCTCCGGACGCGGAACGAGTAGTACCACTCGACGCTCCATCCCTTTCGGAGGTACCAGATAGTCCCCTGACCCCAGTAGACGAGATCACCGTTTGCCCAGGCGATCCTCTGGCACCTGACCCGGTTCTTGCGGATGCGTTTCGTGCACTTGAGTTCTCGGTTTACGGCATATCGCCAGTTAGCGCCGAAGTGACGGGTGAGTGCCACCCGCATCCACGATCTTGCTTCGTTTCGTCCGAGGAACGGTCGGCCTTTCGGTGGTTTCGCTGGCTTCGGCTTCACCCACGGGGCGGGCCACTCCCAAGGCTTCGAGCCGACGTGACTGTCCGCGTAGATCCATCTCGGCTTGGCCTGGCAAGCTAGGGAACCACTCGCCCGGACGCACCGGAAATCATCGATGTACCGGCTCTGCGCGATCCCTGGCTGGCTCTCGTACCAGTCGAAAAAGCGCGTGATCACATCATGGGCTTCCTCGCAGCTGACACCGCCCCCGACCCCAACCTTCATCACGGAATCAGCGACATTGACACTGGAGCATTTTTGCCCGGCGATCGACGATCCAGGCAACACCAACAACCCAACAGAAAAGGCGACCAGAGTCACCGCCAGAGCGGTCAAACATGCACGACGAGATCCGAACCGTGCGGTGATCCTCGTGATCGTCGCTCCCATGACCCCGTGAGTCTACTGCCGCTCTCGCTGCGCTACTGAAATAGCGACGCAATGTGCGCGAACCGTAGCTGCTCCATCTTCGTCAGTCTCCCAAGACTTCGAAACGCTCGTTTGTCCGGTCGCGAGCCTCTTTCAACGTGTCGCAAGTCAGCAATAGGTCTAACGCGGCTTCAAGCTTTTGACCGGGCCACATCTTGCCGCTCTTCACGTCGTGGGATGGAACGATCGCGGGTCCGAGCTTGTACATGTAGTGCGGGATGTCGAAGTCGTACTTCTTGGTGAATCCAGGGATGAAGTCGCGGGGACGTTGAGTCACCTCGACGTGTTCGACGAAGTTGATTTGCTGGAGCTTCGCGTCGAAGCGGAATCCGAGATAGTTCTTGGGCTCTTTCGGAAAAGAGTGCCCCACGGGGTGGAAGTAATGACCGTGCTTGAGCACGATGTCCAGAGGCGGGATCGGCGTCCAGTCCTCACTCGGCTTCCTGGAAAGCGGCACCACGTAGACCATGTTGTCGCGGATGGATCTGCTGCTCATGAGTCCTTTCAGGTATTGGACAAGTTCTCCGAGGAGTCGCTTCTCGTTAGTCGATCTGACCTGGGCCATCGTGTTCTCGGTGAACCTCACAAGGTCGGTCCAGGAGCGATAGGCGACGGGGATGCGTCGGCCATCGGATCCCTTCACGAACTTCGGGTACTTCCCCTTGGCGAACTCCTGACGGCCCTCGGCCGCGATCAGGATTCCGGCTTTACGCCGGTCTCTGGATCCAGTCTGGTCCTCGCGACCCATCGAAAGCCCGTACTTCGAAAGCTGGTCCTCGCCGGGGACGATCCAGCCACGTTTCGCTTCCACGATCACGTGAGCGTGATCAGTCTCGATTTCGATGTCCGTATACCCGGTTTCAGGTATGTGGTTCTGGAGGCTGATCTGAGTTAGCTCCCCGATGTCACCGAGTTTCAGATCCGTCGTCAGATCGTTAAGGAGCGCGCGTGCCAGAGCATCGGACTGCGAGAGACCCCAGCCGAACGAGTACGTGATGTCGTTCTCCTTCCTCCCGAGAAGATCAAAAACCGTGCCGACATCCCGTCCATGAAGCTTCAGCGAGGTCACCACGAGAACGTACCTGAAAGCGGTCAGATTTCACGGGGAAGCTCGACACTTCAATCGGATGAGTGGTGAAAAGCGAGAATTGACTCCCGATCACAAAGACGCTTGGATGGAGGGTCCGGCAGCCGAGAACGCTTACGAGGAAGACGAAGGTTTCTGGGACAACGGAAAGTTCGTCTCGATGAATGACCTGGCCAGGAGCTGGAACAGAAGGATGGGAAGAGTGGATGAATCGGCATTGGACACGGTGACAGCACCGGAACTGGCCCGCGAGTTGAAGGTTGAGCCGAAGGTCTTTCGCGCGTGGCTTCGCGACGAGTGGCGAGCCGGAAACGAGATCCTGGCGGGCCACGTCCACCAGCAACGGTGGATCTTCAACAAGCGCGACGCCGGACTGCTCAAAGTTCAGTACCGCGGGCACATAGGACTAGACGAGGTTCAGGATTGACGTTGAGCCAGCAGTCCGTTCATGCAGCGAAAGCGGAAGAGCTTGATGACCAGACGGTCGGTCGGGCCTAACGATCACCGAGCAATCCGTCCGGACCGAGAGATTGGCGGGGATTAGAACGGTTTAGCCTCGATTTGGACCCGATTTACACCTTTTGACGGCCGATTTACAGCCGTGTAAAGTCGAAAGCCACCATGACCGAGGACGAGCTGTCCAAGGAGGAGAGGCTTGCCGGTGTGGGGCGTGCCTTCCGTCCTGCCAGCCCTATCGATGACGAAGAGCTGTTCGCCGGACGAGTGGCGCAGCGCGGTGACGTAGTCGCGGCGATATCGGAGACCGGCCTTCATGTGGCCCTCTACGGTGAGCGAGGTGTCGGTAAGACATCGTTGGTCAAAGTGATCAGTGGACGCTTGGATCCCTACAGGAAAGCGCTGGTCAACTGCCAGACGGACGATACGTTCGGTTCGATTTGGATGAACGTGTTTCGCTACCTGAAGATCGACTCCTCCGGGTCTCTTCAGACGCCCGAAGACATCCGATTTGAGTTGCAAGCGCTTGACGGACCAGCGGTGATCGTCATTGACGAGCTTGACCGCTTCGAAGATGATGATGCGCTAACGCTGATGGCTGACACGATCAAGAACCTCTCGGACCATGCAGTACCCGTGACTCTGATCCTCGTCGGCGTGGCCCACTCGATCGGAGAGCTGATTGGCGAGCACGAGTCCATCATTCGGAACCTCCAACAAATCGAGATGCCCCGGATGTCTTACGAGGAACTGGGCTCGATTCTTGACAACGGGGTGCCCCTCACGAAGACGGCAATCGAGCAGGACGCGAAGGACCGCGTGATCTCTCTGTCTGAGGGGCTACCGCACTACACGCACCTTCTTGGCCGAGGTGCGTTCCGCAACGCAATCCAAGAGGACCGAAGCGTGGTGACGTTGGACGATGTTGAGAAATCAATCACGGACGCCGCCACTGGGCACGCACTTGAAGCGCTGTACCACACGGCTGTCCGGAGTTCGCAGATCACGAATCTCTTCAAGCAGGTCTTGCTGGCATGCGCCTTGGCCCCGACGAATCACTTGGGCTACTTCACATCATCCGACGTGCGGACGCCACTCTCGCTCATCTTGAGACGGGAAGTAACTCTTCCCGATTTCACACGGCACCTCAGCGAGTTTCAGGGCGACGAAAGAGGAGGCATCCTGGTGCGAGTCGGGGCATCGAACTCGTACTCGTACCGGTTCTCCGATCCAATGCTCAAACCTTATGTACTCATGCAGTCCATCCGGGAAGGCATCGTGACCAGCGAACAAGTCGATTCGCTACGAAAAGGAGAAGCCGAGATGCCCGGCGCAGCCCCAGACGGTCGGCTCTTCGATCCGGACGCGTGATCTCTCTGGGAAAGCTTCGCGGCCCCGGCCCCGTTGACTCGGAATGAAGGGCCCCGAGGTCGCCTTCCCTACTCGAACCTCACCGCTAGAAGAAATGTCTCTCAAAACGGTCTAGGACCACCATTTGAAAGAGTCAAAAAGGTGAGGTCAGAGCGATGAGGGAGAGATCGGCTTGTCAGCTTGAGCCGTCTTACGGAGACGAGTAATGTTGGGTCTGTTCCAACCAAGGGGGAAGCATGAAGCGCACAGCAGCACTACTGGCCGTGGCTATCGGAGTCTTGGCCTTCTCTCCGTCTGCGGGTGCCGATGAGCCGGTTTACTGGAAGCAGTTGTCAGACACGACTCTTCCGTCGGCAGGACAGTTGGTGAAGCAGCCAGGTCAGATGATCGTCTACAAGCCGAACTCAGCGGGGCAAGTCTGCTCGGGATGCGGGTGGAGGTTGGTCAATCTAGAGTGGGAGAACTGGGGAGGTTCGGTAGCGGTCGGTACTGGCAACGCCGTCCCGATGGGCGGCCCTGGCACATGCGGCTACCCACCTCAGGGATGCAGCTACCCATACAAGAAAGCGTCGGTTTACCTAAGGAAGATCCAGAGCCATTGCGGCCAACGGCGATACATGAGAGTCGGGACGGTCGTGGATGGCGTCGGGGTTCGGTACCCGAAGATTCTCTGTAACGGAACCTTCTACATCAAGCCGAGGCCGAAGCCAAAGCCACGACTCAAGCGCGTCATTGCCAAGAGCCTCTTCAACAGGACGGTCAAATCTAACCTGCCATATAAGGGCAAGCGCAGCGAGCGCAAGTATCTGCGCTGTCATCGAGCGGCAAGGCTTCGGTTTCGCTGCAGGGGCAAGTGGGAGCAGGTCGGCTACTACGATGGCGGCGCGATGCTGCTTTCGTTCAAGATTCGCGGTTGGGTAAAGAGAAGCGGCCGAAACTACACAGTCCGAATCAAGGCGAAGTACTGGGACATCTACGGCGACGGGCTACCGACGAGCGGACCTTACTACTGGGACGATTGGGGCTATTTCGTTGCTCGGTAAAAGCGCAGTTTTACGATCTGCCGACAGGTTCGCCGTGGCTCTCGGTCCCCTCAAAGTGTCGCTCGAAACGGACTAGGACCAGAACGCTTCGCTCACTCAGCAAGGATCTCATCCAGCGGCGACGTCAACGCGAGCCTTCGGAGGTTGGAACTCCAGCACGCGGTTCCGAAGAGCGCATTGGTTTCAGAAATGAAATCGCACCCACCAGTTGTTCGGATCTTGGGTCGCGAAGGCCATCATTTCGGCATTGAAATGCCGAAGAAGTGCGGTTTTTCGGCACTTGATTGCCGAAGAAGTATGGTTTTTCGGCAGAGCACGATTTGCGAACTGGAATAAGCCCTGCTCCACGCCATGCTCTGGACCTCGATTGGGAACGCGGGAATCCCCGTCGCGGCGAAGGCGATCACCAAGTATTTCTCCTGGCAGTAGAGAGATACTTCAAGGTTGCTCTCCTTCATAGGTGAGCGAATCGATTTCCTCGTCCGATAGTTCTCCGAGTTCAAGATCCTTGAGATCTTGGCTTTGGAAAAGCTCGACGTTTCTGTCCTGCATCTCCCTTCCCCTTTCTTCAATCGAAGCTACCTTGGCTTGATCTCCGTCATCGGCGGCATCGACGAGATCACTCAGCAAGTCGGTCTCACTAGCTCGAAGCTGCACGAGATCTAGGAAGAAATCCTGTGCTGGCTCATCTTCAAGCCTTTCGGCTTGATCGCGCGCTCTCTCATACTGGTAACCGGCATTGATGAGTGCGGCCCTGGCAGTCGAAAAGTCTCTCATCTGGAACGCAGTGCGGATCTTCACTTGTTGCCGGTTGGCGAGCTCGAAACGATTCGTCAACTTGGCCAGACTGGCCCGATCCGCCTGGCTATAGCGCTCGGTCTCGGTGGAGCAGCCGGACACCACGAGTGTAGCTAGCAAGCAGAACAAGACGAAACGCGTCAAGGGACTCCTGTGTCCAAAGGGATTCGGCCGGAATCTTAGACACTTGGGTCTGTTGAGACTAGTCGGCACTTGAAGTGAAGGCTTGCTCCTGCGGGAAAGTTGGGTGTCGGCCGAAGTCGTACCCGAAGGAATCACGGGCAACTAGCTGCGTTTTTAATCTCGTGCCCAGTTCCCACAAAGTGATGTCATCCGACCAAGATCGAATACTCCGGTGATCATGCCGAAACCACTCTCGTTGGAAAAGATCTCTTTCGTTGCCGGACCAACTCCGGGAGAGTCCGGGCTCGACGTTGACGGAAGCCAGGTAGTCATCCTCGTGGGTCCCAACAACTCGGGGAAGAGCACGGCGCTTCGGGAGCTGGAAATTTGGTCTTCGGGGAACGAGACTGGCATGAAGGTCATCCAAGGGGCGGACGTTTCCTGGCCGAGCGCAGAGGAAGGTTTCGAAATGATCAGGCAGTTCGAGGCCGATCCACCATCCCCGATCCCACCCGGGCGTCTGTACATCTCCGTGGACAGACCTGGTGCCGAGCGCCCGGTCGAGTTCCAAGTGGATGTTGATGAGATTCGGCAGCTCATGGACCGCGGAGACTTCGGTCCGGTCCGCCACTTCTATCTCCAGCCATTCACGTTACGGCTCGATGGGCGTGGCCGTTTCGGCCTCGCGGATCCTCAGTCGTCCGGCCACTTGCATGAGCCCGCCAAGAATCACTTGGTGCGCCTTCTCCAGTCTGAGGAAGCTAGATCTGAGGTCAGGCAGCTAGTTTGGGACGCTTTTGGGCGTTACTTCTTTGTAGACATGACCGGTCTTACGGACTTGCGGATTAGGATGTCCGAGGTTCCTCCGCCGGACGGAGTAGACGAGCTTTCAGTGCGCCAAGAGAGCTTGGATTTCGCCAATGCTTCCCCGCAATTGACGGAACTCGGTGATGGGGTTCAGGCGTACACGGGCTTGGTTTCCGCGATCGTTGGCATCCCAAGCAGGATTATTCTGATTGATGAGCCGGAGGCGTTCTTGCATCCGATCCTCAGCCGTCGCTTGGGTCGTGACCTCACTCGCTTGGTTGGACGCAGGGAAGGCACCTTGGTTGTCTCGACGCACAGTCCTGACTTCCTCATGGGGTGTATCGAGGAATCCGATTCCTCCACGATCGTCCGGCTCACCTATGAGGGAGGGTTAGCCACAGCCCGATCGCTCGGCGCGTCCGTGCTCGCGGAGCTAATGCGAGACCCGATGCTCCGATCGACCGGAGCGCTTTCAGGACTGTTTCACCGAGCCGTTGTGGTTACGGAAGGAGACAGTGATCGAGTTGTGTACGACGAGGTCAACCGGCGGCTCGGGTTGGACGGAAGGGGCGTAGACGACTGCTTGTTCGTGAATGCGCAGAATTGGCAGACGATCGCGAAACTCCTTCGTCCGCTCAGGGAACTCGGAATTCCGGCCGCGGCGATCGTAGACCTGGACACGATCTGGTCAGATCATCGGTGGGTCAGCTTGTTCGAGGCCGTGGGGATGGACGTGGAAACAAGGGACAGCTTCAACAAGGCAAGAAACGATTGTCGCCTGATCCTCACGGAGTACGAGTCAGCTCGCTTGAAAGCCGAAGGCCTCGACGCTTTGTCGGACGAACGTAGAACCGTCGTGGCAAGGTTCCTAGAAGACGTGTCGCGGTACGGCGTCTTCGTCGTTCCAGTAGGTGAACTGGAAAGCTGGCTCAAGTACCTGGACATCGAAGCATCCAAGTCCTCATGGGTACACGAACTCTTCGACCGAATGGGGACAACTCCTGAATCTGAGTCATGGGTCGGCCCCGGTCAGGACGACATATGGGCTTTCATCGACCAGATCGCTGCCTGGGTGTCGGATTCAAACACGGCAGGTGTCTGAGCAAATCGACAAGGCAGAGACCTAAACAGGCCCGGCCGACTCGACAGTAGTTGGTGCGCCGAACTCCTCGACCCGTCGGACCACAGTCGTGAAATGCGTGACTAACGAGCCTACCGAGCAACGGCCCTGCCGCATCTCAGTATCCCAGCCCCAATACCGCATTCCACCCACATTTAGTGGTTAACGCCGCGCGAAAGAGCAGAAAACAGGGGAAAAGACGTCGAGCCAAGCGAGAAACGGCTCTAGATATGGGTTTCAGAAATGAAAACGTACCCTTAGGGTGACCGTATGAGCTATCGAGTTTCGCGAATTGTGGCTGCGTTTCCTCAACGGAGTGGTCTAGATCGATACTCGGCCCGAAGCGCATCAGCAAGCGTCAACGCGTCCGAGATTCGATTGGAAGGACTGACGCCTTTTGAGGATGAGGGCGACTGCGGTTCAGGTCGCGAAGTTACCCCAGACGGCTCGACGGCTCGCGGCTCCCAGCCAGGCTAGTCCTACTCGCTTTCCCTGTCGAACCAGCTTCTTTCAGGAAGCGATTCAGGGGGCTGACGGCCACTTTTACTAGTTTCGTTCGTCCGGCTTGGTCAACCGTGTTGCGTGAGTGCTGAGGTTCGGCACAGGCCACGGCGCTGACCATAGTCGGACCAGCCGAGGCGAGATGGCTCAGGTTCCGGCTTGAGCAGATCGAGGGTGAACTCTTGACCGAAGAGTCGCTGAAGAACTCTGAGCGGGCGGCGAATCAGCTTGGCGTACCTTCCCTGTCTTGATGAATTCTCAACGGCACCTGAAACAGATCAGGTCGAGAAAGTGGCTTAGAGAGTCGATACCGTCTACGCATGGACTCAGTTTTCGTTAGCTCCATTCAACGCGGTTTCTCCGATGTCAGGCAGGCAGCGGCGGAAGCGATCGGGGCTTATGGATTTCATCCGACGATGGCGGAGACTGCGGGTGCTTCCAGCGACAGTGCGCAGCGAGCTCTACTGGACCTGGTGCGAGATTCCGACGTCTTCTTGCTAATCCTTGGCGAGGTCTACGGCGAAGCGGGGGATTCCGGTTTCAGTCCAACGGAGGACGAGTACAACGAAGCAGTTCGTCTTGGGAAACCAATCTTGGTTCTGAAGCAGGACGTGGACCTGGAGCAGACTCAGGAAGAGTTCCTTGCCCGGATTCGAGGCACTTGGGAGCAGGGAAAGCTGACCGGAACATTCACCTCCGCGGAAGATGTCGGGACGGCCGTGATACGTGCTCTCCGAACCCTTGACGGTCCCAACAGGCCAGCCTCGCAGGAGCAGATCGACGGAGCTTCGGCTCGCGTTCTCGAATTGGTCTCCGAATCGAGGAGCATGGGCGGATCCTCGGCTTCAATCGCAAGGATCGGAATTACCCCAGCCAAGTCCACGATCGTCCTTGGCGCCACCGAGCTGGACGACCCGGCAATAGTCGATCAGATCCTTGGTGAAGCGCGCGTCGCGATTAGTTTCGAATTCGATGTCGCTTAGTGAAACGGTTACCAGGGATGGGATCGAGTTCACGGCCAAGGGGGAAGGAACCTGGGGAGAACTGAGGTTTCTCGTAGCTTCCGATGGATCCGTGGTCGCGGAGGGAATGGTTGGCGGACCCTCAAGCGGCCATTTTTCAGAAAGCGTTGTGATGGCTCCGCGCCTTGAAGCGTTCATCGGCTCGGCACAAGAATTCGCTTCCCGGGTCTGGGGACTAGTCGATAGATCCCACGACATTCGAACACTGCAAGTCGTAGTGGCGATCCCGGACGCGCAGTACAAGAGCTACAGCGAGATCGAGATCGGTTCTTCGATGTCGATGGCAATGAGTCTCCCCAACCTTGTGGTGGTTCCTGATCCGCCGCTTACCGTGGACCGCGATCAGATCGGCACCAGCGAGATCACAGCAATGCTCGTGGCTGAGATGAAACGGGAGTTCACCGATAGTGGAGCCCTGCAGTCGTGAGTTCGCTGCCGCCAACGGTGATTCGCTTGTTCCTTAATGAGGTGATCGATCATCTGAGGGCGATCGAATGGGACGGCGCGGCGGTGTCGGTTGCTAAGTCCGCTGAAATCTTCGAACCGTCTGACAGGGCGGCAGATCTTGAAGCCGAGTATGAGCGGCTCATCCTCTTCGGAGAGATGATCGCGACAAGGTGGATCGAGCGCGTCAGGAGTTTCGCGGCAGGTAGCTCGGTTTTCGTTAGCTCGTCTCAGGTGCGTCCTATTGAGATCCGGGAGGACGCGGGACCGGCAGCTGAAAAGGCAAGAATGATCGCAGACTCAATCACTCTTGAACCCGAATCTCCGGTGGCCAGTGACCTCAACACCGTTCGAGATTCGTTGGTCCACATTGCTTCGGCACTCGATGAGCTTGCTGGATGTGACCCAGCATTTCCAGCGAAAGCAGCCGAGAAGATGATGTCACCAGCCGTTGATGCTCTGCTGAGTTTGGTGGGCATCGGAGTGGTCTCCGACTTGCCTGTGGAAGTCAGGACCATCGTTAACGCGCTTGACCGTATGGACCCTGACCTGACGCTTGTCGAAGGCACGCCGGGTATCGAGAAGACTTCAACGGAAAGCGACACGCACAAGACACTTGTTGACGTTCTTGTTAGTGATCTTGCGATGAAGTTCGGAGAGGTGACGCACGGCGACAACGTAGGGACGTTGCCCTTACCTCCCAAGATCGGAAGGCATCGCCCGGACGTGATCGCCGTCCATGAATTGAGGGGCACGGTGATTGGGGAAGCGAAGACTGGACCTGATCTGACCTCCGATCACTCGAAAGAGCAGATCGAGGATTTTCTGCTCGTTGCAAGCGAAACAGAAGGTCTGGCTCTGCGGTTGGCTGTCCCCAAAGGGTGGAAGGCCAACGCAGAGACAGTCGCGAACGAAGTGTCTGACCACTCTGACAAGCTCACAGTGCTTGAAGTGGACATACCTGGAGTCCCTGGCCCGGCCTAGCTGGACAAGCTAATAGAGAATTCCCGCTCTACGTTTGGAAGTCTGCGCGACTGGCGGTATCTGTCGATGTCCATTAGGCTTTATGCGGGTGGGGAATGGCGATTGAAGGGATTCAACATGGCTGGAAATACGATTGTGCTGCTTTCAAGCGGTAACCGGGCCCGAGTGGAAGAGGAAGCAAATGAGGTGGAAGACCGGACTCTCACAGGAAGGGAGGGTTTCATTCATTTGACAGCGCCCGGAGGGCATGAGGTCTTGGTCAGGGCGAACCACGTGATCGCGATTGAGCCGAACAGCAGCGGCCGTTCCCTTACGACAATCGAACCTCGGGATTAGAAGTCACAGTCGCCACCTGGATTGCCAGCAAGAGTCGCGATGCTCAAGCTCGGGCGTCAAGGTCCGCCGGAACGTCCGACTTCTGATCTTGCATATCGGCTTTCCACAGAACGTGAGACGCATAGGCACCCGCGATGAACGCAACCGCGATAACGACCAAGACAAGATTGAAGAGTAGTTCTGCCACCGACATGGTTCGACTGTAGTCCATGCGCTTGGCGATTTCGCGTTCTTGGAACTACCTCGGAGGCCACTATCTGGTATTTGCGCCCTATTCGAACGGGTCGATCGCTACGAGCGTTGATCTGATGATGGCCTGGAGCAAACATTCCGGGTGGTGGCCCCGCCTGCTACTGACTTCGGGGTCGCTCTCCATACTCACTTTGCCGCTCCTCTTACCATTGGTCGGCACTACCCAGTACGGGGATCCGCTCGCCTTCGGGTGGGCTGTGTTGGCGTTCTCCGCAATGCTGATGATGCCCGGAAGCCTTCGAAGAATCGGAGCGCCGGAGAGAGGCCTCCCATGGTTTCTGTTTCTGACGACAGTTGAGATCCTCGCGATTGTTGCTGTGATCAACGATTGGACCCCGAGTGATAAACGTGATTTCTTGTTCCTCGATGCGAACGTATTGATCGGGATCTTCTGGGGAGTTGCGATTGCATCGTTCTCGGATCTCGTCGCCAAGGCGATATCTGTCTACCTCTTCATCAGGGGAGAGTTCGGGCAAAGAGTTGACCTCGTCTACAAGCCGTCAGGGGAGATCTGACGTTTAATTTTTTGCGGAGCACAGCGGTCCGGGATCGATCTCGTTTCCTAGAAGAACGGAACGTGAGTCCATGCCTGATGGAGGCCCGCGACGCAGAGCAAGGTTCTGGTCGTCCCTGAGTTCCACATGGCGAAGATGAACTCGCGGCTCGTCAGCGACCCAATCGAGCTGATCGGAGGTTCGTTTCGGCTTTGGGGATCAGCCATGGTCACGCCCTCCGCTCGGTCAGAGTCTAAGCGGCCATCCCGATGTGGACGACGCGGCGTCCGTCGGGCAGTTTCCCGTCCGGGTATTTCTCAGCGAGGTCTTTCGCCCGGGCTTCGTCCTTGACGTGGCCGAGTTCGTGAAGCCCGCAGAAGAAGACATCGTCGTCTGCCATCTTCTTGCGTCCCTTCGAAGCATGGTTGTCAATCGTGCTGCGGGTCACGCCTCCTTCTTCGGCGATAGCCTCGGCAGGCTTCTCCTCCAGGTACAGCTGACGTATCACCACGCTCTGGCCGGGGGAAAGCCGCCCGATGGCCTGATCGCAGATCTTCCTGACCGCTGAGAAGTCGTAGAAATTTTCGACGGTGTCGAAAACGTCACGGAACTTGACCCGACGCATCCACGCACCCATATTGAGGTCGCTCCTCATATCCGGAGGGTCGAGATCCATGAGGCCGGAAACGGCCCGACTCACGGCAACCGACTCGGCATCCCCCAGACCTGCCGTTTCCAAATCGGGCAGCTCCTCCTTGAGTTCGTCGAGCGCACGGTACGCGACCGTGGCCTTGAACCAGGAGAAGATCCTGTCCGGGTGAGGGGTGGGGTAGCGGAAGATCGCCTCTAGGGCAGCGCGTCTCGTAACGTCGAACAGATCCTGACGATCAAGATGCTGGATCAGTCGCAGGTCAGCGCCGGATCCACTGAAATCCTTGACCGTGTTGTATCCGCCTCGGGCGTCGATGTACTTCTTGCTGATTCCCCGCCTGATCGGCTCCAGAACCAGGAGGAGAAAGATCAGTCGGAACTCGTTCTTGACGGGGTCCTGGTGCACGGCGTGGATGTGCTCCTCCAGAAAGAGCTGCTTCTGATCGGGGGTGGCCATGGCCTCCAGCCAATTCCACCGCTCCATCAGGTTCGTGATCTTCGAGCCGTGGCGAAGCAGCTCAAGGCGCTTGTGCTCCTCGATGAGGGCTCGGGTCTGAGGGTCGTACGCCGACTCGTCCTTCTTGTACCGGGTCGGCACGAACGAAAGCTCGCGCGACTGGACCACCGGCACCGCCTCCTCAGCCTCTTCTTCACGCACCCGCCGCTGGCTGGATTCGAGATCCGGCCGGTACCTGTTGTCGATCGTTCCATCGAACTTGGTCATGAGAATCCCTTTCTGTTTTAGCGGGCGGACCGGATGTCCGCCCTCACTGCACAGAGCAGGAGCCATCTCTACGCCCACAAGATCTGCCGTGATCGTGAGTAGGATCAGCGGCACTATTGGAGGCTCACGCACCAAGCGATCTCGGATCGGCCTAGCGTCACAGACGCGGAAGCGGTGAAGGTATAAAGAGGTATAAAGGGTCGATTCAAGGTCAAAAAGGGCCAACCGCGCACGCCCTCGCGTGGGCTTCGCGAGATTCCAACGATCGACCCCAAACGCTCCCACTATCAGGGAGTGAGCAAGACCGAACAGAGCCTGACCTGCGGTGGACCTGCCCGGCGCCGTCCGATGCGGTCAGAGTGGGATGCGCGCAAGCCGAACGATTTCGATGCAGTCTTCGCTGACCTGGGGGCGGGGGTGATCGAGGAAGACCAGCCGTACCTGATCTTGGATCGGATCGACCGTAGGGACGCTGGTCGGGAAGAAGTCGAAGCGTTCTGTACCGAGCTCGCTTTTGCCGAGTTGCGCCGATGCCTGGACAACGAGATGGGTGACGAGTTCAGGGAGATCGCGAACAAGATCTCCGCCAACCAAGACCTGACTCTGCTCGAAACGACCTCGGGTCTTCGAGGAGGAACCGAACTCGCGAGGATCCTCCAGACCGAGGGCGACCGTGACTTCAGCCGCTGGCAGTACGAGCTCGTCAAGCAATACCTCACCGCCGTCTCAGCACGACTAGGCGTCAAGTTCAAGGTGATAGAACACGTCGTACCTGGGTGATTTACGACCCGACCGGGCGGGCAGTCCACCTGGGTCGCGGAAAACCATTACTGAAGCTAGAACACGAAACGTTCAGCGGTTAACAATCCGCGAAAGCCAAGAAAACAGCGGATAAGCGTTCTCGCATCCCCGGAAACGGCTCCAACACACGGGTTCCAATCTGAAATCGCACCCTGCTGGCACGAATCAACGCCGTGCTACGTCGCCGGCGGCGGACCCACTCGCTGCTGCGGATCGGTGACATCGAGATCAACGACGTCGAGCACACGGTCAAGGTGAACGACCGATACCTGCGGCTCTCGATGAAGGAGTACGCGCTGCTCAAGATCCTGGCCAAGGAACCGACCCGGGTCTTCTCGAAAGAAGAGCTGCTCCAGGAGGTCTGGGGCTACCAGTCAAACGGCCACACCCGGACCCTCGAGGCTCATTGCAGCCGGCTGCGCAAGAAACTCGACCCGACGCACGGCCGCTACGTCGTCAACTGCTGGGGAGTCGGTTACAGATTGGTGGGGCCGTGAGGGCGCATCTGGTCGACCTGCTGCCGCTGCTGGCCGCCGTGCTGGTGATCCTCGCCCGCGAGGTATGGCTGGCTCATCGTCGCAACCTGGTCAACCGAGCATTGCATGAGGCCCGGCGGCCGCTGCAGGCGATCGCCCTTTCGTTACCCGCCGGGCCGGGCCGATTGACTCCGGCCCTGCCGGTCTGGCAAGCGATCCGGGCGCTGGGGGAGCTCGACCGGCAGGTCAACGGTGGCGCCCCGGACCAGTCCAGACCCGAGCCGATCGCCTGCCGGCTGATGACCGAGGCCTGCGTACGGCGATGGCAGTCGCGGGCCCGCATGGCCGGGAGTGGGATCGAGATGCGCTGGACCGGGCCGGAGGCCCTGGTCACCGGTGATCCGGCCATGCTCTCGGCGGCAGTCGAGAACCTGATCGTCAACGCGATCGAGCACGGCGGACCGCGGATCGTGGTGCGAGCGCTGGTGGTCGGCAGACGGCTGCGGATCGAGGTCAGCGACAACGGCAAGTGCCACCGGCCGGCCGAGCGTTCGGACTGTCCAGCCGAGGTCATGGCCAGGCTGCGGGGCAAGGAGAGGCATGGCCACGGCTTGGCCGTCGTCCGCGACGCCGCCCGCGAGCACGACGGCCGGCTGGAGCTCGACCTCGACGAGCAGGGCTCTACCGCGACCCTGGTCCTGCCCTGCTCGACCCGGGTCGCGGTGTCGGCACCTGGTCTGGTCGGGATCGAGGCCTGACCCGATGAGTCGCCGGCGCCGTGCCCTGGTCATGCTCCTCGCCGCGGCCGGTGCCGCGCTCTTGGCGGTGACCCTGGTCGGCGGCTACTCGTCCTCGGTCGCGGAGAGCTACGGCGAACTGCGCCCGGTCGTGGTGCTGACCCGGAGCCTGGCCCCCGGGCAGGTGATCTCTCCGCGGGTCGCCGCCGGCAGCTTCGAGATCAGGCAGGTGCCGGCCCGGTTCCTGCCGGCCGCCGCGCTCAGTGAACCAGGCCAGGCGGTGGGCATGGAGACCGTCGCGCCGCTCCCGGCCGGCAGCTACTTGACCGGGCCCGGGCTGAAGGCGCCGGGAAACGACAAGCCGAAGCGGCCAGCCGCGGGGAAGGGCCGCCATGCGGTCGAACTGGCGGTTGCCGGGGCGGGCGCCCTGAGCGGTCTGGGCCGGGTCGATGTCCTGATCACCACTGACGACGACCACGGTGGTGGCAAGACGGTGGTCGCGGCTCGTCGGGTGCAGCTGATCTCGATCGGCCGCGCCGGTCAGAGCGAGGCAGGGCCAGGCCTGACCGAGGTCACGCTCGGGCTGACCAACCAGCAGGCGATCCGGCTGGTCGACGCTCAGACATTCGCCCGCCGGATAACCGTGCTGCCACCGGCCGGGGGTTGAGATGGACCCGCGAGGGAGGCTGGCGACAGAGATCAGGGCCGGGCTGATCGAGCAGCGGCGAACCCGGGCGGGCCAGACTGAAGAAGGGATCGAGCAGGCGGTTCGGCGGGCGGTTGACCAGCGGGCGGCGATGCTCTCTCAGGGAGCCCGCGAGGATCTGGTCGAACGCATCCTCCGCGAGGCCTCTGGCCTCGGCCCGCTGGAAGTCCTGCTTGACGACGCCACGGTCGAGGAAGTGATGGTCAACGGCCCGGACCTGGTCTACGTCGAGCGGGCCGGCCGGATCGAACCGGCCGGGGTGAGGTTCGAGGACGAGGAGCAGTTGCGGAACACGATCGAGCGGATCCTCGCCCCGCTCGGCCGGCGGGTCGACGAACTGAGTCCGATGGCCGACGCGCGGCTGCCGGACGGCTCCCGGGTCAACGTGGTGATTCCGCCTCTCGCCGTGGATGGGCCGGCCATCTCGATCCGGCGGTTCCCCGGCGAACGGCCGACCGTGGACGATCTGGTCGGATGGGGAACCTTGACGAGGGCACAGGCCGAGCGACTCGGAAGCGAGGTGGCGGCCCGGCGCAGCATCCTGATCAGCGGTGGCACGGGCTCCGGCAAGACGACCCTGCTCAACGCGCTTTCCGGCTTCATCGAAAGCGGCGAGCGGATCGTCACGATCGAGGACGCGGCCGAGCTCAGCCTCGCCCAGCCCCATGTGGTGCGGCTCGAATCGAGGCCGCCCAGCATCGAGGGCCGGGGCGAAGTGACGATCCGCGACCTGCTTCGCAACGCCCTGCGGATGCGGCCGGACCGGATCCTGATCGGTGAGGTGCGCGGACCGGAAGCGCTCGACCTGCTGACCGCGCTCAACACCGGTCACGATGGGGCGCTTTCGACCGTGCACGCCAGTTCGGCCACCGATGCGCTGGCCCGGATCGAGGTGCTCGCCCTGATGGCCGATGTCGGCCTGCCACTCGACGTGATCGGAGCGCAGCTGCGCCGCGGCATCGATCTGGTCGTGCACATCAGCCGCACCGCCGACGGTGGTCGCAGGGTGACCGGGATCGAGGAGGTGGGCCGGTGAACGGTCTCCTTCCGGCGCTGCTGGCCGGAATTGCTGCCATGTTGGCGGTGGCCGCCGCCGGAGAGGCGCTGGCCGTGGGCAAGGCGAATACGGAAGAGTCGGCGGGTGGTGCCCGGGCTTGGCTGGCGGCGACGATCGAACCCTTGCGCCGGGCCCGCCGAGAGGGCTATCTGCCGACCTCGGACGAGCGCTTCCGACTAGCCCTGCTGTTCAGCCTCGGCGCGGTTGCCGGTGGCTGGTGGTTGGCAGGGCCGGTGGCCGGCCTGATGCTGGCGGTCGCGGCGCCGTTGCTGGCTGGATGGCTGATCTCCCGCGGCCGGCGCCGCTACCGGCGAGCGGTCGAGAAGTCGCTGCCCGAAGTAGCGCGGGCGATCGCCGACTGCCTCAGCGCCGGCCATTCTCCCCGGGGCGCCCTAGGCGCGGCCATCGCCTCGCTCGAAGGCCCGGCGCGAAGCGAGTTCCAAACGATGCGCCACGAACTGGAGGCCGGGGCGCCGACCACCGATGCGGTCAGGAACCTGGCCACGCGGTTCGGCTCGCCCCGGGTCGACGCTTTCGCCACCGCGCTACTCAGCCAGCGGCTGGCCGGTGGTGACCTCGCCGCGCTGCTGCGTCGCTTCGCCGAAGGCGCAGCCGAGCGAGACCGGGTCGCGGAAGACGCCCGGTCAGCCACCGCCCAGGCCCGGTTCACCGGATATCTGGTGGTCGCGATGCCGGTCGGAGCGGCACTGTTCACCGAGCTGCTGCAACCCGGGTTTTTCGCTTCGATCGTCGACTCGGTCCCGGCCCTGATCCTGGTCGGCATCTCTCTCGTCCTCCAGGTCACCGGCTTCATCCTGATCTCGAAACTGGCCCGGATCGGCGTGACATGAGCCTGCTGCCCGCCCTGCTTGCGATGGTCGCCCTGCTGCTGGGTGCCCGCGGGCTGCGGGAGGTGCTGCGCGAAAGCGAAAGGCATGAAGCGGAAGCGAAATCCCGCCGCCAAGGCAAGAGGTTCGGGCGACGTGAGATCGAGGAGACCGACCTGCTCGGGGTCGTGGATCGGGTCCGGCGGGCCGGCCTCGAGGACGTTCTGGCTCCGCGCGCCGTGCTCCTGGGCAAAGCGGTCGCGGCGGCCTTCGGGATGCTCTTCGGCTCCCTGTTCACGAATCTCTTGCCGGGCCGGCTGGCGCCCGTGGTCCTGGTCGCGCTGGCGGCAGGCGGCTTCATCCTGCCCGACTTCCTGCTGGAGAGGACCGCTCGTCGGCGGCATCGCAGCATGGTCGCCGCCCTGCCCGATGTGCTCGACCTGCTGGCCGTGTCGGTCCAGACCGGCCGGGGATTGGGCGGCTGCCTGCTCGATCTGGCCACCTCCGGCCGGGGACCGCTGATCGAGGAGATGGCCCGGGCCGGCGACGACATGGCCTGGGGAAGCGGTCAGGCTGCGGCCCTGGAAGGTCTGCGGAGCAGGATCGGCGGCCCGGAGATCACTTCGTTCGTCTCGACCCTGGAGCGTTCGCGCCGGCTCGGCTCGCCCCTGGCCGACCAGCTCCGTCGCCAGTCGGCGACCCTCCGTCAGGGCCAGCGTCGGGCGATCGAGGAGCAGGCGGCCCGGGCCGCACCGAAGATCCAGCTGGTGATCGCCCTGGTGCTGGTCCCCTCGGTCCTGCTGCTGATCGTCGCCTCGCTCGCCGCCAACGCCGACAGCCTGGTCAACGTCGGCTACTGAGCCGCCGGCTAGCGGGCGAGCCGGCAGACAGTGAGGGTGACGTCGCCGCTTCTGAGGCGAAGGCCGGCGTTTCCCTTGTTGTCGGGGCCTCCCATCAGGGTCGCCGAGCGGGGTGGTACCTGGCCGGCAGGTATGCCCTGGCGGCTGAAACGGGCGACGAAGACCCGGGCCGCCTGACCGGTCGGGTTGCGAACCTCGAAGAGGCCCGGGGGCACCGGGACGCCGCGCGGGCCGGGGAAGAGGTAGGCCGGCTTCACGCAGCGGAGATCCTTCGCCCCCTCGGGCAGGTGGCGGACGGGGCCGACCCCGGAGATCCGGTAAGCGGAGCGGTCGGCCAGGTACTCGGCCCTGCGTCCCTTCTCGTGGATCTCGGACGCGGTGAACCCGATGTCGCCGTACCGGTCGATCGCCCGGGTATAGGCAGCGAGGGAGGGGACGTACAGGTCGTCCATCGCCCGGAAGGGCAGGTTGAGGAAGAAATCCTCGTCCTGGGTGGCGAGATCGTCCGCGTTCAGTCGCGGGTCGGTCGGCCGCACCGCCTCGACCCCGGCCAGGCCGGAGCGAAGCGCGACCGTGATCCCGGAGCGCTGCGAGTCGTTGTGCTCCTCCTGCCGGTAGACGCCGACCAGGCAGAGCACGGCGACGGCGACGGACGTCACCCAGGCGAGGGGCCGGCTCGGCTTTTCGACCTTGATCAGGCTGCCCCAGGTGACCGCGGAAGCGATCAGGAACGGGTACATGTAGCGGCTGCTGTCGAAGTCGCGGCCGTCGGTCGGCACCACGATGACCAGCGCCCACATCGTGATGAGGGCGCTCGCGCCGGCGAAGAAGAGCGGATTGGCCCGACCCTGGCGAAGCAGCCAGGCCAGCAGGACGAAGAGGGCGGCCGCGACCAGCAGGCCGACCGCGGTCTCGGCGCCGGTGCCGATGGCATGGGGCAGGCGAAGCACGTTCTCGACCACCGCCCCGGTCGCCCGGAAGCCCCAGACCGGCAGCATGTAGATCCGTTCCGGTTCCACGCCGTGTTCGGAGGCGCTGGGATAGCCCCGGGCCCAGATCCACCAGGTGAGATAGAGCAGGAACGGGACGGCCGGCACCCAGAGATCCCGCCGGCGCCGGGCGGCCACGAGGAAGACGGTCGCGCCGACCAGGAAAGGCAGCGCCTGGGAGTAGGTGGCCAGGCCGAGGCAGAGGGCCAGGCAGGCCAGCACCGAGCGCGAGGTCTGACGCTCGCTCAACATCAGCAAGGCGAACAGGCCGCAGCCGACCGAGCCCAGCACCGTGATTCCGTTGCCGTGGAAGACGTGGGCAGGGTCGCCGCTGAAGAACAGGACGATCAGGGCGAGAGCCAGGGCGGGCCACTCTCCGCACCAGCGGCGCAACAACCGGAAGAGGATCCAGACGACGCCGACTAGGACAAGGGCGGCGAGCAGCCGGATCAGCCAGTACTCCGGCCCGACCATCTCGAAGAGCAGCTTGTAAAGCAGCTTCGAACTGAGGACCAGATGGCCGACGTACTTCCGGAAAGCCTCGGTCAGGTCGAGGTCCGGACTGAGCATGAACCAGACCAGCTCGTCGGTGCTGAAAGTCAGCCCCCGGCCGATCCACATGTTGAGCAGGACGCTGGCGGCGGAAGCCAGAGCCAGGATGAACTGCGGCCCGATTCTCCGGGTCCGGTTCAAAGGGGCAACCGGCCCGCGGTTTCGCCGGCCGGGGTTGCGGCCTCGCTCACTGGTTCAGCTCGCGCTCGGCCCGAGGCGAGCTCTGCGCCACCTCTTCGAGCAGCCGGGCAGCCACGTAAGCACCGACTTCGGTCACCCGCTCCAGGCCGGCCGTGTCATCCATGTGCTTCGAGACATAGGCGACCAGATGGCCGTTCTCGAGTTCGAAGGCGAAGCTCTTCGGCGGGTTCTCGGCCAGCCAGACGATGAAGCTGGGCGAGAAGAGGCGGCGGACCCAGACGGGATCCTGCCCCTTGTCGACGAAGACCTCGAAGCGCTTGTCGAAAGCCTCGCTTTCCAGGGTGACGCGCTCGAGGCTGCCGCGGAACTTGTCCTCGAGGCCGTCGAGGAAACGGAACCCGGAGAGCTCGACCTGGAGCGAAGCCATGTGCTGGACGATCTCCGGCATCTCGACGTGGATCAAGGTGAACGGGTAGTTGGTCTCGGTTTCGTCGCCGTCCGAATCGCGGTGCACCTCGGTGTATGTGTAGAGCACGACGTCGCCCTCGACCCCTTCGATGAGCTGCCCGGTGAAGACCTCGTCGGTGTTCGACTTGTCGCCCTTGCGCAGCAACGGGGTCAGCTCGGCGATCGCCGGCGACTCGCTGCGGGTCAGGCCATGTGATTGGCAGTAGTAGTCGTAGAAGGCATCTTCGGCCCGGTTGTCGGCGATCCCGAAGACGACCGCGAGCACGATCAGGAAGACGACGACGAAGGCGACCAAGCCGATCACCGGGGAAACGAGCGCGCCGAGGATGCCGCCGAGGATCGAAAGCCCGAGCAGCCAGGCCCAGGTGGACTTCTTTCGCATCAGCTCTTTGAACTTGGCCGAGCGCAGCTGGTTGGCGTGGGTGACCGCGACGGTGCCGGTCGTTTCGTCGTTCGTTTCTTCGCTCATGCGGTGCTCTCCCTTTCGGTTGCCGGTGAGGTCTGTGCGGCCTCTTCCCTGATCCGGGCGGCCACTGCGGTGCCTACTGCGGTCATCTCATCGAGTCCGTCGACACTGTCCCGGTGCTTCGGCACATAGGCGCAAAGCCAGCCGTTCTCGAGTTCGAAGGCGAACTTCTCCGGCGGCGTCTCGGACATCCAGACGATGAAACCGGGGGAGAAGAGCCGCCGGATCCACACCTCGTCCTCGTCCTTGCCGCGGAATATCTCGTACCTGTCCCGCAACGCTTCGCTTTCCAGGGTGACGCGCTCGTGGCTACGGCGGAAGGCGTCCTCGAACTTCTCCAGCGCTTTGAGGCCGGCCTTGCGCTGGACCCGGAGGTCGCGAATCACCGGCAGGGTTTCGGGCAGGCTGACCAGGATCAGGGTGAAGGGGCAGTCCACCTCCTGCTTGTTGCCCTTGCTGTCCCGGGTCTCGACGATGTAGGTCCAGAGCGCGAGCTGACCCTCGACGCCGGGCACGAGCTCACCCTCGAAGAGCACGTCGACCCGTTGCTTGTCGCCCTTGCGCAAAAGCGGGGTCGAGCCATCGAGCGACTTGCTCTGCCGCTTGATCAGGCCGCGGGCTTTGGCGTAGGCCTCGTAGAAGGCCTGGGCGGCACGGTGGTCGGCGATCCAGAACACGATCCCGATCCCGAGCAGGAAAGCGACGACGTAAAAGATCAGGGCGAGGATCGCTCCCCCGATCGCGCCGAGGCCGGCCATGGCGAGGCTGCCGAGGGCCAGGAATACCCAGGTCTTGGGCTTGCCCATGAGCTCCTTGAATTTCGCTCCCCGAAGGGAGTTCGCATCGGCGATCTCGCTCATGGCGGCAGATTATCTGCTCGTCATTCGGTCTTTGCCGGACGACCACTGAAACCTGCGGGCTCACAAGGCACGGGAATGGATGAGCCCGCTCCCTCGGCAGGTGATTCGGACACTGGGCGGTGCAAAGGCCGTTGCAACTTTTGGAAGAAAGTGGGGGGTTGTGTTGCAAAGTGGGGCGAAGTGGGTTATGTTGCCAATCGAGTTGAAGCCAAGGGCCGGGGTGATGGGGCTCCTCCCGCTCTCACCACCCCGGCCCAACTCTTTCCCGGTCAACCAACGGCGGCAAGAAAGGACGAGGAGCGGTGGCGTTCAGAGGCCAGCACGAACACAGCCTCGATTCCAAGGACCGCCTCACGGTGCCCCGCAAGTTCCGTGCCGCACTCGACGATGGATACGTTCTCGCCAAGGGGCCTGATGCCTGCCTCTGGCTCTACGCGACCAAAGACTTCGACGCGATGGAGGAGCGCTACGTAGCTCCCCACAGCCCCTTCGGTGCCGACGCCCGCAACCTGCGCCGGATGATCAACGCCAGTGCCGACGAAGGCGACCTCGACGCGGCCGGTCGGATCCGTATCCCCGCCGAACTCAAGGCGATGGTCGGAATCGACACCGCCTGTACCGTGGTCGGCACCGGCAACTACATCGAGATCTGGGACACGGAAGCCTGGGCGAAGGTCAACGCGGAACTGCTCGGCCAGTTCCCCGAAGTGGCCGAGAACCTCGCAGGGGGCGGAGAGTGACCGCGCTCGCGCGGCTCGCCCCGACCGGAGCCAAGGTGAGCGACTCGCGTGACATCCGACCCCGCCCCGACCAGGGACCGCGCGGCCACCTTCCCGTCCTGGCACCGGAGCTGGTCGACCTGATCGGCCCCCAGCCCGGTGAGACCGTCATCGACTGCACCTTCGGCGCCGGCGGACACGCCCGGCTGGTCGCCGAACGGATCGGCCCGGAAGGCACCCTGATCGCGATCGACCGTGACCCGATCGCCCAGGCCCGCTTCCAGGAGTTTGCGACCGAGGCCGGCTGTCGCACCAGGTTCGTCGCATCCGAGTTCAGCCTGGCCTTGAAATCCCTGCAAAATGAAGGTATTCGGGCCTCCGCGCTGTACATGGACCTTGGGATGTCTTCACTCCAGGTGGACGCTGCCGAGCGCGGCTTCTCCTACTCACATGACGCGCCCCTCGATATGCGGATGGATCCGCGGCAGAGCCTCACCGCCGAAGAGATTCTCAATACCTGGTCCGAGCAGCAGCTCAGCCACATGCTGCGCGAACTCGGGGAAGAGCGCTACGCCGGCGGCATCAGCCGCCAGATCGTCGCCCGGCGCCCCCTTCACACGACCGCGGAACTGGTCGAAGCGATCAAGGCCGGGATGCCGGCCGCGGCCCGGTTCGGCTCCGGCCACCCGGCCCGTCGTAGCTTCCAGGCGCTCCGGATCGCCGTCAACGGTGAACTCGAGGCGGTGGACGCCGCCCTGCCGATCGCCTGGGACACGCTCGACATCGGCGGCCGCATGGCGGTGATCTCCTTCCACTCGCTGGAAGACCGCCGGATCAAGCGCTTCTTCAACGACCTCGCCACCGGCTGCATCTGCCCGCCCGAGCTGCCGGTCTGCGTCTGCGGCCACGAACCCGAGGCCGAGGTGCTGACCCGCCGGCCGATCTCAGCCGACGAGGACGAGGTTGCGGCCAATCCGCGGGCCCGTTCGGCCCGGTTGCGCGGCGCGCTGAAGCTGCGTGAGAGCGAGCCGGCCGGCGCGAATCCGGGCCGGAGAGGGGAGGTCCGCTGATGGCCGCCCCTGCCCGCGCCGTTCCCGTCCTGCCCGCCCGGGTCCCGGCCCGCCGGACCATGCCCCGGCGCCGGCCGGCCACCCGTCGCCGCCCGGGCACTCGGCAGCACTCTGGTCTGCGCCTGATCGGCAAGAGCGCCCATGCGGTAACTCACTTCCCTGAATCCGGCCTGGTCCGGACCGCGGCCACCGGCCGTCGCTGGATCTTCGTGATCGGTGCGCTGCTGCTGGCGATCGTCGCGATCAACGTGGTCACGGTCAGCTACGGCTCGATGGCCAGCAAGATCGAAACCCAGATCGAATCGATCGAACGGCAGAACGCGATCCTCAAGTCATCGGAGACCGCAGCCCTGGCCATGCCGCGGGTCCAGGCGCAGGCCGAGTCCGAGGGCATGTACCTGCCGGAGCCCGATGAGATCCACTACCGCTCCTTCCAACCGGGTGACTACGCGGCGGCGGCGGAACGACTGGCGGCCGGAGGATGAGGGTTCCCCGCTTGGAAAAGCGGACCGGCCTGCTCTTCGCGGTCAGTCTGGCGCTCCTGCTCGGGCTCTTTGCCCGGGCTTTTCTGCTTCAGGTGGTCCAGGGATCCTCGCTCGCCTCCCAGGCGAGGGGCCAGCAGGAAGACATGATCGAGGTGCCGGGCATGCGCGGCTCGATCCTCGACCGCAACGGCCAGCCGCTGGCCAGCTCGGAGCCGGGCGCGAACATCGTCGCCACGCCCTACCAGATCGTCGATCCGCCGGAAACCGCCCGCAAACTCGCCAAGGCACTCCACATGAGCCGGGCCGATGCGCTCGAGGCGATCACCGCGCCGGGCGGCTTCTCCTACGTCAAGAAGGCGGCGACGCCAGAGGAATCGGACGCGGTCGAGAAGTTGAACCTCGCCGGGATCACCCAGGAACCACTCACCCTGCGGATCCGGCCCCAGGGGAACATCGCCTCCCAGGTGGTCGGCCAGATCGATGGCGACGGGGTGGCGACGACCGGCATCGAAGCGATGGAGAACGACGTGCTGGCCGGCGTCAACGGCGAGCAGCGGATAGTCAAGGGGTCGAACGGCGACCCGCTCCGGTTCGAGAACCTGCGTGACACCAAGAACGGCGACTCGGTCCAGCTGACCATCGACTCGACGATCCAGGCGGAGGCGGAAAACGTGCTGTCCGAGATCGGCGAGCAGAGCAACCCGATCAACGCCTCGGCGATCGTCATGGACGCCCGCAACTCGGACCTCCTGGCGATGGCAAACTGGCCGGGCGTGAACCTCGACGAGGTCAAGGATCCCGAGGATCTGCTCAACGTTGGCACCGGGTACACCTATGAGCCCGGCTCGACCTTCAAGGCGATCACCGTGGCTTCAGCGCTGGAAACCGGGACGGTCACCCCGAGCAGCACCTTCACCCTCGCCCCTTCGATCCAGGTCTACGACCGGACGATCGAGGAAAGCCACCCCCGCGGGACCGTGGACCTCAGCGTGGGGGACATTCTGGCCCAGTCCTCGAACGTCGGCGCGGTGACCATCGGCCTCGAGATGGGCGGGCGCAAGTTCAGCAAGTGGATCAACCGCTTCGGGTTCGGGCAGCCGACCGGGATCGAATACCCGAACGAGGAACAGGGCATCGTGCTGCCCTACAGCGACTGGTCCGGCTCGACCATCGGCAACGTGCCGATGGGCCAGGGGCTGGCCGTCACGCCGATCCAGATGGTCCAGGCCTACGGCGCCCTGGCCAACGGCGGCATCCTCCGCACGCCGCGCCTGATCGAGAAGATCGGGGGCCAGCCGGTGCCGGAAGAGAAGGGACGCCGGATCATCAAGCCGCAAGTCGCTTCCGAAGTCAGGAACATGCTGAAGGGCGTGCTCGCCGCGGGCGGCACCGCCTCTGAGGTTTCGGTGCCCGGCTACAGCCTGGCCGGCAAGACCGGCACGGCCCAGGTCGCGACCAAGGACGGCTACTCGGACACCAAGTACGTAGCTTCCTTCGTCGGCGTGGCCCCGGCCGACGACCCGCGGATCGTGGTCTCGATCATGGTCAACCAGCCCGAGGGAGCCCACACTGGCGGTGAAGTGGCCGCCCCGGGATTCGGCGAGCTGGCAGCCTTCACGCTGCCGTATCTGGGCGTCCCGACCGATCAGTGAGGCCGTGATAACACCCCAGCCGGAGCCCCTTCCTTCTGTCCGTGAATGTGAGAGGAAGGGGCGGGTCAAGGGTAGTCCCGCCCACCCAGGGCGGGTCGGACCCCGCCCGACTTCTAGAATCATGGTCATGCGGCTGGACCAACTTGCCCGGGATCTGGCCTCGTCCGAGTTAGTCGGCGACCCGGGAACCGACATAGCTTCGCTTGCCTTCGACAACCGGAAAGTCACTCCGGGAGCGCTTTTCTTCTGCGTCCGCGGGGAAAAGAGCGACGGGCATGACTTCGCGCCGGCCGCGGTCGAGGCCGGGGCCGCGGCCCTGGTCTGCGAGCGGAGGCTCGAACTCGAAGTGCCGCAGCTCGTCGTTGACGACTCCCGGGCCGCGATGGCACCGATCGCCGCCTGCTTCAATGGCTATCCGACCCAGGAGATGAAAGTGGCCGGCATCACCGGCACGAACGGCAAGACGACCACCGCTTTCCTGCTGCGCGACATGCTCGAATACGCTGGGGTGCCGAGCGGCCTGATGGGCACCGTCAAGCAGGTGGTCGGGGGGGTGGAGGAAGAGGTGGTCAGGACCACGCCCGAGGCGATCGACCTCCAGGCCTCCTTCCGCCGGATGTCGGAAGCCGGCGACGAGGCTTGCGTGATGGAGGTTTCTTCGCATGCGATGGTGATGCACCGGGCCGACGCGATCGATTTCGACCTCGCTGTCTTCACCAACCTGACCCAGGACCATCTCGATTTCCACGCCGACATGGAGGATTACTTCCAGGCCAAGCGGCTGCTCTTCGCGGCCGGGCCGGGTGCGGCAGTGGTCAACGTCGACGACGAGTACGGTCGCCGGCTGGCCACAGAGTTCGACTGCCTGACCTACTCGGCCAGCGGGTCGGCCGCCGACTATGCGGCGGTGGACGTGGGCTTCGACGCCGGCGGCGCGGCTTTCACGGTCCAGTCCGAGCATGGTGAACTGGCGGTCAGGACCGGCCTGCCGGGCAGCTTCAACGTGGCCAACGCGCTGGCCGCACTGGCCGGGGCGATCGCGCTCGGCGTCGACCCGCACGAAGCAGCGGCCGGACTGGCCGAGGCCGGCCGGGTGCCCGGGCGCTTCGAGCCGATCGACGAGGGCCAGAGTTTCGCGGTATTGGTCGACTATGCGCATACGCCCGACTCGGTCGAGAACGTACTGCGGGCAGCCCGCGGCCTGACCGAAGGCCGATTGATCGCGATCGTCGGGGCCGGGGGCGACCGGGACCGGGCCAAGCGGCCGTTGATGGGGAAGGCCGGGGCCGAGTTGGCCGACCTCACCGTGATCACCTCCGACAACCCCCGCTCCGAGGATCCGGCCCGGATCATCGAGGACGTGCTGGCTGGGATCGAAGACCGTGAGTCGGTCGTGGTCGAAGAGGACCGCGACCAGGCGATCGGCCTGGCGATCCGCGAGGCCGGGGCGGGCGACACCGTGGTGATCGCCGGCAAGGGCCACGAGCAGGGCCAGGAATTCGAGAACGGGCGGAAGATTCCCTTCGACGATCGTGACGTGGCCCGTCGTCATCTCCGCGAATTGAACGGGAAGCCGGCGTGATCGAACTGACCACCGAGAACATGGCGGCGGCAATGGGCGCCGAGGTCATCTCGCGCGGACCGGGCGGGGTGCCGGGCCGGGCCGAGATCGATTCGCGCAAGATCACGGGCGGCGAGCTCTTCTTCGGGCTGACCGGCGGCCAGAGCGACGGCGGCGAGCATGCGCGGGCGGCACTGGAGGCCGGCGCCTGGGGGGTCGTAGTCACACCCGAAAGGGCGGCCGGGCTGGCCGAAACCGGGGCTTTCGTCTTCGCAGCCGAGGATCCATTGCTCGCCCTGCAGATGCTGGCCCGAGCCTGGCGCCGAGAGCTCGGCGCCACCGTGATCGGGATCACCGGCTCGGTCGGCAAGACCTCGGTCAAGGACATCACCCGGGCGCTGCTGCCGGGCTCCGTCCACGCCTCGGCGGAGAACTTCAACACCGAGATCGGCCTGCCCATGACCATCCTCGAAGCGCCGGCCGAAACGGAGACCCTGGTGCTGGAGATGGCGATGCGGGGCCGAGGGCAGATCGCCGAGCTGGCGATGATCGCCGAGCCGGACATCGGGGTGATCACCAACGTCGGTCCCGTCCATGTGGAGCTGCTCGGGTCGATCGAGGCGGTGGCAGCCGCCAAGGCCGAGCTGATCGGTGGCCTGAGGGAAGGCGGGGCAATGGTGGTGCCGTGGGAAGCAGGCCATCTGGAGCCGCTGCTGGACGGGGTGCCCGGATTGATCCGCTTCGGCGGCGCGGGCGACGTGCGGGTCGTCGAGCAGGAAGTGGTCGCCGGTGCGACCAGGGCCCGGATCGAAACCCTCCAGGGCTCACAGGCCTTCGAATTTCCCTTTGCCGAGCCGCATAACCTGATCAACGCCCAGGCGGCGATCGCCGCCGGGGTGGCGGCCGGATTCACCCCGGCCGAACTCGCCGCGAGGACCGACGGCATCGCTTTCTCCCGCTTCCGCAACGAACACATCGATCTCGGTGACCGTGGTCTCATCGTCAACGACTGCTACAACGCAAACCCTGTCTCGATGCGCGCCGCTCTCGAATACCTCGCCCAGATCGACCGCGACCGAAAGCTCGCGGTGCTCGGCCTGATGGCTGAACTCGGGCCGGGTGAGGTGGGTTTCCACGAGGAGATCGGCCGGGTTGCGCGGGATCTCGGGATCGAGGTGATCTCGGTCGGTGACCTGGCCCGCGCGTATGACCCCGACCTCAAGGCCGGCAGCCCGGAAGAAGCCGCCCGGCTGCTCGGCGAGCGGCTCGGCCCGGACGTGGCCGTGCTGATCAAGGGATCCCGCGCGGCCGGGCTCGAACGGGTCACCGAACTGGTCACGGCCGCCGCCTCAGAGTCCGACCTGTCGGGTTCCGCCGGCCGGGGGAGCGCCGCCTGATGGGCGAGATCGTGATCGGGGCAATGGCCTCGATGCTCATCTGCCTTTTCCTCTCGCCGCGGTTCATCGAGTTCCTGCGGGCTCGTGAGTTCGGCCAGCACATCCGGGAGGAAGGCCCGGCCGGTCATCAGACTAAGGCCGGCACCCCGACCATGGGCGGCCTGATCATCTTCACCGCGATCATCGTGCCGTTCCTGGTCCTCTCCGAGCGGGATGCCGCTGCGATGACCGTGTTCGGGGTGGCGCTCGGCTGCGCCGCGCTCGGTTTCGCCGACGACTACATCAAGATCATCAAACGCCGCTCGCTCGGCCTTCCGGGCCGCTACAAGCTGCTCGGCCAGGTCGTGCTGGCACTGATCCTCTGGTGGGTCGCCCGCCATGAGGTCGGCCTCGAACCGGTGATCCATTTCCGGATCGGCGACCTGACCTGGCACATCGGCCCGGTCGCCTATTTCATCCTCGTTTTCCTGGTCCTGGCCGGGGCGACCAACGGGGTCAATCTGACCGACGGCCTCGACGGCCTTGCCGCCGGGTCCAGCGCGATCGTCTTGCTCGCCTACACGGCGATCTCCTACATCACGGTCGGCCAGCACGACCTCGCCCTTTTCGCGGTCTGCCTGGTCGGCGGCTGCATCGGCTTCCTCTGGTTCAACGCCTTCCCGGCGACGATCTTCATGGGCGATACCGGCTCGCTCGGCTTAGGCGGCGCCATAGGTGCGCTCGCGGTCATGACCCAGACCGAGGTGCTGCTGATCGTGATCGGCGGGATCTTCGTGATCGAGGCCCTCTCGGTCCTGATCCAGGTCTTCTCCTTCAAGACCTTCGGCCGCCGAGTGCTGATGATGGCCCCGCTCCACCATCACTTCGAGATGATGGCCTGGTCCGAAACCAAGATCATGCTCCGCTTCTGGATAATCGCCGCCGTCTGCAGCGGGATCGGGTTCGCCATCTACCAACACTCGATCGGCCGATAGGCCCGGGCGGCGCCAGGAACCACCGGACGCCCGCTGCGCCGCGTCCGGTGAGGTTGAGATTCTCGCCACATAGCGCTCGAAATTTCAACCTCAGCGCGCCTGACTGCGGAACCGCAAGATTTCGGTTCTGGGGCAGGTATTTCGGCCCTGGTGGGGAAGACTCTTGAGTGGAGTATGTCCGCTCATCGAAGGCCCGGCCGCCGCTTCCCGAAGGGCCTTTTCTCGTAGTCGGGCTGGCGCGCTCGGGAGTAGCTGCCGCCAAGGCGCTCAAAGCGCTTGACCAAGCGGTTTTCGGGGTTGACTCCGGGGAGCCGGAAGGGCTTGACGTTCTGCGTGAGTCGGGCATCGGGTTCGAGACCTCGGTCAGCGGCACCGACCGGCTCGAAGGCGTCGCCACCGTGATCAAGAGCCCCGGGGTGCCGGAGTCGGCCGAAGTGATCGCCGAGGCGTCCCGTCGCGGCGTCACGGTGATCGGTGAACTCGAACTCGGCTGGCGGATGTTCGAAGCCCCGGTCGTCGCGATCACCGGCACCAACGGCAAGACGACCACCACCGAGCTCACCGCCCATCTTTTCCGCTCGGCCGGCCGGCCCGTCTCCGCCGCCGGCAACGTCGGTCATCCGGTCTGCGAAGTCGCGATGGAAGCGGCCGCCGGCCACGAGGTCGGCACCGTGGTCTGTGAATGCTCCAGCTTCCAGCTCGAGGACTCGACCGAATTCTCGCCCGAAGTTGCCGTCTTCCTCAACCTCGGGCCGGATCATCTCGACCGGCACGGCAACCTCGACTCCTACCGCGAGGCGAAGCTGAAGGTGTTCGCCAACCAGGGCGACGGAGACGTGGCCGTGCTCAACGTCGACGACCCGGCGGTCGCCACGATCGAGACGGCCGCCGCCCAGATCCGCTTCTCGACCGCCGGTTCGGATCGGGCGCAGATCACGCTCGAAGGCGAGCGGATCATGGTCGACGGCGAGGCGCTGATCGAAACTTCTGAGATGCAGGTGATCGGCCGCCACAACGTCGCGAACGCGATGGCCGGCGCCGCCTCGGCACTCGCCCTCGGACTCGGGCTGGAAGAGGTCGCTGCCGGGCTGCGGAGCTTCCCCCCGGTGGCACACCGCTACGAACCGGTGGCGGAGATCGAAGGTGTCGTCTTCATCAACGACTCGAAGGCGACCAACGTCGACGCCACCCTGGCCGCGCTCGGTTCCTCAGACCGGCCCCTTCACCTGATCCTCGGCGGCAGCGTCAAGGGCGAGCCCTTCGACGGGCTGGCCGGTCCGGTCGCCGAACACTGCCGCGGCGTCTACCTGATCGGTGAGACCGCGGATGAGATCGGCCGGGCCCTGGAGCCGGCCGGAATCGAGATCGTGCGTTACTGCGAAGACCTGGAAGCGGCCGTCTCCGAGGCGGCCGGCGCCGCGGTGCCGGGCGAGGCGGTCCTGCTCTCGCCTGCCTGCGCGAGTTTCGACCAGTTCAAGAACTACGAGGACCGGGGCGACAGCTTCCGGCGGCTCGTGGAGGAGCTCGATGTCTGAGCGGTCCGGCAAGAAGCGGGGCAAGGCTTCGCGCAAGAGCAAGCCCTCGACCCGCGGCAGCGCCCTCCGGCCGGCCCGGGTCGCGGAGAAGGGGTTCTCGACCGAGTACAGCCTGTTGCTGACCGCGACCATGATCCTGCTCGCCTTCGGCGTGGTGATGGTCTTCTCGGCCAGCTCGACCAGCCGGATCCTCAGCGACGGCAGCCTCGCCGACAGCACCTTCTACCTCAAGAAAACCCTGATCGCGGTGCTGATCGGTCTGATCTGCATGTGGTTCGTGATGCGGGGAAGCCTCACCCGGTTCCGCGAAATGACGCCGAAGTTCATGGTCGGCACCCTGATCGCGCTGGTCGCGGTGCTCTTCGTGGGTACCGCCGTCAACGGCACCAAGGGCTGGTTCATGTTCGGCCCGATCCAGATCCAGCCGGCCGAGTTCGTCAAGCTCGGGCTGGTCCTCTACGGGGCCAACCTGCTGGCCGACCGGCCCGACCGGCTGCACTCGATCCGGGAGATGGGCCCGTACCTCGGCATGACCGGCGTCGCGCTGCTGCTGGTCCTCGCCCAGCCCGACATGGGGTCGGCCATGGTCGCCGTCTTCGCCGTCTTCGTGACCCTGTTCGCGGCCGGTGCCCGGCCACGCGACCTCGGCCTGCTGGCCGGTGGGGTCGGGACGTTCGCCTTCATGTTCGCCCTGGCCGCGCCCTACCGGCGTGACCGCCTGCTCACCTTCCTCAACCCGGACGGTGACGTGGCTGGCAATGGGTTCCAGATCATCCAGGCGAAGATCGCGATCGGCTCCGGCGGCATCGACGGGGTCGGGATCGGGAACGGCGTGCAGAAAGCCTTCTACCTGCCGGAAGCGCACACCGACATGATCTCGGCGGTGATCGGCGAGGAGTTCGGCTTCCTCGGCATGGTCGCGCTGATCCTCGTCTACGGGCTGCTCGGCTACGCCGGTTTCCAGATCGCCCGCAAGGCGAAGGACGACTACGGCCGGATCCTGGCCGGAGGCCTGACCGGCCTGATCCTGATCCAAGCCTGCATCAACCTCTACGCGGTGATGGGCATGGCCCCGCTGACCGGCGTGCCGCTGCCGCTCGTCTCCTACGGCAACAACAGCTTGATCGTCAGCCTGATCTCGATCGGCCTGATCCTCAACGTCGGGCGTGGCGGCAGGGCGGCAACCGTGCGCAAACCGGTCGGCCGCAGGGGGCCGGGACGGAATGCGAGACTGCGCCTGATCGATGGAGATGGCGGCAGAAGCACAAAGAAAAGGACATCCGATGCCGAGCGTCGTGATAGCGGCCGGCGGTACGGCGGGGCACGTGGTGCCCGCCCTCGCCATAGCCGACGAGCTACGAGATAAAGGCGTGACCGTGTCCTTCCTCGGCGCCCGCGGAAAGCTCGAGGCAGAGCTGGTGCCGAAAGCCGGGTACGAGGTCGACCTGCTCGACCTCTCGGGCATCGACCGGAAGAACCCGCTCAAGGCGGCCCGGGCGGCGCTTCAGGCTGCGGCGGCGATCCCCAAGGCCCGCAAGCTGATCAAGTCGCGCGGGGCCGACGCGGTGGTCGGTGGCGGCGGGTTCGTGGCCGGTCCGGCCGGGGTGGCGGCCCGACGTCTCAAACTTCCGCTGGTCCTGACCGAGGCCGACCGTCACCTGGGCCTGGCCAACCGCTTGCTGGCCAGGCGGGCCGACCGGGTCTGCCTCGCCTTCGAGATCGAGGGTATCGACGGGGCCAACGTCAAGCTGACCGGCCGCCCGGTCGGTCGCGCGGTGCTGAACGCCGACCGTGTCCGGGCCCGCGCTCGGTTCGGAATCGATGCGGAAGCGAGCTGCCTGCTGGTCATGGGCGGCAGCCAGGGTGCCCGGACCATCAATTTCGCCTCCATCGAGGCATTGGCCGAGCGGCCCGGCCGGGACTTCGACGTGATCCACGTCTCCGGTTCCCGGGATCATGCCGCCCTGGCCGAACGCCTTTCTGCGGCCGAGCATGCCGATCGCTACACCCTGCTCGAGTACGAACCCGACATGGGCGACGGGATCGCTGCCAGCGACCTCGCCCTGGCCCGCTCCGGCGCTTCGGTCTTCGAACTCGCCGCGCTGGGCCGGGCCGCTGTACTGGTGCCCTACCCGTACGCGACCGGCGACCACCAGAGCGCCAACGCCGAGTGGATGGCCTCGGCCGGGGCAGCGGTAGTGGTGCCCGACTCCGAGCTCGACGCCGACCGCCTGCTGGCGGAAGTGGGTGAAATCCTCGGTGATCCGGCCCGGCTCGGTGAGATGTCGGCCGCGTCGAAATCCTTGGCTCGCCCGAACGCGGCCGCCGACGTCGCCGACGAAGTGATGAAGCTGATCGGAGCCGCAGCATGAGCTGGGATGGACGCCGGATACATCTGATCGGGGCCGGCGGGGCCGGGATGTCCGGCCTGGCCTGGGCGGCGCATCAGCTCGGTGCCTCGGTCACCGGCAGCGACCGTTCCGACTCCACTTATATGGAGCGGCTGCGGGCCGCCGGGATCGGGGTGACGGTCGGCCACGACCCGGCCAACCTGCCGGAGGGCGCCGAAGTGATCGTCTCCACCGCGATCGGCGAGGACAATCCCGAGCTGGTCACCGCCCGTGAACGGGGACTGACCGTCAAACACCGCTCCGAGCTGCTGGCCGAACTCTGCTCGGCCCGCCGGCAGATCGCTGTCGCGGGGACCCATGGCAAGACCACGACGACCGGCATGCTGACCTGGGCGCTGCGTGAGCTCGGCCAGGAACCGTCCTTCTTCATCGGTGGCGAACTGCCCGGGCTTGGTCCGGAAGGCGGCGCGGCCAACAGCGGTTGGAGCGACGGCGAGTGGGTGGTGGTCGAAGCCGACGAATCGGACGGCAGCTTCCTCACCCTCGACCCCGAAGTCGCGGTGATCACCAACATCGAGATGGACCATCACGCCCGCTGGGACAACCTCGCCCAACTGCGAGGCGCGTTCCACGACTTCGCGGCCAAGGCAAGGGCCGTTGTGCTGCCTGCCGCCGACACCGAACTGGCGGCCGGGCTGGAGTCGGCCGACCGGGAGGTCGCGCCCTTCGACCTGTCCCGCCCAGGCCCGGTCGAGCTCGGACTTTCGGTTCCGGGCGCCCACAACCGACTCAACGCCCGGGCGGCGATCGGTGCTCTGGTCGCGGCCGGGTTCGGGGAGGACGAGGCAGCCGAGGCGCTGCGCGGCTTCACCGGAGTCAAGCGCCGGCAGGAGTTCAAGGGCGAGATCCGCGGAGCCCGGGTATATGACGACTACGCCCACCATCCGACCGAAGTGGAAGCGGCACTCGAGGCGCTCCGCGAGTTCGGTCCGGATCGGCTGGTCGCCGTCTTCCAGCCTCATCTCTACTCCCGGACCAAGATCTTCAGCCAGCAGTTCGGCGCCGCCCTGGCCGGGGCCGACGAGGTCGTGGTGCTCGACGTCTATCCGGCCCGCGAGGAACCGGTCGGGCCGCTGGCCGGAGTGAGCGGGCTCGATGTGCTGCGGGCCGCGGCGGACCGCGCCCACGGCAAGCCCTGCTACTGGGCGCCGGACCTCGACGCGGCCGAACGGATCGTCCGCGGCCGCGCCACTGACGGAACGATCATCTCCACCCTCGGGGCCGGCGACATCACCCGGCTCTCCGATCGGCTGGTGGCCTCGTGAGCGCCAGCGCCTCCAGCCGCGGTAGGGCGGCGACCCGGCGCAGCCCGGTCTCGCGGACCAGCGAGCTGGCCAGGAAGCGCGAGCGCCGCAGCTTCCGCTTCCGCCTCTTCGCCTTCGTCGGATTGATCCTGGTGCTGGTCCTTGGCGCCGCGTACATGTTCTGGCTGCGCGATTCTTCCTTCGTTGCGATCAACAAGCTCAAGGTAGTCGGGGTCGACACGAAGAGCAAAGAGGGCCAGCAGATCGACCAAGCGGTTCGGACCGCGATGGGCGAGATGACCACCCTGCATGTCCAACCGGAAATCCTCGACCAGGAGCTGGCCCGATTCCCGCGGGTCGCCGGAGCGGAGATCAAGACCACCTTCCCCGACTCGGCGTCGGTCACGGTCCAGGTCCGGGAGAACGGGTCGATCTACGGGGACGGTTCGAACGCCATGTTGATCGCCACCGACGGAACCGTCCTTGGGCCGGCCGATGGGCAGGAGGGGAGCCTGCCGCAGATCAACCTCGGCGAATCGTCCAGCGGGACCACCCAGGCCGATGCCAAAGACGGAAAGGGCAGTCCACCAGCCTCGTCTGAGGCGGTCGCCGGGCAGAAACTCACCGGACGGGCGCTCAACCAGGCCCTGGTCCTGGGCGCCACGCCGGAGCAGTTCCGCCAGTACGTGACCGACAGCCGCTCGACCGCGGAGGGGGTGGAAGTCGAGCTCGACGACGGGCTGACGCTGCTCTTCGGCGAGCCGACCCACGCGGACGAGAAGTGGCGGACGGCGGCGGCGTTGATTGCCGACCCGAGCTTCGATACCAGCAGTTATGTCGACTTGAGCGTTCCCCGCCGGCCGGCGGTGAGTGCCGGAGCCACGACTGAATCGGTCCCGGAAGACGGGTCGGAGGCGGTCTCGACTGATCCCGTTTCGGGCTGAGGGGCGAGGCCGCTCAAAGCCGCATTCAGTCAGGGCTTGAACCGCCCGCCCTCCGAAAGGGCGTAGATCCCATACCTAACCCTCGATCAAAGCTTCAGGGTCGTCAAACCCTCAAGTAATAGTCAAGGAATCGGGCCTGCAGGATGCCATGCGGCACGTTGACAGTTACGTCATAATGCCCTACGTTGAGCGAAATTCCGGAGCCCGGAAAGTCTTGGCAACCCTGAAGCGGATGTGCAGACTGGCGGTTTCCGGAGGCTTCAACTCAAAGCAAAGATTTGGAACGGAATGATGGAGACCACATACCTGGCGGTAATCAAGGTCGTCGGCTGCGGCGGCGGCGGTACCAACGCGGTGAGCCGGATGGTCGACGCGGGAGTGCGCGGCGTCGAGTTCATCGCGGTCAACACCGATGCCCAGGCACTGCAGGCCTGTGATGCCGACATCAAGATCTCGATCGGTCAAGAGCTGACCCGCGGTCTCGGTGCCGGCGGGCGGCCCGAAATCGGTGCCGGCGCGGCGGCCGAAACTCGCGACGAAATCAAGGAGGCGCTCAAGGGCGCCGACATGGTCTTCGTCACCGCCGGCGAAGGTGGCGGCACGGGTACCGGCTCGGCCCCGGTGATCGCCGAGATCGCCAAGGAAGAGATCGGCGCCCTCACCGTCGGCGCGGTGACCAAGCCCTTCGAGTTCGAAGGCAAGAAGCGCATGCAGCAGGCGATGGAAGGCATCGAGAAGCTGCGCAACCATGTCGACACGCTGATCATCGTTCCGAACGAGAAGCTGCTCCAGGCGGTAGAGCGCCGGACCAGCGTCCTCGACGCGTTCAAGATGGCTGATGACATCCTGCGCCAGGGCGTCCAGGGCATCACCGACCTGATCACCATTCCCGGCCTGATCAACCTCGACTTCGCCGACGTCCGCACGATCATGCGCGATGCCGGCTCGGCCCTGATGGGCGTCGGAGCCGGCCAGGGCGAGAACCGGGCGATCGACGCCGCCAAGGCAGCGATCACCTCGCCGCTGATCGAGGAGTCGATCAAGGGTGCGACCGGCATGCTGCTGAACATCACCGGCCCCGAGGAGCTTGGCCTCTTCGAAGTCAACGAGGCGGCGCAGCTGGTCCAGTCTGAGGCCGACCCGAACGCGAACATCATCTTCGGCTCCGTCGTCGACCAGTCCCTGGTCGACGAGGTCCGGGTGACCGTGATCGCGACCGGCTTCGAGGGCTTCGAGTTGCTCGCCCGCACCCCGCAGCGAGTCCGCCGCCGCTACGAGTCCCGCAAGCGCGTCTCCTCGGAAGACACGGACATCAGCAACCTCCGCGTCGGCGACAGCGACATCGAAGTACCCCCCTTCCTCCGAGACTGACCTAGCTGTAAGTCGGGCGGGGTCCAACCCGCCCGTAGTCTGTTTGGCTGTTGTTCTTGGTTTGGTGGTTGACGTATTTGCCTGTTGCTTTGGGTCTCGGGGGTTCTGCTTTTTCCTTGGTGCGGGACTACGCAGTCGGAAAAACCAGAACCCCCGAGATGCCTACGAACTTGATTGCCCTCATGGCAGCAGGAGCAGTCGAGCCGATCGGGTTGGGGTAGCCGTGGGGTTGGGTGGGCGTCGTCCGGGACGCTCAAGGGGGAGGGCGGCTGAATGCCGCCCGCGACCGTCCCGGCGATGCCCACCCGACCCCACGGCGTAGCCACTGAGGCCCCGGGTTTTCTAAGATCAACGAGTGACTGTTGAACAATCCGTCCTTCGCCGTACTCCGCTGTTCGAAATCCACCAGGAGGCCGGCGCGAAGCTGGTTCCCTTCGCCGGCTGGGAGATGCCGGTCCAGTACGACGGGATCAAGGAGGAACACATCGCGGTCCGCACCCATGCCGGGATCTTCGACGTCTCGCATATGGGGCAGATCGAGGTCGAAGGGCCAGGCTCACTGGCTTTCCTGCAGCGGCTGGTCACCAACGACGTAGCCAAGATCGAGGTCGGGGGCGCCCAGTACTCGCTGCTTCTGAACGAAGACGCCGGGGTGATCGACGACCTGTTCGTCTACCGGCTCGCCCACGACCGCTACCTGGTCATCACCAACGCCGGCAATCACACGGCCGATCTCGCGCAGTTCGGGCTGGTGGCCCGCGACTTCGACGTCTACGTACGCGACGCCAGCGCCAACTACGCGATGCTCGCCGTCCAAGGGCCGAACGCCCGGCGCATCCTGGAACACACCCTTCACGTCGACCTGCCGCCGCGGATGAAGGTCGGCGCCCGCCAGATCGGCCGCCGTCCGGCGCTCGTCTGCGGCACCGGCTACACGGGCGAAGATGGGGTCGAGCTGCTGATCGACCCGGAGATAGCCCCGGCGATCTGGACCGAGCTGGTCGATGCCGGGGTCGTTCCCTGCGGGCTCGGGGCGCGGGACACGCTGCGGCTCGAGGTCTGCTTCCACCTCCACGGCAACGACCTGACAACCGAGACCGACCCGATCTCCGCCGGCCTGGGCTGGGCCTGCGTCGAGGCGACCGGCTTCATCGGTTCCGACAAGGTCGCGGTGCTGCGGGCCAACGGGATCGACGAGAAGCTCGCCCCCTTCGTGATCGAAGGCGCCGGCATCCCGCGCCAGGGCAACCCGGTGATGCTGGGCGAGGAGACGGTCGGCGAAGTGACCAGCGGCACCTTCTCACCTTCGCTTGCCCGGGGCATCGGCATGGCCTATCTGCGATCCGACCTGGCCGAATCCGAGACCGAACTCGAAATCGATGTGCGCGGGAAGCGTCGGACGGCCCGCGTAAGCTCCAAGCCCCTTTACGAGAAGGAGAGATGACTTTGGCCGAGGCCAGCTACCCCGAAGACCTGAAGTACCACCCCGAGCACGACTGGGCCCGAATCGAAGGTGACGAGGCCACGCTCGGGATCACCTGGTACGCGCAGGACTCGCTGGGCGAGGTCGTCTTCTTCGAGGGCCCCGAGGTCGGCTCCGAAGTGAGCAAGGATCAGCCCTACGCCGAGGTCGAGTCGGTCAAGGCCGTCTCCGACGTCGTCGCACCGGTCTCCGGCGAGGTGATCGCGGTCAACGAAAGCCTCAGCGACGCCCCGGAAGCGATCAACGCGGATCCCTACGAGACCGGCTGGCTGGTCAAGGTCCGGCTCAGCGACCCGTCCGAGGCCGACTCACTGATGGACGCGGCGGCCTACGCCGCCAGCCTGGAGTAGCTCGACTTGGCGGGGTACACGCCGGCCACGGACCGTGAGCAGGCCGAGATGCTGGCCCAGGTCGGGGTCGACTCGATCGAGGAGCTCTTCGCCCAGATCCCGGAGGAGGTGCGGCTCGACCGTCCCCTGAACCTGCCGGACGGGATGAGCGAATCCGAGGTCTACCGCTTCCTGGCCGGCCTGGCCGACACCAACCTCGACGCCGAGAGGATCCCGTCCTTCCTCGGGGCCGGGATGTACGACCATTACGTGCCGGCGATCGTCGAGGCGATCATCAGCCGTTCCGAGTTCCTCACCCCGTACACGCCGTACCAGCCGGAGGTCTCCCAGGGCGGCCTCCAGGTGATGTTCGAGTTCCAGACGGCGATGAGCGAGATCACCGGCCTGCCGGTCTCCAACGCCGGTCTCTACGAGGGGCCTTCGGCCGCCGCCTCCGCCGCCTACCTGGCAATGGGCCAGACCCGGCGGACCGGCCTGGTCGCCTCCCGTGGCCTCCACCCGCACAGCCGCGAAACCCTGGCCACCCACGCGGTCGGCTTCGGCGCGACCCTGACCGAGGTCGGGCTCGAGGACGGCTTGACCAGCGGCGAGGAGCTGGAAGCCGCGGTCACCGACGAGACCGCCGCCGTCTTCCTCCAGAATCCGAACTTCCTCGGCGCGGTCGAGGACATCGCCGCGCTCGGCGAGGCGGTCAAGGCCAAGGGCGCGCTGCTGATCGTGCAGGTCGACCCGATGACCCTCGGCATCCTGAGGCCGCCCGGTGAGTGCGGGGCCGACATCGCCTTCGGCGAGGGCCAGCCGCTCGGCAACCGGCTCGACTTCGGTGGCCCCTCCTTCGGCTTCTTCTGCGCCAAAGAGGAGTACATCCGCAAGATGCCGGGCCGGATCGCCGGTGAGACCGAGGACGTCGACGGCCGGCGCGGCTTCGTGCTCGCCCTGCAGACCCGCGAGCAGCACATTCGCCGCGAGAAGGCGACCTCGAACATCTGCACCGCCCAGGCGCTGAACGCCTTGGCTGGGATGGTCCATCTCGCCTGGCTCGGCAAGCAGGGCTTCGTCGAGCTGGGCGAGCTGATGGCCCGCCGGACCGCCTACGCGCGCCAGGTCATCGGCTCACTCGACGGCTACGAGCTGCTCCACGACGCCCCGGTAGTCCGTGAGTTCGCGGTCAGGTCCGACCGCGCGGTCGAGGAACTGCTGCCGCTGGGCGATGAATCCGAAGGGCCCGCACCGAGGCTGCCCGTCTATCCGCTCGGCCGCGACTACCCGGAATACGAGGACTCGTTCCTTGTCGCGATCACCGAGAACCGCTCGGTCGATGAGATCGGCTGGCTGGCCCACATGCTGGAGCACGGCCAGGCCGGCTGGGGCGAGCACATCCACGAGCACGACGAGGCCGGCAATCCGGTCGCGGGGGCGGCTCAGTGAGCGAGCCGACCCTGACCGAGACCCCGCAGCAGGCCGACCGGGCGACCACGATCTACGAGAAGTCGGTCCCCGGCCGCCGTGCCGCCCAGCTGCCGCCGCTCGGCGAGGGGGTGGAGGAAACCCCGCTCGACCAGCTGATCCCGGCCCACCTGCTGCGTGAGGAGCCGGCCGGGCTGCCTGAGATCTCCGAGCCGGAGATCATCCGGCACTACAACCGGCTTTCGCGCCGGAACTTCGACCTGGACACCGGTTTCTACCCGCTCGGGTCCTGCACCATGAAGTACAACCCGCGGCTGAACGAACGGGTCGCGGCGCTGCCCGGCCACGCGAAGCTCCACCCGGCCACCGACCCGGCCGACGCGCAGGGCGCGCTGCAGCTGATGTACCTGCTGCAGGAATCGCTGGCCGAAATCACCGGCCTGCCGACCGTCAGCCTCCAGCCCTCGGCCGGATCGCAGGGTGAGCTGGCTGGTCTCCTGCTGACCCGGGCCTACCATGCCGACCGGGGACGGAATCCATCCAAGGTGCTGACCCCGGACACCGCTCATGGCACCAACCCGGCCTCGGTCACCATGGCCGGCTACGAGGTGGTCAAGGTCGCGACCAACGAACAGGGCGGGGTGGACGTCGAGGACCTGAAGGCGAAGATCGACGATGACGTCGCCTGCCTGATGCTGACCAACCCGAACACGCTCGGGGTCTTCGACGAGAACATCGCCGAGATCGCCTCCCTGGTCCACGAGACCGGGGCGTTGCTCTACTACGACGGCGCGAACCTGAACGCGATCATGGGCCAGGCCCGGCCCGGCGACATGGGCTTCGACATCGTCCACGTCAACCTGCACAAGTCCTTCTCGCAGCCGCACGGCGGTGGCGGCCCGGGCGCCGGCCCGATCGCCGTCTCAGAACGAGTCGAACCGTTCATCCCGCGGCCCCAGGTCGTGCGGATCGAAGGTGGTGAGGAGGAGTTCTATGACCTCGACTACGACCGGCCCAAGTCGATCGGCCGGCTGCGCGGCTTCCAGGGCAATTTCGGGGTCTTCGTGCGTTCGCTGGCCTACATCCTCAGCCTCGGCGGCGACGGCCTTTCCGAGGCTTCGCGACTCGCCGTGCTGAACGCCAATTACCTGAAATCGCGGATGTCCGAGGGCCGGTCCGGCAAGTACCTGCCGGTCGCCTTCGACCGCCACTGCATGCACGAGTTCGTCCTTTCGGGGGCGCCGATGAAGAAGGAGCTCGGCCTCAAGACCCTGGACCTCGCCAAACGGCTGCTCGACTTCGGCTTCCACCCGCCGACCGTCTACTTCCCGCTGCTGGTCGACGAGGCGCTGATGGT